>BNJT01002611.1_pt1 | contig 241128 bp, 384 predicted proteins | sample 8540491 | NCBI WGS metagenome assembly BNJT01 (sample SAMD00202455, study PRJDB9452) | human saliva metagenome | host: Homo sapiens
GTGCGATAGATTTAACAATCACGTCTTGTTTAACTAATGCTTTAACATTATCACCTTTTTTTCAAGAGCATTTAAGTTACGTTGAATGCTTGACGGTGCGAATTGAGAAGTAAACTTACCATCAAATAATTTAGCACCATCTTTAGCCAAATCCTGAACCATATCATATCCAGATTTACCACTTGGTAAATAACTCAATTTATCTAATGGAGCTGCTAACATATCAAAACCAACAGTTTCAATATTCATAATATAACCATCTTCATCAGATAATACCTTAGATAATCGTTCAACTTGCTCTCTATTAACTGGAATATTAAGACCATCTTTGTCTTCATAAAAATTCACAGAATTTATCAACCCAGTCTTCAGCTCGCATTTGGTCTCTACTTTCAGATTTAACCCAAACAGATTCACCGTCATAATTAACAGTCTTTTCAACTGATTGACCACGCCAAATACTTCTAGCAGTTGTCATCAACGCTTCATATTTATGTCGAGCATCAATAGGGTCATGTTTCGCTTGTAAAACGGATTGTGACACAGGGTGAGTCAAGTCTAAAACTTCTTTTGCAGCATAGTTACGAACAGCAGCTATACCACGTTGTGAATACTTACCAGCAATACCTGTACCATAAGCTTGAACTTCTTTTGCATACTGAGTATTTTCATGGTCTACTGATATTGCAAGAGATTTATCATGAACTTTAACAACATTAACCTTACCATCTTCAGAAATTGAACCCTCAACACCCAAATATTTCATATAATCTTCAACTTTAGACAATGAACCTTTAGCTCCTGTTAAAACAACTTCATCCACAACTGATTGCAAATGAGATTGCATATCTGTATAAACTAAAGGTCTACCGTTTGATTGCGTAAATGCTTCACGAACATGATTTGACAATTCACGAACAGCTTGTCTATTGACATTAAGCATTTCCTTACGGTCAATTTCACCAGATTTATATTTATCTAATGTATCATTTAACACTAAGGTTATATCATTTATATATTCTGTGAAATCAGGATGTTCACTAGCATACACTTTCAATTCTAATCCAAAAATTAAAGTTAATTGGATGTACTTTTTTTACCATCAATTTCAACAAAATTAGCTTGGTCTAAAACATTTGCTTCTTGAGATAACTTAGTTTTCAAATCCTGAATTGCTTGTTTTGATTTACAAGCTACTAACGCTACTGAGTCACCATCAAAATCACCCTCAAATGATTGAGCGGTTGTAGGATTAATAGCACATCCAACCAAATCTTCTTTAATAATAACCTTAAGACCACGAACACCACCATCTGCCAACACAGGGTCACGCCAAACAGCAATATAATTGCCATCTGTAACACCAAGGTTTTCAGCAATAGCTGGTGATATTGCAATTTCATCAAGTGCTAATTCAGGATTTGCTGTCCAAACAGCTGTTGCTGAATGAGGCAATTTATTAGCCATGATTCCATCACGAACATAATTATGTTTACCTTCGAATTGACGTTTAATAACATCATTTGCAACACGATTATAATCTTCTTGAGCTTTAGATGGTATTTGTTCAATTCTACTTTCATAAACTGAACGTTTTTTTAGCATCTAAATTAGGGTCAGCTAATTTTTCTTGAGCTTCTAAATATTGCACACATTTCATATATAAACTCAAATAATTATTAGTATAATCATGATTTGAAGTTGTACCATCAGCAAACTCTTGACCACTACGTAAATATGAACTAAGTATTGGAACCATTGTTAAACCATCCTCAGTCTTAGGCATTGATTTTCCATTAGGAAAAGCCATATCGAATGGTACAGTTAAGAAACCACCTTGTTGGTCAAGCATTTTACCAAATTCAATTCTCATTTCAGCGGTATTTAACGTTCCATTTTTCTTTATAAACCAAATCTGGGATTCTAAGTAAATTACGAATCTCTCCTTCATGAGGAGCATAACTTTCTCTTAATGTACCAATTTCATCCATATCAAGACCGACTGTAATCAAATACTCACGATAGTTATAAACAGCTTTATTATTATTACCATAAAACTCAGCCATAATACCATCAGCTTCCATTGCATTTAACGCCCAAGCTAACTGAGGATTTGCTTTACGTCCACGACCTTCAGCCAAAGCATCATTATCATAAATATTTGTTTTAGCATCAACTGTCATATGAGTAACAATTATAGGTAACTCACTGATACAATCTTCATGAACATTACCTTGTAAATCAACAAATGCCGATTTATTTTTGCTTTCAACCATATCCCTTGCTGTACCACCATTGAAACGAGATACTGATGAATATTTAGCCATAACAATGTCTAAATCTGGATTGTTTTTAAATGTTTGAACAACATTTTTCATTAATGGCGACAATTGATTAAATTCTTCATCACTCATGTTTCTATCAATAATAATAGGTGTAACACCCTTATTACCATTACCATCAGAAACCTTATCACCAATTAAAAGCTTACGAATTTGACCATCTGTTGAATAAACACCGTGTTTTTCAGCATATTCTTTAGACATTGGAACACCATCTTCAAATGTAAATCCATTCAAATCAATCTGAGCTGCACGAGCAACATTAATACCACTTGCTGTCATTAAGTTTGAAAATGTCATTTGTTGACGGTCAAAAGGATTATACTCTTGATTCTTCATAAATTCATGTTTCATAAGAGATGTTCTATCACCAGCTTCACCCTTAACAATTCTACCAGTTTTAGAATCAACTGTTGCACTATCAACAAGATATCTAGTTAAACCTTGATTTGTACCACCTGATGTCGCAATTGGGTCATAATAACCATCAGACAATTCCGTTTTCATAACCCCAAGATTTTTCATTACCAGTTAATTCATAAACATTAGTAAAATTATCATTTCTAATATCTTGACCCAACCCTTGTCTTGCTTGGAAATCGGCATTAATAGTAGAACCTTCACCATATTTATTTGCATACTTAACACGTTGAGATTCAGTTTTAGTACGTTTTTGCAATAAATCTTCATCAAGACCAACAGCTAACTCTTTTTCATGATAATCCAAATCATGTCTTTCATCATATAATCGACGATAAACACCATTTAACGCAGTTGGAACACCAGCTTGTGGTTCAGTACCTGTTAAACCTTGATAATTAACATCTAACAAATCAGTACGAATTTGATACTGAATTGCTTCTTTCATTAACTCAGCATAACCTTTAAGTCTTGTTCTCTCAATATAAGATAAGTTTTCACCTTCTTTTTGAGGAACAATAGTTGCTTCATATCCTGGAACAACAATATGATTATCACCACCAGCATACTTCGTAATAATAGAACCATCAACCTGTGGTTCAAAAATCTGACCAATCTCACCCATAATTGGTTTAGACACACCCTTAGTTAATGTTTTCGAATGGGCTACTTGACCAGTATAACGAACAACACCATTATCATCAATCAAAATTCTAGATGGTGCAACACCATTACGTTTTAATGTATTATATATTGTCACATATGTATCACGTATAAATGGTGATTCTAATGTACTCATATCACGAGCATTTTGTTCATCAAATTTAATTAAATTATCTTTGATAACTTTATTATAAAATGCTGAACCTTGCAATTCATCAGGATTAATATCAGCTAATCTCAAAGCTTGAATAATATCTCTATTGTTACGAACTGGACCATATTCACTAGTCATATATTTACCAACATTAACAGGGTCAAATCTTAAATAACGATTATCCAAAATTCCATCTTCCGTATAATATGGTAATAACTTAGGTTCATATTGTCCAATAACTGTGTCTAACACATTTTCAAAATGTTCACGAACCATACCTTCTATATCAGCTTCTTCATCATACTTAAATGATTCATCCGCCATCAAATCAGGTAGACCAGCCGCTTCTAATTCAGCTTTTTCTTCTAAATAACGTTCTTCATCAATCCATGGATTTACCAAATAAGGTTGGTTTCCAGATAAAAACTCCCAATATTTTTCTTGCAATTGAGCAACATCAGCATCCGCTGAAAAAAATTAGGTACAAAATCTGGATTATCAATATTATCTTTAAAATCAGAAATTAAACGTTCTAATTCAAAACGATTAGCATAATTAACTCTTGCATTATCAACAGACGTTTTTAAAAAACTCTGAGCATCAGTTACATCAGCAAAATATCTATTTTGTGCATGATGACCTGATTTTGAAATATGCAAGAATACTTTTGCACCATTTGTGTTAACACCATCTTTTTCATAGTCTTTAACAACGGCTGAATACTCACCTCTATCTGTATAGTAAACAGCATTACGTTTACGACCTCTTACAGTATATTGTCTTGGAATACCAACTGGAGCTTTATCCCCAGCTTCACTTGAAAAATCAGCAATAGCATAACCTTGCGCATATCTTAACAAACGAATAGCTTCAGTATTTGTAATATCTTTGTATTCGTCCATAGGACCCTTTGGAGCTGATTGATAATCAGTTGTATAATATATTGCAGCACCACGGTCTGTAACACGACCTACATAATGTTCATTTTCTCTAGAATCTGTTAGACGTACTTGTAAATTAGTACCTGTTAATCTCGCTCTAATTTGACCTGGATTTAAATCAGGTTCAATAACATAAGGTGTACCTTGGTCATTAAGATATTCCAAAATAGCAATCGCTCTATCAACAGCTTTTTGAGTCATATATTGAGTAGAATCTTTCTCACCAATCATATTGACCCAATCTTTAACAGATTTATATTCGTCTTGACTCATATATTTTGACAATTGACTAATTCCAGATATATCTGATAAAGTTGCTAACTTACCAACTTCTAATGGCTCACCATATTCTCTAGGAATAAATACATCAATTTGTTGCATAACATCAGCATTACGCAAATTAGATGGCTTTCCATCAGCAATATCTTCGACATCATCAACTTTTACAAATAATTGTTGAGGCGCATTGAGCTTAACAATTTCATTTCGAGCAAACCTACCATCATAAATAGGAATTGGCAACATATTAGAAACAATATAATCTTGAAAAAAACTTTTGACTTTTTCATTATAAAATCCTGACAAATTAGGAATTGTAAAACCGTCTAATCTTTCAGATAACTTATCTTGAATGACAGGTAACAAATCTTTCATTTGGAAATTATAAGAACCCATTGTTCTCATAATATCATTTCTAATTAAACGACCTGTTGAATACTTAATCGGTCCTTTTTTTCATTTTGCAACTTCTAATGCTTGAGCAATAACATATTCAGCAAAAAATTGCGAGTTCCTTGAGAATCCATAACCATTAAGTCCTTTCTAAAAATTAAAAAAATAGTCCCAACAAAAAGTCAGGACAAAAAAACACCTAAAAAAATAGAAAGGTATTAATTATTGATGCAACGTGCTACGCCTAACACCTTACCACTCGACAGTGATTTTTTGTCATCCTTTTAGTTTTTCAGCTAACTATATCATAATTAAAATAATATGTCAAGAATATATTTAGATTATTTTTTTAATAAAAAAAGAAGGCTATAAACCTTCTTCTTTATTATCTATAATCAGCTCCATTTACAACTTCGTTATAAAGAGCATCATTAATTAATCCCCCTGCTAATTTACTAAATTCATTAGCTGATAATGATACTAAATAGCGATAAAAAAATCATCAGTAACAATAAAATTAATTGTTTTTATCATACATATCTTTAATATCATCTTGACTATCAGCATAAACATTAGCATCAGCGTCAATTGATTGCTTACTTAACATTTCATAATCATCACTATCTAAACGAGCTTGAGATTTGTTAAACTTAAAAATAAGTCTTAGTTCCATCAGCACTTAACAAGTCACCGTGTGCTGCAAAACCTGCATCTCGACCACCAACAATTTTGAAATTATCAGTATCATCAGCAAATTTTTGCCAATCATCACGGAAAATACGTTTAAAGAATTCATCAAATTCATGACGCACTTGTCCACTAACTGTTACAAATGCTGAACGTGAAACTTTTTCCACGACCATAAATCTTTTTCTTCATAATGAGCTTGTTGTGATTCAGCTTCATTTTTAGCTTTAATAACTCCATCATTATCTTCAGCTTGTTCCAATAATTCCATACCTTGTGAGAATGGGTCAATCATTGGTTCACCACTATCTTCATAATCATACTCATCATCATCATCCATCAATTCTGGATTCATCAAGCTATTAACAATACGCATAATATCATCAGCATAAATATCAGGGTCTAATAATTCAATATCACGGTCAGAATAACCATGTAATGATTTATATTTTTCAATCGCTTCATCAACAAATGTCATTTGAGATAAACGTTTATTAAACCAGTGATTAAAATCAGGTTGATTCTTACGAACATCAAAATCCATCGCTGTTGATAAAGTAGGTATTGTTTGTAATGAATAATTATGACCAGGATTCACAATGGTATTACTGAACAATCTCCATGACATAGGTAAAACCATTTCTTGACGATTCCAAATTGGCGAATCACCAGCTCTAAAGACCATAGAGTTACGGTCAGGAATGAACGCCATATCATTGAATGATATAACAGGTTCTTCTTTGGTCGCAATATTGTAAGACATCTTACCTTCATTACGATTTAATTCTGTGATGTTACTCATATCTGATGTAACTGTTTTACTATCAGCTCTAACTTTATGCGTAACACCTGACATAGTTTCAAGGGTTTTTAGCATATCATCATCTGTTGACTTCAAAAAGACGATGTTTGACGCATTACCCTGTACACGATTTGTTATCATAGAGCTTTTTATCTCTATTTCTAAGCCATTACAACTTAGTCCAGCATATCTTTTCACCACTTGTTATTAACAAGTATTGCACGGTGGTGAGACCTCTTGGACAGATTATATTCTTATCTATTTCAAAAATAAGGTTCACTGTCTATGCGTTGCCCCTGACCAGCTCTTTATTTCTAGCCTTCGGTTCGGGTTGTCGTTACAAACGAGTTCCCCGCTTAATTTCTCACTTATAATCTATGATTTACTTTGCAATTTCATCATAGACGACTAAACTTACACTATGTATTTATCACATGTAAATCTTTAATCTTGTCTACTGAGTCTCCATACACATCGCGAAGTTGTTGAAGTGTTTGGAGTATCAATGTAAATTGTTGCCCTGCTGACAAACCAATTGATAGGTATGTTTGTAGACCTTGAATACCGTGCCCTTCTGATTGTAAGTTCTATTCGAATTTTTTTATTTTTAAGAAATCATCTAAGATAGTTTTTCATTTTATCATTTGTCATTTTACGACAATCTATTTCAATATAATTATATCCATTACGTTTAGCGTAATCACGTTTTATTTCATCATGATTCAACTGGTTTTCATAATAATCAACACCACCAAAAAACTCAATAGGTTTATAGTGTTGACCACCGTGACATTCTATAATATAAAACCCTGAATTAATCTTAACACAAAAAAATCATATCTAAGAAAAACCACCATTTGTACCAATTAAATCATTAAATGTGACTTCACTTACAAAAATCATAATCATTTGATTTTTAAATAATCAACGACCATCAATTCATATTTCGATTTAGATAAACAGTTAGGACAAGCATAAGCTCTACCATCTCTTAATCTAACACCAGTAACAGTTAATAATGTACCACAATTACATTCACACAACCATCTATGAATCTTAGACCCTGACTTACTATATTTAAAAATCTGAACGGTCAATAACTTTCAAATTACCAAAAGTTTTACCAATCATATCTGAATCCATTAGTCTAATATTTTTTTCTTATAACAACCACAATTATGATTACCTTTTTGCTTTTTAAAGAATTTCCTCTAATTGTAACATATCTTCCACAATCACACAAACATAACCATTTGTAATCACGCTCTTTAGATTTTTGGATATTCATAGTAACCATTCATTTTTTTAAAACTAATAATTTATCAAACCTCATTCCTGTTAAATCTTTAATTCTAGAAAATACACCACATTTACCACAAGACTTAACATGACCTGATGTTAATTTACCTGATGTCACAGTTTTAATATTTCCACAAACACATTCGCATTCCCACATAATAAGACGTTTACCTTTAGATGTAAACTTATCATCAGCTCTATTTAAAACTGTCAAATATGAAAACTGTTTACCTGTTAAATCATTAATTTTAGACATAATTTAAAATGACAAATCTTTCTTAAAATAAATTTCTAATTTTCACGATGTCGCAACTATCGCTCCTTTCGGCACCCCCATTACAGGTCGTGTACTGACTATATGTTAACCCTGTATTCAAATTGAACCATCGAGCCATTTATTTTTCGCTCACCGCATAAACTTCGGTAGCTAACGAGGACGCAATCCTCTAGTCGATAGACGTTACTCGGTAAATTAATACTACGAGCATTCGTAACCAAACAAACTCTTATAAACTCACTTAGCATCAATAATATTGATATTTCATTTAAGCATATGAGCATCTTATTACTTTTTTCCGCTTTCGCTCCATCACGCTTGTCGTTTCCAACTACGTTGTGGCTAATAAGCTCTTAAAGTTCTTCCATGGTTTTAACTAATGTTATAGTACGCACCCATTACAGATACGCAGGGCTTACAATCATCAACCCCAATTCATCAAGCATATCGAATTGTTATCACTAAGCTTTTTATCTTAGTTTCTAAGTCATTACAACTTAGTCCAGCATAAATTTTTACCACTTGTTATTAACAAGTATCGTCCGATAGTGGAAACTCTTGGGTAAATTATATTCTTTGTTATTTCAAACAAAGGTTCATTACCTATGCGTTGCCCCTGACTAACCTTTTAAAGTCTAGCCTTCGGTTCGAGTTGTCGTTGCAAACGATTTTCTCGCTTAATTTCCCACTCATAATCCATAGTCTACTTGACGATTTCACTATGGACGACATATACTATGCTTAGCATTGAATTCACATAGCATTATTATCTCGTTTTATATAACGGAGCTTGATTCGATTTGGTCAAATAAGATTGACCTAAGTTTAAATCAGCTAACTGTTTGATGAGAATCAAAATTAATTTGGCATAACCCATTAAATGCGGAGGTGTCACAAGGAACACAGCTTTTTGTTTCTCAGCATAGTTAACTGCTGTATTAATAATAACTGGTGTTTTCGCATCATAAAGTTGCCAATCTGAACCACCATTGTGTCTAATCTCTTTACGAGACATCATTCTTGGTTTTTTTCAGATAAACCGTTACAACTTCACCAGTCTTTTTTTGTCTTTTTCTCTTAGTAGGTTCCAATTCATATAGGATACCATCTTTTACAATACGGTCACCTAAGATTGGGTCTTCTAAGTATTTACGTCCAGTAACGTCTAACTGATAAGTTTTTACAAATTCAAAGTAAAATGTATCAATCAACATTTGGGATTGACGGTCATATAGTTCCAAACGTATATAACCTTTATTATCTTTGAATATACCTTTAGGATAATATTTCGCCCAACCAATACGTGAAACAGTATCATCGTGGTCAAAATCTTCGTCTAATTGTTTAGTAAATGTCTTATCCGTAAACGCTCTAAATTTAGCACTTGCCCCAACCAAATGTTTTTTAGTAACATAATCAGGGTCAAAACGAACCCCCAAACGTCTTGGGAATGATAACCCAGCCAAGTCAATAGTTTGACTAGGTGTTCCTGATGTTAGAGTTGATATTGTAGGGTCTGTAAAGAAGTTCATCGCTGTGATTGCAATCCCATAAACGGAACTAATCATCTTTTCAGCTCCCCCCATAGCTCTTAACGAACTATCAGCATTACTAACCATTGTACGCATTGAATTTCGTGGCAACTTAGCAGTTGCATTAGAATACAATGTCATAATATCAGCTTCATCAGCTCCATCCCAAGCTTCAGCTTGTTTTTGTGCCAACTCAAGTTTAGCTTCCCATTCTTCATTACTACGTTCACGTAAAGCTTCAGGTTTCTCCATATCAGCTTTCATTTGAGCACCAATAATTCCTATCGGATTTTTCAATTTCTTAGACGTCGTATTAGTAAAGAATTGGTACGCATTATATAGTGTACATTTACCCCAAAGTTGGTCCAAATTACTTGCCAATACTTTCGGGTCAGTACCATTGATAACAGCCATTTGACGCATTTCTTTTTCTTCTTCAAGAAGATTGTCAATCATTTCAAATGCTGTACGCTTAAACGCATTTCCTGCGGCTGTAGGCCAGAGTGGGTCATCTGCCCCATCCACAGGGAAGAATACATCAGCAATATTACTAATAAACATTGCTGCATCAGTAGTATTACCTTGTCGAGCAGCTTCTGCCGCTAACATTAAAGGGTTATAAATATCCGTATTAAGAGGGTTAATCAAATTAAACTGTACCACTTGGAACCCTCTGACAGTAGCACGAACATAGAATTTAACGAGAAGTTCACCTTTAGGGTCGTTAATGACCATATTATTGTTGTACTTCTCACGAGTCCACATCAATCATGTTATCATAGAGCTTTTTATCTCTATTTCTAAGTCATTACAACTTAGTTCAGCATACGTTTTCACCACTTGCCATTAACAAGTATCACACGGTGGCGGTGACTCTTGGATAGATTATATTCTTGTCTATTTCAAGACAAGGTTCACTATCTATGCGTTGCCCCTGACTAACTTTTTAAAGTACAGCCTTCGGTTCAAGTTATCGTTGCAAACGATTTTCTTGCTTCATTCACCACTAATTATCTATAATATACTTTGTGATTTCATTATAGACGACACATTTCATACTAAGCATTGATTCCATATGAAATTAAAACTATCAATTGTAGGTTCTATCACCCCTTGACCTTTACCTGCACGAGTCATAGCTAACTTTCCCCACAGGTACATATTCTTTCGAATATGGACAGACTATTTGTTAATCCTTCTTAACAATAAGTATTTTGTTTGAAATCTTTAATAAACTCAGAATAATCACAATTATAACGGTCATACCATACAAAGAAATCATATAAGTCATTATCCCAAAAAAACCAAATAATTCAAATTATTCTGTTTAGCTAATTTACGTTTTTTTCAACATCACGTTTAGCCCAAGTTGCAATTGTCTCTTTGGACATTTTATTCGGTGATGATTTTTAAATGTTCTAATCGTAATTTATCATCACGAGTATCCATATACCAACCACTACCGTGAGATGAATGAATATTTAATTCAATAAATAAATCCAAACTTTTTTTATAAAAAAATCGCAATTAAAAAGGATAACGCTTATCATATGGATGAAATCCGTATTCATAAAAATACATCATCAAATCCGTATTTTTTTCAACCAACTTCTTAAAAACCGTTAATTCAAAAAGACGATTTAATAGACGCTTTACTAAAATCACCTGTTTTTCTTAACCAACAAGATAGATTCACGAACATTTGCATTTTTTTGATGACATCGCTTTATGTCTAACTTTAGGGTCTGAAAAAGGTGAAACAAAAATCTTCAGTAAATTTCTTATTCTGCATCACATTATCGACACCATAAATTTCATTAGTAGTTTTAATAATACTTTGTTTAATATCTTCACTACCATAACCAATACCACCATATAAAGCCATATCAGTTTCTTCAATTTTTCAATAATCGAGCTTTTTTTCCGAAACCTTTTTTTATAATTTGAAGAACCAATTGTATTTCTAAAAAAATTCGAACATAATCACGAGCATTAAAATGAATTCCAAATAAATCAAATCCACCCCAACGAGCTTCGTCAATTCTTACATTTCTTAAAAAAATTGAATAATTCAGTTTCTATTTCTTCAACCGTATAATTATTTTTTTCAAATAATCTATACGATAATTCACTGAATCATCCTTTGTAATAGGTTCTAAACCAAAACGTTCACGTCTATTATTAAAACCTTTTTAATTTACAAGGATACGTTTTACCTAAATCGGTAAAAACCTTTTTAAAAAAATTCTAAACTAATTTTTATTAACATCTGTCAATGTTAAATCTTTCAAAAACTTATTATTTGTAACCATAAACTATAACCTCATTAAAATTGATATAATTTATTATATCACCTTTCTGAGCACGAGTCAAGGTTCAAAGGACCTCAGATTTTTTTCTTCCAAATAGGTTGGTCAAGCCTATTTAGCTTTTACTCCTTCGCAAAAGGATAGTCGTTGAACGTTGTCCGTATATCATCCAACACTTAGGACAGTCGCTGCTAAACATCCATTATTATGATACTTAGGCTCTCACCATATATCATCCTTATTATTTTTTTCTTTGTTTCCATTCTACTCAGCTTGTCGTTTCCAACTACTGTTTGAGAAAATAAGGCTTTAGGAATTCTTAGCAATTAACCTGATTAGTACAAATATATTCCTCTATATTTGCAGTGCTAACTTACACCATCGTGTTTACAGGAGCAGTATCTACAATATATGCTCCCGCAGGTCTTTGTGGCTCATAATACGGTAGTTCCCAATCCGCATTAATATATTCAGCCACGGTCTTATACTTACCACCACCCACAGCATCTCGTGGAGTATCTGGCATATATTTAATCTTAGTAGTATCATAAGACTTCTTATACTTCTTCAACTTATTACTAATACCACTCGCTTCAAACAAAGCATCAGCAAACTCCGCATCAAAGAATGGCATCTTCTCAAAAATGATATCGCCATTATCATCAACTTTATGTTCACCTGCTAAAACCTGTCCACCACTCGCTTTTTCATCTTTACTAGAATAAAATTGAGCAGCTTCAACCTTATTGATACCTTTGTTAGACAAAGCAACGTGACTAATCATTGATGAAACTTGTGGACTAGCATGTGCACCAACATCTGGAAACCAATCAAATTTAGTCATAGTTTCCATTGGTAGTGCAACGTGTTGGTCATTTGCATACTGATTAATATCGGTATGGTCATTAAACACATTCTGCACAGCATAGTTTCGCCAAAGTTTAGCACTAATAGGAACACCTAGAATCAATGTCATAAACAATGAAATACCGAATTTAATCCATCCATATTGGAACCATGTTCCCCAAAAACTTAAATCTCCATGTTTCATTTTAATTCCAGCTAAAGCATTATTTTCCTAACCATATTCCACCATTAACTAAAAACCAAACTATGAAGAATATAAATATACAGGCAATAATTGCACCCCAAATCCGAAGATTAGCGCTAACGTTCTTACCTAACTGTCCACGTTCTAAATCTTGTTCATCATAGACGTTACGATTTTTTTAACATTACTATAAACATCATCTGACTTCTTTTTTTAGAAAAATGGACTAAAAGTTTTTATTTGCCATATCTAGCTCCTTTTTCTTATTTAGCTGTGATAAAAACCACTTTTTGTTAAACATGGCGCGCTATACACCAAAAATTTTTATAACAATAAGAAAAGTGTAATAGACAATCTATTACACTTTAATAGTTTCAAGATTGTCTAGAACAATTGAGCCCCTGCAATCATACCTACAAGTAATGCTGCAACAACAGCTACTACTGATACACAGAAGAATGCAACCTTATTACGGTCATTTGCTTTTGCAACAATATCAACTTGAGATTTCCAATTCTCAATCTCACGGTCACGTTGTTCCAATTGAGATTTTTTTGAATATCAAACATTGACGCTTTAGTCTGAGCTTCAGCCAAATCTTGAGTAACATTTTTGATATTTGGTTAACAAATCATGATAATCATTTGATGTACGGTCAGATAGTGAATCCAAACGTTTTTTTCAAGATTTTTCTTTTTTTCAGCTGTAAGTAATTCAATACTTCTATTAGCAATTTGAATTTCATTTTCTCTTGATACACGCATTAAATCAATTTCTGAATCAAATTTTTCTTTCAAATTCTTAATTTCAGCCGCAGATTCAGATTTAAGTTTTTCAATCTGTTCACTATCTTTCAATTGTTGTTGCATTACTTCAACACGAGCAATATCATTAGCTCTATTATCATCTAAGAACTGTAATAATTTATCTCCCCAAGCATTTGCGTAATCAGCTTGTTCTTTTCGAATATTAACATAATGCTCACCAAGAGTAGATAACACTTTAGCAACACCTGTTTCAAAATATCCTTGGGCTGAATCACGACGTTGGTTCTTAATTTCAACAATGCGCTCATTATGACGTCTATCAACTTCTTGAAGTTCTAATCGTCTATATTCAGCCATTTGACGGTCATGTTTATCACGATGCTGATTATCATATGTATTCATCGCATTAACTTTAGCTTCATTACCTTTAGCTTCACGACGTTCATCATATTCTTCATTACGTTTAGCAATATACGCTTCAATTTCTTCTAAAGTTAAACCTTTTTCATCAGAACGAATATCATTAGCACTAGAAATAAGTTTAACAAATTCATTATCACCATTTAAATCAAACAATGACGAGGTTTTAATTGCCAAATCGTTCAACAATTGAACATATGTTGCATGAGCAATATCACCATCAGACAAAACTTTACGTCTAATATCGTCATTAGCTTCATGAATTAAACGATTAGCTTCTTGTGTCAACCAAGAACCATCTTCAGCATAATAAGGAATTAACAAATTATCAGAACTTGATAAATAAATATCACGAAATCTATCAACAGGTAATTCCAAATCTAAATCATTTTCAAACAATACTTGTTTTACAATTTCATCAACCTTATTTTTCATCAACAGTTTCATCATCAATCATCAATTCATCATCATAGCCATCATCATAGTCAACATTATCATCATAAGAATAACCATAATCAATATTATCAGAATCAGAATAATCACCATCATTAGAATTAGTTCCAAATTCAGGTTCCTCAAAATCATTATCTTGAGAAACATCCGTTTGTTCAGAATTAACAGGTTCTACATTTTCATTAGATAATGGTGCAAATACTGGTTCATCAACAGGTTTACTTACTTCAACAACATTTTCATCAGAATTATTATCATCTTGAACATCTGATTCACCTAAACCTGACAAAGCATTTAATTCCGACAAATCTTCAGTTGGTTCAGATTTGATATCATCTTCCTCATCATCTTCATCAAATACAGATTCAAAATAATTTTCTAAATCTAAACGATTTTCCATGAGCTCTGACATTGTTGATACATAATCAGTCTCAATCACTTCACCATCTCGTGTAAAATAAGACCATCTAAACTCAGCATCTTTTACAATTGAAAAAAATCAGATAAAGTATCAACCGATTCAGTATTAGCTAAAATTACAAGTTCTTCTTCTTCATCCAATTTTTTTCATCATAATAAACTTCAAAAATCACCTTTATTAATAGACGTTACGAAGACACCTTTACTTTGATTACGTTTATCTTCCTTAGAAGTTGTCAATCCACCAATTTCAGAAAACGGTAAAACAAGAACAACACCTAATTGTTCACCTTCATAAGAATAAATAAAACCATTCTCGCCATACAAACTATCAACAAAAGGTTCTAAAGCCGTATAAGATAACGGTGCTTTTTTTCTGATGTTTATTCTTTTTTTAGGAGCTTTTACCCTTCTTAACAACAGATGATGAATCACCATCAACATTTTTTTAGCTTTTTTTCCAAAATTAAAAAAATTCCCACGGGCATATCCGCCTTTCTTCACATTAAGTATTATAATTTTTATCACATTTATTAAACATTTTTCAACAATAATTGTCATATTAAAACAAAATTAAATAAAAAAATTTAAACTTCTTCAATGACAATATGAGCTGTACTATCAACTGTATCTTTATTACCAGTTCTCAGTTTACCTTCAATCTTTAAATGTAAATTTCTAGCTCTAGGATTTTTTTACAAATATACGTTGAAACAGGTTGAACAATATAAGTATCCAAAAACTCGATTAACTTGACGACCAGCACCATCCTCGGTACTAGTACCCAAAAACATCTTTTTCCTAAATAAAGATTTAAAACATCAGCATCAGTATTCAATCTAATACCCAAGTTTTTCAAAAAAATTTATTCTTAATAACTTCATATTTCATATTCATTAAACGAATCATAGTTTTTTTCAGACAATGTATTAAATGGAATTGTAACACCAAATCTATTTAAAACTTCTGGTGGAAAACCACCATTTGATGTTTGCATAACTGACTTACGTACATTAGTTTCATAAGACCTTGAATCCGAACCATATTGAGATACTTGTTCAAAAAAATTTCTGAACCCAAATTACTTGTACCAAAAAAATATAACAGTTTGAAAAAAATTAACAACTCTATCATTTTTCATCTGTTAATCGACCATCATCCAATACTTGCATTAACAATCGAACAACAGAACCACTCGCTTTTTTTCAATCTCATCAAAAAGGACAATTGAAAACGGATATTCCCAAATACGAGCAGTCAATAATTTTTCTAAAACGGTCAATTGAATCATCATTAACATATTCAGTCATATCAAAACGAATAAATGCATTCGGGTCTGCAAACAAATATTTAGATGCTGCTTTAACAAATTCCGTTTTACCAACCGCTGTTGGACCCAAAAAGCAACCATGAACCTCTTGGCTTACCACTAGCATTCATTTTTTTAACATAGACATTGCAACCGAACTCATAAATGAATCAATAGCTCTATCTTGGTCTAATACTTTAGATTTCATATAGGCTTCCATTTCTTCTAAGTTAACTCTCATATCAATTTCTATATTATGACTAGAACGCAATACATAAGCCAATAAACCCATGCCCATAGGCATACGATGAGCTCTATGAAAACCTATCATACGAGATAAAGTCAAAATTGATTTACGAGGCTGATTAGCCGAAGGCATATATTCCTCAGTAATATGATAAATTCTATCAAACAAGAATTTCATCTCTCTACTTATAGTAAACTTTTTGTTCTTTCGCCAAACTCTCCAAAGCAAGCATAACATCATCATACCTTGGTTGAGGCAAACTAATTCTTTGTAGACGTTCACTCAATGCCTGATTTGGTTTTATCTTTTGTCTATATTCTTCATATGTTGTCGCAACAATTAAACGTAAGCCCTTAACACCAGATTCAGCAAGAACTGGTTTAAATGCTTCAGCCACAACAGGAGAATAATCAACCAATTGATGAAATTCATCAACAAAAATAACCAATTTAATATCATTAGCTTTTACCAAATTCAGCAATTTCATTAAATAAATTCTTAACCACAGAACCCATTTCAGCATTATCACGTAAACCAGTAATTAATTCACTCAATTCAGCTTCTAAATAAACATGATTTTTATCTTGATAAGACATACCCTTCATAAGTGTTGTCTTACCTGTACCTGGTGGAGCTAAAAGAACAGCATTCGATACAATTGGGTCTTCATACGTAGCATATAACGATTTAATAGCTTCGTCTTTACCAACCAACGCACCTGTAAACGGCTTTTATCTCAGAAACATACTCAGCTAAATAAGGATATAATTCTTTATCAACTTCTATATCTTTAATCTTCATTCAACAACCCCTTCCTTATCAATCTAATAACCGTTTCATCCAAATTATCATCACCATAAATTTCATTGTGTTTCACCAAAATATTCATCATATCATCATCTAAAGTAATAGTAAACACATTTGGACATCTATCATTTTCAATAAGCTGAAGTAAATACGCACTAGATGAAACACCTAATTTTTTTAGCAGAGTCATCAAGATAAATTTTTTTAATTGCTCGTCAACACGAGCTACAACGGTTTTTTTCTTTACGTTTTGAAACCGTGACTTTATCAAGCATACACATAAACCTTTCTAACAATTAATTAAAATTATATCACATTCTCATTAAAACATCAACAGTTTGTATCACAAAATGTATTACATTTTGATAAAAAAAAAGATGCTCAATACTGAGCATCTAACAAATTACATTTCTGGTTCATCCATTTGAACATCTTTAGCATCAACTTGTGCTTCTTCAACTTGAGGTTGAGCTTGTTTAGCTGCTTGAAGTTCATCAAAGGCTTTACTTGTAATTTCACGAATTGCAACTGAACGTTTGATTTGATTTTCGTAAATCTTAGGACCTACATTAAAATCAGATGGTTCAATTGGTTTGCTTGTATCAACAACAAGAACTGCACCTTTATATTTTTCACCAGTTTTACCAGTAAAGTTACGGCTTGTTTGAGTCAAATCAGCTTTAATACCATAAACATCAACAGTGTTACCATTTTCTAAAGTAATTGTAGCTTTTTTTGTCTCCAGCAGCGTTTGCAAACTGTTCCAATTGACCTTCAGTGTAAAAGCAATGTGTGTTCAAAACGTCTTTGACCATTAACATAGTTTTCACGGTCTACAAGACGCAAGCTTCCAGATTTAGATGGAGCCAAAACACTACCATCTTTAAATCCTGGTTGACGGCTATCGATTTGAACATCTAAACCGTGCATACCCTTGCTAGTCTTATTACCATAATCAAAAAAACAAGTAAGTTTACACCTTTTTGAATTTTCTTTGAATGCTTCTTTCTTAATTTGTACCATTTTTGTGTCACCATAATTGCGTATACAACTACGCCCTTTCAATATAAAAAAAATAATAATAATTTCAAGCTTCAACCTATTATTTGGTCATAATAGTCAGCTCGCATAACGTCCCATTTAGCGACCAAACTAAATGGTAGCCAATTCTAAAGCGATTGGTTACTGTTCGTTGTTGTACAGACAACGAGGTAGATGTCACAAACCCCATCTACATCAGAAAGAATATCATATTAAATATATTTTTGTCAAGAATTTATACAAAAAAATTTTTTTAATAATTTTTTTAACATCAAAAAAATTTAAACCATTTCTCTATCAATACTATCGAAATCAACATCTTCTGTCATTACATTATGAATAATATTCAACAATTCAGCTTCCAAATCCCGTTCCAAACTAATTGTATCATGAGCTATTTCCAATTTTTCCTGACTCAGCAACTTCTGATTTAACAACTGGATTCAATGCCAATTTATCAGCATATTCAGCCATTAAACGTATATCCTCACCATCAAATTGAGATAAAGCTTCTTCCTGTTCAGTATTCTTCAAATAATATTCAACTTTATCATATAACATTGAACGTTCTTTTTGCCATTAATACAAATTTAGCAACGTTAGTAACAGACACGTCAGCATCATATAAGAAATCATAACCTAAATGATGTAAATCTAAAAGCTTTAACATCATCAAATTTATAGGGTAAATCAGGAACCAAAGAAAATTTGTCAACATCTCTGACTAATTTAAAACCTGCATCAAACAACTTATCATTTAAATCGTTCTCATGCTTTTTTTGAATGTTTCCCTCATAACATCTAATCTTGCTTCCAAAAATACTAGTATTTTTTTAAAGCTACATATTTACCACCATGTTGACCGTATGTTGAATACCCAAAATTCTCAGCATTTTCAGGTTTCATTCGACGCATTGATTTATCAATTATCATTCGTTCCAAATCAATCATACGTTTTTCATAATCAATTAAATCTCGTACATCTTGTTCAAACTCATTACGTTTTTGGTAAAAAAACGATAAAAAAATGTCTGATATTTAGCTTGTAATTGAGCATTATATAACATTTCGTGTCTATAAAATTCTAAGAAGGCATCCGCAACTTCATTTCTATCAGATTTACTTTCCAACTCTGAAACTAATTTCTTATATTTATGTTTTTCTTCCATATGATGTTTACGTCTGCTAGAGTAAGACCTTAATCGATAACCAAACTGAGCCAAAGGGTCATCACGTTGACTAGCCAATTGGTCTAAATCTGAAACAGCAATATCTAACATTCTTGTATGAACTTTAAAATCATTATCTCTATATTGTCTCAATGTTTCATATACAGAATTAATTGCTTTATCTTCAATTTGCTTATAACCTCGACCAATCAAATATTGTTGTTCTTTATCAGACAAGTCTTCACGTTCAGCTCTTTTATTTACATAAGACAAAACACCTGCTTGAGCTTCTCTATAACCAGATTCATCTTTACTAAATATATTTCTAACAAATTCCCTAGCCAATCTATTAGCTTTAATCATTCTTTTATCATTAGAATCAGCTCTCCATAAATTAGAATTATCAGGCAATGCTGCAAGCATCAATTGACCCAAACCATGCTCATCGATAGCAATATAAGACATTTTTTTAACAAACGATTTGACATTACGTTTTTCAGCTTGGAAATGACTTGCCATATATTGTATCGTCTTTTGGTTATCTAATTCTAAATCAACACCACGTCTGAATTGATTCATAGCTCGTTGTGTTATCTTACCTTTTTGTTCGCCATTATCAACAAGTTTTCCAACACCTTTATCAACCATAGCCAAATGGCAATGGACATGTCCAGTATCAACTTGAATAACACCTATATATTGTAAATCATCATAAGAACGACCCATACGTTCTAAACCAGACATAATAGCACGTCTTAATTTCAATTGGTCAATATGACCTCTATAATCACCTGCTTTTTGAAAAACAAAATTAGAATCAATAATATCATTTTCTCGCAAATAATCTTCATCAAAAGATATAACTGTCTTTAAAACAGTTTTACCCTCATCAAAACATCTTTGAATATCATTACTAGCATCAATAAGTTCTTCATCTGATAAAGCAACTTGTCCGTAACCAAAAGCAACACCACCAAATTTAACAACATCTTCAGCTTTTCGTTGAACTTCAATCGGATTTCGTAAAGCTTCAGTGGCAGATTCACGAGCCATATATTTTTGAATAAAATCATCAGTTCTGCTTTGACGTATTGGAGCAATAGGTTCTGTCGCACCTTTTCTCGCCATATATCGTGTCACATATCGTCCTGGAGTAGTACCTCTACGACCACCACTATCACCAGTCTTTACAGTAAATTGATTTTTTTAACAACAATTGATTGTTTTTAATCCCATATTACTTAACCTCTAACTATAATATATTATATATTGTACCAAATATAAACTATATTTACAACAAAAAAATAAAAAGAGTCAAAAGACTCTTTTTAATGACCCATTTCATAGTCATCTTCAGTTTGATGGAAGTCTGAACCATTCATAATAGATTGATTATTAGCTTTAGCTGAATCAAATTCATCAGCAGCGTTAGCTATTGTTCTAATCTCACTATTTGTAATTTCTGGTTCAGATGGAGCTTTCTTAGATTCATCTAATTCAGATTCATTATCATCAACACTCAATTCAGGATTATGATTTTTCTAAAAATAGAATCAATGTTCAATGTAGGTAATTTATCAACTTCATGCTCATAAACTTTAGGTCTTGAATCTTCAGATTGTGTTTCAACACTTACTGATTCATCATCAACTTCAACATCCCCAACTTCAGATGATTCATGTTCAACATCAGTAGATTGTTCAGGTGAATTATCATCAAATCGATAACCAAATTGATTATCTTCATAACCAAAACCATAACCAGTTTCATTTTCAAGTTCAGCGTCTTTAGATTTTTGTCAAATCTAAATCAACTTGTTGGTCAGCAAAATATTGGACCAAATTATAATCAGTAATTTCAGAATTTGTTGTAAAAATCAGATACCATATCATAGTCAGCATAAACAATTCTATGGTCGGACGTTTTAACAACCACTAAATCCATAGTCATTGGAATCTCAAACTCCGTAGTTGTAAATAATTCAGGAACTTGAAAATCAACTTGATACAAACCTTTACTTACCAAAATTGCTAACTCATCATCTGTAAAAATCATATCTTACTGAACGATTTAATTTATCATCTTCTCTATAAACAAATCCATCAATATCATCAATTCTAAAACCATTACCACCACAAATTTCAGCATCCAACTGTAAATAAGGTCTATACCTATTTTTCATCATAAGAATCAAACTGGATATACGCATTATATGGTTTAAAAAAATTAAATTACCAGAAACAGATTCATATTTTTTTCAACTGACGCACCTAAAAGCTTCAAATTGACTAGCATTAATATCATTACCAATAAAAACCAACTAACTTCATTAAATTACACCTCATTATTTTCTAACTTCTTAAAAAGGAATCTTGACATTGGTTCTCTTAAACCAATATTTTTAACCATTGTCTTGTTTTTCTTCCAAAAATATATATTCAGTATAACATACAATTGCCACAATTACAATTCCAAAAAAATGAAAACAAATGAAATCATAGGTAAATAGAAAAAAATGCAAATTGGTCCATTAAAGAACTATCAGTTTTTTAAAGGAGTAATAGAAAATACTTGAACTGCCAATGACGGTACAACTCTTGTTGAAAACCATGTTGCACCAACAAACAATACACTTGGTATAAATGTTAAACGCAACATCCATAAAAAAATGCTACAACCAACATTGCTATCGCTTCTTTAAGTCTGATTAAAAACCAATCTTTTATAGTCATATTTTTATTACTTTTACGATTTGATGTTTCATGTGAAACATTATCCTTTTTTTCAAAAAAATTTAAATTTATTTAACATATTTTTTTATTAACCTCTTATTTTTAATGTGTATCCAACTAAATTCATGATTTGTTGAGAATCCGTCATTTTATAACTCAACGCTAAATCATAATCAACCGAACCACCATTATTACTTTTTACTTGTCACATTAACAATTGCAAAAATATTCATAAATCTTTGATGATTCATCAATTGAAACGACATAAGATTTTTACATCATTAAACGTAATATTGTAACCATTAACATCAATTTGATTATAATTTTTCACCATTGATAACTTCATTTTCAATATTTGGCATAAACGTCTTCATAAACTCAGAATCCTCAGATAAACTATAAGATTTCATTAATTCATTACGAACATCTATATACTCTTTATAAGTTTTTCCATGTGAACACTTTTTTTCATTAAGTTTTTTTAACAACTTCATCATCTTTTTTTACTCGTTCTGCATCAACACCCGTTGCTTGTGATTTTTACTTTAGATACAACAGTATTATTTTTCAACTGATATTTTTATCAATCCTATTTTTTTCAAATCAACAATTTGATTTTTGTTGTTCTGACAAATGATTTGATTGATAAAGCTGAATACTTGATGTTACTAAAATAGACAACATTATAACAACAAATGATATTCCGCTTGGTAATACTCGTTTTTAATTTATCATTCATAACAAAAAAATCCTTTTCTAAGCACCTTGAGCTTGAAGCCCAAACGATGTTATATTGACAGAAACATCTTCAAACAAATCTTTATCAGCATTATAAACAGCTGTAACATAAGCGTATAGTTCACCATTTTTCCCCAACACATTGCCACATTACATTTTTGTTTAACACTAGAAAAAGATGTTGTTGTGATAAACTTCCATAATGCTTTTAGAAGATTTAGTACCATCGATTTTAGGATACCAATTAGTTGCACCTTGTGTATCACTACTGGCAAATAACAATTTTTAAATTAGAAATACGAGTGGTATTTAACGCGTCAACAGACTGACCACCTGATGCTTCAACAGCCTTATAATCTTCTGGACCTAACGGTTTATTCCATGTGTTTTGTAATTCCGTTACTTTATTACCTAAGTTTGTAGCCGAATTCATATTTTTGTTGAATTTCTTTTAACAGTTGCATCACTAGATACATTTTTGCAATTCATTTAATCGACCATTTAAACTAGCTATTTCTGTATCAAATTCAGAACTCTTATTTGTGTATGATTGAGATGAAAAAAATAACCAAACCCAATCAATGATAAAACAGACACTGCCGCAAAACTACAAGTTATTTTGTTAACAGTTTTCATATCAACATTAAACTCATGTTTACGAAGTCTTGGATTTTTTTACCCATAATTAAACTCCATTCTTATTAATTATCTTTTTATAATTGTATCACATTTTGTAATACATTTCAAGAGAAAATTAAGCAAAAAAAGCGAGATTTCCCGCTTTTTAACCTACTGATTTAGCTTTTTGCACTAATCTTATAACCTAATGATTCAGGCGATGTAAAAATTGAACCAACAGATTTATACTTAGCTTTTGTAATATACTGATATGACCATGAATAAGATTCACCATTATTTTCACCAGAATAACCTGGAATGTTTTGTTCAACAACTAAAAATATCACCATTTTTCAAAAAAACATGGCTTACAACTTGTGTATGGTTATATGTCTTTGTAGATACCAAATCACCAGAAACAGGTTCTGTTCTTGATTCAATCCCCATGAACGAACACATTTGGTCTACCAATTCATCACCATTTCCACTCAATCCAGATTTTCTACCTAAAGGGGTACCATCCTTTTCCCATAAAACACCCATAAGGGCTGATGACAAAGCAGTACATTGATTAGCATATCCAGCACTTATATAATTTGACGCACCAACATTCCAACCCGTAGATTCTCCATATTTCATACCTAAACTTCTAGGGTCAATAGCATATTGTTTCAATTCGTCAGGCAGATTATCATATCTCCATGATTGAGTAAATCCAGTTGCACCTGAAAATACTCCACCTTTTGATTGCCATCCTGTACCACCATATTTAGCACTAGATTTTTTATTATTACATTTGTCTAATTTAGATTTAGTTTCACCAACAACTGTCTTTGATGCAAAGTTTATAGCATCTTTAACTTTATTAAAAAAATAGACAAAGCATAATTTGAATCAGAATTCATGTCCTTAATTTGAACATACCATGACTTCGCATATTGAACACGATTTTTCAGCTTTAGCATGAGTACCATCATTTGGACTAAAAACTTCCAGACGCATATTCAACATAATTCAAAAAGTTAACAGCTGCTTCAGCTGGACTAGAGTTATCCTTAGTTTTAAAAACCTTCAATCTATCAGCATATGGTCCAGATTCAGGTGTTAACAAAGCAATTAATTGAGTATCTAATGACCACATGTCGTAACCATTTTTATTAGACCATTCCCATAATGATTTATTACTTCCACCAGTCCATTGGATTAATCCAACACCCATATAGTGTTGTCCATCAACCAAATAACCAGATTCATCTAAACCACCACCATAAAGACCAACAAATGAACCCCAACTACCAAATAAATTCTCAACAGTTGAACCATCTTTATTAGCTTTGTCATAATCAGACTGATTAGCACGAGGCATTGCTTCAATTGTTCTAGGATTAATACTTGATTCTTGTTGCATATTAGCAACAGCACCTGCAATTTCATAATCTGACAATCCAGCTTTTTTTCAAAAACTGAATAAATCTTTTTCACATTCTCCTTTTGTTGCTCATCACTAAAACCAGCAGCATCTGACTCATCCTTGTCTTTAGCACTGTTAGATTTAGATTTTTCATCTTTACAATCAGATGTCTGTGCAATACGTTCATCCAAACCTATATTATTCAAACTAACTATTGCCGCACCAGAAACACCAATAACAGCTAAAGTTAAAACAGACGCACTAACTAAAGTTACCCCTGCAACTTTCTTAGACATACCCATGTCCATCAATTTATTCATCCCAAAACCAACAAATGACTTACCACCTTTTGTTATTGGATTACCAAATGCAAGTCTTTTAAACACATCTGAAGTTTTTTCTAAAAAAGTTTTAGATTCACTTTCAGTATCAATATCAGAACCAATATCACCAAGTACACTAGAATCCGTATTTGATTGACTTGAATTCTGACCAGAGACACTACCATTTTCATAAACTGAGTCTGCACTACCAGATGTATCACTAACATCTTGTATATCGTGAGCTTTTATTATTTTTTTCTCAAGATTAGGTTTATTAACAGATTTCACATCTTTATTATCAGATGCTGATTGAGCACTCTTATTAGTCGTTAAATCATCACTCATATTAAATCCTTTCTAAAATGACAATATTTGTTATTCTATAATAACACAAATTACAAAAAAAGAGCAAATAATCAAAATAAAAAAAGGTCAAATGACCTTTTTAATATGTAAAGAAGTGTTCATCTGAAACAGAATCCACATTAGAAGTTGCTGATTCTAAATCAATATCCAATGATACCAAATTTTTTTCAAATCTTTTAGTTTGATATTGATATTTCAATCCCATATATTCTGAAACTAAAGCAACATAATTCTGAACTTGCTTATTCATATCATTTACAGCAGAATTATCCAAACCTAAATCATTAACAAATTTATTTAATGAGGAACCATCACTCATAACCCAATCAACATCATATGTTCTCTTATCAGTAGATGTTGATAAATCGTTTTTCAACTTAACTAACCATCTTGCCAAACTTAAATTATCTGGATTGATTGTTTTTATTATTGATACTCTTGAAATATCCATCTTCAGGCTTAATATTATGCCAATTAAAGTTTAATCCACCTTTATAAACAAAATCAGTTGTCATCATAATATCATCACCTGAACCACTATATGAATCAGATTTAATTTCTTTAGGAAAATCAGGAACAACCAAACCAACGCCATCAATTGAAATTGTTTTCAAACGACTTTGCATTTCGTCAATTTGTAACTTCAATTTAGACATCTTAGTTAAATCATCAACGAGAACCTTTCTTTGTTCAGCATCAGATTTAGCACCCACAGCCTCAATATACAAATCTTGAACTGATAAATCATCCTTATCCAAAGCATTAAGATTAACAGCCTGTGTTGCACCTAAATTAAAAATACACATCCATTTGGTCATGTTCTGCATAAGACGTACCTTCAACCTCTTTAGCGATTTTAGAATTGTCAACAGAAACCAACTCTTTCTCTAATCTAATAGTTGATTTAAAAAAATTTGAGAATCAAATCCTGCATTGTTAATGAAATACAAACCTATATATCCAGATGAACCAAAAACATATATTGAGCCAGTCGGAGTTGATTTAATACGTTCTTGTTTTTTTCTTAGCATTAACAGCAGTTGTAAAAACTTTATAATCATTTGCATTACTTGATATTTTTAGAAGCATCATTCATTTTAATCAAAAACCATACCTCTTGTTTTATCTTTATTAACAAAGACACCTTCTACAGTTCCAGACTGACCTGTACGAGATAACGTCGATGTTTTAGTATAAACTGCATTTTCAGACAATTTCTGATTATCCAATCCAAATTTATTATACACAGAAACAAATGTCATGATTGTTAATGGTAAAGCCACTAAGAAAAAAACTAAACATAAATCGTTCAATTTTTCATGTGTCTATTAAAAAAATATTCAATCTTGAGAATAAACCCATTATAAAACCTACTTTCACTTTTTGTAATAAATCAATTATAACAAAAATTAGAAAAAAAAACAATCAGCTAAATGCCAATTGTTTTAAATTTATTAAAAAAAGATAGTTAAGTTGCTCAATAAGTAATCCGACACCTTGTCCACCAAACTCATTAGCAGTATCGCTCAATCCTTGACCAATACTTTGAGCAAGAGTCCATCCACCAACCATGAAGGCAGCTCCGAACACAGCACCAGCAATCAAGACTACTGGTCCTACACGGACTTCTTGAGATTGGAAGATATATTTACGGAAAGCTTGAACAATAGACCAAATTAACGCAGCTGTACCCATAACCATCAATATGTATCCACCATATTTTTTTGAGCAAATTTAATCAAGTTTTTGGAAGAATGAATCTAATGACCAACCTGATTTACCAGTTGCAAACAATGGCATAGCTTCAAGATACGCCTTTTCCATTAAATTTTGAAACATCAGAATGTCCCCTTTCTATTATTTTTTTAAATGTTTTCATCTAATAATATCATAATCTTGAAAAATTATGCAACTAAATTTTTTTCAAAAAAATATAGGCTCAAAAAGAACCTATATTTAATCATTAACTTGGACGTTTTTGTACGTCTAATTCTAGCATCACTTCGCTCACGTTGTTGTTTAGAACGTTCTTCAAGACTATTTCCAGTAGGACGATTTACAGGTTTTTGGACTATCTTGATTATAGTAATAATCATCCATAACAGGTTGAATACGTCCTGCTGATGATGGTATAGCTGAGTTAACTGTTCTAGCAACCTCACGTTTCAAATGACCACCTTCTTTTCTTGCATCAATTGCAGCTCTAGCAACCTTACCAGTTGGAGAATTTGCAAATTGTTGAGCTTGACGATAACCTTGTTGACCTTTAGTCATAACAGATTTAACAGTGTCCATTTTTAGAATTTGAGCTTATAGGTGTCACATTATCAACTTTAGAACCAGCTTGTTGACCACTTCTTTGACGAGTTGAATTCACACCTAAAGGTTTTGAATCAGAACGTGAAGCATCACGTCTAGCAACTGTCTGATGACTACCTGAAACATTTACAGGTTTAGAACTAGTGTTATTATTTTGTTTAACCAATTCTTTAGAACCTTTAGTATCAGGGCTTAAAACAGAACCTTTACTATAAGATTGTTGTGAAGAATTAACATTACCATATGAATTTGCAGTTGATGATGAAGCAACGTTTGTCATTTCAGAAGAAACTGTATTTACAGCCCCATCAGTTGTACTTTCAGCCATTCCTTTAGCACCTTCAACCATTTGTGATGAACCTTCTTTAATCTTACCAGCTCCACTAAGCGTTTGTTTAGCACCCTTAACAGTTTGCACAGCACCTGTTACATCACCTGCCATCACACGAGATGAACCTGCAACAACATCAGATGACCCTTTAGCAACATCAGAAGCTCCTTCAACAGTTTTAGTTGTGCCTTCAGCCATGTCTTTAGCATTTTTCACCACTAGAAACTGAACCTTGAGTTTCAGATGAAGATTTAACACTTTGACCAAAATGAGATTCAGATTTACCATCAGAACCAACAGCTGTTTCAGAACCAGCACCAATAGCAGCACCAACATTTGACATAACATCTCCATTAGCACTAACATCACTCAATGAGCTTACATTACTATCTGAACTTAAAACACTATCTGACAATGATGATACATTAGAATTTGAACTCAAATCACCACCAATAGATGTTACAGAATTTCCATTCATCACATTTGAATCAGAGTTAGAATCACCATTAACACCACTAGATACAGCTCCAACATTATCAATGATATCAGAACCTGAATCAGAACCCATCACCTTAGATTGTCCAATTTCATTACCCATTGATGTAACACCAGTAATACCAGAAGAATTACGATTTAATTTACCATCAGCTCCCAGTTTTGAACCAACATTTTTCAGTTTCCCGACTAGCAACTCTAACGTCAGGACCATTCGGTCTATTCGGTCCATCTGGTCCATTAGGGTCATTTGGTCCACCATTAGGTCCACTTGGTCCATCTGGATTATTAGGGTCATGTGGATTAACACCACCTTGACCAACTAAATCTCCTAAACCATCAATATTTGATTGAGCAGCACCCAATAAAGCACCACCAGCGGCTGATGCAACCTTACCAACCATACCACCAGATTGTGGATTAACACCTTTAGGAGCATCCCCTGGAACATTACCTTCACCATAGAATAATCTATTAATCAAATCAGTAAATGTTGTATCCATAACATTAAGAATTGGCTTACGAATTCTTAGTAAAACAATTGTAGCCCAAATCAATAAGATTGAAGATAAAATTAATCCTACAACAACTAAAATGAAATCAACGCCTGTGAAATCCCATGTTTTAGTTGCAAATAATAAAGATTCACCAGCTGCACTATTCTTACTTCCAAGACCAGTTGATGTGATAGCACCCTCTATAATTGTTGGGATTCCGATATACAAAGTTTTAATAACTTCATAAATTACCAATGTACCCAACGTTTCAGCGATAAGCATAATCGTTCCTGCAACAGCTTGAACCATACCTTTTTGGAAACCAACCGTTCCCAAGAAAATCGAACTAACAACTGAAACATAACGTTTAAGAGCACCTATAACCATACCAAATGCATAACCCATTGCCAAAATAGCAAGACCTGCCAACATAGCAATTGAATTAGTGAATATTAAAGTCTTATGAACCATACCTGCACCAACTTGGTTTACAGTCGCATGTGATTCACGAGTAGCATTAGACACTAACATCTTAGTTGAATAAACACTTAATTTGTTTGATGAAAACTTAGTATTTAAGTAGTTATACATCTCAAGATAACTCATAGTCGCATCTTGATTAGTAAATAAGGCTCTACCATCGTTTCCAATAGCAGCATTAGATTTCAAACTTAGATATTTAGTAGCTTTACCTTTACTATCGTATTGTTCAACAATAGTTATACCACCATCACCTAAATCTGCATAACCTTTATCCAAGAATAAGTTAGGTGATGCACCAAAAGTTATATCCTTATCTTTCCACCATAGCTTCCACCAACTGTCACTAACCTTAACCCCATCATGTTTTTCACCAGTAACATTAGGGTCAATATATCCTAAATATTGATAACCCTCACGACTAGTCAACTCAAGAGCTGAAGATGATAATTTATCAGTCCACTCTTTACCGTCGCTTCCTTCAGCTTTTTCCAACAAATAAGATTTAACTTTAGTTTCCCATGTACCTGGACTATAAGTTTCACCAGACATATAACGCCACAATAAAGCACTTATACTTGCTGCATTAGCAGTTGAATCAGTTGCTTCTTTATTATAATTCCAACTCTCAGAATCTGTTGCATTGCTTGCATCCCTCGCTGCACCATAGTTCAACGCATTAATTGCTAAAGCAGTTCTACGAACAGCAGCCTTAGATTCAGAACTAGAATCACCAGCTTCTTTATCCCAGACAACCACTGCTGAATTTGGCAAATACATACGGTTATTTTTCAATCCATTTTTTTGGTTATCAACATATGTAGATAGAATAACAGAATCAGCTGAAAAACTACTTGAACCAAAACCTTTACCAAAGGCTTCAGCCATACTATCTAATCCTGCCGTATATGCAGTTCCTAATAATGGAACACCAATTGCTAAAAAGGCAAAATAGATTACACCATATCTGAACTTATGTTTACGACGTTGGTCTAGTTGCGGACTTTGCTTACCATTTCCACTAAAGATAAACATAAAGATTAATGATGATACAATAACTGGAATCATAATTAACCATCCAAAGTTAGCGAAAACCTTATACGTTGTTGAAACAACATTTGCTAAACCTGATAAAGGACCGCTTGAACCTGGAGTCCAAATATATGTAAAACCAGTACTAAAACCATTTAAATGGATTTGTTGCTTTTAATATAGCCACAGCTACTAAAAAGAATTTTTCAATAAACGATACGATTATATATGAAATCCACATCGTAGCACCAGCTAAAAGACGAATTGGATGAAATCCAAACCATCCATTACCCATAACAGAGTCAATACCCAATGATTGTAATGATGCTCCGTAATAAGCATAACTTTGTAATGAATTATATGAATCACTAGTTCTCAACGAATCAAATGAATAATCGGTTGTGGTTGATGATGTTAAACTTGACAAAAATCCCATAATTCCACCGTCAACAACATTTCTATCAGGAAAACCTAATAAGGAACCACCACCACCAACTTTACCACCGTTATCACCTGTCTTAACAAGCCATGTCATGGTTGCATAATCCCAACCTTCTTTATCATCTTTAGCACCTTCAACGGCTGCTTTAGTAAGCAAAGCTTTAGCTTTATAATCTCCATCACCTGGTTTCAGAGTTTTATAACCACTAGGTGACGTTGCAGCATTGTAATAAGCAGACAACCAAGCTGACATATCGTACATACTATATGATAACTCAGGTTTCTCGTCTTTATTTTCAGCTTTAACACCTTCAATACTAATTCCTGAACTCAAAGGTTGTACAACCGCATTATAAGTAAAGTTTATACCAACAACAAGACCAACTAATGCTAAAAATCCTACTAAAAAGATTTTAGAATCATTCCAAACTTGCCTTAAATGTTTTTTAACACCCATTTCAGTCACCCCCTCTCACAGATAATTTAGGGTCAAACCCAAAGACAATGTTGTCGGTTCCACGACGTACATAAAATCTATGAGATTGTTTTGACGTAACTAAATTAACCAATGTTTCAGGCACAGTTTGTTTCAGAATATCGATATATCTGTCAAATACTGATTTACTCATGTAACCGAGAGCTGTATAATCAGCACTATCAAATTTATTAAATGAACGTTCGTCTAACATTTTTTCAACATTGTTATATATATAAGCAATACGACCACCACGAGCAATAATTCCGTCAACGACCTCACCCATATATTCACGAACACTATCTGATATAAATTCTACACCGTGTATAACTAATAAATCACCATCTTGAATTCTTCTTGTCGCAAAATCTAAAACATTGACTAATTGAGCCATTGCTAAACCAACTCCACGGTCTCTCAAACTTGAAAAATCATAAATAACTCGTTTTGAATATTCAGCATTATCAATTACATTACTTGTATAAACATCAAATAAATCACCATCTGTATTCAATAATGATTCAAATGTACTCTTAATCAAGTTGACAGCTTTTAAATCGTTAGGGTCTCGACGGTCACCTTTTTCCAATTCAGCTTTGTGCATACGTTCAAGTGTTTGTACCATTGATGATAATCTAGGATAAGATTCATGAGGTAAACCTAAAATACGCAAGTCATCACGATGTTCTTTTGCATTTCGAAGCCACATTTGCTCCATAACATAATACTCGTTAATAACTCTTGACATATAACCGTCAACAATTTCTTGGTCTGAACTCTTTCTCAATTGTTTTAACATCAATGTTAATTTCTTAACGTGACTTGAGAATGCAGTTAATTCATCTGGGGCTGTACCTGTTTCATAATCAATAGAACCAAAAAAACTTCTAACGGGTTAACATCACCAGAATTCATATTAATTTTTAGATGTTAATGGAGATAAATCAATAAATGAACCATCTTGTCTTTTCATACCAACATTTTCTAAATCAACACCATTTAAAAACTAAATGGATTACACGATTATTATTCATAATTGTTGCATTACTAAGTTTCAAAGCCCACATATCAGACATAAACTGTTTGTTTAATCTTTTTATTTTCTTATCACCTGCAATAACAATATGGCTACTAAAAATCATCAATGTCCATAAGAACACCTGAGTTGTTAACATCACCTTCCATATTACCTAAGAATGAACCCGTTGGGTCAGACAATCCTTGAGTAACAAGATTATAGTTACCAGCTAACTCGGTAGACGTCATATAGAACCCTTTACCGTTTTTTTCAAAACATTCGGAGCCAATAATGTTCCTAATTCACGTCTTTGTAGACCCTCATACGGTTCAATCTTTAACGTCGCAAACTTATTAGAATACCAACGCATGATAGCAGCTTCAGCTTTTTCTAAGGAATCAAGACTGTTAGCCTTAATCATTAATCTAAAATGAATATTTAGATAAGAAGCTCCATCCGTTAATTCTTTAGCTATAATATCAATATCAGTCGATTTATGCTCAGCCTCATGTTTAGCTTTTCTATCTGTACTTTTCTTAGTTTCGTTTTCATTAAAACTTGTGACGTTATCAGCTGTTTGTTGATGGTCTTCAATCCAAGCATCAGTCATTCTATCAACTGATTTTAACAAAACAATTGTTACATCTTGTTGAACACCTTGAGGTATTAAATTAATACCCCAAAAAAAATAGGTAATGGTTTTTTTACTAGAACCTTTATCAACAAAAAGTTACGATTTTAGCAAATTTATCATCAATTTCAAAAATAATCACTATGGAAACAATAACCTTCTTTTTGGACGAATATCATCTAAGAATTTATTATCCTTGAATTTACCTTCAAACTGAATTACTGGTTCGTCATCTTCATTTCTCAAACGTTTCTTAAAAACTTTTGCCATTTAGACTCTTGTTTTACATCTTCTGCTTTGAGAAGTTTCTGAAATGTCAATTACACCATTTAAAGCATCAACTTCTTTTTAATTTTTGATTTAGGCTTTTTCTTTGCCATTTCAATCCATCCTTTCAGTCGTAATAACTTGATTATACCATAAAATACAATATAAAACAACACTTAATCATTAAAAAAACAAAAAGACGACATAAGTCGCCTTTTAGCTAAATATAATTTTAGATACACGCACAACATCATCATAATATTGAGTTCTTGCTGTACGAACAACCAATCCACTATTTTCAATCTCATCTTTAATGATTGTCTTCAATGCAACCAAAGATTCTTTATTATTAGTTCTTAACAACCAATATTGATGAATACTTCTATAATTAACAGCAATATCATTAGCTAAAACATCAATTTCAGCATCCATCATATCACCAATCAAATTCTTAATATCATCAGGAGAATCACTTTTTGACACCTTATCCCATCGATGTTGATAGTTACCTAATTGTAAATCAACCTTTTGACCCTCTTTGATTGTAATTTCGGTTATATACATACCGACATCAACTTTACGCCAAAAAGCATCATTTGCATCCAATATGTCATTCTTATCTTCATCAAATACAAGAATTGAACCAGTACCACTAACAGCCAATAATGCTCCATAATCACCGTTTTTTTATATCTAATATCGCCATTATTGTCATCTACACTTGCGATACCATATAATCTATAAAATGCATCAACACTACTGTTACGAGTTGTAGACAATATACGCATTCTTTTTGGTAAATAATCAGTTATAGCAAAAAGATTTTTTTATAAGAAAGTTCACCAGTTTTTTTGTTGTATTAATTAATCTACTAACAAATAAAAAAATACTAACAGAATATATACAATATTAAATATTGCACTATTACCATTAAACATTCCTAGCTTCCAACAAACACCCACTAACGCACCAGTTCCTACATAAGCAACAATAGTTTTCAAACTTATTAGTCCAATTGGTGAATTTGGATTATTAGATATACTAATAACTCTATCCAAATGTGTTTGGTCCAATGACGCTGGAATCTTATATCCTTGTTTAGCCATTAAAACACCTCATTCAAATTTATATAAATATAGTATACCAAAAAAACTCTAACAAAACAAGTTAGAGTTTCAACTAAATCTAATTAAAAACTTGGAACGATTTTTCTTACCATCATTACCATCGTCTTCTAATTTCAAATTAGCATTATAGAAATTACCAGTTTTTTTGTGATTTCAATTTTTTTCAACATAAACTGTTTCACCTGCATTTAACTTTGCCTTTTTCATCAGCTGTAAATGTATGTCCACCCCAAGCGTTAGGACATTCTTTTTTAGGTGCAAAAACCAAGGTTTTTCAAAACCTACATACTCAACAACACCTTTATCACCATTAAATGTTTGTTTAGACAATTTACCTAAAAACAGTATACGGATTTTTTTGTTTTTTTGCAGAAATACGTGTTACTTCAATTGTTTTTACCAGCTTTTTAAATCTTCCCATTCTTGGTCAGTGAAACGTTCACCACCCCATTCACGCGACACATTCCATTCTTGTCCATCAAACATCAAAACTTCTTTTTCTTTTTTATCAGCCATATCATTAACCTCAATATTTAAATTCTTTCTCATTTTTTCTGAGTTTTCACTCATTGTTTTTAAATCTTGCTTAACAAAATATTCAATTTCGTCAAGACATTTTTCCATAGTAAGCAATCCTGCTTTTACAGCAGTCATTTCAGCATATACAAGCTCTGTAAGTTCTAAAGAACCAATATATGTATTTGGTAACAACTCATAAGACATTTGTCCTTGAGTTGTTAATTGCAACTTACCTTTAACAGATTTAATCATAGGATGTGTTACAATTTTACCTTTAGACTTTTTAGCTTTTGTCAAATCTGAATAAGTAGACGCTTGAGTCGCACCAGTACCAATACCAGATGTTTCAACTTTATGTCCATGTTCATTTAACATTTTCAAAATTTCTTCAGTACGCTTCACAATAGCTTCTTTTTTAGCACCAGTATTAGCTTTAGAACCTTTAGCCAACTGCGTCATCAACCACTTCATAGTTGGTTGAGCTGGTTTTGGTGGAAAACCTTCATGTATAAATGGGTCTGCTGTTCGACCAAATGATTTAACATCTTCAGTTTCTTCATCAATAGACACATCACTATAAATGGATTTCCATCCCATTCGTTTAGGAACTGATATACTAGACGTATAATCAGGATACTCAATTAAATTTGCTTTTTTTGTTGTTCATATTCATAATCTTCAGCTAATGTTGCTAAATAGTTACGTGATAACAATACATAAATGTCAATAGCACTTGGTCCAAATTGTGATAAATCTTGTAAACTATTAGGTACATTTTTACCAGGTCGGTTGGCACCGTGGACACCACCATCTTTAACGTGTGTCTTACGAGGTGCTCTATGTGTCAATTCTTTAGGATTAACACCTACTAAACCTGCTATTTTATCAATAAATGGTAACATTTGATTGAATTGGTCAGGGGTTACAAACTTGTCCTCTGTACGTGGATATGTGGTTATACCAGATTGATACATTTTTTGATAAGTGCTTAAAACTTCATCAGTTTTATACCCTTTTGCTTCTAGAGCTGATGATAAAAATGATAATGTCAACAATGCTGGTGGTGTTGTTTTCTTCAATTGAGCACCAACTATTTGAACAGTTCCTGTTTTAAAGTCCTTAATTGGAACATCACCTGATTTTGGATACTGTTCAGCATCAGTTTTAGTAAACACATTACCGTTTGCATCTTTAAACTTAACTTGATAAGATGGTACTTTTTTATAAGCTTTGATTTCAGCTAATCTATCACCAATGATACGAATAATAGCAGATTTTAAACGACCTTGAGGCAAATTAGTACATCCATCACCCAAATTTCTTGTGATTCGAGAGAATTGCATTGACATAAAGTCCCAACGTTGTCTAAATGCACCCATCTTCCATTCTGGGTCTTGCTTCATTGGTTTCAATGTAACACGGTTATCAAAAGCTTTTAAAGTTTGGTCTTTATCTGTCTCATCAGAAAAATAAGCTCTTGTTATTTTTTTATGAGAAAAACCAAGTTTATCAATTGGTTCCCAACCTAACACTTGACCTTCACCTGTTGGGTCAACGTCAGTCATAATACAGATTTCATCACATTGTGAAAAAAACAGATTTTAAATTTTTTTCAAAACATCTTTTACGTCTGAACGAGGAACCAATTTATCCCAATCAAAATCACTAGCATTCCATGGTAAATTTTTTTCAAATCCCATGATTTATACTTATCAGTTTTATTCGATGGAACCATCTTAGTAATATCTTTCGTATCATACTGATACAAGTGACCCAATGCATGAACAATAATTATAGTATCACCATTGCGAGTTGTACGGAAACCACTCGCACCAAAGTTCTTAGCGATATTTCTCGCTTGAGATGGTTTTTCATTTAGAATCGCAATTGTAGCCAATATTAATTACCATCACTTTCTACTTCATCAGTTGAGTTTTTCATCATCATGTTGTTTATTTTTCTAAATAAACACCTAACCATTCAGAAAAAGCCTCAACCTCATCAACATCATCATTAAGCTTAGACATGACAAGCTTACCAACTTTAATGAAAAATTGATTTTCACGCTCTTTTTGCTTATTTTTCAATTCTTCAATTTTCTCATAATACGATTGAATAAGGTCTTGTTCCTTTTTCAAAGTTGCTTTTATTTAACTTAACCATTAAAAAAATCACCTTTATTTAAAGTAACCTTTCATTTTTGTAATACAATTAGTATAACATAAAAAAATTCATTAATGCAAATAAAACTTAATTAAATCGTTGATTTAACGATTTAAAACTTGCTTTTACCTCGTAATGATGATAAAATAAATATAAGAAAAAAATAAAGGAGTTTGAAATGCAATTATACGATTTCAATTCTGTTGAAGATTTAATTTGTAGAGGTTATAAATCATCAGAAATATTTGATATAACAAATATAAACACTGGATATAACAATAATAAATACAAAAACTATTTTTAAAAAAATGTAGATAGACTTGATTATAAATATAAACATTTAAAAGAAAGATTCACTATCGATGAACTGAAAACACATTTAGATAAATATAATAATGGTCTCACAAAAAAAGAACTTCTTGATTTACTACTTATTCACGACTATGAAAAAAATTTAATCTTAAAAAAAAGCTTTTTGATTACTTAAAAACTCTCTGAAGAATTCAAATTAGCTGACAAAAAAATAATAAATTGAACTATTGGAAACAAGGTACTATCAAAAAAATATGGTGTTGATAATGTCTTTAAATTAAAAAGAATTTCAAGATAAAGCAACCCAAACTCGTGAAGAAAAAAATATGGTGGTAAATATACATTATCTAAAAAAATAGCTCACTAGAACCATCAGCTAGACAAAAACAGTATTGAAACCAATAAATCTGAAGAATCAAAAAGAAAAAAAGAATTCAAACGAACATTAAAAAAAATATGGATTCCCAAATCCAAATCAATCACTAATTGTTCAACAAAAAAAATTAGAAAAAAACTAGAAAGAAAAAAACAATACATTCTCTACTTCAAAAATCTGAACAACAATTAAATGAAGAATTGTTAAAATTATTCAATAATGTTCAAACTCAATTTAATTCAACTGAATATCCATTTGCTTGTGATTTCTACATACCAGAACGTCAATTATACATTGAATTAAATGCGACATGGACACACGGTTCGGCTTGGTACAATATCAATAATCCAACACATAAAGAAATTTCAAACAAGTGGAAAAAAATTCATCAGGATACTATAAATCAGCATATAAGACATGGACAAGTCTTGACGTAAGAAAACGTAAAATAGCTAAAGAAAAACAATCTAAATTATTTAGTATTCTGGCAACCTGACTTGTCAGACTTTTTACCTATGGGTTCAATTAGGTTGCCCTGACGCAAAGGACTGGATTAATGAATATTCATGGTTAAATTACCGTAAATTACCTGAAAAATTAGAATCAAGCAATTTAATACCATTAAAAGATGGTTCTAAAACAATCATAAAGATTGCTAGACAATTCATGTACCCTGTTATATATAAACGTGAAATCAAAATGTGGAACGAAAATCAGTTTATTAGTAAAAAAAGGTTATGTACAGCCTCTCTTATTTGCAAACAGATTAAAATATATCCACAAAACACCTGAACAACTAACTGATTTAGAAATCATTAGAGGATTATCATATTCTGGTCAAATACGTGCTTATACAGCTTTTGATAACACACTCATGAAGCAATTCATTGAAAAATATAAACCCACATCTATTTTTGACCCATGTGCTGGTTGGAGCGAACGTTTGTTAACAGCCGCTTGTTACGATATTCCGTATCATGGTCAAGATATCAACCAAAAATTAAAAGAACCTTATCGAAATTTAATCGATAGTTACAATCTAACAGAACAATCGATAACAATTGTTGATTCATCAACTACTAAGAATAAAGCTGATTGCTTATTCACATGTCCACCTTATTTCAATACTGAAATCTACACAGAAAAATGGTGCAGAAAAATTTAAACGAAGAAGATTTCATCAAATGGTGGGACAAGATTATTAAAAATTCAGATGTAAACACCATTGCTTTTCAAATAAACCAGAAGTACAAAACAATTTTAACCGATGTAGTTATAATGAATGGTTATAAATTAGTTGAAGAACTAAAACTACAAAAAAACAAGCTTCTCATTTCAACAAAAGTAAAAAAAGAATTCGAATCCTTAATGATATTACAAAAAGCCTAACTCACATGTTAGGGCTTTTTTTAATACCATCTATTCCAATCAGAACCAAAATAATCTTTTAATTCTTGACTTGCTTCTTTAATAGAATATGAATTAACAAGAGAACCTCTCACAATTAAACGTTGAATTGCATATGTATCTGTACATGTGACTAAAGTTATAATCTTATCACCTTGACTATCATGTGTTACCCATCCATCTTCAGGATTGACATCAAAAATTTTATCTATTTTATAAACATAAATGTTTTCAGAATCACGAATATAAATAGATTGCCCTACCTGTGCACGATGTAGAGGTGAAAACAATATATTCTCATAACCCCATCCATAAAACAATGAATGACTTGCCAAAGCATAATTACCCTGACCCATACGTTGATTCTCTTTCATAGTACCTGCACCAACAGTCAAACTAGCATTATCCATACCTTTTAAAATTGGTAAGTTTACACCCAATTCAGGAATAGCTAAGGCTCCAATCACAGGTAAATCCGTATAATGATTATCACTTATCTCAGCTAAAACATCAGCTGACGTTAACGAACCTACGTTACTTGGGTCAAATGATACATCAGCATCTTCATTAGCTTTCATTTGGTCAGGACTCGTATTATTTACATACTCTTGACCATAACTATCTACAATCTTGTTTGTAATAGATTGATGAAACATCAATCCTAAACCTAAAGAAAACATCAAAACAATAAGTAAACCGTAAACAATTTTCTTAATAGGTTTCTTTTTCTTACGAACACCATCAGATGAACTTTTTCATCATAACTTCACTAGATTTTTGTTTTACACGAGGTTTTTTAGTCATTAATAACCACACTTTCTATTTTTAATCAACATCCCAATACTTGTCATCAACTTCATAACCATCATAATCATCAGATTCTACATTTAATACAGCATCATTATTCTTGCGAACCTTATACATTACAACAGAAATAATCCCCAAACCTATACCAATTATAACCAACATAAATATTGTTTCTTTACCAATTGAAAATCCAACAGATGGAACAATATCTTTATTTTCAGAAACCCTAGCTTTTTCAACAAATTCACCAATAACTAAAAGTCTATGTGTATTAATACCATATGGTGTACATGTAATCAAGGTTACATTAGCAGGGTCAGATTCATTAATTGGCTCTTGAGCATATTCTTCAGCTTCTTCAGGAGTAATAACAGTCATCTGTTTAACCTTATAATGATAGCCCATATCACCAATTTGAATAACAAATTCGTCACCAATAGAGGTTTCATCTAAACGAGTAAATAACATATCAGCCCCAGGCATACCATTATGTCCAGTTAATACTGATTTAGTACCCTCAGTATCCATAGGAAAAGCTGTGTCACTCACATGACCGACACCTTTATCTAATGTCGCATCCTCAGTTCCATGATAAATTGGCAAACGAACATCTATTTTAGGAATTGTTAAAACGCCAATCATACCATCATTCTTTTCAAAGATTTTATCATAATCCTTCAAACTATTAACTTTTGAACTAGTTCCTCGATTTCGTAAAAATTCTTGAATAACTCGGTTATATTCTTCAGCTTTCGCTAAATCCTCATCAGCTGAATCCACATTAGTTTCAACTTGACGTTCATACGATTTAATCATAGCTCCTTGACTATGCTTCACATAAACTCCATATCCTAACAATCCTATCATGCTTATAATTGTCACAATAATAATTGTAATTAAACGTTTATCACGCTTACTCATACATCAACCATTCAACCTTTCTAATACATATAAAATTATTATATCATAAAGAATAAAAAAAGAGAATGTTTTAGCACACTCTCTTTTTAAATATTATTATTAAGCTTCAGGCTCTTCTTTTTTTCTTAGTCACAGCATAGATTGAGAATCCTACAATTCCTGCTCCAACTGCCAATACAACAGCCATTGCTTGTCCACCAGTCACAGGAAGTTTTTCCATAGTCTCATTCATAACTGTCAACTCAAGAGTACCTGCATCTGAATCAGCTTTCAAATCAGATGAACCTGTTTTGAAAATTTGATGATAAAATTCAGTCAAATCAGCTTTACCTGACAATGATTGAAGTCCTTTTTCAGTTGCACCATCACCTTTAAGATAATGGTCTCTATCATCATTCATCTTAGCTGTAATAGTTACCTTAATTGGGTCTTTAAGAGTTCTATATCCATCTGGAGCAGCAACCTCTTTAAGGTAATAAGTACCTGAGTCAAGACCTACAATTGAGAAGTTACCATCTGCATCAGAAACAATATCAACACCTTGAGTATTTGCAGCTGAATCTTTATCAACTACTACGTAATCATTCAAGCTCTTAGATTTCTTAGAATCTGTCGCTGAAATTGAACCAGTATTCACATCACCATTAGCTGATGTTGTTGTTGTTTCAGATTGTGTAGTTGTAGTTGTAGTTGTTTCTTCAACTTTAGTTGTTGATTCTTTCTTCTTAACAATAACTTCTTTAGTCATAGCTTCATCTGAATAGATACGGAATTTAGCTCCCTCAAGGGCAAGGTTGTTTGTATTTACTTTATTACCATTCAAACGGTAAGTAAAGGCAACTACTGTATCCCAAGGAGTTTTACCTTTAGGATTCTTACCTGGAGGTGTAGTTGGTTTGTTAAATCCAGTTCCAGTTGAATCTGGGTCATTAGAGAAAATCAAACGAACATCATTTTCAAATCCTGGACGACCAGTATCCTCAGCAGCCTTATCATTCAAAGTAGCTTCATATTCAACATGAGCTTTTAATATCTGAATAATCATTTTCATTATTAGAATTAAAGTTAGCAAATTCACGGTCAACAATAGCTTTCAAATCTTCAATTTCAAGACCGAATGTTGATTTAGAATCTTCAAAACTGTCAGCATACTTAGCTTCTTTTTACATCAGCACTAACGTTTGAACCAATTGTTTGAAGATTATATTCATTATCTTTCAAAGTATAAGTCTTATCACCCTTAGTAAGAGTCAACTTAATTTTAGATTTATCAGCTTTAAATGTTAAAGCTTGGTCCATACGGTCTTCGATAGCAAAGTAATATCCATGATAACCATTCATGTCAGGAATACGAATATCATTTGAATAAGGAACTGTTTGTCCAATTTGGAAATCGGCTAAGTCGTTCCATCCATCTTTATTCTTACCAATTTTATCTTGGTTATCATCTTCACGAATTTTCTTCGTAATTTCTGGATAATCAGATTTCAATGTAACTGTAGCTTCATTGTTAACTGTATTTACAAGAACCAATGATGATGCAAAATGAGTACCTTCTGACTGAGCTTTATGTCCGTCTGGAGTTGTAGCATCTTCAGTTTTTTGTCCATCACCAATAGAGTCACCAGTTGAAACTTCGTCAACTACATAATAACCCCATGATAAACCTTTAACTTTAATAGCATTATTTTTCATCAGGGCTTGTAACTTTTACAAGGTCACCTTCAATACCTTTTGATTTAATAGCATTTTTTAAGTCTTCAACAAAATAACGGAAGTTTGAGTAACGACCTTCAACTTGTTGTTCAGCTTTAGCACCATCAACCTTATGTGTATTCAAAGATTGAATGTAATCAATTGCTACATATTCTGAAACGTCACTTGCTTTTTGCAATCTTGTTAGTAGATTTATATTCATCTGAAAGTTTATTAAATACAACTTCTTGAACAACAGCTTTATACTTTTCATTGAAAGTATAGTTAATTGATTCGTTATTTTTAGCATTAGTTGCATTAAACACTTTATAGAATACAAATTGTTTGTTTTTAATTGATTGGTTAGAGTTTGCACCATTCAAAGTGATAACACCATCTGTTTGACCAGTGTTATCAGGCTTAACAGTTACAGAGCCATTAGTTGTTTGATATGAATCCGCAAAAGCAGATGTAGCGTTAAATACTGACGTAACCGTTCCCAACACAGCAGGTCCTAAAAAGAGTAACACCAACTGCAACTTTTTGTCATATTACGTTTAAAAATTATTATTCATTACTAATACCTTTCTTAAATATATTATATATATTACTTTAAATTTCAATAATTGTCAAGATAGAACCAGACATTTTTAAACATCTGGTTCATATGACAACCAATCATTAAGCATTACGCTTTTTGATATAAAACACAGTAGACCCAATAACAACTACAAGCGCAGCTGACATTAATCCTAGACCTGTAAATGAACCAGTAACAGGAAGTTTCTGCCATGTGTTGTTAACGAAATCAAATTCAATAGCCATAGTACCATTTGCTTCATCAGCATCAAATGATAAACCATCTTGAACAACCCCTTCTTTTGTTAATTTCTTAACTTCAGATTGTTTAGTTGTTTCATTATTAGCATTAGTTTTTATCTAATGTAATAGTTGAATAACTGATTGCATAAGAGTCTTTCGCAGGAACTGCTTCAGCTCTAAATTTAAGTGTTGAACGTTGAGCTGGAAGTTTATATCCATTTGGAGCTTCAACTTCTTCAACTGTATACCAATGTCCGACAACAAGTTCTTCAAAACTCAACTCACCCTTAGAATCAGTTGTAATTTCTTTTTCATCAACCTTAGTTGTTCCATCTTCAGCATAATGAACAAGTTTGAATTTAGCACCTTCTAAACGAGCACCTTTTTCATTAGTTTTCACTAATTTAGCTTTAGCATTAAGAACGGCATCTTCAAACTCAACTAAAATGTCTTTGTTCGCCATCTCAGTAATGTTAATAGCACCATCATCTTCTGTTGGAGCAGTTTTTGATGAAGCTTCAAGTTTAGTTGTACCTTCTTTTTGAGAAACAGTAATATCAATTACTTGACCATTAGTTTTATATTTCTTAGCTCCAACTTCTCGAAGATTATAATCACCAGCAATTACACCATCAAAGTGCAATTTACCTTCAGCATCAGTTGTTGCTTCAAATTTTTTTGACCAGTTGCTTTGTTTGTAAGCTCAAACGTCGCATCTTTAATCACAACCTTTTTAGATTCTTCAGTTGACAACCAATCACCTGATGGTTTTTGTGTTTTAATCAAATGTAGTTCTAAGTCATTATTCAAGAATGAAGCATCATCATATGACCATTCAGTTACAAAATCAGCATTATTATCTTTAACAACAAAATCTTTAGCTGTAGAATCAAGTTTATAACCATTAGGAGCTTTGGTTTCAGTTACACGATAATCATAAGCACCCCACTCTTGAGATTTCTCATAAGCAGCAAACAACTTATTCATAGCATCTGCATTTGTCGTAGATACCATTTGTTGACGATTACGAACATCAATTTCACCTTTAGCATCTGTCTTATAAACAGCTTCCCATTTCTTAACAGGACTTTGTGAATTCAATGTTCCCATATCATAAAATTCAACTTTAAATTCAGCATCCGCTAATGTAGCTTGTCCTTGAGCAGTATTTGTTTTAGATTGTGCATCTTTTTTCTTAATAACTAAAGAACCTTTAGATTTATCAATCAACTCATTAGAAGTAAAGGCATTAGCCTTAGTATATTCTTTTGTAGGAGTTAACGTAGAATCAGTAGTAAATGTTTCGTTATCATTAGCACTACTCAAATCAACTTTATAAACTTTAGTATCTAAAGCAAAACGTTTAACTTTACGTCCATTTTTAACAACCGTTGGAACAGATGTTTCTTTTACATAGTAAACACCACGGTAAAGGTCATTAAATTGAGCTGAACCATCTTTAGCAACAGTCGCAGTAACGTTTTTACCATTCTTAGTAACAGGTTTAGTTGCTTTTTCATCAGTGAACAATGTATAAACAGCACCTTCACGAGAATACTGACTATCAAGACCATCAAGACCCTTAATAGCATCATCAGCAATCTCTTTATTAAATGTAAAGTTTACAACTTCAGGAGTGTTCACAAACGTTGAAATAACTGCTTCTGCAACATCATCTTTAACAATCCATGTTACATATTTATTATTTGAATTCTTGTCTTTACCAGACACATAACCTCGGTCAGCAGAACCATCAGCTACTACTTCTTTAGCATTATCCTTTACAGGATTTCCGTTAACATCTAATTCAAAACCATAATATGTACCAGCTTTGACTTCAAGAGTATTAGATTCGCCATTAGGACCAATTACTAACTCACCAACCTTAGTTGTTGCATTAGTATCTGAGTAAACACCAACTTTAATTCCACTTGGATTAAAATTAGGTTTACCTGAAACGCCATTTGTGATATCAGAGAACTCTTTACGAACCTTAATATTATGTTTCTTTTCTACTGGTTTTGGTTTTTCTTTCAATTTAAAGTTACCACCATTAGAAACTTGACGTTGTTCACCATTTGGTGCATCATAAACTCTAAAACCACCTGTATATTCAATCAAATTATCAGCTTCAAGTTTATTATATACATCACGGAAAGGAACATATAACTCTTTATCAATACCTTCTCCATCAGAAGTTGCATACCAACGGAATACATCACTCAAATCACTACTTGCACCTTGGAAATCATGAGCGATTACAGATGTTATAGTATACCAAATTAAGAGTTGAGTAGCAGACCATTTAGCATTCTTAGACAATCTACGAACGTAATCAATGTTACTTACAAATTTAGCACTATACGGTTCACCTTTAACAACATCTTTAATTTGTGCAATTTCAGCATCAGATGCTTTATAAATCAACCATGTGAAAAACGATGCTCGTTTGACAAAATATGGACTTACTTCTTGAGTTGTATTACCAATGGAACGAACCGTCATACCACTCTTAATAGCTCCATCACCAGCTGAATTATAGGTTACACCTGTCTCAGTTGGAACTGATGGTTCCACACACCAAACCACCTGACCGTCCATAGTCCATTCACCAAACCAGTCAGTTCTATCATAAGGATTATATTCAATACCAGATGATGTCCATTTACCCATTTTATAGTGTAAAAGCTCACCACTTGTTTTTAGCGTTGAAGCACTAGCAACCATAGGTCCAGCCACAGAAGCAACAGCCATCAAACCAGCTAACATTTTTGAACTCTTAGTTAAAAAAATTCTTCTTATTCAATGATACCCTCACTTTCTAGCTTAACACCGTTTTTTTATTTTTCAACAGCATCTCTAGCTTTCTCATCCGCAACTGACTTAACTTCTTCGAGTTTCTTATCAAAATCTTTTGGTTTTTGAACATCTCGATTAAAAGTGATTTCATCAGTTTCAACATTATACTCATAAGGTGCTTTTAAACCAGATTGGTCATAGAGTTTATGCAAATTAACAAAAGCATTCATACCAATATTTGAGTCTTCAGCATCTGCACTAAGGAATTGATATCCATTTTGAGTATATACATATAAGTAATACGTCAAACGGTCAAGTTCTTCCTCACTCAATTTAGAACCATCTTTTTAAAGATGCTTCAATTTTAGAAGTGACGTCAGAAATAACAATACCACTTGTGATTTGTTGACTTTTAGCTTCAACCTGTTTTTTTCCTTTTTCAGTAGCAACACGTTGAGCTTCAACTCGTTGGTTTGGTTCAATTATTGTTTTTATAACCCCCAAAAACACCAGCCGAAAGCACACCGACAGACAATAAGCTGACACCAACTTTTGTCCATTTACGATTCCAATTCATCATTAAAATCCAATCCTTTTCTTAATTAAAAATTTTTATATTCATATATAGAATTCAACCTATATATTAACAACTAATTATAACTTAATATAAATCAAATGTCAACAAAAAAACTTACTTTAAAAAAAGACACGATATTAATCGTGTCAATTTTTCATTATTTTTTTCAGCATCTTTTTTGAATTTGAATTTATAAAACATTGCCCCAACAGAACCAAGAATCATCATAATTCCTGCCACTGTCCAACCTAACAAGTTTTGTTGACCTGTTGATGGAAGCAATCCTGCTTTTAACATTTTGTCTTGCAGCTTGAGTTTGAGAACCTTGAGAGTTTAATACCTTATCAGCTGATTGATTAGATTCAACAGCTTTCTTAGACAAATCTAATGAATATTCAATTTCATAAATATTTCCACCATATTTAATGATTAATTTTTTTCACCATCTTTTTGGTTCAGATTTCAAATCACCACTAAATTTATAATCATTATCAACATCTAATGTCGCCAATTCAGTTCCATCAGCTTTTTGAAATAACAACTTTAGCAAAATCACCTTCCAATTTTTTTGGTCATTTTTTTAGTTTAGATTTATCAATCATACCTTTAAATGAAACAGTTGAACCAGATTTAGAGAAAATCATATCTGTCAATATACCATCAGATGAAGTCTGACCTTTACTTTCAACACTTGATGTATCATTTCCTGTTGTTGGTGTATTTGTAGTAGATGAATTTGATGTTGAACTTGAATTTGAAGTTGTTGGGTTTGAAACCGTTGTTGTTGTATCATTTGAATTAGACGTTACATTTGTTGTACTAGTAGATGAAGAATTTGCATCAACACTTGGTGTCAATCTTCTATCTAATTGTCTTGGTTCAGATGTATTTTTTTCAACTCGTCTACTGTTTTAACTGTTGCTTTTAATTACATAATCACCATTTTCAAATGTTGATTCAACCTTAGTTAATGAATAACGTCCAGAACCCAACACTAATGTTTTATTATCACCAATTAAAGCTTCCAATTTAGATTTTTCAGAATCAAGAATTGATTTAACAGTAACATCTGTTTTAACACCAGATGTTTTAGCTGATGATACAAGTTTTTCTAAATTAGACAATTCATATTTTTAATGAATCAATTTGTTTACCATTTTTCATCCACATAATCAACACGAGCTGATTTAACTACTTCATCAGACTTAGCTTCTTGTTTAGTATTATCAACATTATCACTTACTTTATCTTTAACAGATTCAGCACGTAATGCATCAACTGCTGATTGCGCCACTTTAAGAGATGCTTCAGCTGTGGCTAAACGATTCTTCGCCTTATCATATGTTGATTTTTGCTTCAGTATGAACCTTATTAGCAACATTAGCATTTTTGTTTCAATGTAACAACAAGAGGTTTATTTTTCTTTAATTACTTCTTCAGCATCTGTTTTTAGCTTTGGTTGCACTATCAATCGCAGATTGAGCTTTTAGAAATTTCAGACTTCGCATTACTAATAATTTCATTTTTGTTCAGAAATCAGCTTGTTATTGTCAGCAATTGCTTTTTTTCTTGTGCAGTAATAATCGCTTGTTTAGCATCTGAAACTTTAGTTTGAGCTGTAACAACAGAATTTTTGTTTAGTAATTTCTGCTTTCGCATTCTTAATTGCTGTCTGAGAATCTTTAATTATCTTATCAGCAGCATCAATTTTATCTTGAGCTTGTTTAATTGCAGTTTCAAACGTCTTAACATTACCTTCAGCTTTTTTTGAACATCTTCAGGAGTCTTAGCTTCTTTCAAATCTGCTTGAGCAGCTTTTTAACAATTTTTGTAAATTGTTTAATATCAGCTTTAGGCTCATCCTTAGATGAATCAGCATCTTTAATCGCTTGTTCTGATGATTTAATCAACTCATTTTGTTTATCAATAACTGATTTAGCATTTTTAATCTTTTCATCAGCATCAGCTTTTTCAGTCTTAGCAGCTTCTAATTTTTTTAGTCGCCAACTCTTTAACATTTTTAACATTTTCAATACGGTCTTCAGCTTCTTTTACAACTTTTGACTTTTCAGTAATAGTTTTATTAGAATCTGTAATCGTTTTTAGCTGAAGCTGAAATAACTTTCTCTGCATCAGACATGATAGTCTCAACATTACTTAGAGACTTGTCAGCTTTATCCTTACTTTCAGTAGCAGATGTTAAAACTTTTTCAGCCAATGTATAATCAACAGTTGCATCAACAAACTCTTTATGAGCTAAGTCACGAGTGTCAATAGCTTTAGTTAATTTATCACCGACAGAATCGGTCTTAGTAGTAGATTCACCTTCAGCTAAAAACCGTACCAATAGGACCACCAGTTGCAATAATTGGTGAACTCATTGTCAAAATTAAAGCTGATGACGTTACAAAACGTTTTTGCAATAGATTTAGACATGTAAATATCCATCCTTTTTCTTATTTTATTTTTAACAAATCAACATTAGCAAAAAAACTTTAACTTTGTCAAGTTAAAGTTGTATTTTTTTATTTAAATTATCGAGTAAGCAATTAACCAAAACCACTCCAAATTACCTTACCTACAATGTTTTTCACGAGGAAAGGCTCCTACTTCTCGACTATCTTTAGAAACAATTCTATTATCACCAATCAAAAAAATATCCTGTTAGTGGAACTTCAACTTTAAATACACTAGGGTCAGGATTCAACTCTTTCGTAATTAAATCAACCTCTTGCGTTGTAAATCCTAAACTCAATAACGATTTAGTTTGTAAATCAGAATCATACGAATATTCTTTTTTTCCAAACGATTTTTCTTTCCAAGCGTCCAAATATTGCTTAATATACGGTTCATCCGTTTCAGTTCCATTTATATATAAAACATCATTTTTTTATATTCAATCACATCACCAGGCATACCTATTACTCGTTTAACAACAGAATACGGTTTTTCCTTCAGAATCAAGTTCTTTAGCAACAACCACATCAAATCTATTTAGTTTAGCATACTTATTAACAATTAAATATGATTTATCAGACAATGTTGGGTCCATAGAATGTCCATCAACTTTGTTTAATTGAAATATAGATGTTAATGTTAGCAACAATCCTAAAATTAAAACAAACGGAGCAAGCATAAATATTAAATCTTTATAAAAACCAACATCTTTAATCTTAGACATGAATTTAGATTTCAAAACATTTGACCTTTTTAAAATCCAAAAACAACTAATTCAGAATCCAAATCCTTAGATTTCATAAGGTCCTCGATTTCTTTCTTTAATCGATTAACTCGCTCAGATAGTTTTTTTGATTGTCATTTTTTCAAAATGGTCAAAGCTCTCAAACGTTTAACCTCATTATCAAAAAAACATTTTTGATAATCATCAGCTGCTGAACATCTTTTTAAATCGTTGATATATCCCATCTATTCACCTCTAACACGTTTATAATCTTTATAAGATGACAATTTGCTTCCCATCAAACCTTCCAAAACACTAAATGCATCCATAGATTGATTCATAACCGATGATGTATCTAACGATTTCTTAACAGTCTCACGATTTTGGTCTTTAGGAATATTAGCTCTCTCTAACAATAAATGAATCAACATCATTTCAAGAACATCTGTTTTAGATGAGTTTTTTTCCAGTTTCTTCTGAATATCTCTAACTCTAGATTGAACATCTAATTCAACAAGATTTGTATTCATAATTTCATTATAAAACTCAATTTTTAAAGCATTATCATCAAACAAATCATTAATTGTTTCGTCTTTCAGATATACATTCAAATGCACTAACCCTAACAAAAATCAAAATGATAAACATATCAGACCTAGTTATTTGAAAACCATGTTCTCTATATATAGTAACATTATTATCTACCTCAGATAATAACATTGCTTCTTCATCAGATAAAACACCAGATGACAATAGATAACTCTTAGATACATCTGCAAATGTTTTATCAAACAAATTCAACAAACCCGTAGGTAATGTAAACTTTATTGTTTTAGGAGTTAAATCAATAACTTCATGCTTACCTGTTCTCTTTGATTTGACAATAGATTTTTTTCACATTTGGTTTATTAACCACTGGTTTTTTTAGTTTCAACAACAGTTTCAGTTTTTTTGTCTCAACTTTAGTATCATTTGTTTTAACAACAGGTTTCTTCACTTCTACTTGTTCAGTCTCAGAATCCTCTTTAGTTTCATTATATATAGAATCATCTTGTTTATCACTTGGTTCTGGAACTTTAGTTTCATCTTTTAATTCTTTTTTTCTAATTCAACCTTATCGTTATCAGATTCAGTATCTGAACTGTTTAACAAAAACCTTAACTTCGTTAATGTAATCCAAATATCTTTCATCACCACCATCAGTTTCAAACTTCGCAACCAATGATTTAATTCTATTTATATATAATTCAGGTCTAGGATTTGAATAGTATTGATTCAAATTATCTTTAAAATTTGTACCAAAAAAATACCCGTATCACGATACTTCTTAAAAAAATATCATGTAATTTATTCTTTAATTCTGTATTATTCATTGCAACCTCTAATCATCATTATCCAAAAGATAATTATCACCTCTAGTCAAACTAATCAGACTTTGAAAACCACTAACAGTAACATCTTCTAAATTACTAATATTAGATGATAATGAACCTATCAAATCAATTAATTGATTCAATCTCTGAATTTCGGCTGTTGGTAAATCATAATCACCATTAACATGTCTAATCTTCAAAGCAATTGCTTCTCTAACAAAATCATTTTCAGATATACCAATCTTAGACGCCCAAAATCGAACAGTCTCATATTCAGCACTGTCAAGTCTGACCGTCATTCTTTTTGTATCAGAACTCATACGTCACCTTCCTATTCTCGTGTTAATGCCTTAATTATAACATATTATCCAAAATTAATCAATAATTTGTATTACATAATGTTTTACACTAAACGATTTAATTTTTTTTCACCTAAACATTCGTTATACACGAACATTAGACACACTGTCTAAAAAAATTTGTCTAACTTTTTTTCAAGTCCGTTCTACATTTTTTACCCCCTACCAAAAATCTGAACCAACTTCAGCCCTACGGGCACAAGAGGTTCAGTATGGTAGTTTGAAATATCAAAACATCTCTATTTTTTTCCTAATATATAATTGTGAAAACGTTACCAAAAAAAGGGTTTTTGTCTAAAAATGGAAAATAAAAAAATTAGACAAAACGATGTGTCAACCATGCGGGTTTTTCAGCATCGTTGTCTAAAAAAATGGGTGTTCGGTATATACGAACGTAAGACATTTCACATGCAATATTCTCGCATATTTATACAAAATAATATGTAATTATTATGCTAGACAATACGAAAGTAGGCATCATTGTTACGTTTTTTTGTTTATGCATTGACATTTCTAATAATTTATGCTTGGGGTGGTAAATTATATACTCAACTTTATTTTTTTATAAAAAAATTAGACAAACTACTTCTAACCCTTGTGGCTCTAAGGCTCAACCTTGTCTAACTTTTTTTGAAAATTAGACAAAAAAATGTTAACGCTTACAACATGCTTCGTGACAACAACTGCTTGTCTAATTTTTTTGTCTAACTTTTTTTGAAAAAAACAAAAATTTTTTTAGACAAATTACTAAAATAAAAAAAGTTTTTTTCACAAACTTTTTTTGGAGTAAAATGTATAAAAAAATCCGATTTATTCAATCGGATAAAAAAATTTTTTTATTTCATTTAACGATAACGTTGCTCATAAACATGTCATCATGTCCATTGCGAACCATATTTTCGTGTAATATCATATGACTGCTACTTTTAGATAATTCATCTAGACGAGATTGATACGATATCTTATCGTCAAACACTTGTACAATTTCTTGTTCAGATTTCTCGTGTCTGTATTTTTATCAGATATGTTTCAAACTGGTTCGAATATTGATTCACATCTGTATAGCTTATAGTATAGTTTTTCATTTGCAAAAAAACATTTGGTTGCAAAAACAAAACCAAACATTGCAAACGTAGTAATGATATACACTTTTTGATAATGTTTTTTTCGAATCATATAATTAACCTCTTTTTTTCTATAAAAATATTATATCACATTTGCTTAAAAAAATTACTAAACCTTAAAAAAATCAACTTTTTTTAATTTTTAACAAAAGTGTTGACAATCCAACTCAAATGCGATATAATTAATACATAAATCAAAGGAAACCTTGATAAATCAACGTTTTTTTGATGATTTAAATAAAATAAAAAAACAAAGGAACATAATAATATGTCAAAAAGAAACTGTAACTAAAAAAAGAACTTGTAGAATTGCTCGCTGAAAAAAATACGACCTTACTAAGAAAAAAAGCTAACGATATCGTAGCTGATTTCTCAGCATTCATCGTTGATAACGTTGCTGAAGGTAACAAAGTTCGCCTTTCATTTGGTAACTTCGAATCTCGTCGTCGTGAAGCACGTACAGGTCGCAACCCTCAAACTGGTGAAACAATTAAAAATCCCAGCTTCAAACAAACCAGCATTCAAAGCAGGTAAAAGCATTTAAAGAAGCAGTTAACAAATAATTGTTAGTTCACTAAAAAAATATAACTCAAAGCAAATTAAAACTTAATGGGGTAAAGAACGTCAATATGATTGGCGTTCTTTTTGACCATAAAAAAATAGAACCATATAAAAATGATTCTATTTTTCTACTAATTACAAAAATAAACTATTCCAATAACAACGCTTATATAAATCGCAATCATAATATAACTAATTATATTTCCAGACAATAAAGGGTCATATATCTTCAAAACCCAACTAAATATAATCGACATTAAATTAAATAAAATGTGTCCCAAAAATTGGGAAAATGATTCGATTGGTTTTTATACATTAATAAACATAAAAAGTAAACCTAGAGGTAAAACCACAATTTGGTGCATCATTGTACCATGAATAAAAACCAAACAATACAGTTGATAACAAAATCAAGCTCAAATATCTTAACCATGAAGGTTCACAATGATTTTTTTAAATAACAACCGTCCAAACAAAAAGATATCTAAATATTAATTCTTCTGCTATCGGAGCCACAATCAAAATTAACAACAACGACCAAATTAATGATGGCGAATCATTAAAGGACGAAGAATAATTATTTGAATATAAGTTATCCCCTATGTTTTTTATACACCCATAAAAAAACACAAATTGTCCAAAAAAACCATAATAAACCGATTAATACATAACTAAATCCAATATCTTGTGATGATTTATTTAAATCTCGAGTACATATATAATATGAATCCCTAAATTTAGAATCTAAATAAATAATCAATAATGTACCAATAATTAAAAACCAAATCACTGGCAATAGTTGCTATAATTGCTCCAAACATAGCTGTAATACCAAGAACTACAAAAATATAACAAAATCATTGGAATGACAATAAAACTAAAATAATGTTTTTCTGAAAAATAGAAACCATCATCTACCCCCTCAAATCAGCTACTTTTTGATTATACACTGCAATCAAATCTTTAGCTGTGATAGTAATTAAATCTGAATCAGATAAATTAGAAACATTACCTCGTAATCGACTATCTCTCGCAATCAATAATCTTTCTAATAATGAACGAATACCACCTGCATTTTCGTCAGAGCCAGCAAACGCAAAAATCAATTCTTTAAATGCTTTCGATGTTATTAGTTCATTTGACATTACAGAATTTGAATCCTTGAGCATCAATTTAAAAATATCAACAAACTCATCATAAGTATAATTTTCAAATGTAATCCAGTATGGAAAACGACGTTTCAACCCAGCATTACCTTTTTCAAATAATTCAAGCATATCATCTTCATAACCAGCCAAAATAATAACCAATTCATCACGATGGTCTTCAGCTTCTTTTCAACAATTGTTGAACAGCTTTTTGTACCAAAAATCATTTTCAGATGAATCATCCAACAAAGCATAGGCTTCATCAATAAATAAAACACCACCATAGGCTGATTCAGCAACATTATGAGTTTGTTCAGCAGTTTGACCTTTATAACCTGCAATTAAATCACGAGCAGCTGAAACTTCAACAAATTTATTTTCAGGTAAAACACCATTCTCATATAAAGCTTGACCAACCAATCTAGCAAATTCTGTCTTACCAACACCTGGAGGTCCAACAAAAAAACCATATGCTTAGTTGATGAATTATTATCAGATAATCCACGAGCAGCTCTAATTTTATCCATCTCAGCTTGAGCCACAAAATCATTTAATTGTTGTTTAACCAAAGGTTGCCCAATCATTTCATTCAATCTATCAGTAGCCATTGACGGTTTAACATCTAAATCATTATTTAAAACAAACTCAGGTTGTTCAAAAACAGAAACATCTTGATATTTCATTTGATTGTCAGATACATCTGTTGTATCAACTATTTGAACACCATTATGTTCAAATAACATTGAATCAGCATTTGCACTACTACTTATTTGAACACTAACATTGTCATCTATAATCCATGAACAATTATTATCATTAATACTGTCTACTTGAAGAATTGAGTCCTTTATTCGCCAATTGATAAACAGATTAATATCACCCAACAATAATGTTTTGGTATGATTTAGATAAATATGAGTTTTTTTAGTTAAACCATGTTTAAAATCAACATCACCCAATCGAACTATTGATAAATCTTCAAAATGACTAGTTATGATTAACGTTTCAAGCGTTTTTCAACTTATTATCAATTATCAAATGCTTAATATCAAAACCACCTGATAATACACATTTACCATTAACAGTAAGACTATTCAAACTAACCAAATCCACATCATGATTAAAATTAGTCTGCGTCAATTTTAAATCGCAATTATCAGTTTCAAAAATATGACAAGCAATTCTAGTTTCAATCGGACTATCAAATTCAACATCACCAATCAACATTAAGTTTCTAGCTGATATTAACACACCTTCAATATAAGAGTTTTCAACAGTGAGCTGTTCGCAATCAAAACCTTGACTTAACAAAGCAACTTTCTGATTAGCTTTAGAAGACAATTTGATTTTAGAATTAACGATTGATAATTGACCAACATAGTTCCTATCTAATATAATAGGATAAACATCATCATTAGGCGAAGTAATATTTCCATTTAAAATCTTAACAGAAGCATTACCTGTTAAGAATAACTGACAAACAAAAATTACCAATAAACGTAACATCACGCCTTATAACCAAAACCTTGTCAAATATTTGTTTGCTACAAGCCTCAATCACAACGGGTTCACCCGTTGATTCCAATAGTTTTTGAATTCCTGAGAAATCCCTAACGGGTTCTTTTAGTCGTCTAGAGTCTAATTTAGAATATAGTTTAATTTGCAAGTTTATCACATCCAATCAATATTTTACCTATATTATAACAAAATAATCACCAATAATCAATATTATCACAATTAAGTTAGATAAAAATCTATAAATAATGGTATAATATTACCATCGGTAACACGGTTTAATTTCCGTATACTTGTAAGAAAGAGAAATATTTATGAACAATAGAAAAAAAGCACTAAAATTAAAATCTAAAAAGAAACATAGTAACCCATGTTATTAGAAATTCACCAGAGGTAACATTTTTTTCAAAGTAAAAATGTCACTATGTTAGTATGACTGGTGATTTTGTATGTGAGGTAAGGTGTTTAATCAACAATCAAATGCTCAATATAAAAGGTATATTATACCCTGAAGAATTAGCCATTGATTGTATTAAAATCAAAAACACCATCTTATATGAAATCAAAAAGAATTCAATTGTGTAGAATTAGGATTTACAAAAAAAGATACCCCTAATTTATGTAAATCAATTAGAAAAATATGTTGATTTCATAGGTGACTAATTAGATTCCAATAACAATACATTCTCAGATTATAAACTAGAAAGTGTTATTGGATTAAAAGATAAAGATTTAGAAAGAGAGAATTTTTTTATGAAGAAAACTAAACATAAACAAAAAAAACAATTAGTCAATTAATTAACGAATTATTAAAAAAACAGATATGTATCATCCACACTTAGTTGAAAAATCTTAATAAACAATTAAGTGAACAAATTCAACATAAAATTTCCAACTCAAAAACCGATAAAAAAACAACATATCTATATCAAAAATCCAAGATATATCAAATCGATTATCTATTTTTAGCTCACGCTGCCATTTATCAATCAATGATAACAAGAATGATGTCAAACAAACAATTTGAAACCATTCAAAAAGAGCTGAAATCATTAAAAAAATAAACTACAACATTAAAAAAAGGATAAGTTATGCCAATTCAATTACCTACAAACAACTTTACTGAGATACCTAAACCAGATGGTTCAACAGTAAGATTAGATAAAGATTTAACTATCATAACAGCAACAATTCTTGATTTGAAAAACCAAAATGACCAAAAAGATGGTATTCACACTTGGATTAGAGGTGAATTATATCATCCAACACATATTCAATCTACCAATATGTATTTACCAACATATTTAACAAATCATAATTTAAACTTCACATTAACAACTAAAATGAGATTTGAAGTTGGTAAAGAATATACGTTCGTTGGTCATATTGAACAATATTTTTTTAAATCAGGTGCTTATTCTCTAACACTAAAATCATCAACAGCTTTAACTAATGATTTTTGACTACGATACTATTGAAAAAAATCTTAATTGATAAAAAAAGTTAAATCCAAAATTGTAAAAAGAATTACTTCAAAAATATAAAGATGCACAATTCGAACCTGTAAATGTTTTTAATTGATATCAGACGTGGGCGAAATTCTTATTATTTATCAGATTACACAGACGCTATTATCTCGTCTATTCAACACGCTATGGATACAGAATCTGACAACTTAGCTGAAGCAATTGTTAAAGCTGAGCTTTTACCATATTTCAAAAATAATAACACATTTGCAAAAACAAATGTATCAAATTTATGGTTTCGAGTCTTTGAATAAGTTAAAAGAAAACCCATGGGCTCTAATCTTTGATATATCACATCTGACATTAAATCATTGTGACGAAATTGCTAAAACATTAGGTTATGATATAGAAAACGACCCTCGTAGAATTAAAGTTATTGTCAAACTAGCTTTCAAGAAAGCTATTCAAAACTCAAATTACACCTATATTCCTAACGATGATTTAAACAACCTTTATAATCAATATCTAACATCATATCTAACTTATGATGAATTCGAAAAAAATTCTATATAAAGAGTTAAATTCAGACATTATTAAAACTAGAATTGGATATCAACCAAATTATCTATTCTGGGGTGAACAAAAACATTTATAGAGGTTATAAAGAACTTTCTAAAAAAACAATTACAATGCTTTATCAGACACCCATTTCAATAAAATTTGCAAAAGAAGTCAAATTAGAAAACCCTAATTTTTGAATTTACAGAATTACAAGAAAAAAAGCAATTCGTGATAGTGTAACTCAAGGATTATTCATATTAACAGGTGGTCCTGGTACAGGAAAAACTACTACTTTAAGCAGCATTTTAAGAGCTCATGAACTCCACTTTGGATATAAAACAACCAAAACGAAGAAACCAATCATGCTTTTTAGCACCAACAGGTAAAGCTGCAACTAGAATGATGGACCAAACTGGTCGATATGCTTCGACAATTCATAGGCAATTTCTTTTTAACTCATGACGGTTCAAGAGATATCCATTATGTTCTTGACCAATTAGAAGAAAATGATACACGTCTAATTGTTATTGATGAAGCATCAATGCTTGATACAAATATTGCAGGCTCTATCTTCAATATTATTTTACAATCAAAACAACCATTAAAAATTAATTCTAGTTGGAGATGATGACCAACTACCATCCATTGGACCTGGACAAATTTTTAACCGACCTACTCAAATATCATAATGGAGTTGTGAGATTAACTGAAGTTAAACGTCAAACTGGCGCATCTAACATTCCTGAATTTGCAAAAATGATTAGAGATGGAGCTTTTTCCTGAAAAAAAGAATGGTTTAAAGATAAAGATGATATATATCTTATTGAACCTGAATCTGATGTTGATATGATTAAGAAATTAAGATTGATGTTAGCTCGAAGAAAACAAAATTATAATGATTTAGATGACTTCCAAATTTTTAACACCTTATGTTAATCAATCACAACAAGCAAAAGATTTCTGGTACCAAAAAAACTACGATACGTGTGATATGATTAATCAATACACACAAGAGTTTTTTTCAACCCACCATATTACGATGAATCAAAACCTAACGACGAATTGTTGAAACAATTATTATTTGAAGAAAAAAATGATGGTAGTCGAGATAATAACATCAAACGTTTTTGTAAATAATGGTGTAAAAAAATAAACGACGTCCGAAAAAGAAGGTCGCTTATTTAGAGTCAATGATAGAGTTGTGTGTAACACCAATATTAGTCAAAATATAGCTAATGGTTCAGTAGGAACATTAATCCAAATTGGTCGTCAAGGAAGTAATAACATCAAAGATTGGATTCTTCTTGTAAAATTCGACACATTTTCAGAACCTATCGAGTTTGAATATGAAAATTGGTCATATTTAGACCCTGCTTATGCTATAACAATCCATAAATCACAAGGTTCAGAGTATCAAAATGTATTTTTGACCTTAACTAGACCATCACGATTAAATGATTCATTCTTAAATAGAAACATCATTTATACAGCTGTCACTAGAGCTAAAAACATGATTATTCTAATCGGAAATCATCAAAATTTTGCAACAGCTACGCTTAATAAACAACGTGAACGCAAAAACAGGTTTAGCCGAAATGCTAAAAACTGGTAGAGAATTAAAAATAAAAACCACCTAATTAATAGGTGGTTTCTTTTTAATTTTACCAAGTAGAAATCAACAAAGTTTTAGAATCCAATTTACCATTCTCTAATCTACTTTTGTAATTTATCCAATTTATCAATATGTTTTTTTATAAATATAAAAAAATTAGGTTTTGCCTCAAGCATCTTTTTCAGATTCTGACTTCAAAAAAAGCAATATCTGATTTATCAAACTCATAAAATTCATTTTGCTTAAATCTAAATTGTTTTTTTATTACCATAAGATTTAACAATGTAATATGCATTGTCAAAAATCGATAGATTGAAGATTAGATTTTTAACGCATTCAAAAATATATTGATTACTATAAATATTACCATTTAACCAATCATTGTAATGGTCATTGAGAGATTTTGAACCTAAGAAATGTTTCAAAAATTTTCGTATCAACAACATAAATATTAATTTGAGAAAATGTGCCAAAATGGCGTTCATCATCCTTATTACGACGCTTTGTCATATAATATAAACCTCACTAAATATTGTATTTTGTAATACATTAAGTATAACAAATTATAAAAACAAATTGCAAATCCCCACAACAAAAAAATCACAAAAAAACACAAAAGCGTTGATTTGTCAGCATTTTTTTGTGATATAATTAAAATTAGTAAAATTAAAGGAAAAATAAAATATGAAATTCAAAATTGAAGATATCATTGTAGATGATTATCAAACTGCATTTGAAATTATCAAAGATAAGATTAGACCAACCCTAAGTGATATTAACAAACATGAAATGATTTCAATCATTAAAGATTATCCATTTAAAAATCAGTTTTCAACTGATGGAATTACAATCATTATTGAATCAATTCAAAAAGAAAAACTTGGATTCAGTTCAAGATAATACCACTGTTGCTACTGTCACACTCACATTTCCTAGAGGAAAGATTGTGAAATATGAAATTATTAAAAATCCGTCAGATAAGAAGGTGAAAAAGAAATGATTATTTCAAATGATTACCTAAAAATCATTGGCTGGTTTTTAAAATTACATTATTAGAATCCAATTTAACTGAATTCAAATTATTGAAAACAAAACCTATTGGAAAAAAATTGTCGGTGTTACACCAGATAATCAACTAAAAAGTATATTGGTACACTAAAAACCATCCAAATTACACAATTGATATTACAGAGGATAAGTTTATTATTTATGGTAATAAAACTGAAAAGAAACGTAGAAAACGTTCTAAAAAAAGAAACCTAAAGTTGAAACTAACTAGTTTTTGATTTGAAAAATTATTGCCATCATTGCAATGACAATTAATCATATTGGATTTATATTCAAAGACATATACAACCCATTATGGTGGCAAATTACCTATTTGACAATTGGTAAAAATCACATTCCCAATAATGGCTTATCTCTTAAATTTAGGATTTCAAAAAAACAAAAATCAAAAAAATAAAGTACATTATACGATTGGAAATATACGCATTAATATCTATCATTCCCTATCATTATACTATTGGCATCAATACTGACGCTAATATTTATCAACTAAATAATATATTATTTACTTTAATGATTGGTTTATCACTGATAACAATCCTGGATAAATTAAAACCGTCGAAGTATATGCAGGTTTTGTTTTTTTAATAATTGCATCAGCACTAACATTCAATTCAGATTGGAACATTATCGGTGTGTTAATTATTTATTTCTTCTATAAGGATTCAAAAATTGACCCCAAAACGTTAATAATTATAGCTTCCACAACTGCAATTATGAATTTCATAGCAACATTAGATATCACAAGTTTTTACCTATTTAGGAATTATGCTAAGTATTCCCATTTTAAAAATCTACAAATAATGAACGTGGATATTCAAATAATTTAATAAAACACGGGTTTTTATATATACTATCCACTACACTTAAGTATTTTTATACATATTACATTTACTAACAATTAGATAAGGAATAAAAATGTTAAAATTTAAAAACTTTAAATTTAAAAATTAAAAAGTGATTTCAATTGGCGTATTAATACTAATTGGTAGTGTTGGTTATGAGGTTCACAATTGGACTAAATCATATCAATCAATGGAACGTCAAACAATTCAAAAATTTTGACACATTATGGTCAACTATTTGGGATGATAAAACAAAGACTTTCAATGATAAATTAGACCAAAAATATGATTCAATCATTGGAACAATATGCTTCTACACCAACCTATGTGAAAAAAATTAAAATTAGCAAAAATCTAGTGTAGGTTTAAACATCATTGAATACAACACATCAACTTTAAACCAACTACTATCAGCATCAAATTCATATTATGAATTACAAGAAGATGATAATGATTTTTAAAGAACAAGAAGCAAAAAAACCAAAGTATCATTGAAAAAAATAGAAACTTTAATCAAAAAAACATAAACGATAATAACTCATTATTAACATATAATAACAAAGAATTTTTCATTATCAGATATAAATCCAGATATTCAAAAAAATAGCAGCACTATCAACAGATATCAAATGGAAAGACTTATCGTTTTTATAATAAAAAAACATTGAAGATTTGAAAAAAGTTATATGAACTTCAACAAAAAGAAAAATCAAACTGAAATTGAACAAAAAAAGCAATTATTGATTTAAAATCAAAAACTTGATGAATTTGTTAAATTATCAAAAAGAATATGAAAAATAATATTAAAAAAACGATTATATAACAATAAAAAGATTTAAAAAGAAATTTTAAATTCTTTAAATCAAATTAGTCCAAACATAAAAAGATTCATATTTTTACAAATCTAAAAGATTACGCTTCAGAATCAACATCCACATCATATAAAAACCTATTTTTTTCTGATGACTTATTTAATCAAAATCAAACCTTAAACAAATTCAAAAATCATCTATCACAAATTGAAATTGATGTACAATTCAAAGCAGATGTAACAACTGTTACAAATAAAAAAATGATGAAAAAAATCATCACAAACATTAAAACTAAGTTTGAATACATCATTATCAGATGAAAATGATGAGGATTTGGTTAATATCAATTCATTGAAAAAAATATAAAATTAAATTTGATTCAAAATCAAACTGTCAAGAAATTTAAAGCTGACGTGACCACAACAACTGAAGAAAACAGACAATCGAATTCAGCAGCAAATCCATCAACATCAAATAGAAATCAAAAGGAGCCGTTAGTAATGTATAAAGAAAAAAATAATTCGTTATTTAAAAAAACACAGCCTATATTATATTATTACTAATAATTCTAATTGGTATAGGTTGTACTATATATGTTGGCGAATTTGTTAATAAAAAAATGTATTATCCGTAAAAGTATCAATCAATTAGAATTAACACAAAATCCTAATTCAGAAATTTATGCTGATGATGGGAAAACATTAATTTGGACAGATGCTGAATACTTACACTTCCCATCAACAAAAGAAAATACACCACAAATCATGATTGATTTGCTTTTTAGCAACAGAAGACCACACTTTCTACGAAAAATGAAGGTTATTCAGAAAAAGCAATAGCTTTTAACAGTTTTATCATCTTTAAAAAGATAAAATTTTACACACAGACACAGCTCGTGGTGGTTCGACAATTACTCAGCAATTGATAAAAAAACATCAGATACATCAATAAAGATATATCTGATTATGATAGAAAAAAATTCAAGAAATTGCTTTAGCTAAAAAAATTAACTGAAGAATTTTTCAAAAGATGATATTCTTTACGCTTATTTAAATAAAGTAGGCTTTCTAGAAAGTTCATACGGATTTAATTCAGCTATGTATTTATTATATGGTGAAGAAACAGCTACGGATAAAAACAGACCCATCTTATATTGCAAAAATATGCAACTATCGTTGGAATGTTGAAAAACCCAAGCTTATACAATCCAAGAACAAACCCTGAAGAAACTGAATCACGTCGTAATCAAGTTTTTAGAAAATGCATTAAATAAAAACGTAATCACTCAAGAACAATATGACAATGCTAAAGCCATTCCTGTAACTCAAGATTTAAAAAGACCAAGGTTGGTTTACTCAACAAGTATATGAAACTGCTTCATCTAACGGAGCGTATGTTAATTCCATTTTAAAACAATTAGAAGAATACGGATATAACATTAAAAAAATAAAGAACATCCAATTAAAGTAATCTCTAATTTAAATATTGAACAAAAACGAATGGTTACAAAATGAAGCCAAAAAAAGATGAACATTATGCTAATGAACGTCAACAAGTTGCCATAACAGTTACAGAACCAAAAAAACAGGTAAGGTTTTTAGCACAAGTTGGCTCAAGATATGGTTCAACACCTTATGAATTAAACAGAGCTACACAAATAACACGTAGTTCAGGTTCAACTATCAAACCATTCTTGAGCTATGCACCATTAATTGAGTTCTCAGATGTAACAGAGTCAACAGTTTGGAACGCTAATACCACTACTTATGCAGGCACAAATGTTACCGTATACAACTACGCTCACATTATGTTTGGTACAGCTACGACCCAAAATGCTTTGAAATATTCAATGAACGTTCCTGCCGTAGATGCCTTGGCAAAACAAGAACCATGGATGAATCAAACCATCATGTCAAACCTCAAACTTGAAGACCACCAAATGAATGATAATGGTGATTTTGAAAAGTTGACAACCTTTAATGGTAGTCAAGCATTAGGTATTCACGAATCATCAGCTGATTTTGCAGCTGCATTTGCAAGCTTAGCAAATAACGGTGAAGCAACTAATAACATGTATATCAATACTATCACTCAAGATGGACAAACCGTCACCCTGGACAATAATAAACGTCAAGCAATGAGTCCTAGAACTGCATCAAAATTGAATAAAATGTTAGAAACAACATTACAATCAGATGGTTCAGCAAGAACCGCACCAATTCCTGAGTTCAAAGGATATGCTGTTAAAACAGGAACCGTAGGTTTTGATAATAATCAAGATTTATATTACGACAAAGAACACACTCAATATTACGGTAAGGTTGGTCAAACAGGTTTAGATTTGATTGCATCCGACCAATGGATGAGTGGCTATACTAAATCTGTATCTGTATCAATATGGACTGGTTTTGATGACCAAGCCATTTATGGAGATTGGTTAGCACCTGAAAATCAGGCTCGTTCATCACTATTTGTAAATACAATGAAATACTTTAACAAAGATAAAGATACTTCACAATTTGACTTCAGTGATGCTCGAGTTGAATTGACAAAGAAAGAAAACATTAAAGTTTTACAACTTAATGATGAAAATAAAACTACATCTTTATTAGATTCAAATTTAAAATTACCAACCATTGTTAAAAATAAAGTTCAAGCTACACCTGAACAAAAACAATTCAAAACTGATTTTTGACAATAACAAGTTGACAAATGATTATGCAAATATAAAACCATATTTTTGATACAAATAATGCATTAGGTTTTTGGATTATATAAATCCAAAAAAATCAGATTCTACAAAGTTTTTATAGAATCGATGAATCTGGTAAATTATCTAATGAGTAGTATCACGTTGTTAACGTGACGAACTAAATGACAGAGAAAAAAATCGTTATCCCTATGATAGCGATTTTTTTACACATAAGATAATTAATAAAAAGGAAAATAAAGAATGGATAAAACTAAAAATTCAATTAGATAAAGATAAATTTTTTTAATTATTGAACTTGATACGCATGCTAATGAACATAATGGTGTTCATGTTAATATGTATCTCATGAATAATGGCAATAAAGAACAAATCATTAAAGTTAGTAATCAACCAGATTGTGATATCCTGTGTTTATGGACAAATCCAAACTCTAAAAAGCCCAGATGTAATGTTACCACTGTAAAGGATAAATATATGTCAAAAAAATTATGTACTAACATCTTCCAACCAACAAGGTTTGGAACAACCATTATATTTTTGAAAAATTTTTCAGATATGTATGAATACGTTATCAACGAAATCAGAAATGATTTAATTGACAATGATGAAACTTATAAAACTATCATGGATTTAGATACAACATTATATAACCATTATAAATGGGAACATCCTGATGATTTTGAAAACACTTATATTGTCATTGATAATGAACGTTTGCATGTCAAAGCAAAAAAACTTCAAGTCTTAATTATTATGGTTTAGAATTTATTGGAGAAAAAAATACCAAATGACAAAAATTAATAATAATAATAAATGGGATAACTCTATAAGTTATCATAATTATAAATCAAAACCAAAAATTAGACTCCAATATTGAAAAAAATTAAATAGTTTAATTTTACATTCTCTACTTGCAGAATCAACATTTCCATATTTAGCAGAAAGCATATACAGTCACAATAATAAATCCGATATTTGTGATTTAATATTGGAAGATAATGAAGATGCAAAAATTTGAAATTGAAATGTTTTTACACTTATCATGAGAATATTGCTCAACAAATCGAATTAGATAACCAAATATTAGAACAACTATTACATCCAACTCAAATTCAAAAACAAAGAACATTTCAAAAAAATCTATACAAATTTACTAAATTATCAAGATTTTGATGAATTTTTATAATGATTTAAAATCAAAGATTAAAGTTTTATTATCATTGAAACCTCAATCAGTTCAAGAGGTAGACGAATTTATATTTAAAAAAATATAAAACCAAATGATAATCAATTCACTTATTTCTTAGCAGCTGAATTTGTACATGAAGATACAACAAGTTCTATCAAAATCGAAAAATTTAATAGATACTTATACTGAAGATGACATCATCACATTCCCATGTGGTCACACTTTTTAGCGATGATGAAAAAAATTGGACGACTGTCCATTTTGCAATAATAATGACGAAGATTAAAACAGAAAGGATTCAAAATGAATTTAACAACTAATATCGGAATGCTTGTTACAGCTATTGAAATCGACAACGACGGATTTTTACAATAACGAAAATACAGATGTTCAAATTATTGTAACTGAAAAACAAAGATACTATTACTACAATTTCAATGAAAAAAACAATACAGGTGAAATCACCTATAAATCAAATGAAGCTGAAATTGATGGTGTCAAATATAAACTTATTTTTTTGACCAAAATAATAACCAAGAATTAACTCTTAAAAGCAATTGATTCAAAACCTGAACTATTAACATATCCAAGTATTCAAGCAATGCTTACTGACAAATATTCAGAATTAACAAAAAAATGACCAATTGTCACCAAATGAATTAAAGATTTTTTTAATCTTATTCATCAAACTCAAGTAAAAACGTTTTTTTCATTAAAAACAAAAAAACAAAAAAAGACAAAAGATTCATCAATTAAAACAAAAAAATGATGCTCTAAAATCAATCACTGAATCAAAATAAATGTTTCAAATGATTGGTTTCACCAATCGATTTGAATAATGTTACTTGATTTGTACGCAATATAATATAAATTTTTATGTTGAATAGTTAATTATTGTTACTAAAAATAGAACAATCCTTTTGTGTTATCGCAAAAGTTACAATCACTTCAATAAACGCTCATCGTGTCCCAGCGTTGCTGGAGCCACTCCTCACTTTTTATTGAAGTACGATTAACAGCCCGCGGGGTTGCACGGGGAAGCGACGGCTTTTTCACCCGATGTTCCCTGTGGCCAACCAGAAATGTCTTGAGCTCACCTGCGACGCCTCTACATCCAGCCGTAAACCATCAGGTTGGTGAAAGAAATTTATCACCAGGAGTAACTCAGGAAATCATGATTAACATCAGCTGATGCGAGGAGTCGTATGAATCAACTCTAAAGGAAGTGCTGAATGAAAAGGAATTTTGGACATGTATTCAACAAAAACTTAAACGTTATACGTTACCAACAGGAAGAAAGGTTGTCGAACCTAATCCTGAGCTAAAACAATTTTTAAAGAAACTAAATATTAAAGCTGTGGCATTATATGAACAATTATTAAATGAACATAATTTAGAAAACATACCACAGGCTTACAGAAAAAAACCATTCTGTCAAAACAAATGCTCAAATCCATAAAAACCAAAAAATCATTCACAAGTTTGACTTTTCAGGTTTTTACGATAGTATTCCATTTGTCAAAATTAAACCATATTTAAAACAAATCAATGCCCCATTGGTAAAACAATATTACATTGACCCAAAAACAAATGGTTTAATTCAAGGTAGTCCTATATCTGGAACACTAGCTGGTTTAGCATTAATTGACTTTTGGAAACAATTAAAGATAGAGTTACCTGATGCAATCATCACTCAATATAGTGATGATTTAACAATATCAAGAACAAAAACTCAATCAACTCCAATGTCAAAAAGTCATTAAAAAGTGTTTAAAAACAAACAAACACACCTTGTAAACTAAATGGTAAAAAGACAACAACTCATAATGTCCATCGTAAGATTACAGGTGTCACTGTAAATCATAAAAAAATCAAGTAACAACTAACCGTGATTTTTTTATAGAAAATTAAGAACCATTTGTAATTCTTTTAAAAATATAACAAACACTCCATATCTGATTACGGATATAGAGACCTTGAACATTTCAAACAAGTATTGTCATATCATATTTTTTTATCGATGATACTGGAAAAAAATTCAAAAAAATTATTGAACAAATATGGGCTTTTTTTAATTAATTTACAACCAATCGGATTAATATCTGATTGGTTATTTTTTTACCAGTTATTAACTAGAATTTATGAAACAAATATGTTAAACTAAGATAAATAAACATCTAGAAAGGCTTATCTATGCAAAAAAATTAATCTTTAACATCTCAAACGTTCCAGTATTTGAATTCGAAATCGACCATGATAACAAACGTGCAATTTTAACGAATGAACCACATGAATTGGGAGCTACAATTCTATTAACTCCAGAAGAAAGAACTTATCATGGTATTGAAAAAAACGTTTGAATTTTTTTAACAAACAAAAAAACTAACATTAAAAAGAACATATTGATTTAATTAAGAAAGGAGAGTTCTACGCTGATGCACAACACAATTTAAACATCAGTGTCGAACCATGAACTAAACATATGGTTAAGGCGATTCCACCTGTTAAAACACAGGTTATTCATCAACAGATTATTATCAATCACAATTTTGGTAATACAAATGTAAATGGTCTCCAACACAAAGGCGCCATTGCTATTGGTAATGAAGCTTATTTTGCTAAATTAGATGATTTAAACCCAACAGTAAACGGAAAATGGGAAGATAATTTTGATGTGCAATATTCATCACTATCAGAAACGCTGTCTGCTATCTTCGCAAGAAACATCAAAAAAATAAACCAGACTTTGATTGTGTTGATTATCAATTTGGTATTTTCAATATCAAAGGTGATGTTAAATCAGGAACAATTTCAAAGAACTTTCTCAAAGAAAATGAATCAGAAAGAATTCTAGCTATTGGTCGTAAAACAGACCCACACACACTAATCACAACTGATGATTATGCAGAAAATATTATGGATGTCAACACCCAAACTAGACTCGATAATCTTTTGAAATATTTCACAGGACACAACGTTCCTTATGAACATGCAAAAGAATTTCTAATTAACCAAGCAGCATTTGATATTATGTTAGGTAACACAGACCGACTAGGCAATCCATCAAACTTCATTATCGCATACAATAATAAAACAGAAACTGGACGTCTAGTAAACTTCGATTTTGGTCGAACATTACCTATGATTTGGACTCAAACCACAGAAAACAACTATGATATATCATGGTTAGATGAGGATTTAGAAGATTATACAGATGCTTTATCACACGATAACGATTCAATTTTATCATCACTATCACACAATGAAGCATTAGAATTTCTGAAAGATAATGGGTTCAAACCATTTGAAGTTGATATCGATGGATTCAAAAAAAGATTTAAAAAGAACTAAATGATAAAAATCCAAAAATTCAGATTTACCATTTAAGAAATTTGCTGAAGTAAAAAAATTAAAGCTTTTTGAAGAATCTCTAAACTTAAATAAATTTAAAGATTTATATAAACCTTATTCAAAAAAACAACATCTATTGATTTTTAGTCACAATATTAGTTTTAATAGTTCAGAACCAGAACATTCAAAAATCTAATGAAAAAAACAGAAATGACACACTCTCTAGATATACCATTACCATCTAAAAACAACTACTTCTAATGACTATGAATTTGATTTATAATTGAAAAGGACATTAAATGGCACTTACCGATAAATATATAACAGAACCAATCTATTATGATGATATTATCATCACAGACGCAATTCTTAAAGATGAATCTCTAACCAAAGAGCAAGCTCATAAAAATATATCCATATTTAAAAGAAATCGTATAGACCAACAACAGATACCTCATTTGCAGCTCAAGTAAAACGAGCATTCAAATATAATACAATTAGACATATCACAGCTGATATTTATAGATTAACGTTATCAAAAACTCGATACAGTTGTTGATAAACCTGAATTAGACCAACAATTGAAAACCACTTGGTTTACAATCAAAAACAAATTCATTATATTGAGCAAACAAATTCAAACTTGGTTGTAAACTTAACCATTCCATCAAAAAAATCGTAGATAAGATTTTTGCAAGAAATCTAGATATATGGTATAATATAATTAATAAAAAAATAGAAATGGATAAATTATATGTCAACGTTATCAAATTATGCAAATGCTAGTGCTAGTGGTCGAGAAGAAAGAATTGCAAAAGTTTTTGCAAAACTAAACACCAAAGATGATTTTCAGCCAATCTCACTGAAATCAGCAGTTGATGTCAACAATGATACAATTTATAGATATCTAAAAACTATTCAAAACGCTCAAATGCTAACAGATGCATATCAAGAACATCTAAATAGTGGATTTGATAATAAACACTATGCAAAATCAAAAATGAAATCACAAATTGAACATGCTTCAAAAACAATATGAAAAAAATGGCTTAAACGAGCTAAAAAAAGCTAAATCATATTCTGATGAAAGTAAGCAACAATTAAAACAATTTCAATTCAGTGAAAACCCTTATGTCGATTTAGATACATTATGGAATAGATTGGAGCATAGTTTATTGGTTTATTCATTATTATCCAAATAAATAGAAAGGAAAGATGATGACCTTTAAATCCAAACTGAATGTCGATGCTCTATTAACTGAATATGTATCACCTAAAAAAACCGTCAAAGACGTATTAAATGATTCAAATTATGATATTGACACATTTAAAAAAATATGTATTCATTTCAACAAATTTTTAGAGCTCGATGTAATAAAAGACATTTTTAAGCCAAAATGGATTTAAAATGCCAACTGTAATTTATAAATAAAAAAAGACTAGAATTAATTCTAGTCTTTTTGTATCAATAGTTTGAGTCAAACTTGTATTATAAGGATTAAAACCTTTAAGTTCATATATATAAGATTCATATAATTCCTCACCATCTTTTTGAATAATGAGTAGATGCTTTTACAAGCTCAAATTGTTCTTCATCGGTTTTTAAACAATCCTGAAACAAGTTTACTTGTACTAAAAATCAATTAATTTATTAAGAAAAATAAATTACAAAAACCAAAAATTAAAAACGACAAATAAATAATTCATAACTACATTTGAATCAGAACCCAAATCAATAATCATTTTATAAAAGCTTATTAGAAATAAGCAATAAAGAAATAACTGTTAATATCGACATTGAAAATGTACCGAAACGTTTTAATTTAGCACCTCTCACTAACAAACTATATAAAATCAAACCATAACCAAGGAAAAAAATCCTACAGATGCTGAAACAAAATCAAAGCTAAAACCTAACGTCCACATTCTAATTGTTAGCCAAAACATATAAAAACATAAGAATTTGAGCTAACGTTAAAAAAACAGTGTTGATAAAACTTGAAAAAAAGTATTAAAAAAATTTGCTATTTTTTTCATAATAAAATTAACGATAAACGTTAAACCTTTCTTTTATAATATAAACCAATTATAACATTTTTGTATTACAAAAATGCAATACAAAAAAAGGATGAAATAATCACTAATTCATCCGTGTAACTTCAAATAATTCTGACATTTGCTTTAATGCCTTACGATAAGAAACAGCATCATCTTTAGTATCAAACTCATGGTCATCAAAAATACTTATTATACTGAAAATCTGAGTTTTTTTCATTTCTAAATGTTCTTACAATCCAAACCATTATCCAAAAAAATCTTTCTAGAAAAACTTATATAATAAACCAATAATTAAACCTGAAATTACAAACGTACCTGACAACACACTAAGTTTCATAACTTTACTACTTGTATTAGGCAATCTATGTAAATATTCTAATAAACCAACAGGTTTTTGATTCATCTGCCACACCTAAAAGGTGTCAATGTTCCAACACTAGCTTCCTCTGTCGTTTCTAAAATCACATCATATTGTTTTTACAATCTCAGTTGTTGATGTTGTCTGACCAGTAGTTGTTGTTTCAGTTTCAGTAGTTTGACTAATCTGGTCAATATTTTCAAGTTTAGGAACAGTATAACTATAATTATATGTACCAACATAATTATCACTATTGACAACTGTAGTTGGTTTTGAATCATCTTTAACAATTTCAGTAACATTTTCTGTAGAACTAGTAGTTGTATCACTAGTTGTTGTCGTTGACGTTGTTGGTTCAGATGTTGTAGATAAATCTATCGATTTTGAACCATTTTCTTCAACCGATGTGACAACTTGTTCTTCGATAGCAACAACAACATCAGGTGTTTGAGCAACAACTTCAGTTGTAACAACTGGTTCAGATGTTGTAACAGCAACTTCATCTGCTAAAACGGAATATGAGTTTAACATTATGATTGAACATAATAAACTCGAAAAAAATCTTCTTTTTCAAATCAAAAACTCCTTTTAAAATTCAATATCCATGTTGTCTAAAAAAATTAGACTGCAAAGTATTAATTGACATTAATGATAAACCAACTCGTTTATCGACATCATCCAACTTCGAATTTAAATCAGATAAATCCATCGCCACTGTCGAACTTAAAGATTTAATATTATCCACACATTTAGACAAATCATTTACTGAGTTCTCAAGTTTAGATAAATCAGTTCTTAAATAATATTGTTCTTCAGACAATTGCTTTAATTTAAAAATCAAAATCATTCATAAAACGTTTTCTGAATCTAGAATCCTTAATAACCGAATAAACATTCAAACTAAGTAAGATGACACATGTTGCAACAACACTTATTGTTATAATCATAATCAAAATCACCTATTTCTGTATATACTAATAGTATTATTTTTAACACATTAAAAAAAATAATAGCAACTATTTATACAATGCTAACCAAAATGGTTAGCGGTTTAGTTTCTGATAATAATATCAGAGAGGTATATGAATATGAAAAAATTAAAAAACTTTGTTTACGGATTGATTTGTGCCACAGCTGCAACAATTACAACGTACAAAATTCTAACACTGTATTTCTTTTTATGTGTCACAAACAAATGATACTACTGCTCCTTTAGCAGCATTCATCACGTCAATTCCATTGGGATTTTATCTATTTCAAATTAGTGTGCGTTTTTATAGATATCTCATTAAAATCGCAAGAAACACTATTAAAGCTATGGTTTAAGAGGTAATTCACATGCTATTCGAAATGATAAAAACAGCATTTGTTGCTCATACAACAACTGCTTTAATTTATGTAATAATTATTTTATATTTAAACAAAAATCTTTGGAAAAAAAGGTATTCAACATGCAACAATCACAGGTTTCAACAGTTCTTTACGAACAATCACAATTGGAGTCAACTACAACCCAAATTATGGATTTGATTTTAGACCTACTTGTTATAAAAAAAGAAATAAATATAACGATAGAAAACGAAATCGTCCACAAATGATTATGAGTGACCAAACAATCTTAAAAATACTTACAGAAAAGATTATTTGTCACAAACAATAAAGTTTTCTTTAATGGTGAAGCTTATTTTGAACCACAAACATGGAAAAACTGAATCTTATGACCAAAAAGAAAAAAATTGCTCAATATGTGATTGATAGAAACACAGTCAGATGATATAATATAATTTGAGGTATAAATTATGACTAAAAAAATTAATCATCATCGTTGTGTTCTTAACAGTATTAACATCTGGGACACTATATAGTTGTTCTATCAACAACACGAAACAAGCTGTTGTGAAAAAAATGTAAAAATCTGTTTTACAGACAAAAAAAATGACTTACAATTAGCTGTAATTCCTAGTGGAGACCAAGAAATCACAATTAACGATAAAACCCATACTATAAAAAAATGAAACATTTACTGCTATAAAAGAATATTTAAATGCTAATAACCAACTTCAACAAAAGTCTTGTTGATTTAATCGGTAGCCAAGTTACCGATGAAAATATTGCTTTATTAGCTTATTATTCTGAAAAAAATATTCAATAAATCCAAAAATATTTGTTAAATAATTTAACTAAACAATAATCCCTATTGATTTTTTTGTACCAAAAAAATCGATATAATAATTGTTCATGAAAACTTTCTTCAATTGGTGTCTTATTAAAGCACCAACTACGGTTCCATAGCTCAACTGGATAGAGCATTCGCCTTCTAAGCGAACGGTTACAGATTCGAATTCTGTTGGAACCATATCTCCGTAGTTGGCAAGATTAACATAACCAAAAAAATCAATCAAATTAAAGAATACTTATATTTTTGTTATGTTCATAAGTAGAAGTAAACCTTAATTGAGATTCAACTAAACCAGACTTAGTGTGCAATCATAACAGAGTTCGTTTACTTCAATTTTTTTGAATTTAATATTGACTTTTCTATAAAAAGTCGATATAATATTAGTTATGAATTATGCGTGGATGGCGGAATTGGCAGACGCACACGGTTTAAGCCCGTGCGGACGGTATCGTCCATGAGGGTTCAAGTCCCTCTCTGCGCATTATCCTTATAATTAAAAAGGTGATTATCAAATGGTTGTAAAATTAAACGATTATCAAGTTGAAAAAAATAAATCAGCTTATAAATCTAAATACTCCAATAACACATATAGCTAATGAAATTGGAATCAATTATAAAACCATGAAAAGAATCCTAAAAACCCAATTTAACGATTACAAAGGTAATCAATCAGATAAAGATTTCTCTAAACAAAAAAATCAAATTCAACATCAATTCAAGATTATTTTTGATAATAAAGTATACATAACATCATATAAATTGAAATTAAAAATTAATAAATTTAGGTTTAAAAAGAAGAAAAAAATGTGAATCTTGTGGATTAACAGAATGGTTAAACAAAAAAAATGTCCACTAGAATTACACCACATTGACGGAAATCCTAAAAAAACAATAATTTTTAAAAAAACTTAAAAAAATTTTATGTCCAAATTGTCATGCTTTTATCTGATAATTATAGAATTCGTAAATCTTAAAAAAATCTGACCCTTTGGTAGTTAAAACGTAACAGGGACACGAACAGACATACGGGATACGCTACGCCAGTACATACGGACTGTGTAACCATGAAACCGATGTCGAATTTTTAGACTGGATAGCTCAGCTGGGAGAGCGCTTGCCTTACAAGCAAGAGGTCACAGGTTCGAACCCTGTTCTGGTCATGTCAGGAGGTTATACAATTTTTAAGTTGTAAGACCATTATCTGAGCAACGGAGACCATTTGGTTTGCGACTCAAGAGCTTGTGTGGTGAAACACAGCATACACATCGGGACAGTGCTTTAGCTAGATATATAGTGAGTTGCCATGCTCGCCAAACCCCGTAAAGAAATGAATCAACATTCGCCTCAATCAATGGCAGGCTTGCGGGTGCAAATCCCGTCACAAGTGTAATTCGAAAAGGGTATCTAACAGCCCTAAGTCCTCAAATGTTAGGTTAACCGAAAGGGTAGATATAGAATCAGCGTATTGAGGCAGTATGCTTAAGGATTTTATTCTACGGTAGCTTCCTACCGTAAAGTAGGTATGGTATAGGTCAATCAAGCGTAACAAATTCACAAAAGGCTTGCAACCTATATCGGTGACCGAAGCTAACCCATAAAACAGGGTGACTTGTCCGTTGAAATAGAAACGGAATAGAGCAGTGGATACTCTTACTTATATCCACCAGCTCCGAAAATGTCGGAGCATTTAGGCGCGATAGCTCAGTTAGGTAGAGCAGCAGGTTGAAGCCCTGTGTGTCGGTGGTTCGATTCCGCCTTGCGCCATATCAAACATTGGTCCAGTGGCGCAGTTGGTTAGCGCACCTGCCTGTCACGCAGGGGGTCGCGGGTTCGAGTCCCGTCTGGACCGTAAGCTATTCATTACTAAGACTGTTAAAAAATCGGAACAGTCAAACGGTTTTGAATCAACAGAACGTCAACTCATAAATTTTCTTCGATTTTAAACGTTAATTGAGTAATGCGAGTTGGAATAAGGTCAATGGCATGACCAGTTGTAGGGACGTCTGCTACAACATATTTTTTTATCCACCATAGCTCAGTTGGCAGAGCGTCTGACTGTTAATCAGAATGTCACAGGTTCGAGCCCTGTTGGTGGAGTTCATCTAATAGCAGTAGATGAAACTTGCTAGTCATAATCAATTTGCTGTAAAAATCCGATAAACGGTAAATTGAGGTTTGGTGGTAAACCTGAAAAAGAAACTCAAGAGATAGCTACTCGAAGGTTTCGAAATTATTGAGACGTGAATTAACACATCGGTGCTAACCGCATTAATCAAGAGATGTCCAGGACGTTAGCTATCAATAATTTCCACTAGGTAACATGAGAATGTGCACTGTTCTTGATACATGTTTCCTGAGCAAAAGACTGAGGTAGTCGAGTAGCTCAAAATTTTTCAAGCATCGTTCGTCTAACGGTTAGGACACAGGCTTTTCACGCCTGCAATAGGGGTTCGATTCCCCTACGGTGTATATTTTGCTTAAATTAAAGCAAACGTGCAGAACCGTAATCTCACGTTAAATGTGCAGGTAGATGGAGCGATATGTACAGCAACCATCATAAACATGAAGTACATTATTTTTTATTTATGCGCGGTAGAGCAGTTGGCAGCTCGCAAGGCTCATAACCTTGAGGTCGTGGGTTCGAATCCCACCTGCGCAATACCAACATAGTAGCGATATGTCGGTTCGAGCAACCCCGAAGTAGGACAAGCGTTTGAAGGGGTTGTGGTATTTTAAAAATAAAGGTGCATACAATATGACAGTTAAAGAATTAATTGAAGCCCTACAACAATTTCCAGATGATACATTCGTATATTCTGAAATGAAAGGCTATTGTGATTCAGAAGATGGTCCTTTGAATATTCAAGGTTGTACTTCTACTCTAAATTATGACAAAAAAGATGATTTGCTTCATATTGTTGCCTACTTTGACATTGCAACAACAGTGTCAAATTAATATTATACCGTTCATTTGGAAACGGTTAATGTCACAATTATGATGTTCATAATGACATTATTCATTTCATTAAGATTATTCTTTATTCATATAGCAATGTTTTTAACATCTTGTGAAAAACAATAGTTTTAATAAATAACAAGTTAAATTTAAACACGAAATTTTAAAATAATCATGTTTAACATGGTACCGAAGGCTATCGACCAAACAGAAAAAAACAGCGATAATTTTAAAACAATTATATTTAACATAATACCAAAGGTCTGCGTTCTCTCGTATCTCAGAACCCAAATGTTTTAAAAACATCGTGTCTAACATGATTCCAAAAGGACGGAACAGTGACTGTTATTATTCTGTTTATTAAAATGATTACGAAAGTCAGCTCGTAGATTGAGGTCTCATATCCAGTTTTGGTACTATTATGTTTAATATGGCTCCAAAAGAACTGCTATCATGCTGATTCAACAATAGAGTTTTGTTACTAATCTATTTAACATGATATCCAAAAGTCAAGTGACGAGGGTAATCTAAATGTGGCACGATAAGGATGCTAACCTAATTAAAATTTTAACATGTTCACAAAAGTGCTAAACGTTACCACTACTACTACTATTACTATATAATATGGAGCGATACTCAAGTTGGTTAAGAGGGCACACTGCTAACGTGCTAGGCGGCAGAAATGTCGCGCGTGGGTTCGAACCCCACTCGCTCCTTAAATGAGGTGAAACATGAATAACTCACTAACACAATATCAAAAATCGTTAAATCGATTTATGACTGAATTAGAAAAATCACTAAACACGTCACAAGATGAAGAATTAATTTTCTATTTCAACAATGTTAAAAAACATGTCGTTGAACAACCAGATGTAAAACCAAACATCCTAAACTTTTACACCAAAGTTTTTGATGAGGAATATGAATTCCTAAATCTTGATAAAATCAATGATTTAGAATCAAGTATCAATATTTTAGCATCTATATCTTCCAAACTAAAAAGTTTAGAAATCAATTAACAAACTAACCATGTCTAGCCACTAGCGCCATATCCTAAGTCTCTATGGTGTAATTGCTATGACGAAACGTCCTGAACGGTAAGGTTTGAGACACCAACTAAGATTAATTTGTGGGTGGTGCCTACAAAGATTACGGGTGCGCTCCGTAATTATTATACAGTCATTACCTACAAGAATTCTCAGAGAACTTGTTAGGGCTCCGTTATTAAAACAATAACGTTTTGACTGTTTTAATTTGCACAAATCAATTGTCAAGGAAAAGACGTTAAAACCGCACATGTGCTAAATGGTTACATTTATTGAGCCATCTTTTCGATAAGTTGTAATCATGTGGTGTATCTGCCTAAATAGGTGCACCATGAGCCGATTTAGCTCAGTTGGCAGAGCATCTGATTTGTAATCAGAGGGTCAATGGTTCGAATCCGTTAATCGGCATGGGATTATGGAGAGAAACTGGTTCACTGGTGAGAAACAGTGGTGTTGGGTTCTTTCTTCCCTAAGTGCACTTAGTGACAACATAACATCCTCGCTGTTGGGAAGATATGTTGTTACGATGTAGTCTGGATGAGGATTCGTTTGGCGCAAGTGACTGGGATGAGCGCTGTACCAGTCAGCTACATCATTTTTATTATGGTGACGTAAGGCAATGTGGTGAGCCTCCTGTCTGTGGAACAGGTGCTAGTCGGTTCGAGCCCGACACGTCACATCATCAATATCAAAGGAGTATATACTATGTCTGAAGAATATAAAACTGTTGTACTTGATGAATCAATTCTCGATATAGAATCATGGCTTCCACAAGAAGCTATTGATGAAGTTGTTCAAGCAATTATTAATTACGAAACTAAACTTGAACAAGAAAATAAAAAACAGTAAAACGTCAAACGGCTTGCAGTGCTTAAATGCACAGGTCACGTACCCACGCAAGCTTTTTTCTATATAAAAAGGACCTTTAGCTTAGATGGTTAAAGCTCTCGGCTCATAACCGAGTGACCGCTGGTTCGAGTCCAGCAAGGTCCATAAATTTCAAAATTTTTATAAAAAGTGTTGACAATTCAGCATTAACATGATAAAATTAATATCAACTTAACAGAAAAAGTATTAACAATTCAACTTTTTTTATTCAAAAAGTCGATGTAATACTTGTTTTCATTATATAGGTCCTAAGTGTCAATGGTCGCACGACGGTCTCCAAAAACCGTAAGAGTGGGTTCAAATCCTACAGGGTCTGTTGAATATAGTTCGGTTGGCTTATCGACTGATTAAATGACATACTAGAGCTCGGTCACTGTCAACTATATTCAAACGTTATTGTTTTACTTTCTTTTAAAATTTTTTTGATGGGGGCTTGTCCCCCTATTATGGAGCGATACCCAAGTTGGCTGAAGGGGACGGTCTTGAAAACCGTTAGGCGGCAGTGATGTCGTGCGTGGGTTCGAATCCCACTCGCTCCTTAAATACCGTTCATTTGGAAACGGTCAATGTCATAATTATGATTATCATAATGGCATTAATAATTTATTTAAAATTATTCTTTACTCATATAGCAATGTTTTCAATATCTTGTGAAAAAAACAATAATTTTAATAAATAACATGTTACGAGGTTTTTAAAACAATCATGTTTAACATGGTACCAAAAAGGCATTAAAAAAATTAAAGCGTGTATCTACCAAGTTTTTAAAATCCTAATGTCTAACACAGTCCAAAAAGGTTGTGCTAGTTGCTGATAAAATCGGTTCTGTTTTTAGAACAATCATATTTAACATAGTAACAAAAAAAGCGCTCGAAATCAAAGTACCTGATTATCAAGTTTTTAAAACAATCACATTTAACAAGATTTCAAAAAGATACCGCAGTCATTAATACTCTAAACAAAAGTTTTAGAAAAAAATTATAATTAACATGGTACTAAATGTATGAAATTTCTACAGGGTTTTAATTCCAAAAGAACGCAAAAGTTGACAAAATCAACATGATTCCAAATTTAGGTCTTACTAAAATCAAACTTTTTGTTCCAAAAGGTAGTTTCGTTAAAGTAAAAAAATAAATCCAAAAGGTCGTATGCCAAATATAATATAAACGGAAAGTAGCGCAGTTTGGTTAGCGCACGTGTTTTGGGAACACGGGGTCGCAGGTTCAAATCCTGTCTTTCCGATAGAGACACAGTTTATTCAAGATTTATCTAAAATAAGCATCTCTAATTGATTAGTGTCGCGATTTCTAGTGTCAGTAGGGCAAGGTTTTAGACATTGACTGAAGTTATGTCCTAGACTTCACTAATCACAATCAGACTCGATAACTCAGCTGGTAGAGTAGCGGACTTTTAATCCGTAGGTCGCAGGTTCGAATCCTGCTCGGGTCATACAACCGTTCCTTTGGAAACGGTAGACATCCTAAATGTAAATATTACATTGATGTTAGAAATTTATGTAAAAATTATTCTTTAATCATAAAGCAATGTTTTTAACATCTTATGAAAAACAATAATTTTAATATAAACATGTTGTGAGGTTTTAGAACCATCATAGTTAACATGGTACCAAATGCTACTCTCAATCAGTCCAACAAGGTCGCCAGTTTTAGAACCATCATAGTTAACATGGTACCAAATGTTTAAATCATTCACACAATTTAACAACGAATTTTTTTAGAACATTCATGTTTAACATAGCTCAAAATGTCTTGGCAAGTTCTAGATTATCTTTTGCAAATTTCAAAAATCATCATGTTTAACACAATAACAAAAGGTGAATAGCCATCATAATATCTAAATGTCACAAAAAGGTGTTACAAACACCTAAAAACATAATATTTAACAAACGGCTTATATGAAAAAAATCATACCTTATAATAAAATTAAATTAATAATTGAAATAAAAAAATTGTCCCAAGCATGACATTAAACTGCTAATGAATAATATTAGAAAGATATGATTTCTAACTGAACATTATTCATGACTTTTTCATCAATATATCTCCCAGGGGTTTAGGGTTCGATTCCCTACTCCCCCGTATATCTAATTTGCAATTAGATAGAACCATATTAGTAGGAAAAAAAGCTAAATGGTGCTCCTATATACTTTTTTTATTTTTTTATTTCCATTTATATATTCTCCTAATAAAAGACCTTTGTTATTACAAAGGTCGCTATTGAGGGTATAGCCAAGCGGTAAGGCAAAGGACTTTGACTCCTTTACGCGTTGGTTCGAATCCAGCTACCCCAGTCGAAATATTTACCATAAATATTTCCAAAGTTTTTTTATTACGGTGTTTAATCAAAAGTGTAATGAAGACTTTATTAGACTAAGCCAGTCTCCTTTCTAATAGATTAGGTGTAACAATTTGAATAAGGTTGTTACATCATTAACTTTCATTGGGGAATAATTGATTTTCAATTATGTTGAAAGTTAAACAAGTAGTAGCTAATGAAGGATTGATAAATTTCATCTTTTTAATTTTTATGCATATCTCTCCTGTCAAAAAATCTAATATAGTCATTTTGGGGAATGACAAAATAAACCTTAAAGAACCCCCGTTACATCTCAATCGGGTTTTGGACAATAATTTGGACAATGAAGATGTAGGAGTTAAGCTGATACTCTGGACAACAGCTTGTTGAAGTATATCTAAGTGGTAAAGATAGGTCACAATGACTGAAACCGTGGGTTCGAATCCCACTACTTCAGTTGAACAAAATGAGGATGGTTACCTCAAAAAGTTTTGTTCAAATGTTCAAATTGAACGACCCGAGCAAAATAATATGGAATAATAAACGGTATCAAAATAATACCGTTTTTTTATACCGTTCATTTGGAAACGGTTAATGCCTCAATTATGATAATCATAATGGCATTATACATTTCATTAAGATTATTCTTTAATCATATAGCAATGTTTTTCAACATCTTATGAAAAAAACAATAATTTTTAATAAATAATATGTTACTAAAAGGCAGAGATTTATTTTCAATCCACCCGAAAGGATTTTTAGAACAATCATGTTTAACATGGTACCAAAAAGAGACCAACAGGAACAAACATTCTAAAGTTCTTATAATCATAATGTTCAACATGACTTCAAAAAGGCTAGTGCAACTCTTATAAACAAATACACCAAAAGAATCAAAAAAAGTTGTGATAAAAACAGTTAACAATCCAAAAGGTACCTTTAGAATTATAAAAAAATAGTTTAGATTTGTATATCATTTTTGATACATGAATTTAAGCTATTTTTTTACATTTCAGAAAATAAATAATTAGTGCAATATATTGCACCTATTTAATTTCCGTAAAAAAATATAATATAAATAATAAACATTAAAGGAGATTATATTCATGTTTGTTTACACACTAAAATTAGACACTAATAACTATCACCACAATCGACTTGCTCGACGATTTAAAATGGCTCAAGATATTTATCGCAAATCAATCTTAGAAATTTTGAAACGTGAATCTAAACAAAAGAAAGACCCTCGTAACAAAAAAATCAAAGACTCATACGAGAAAATCAATTCACTTAAAGACCAAATTTTTGAATCTGAATAACGATTTAGAAACAAAGCCTAAATCTGAACAGAAAACAATTAAAGATAATATCAAATCATTTAATAAAGAAATTAAAGAACTTGATAAACAAATTAAGGCTCTTTATAAAGAATTAGATACTGATTATGATTTGCGTGGAAGTTTTAGCTTCGGTAAATTCGCTAATAACTATCGTAATGCTCGTAATTACAGTAATTACATCCCGTCTGACGTCGCTATCAAATTAGGAATGCGAGCATGGGACGCTTATGAAAAAGTAAAATTCAAAAAAAGGTGCTAAACAAATTAATAAATATCCTGAACTAATGTCATTTGAAGCAAAAAGTGACTCAGGTATTATCATTCGTGATGGCATCCTTAAAATGGGAACTAAAGGTAAAGGTATTGAAATCCCAGTTATTTACAAAAAAACGATGATTTCGAACGTGAAGTATTCACAAATGAATTTAAATTCAATCGTATTCTACGTCGTTTTGAAAAATAACAAATGGAACTACTACGTTCAAATGATTTTTCGATGGAATTCCACCTCAAAAAGATTGACAACTATCTAACTGGAACAGTTGGTATTGATGTTGGAATCACTAAAGTTACAATTTCAACACCAAACGAAGTGAAAATTTTACCACTAGCACCAGAACTTCAAAAACTTTGATGCTGAAATTCGTCGTTTATCTCGTAAACTTGACCGTCAAAGACGAGCAAACAATCCACATAACTACAACGAAGATGGCACAATCAAACGTGGTAAGAAAACATGGCATGATTCAAAAGGTTATATCAAAACTAAAAATGAACTTGCCAACCTCAAACGAAAACAAGCTGAATATCGCAAAATCAGCCATAAGACACTCGCTAATGCTATTGTTGCAATGGGTGATAAGTTTATCATCAAACAATCTAATTTTGAAGAACTTATGAAACGTTCTTCTGAAACAAAAGTTTCTAAGACAGGTAAATTCCTATCTAAGAAACGTGCTGGTAAGAAGATTGGAAATCATGCGCCAGCTTACTTCATTCAACAATTAACATATAAAGCTATGTTCCAAGGTAAAGAAGTTGTCACTCTAACCAATAAAGAATTTAACCCATACGAATACAACCATGTGACACAAGAATTCCAAGAAACTAATAAGAATACACAAACACGTCTAATCAACGGTGTTGACGTTCAGCGTAATCTTTACGCAGCATTCTTGACTTCACAATATGAAAATCTTGATAACAGTAAGATTGTTCAAAGCAATTTTGAAACATTCCTACGTAATCAAGAACATTACTTAGAAACTGCATAACTATGAGCATCTACATATCATCAACTAACGTTATCTATACTGACCAAGATTTTCCTGACACTCTTGAAAAAAACAAATTTTGGAGAGATAGAGAATCTAATGGTCTAATCGTAAAAAGTCTCGAAGATTTAACTTCAGAATTAAAACTAGATTTTATTTCTGAATTCAAACCAAATGTTTACATGTTCAATGATGAAATCATTGACGTTTCAAAAACACAAATCAATCACGAGAATTAACGATTTACATAACTATTACAAAGATAAGCTCCCATCAGATATCAAAAAAAGCCGTCTTATTTAGACGGTCTTTTGTATCTAAAATGGCTCATTAATAAAAACAAAAAGGACTAAATACATGACAATCACATTATTTCCAGACCAAGAATATCTTGTCAATGAAGCTCTACAACTAACCGAAAAACGGAAAAAAACATGAAAAATGTACTTGTAACCTCACCATCTGGTTCAGGTAAAACATTTATCATTACAGGACTAATCTTAGAGCTATTAAAAACAAGGTTTCCACCAAACGGATATCCTTGTCATTGCTCCAACACTTGAAATCAAGCAACAGCTTGATTCACGTATCAAAAAAGGACTTGATAAATACAAACACAAAATTGATATTTATGGCTCAGTAAAAGCTTCCAATATTGATAAAAATTGGTTCTAATAACTACAAAAATCATCATTATTGATGAAGCACACCACTCTGAAGCTGAATCTTATAAAAAGGTTGTTGAAAAATGGTCTGATGCCATTGTATATGGATTTACAGCAACACCTATTCGTAATGATGACAAAGAACTGTCAGATACCTTTAAACATATGATTTCAGGATTATCAATCAAAGAACTCATCAAAGAAGGTCGTTTAGCTGATTACAACTATTTCCAACCAAAAACATGAAGATGTTATTGCTTTTTCAAGTGATTATCTTTATATTGATGGAACTGATTTTGCTGCTATTGAAAAAAACTAATAACATCAGACGTACACTTTACGGTAACATTGTAGAGTCATGGCTCAAGCATGCTAAATCACGACGTACTATTGCTTTCACTTCTACAATTGAAGAATCTAAAATTCTAGCTGATACCTTTAAAGTATACGGTATTAATGCTAAACACGTTGACGGTTCTGTTATGCCTGATGATGAACGCATGGAAATCATTGATGATTTCCGTCATGGAAACATTCAAGTTCTCTGTAACCAAGGTTTGATTTCAGAAGGTTTTGATGTTCCTGATACATCATGTGTCATTCTTGCTCGTCCAACTAAATCTGTTATTCTTTATCTTCAACAATGTTTCCGTGCTATGCGAAAAGGTTCTAATAAGAACCAAAAAACTATTATTCTTGACCACGCAAACAATATTTCTAGATTTGGTGATTTGAAAACTGACCGTGGATGGTCACTTACAATGGATAAAGTTGAAAAAAAGCTTTTAGCTACAACTGGCAAAAGATAAGAAACCATCTAAAAAAATAAAGGTAAAAAAAGTATGATGTCGATTTGAATGAAATTTCAGACGCTGAAATGATTAAACTCGCAAACGTCAAAAAAACCCACAATTTGAAAAAAAGATGTCAAAAAGGCATTAGAAATTGATGGTAAAAAAAATCTTATCGAGAATTAGTTAAAATTCAAAGACGTTACAAGATTAAAACGCCATCTCACTCAAGTTCAACTTGGGCTTATATGATGGCTGTATTCCACAACAAGGTCCAACCTTATGTGGGAGAACAATCTTAAAAAAAGACTGAGTAAAATCAGTCTTTTTTTATTAATTGAACATATTTGGTCAACACTATTCAAAAACTTTTTGTATCAAATATCATACATATATCTTGACTAATACAAAATATGTGATATAATGAATATAGAAAGTGAGGAATCAACTATGAAAACACAAACCGTTAACATATATAGTCCAAATGACTTAGTAAAATTATTAGGGTCAACAAGTATGTCCCTTCGTCACATTGCAGAAGAAACAGAGATACCGTTCCCAACTTTAAGGAATTATCGTTATGAAAAACAGACGCTGACGCTATGCCTTACAAAATGGTAGCTAGATTATCTGAATTCTTCTTATCACAAAAATTACAATACAATTGACGCATTATCATTTGATTTAATATGTATTGACGACAATAAACAGTTGTTAAAAAACTTCAAAGTAAACAATGAGCTGCTAGACCTTTATACGCTTCATGAAATTATGTTACGTTTTTATGGAAACGACAAAACAAAATATGATGATGTTGTATTTTATTTATCATCAAAAGCATATAATTATTTAAATAATTATATAACCCCAATTGGTCACCCAGCCATTATTTACTTACAACGAGCTATTGAAAAAGGTTGTCACATTATCTATTCAAAAGAATTATCCGATAAATTATCAGACCTTAAAGGTTCAAAAAAATAATTGTAAAAAAAGAAGATAATATCCAACTACCAATGGATAATAAAAAAATAGTTATATTATTGGTGATAAAAAAATTAAAACCATTAAATGAATCAGCCATAACAACACCAAATATAGAATATTACGTTGAAGTTATACTTGGTCTAAAAAAACTGATTTCATCAAGAATTTATATAAAGATTGTGGAATACCTGATGAAAAAAAGCAATTATTACATTTTTTTATCAGAAAAAAATATACACTAAATAGTGACAAATGGGGTTATAACATTGATAAAAACAATAGTTAATATTTATCAAGAAATCCAAGAACAACTGCTCAAAAACAAATATTTATGTAAATTTATTAGCTGGTAGATACGATATTCCATTAGAACCACACACTCACACAGAACCTGGAAACCCTTGTGGACCTCGCAACAGCTTAAATCCAAAACAAAAACATTAGATTATATGACATAAACAATGTTAATGTCAAAACATCTTATGAAGGTATAAATGAAATTAAGCAACTTATTCGTCCTGTTGATTTTTGATTGGCGCAAATTAATTCATGAATATGGAATCAATAAAGATAAACCAATTGACGTAATTATTAATCTTGAATTAGGGATATCTATTATTCAATCTATTTCATTCTTTATTGAATCAAATGAACACGTAACATATTCATTATAATAAAAAAAGAAGTTTAAACACCTTCTTTTTTTATCCAATCTTAGTTTGATTTCGTATTCGAAATCGGATTAAATTTCGTACCGAATTGTATGAGAAACAATTGAATAATTGTTATATAACGAATTAAATATATCAGAACACAAGTTGTTCTGATTTTTTTATACACACATTTATATTCATAAACATAAACAAAAAAATCCGATATAATCGGATTAATTAGACACTAGTTATATCGTATTAATTCTGAACTATAATTTTTGTTTCTCAAAATAATTCTGAATTAAATTTACAAATTCAGTTTCAAAACCTTGGTTCTCAATTTGTATAAATTTTTTTCGTACCAAACTTTTTAAATATATTTTTTTGTTGGTCACTATCAAGATTTATAAAACCTAAAAAGTCCTTCTTGAGATGAACTAATTATAAAAACGTTTTTATAATAGCAATAAATAATTCATCAAAATTAGATGATTCAACCATTAAATCTCGTAAAAGCATCAATTTCATATTAGAAGTACATAATTGATTATTATCAATAACTCCATCAAAGTCTCGATAATTGCTTACGCATTTCATCTAATCTTGCATGTGTGATTTTCTTTAAATCACTACCAGTTATAATACCACCAGCGTAATCATACAAACCTTTATATTTAAAAAGGAACATGTTCTAAATTAAATACAAACCTTACGCCATAGGTAAGACCAACGCTCATTAATAAATCAACGTCAACATCACACTGTTTATCAGCAATAAGTTCATCTAATTTCTCAATAAAAAAAGTATCTAGGTTCAAAAATTAGTTTCATCACCCTTTAAATAACGTTGATGGTTTAAGTTAAAATAAATCTGAGCATTATATACTTCTGCATATTGATTATAATTCTCACGCACACGCTCTAATACTCGATGAAATATATCTGATGTCAAATAATAATTATTTGGTTCATCAAACATATCATAAGATTCTGAAGCATATAAACTAAGAGCTTCCAACATCCTAAACGGCATGCTGCTAATCTCTGATTTACCACTTCTATAATTTCTAAGCGTTGATTCTGGAATTTGAGTTTTAGTGCTAATATCTTGAATATTACCTTTTAAAAACCTCAATCAAAACCGTCCTCAGACAACATATTTATATAATTACTTTGTTTCATAAAGAAAACCCTTTCTAAACTCACAAATATTATATAACATTTTAACGCTAAATTCAACAATTATCTGCGAGCAGATTTGACAAATCTCAAAAAAAGTATTGTAAAATAAGTATATATAACATTTAAGGACAATAAAATGAAAACTTTCTCTACGAAAAAAACATCAGAAATAAAAACAGATTTTTGAGTTACCATTTGCTTTATTCGACGAAATAAATGAAGTTGCTCAAGAAAAAAAGAACCCATTATGGATATTCAAATTGACGAGTCTATAATTGAAGAACCTGAACAAATCGTTCCAGATTCAGACAAAACAATTATAGAAGTTGTTGAACCTGAAACACAAACTATGGGTGCAACAAAAGACGAGCCTGAAATTCATAAACCTAAAATTGATTATGATTCAATAGACATTAGTGATTTATCCATTGACCAACTTTTTACAATTAAAAAGTAAATAAGTTTAATATCAATAATGTTACTATTAAACATTTAGGTTATAACACAATTGACGATTATGTTGTTACTGAATACGATTTAATAGACAATGAAACGAATAATGTTTTTATTAATTATAAACGTAAGACTGAAACAAGTTCGTTTTCAAATTCCAAAACATAAATCTGAACCTGAACAAAAAAACAAAAAAAGTAAAAAAATCAAAGAAAAAAAGAACAAACACCTCTTGAACAACTAGCTCGTGAAATCCAAAAAGGATTTAAAGTTCAGTTGGTCGGATTGGTTCTAACATTTTTAGATATAATGATACCAAAAAGAGGACCGCTACTCCTCTTTATATAAAGAAAAGGATAATACCATGCAAAAATCATATTTTGAAAATTATATTCAGCAACTAGGCAAACAAGACCAAAAACGCTTTATCAAGGTTTTAGATGAATATCCAAATGATTTGAAACCTAGACATTTTATTAACGTTAAAAAGGTCATTGAAAAACAACAAAAAAACTATCTGATACTGCAAAAAAACACAAATGTTAAAAATTCAATGATTATATTTTTTTGAAGAAATGTTTTTCATCAAAAGAATTCATCAGAGAATGTCAAGGTTTTAAAATTGGGGATGAAGTTTTTGTTGATGATAGCAAGCATAAACGCACAATTTCAGAATTTGTAGAAACAAAAGATGGAGTTCTCATCATCTTCACAGATTATAGCATACTAAATCCACCAAATATGATTGAAATGATTTCTAAAGAAAAAAACGTCAAGATTCTAACAGTGAACCATATTTTTTTATAAATTAAAAAGAATACAGCATATTTGATGATTTACATATTACTGAAATAACATCTGATGTTAGAGGAATGTTAAATGAATACACAAGTAACGTTTATGAATTCAACCCTGAATACCAACGAGATTTAGTATGGTCAACAGAACAAAAAAACAAGCCTTCATTAAAGCACTCATGATTGGTGATGTTGATTTATGTCCAACTCTGATTGCTGAGCCATATTCAAAATCACACAGAAAAAAAGAGAATATGAAGTTCTTGATGGTAAACAAAGAATGATGGCTGTGATTGAATACATCCGTGGCAAATTTTTCTGTTGAAGGTTTCTATTATAAAGACTTGACTTTAGGCGATGTATCTAGACTTATGCATTCTCCATTCAGATATCGACTTGTAAAATATTACGATAAGAAAAAAAGGGTTTTCAAAAATGACAATGCAACAAAAAAAGTTGAACTATTCTTACAAATCAATGAATACGGTCAACGTGTTTCTGAGGAACATCTTGCCAAAAATTAAATCAACATATCTCAAATAATAATTTTTTTATATTTTTTTGAACCTTTAATTCAAATTTTTTTATAACTAAAATGTTGAACAAATATAGCATATTATGGTATAATACCTATATGCTATATTTTTTTAGAAAAGGATATAGATTGACAAAAAAACAATTACAACAATACATCATCACTATACGTTTGGAAAAAGCTGGATTTGAGACTAGTCAGCAAACAAGAATGACTTTAGCTAAAATGAACAATTTTTAACTATCTTCATTTAATCACTAGTCCTCAACCACAAGATTATAAATCTAAATTTAAAGATATTGGTTTTTGACTATGGTAACATTCAATCTTTAGATGAATATCTGTTTCAAACAAACGCTACTAAAATTGATAAATTCTTCTATAAATATTTTTGATAAACATGGTCGTGAAATTGGGTCAGCAAATTATGCTGAAACAGCTTCAAAAAAATACCAATGTGGATATATCGATTCAATAATGAATCCTATACTGAAGAAGATTTAATCATCAAATATTTGACCACTACTACTAACCCTAAAAAAATCATATATTATTTAGAGATGATAGTCGTTTACAAATGCCAAAATTAGTACGTTTTACAAACACTTTCAACTACAAGTATTTTGAATACATCCACCATAATGTTTTATCAGATGGCTATCTTCCAACGCTATCCAAAAAGATTAATTATGTAGTAGCTAACGAAGACATGGCTCTCGATTTACAAACATTAGGTTTTTAAATCAACATTCTTACCACCAATGTGTATCTTTAAAGAATCACTAATTTCAAAAAGAAATTAAATCAATCAAAAAAAGTACATCTGGTCTGCTCATTTAGGTGGGTATAAGAATTTCAAATTGGCTTTTACAAATTATGAAAGATTTAGAAAACACCGATATTACACTAGATGTTTACGGTGGTACTAAAAATGATTTTGATTCAATTTGTAAATCTATAAATTGTTATCCAAAAAATGTACACTATATTGGACTCGTTAATACGGTCCCATATCAAAAACTACGATGGTTACCTATCAACGTCTAACCACGAAGTGTTTTTCAAACGCTTGTGTTGAAGCCATGTCTTATGGTTTAAAAATGTATTGTCAGTAATTTAAAAACATCCTTATCAATTTTATTCTAACATGACTCATCATGAAGTTGAAATTGCACACAATAAGGATGAATATGTCAATATATTACTTGAAAAATTCTAAAAAAAGAATTTATAAGTAATTATCAATTTACATTTTTAAAAAAAGATATAGTTATGAAAAATTGGGCTCCATTATTTAAAAAAAGCTCGTAGATTAAGAAAGGTTTTTGCTAATGTTCAAACAAAATAAATTGCAAATTTTCTCATTCCGTAAAGTTAAAGGTTACGGTCTTGCCAGTGCGGTTATCGCCTCTATGTTTTTAGCTCAAGGTGTTGTATCTGCCGATGTTGTTACAACTCCAGATGGTACTAAAACCACCTTATCTAATGATAAAGCGTCTGTAACAGTTGATGCTAATCACTTTAAAGATTCTAATGACAAGTCTGCCAAAGAGCTTTATAACGCTAAAGAATATGAAGCTGATAAAGTGACTACTGGTAAAGATACTGTGTCAGATGAATCTAAGACAGTGGTATCTTACGAAACTGAAGATGGTACCAAGTTAAAAGAAGATGTTACTAAAACTGCTACTGAAGAAAAGGAACTTAATTATAAGATTGAAGGTTCTTCTGGTAAAGAATACACAGGTACTTCTACACCAACTAGTAACGTGAATGCTGATTTAGAAAAACAAGACACTATCGAAAAAGATGGTGAAAAATATAAATACGTGCGTACAGAAACAACCCAAGGTAACGAAACAGTTTTAACAGATACACACTTTAATGATGTTGAAACAAAAGCATCTGTTGAAGGAATGTACAACAACGACGGGTCTATCAAATACGATAAAATCAAAGAAGGTTCTAGAGTTTGGGTTCTTGAAGAAAAAGAAGATGGAACTTACGGAAACTATACTTTGATTGAAAACGCTCAAGGTTTATCTGATGAGAAAATTCAAGAAGCTGCTAAAACAGCTACTACTAAGTTCTCAAAAGCTGAAGTAGAAAAACTCGGTGGTATCAAAGAAACTGATTCCATTGTAGTATACGAAACTAATACTTACGCTGCACGTAAACAAACATCTGAACATTTTGGTAAGGATTTTTTTACTATAATAATACTGCAAATGAATCTCTATTCCGTAAAGACACTATTGATAAAATATTTGAAGCTGGTTTAGAAGGATTAGAAAAAAAGAGATAATTCATATTTCTATAAAGGTGTAGAAGTTCCGACTATTGAAGATTTCAAAACCATTCCATCAATTAATGATAATAAACTATATGGTTATGATACAGACACAAATAACAAATATTATACAACTGAACCTTGGGGTTATACCGTTCCCACAACTTATTACAATGTTATAAATGACTTTTTTTATAAAAAAATCCTGAATCTGAAATTTTCAAAAAAATAAAGCTAATAGTATATTCTGGGGAGCAAATTCAGGCGACCATTTAGATAATACTGAAGAAGTTTACTCTAGACTCGCTTTTTGTAACAGATATCCTTAATAAATCATTAAAAGATAAATATAACATAGATAATGATACTCAAGATTTCAAAAAAATAAAACATTAGAATCAAAAATCTAACAATGATAGACCAGTCTTTGAAAAAAATATTCATTCAAAAAAACAGATTTACATGACCATGTAAAAATCTTGGGAAGAAACATTTGATTCATTATTAGATAAAGAACTTTGGGTAAGAGAATTGTCAAATTCATATTCTGTTGAAAATGTTAGAAAAGTTAGAAATCTAATAAAAAGCCTATCAAAAATCTCTATGGTGAACCAACATCGGATGTATTCAATAATAAAAACGATTCAGACGTCACTATAAATGAATATGCTGAAGCAATTTACAATAAAATCACATCGCATTATATAGAAACCTTTAAAGACCTATTTACCGAAGAAGGTGCAAAAGCAATTAAAAACAAATTTGGTAACAGTCCAATTCTAAGAATTGGTAATAAAGTTGAACATTCACTAGATGCATCTCAAAAAGATATGACAATTCAGGCGGGGTCTGAGTTATACCGAAACTCGCCTGGTATCATCACTGAAAACACAGAAATCTTCACTTACCATGACATAATTACACCACTTCGTGCTTATCGTTTAACTGCTGATAATAATTTAGTTCGTCACATTTACGAACAAGTCAAACGTGGTTCAGTTGTTGCAACATATTCAGACGAAGAAGGTAACAAACTTGCGGATGATGTGAATGTCAAGACTAATGAGTATGAAGGTGAAGATTATACTACTTCTGCTAAAGAGATTCGACCAATCTATAAATACGAAACTGTAAATGGTCTAACTAAGACTACAACTACAACTTATGAGTTGATTAAAACTCCTGATAACGCAAACGGTAAAGTAGTTGCTGAAACAACTATCACAGTACCTTATGTGTATCGTAAAGTTGTGACTGTTGATATTAAAGGTTCCGTAATAGCTACGTACAAAGATGAAGAAGGAAACATTCTTGCGTCAGAAGAAAAAGTCATTACAAATCAAAACGCTGGAACTTACTATGCTGCTGCATCTAAACCGATTCAAGCTGCAACTTCAAGCCAAGAGACAGAACATGGCAGAAAAGTTACTGTTATCACGTATGAGCTTATCAAAACACCAGACAATGAGACTGGTGAAGTTGTTGGTGGTGAAACACTAGTTGTACCTTACGTTTATCGTAAAGTTGTAACAGTCAAAAGTGATGGTGGAGTTGTTGCCACTCACAAAGATACTGAGGGTAATGATTTAGTTCCAAAAGAAGTGATTAAGTCTCATGCACCGAATGGTGATGCTTATACTACTTCTGCTAAAGAAATCCCAGAAAAAGTTGAGACTGATAAAACAGTTAAAGGTTTGACAAGAGTTACAACTACTCGTTACGAACTAGTTGAAAACCCATCTAACAAAGATGGGAACGTTGTAGGCGGAGAAACTATCACAGTTCCTTATATCTACAAAACCAGTTAAGTCAGTTCAAATTAACGGTTCAGTCATTGCTACTTACACGACTGAAGATGGTGAAAAACTTGCAAACGATGTAGCAGTTAAGACGGATGCACCTAGCGGTGAAGCTTACACAACTGAACGTAAATCTTTCGATACTGTTACTAAGGAAGAAGATGTTAACGGCTTTTACTCGTTTAACAACTACTCGTTATGAGTTAATTGAAACACCAACAAATGCCGATGGTGAAGTTGAAGCTGACCAAATCATTTATGTTCCTTATGTATACCGTAAGGTCGTAACTGTTGAAATTGACGGTGGCGTTATTGCTACCCATAAGGATACAGATGGGAATGAGCTTTCACCAACAGAAGTTATTAAATCACACTCACCAGAAGGTGATGATTACACTACTGCTCCTAAGACATTTGACCCAATTATAACCACTGATACAGTTGATGGATTGACAAAAACAACTACAACTACTTATGAGTTAGTTGAAACTCCAACTAACGCAAATGGTCAAGTAAAAGGTGGTGAAACCATAAAAGTTCCTTATGTATACAAAAAAATTGTAAAACAAGACATTAACGGTTCAGTTATTGTAACTCACCACGATGAAAATGGTGTCCAATTAGCCTTGGACGAAAAAATCAAAGATAATGTTAAGGCTGGTGAACCTTACACAACTAGTCCAAAACAATTTGATAGTTCAATAACAACTAATCACGTAAATGGATTGACTCAAACCACATACGCTCATTATGAATTAAGTCGTATTCCGTCAAATGACCAAGGTGAAGTTGAGGGTGGCAAAACCACTATTGTACCTTATATCTACCGTAGAGTAGAACGTATCGTAACTAACGGTTCTGTTGTAGCTACTTACAAGGACACTGAAGGTAATGAACTTGCACCTCAAGTAGATGTTAAGATTAACGTTGAACCTGGTCAGGCTTATGATACTGAAGTGAAACGTTTCCCAATTCAAACATTGAGTGAAAGTAAACCAACAGATGACTTTGTTAAAGTAACAGTTACTGAATACAGACTTGTTAAAACACCAGAAAACAAATCAGGTGAAGTTAAAGATGGTCAAGTAATTGTTGTTCCTTACGTTTACGAAAAAGTTGTATCTGTTCATTATGAAAAGAAAGATACACCAAAGCCTAAGTTTGAAATTCCAAAAGACGCTCCAAAAGTAGAAAAAGAAGAAGCCAAATTTACACGTTTCACATTAGAAGACCGTAGAACAGCAATTAAAGATATGGTAGACGGTTTCGTAAAACCTGATGACGTAATAGGTAGTTATACTTACACAGGTATTACTGACTCTGATGAAGGCGGTGCTGTAATTACTCACATTTACAGAAAACTCGAAACACCTGAAATGAACAAGACTCCTAATGATGCTCCTGTTCATGACAAACCAGAGTTTAACGGTGATGTAATTCCTAACGATTCACCTGTACATGATAAACCAGAATATAACGGTGGTGCAGTGCCTAACGACTCACCTATTCATGACAAGCCAGAATACAATGGTGGTGCAGTACCAAATGATGCACCTGTACATGATAAACCAGAATATAAGGGTGGAGTTGTTCCTAACGACGCTCCTGTTCATGACAAGCCTGAATTTAACGGTGGTGTAGTACCTAACGATTCACCTGTTCATAACAAGCCTAAATTAGATATTCCAACTCCTGAAATTCCAACTCCAACACCTGAGCTTCCAAAACCAGAAACTCCAAGTGTTGAAACACCAAAACCAAAACCTCAAGAAAAATATGTAACTAAAGAATTACCAAATACTGGTTCTGAATCTAGTGCATTAGGATTGCTTGGTTTTGCAGGAGTAATTGGTTCACTACTTCTTCTTAAAAAAACAAAAAAAGAAGATTAATAATGATAAGACACGATATTAATCGTGTCTTTTTTTATTTATATAATTAGGGCAAATTATTGCCCCTGATTTATTATTAGAAATAGATTCTAAAATAAATCATTTAGAAAAACATTGACATCCACGAAAAAAATATGATATAATTATACAGAACTCAGGTTTTTTTGAGCATCCCTTCGCTCGTATTTTTTTCCTGGGTTCTTTTTTTCATGAAAAAAATTTAGGAGAGAATATGGTAACGAAAAAGAAGTTTAAAAATGCAAATAAAAAAAGGCAATCGGTGATAAATTATTAAAGGAATCTACACATTTCTTTTTCTGATTATTATAGTAGTGATACACTATTCGTTGCTTATAATAATAATACTAAAAACTTTTACATCTGATTATGAATTAAACGAAATATTAACAAATATCAAATCTCAAGTTAATGAACTTAATTTTCATATAAATAACTTAAAATTTAAAACAAATATAAACATCATAGCTTATTCATTTACCGATAAATCTCTAAAAAAATAACAACATCTAATATCGATACTATTTATTATAGCGATTACATGAATACCTTAAAATTTCAACCAACGCCTATAAAAAGAATATGGTAAAATAGCAATTAGAATTATCTATTATGATGATTTATCAGTATACTCTAGAATGTATAATTTAGGATTTATCCCAACCCCATTCAAATTTAATATTGATTTTTCTCGATGTTGAAGATTCAATAATTCTCAAATTAAAAAGACTTTCAATTAACTAAAGATTTAAAACGTGAATCTCAATTAACGTATTATCATAAATCGAAAGATACTAATTTCACTTACAATCAAGTATTAAAATATAAAAAAATAGAAATGATTTTTCTATTAACTGAATGGAAAAACAATGAATGATTTATCGTCATATTTAAACATTAATAAATTTACTCATACTGAATTATTTATGTTTAGAAAAAAATCAAACCTAGATTTACAGAAACTGAATTTAGACGTTTAATAAATTGGTACCACAACAACAAAGAATGGTATCGTTTAAATTTTTATGTGTACTCAAGAAAAAAACTATTTGAGCTCTACATAAAGGATAAATGTTCTTATAATAAATGCAAGAAAAAAACAAGCATGATTATGTTTATCTATCCACTGATATCTTGGATATGAGCAAATATCTAAAAAAACAAAAATCGAAATTAATGCTACTTCTTACAACGGATTGAAAAAGATATCATGATGAATTAGTTCAAAAAAACTAAGATTGAGAAAAAGCTAAGACAGACAAAAAAATCCATTTAAACTAAAAAGAAAAAAATGGAATAATGTTCATAAGTTATTAAAGAAATCAAAAATTGAAGATTAAACATCTCAACTCTACCTACTTATTGGAAAAAAAGAAAGCGCAGACATGCAACATTGCGTCGAAATTTATAGTAAAAAAAGTTAAATCTGGAAGTTCTTATATCTTCCACATTGATTATTACAAAAAAAGCCATATACATGTGAACTTGTATTTAAAAAAAGATAAAATTGTTATTAATCAATTATATGGAAAGTATAACCAACAACCTGAACCAAAAACTAAGACAAAAATTAGAAAAAAATTATTGGATAACATCAATAATTAACATTTCTATTTATAGAAAGGAAATATACTTTTGAAAAAGTTTCACGAAAAACACAAAGACCTTTTTAACAGCAGAAGGCTTTTATTATGATTTCACAATCAAAAAAACAACACAAATTATAAACGTGATGATGATATGTTTATCAATATCACAAAAAAAGAATGATGATTATGTCATTGTCAAATCAATTTTACCAACTGATGATGTTGAGTATACAACAACAATCAGCATCGATGACCCTACAAACATCTTTGAACGTCTAATTAGACGCTTTCATAACCCAGATGTTTATCAAAAATAAATAACAAAAAAAGGAATTTTTATTATGAAACTAAATGACTTCTTAAATAAATTAGATGACAATTTCCAAATTGGAATTACAATTGTTGATAACAAAGATAACTATTACTGTATTAACCAAGATGATTATGACATATTAAACAACTATCTTGCCATTCAAACATTATCTAAAGAATCAGTCGAAGACCAAAAACAATACATTTTTAACCAAAATTTCGAAATTGAACAAATTAAATCCATATATTTCAAAAAAAGATTTTTATTAAAATTCATGTTAAATAGAAAGGGTCCCTAAACATGTTAGATAACGTATACATTAATAAAATTAATGAAATGATGGAAAAAAACAAGAACAAGAAATTGAAAAATCTTGTCCAAGATGTTACTCGTGATATTATATACAACTTCAAAAAAAGAGGCATCTCAAATCATTTCAAAACAAAAAGAACCGTATTTAAAAAGAAATTTTAGATTCTTATCAAAACAAACTCAACTATTGAAAAATAAATATAATGCCAGTGATATTTTTAACAATTCTTGAAAAATATTTTCGATAAACTAAGACTAAAATGAAATTGAAGGATAAATAACTATGACCCAAAAAAAGAAACATGTAAACGAACATATGATAAAGGCTCACCTCTGTCTGATGTCCATTGGTATTATTCAACTTACTTCAGTTGTGGTAAAGAAATGAGTGAAATTTCAACATATCGAAGACCTCATTTAGAAACATATGATTTCAATTATTGTCCATATTGTGGGAAACCACTCGAAAAATAACTCAAAAAGAAAGGACCTCACATGACCAGCTACATTTACTTATCAGATATTCATGCAAACTATGAAGCTTTAAAACACTTAAAAGATTTACCTGAATTTACTGACCCATCATGTGAATTCCGTTTTGGTGGAGATTACATTGATGGATATGAACTTCAACCAAAGGCAACCATCAATACTCTACATTTCATTAAGGAACTATGCGATTCAGGCAAAGCTAAAGCCGTGGTTGGAAATCACGACCAATTTATTATTGACCAAGTTTATTATCCACATAGAACAAATTGGTGGCGAATGAATGGTCGTGAACAAACCTTAGAAAATCTAGGTATCCCATATGCTAATGACGAAAATCTAAGAGAACTACTTCTTTACCACTACTACGATAAATTAGAATGGTTAAAATCACTACCATTTTGTACAATTGATGTCAGCAATATCATGGTTCATGCAGGTTTTGAGTTGGATATGCCATTAGAAAAACAAAATCCAAACACAATGATTTGGACGAGAGACCCTTATATTGAATCAACAAACTATTTAACTGAAGTTGATTTACATCCAGATTTCAAAAACAAAACTATCATTACAGGACATACCCCAACAAAAAGGGATTTCAGTAAATGGTAAAACAAATGACGTATGTTCAATCATCAAAGATGAAATGAAACATAACGGCTCAACCATTTTAACTAGATATTTCATCGATGGTGGCTCCAAATCTGGACTAGAATCTGGTCGCATTAACCTTTTAAAGCTCGACCAAAATGGGTCCGAATTGTGGAGCGGATATCTTGATGCAAATGGCGTCCATTATTACTAAAAAAAATTATCAAAGGAGTTTAAATATGAAAGTTAAAGACATCATGTCAATCACAGATAATAATTGTGAAACCATTATTTTTGTACCATCAAAAAAACTTCGATTCAGATAAACAAAAACCATACAATCAATCTGAAAAAGTATACAGCTATCTTTGACCCACGATTTTATCCACATAACCCAAAAAAATGGATACTACCAATTTAGAAATAAAATCAATTGAACCTGATATTTACCAAGACGATATTCCAGTTTTAAAGATATACACTATTTAGAAATTATGAACAAAATTTACAGACCCAAAAATTACGACCCAAATCCATGCGATTTCATGGTCTATGTCGAACCAGAACCTGAAACCATAAATAACCAAAGATTAATGTACGTTTGGTGCAACACCAACTACAAGTACGCTAACTATTGGTCCAACAATTGGCGCAAAACACATGGATACCCACTTAAAAGAAAAACAGGTTAATAAAAAAACCAGTTATTTATTTAAAACCAGAAATTACGGATTACTAGAAAGGATAGCCAAATGAACAAAAAAACATTTTTAACATCCAAAGAACAAGAGTTATTTGATATCTATCACCCCCTATTTAAAAAAATCAACACTTTAACCTAACAGTATCAAATTTGGGCGGTTGTTCATCTTCAAATCACTGGTATATTGAAGATGATATTCATCCCAACATTTCCAGTCACAGATTTTTACAATATTTATGATTCAAATAAAGTTGCCGATTTTTGAACTTTGGTTAAAATTTTTATTTAGACTTTGTAACATCTTATAATATCTTATATTCTTTAAACTTATATAGAAATGATAAAGTTTTTTTGGGACAAAAAAATTCTTTAGACTACACAAAACCACAATATACTTTAACTTTACTTTTTAGAACCGTCAGATATCGATTTTTTTACGAAATTAAATGTAAATTGACCTTTGAAGTCAATAAATCTTCTATTTTTCAGTGAATTGATTGCCACAAAAATTATATGATTCAGATATTCAATTCAAATTATCAGATGGAACACCATTGACTGTGACTTGTAATAATTTCTCTAATATTTCTTGTTTAGTAAATCAACACATCCAAACTCAAAAAAATAATATTAAAGAAACTATTTTAAACACTATTAATAAATTAAATACATCTATAAAAAAAGAATATTAACAAAACTGAATAAAAAAAGTATTAGGCTATGTAATACAAATATTGATTACTAGAAAGGACAACAAACAAAATGGCAAAAAAATTATACGATTGCGTACTGGTTGAAACCAGTGAATCAGAAAAACCTATATATTGACGAAATTCAAGAAACCTTAAAATTGCTTCCAAAAAAATCAACAAATCAGCGTCTTTGACACTGGTTTAATTTATATTGAAAAAGATTTTTTTGCGCACAAGGTTTTTGCTACACCTGAATTACTATATTATGTAAACTTTGATATCAATACACTCATCAATTTAGTGTTTACTAAATACAACCCAGACGAATTGAAACCTCAAGAATTCACCATTGTATTCGATGATGGTTCTAAATTTGCATTTTTTTGGTTAAATAGAAGGACTAACTCAAAAATGGACATATTTTTTTATTAATTCTAATGACACCTCTTGCAATCCTAATGTTATTCATTCTCTTATGGGCAAAAGACTCAAATGATAAATAACAAAGTTATTATAAAAAAAATTAAGAAAGAACTGACAAATGCTATTCGAATACGAAAAAAATTAGAAGAATATATTCAACAAATTAAAAAAAGAATTAGATGAATTCAAACAAATGACAGATGTTGTTCTCAACTATTTCAAACAAAAAAACCTCTTAGTGAAAGTATCGCCATCATCAACAATCAATATTACTCCGATTTTTATTGATGATTTGAAACAAATCAGACACTATGATGATGAATCAGACTATTACTATACTATTGAACAAATCTTATTTGATTATTTTTACTAAAAAAAGAAAACGCTATTGAAATTCAATTTTTTTGATATCTATCCTGAAGAACTAACCAAATTGATTGATGGAGAACCATTTGATGTCTACATTCTTGAGGAAAACAATCAATTATACCTTTTAACTTCAAATATGGGACAAGGATTCAAAAATCCATCAATTCCAAAAAAATTTGAAATCAAATCAAAAAGAAATGCAAATAACTTATGATTTTTTTCAAAAGAATACAAACAATTGAAAGAAAAAAATATGATAAAAAAACTGAAAGAATAATTTATGTTAGAACTATTACACGCACTAAAAACAACACATTAATAACAATTACGAAAAAAAGTTGTAAAAAAACAACAGAATCAAGCGTTTATTTCGAACGTACTAAAGCTAACAATGTTAAAGAAATCTTCAGAATTAATTTTGTTGATGACAATATAAAAATACTATTGTGTCAAACACCAAACAACCATTGATTCTATTAAAACCATTGAACCTGATGACGAAATCAGATTCACTACTACTGAAGACATCATTAAATACTTATACGACTAAGGAAAACATATGAATGACAAAAAAATTAAACCAACTATTAGAATATTTATTACAAAAATATGAACGCTGAAATAGATAGAATCATTCTAACTGACCCATATTACATTTTTATTTATCAGATATGAGGAAGATGTCAATAAATATTTTTATATATGACATCACCTACGCTAACGCTGAAAAAAACAATATTCTCTTGATGTTTATGTGTCAGAAGATAAACCAGAATTATATAATGAACTATTTATTGCCGAATATTATGAAAACAATAAACATCAACATGTTTCCCGTGAAACACCTAAACAAATTTTTTTGATTTTATCAATGATTAGAAAGGAGAACTAATGCCAGATTTTTCCAACATACTACGGAATTTTTAGATAACGAACAATTACGTCTGGGCTTTGTCTACACTTCTATTCTAGAACTATTAGACCAAGTTAGTGACCAAATCATGCAAGTTGCTGATAATGAAGAAATTTTAAAATTAAAAGATGAACCTAAAACTGAATTTACTGATTTAGAAATCATTAGACTACACGGATTTGAAATTTGCCAAATTCCAGCTTATGTAGCTGAAGACATTATGCATGAACAATCAGCAGTTGTTAATATGGACAATCAATACTTTTACGACGGTTCATTAAAATTTGTAACACCACTAAAATACGAGGAGATTTTACATTGACATTTCTAAAAAACTATGAAATCCAACACCTAGACCGAAATTATGATTTTTCTAGTACGACATCTACAAGATGCCACACAAAAACGATGAGCTTCAAATCACAAAAGATGGATTAGACAATCTAATTAATGTTCTAAAACACAACATTGTACTTGAAGATGATGTTAAAGAAATCAAAGATGCTGCTCGAGAAGAAGGTCACGAGGATGGCTACGAAGACGGATATGACGATGGTTATAGCCAAGCTCTAGCAGATAACAACATCAACAGCTACTAACACGCACGAGGACGCCATAGGAAGTCCTCTCTTGCATTTAAAAAACAATCAGGTCTGATTGTACCCTGAAGAATAAAAATGCCATCACGAGCCAAACATGAGCTCCTAGAAAGGATACAAAATGAAGTCACAAATCTTAACAATGTTTGTAGGAGAAATTAACGGTGTTAAATTCAACGACGAACAACTATATTACTCAACAGAATATATCTTAGATACAATCGAAGAACAATTCGGTGAAGTTTATAATGATGATTTCGTTAAAGAACTACGAAATTTTATTGACATTTATATGAATAACATGGATTATCCATCATATGCTAAACTTGAAAGTATCATGACCTCAAATATTGAAGACGCTGAAACATTTGAAAGAATTATCTTTACAGAACCTTATATTCAACACTTAAATGATGGTCTATCAACAGAACTCTACACAAAATGACTTTTGTTGCAATTTCAACAGCAGTTTTAGCATTCATAAGACTTCTCAAGATTATTTATTTCGGTTCAAAAAAATGAGAATGTAAAATTAGACGGTATTATTTTTTTATATTATACATCTTAATCACATTTCTATTACTTGCCATATTATATTTATAAGGAAAAAAATATGAACAAAGAAAAAAATCCATTATTCTAAATGAATTATTAGAAAATGATTCAAACCTCAAATCAGAACTATTAGATTTATACGAATTCAACTATTGTATAGAAGATGACCTTGATTATGAAGACCACTTAACAGTAAACGAACTCCAAATTGTCAATTATGTACTACAAAAAAACATAATTACCAACCAATTTTTTTGAATTTCAAGATGAACCAGTTTCTTATTTAATCGCTGAAAATTTAAACACATGGGCTGAAGATTTAATCACTGAAATTCAATTCGAATATCGTAATTGTGATATCGAATTTAGAACAGATAATCATGGTGATTTAAACCTCAAAAAGACTGATAGAAAAAAACGTCAAACCAACAGGTATATATTTAGTTTTTATCTGCTCCAAACGGTTCAACTGTCATGGCTGAAATTGAATTTGAAAATTTTGATGAATCAATTGATTCAATTATTAAACTTATTAATAATGCAAAAAAATTCAAATGACAAAAAGAAATAAAAAAAGCCATATATGATTTTTGACCCAGATGAAGAATTTAATGCCCTATGGGGACCCCAACTCAGTTATTCAGCTCGTGATTTCCTAGAAATTCTAGACCAAGACAAAGAATTCTTTCAAGAAAGACTTGAATATCTATAACAGGAGTTAACCACCATGTCTAATACAACCAACCAACAAAAAAACTTTACAACCAATTTGAAAAAAAGCTGTTCTTAAAAAAACATTGCAGCTGACCCAGATATTCGTAATGAAAAAAATACGAATTTTTGGGATGTCATTAATAACTACGGACAGTATTTTTGAATACATTTATTCTGAAGATAAAAAAATAAACAAGACATTTCAGCTAATATGATTAAATCACTATTTACTTTTTCTATTTGAAGAAGTTGGTGGTTCACGTTCAGATTACCTTGCTTCAGCAATTGGAAACGCTGTCTACGATTCAAATATCCTATTAAAAAAATTAAGGATGAATATATTAATATCAATTCTGAATTTAGCAGAAAAAAACTATCAACAGAATTAACCAAGTAGTTTTATTCCCATATGGAACATGTGATAGACTGAAAAAAATATGGATTATTTAAAAAAACTAATTGAAAGGATAATAAATTATGACTGAAACAATTATAAATTACTTTCCAATATCATTAATGATAACTTTCTTTATTATAGGATATATGAGCAATGATATTTTTAGAAGGTATTAGAACCGCATCTTATGCAGGACTCATATCCACCCTAATGGGATTCACATTATACATCATGATTAATAAAGATTTATTTACATTATTTTTCAAAAAAATCCAGTAACAAATAAACTAGAATTTCATCAAATTCCACCTGAAGCATACAGTTTGATATACAGTTTTTGGTATACCATTTATCATAAGCTTATTAATAATCCTTATTGGGGAAGGTTACGTGAAAATAAAACAAGGACGGTCAACAACATAATGGCAAACTTATCAAACGCAGATGGTACAATTACCATCAAAGCTAAATCAACAGAAGCAATTTATAATCTATTATTAGCTCAAAACTATGTTGAGTCAGAATATGAATATCACACTCAAATTAGAGCATCTAACTCAGATTCATTAAAACTTAAATCTGAAATTGAAAACAATAGTTTCACAAATAAAGATGGATTAACAGTCTTTTCAGATTCATTTTATGCCGTTGGACGTTGGTCATTTGAAAACAACATCAATTGGTTCATGGATTGTTTAGAACCTGATTCAAACGACCCAGATGATATTAAAGAAGCTAAACTAAAAGCTCAAAACGAATACTACCTCATTACATTCGAAATCAAAGATGAAGAATGTGGATGCGAAATGCTTTATGAAGCTACTGCTACTATTGAATATAACCCTGAAACTAAAAAAATCAAACATTTCATATGACGTGATTCAAGAATATGATTATACAAGAGATAATTTAATCAAATTAGGATTCTATGCAGAATGCGAAATCTGTTCAATCAATGATGTCATTGAAAACTTTAATAATTATACAGATTATTGGGACGTTGATAAAGATATCATTATTAATCATAAACAAGACATTATTGATATTCTCAAAACATTACCTAATCAAGATTATCCATATACAGAATTATATGAACTCATTGAAGCTCATTCAACATTAGATAATTTCATTAAAAAAATCTAAACTAAAAGGAGAACTAACATGTCACGATACAATTATACAGTCGATACATATGGTATCGCTATTCCATCAAACTATAGAGAATATAATTACATTTTAGATAAACTAAAAGAAAAAAACATCCTGATTATTTTTAACGATGGTCAAGACGAATTCGAACATCTTTATTACGTCAATGATATCGAACCAAATATCAGTCATGCTCATAATGTTTATGTTTATGAACTAGAAAGCATTGATGGTTTCGAAAAAAATCACTATGTCAGATACACAACCAATTATAATTCTCCATGGTGACCATGAAAAAAACCAACACTCCTTACATCACCATTCAAATCAAATGATGAATGTATTAACCATTATAAGAACCAATTTGGAAATCTTCTTCCTGATGATTTCGATTATGAAAACACCATTGGTAAAATCTACATTAAAAGCCTGGGAATAAAAAAATTATAAAAAAAGGAGACCAACCATGGAAGAAATTCGCTTCAAAAATTAATTCTGAAGAAAAAGAATACACACTAGATAATTGTCCTGAAGAAATCACACATGTCGATTATATTGTATTCCCAATCTTAGAAAAAGAAGTCATCGTTCACTCACCATCAGCTATTAAATCATACATGCCTATCAAAGAACAATTGGAAGACATCCAAACATTAGCTTATGAACAAAACGATTTATCAGAACTAGACATCGCTGATATCTATGAAGATATTGATGATAATTACGAAATCATTGATTGGATGGATAACGATGATGATTTTTGGGAAACCTTTTTCAATGATAACCCACAAGAAGCTGCTCGAGCAACATATTTCGGTGACATTAGAAACTGGAATGACCCACATATTCGTTTCAACGCATATTCAAATTTAGAAACAACTTATTCAATCGATTATGAACCATATGAACAAGAAATTATCGAAAAAAATGGTTGGAAGAAAATTTATAAAATATAGAAAGGAAACACAATGATAGAATTCTTCTTATCACACCCAGGATTTCTATTTTTTTATTTTCACAATTCTATTCTTCGTATCAGTCATATGGTTAGCAGCTATAACGGTATCGTATTTAATCTGTGAACTAGATTATAAAGAAAAACCCAAAAAGAATTCATTAAAACATATATTTATTATCCAATACCTGCCATACTCATTATCATTGCAGTAATAACTATGGTAATGAATATAAAAGCAAAAATCCAACATATACTGAATGGAAACAAATATACACGAATGAACAAAATATCAATATCTTATTAACCGACTATTCAGAACCCGATAGACGAAAAATCAGAATATGACACAAACAAAAGCAGGTAATAAACTTGGAAGATTCTATGAAAACATCCAAGATGAATTCCAAGGATTTATCGGTGACGAATGGGATGGATATGTAGTTGCCTCAACAGATGGTCAAGAATTGAGTAAATATGTTCATTTATCAAAAGATAATATTGAAGGTGAACTAACACCTGAATCCAAAAATAACCAAAATTGAATACAGAGAAATGACCAAATTATATTACTCACTATGGGGTTATAACGGTAACGAACAAGAGGTCGATTCACCTAGAGAAATTCGAATATCTGTAAACACAAATCACGAAACCAATAATGCCAAAAAAACAAACTAAATCAATTATTTCAAACAAAAAGAATAAATAAAAAAATAATTGAATTTGCATTAATTATGAAATACCAAGAAAGAACAAAAAAACCTAGTGTAAAAAAACTAGGTTTCTTTTTTTAATAAAATATTCTGATAAACAAATGCACCACATGTGGTGCCGATTTGTTTACTAGAAAAAAATTAACAAAGGAATAACTATCATGTCAAAAGTAACAATTGTTGAAACAAACATCTACACAGTTGATGTACCAGATGATTTATCAAACAAAGAAAAGAGAGAATTAGTAATTAAAGATTGGTGTAATGGACACATCGATGACCCCACAAGCACAAATATAGATTTTTGTTGTTGATGAATTTGAAAATATTATTACTAATTATCAATATTACACACGATTATATTCTGAAGAAATTAGTAAATTAACAACTGAGATTATGAAGCAACACAAAAAAACATTTGCGACATTCAAATGTTTCCAAACCCAGATAGATTACTTATTCTTACTACAAATCCAAAAACTAAACTATGTCATTGAAATAAAGAACAAACAACAAGTTTTTGTCAGATATTAAAAGAATTGTTATCTAACTAGAAAGGAAATCTCATGTATTTTTTTCTTATAGTAATATAAATGATGATATCGATGTCAATTTCGCTCCACTTGAAATGACACCTGAAGATGAATTTGAACTCAATATTAGACAAATTTTTTTGATGAACTGGAAGAATATAATATCTTTTATTCAGATGAAAATCTACCATCCGATATAGAAAAAAACTAAAAAGACTTATATCGAAATCTCAACGATTATATTGATGACATCAAATCTAACAAAAAAAGCATCACGGTTAAATCTGATGAAGATTTATGGTCAGTCACGATTTCATTAGATGAAAATAACAAATTCAAATTTGAAACTCATTCAAAAACTTTTAGAAGACTACGAATGGTTTTCAAAATATGAATGGTTAGATTTAAAAAGATGATGAAGATTTTATTTCAGTTGAATTCAAAAAAATGATTTAACAATCAACAAAGAAACTAATGATTTAAAAATCCATCATTAAAAAAACTCAATTAAAGAATTGCTATTACAATTTAACATAAACCCTGATTACCTATCTGATATTCCAGATGAACAACTAATTCATCCTATTTTTATCTTTAAAGAAAGCTTATTTCAATCTTGATAAACATGTAGTTAACAATCAATTAGTGAAAAACATCCATTCAATTGACCCATATGTAGATTTCTCATACGAAGCAAGTAAAAATATTTATGATAAACCACTTATCATTCTAAAAGCGAATGACTTTAACAAAATCATTACACAAATTACTAAACACTAGAAAGGATAGCCATGTTACAAACGAAACACTACTACTGCTCCAACTGTAATTACCATGGTGACCAAGAACTTCAGATTACAAATAAATCCGAAATTCTTTTAAATCCACCATGTCCAGTATGTAAACAAAACGCATTTTACTATGACATCTTAGATTATAAACTAAAAGATGATGATTCAGAAATCGGTGGTATTTCACACAGTGAATATACACTAGAGGAATATCTATATGAAACATATATAGACATTCATTCATTACTAAATGAACCAAATCTTGAAACATTAAATAGTCTTTTTAATGGAATCAGGTATTCAACCAATTCCTGTCAGACAAAAAGTTGATTATAAAAAAATCACCATTTTCAATCGACGGTTTGATTTTTAGAAGATGATTTCTCAGAATTAGAAATTCTTAAAATCAATAAATTTTTTTAAAACAAATGAATGATTTGAAAACCTTCAATCACATTCAATATCTAAAATCATCAGATAGCATCAAGACACATATCTATGAATTAATTGACCAAACATTCGATTCATTTTATCTACGATATTTGTAATTACCATAATGATTATTACACCAAAGAAGATTTCCTACACAACATTGATGAACTATTAGTTCTCGACCCTCAAGTACAACATGAATGTCTATATCAATATTTATATGACGAAATTACACTAAAAAAACATTTAACTATTATCTTAATAACAAAGATGCTTTTGTTGAGTTATATCTACAAATTTTTAACATAAAGGAGTTCAAGTATGGAACAAAAACATTGTAATGCAAATTACCCATGAATGTAATCCTGACGAAGCTCGTTTTTCGAACGGGAGATTTTTTTAATTGGAACCGAAAAACACATTAAACTTATTAAAAAAATCAAAGTGGATTCTTTTTCAGATAAATATTATTCCATTGAAAACTCCACAATTAAAAAAACTTCAAGAATCAAAAAAAGCGTCAAATATCATCATGTTTCAAAGGAATCATTCCATGAATTCAAATTTGTAACAATTCATAAAAGATGTTGCAATTAAATATCTTTTTAAACAAAAAAACAAATTGCAATTACTCAAAATGATAATAGAATTTTTAAGAAATATCATTAATGACCATGAGAAGACTTACTTTCTAAATAAACTTGCAAAAATATGAATCTGAACATGTTTTTAAATGAAGAATGGTTAATAGCATCAGCTAACGATTATTGTAAATCATCTCAAATTGAATATTACAAAAAAATCTAAAAACAGATTCAGAACGTGAAATTTACGCAGATGCAATAGGTCAACAATATGCTTTTAGACATTCTTCTAAGTCCAATTAAAGAAATTCTTTTCGCATATGATTTAGAAATTCTTAACACGTTCTTTGAAAAATATTGAATTTTATTATAATGATAAAATCAACAATGATAACAGTAAATATCTAACATCTTTAAACATCAAAGAATTATGGTTGCCAGCAGCACACTTCAGTTTAGATGATGATACTGAAACAAAAAAACTGTAAATGGTATCGAATTTATTCAAATTGACGACGCTGTTGAACAATATTCATTCACAAGCAACAGAGTTCGTTATGATTCTCATTGGTACAGTGACTTTCTAATCAAATTATAAAGAGGTGACCAAAATGTCAAAAAAATTTCATTAAATCAAATAAAAACCTAATTGTGTTTATGTTGAACTTGAAGATAGAAGCATTTTATTTAGCTACGAATCTCCAATTCTAGAAATCAAAGATAATCATATCACTAAAAATTTATGATAACTATAATTATAGTACAACTACAAGTAAACACATTAATCAATTCATTGACCAATATGGATTCTTAGTTCTAGATGAAAAAAACATTTATCCACTTGACAACAGAAATCGTAAGAAACTATTGGATGAATTTTTATAAGAAACAATAGAGGTATCTTATGAAAAAAAGTAATATTTCTACTACTATTACCATTACTATTTCTAATCAAACCAATCTCAGCTCACGCTGAGACACAAATCACTGAAAGACCTACTAATGGTATATATGACCCAAAAAAAATTATGTTACTAATAAAGTATCAACCAGACTAGCTGAATTCAATTCATCGTCTGATACACAAATTGGAGTTTATATTGTTGATACTTTAGATGGTAAAAAAACATTGACGAACAAGCCAACGCTATCGCTAAAAGCTTGGCAAATTGGATATACTGACACAAACAAAGGTGTTCTCATCGCTATTGCGATTAAAGATAGAAAATTTAGAATTGAAACCTCAAATGAAGCATCTAAATATTTAACTAAAAAAATAACATCGATTCAATCCTAAATTCGTCTAAATCTTATATGCGTAAACAAGATTATGATGGTGCAGTTATTAATATGATTAATCTTATCCAAGATTACATCAAAACCAACAATCAACCAAAAAGAAAACAATAGTCAAGGTATTTTTTTCAATTCGAAAACAATTCTAACCAAGGTGAACATCAAGTTAAAAAAACAATGCCTTTCAAGAATATCAACAAAAAGAAGCAAATAAAATACTAATAGCTATGGCTATTGTTGGTGGAATTATGGGTTTAATTATTGGTCTACCATCAGCTTTTGATTTCATGAATAAATTATCGTATAAAAAACGTTCTAAGTTCACATATAATGGTCAAGATAAACTTACACCAAAAGATTCAGATTTTCAACCAAATAAAACTTGGACTAGTGAACGAACAAAGAACTTTTGGAAAAACGAATACAAAAACCGTTCACAATTTACATACAGCGGTTCTGATAAACTATATCCAGGTGACATCAATTTCGTAGATAATTCATCATGGACAGTAAAAAAAGAATTGAAGACTATAAACAGAAAAAAGCTGACGAATTAGCTCGAAAATTAGAAGAAGAAAAACGTCAAAAAGAAGAACGTCTAAAACGTTCACAATATGACTATCAAGGTAAAGACAAACTTTACCCTGATAATAAAAAAATTTCATATCAAACGATACTTGGACTACACTTCTTATTGCAAACTATTTAAGTGACCTACAATCACAAAATCATAATGATTACCATTCAAGTAGCCATAGTTCATACGATGACTATTCAAGTTCTTCATCAAACTCATATACATCATCTTATGATTCATCTTCGTCATGGTCATCTAGTGATTGGGGTGGTGGTGGATTTGATGGCGGTGGTTCATCAGGTGATTGGTAAACAACCATCTATTCAAACACATCTGAGACTTCTCAGAATCGCTCTAGACGCGATTTTAAAACAATCTGATATAAATAGACGACCCATCGCTAAAATGTCGTAGAGAGCGTTTTTAGACACGATGAGAGACTCGTAATTGAGTTTCTCATTTTGTTTATTATTTTGTACCACAAGTGGTACCGATTTTTGTTAAGACACATAAACTATTATGTATCTCAACAAAAGTTTTAATAAATAAAAAAAACTAGGAGCACCACAATGACACTACCTATTACAACACTTGAATATAAAGACCTTATTGCTAAAGCTAGAACTTTAAAAGAACAGCTTGATAATGACAATTTAGATAAATCTTTTCTAAAAAGAATTTATTGAATTCACACTGAAGACAGCACCAGAAGATTTTTAATACAACAAAATTAACAAAAGATGATATTAAAACCCTATTTGTTAAATATTTAGAAAAAGAAATCCCCAACAAACAATATCAACATTATTGGGATTATAGGGAAGATTTATCATCAAATGACCTTGAAAAAATCCTTGAGTTAGCAAATCTTGAAAAAGCCAAATCATTTGTTGAAGCTACACGATGGTATCTATTCCAAGAATATCCTGAATTAGAAACTGAAGATATCGATTATGTAATTGGTGAATTTTTATAAAACATGTCGTGAAAAAGTTGATGAAATTAAAGACACTTTAGATTGGGAAGAATATTCCTTCTTATCTGAAGTCTTTTTATAACACCATTGATTATGACCTCGACGTAGAAACACTTCTCCGTCATTCTTCACCAGAAGACCTAACCGTTTATTTTGGTGAAACATGGGATGACGCATACGCTGATATTGAATATGACGTTATTCAAATGTTCAATGAACCTGAATTTCTAACAAATGAACGCAACACACCAATTGATTGGCTTATGCAAACACAAGGTTACAGTCGTGAAGATTTGATTTCAGAAGAAAAAAACGTGAAAAATCAGTATTCTTGACAACACTTTACGAAGAACTTTTCCATTACATGAATGGTCTTGACGGTTGTCAACTTATTGCAATCCCTGATTCAGATGATTTTGAAGCAATTTTGAATCTCACTAGACGTAAAAATGTCAAAATCAATAAAGGAACCAATTTCGGATTCTTTAATCGAATCCATGGTTCAGGTTGTGGTCTATCAATTGAACTCGAAAAAAAGATATTATCATCGATGAAAAACTCACCAATTTATGAAGTAACACTAAAACAACATAACTCAAGATTTGATTACTCACCAAATCCAGTATATGGTCTAGCTCGTAGATTCCATGGTAATGACCTTGAAGTTATTGAAGAAAGTGAGATTAAATAACATGTTTAAATTTCAAACACAACTAGATAATTTAAAAAAATACTTAAAATCACAAGGCGATTTTTAAAGTTGAAATACACAAACATGATGATTTGTTTTATGAAATCAGTCACCCTAATTTCCTAAACACATATGTAAATAAATTTGAAACAAATGATGATTTATCAAACCCACCATTTAGATTAGATGATTTCATTGATTCGACTAACGAAAAGCTTAAATTATTTGATGAATATTTCAAATATTTCACAGAATCAAATAAATATAATATTCAATTCCTAAATTCTTACACAAACCAATTGGATATTTTTTTATCACACACATCGATACCAATCGAAAATACTGTTTATATCAGATGTATGATATTGTCAAACAAAAAAATACCCAATGTTCAATTTATATAGAGAGTTGTCTTCACTCCTATTGATGGAAAAATCCAAATGGGTAAACCTTACAAGTCAACCAGCCATGCGTATTGAATTAACAAAGTTTAACAGAAAAACCCAAACCTCATGAAATAGACAATACAATTTTTACAAGAATTAAAAATCGATACTCAAAACTATGTTTATTACAAATAGAAAGGAATCTCATGCTTACAACACCAAATGACAAATATACAAAAATACTTCTACAACGATTATCATGTTGTAGACGAATTTTTGACCAAATTATATCCAACTGGAGACATGGACATTTATTGCTACGAAGGTTGTCTTGTCGATAACTTCATCGGTTACGGACCATTTGATTTCAACGAAATTGATTGGGACGAAAAAAACCTAAGAATGTAACTTATGACTATGTTGTAATTTTTTTGAAAAACCAACTTCTTCTTGGTCAAGTGGTCAAGAAATTTATTTCACAAATGACGAAGAATGGGTAGACCATGTTCGTGAACAATTTGAAAAAGATTATGATGATGAGGAAGACTAAATGACACATAAAGACTTTGACCAAAAATTATTAGCTGATATTTTGGCTTATTCTACCATGCAAGGATTTGGTGATTATGAGAAATATAAAGATATGTGTAATGACGATGATGACGAAATTGAAAAAAACGCACAAAAACCAGACATCATTCAATTAGCTAAAACACTATTAGATAAGGACATTTTTTTGATTCTTATCCTGAATTTGAAATCAAAAAAACCTAACTTGTTCTCAAAAATTAAATGATGCTACAACTGAAGCTAAAAGTGCATTAGATAACAAAGAATATATTTTTACACCAAATTTGTCTTAATATCATAGAAGAATTTCCAACTCTACAACTTGTCAAAATTGAAAGCGTTGAACATAGTATTATCAAAATTATGTGCTTACAAAATCAAGTTAAAAACTCAACTTATATTGTCATCAATGATGAACAACAACTAAAACAAAATATTCAAGATTTTTTTAACAAAATTGAAATAAAGAAAGAAAAAAATCAAAAATGATAATTGTTAAAAAAATTTAACACCACAACTACAACTTAATTTAAAACTATTTTTATGGGCTTTAACCTCAAAAATGGACAGACCATTTCCGAGTTTGAAGCATGTGTTATTGACACCTACTGCTTATCTCAAGGTTTAAAAAAAGCCCTCTGATTGATAAATAGAAAGGACCTAAATAATGGGACAAAGACTCGTAATTTTAAACTCAACACCATTTATCCAAACAGATGACCAACTCGACACAAGTGCAATTTACTATCACTGGTCAGCTTATACTGATTCAGCCGTAGTTGAAATTACAAACCTTAGAGATTCGGTTAAAGAATATTATGACCAATACTACAATTCAACTTCAAACAGACTCGATTTCTTCAACCTAGCTTGTCTAAATGCTGTTTCTGGTGTTGCACCACAATATGAAGAATCAATCAAATATATTGAATCGTTAACGAATCAAACATATGACTCATCTCACGTCAATAGAAATGACGGTATGATTGGTTTCACTCCAACAGATATTGACCACATTCTAGATTGGTCTGAGGGAACAGTTGATATCAATTGGGTTTTTGATGAAAACGGTTATCCCGATTTTGATACATCAACATTTTGCTATGAATCATTAGTAAGTTCATGGGATGTTGAGGAATTCAAAGATGTATTCGACAAAACCGATTCAGATGTTGAACAAATCAAGAAAAATCAAATTAACCACTGATTTGTATGAAGTACCACTTTCTGAATCTGATATTCTATACGATAAATTACCAGAATTTTTGGTATAACCCATCTATCGATAGAATTTATAGTCATATTGCTTAGAAAGTGGGTTTTATGATTACAGAAAAACTTAAAACTGAAATATCAGAATTTTCAAGATGGTATACTAAAAATAAACAACTAGCACACTATGAGTATGCATCAAAATTATTTGATAAAGATAAAGCTCAAAAAAATTCATAATGAACTTCAAGAAGTTATTGATTCTTATCCTCTACCAAATGATATATACTTAATTAACGCAAAAAAATGATAATATAAAAATATTTAAGTTTAAACGGTTGTTTTTATTGATGAAGATATTCTTACTAGTCATCTATCAATAGAAGATGACCCTGAAAAAGAATTTTTATAGAATCAAAAAAATAAATTCACAGTTGCTATTCCGTACTTCAAATTCAGATTTGCTGATATTATTGAAAAAAATCTTGATGGTGATATTATCGCTTCCATCATCAATGAACGTATCAAACAAGGTTTAACCATTGAAGATTTAGCTCAGAAAGCTGAAATTGAAACAAACTTATTAACAAAAAAATCGAAACTAGAAAGCAAACTCCTAGTCTCAGAATCTTATACAAGATTGTTAATGCTTTAAATAAACACTTAAAACTAATCTAATATGAGCACCATAATGGTGCCGATTAGTTTTTGAAATAATATAAGAAAGAAGGTCATTTATGCCATTCACAATTATCGCAATTGTTGTCGGAGTAATTTTACTCATCACACTACTAGCTCTCATTGGTGCAGGATTTGTATCAGCTAGTCCTGGAGAAATCAAAGTTATTTCTGGTCCTCGTGGTCAACGTGTACTACATGGTAAAACTGGTTGGAAAATTCCACTCCTTGAGCGTGTAGACTCAATGACAGCTGGAATGATTTCAGTTGATGTTAAAACATCAGACTATGTACCAACTAACGACTACATCAACATTAAAGTTGATGCAGCTGTCAAAGTTAAAATTGGTACAGAAAATCCAGTATTGTTCCAAGCAGCAACACGTAACTTCTTGTACAAATCATCAGATGAGATTGCTGATGAAATTCGTGACACTCTAGAAGGTCACTTGCGCTCTATCATCGGACAAATGGAATTATCTACAATTGTAACTGATAGGTCAAAATTTGCTGAAACAGTACAAAACAATGCTAAACAAGACCTCGAAGAAATGGGTCTTGAAATTGTTGCATTCAACATTCAAGGTTTAAATGATAACAACCATGTTATTGAAAACCTCGGTATTGACAACACTGAAAAAATCCGTAAAGAAGCAGCTAAAGCTAAATCTATCGCTCAACAAGAAATTGCACAACAACAAGCTGAATCTGATAAACTAGCAAACGATGCTCGTGTAAAAAGCTGATTTGGAAATTGCTCAAAAAAACAAACTGATTTAGAAAAAACAAAAGCTTCTCTAAAATCAGAAATTGATACAGAACGTGCCAAAGCAGACGCTGCTTATGCAATCCAACAAGAAATTCAACGTAAAGAAATTGAGCTTCAATCAGCTGAAGCTAATATCGTAAAAAGAAGAAAAAAACAAGCTGAAGTGAAAGAACGTGAAGTTGAAGTTCGTAAGCAAACACTCGCAGCTGAAATCAAAGCAGAGGCTGATGCTCAAAAAAATACGCTCGTCAACAAGCTGCTGAAGCTGAAAAAGTTAGAACGTCAAAACAAAGCTGAAGCTGAATTGTTTGAAACTCAAAAAAAGAAGCTGAAGCTAAACGTGCCATTGCCGAAGCTAATAAATTCGCTCAACTTCAAGAAGCTGAAGCTATTCAAGCTAAAGGTGAGGCTGAAGCCAAAGCTATTGAATTGAAACTTTTAGCTGAAGCTGAAGGTTTAGATAAGAAAGCTGAAGCTATGAAGAAATATGGTGAAGCAGCTATTACAGAAATGCTTGTTAAAGCACTTCCTGAAATCGCTAAAGCTGTTGCCACTCCACTTTCAAATGTTGACTCAATTACTATGTATGGTAGTGACAACTCAGCTAAAATGGTTGGTGACATCATGACAACTATGGACCAAGTGACCAAAGGTATGGGTCTAGATGTCAAAGATTTGATTACAGCTACCCTTACAGGTCGCAAAATCGGTGAAGCCATTGCTGAAACAGCAATCGACGTAACACCTGTCGATAAAGATTAAGAAATTTAACCCGTATTTTATATACGGGTTATTTTTAGTTTATAGAAAGGAGAATTATGGAAAAGACATATGAAATCAAGCTGTATTATCTAGAAGGTCCTCATATTGAATCAGATAATGAACTGTATACTCAACAAGAAATAATTGATTTAATTAACCGTATTACAAATACAGATTCAGAGAATTTAAATGATGCTATTAAAAAAATCTAGAAAAAAATATGAATACGAAAAACAATTATAGACCCACATGGGTTAAATATAAAATTATTAAACTCTCAAATGATGATTTCATTGGTAATGTTAAGCCTGACCTCGCATCAGCAAAAAAATCTAGATTTTTGGTGAGCTTGAGGATTCTATAAATAAAAAAATGAATTTATCATTACCGAATATTCGACTTTAAATCAAGAACAAAAAAATATACAATTTGTGTATTTATTGATAAAAAAACATCAAACTTCTTAAAGATTGCAAAAAAATAAATATAAATATAAATCTGAATTATTAGCAAATAAATATGAACTTATCATCAAAGACTTTGTTCACGATATGTTCTTATCATTAGAGCTTAAAGAAGCTGAAAATCAGATTAAAAACATGACATTTTTCAATAATATTGAAAATGACAAATTAGCATCAATTTTAGATGATGTTATCAACAACCCTAACAGTAAAAACAACTCTTGGATGATGATGACAACAAAATTCATAAAGTATCATGGCAGTTTTGGCTCAACGCAATTGATTATTATAATAAAGAAAAAGGAAACGCAAAATGACTAATCAATATACCCGTCTAAACAAACATTTTGATGATTTCGCTGATGAAATCATGGCACAATTTAACTATATGGTTAAATCAGGAAACCCATTGGTTCGAGTAGCACCTCAAGTTAGTCTATTCACAACCTACTTAGAAAATATCGAACCAGATGATAACCCAATCTTCCGTGAACGTCGTTATTTCGATGGTACTTACGACCACAACTTCATTCGACGTGTTGGTAATCTAGCTATGATTACGCCTGATTACAAACTTGTAAGTCTATGGGACTTTGAAAGCCATACACTCTTTGAAAAACGCTCGTGAAGCTCTATCAAAAGCTATTCACGATGGTCAAATTGTAGATATTTATCTTGAAAAAAAGAACGTATTGCGGGTCATAAACCAAATGCTGATAATGAAAAATCCAAGCATCATTTGGGAACATTATTACGTTGAACTACCTGACAAGTTAGTCAACACAAGAGATATTGACACTAAAAAACACGAAGCTCGTGATGCACATGATGTTTTGAAGCGTACAGTTCAAGAAGTCAACATCGAAGATTTACACACAATTATCGACCTTATTCAAGAAAACAACCTTTACCGTGGACAAGAATTCTTGTCAAACCTACAAAAAAATGGGTTGCTTTAAAAGAAGACTATGATAAAAACCCATCAGAAGAATATCTATGGTTTAATGCAATCAAACATGGTCGTTCTATTGGATACCGTAGTACAGTAATTGGAACTCTTATTTCTGACCTATATGATGGTACTGATTTAGAAAATGCTATTAAAATGTATGAATCTAAAGTTGCACCACATAATTACAAACGTCCAAAATCAATCGTTACAACCAAAATGGTTGAAGATGCTAAAGAAACACTAGAAAAAAACTAGGTTTCCTAGAAAGCATCTACCGACGTTCAGCTAAATTAACCGATATCCCAGCTGACAAAAATCTTGTTTACATCTCAAGAACAAAAAGCTCTTAATGTATTTGATGATATGACAAAAGATTCTAAAGCATCAACAAAGAAAACAAAAATTGACGATGCTAAAGAAATGTCAATTAAAGACTTGTTAGCAGAATTGAAAGATTTACAAAAGCTTGAACTGTTACCAACAAATGCACTTCAAGCCAACCAACTTGTTCTTACAGAAGCCGTAAATCAAGATGCTCCATCCCCATTCTTGTGGTCAAACACATTATCTTGGGCTTACATCAACTCAGATACAGCTGATGCAGTTACTATGCGTGTTAAAAATGCAGGTGGTAACGTAGATGGTGATGTTCGTGTATCTCTATCATGGGATAACAAAGATGACCTTGATTTGTCTCTATACAAAGTCGGTTCTCGAGGTAAAATTTATTACGGTAACCGTAAAGATTTTTGGTGGAACACTAGATGTCGATGCCAACGCATGGGAAATTATGTCTGAACCTGTTGAAAACATTTTTCTGGGAAAAACATGTACGATTTGAAAGATGGTAACTATCGTGTTGTTGTAAACAATTATCAAAAACGTACAAATGAATCTCAAGGATTCAAACTTCAATTTGCCACAAGAGAAGAAATCGTAACATTTACATATCCACATAACGATGTTAAACATAAAGAATTTTTAACATTTGAAAAAAATCAAACGGTTCAGTCAAATTAACAAATATTGACAAAGACCTTGTTTCTCAAGGAAAATCTATCTCAAACGATAAATTCATTGAAGTTAAACATGTTCTTATGTCACCAAACACATGGGAAAAAAAGAAATTGGTAACAAACACTTTATTCTTCTTACAGAAGATGTTGAGGTCAATGAGCCAGTTCGTGGATTCTTTAACGAACAGTTAAATTCACAACTCACACCTCACCGTAAAGTTACTGAAATTCTAGGTTCAAAACTTAAAATTCAACCTGTTGATTTTTGAATCTAATGATGTCGCTAAAGGTTACGGTTTCTCAGAAACAATGGACGCTAACCTAATTCTACGTCTAACATATACTAATGGACGCAAAAGAACTTGTCCACGTATCAATTAAATAATAAAATAAATTTAAAAAAAGGATGGTATTTACTTATGGAACTTAATACTACTACAATTCTAAAAGCACTTGAACAAAAATGGCGCTTCCCATCAAAACGTGGCGTTTTGTCACTAGAAGATTTGTTTGATTTGCCACTTACAAAAAACAACGGTGTTAACCTAGACGCTGTTGCAATTGAAATCAATAAACAATTCCAAGAAAAAAACAAGGTTCAACAAGCTTTGTTCAATCAACATCAGAAAAATACAACTGAAATCAATAAACTTGAAACAATGCTTGAAATTGTAAAAACAATTATCAAACAACGTCAAGATGAAAATGAGGCTAAACTCAAACGTGTTGAACTTGCATCTAAACGTAAACAGTTGCAAGAACTTATTGACCAAAAACAAGCTGAAGCTTTTGCATCACTATCCCTTGAAGAACTTCAACAACAACTTGACTCATTGAAATAAATTCTTAAAGATGGCTACTATTAGGTAGCCATTTTTCATAGAGTTTATTTATATAAAGGAGAAAAAAAATATGACTGAAACACTTAAAAAAATTTAATTAAAGAAGAAAACCTAAAAATACGAATATTTCAACCAATTAATTGAAAATTCTAATTCTGAAGAAGATTTGTTAGCAAACAAACTTCGTCGCAGACAATTTATTAAAGATTATGCTCAAAAATTACACGATTACATCTGGAAACAACTTCCAGATTTAACACCAAAAAGAATGTGTTATTTTTTTGATATGGTTCCATATACAATTTGGAACGAAATGTCTGAAAAAAATATACCACTATCATTGATAAAATCAAAGAATTGCATGCATAAAGGAGTAATTACATGATTGCAAAACTATTATTCATATTGTATAGACAAGAAGACCATGTTATTCCAAAAACACTATTATAAAAATATTAAGACTAATCTTTTTGTCTATCGTATTTTTATTGCAATTTCTATATTATCCAAAAACAGTGTCAAATCCAAATGATATTCATTTTAATCTAATTCAAATCATTATCTTGTTTTTTTCACAACTATTGTAATTCCTGCTGACATTCTAGACCATACTGGTCGTGAAGAAGACATTTTGTTACAAAAATTTAGAATATACATTCATCAGTAAATTATCTCAACCAAGAATAATTTATGATTCATCTAAAAAAATTTTTGATTTCCTTACATTCCATGATATCGCATCATCAGAATCAGTCTACACAATGATTTCCTATCCACTTAATCATATTAAGGCTGCAAATAACTATAAAGTATTACGAACAAATAAAAAAATTATTCTGATTATGAAATATGTTATATGGGTCAAAAATCATATTGATGATGAATCTAAAATATCATACGAAATCGATAAAATTGAAATATACGACGCAAAAAGTCAAAACAACAGTTTTTTTAACAGAAAATCTGTAAAAACCGTTAAAATGATTGATTTTTTTATTGGAAAGATAAAGATAAACAATGATTGAATTAGAGTTTTTCGTTTGAATATAGAAACTTTTACATTGAAGGAATGCCTTTTTGACCAAACAGAAAATGGACATCCAGAAGATGGTATCACTTATACTTCTTATGTATATTTTTTTCAAAACAAGATTATAATAATCTTGAAGATTATATCTTCGACCTTTGCGAATCCTATGGTTCTCCAGAAGAATTACAAGATGATATCCCCAAGAAAAATTGATAAATACATCAAAAAAAACATAAACTAAAAAAAGATAATGAGGTAAATAATGGCAACTTTACGAAAAAAACAGAAAATGCAGAAAAACATCTTCACTGTAACTGTCGAATCAAGTATCGATATGACTACATTTGCTAAATCATACGAAGAATCAAATCCTGAAACTGATATGCTAACCCAAATTCTTGCTTATGCAAAAAGAAAATAATTGGTATATCAGTCAATGGGATACAGAAGACGAACTTATGCGTCAATTAGAAAAATAATCTAACTGAACATGAACTTTTTAGAAATATCTGATATGAATTTGGTAAACGAACAAATTCAAGATTTAGCATCTGAAATTAATTTATATGCTGGTCATGGTATTGAATATCTTACGATTACAAAATTTGGTGACAAATACGAATTAGATGTTACAAAAGATGATATCCGAAAGATTTTTTTCTGGATATGATTCAATAATCTCAGAAAAGGAGAAATACAGTGAAATCATCTAAACTAAACTTTATTGTAACAACAATGAATGGTTATATCATTGAACGTATCCCTCTAGCTGATTACGAACATGAATCAGCCAACGATATCATCAATAAGCTATTTGAAAAAAACCTTTAATTCTAAACACATTGGTGAATTCAACTATGTCAATGACGTGGCTGGAAATGTTGATGATATGGAATCATTTATTACAAACAAAAAAACAATCTGAAGTGTGATAAGGATAATAATCCTGAATTTTCAATAAAGAAAAAAACTATTATATCGAAACGTTTCACACTGATATTGGATATTACCCTGATTTCTATGTTGGACTTGAAATCAAATAAGTATTATCTAAAATGAAATCAATAAATTGGCACAAATTATTGTGCCGATTTTAGTCTAGAAATTAAAAAAATTATAAGGAGTATAATTTTATGAAAAAAAGTAACTCTTGTTACTGCACTTACATTGTCACTTGCATTTCTGGCGACATCAAGCGTAAAAGCTGATGAAATCACAACCACTAGTGAACCAACGACAACAGTCACTTCAACACAAGTTACAACAAGTGTTGAACCAACATCATCTGAATCACCTGTAACAACAGCTGCTGAAACTTCAGTTGAACAACCATCAGCTTCAACTTCAACAGCAGAAACACTTGTTACAAAAACTGATACAGAAATTACTGTAACTAATCCAAAAGTAACAGTGGACCAATCAGATGGAGCTGGAAAATACAATGCTTTCAAAGTAAAAATATGAAAACATTACAATTCCAGATGAAATCCCAGTAAATGAAGGTGATAAAGTTGTTTTAACTTTACTTTAAAGAAGTCAAATTTCAAACATCATTTGAATTTGACGTTAAAAACCCAACACAAGATATTGTAGGTAAAGCTTATGCTGATTCAGAATCAGGCAAACTAACAACTGTTTTCAACAGTTATTTCCAAAATCATCCACTCAACAAACAAATGTCACTGACATTTGATGCACGTTGGACAGATGCTGTCGAATCAGGTAAACCTGTATATGTCAACTTTAATGGCACAATTGTAACAACCAATATTGCAGCTGAACAAGAAATCGGTAAGGATGAATTGGTTGCTAAATGGGGTAGTCAAGACAAAGATGACCCAACAGTTATCAACTGGACTGTACGTGTTAACTATGCACGTCGTGTCCTAAACGTTGTCAAACTTCTTGACACTATGAGTGACAACCAAAAACTCGTAGATGACTATCTTGAAGTGAAATACGTTGATAGTGTTGAACCTTGGATTGAAGCAGGCGACGCAAAAGAGCTTGTTAAATCTATGGTAAAAACCGAAAACGGTTTTGAACTAACACTTAATCGTTTGGAACGAATGGTTTACGTTAACTATAAAACTAAGTTAACTAATCCAGTAAAAGATAGTGTTAACCCTAATAACAAAATCACACTAACCTCTGATGATATCACAGCTGCATCTACAATTGCTGTATCTCTTGTTGGTGGACGTGGTGACGCAGTTGGTGAAAACAAACCTGAACCAACTGAACCTGAGAAACCAACTGAGCCAGCTAAACCAGTTGAACCAACTAAACCAACATGGGAACTTCCTAATGATGCTCCTGTTATTGAACTTCCAGAATTGAACATCAATGACATCCCATTGATGCCACCAGCACCAATCTTGGAATTGCCTGAATTGAAGATTACGGAAGAACCAAAAGAAACTCCAACATCCCCAACATCTGTTGAAAAGGATAACAAACCAAAAGAAAACACTCCAGCACCAACTACTCCAGTGTCAAATTATGTTTCTCAAGAACAAAGTTCTGAAAACAAACAAATGCTTCCAAACACAGGTGAATCACCATCTACTCTATTGCTTACCATTGGATTAACATTTATTATCATTGGTTTAACAATTCTTAGTACAGTAGCATTCTCAATATTTCGTAAAAACTAAATTTACCAATAAATTGGCACCGTAATGGTGCCGATTTTTTTATGAAAAAAATATTTTTATTATATATTTAAAAAAATAGTTTGACTCTCATAATAAAATATGCTATATTAAATGTAACATTCTTTTGAGGTGAAAAAAATTATGAAGTCAATATTCGAAATAAAAGCTAAGGCTGAACAATTAATAAAAAAACCAACAACCTTTGGATTACAATTGGTTTAATTCCAACACTAGTTAGTCTTTTTAACAATTAGCACTCAATTTAGTGAAAACACAGTAACAAGCCAATTCAGTCTACCATTATCTATTTTATTATCCTTCTTTGAAGTCGGGTCTATGCTATATGTCTATGATATTGTAAATGAACGCAAAGAAATTCAACAAGGCTTCACAAATCAATTCAAAGATATTATCAATAGCATCACTCAAAAATCATTCATTGTCTATTTGTTAGTAAGCTTATATACCGTATTATGGATTCTTATCCCATTAGCAGGTATCATTCTCGCTATTATTAAAGGATACGCATATGGTTTAGCTATTTATCTTGCTAAAGATAATGACCAAATAGGTTATAATGATGCTATTACAAACAGTAGACGTCTAATGGATGGTAAAAAACAAGATAGATTCATGTTAAGCTTAAGCTTTATCCCATGGATTCTACTTAGCTTTATCACGATGGGTCTAGCAAACATCTATGTAATACCGTATATGCTTGCGGCTGACGCAATTTATGCTAACGAAGTTATCAAAAAAATCAAAAATAAAAAAATTAACCATGATAAAAAAATCATGGTTTTCTTAATTGAAAGGACAACCATATGAGCTTTATACACTTTTAACACCATCATCTTTTTATCAACGATTTAAAAGAATTATCAAAAAAACACAATTTTTTTCAACAAACCTAACTATTGCTCTTAGCCAAAACAAAAATTCTATTAAATCTAAGTTCAATTGATATTGAATTGAACGATATCGATGATTATCGAAGTGTTCAATTTGACACAATTAAACAACTTAAAGATGACTTAAATAGCTTCCTTGGAGACATATGTTATGACAATAACCAAACATGTTATTTAATGGCTAATATTCCTCATGCCATTGTAGAAAGAGACCCTTGGGATGGACTTGACATATATTCCGATTATGATTTATTTGATGAAGATTATAATTCAAAAATCAAAAAAAGTTCATTAACAATTGAACAAAAATTTTTGATGCACCTAAATCAAATATTGAACATTTCAATCTTTTTAATTGAAGAAGGTCAAGCCAAACTTCAGCATTCATATAATAAAGCTAAAATCTATCAATTCCAATACAACTTGGAATTAGTCGATACATTAAACCAAATTATGGAAAATCCATATCAATATGTATCAACTTCACAATTGGAAGACGACTCTGATAAGTTATTTAATAATATTAACAGAATTTATCACAACCAAGATGATATAAATAAAAAAATATCAATAATGGTCAGGTTGTCACTCATAAAACATTGACATTTAACTATATGTCAGAATCTTATAAGGGTCAAATGACAGGTGTTGTATATAATACATTTTATATCGCACCTGATTATAATAAATTAAATAGTATGAAATACAAAAAGGTCAACAAAAAAATGTTCCAATGTATCACAATATCATTCGTAACCATGCAGACTTAAGAACCACTTTCGGTTATAAATACCAACCATCACTTAGTCCATTTAATCTAAGAAAAAAATGAATGAATGTGAAAACACATATGAACAAACATTGACAAAAAGTATTTGATTCTGAAAAACTTTAAATTTGACCAAATTAGACAGATTTATATCGATATTACAAAACCAACAAATATTGACCAAGTATTAGTTCATTTAGGAACCTACTACTTCTTGTCTAGAAATGAATTAGTCGCTCAAGTTTATCTTAACGTTGATGATATGAATTTATCATACAGCGATTTAGAAAAAAAGATGAATATAAAGAAGAATTGATGAAAACAGTTCAAAACTTTATTATCACGCTCAACAAAGTAGTTTAGAAATTCTAAACTACTTTTTTTAATTAAATAGGATATTAGACATGGAAAGTTTTTAAAAAAATACAATATCTATTGAAGATTTTTTTATAAATCTGATATGACATTAATGTCATTACCAAATGATGAACCATTATTTAAATTAATTCAAAAAAATAATAAATTATATACAATGTTTTTTTATTACAAGACCGCACTTTAGTTAAAAAAAGAAACATCTGTTGTATATAACCGAAATATTAATTACTGAACCAAATGTCACAGATTTATATAATTTAATTGATTCAAAAAAATCACAATTGTGGAATTTTTTTGTCAAAATCGAAAAAAATGTTAAACTCGGTAAGCTTAATGACTTAACCTTTCCAATTACAGAATTAAAAGATTTATCAATTATCCAAGAAAAAAATTACCACAACACGAAACATGTTTACAATTGGATGAACAATTAAAAAAATCAAAATAAAAAAAGGATGATAAAAAAATATGACAATTTATGAAAAAAATACAAACTTCAATGGTTAATCGACCACAATTACAGTATAAACGACCTGATTCAAGAATTAGAAGATTATATCAATCAAGAATCATCTGATATCAAAATCAATCTATCAAAAGCATTCGAAGAATGGGAATCAAATATTGGTTTCAAATCAGAAATTTATGCTTGTGAAGAAGAATTTAATGATGCCGAGGCTTATTATGACCTATAAAGAAGCATATTCAAATATCAAAAAAATGGACCTTGGTCTGACTTCTTCAATACACAAGATTTAGACAGTCTAATGGATATGTTAGATAATTCAACAAAAAAACCATCTATCCATCTCCTGAAAACATTTTTTTCGTGTATTTGATATTAATCCACAAGATATCAAAGTTGTAATTTTGGGTCAAGACCCATATTACAATCCAGGACAAGCTATGGGCTTAGCTTTTTAGCGTCAATCCTGATGTAAAAAAACACCCAAATCATTAATCAATATCTTTAAAGAGTTGAAATCAGATTTAGAAATTGAACGCACCAATCCAGACCTTACAGATTGGCACAAACAAGGCGTGTTTCTTTTTAAACACTGCTTTAAGTGTTCCTGAAAAGGAACCCAATAAACATAAGAAATATTGGAAGAACTTTACAAATGATTTAATTCAATATCTAACTAAAGTTAATCCAAATATCGTATATATCATGTGGGGCAATAATGCTAAAGTATTCGGTCAAAAATTGAAAAAAATGTCTTAATTCTAAAGATTTAATCCATTATGCTCCCCACCCATCACCACTATCTGCATACCAAGGTTTCTTCAATTCAAAACCATTTTCTTGGACAAATCAAAAAAATTAAAAAGAATTAGGTAAAACAGAAATTAAGTGGTAATTAGAAAGGTTATAAAATGATTTCAAAACTTGCAAATAAATTAGAAAACAAATTAACACCACTGCTATTAAGTTTTTCTTCCGTTAGCACTACTATTTATTTATCTCATTTTTAAACAATATGTTAAACGAAAAATAATATTTTCGTAATTAGTCTAGCTTTCATTGTAAACTTTATGACAGCACTAATTGTTTTTATTTAATCTTGTTCACTCAATGATATATTGGACATCATCAAATAATATGAAATATTTTGTCCAATTTGTCTTATGGACAATGGCATCATTAATTGTAGAATATTTTATTACTGTACCTAAAGTAAAATCAGCCATCATCTTAGCAAACGGAATTGTACTAGCATATGTTTATGAACTAGTCTTCACCTATTTCAAACAAAAAGAAAGGAAATAATTCAAATGTCTAATATTGCAGCTATCTTTGATATTGACGGAACCGTATTTCGTGATTCACTACTGCTTCAGCATTTAGAAAAATGCGTTGATTATGACGTATTCCCACAAAACGCTATTGACGAAATTAAAGATGTCAAAAAACAATGGAAAAATCGTGAATTAGATTACGATGATTACATGTATACAGCAGTTGATACTTACACAAAATACATACAAGGAAAATCTGTTGACGATATTGATTTTGTCGCTAGAAAAGTCATCGAAAAACAATATCAACTAGTCTACAAATATACTAGAAACAAAATTCTTGAACACCAAGAAAAAGGTCACACCGTTATCTTTATCTCAGGTTCACCGTCGTTTCTAGTTGAAAAAATGGCTGAAAAACTAGGTGTTGATACTTGGTTTGCAAGCAATTACGAAACCTATAATAATAAATATACAGGTAATGTATTACCCATGTGGGATTCAAAAATCTAAGAAAAAAAGCTCTCGAAACTATTCAAAACTTGATGAATTTCGACCTTAAAAAAATCCTATGCCTATGGTGACACCACAGGTGACTACACCATGCTCGCTAACGTAGGTTTCCCAACAGCCATCAATCCGAATAAAAAAATTATTTAAAAAAACTTCGTGACAATAAAATTGACTGCAAAAATTATTGTTGAACGAAAAGACATGATTTATCGCATCGATTTGATGGATAAGAAATCATCATTTATTTTTGAATCAATAGAAAGGAATCTCAAATGACCGAATATTTCACATCAAATGTTGAACAACAATTTAAAGCTAAAATTAACGACATCACAATCATACAAGAAGACAGATATTATGCTGTCAAAAGATTTTTAGAACAATTCTCTAACGTCATTGATGAAATCAAATCTGAAAATCCAGATTTTAAATTTAACAAAATTCCAGATTCTCTTATTGACGAATTCAGTGATGCAATCTACGAAGCTGGTGAATATGGTGACAGTTATTACGATATTTCAGAAGCCATTTCTGTTGAAAGAAAATACGAAACAAACGATATTACTGATGTTTATGTTACATATGCAGGAGTGAAAGACACATATTTCAAATATCTGAACAATATACTTGAAGAAAACGCATTTTAGAAAGGATTATTCCATGTCCAATAATAAAGAATTTACCGTCGATTTAACTGAACAAGGTCTATTTTCAGGTCTATATAATACAATTTGGTTACACGATGAAACACTAAATGATTACTTAGAAGAAATCGCTGAAAAATTAAAAAAACGATATAAACGTGATATTAAAGTCGATTTCTATATTAGCTTCAAAGAGTATCTTGAAAAAATTGCAGAGGTTTACATCAACTGCATAGAACATGAAATCCCAAATAGCAAATGGAAAATTGAACGTGTTTCATCTCCACGAGAATATAATTTTTGACACAGACCATATAATTTTTGAAATGGATTAATGCACCAGAAAATGCTAAAGAGCGTTTTTGAACAATATCTTAAAGATATTCATAACGACTTCGTAGATTATGAAAATTTCACAATTTATGATTTTTATCAAGGTTACGAAATCATTTACGAATTGGCTGAATTTCAAGACTGGGACAATAATCCTATCACATTCAATGAACAAGGTGAACCTATTATACAAAAAAATTTGAGGTAACACAACCATGACATCAACTATCCAATTCCAATCTCAACATTTTTAACGAAAAAGTTGTCAACAATGTTTTTAAACAAACCTTTCAGTGCACTAACTCAAGATGATTTACTTGACCTTAATCGTGAACTACAAAAAAACATTAGAGTACCAAGCGTCAGACCCAGAAACACAAAAAAATCCAACGTCTATTGTCATATAATCTAAACACACAAGCTTTCAAACCTCTTGACCAACGGTCATTCATTGAATTTGTAATCGATTATATGGTTGATTGGATTAATGAAAATATTGATACAAACACTCCACTTGATGCCAATTACATCTTTGATGCTGCTATGGCTGATGGTACAATGACCTATAACAAAATAAAAAGCATTAACTACGTACACGCTTTTTGGGATGATTTTCTAGAAGAAGACATTGACAGCTTCATTGACCAACCATCTGATATCTTTACAAGAACAGAAAGCTTCCTAGTATATCAATCATTATACATGTGTGAACGTCTAATTTCAGTTATTTGTAATGATAACGATATCAAAGATGAAGATAAAAAAAGACTTCTTCTTAAACTATGTTGAAAAATCATGATATTTTTTTGAAATTTCAGATTTGATTTATTAGAAAGGTAATATCTATGCAACAAGTAAAAATTTTCTCAACAAATTCATTATCCATGCTAGAACACAACATCAATTACTGGTTAGCAAACACATCTCACAAAGCTCTAAACACATCAATCACCTGTTACACTGATAACTATTACGTATGTGTTGTGACCTACTCAATTTAAATATAATAATCCAAATTTTACGCACTGAAGTAAAAGAAAAACCAGCTAACGCTGGTTTTTTTATATAGCAAAGAGTTGAACTCCATGTAATCCTTGTGAAAAGTAGTCAACTTCAACTTTATTTCTACGCCAAAATTGTGATAACCCATAATCAAATCCAAATTCAGTATAATTATCAGAAATCATATTCGCATAATGCCCTTTAGAATTTTTTTCCATTGATTGTATAATTGATTTGCAATAATCTTTTCGCTAAATAACTGATAAACGTTATAAGGTAATGTACGTCCAGCTAGGTTTTCACCCATACCACGGTTAGCATACTCAGTTCCTTTTGTCACAGTATGCCAAGGCGTACCCTTAGTATCACGAACATGAGACATGATTTTGCCTTCATCATTCCAGAACCCAATGCTACCATTATTAGCCATTTCCTTGGCACGAATTGTACTCAATTTATACAGACCGTCAGACCATTTCAATTCACGTTTACCCAATCGTTTACGTTCAGCATTAACAAGCTTCAAGACTTCTAAACCTACATTTTTTTATGATTAATATAAGTACCATCATTAAATTTAGCAATCGTTTCGTCAGATAATGGAGCATTAGCCGCATGATAAAGATGTGGGTCACCTTTTGTATAGACAATACTATTCACTAGATTTTGGTCAGCACGTTTAGTAATCTCAGCTTGACCTAAAGCTTTAATTTCTTCAGCTGACAACTTAACATCTTGTCTAAATGAAACCAGTTTAATATCTTTCGCATGTTCGCTCAGTCTGTACATCCCTCGCTCACTAGCTTCACCATTCTTAGCTTTACCACCAACACGAAGAACTCTAGTAACAGGCTCAACACGTTGCTCATCTTTCAAGTTTGATGATAACACTTTACCATCTTCACCTAAAACATCCTCATAACGACGAACAATTCGTCCATCCTTACCTGGATTCTCAACTTTAGTTGTACCAATTTCTAAAGTATTATCAATAACTTCTTTTGTTGGGGCAGGAATACTTTCAACAGTATTTTTTTGAAACTGTTTGAATTCTATATGTTGGACGCTCCTGTTGAACTTCAGGAGTTCCTTTTTTTCAGTAACAACTTTTTTTCAGGAGCTTTATATTCAGGTAATGCTGGTTGTACTTCAGGTGTACCTTTTTTTCTGTAACAACTGCTTCTGGACGTTCAGCTTGAACTTCAGGAGTTCCCTTTTCACTTATAACAGCTTGAGGGTTTCTCAGCTTGTACCTCTGGTGTTCCCTTTTCTGAAATTACAGCTTGAGGCAATTCAGCTTGAACTTCTGGTGTACCTTTCTCAGTAATTACTGCCTCTGGTAACTCAGCTTGCACTTCAGGCTCACCTTTTTCAGTTACAACAGCTTCTGGTAAAACAGGTTGCACTTCTGGTTCACCAGTATTTACAATAACGGTTTCACCTTCATTATTAACAATTGCTGAATCAAGAGGTTGTTGAACCTCTGGAATACCTTTTTCAGTAACCACTGCTTCTGGCAATTCAGCCTGAACTTCAGGCTCACCTTTTTCAGTTACAACAGCTTCTGGTAAAACAGGTTGAACTTCTGGTTCACCAGTATTTACAATAACGGTTTCACCTTCATTATTAACAATTGCTGCATCAAGAGGTTGTTGAACTTCAGGAGTACCTTTTTCAGTAATCACTGCTTCTGACAATTCAGCTTGCACTTCTGGTTCACCCTTTTTCAGTTACAATTGCTTCAGACAATTCAGCTTGAATCTCTGGTGTTCCCTTTTCAGTTACAACACCTTCAGGTAAAGATTGTTGAACTTCAGGCTCGCCATTTTCTGAAATCACATATTCTGGTAACTCAGCTTGAATTTCAGCTTCACCAACATCAGTTACAATTGCTTCAGGCAATTCCTCTACAACTTCAGGCTCACCATGTGCTTCAATAACATACTCAGGTAAAGCTTCTCTTATTTCGGGCTCACCATTATCAGAAACAATTTCTTCAGGTTGAACTTCAGTTACTGTAAAATCATTATCAGTTCCAATGGTCTGCAAAACATAATCGACAGTTGGATTTACACCAACATTAGATTCAGTTTCCTTAGACTCATTTGAATCACTAACAGTAAAACCAGAATAATCAGGAACATCAATAGATTCAACATAATTGTAAACCCAATTTACTAATCCTGTATTCTCATCAGCTTTCTGTTCCAAGATAGACGTTTGATTAGATTCTGCAACCTTTTCTTCAGGTTTAGAATCAAGAGATGATTCGGATTTTGGTTCAGCATTTGAGTCAATATTGCATTGACTTAAAGTTGATGCTACACCGACTAGTGTAACAGAACCTAAAAATCCATTTCCACAAATGTTTTTTTATTCAAAATAAAAAAATCCCTTCTAAAAATAAATTTATAATAACTTATTATACAAAAAAATACTACGATATGTAAAGTTAAATTTGCAAATTTTAGTTGCTAAAAGCAACTCGGTCTCTAATGAGACCAATAAATAAAGGGTTTTTTTCACGAAAACTTTCATTAGTTTTCATTTCAAGTTAAGGTTTAAAGTGAGATATAAGGCTGCTTTCAAGCAGCCGAGTTATCTATTGTAAAATAACAATAATTCAAAGAGGTACTTATTATGGCACAAAAAAATTTTACGCAATCAAAAAAATACAAACCAAATCGTAAAAAAACTTGGGACGAATGTAAAGCCGTTGTTGACGGTCTATCTGGTGCAAAAATACAAGAGCTTTTAAGACCAAAGAAGAAGCACTTTCTTATCTTCTAGATGAGGTCGTTGACGCTCCAAAATCTGCACCAAAATTGGAAACCACTGAACCAGAAGTTGTAAACTACATTTCTGACAACGGAATTTCTGGAACAATTACATATGCTGAAACAGTTGACCCATTCACACTTCCACTATCAGGAACTGTGTTTGCCGTTGACGGTTCATTCAACACTGAAACTAAAGTTTACGGTGCAGGAATTGTTCAATATGACGAAAACCTAAACATCGCTCAACAACGTCGTGCGAACGGTTCTAAAGAAGAATTTGCACAATCTCGCAATGTTGCAGGAGAAATTCTTGCTTTTGCCACAGCAATCACAATGGCTACTGAACAAAAAAATTGTCAGAAATCACAGTTATTTGTGACTATGAAGGCGACTTCCGTTGGGCTGCACCAAAATCTGTTGTTGTTAACAACCAAGCTTGTTGGGGTAACAAAAAAATCAAGCCCAATTGCTGAATATCATGCAAAAAGCTATGGACTACGCTAAACAAAATGGTATTAATAAAAATTCATTTCGTTTGGGTTCGCGGTCACAAAGGCATCGCTTCTAACGAAGCTGTTGATGAATTAGCTAAAATGGCTTGTGGTTTAGCCTAATCCCAGAAATGAGATGAGTAATCATCTCATATTTTTCAGTATCCTGAAACGGAATATATTCCGAGTTTAACCAAAAATTTATATAAAATTTTTATCAAAAAGGAATATTATTATGCCAAGCAATTATAAGATTAAGAAACTAAATGCTTATACAGTAGATATCCAAATTGCAGGAACTACATTTAGAGACAAGAAAGATTTAGAACAAGTTCACAAAGCTCTAAAAGAATTCAAAATCTCATAATGTGAAATTTGAATACGAAAAAAAGATAACAAAGCTGACCCAAATGCTGTAAAAGTTTACATCAACGATATCCACGTCGGATTCATCCCAAAAAGAATTTTTGCAAACGTTTTTAAAGAAACTATGTACAAATGGAAAAATTATCAAAAAGAACAGCATATATGATTTGTGGATGTTCTAAAAACATCCATGATTCCTATCATGTTGTTATCACCGTTAAAGAAAGAGAGCCAAAAATAATGAAATTTAATTATGCAAAAATTAAAAACAAAATCATATTTTTAGACGCATTGGATTTATACTGTAATACTAGAGAAATTTATGCACTTAACGGTTCAGATTTTGATACTATTAATCTAGGAAATGGTGTCACATTTATCGTAGAAAACGGTGAATTACGATACTATGGTGGGCTACTAAATTCTAACGTCCAACAAGTGTCTAACCTAACAAAAATCATGAAGATTCTTCAATCTACTATCACACTCGAATGTCCTGTTTTTTTGAGGATTAGAAAGGAAACGAACATGCTTACCCTTAAACAAATCGAAGACATTATTAAACTCAACCGAGATACCAAATCAATTAAATACGTTGATGAAAACAAAAATCCAATTGAACCCACCGAAAATTCAATTGTTGAGGATATTGAATACACCGAATATTTCAACGGTGGACCTTTTGGTGGTTATTCTGAACACAATTACATCATCACTATCAAAAATGAAAGCAATCTAAAGAACCATTTGGATAATCCTCAAAAAACTTTAGAAAAACACTTCAAAAATTTCTGAAGAAACAGGATATTATTATGGATACAAACCTGATTTGGAAACCATCTGCAAAAATTTTAAAATATACAAAGGAACACCAACACTCCACGGCTATGCTAGACACAATTATAATGACTACCGAATCACTATTTTCAAACAAGATGGTGTATACTACGCTTACATTGTAGAAGTTTATGATAATGGTAGTTATAAAGACAGTTATGTCATCAAAAAAATAACAATTACCTTGAATTGTTACAAAACTTAAATGAACGAATTTATTCAACAGTTCAATAACAAACATTGATTAGAAAGGAACTTAAAATGGATATTAACTTATTCGCTTGCATCAAATATATTTTAAATTCAAATACAGAAATCAAATCACGTAGACAATTACAGTTGCTACTTTACTATGCATATTGTTGGTACATGACAATCAATGCTGATGATGAATCTCAAATTGAAGACTTCAAATTATTCACTACAAAAATTTGAAGCTCAACCAAAATGGACCTACGATTCCAGATTTTTTTCAGAATTAATGATTCAACAATTTCTCAATGATAAACAAATTACTCTATCAAAAAAACCAAATTGACATCTTAAATCAAGTTTTTAGATGTATAGAGATAAATCAACATTAAATCTAAAAATTACATAAATTCGATATGGACGAATTATTTATAGATTATTATTATTTAAATTTTGTACTACCAAATATTTTTTTACAGAAAATATTTATTATGATAACGATATTTACAAAAACATATGACCGTGTACACAAATACATTAAAGATAATAATCAAACTGAACATTTTAATAAAAAAAGAAAAAGAATTTGGTAATAGAAAAAAATTCGGACAAAAGACATTAAATCAATTTTTAAGTTAAAAAGGATATTATTAATTATGAATCAACCTAAAGAACATATTGAAGCTAAAAAAAAGCTGTTGAAAACCTAAGAAATCATGATGCAACTATTTATAACCGATTAAACAACTACATTCAATTTTTTTAGGAATCAATCCTAAAAAAATCTTGATTTAGATAAAATCACTGAAGATATTAAAAAAATGTAAATTGGAAATAACAAACCATCACCATCACCTAATAAAAAAATAAAAAAACGGAGAATAAACATGTCAACATATTTCGATATCAACGGTTCTGCAATGATTTATATTCCACAATCATCAGAACTTAAACAAGCAAAAACCACTGAAGAAGCAAATAATATTATTCAAAGTGAATGTCAAATCATTATTGAAAAAAATTCAAAAACAAAATTCAAGAACTCACAAAACAAAACCCTGAAGTTTTTTGATGAAATCTCATTTGAAGGTTTCTACCCACTAGGTCTTGACATCCATTGTTTTTCAAAAACAAAGCTCATGGTCCATCAACTGACTTAGATAATCTTGAAAATGGAAAAACGTATTCATATCCATGATACGGCAACACTAACCATCAATGGAAACATTGAAACTGATTATTACGAAGAACACCAACAATTATTCATCGATGCTTTTTCAACAAACATTTCATAATCACAATATTTATCGACTAAACTTAACAACAATGTCTGGATTCAAACAAGATGCTATTGTTTTTTTGACACTTTTGGTATAGATAAAATTATCACAGTACCACTAACTCGTTCTGATAAAAAAACAATTACTAAAATCAAGACTTTACGAAATTATTGATTCATTAGAATAATCATGAATAATAAGGAGATTAACAATGCAAACTTTAACCCAACAATTAGAAAAAAACAACATCAAATTGAACAACAATTAGAACCGATTGAATCTGAAATCACAGAATTTCTCAATCAAAAAGAAATTTTTGATAAAATTAAAGAAGCTTTAAAAATACCAATTCGAAATTAAAGATGTTACAACAAATAAATTCGATATTAATCTAACACCTATTGATAAAAAAACACTTATAAACTATTCATGGGAATTGAAGAAGATTATGTTGTAACAGCTTATAAAGCTTTTTTTATCAGCTCATATCAAATTAAACAAACGAAAAGATAGACTAAGATTCAAAAATCACAACACTTAAAAAAATAAAACCATCACAACTGAAGACATCATCAAAGTTATTCAATGGTTAGTCGGTGAATAAAAAAAATAAGAAAGGAATTAAACAATTATGCGTACATTACTACTACTTCGTGGTGCACCAGGTGCTGGTAAATCAACATGGATTGAAGAAAACAATCTTCAAAAACTACACTCTTGAAGCTGACCAGTTTCGTCAACTCACATCAAATCCAATTCTTGGGTTAGATGGTCAATTACAAATCACTCAAGACAATGACCGACTCGCTTGGGAACTATTGTTCCAAGCTCTTGAATCACGTATGCATCGCGGAGATTTCACAATCGTTGATGCAACACATTCAAGTGAAGCAATGTTCAACAAATACAAAGGACTAGTTGAAAAATATCGTTACAAAGTTTATTACAAAAAAACTTTGATATTAGTCTTGAAGAACTAGAACATCGTAACACCATTCGTCCAGAACACAAACGTATTCCAATTGACGCTATCAAACGTATGAAAGCTTTAATTGACAATACAAAACCATCTTCATTTGCATCAAAAATTGAAGATATCTCAGAAATTATTAACTACTGGACAGATGATTTAACTGATAAATATGAACATGTCAAAATCATTGGTGATATCCAAGGTTGTTATAGTGTGCTTAAAGAAGCTATTGGTTCAGATTTAGATTCAAAAACTAAATACATCTTCGCAGGTGACCTACTTGACCGAGGCATTGAAAACAAAGAAGTCTTAGATTTCATGCTATCCATTTACACAAAACCAAATGTTGTATTCATCGAAGGAAATCACGATACCCATTTGCGTAATTGGGCTATGGATTCTTGGGATTTGAAAAAATCAGGTGAACCAAAAATTCCTCGTGAGTTTAAATTCAAAACTTTACCTCAACTACTTTGCCAAAAACCAAAATCAGATTTTGAAATTAACACATATACTACTGAAGATTGGGATATCCATTACACAGTAAATAACCAAAAAACAAAAATTCCAGTTTGGACCTTTGAGGATGAAAATGGTCAACAAATCATTACAGAACCATATCTTAAATACAAAGATGGAACACTCTGGTTAAAACCAGATAAAACTTCAAAAACTGAAGTTGATACAGGTATTAGTGTCAACGAAATTAATTCAGAAAAATTGAAATCAAAAAGTTCGTCAATTTGTACGTCGATTCCGATTAGCTTACGCTTTTAAATTCCATGGACAAAAAAATACTTCGTTAACCATGGTGGAATTTCAGCTTTACCTAACATGACTACCATTTCAGGTGACCAGTTAATTCGTGGTGTCGGTGGTTATGAATTCCAAATTGATGAAGCTTGGGAACAAAATTACTTGAATAATAAAACTCAAGGATTCACTCAAGTACATGGTCATCGCCACACCGAATCAACTGAACATTCTATCTGTTTAGAAGATGATGTTGAATACGGTGGAAACTTAGTCGTACTTGACATTACAAAAGATGGTTATGAAATCAATAAATTTAAAAAAACACTGTTTTTCAAAGTTCCAACAGAAGATGATTTTTGAACGTGAACGCAAAGCTTGGATTGAAGATACTCAAAAATCCAACTACAAATAAAATGATTCATGACAAATACATCAAAGTCAAAGACCTTGATAATAACCTAATGTCACTAAACTTCACAGACAAAGCTTTCCGTAAAGGCAAATGGAATAAAAAAATACCATTACCGCTCGTGGATTGTTTGTAGACAAAACATCAGGTGATATCAAAAATTCGTTCTTATAACAAATTCTTCAACATTAACGAAAAACACTGAAACATCAGTTCGAGAATTAAAGAAAAAAAGTTAAATATCCACTAATGGCTTATGACAAATACAATGGATTCTTAGGAATTGCATCTTCTGTCAACGGTAAGTTTACATTAGCTTCAAAATCAACAACAAAAAGGTCCTTTTGTTGAATACTTCAAGAAATCTTTAACAATCTTACAGATTTTTGAAAAAGAACAATTGAAACAATTATCTGAAACATATAATTGCTCATTCACATTTGAAGTAATGCATATCGATGACCGTCATATTATTGATTTCAATGAAAATCAACTAATCATCCTAGATGCTATTCCGAATTCATATGAAATCAACGGTGTTACTGTTGACGCTGAATTTTTCAGAAAAAGTTCTTAGTCAATTACAAATTGAATCAGACTTCTTCTCTCGTAAAGAACTCGTTAAAAAAATTTAACGACATTGCTGGTTTAATGCGTTACATCCATGAACACAAACATGACCGTACATCTGAAGGTTTAGTTATTGAAGACCAAAACGGTTATATGTTTAAAGTTAAATACGAATACTATACAGAACTTAAACGTCTACGTGGAATCAAAGATATGGTGAAAGCACATTACCATAACAAAAACGTAACACAATATGCCAACAATGCAACTCAAGTAGCTTTTGCTGCATGGTGCAAAAAACAACCATTTGAAAAATTAAAAGATAGTCACATCATCGATTTATTCAAAGAATATGAAACACAACTCGGTTCAAAGGCCCTATAGCATAGGGCTCTTTTTGAGCCTTATTTTTAAAGGAGAACAAGATGTCACAAACACATTTTATTCCAACAGGAACTATCATCTCAGGATTTGCAGGAATCGGTAAAACAACTGCCGCTTTAAAATACGATAATGTTATTGATTTAGAATCAAGCCAATTCTTTTTCGAATTACCTAATAATTTGACAAACAAACATTACGAAAAAGCTAAAAGGTGATTCATCACGTCCAATCAATCCTAATGGATTATCAGATTACGTCGATGCTATCATTCAAGCTAAAGATAAATATGATTATGTACTAATCGCAATGTTTCCTGCTTTAATTGAAGAATTAAACAATAGAAACATTGATGTTCAGGTTGTTTTACCTCATATTGACGATATTGTTGAATACAAATCTCGATATAAAAATAGAGGCAATCATAAACATTGGATTGATAATATGATTGAAAAATTGGAACAACTATTTGGACCCAAATAGTCAAGATTTTTATTACAAACAATAGAAATCTCAAAAAAACCCAATCAAAGAACCTATCATTTTTAAACAAATTATGTACAGACCCAACCAAACCATTTGTAATGAGAGAATCATTGTCAGACATCATTGATGGACACATTCGTTTTAAACCTAAATATATTGTCAATCAACTAAAAAAATCACTAGCAGATATAGATGTTGAAGTTGAACAACAACCTGTTCTAAAAGACACAATTACTCTCAAATACTTATTTGAAACTACAGAACTCGATGAAGAATCACATCATCAAGTTACAATAGGGTTAACACCATTAGCTGACAATATTGATTCTAATGCTAAAAGAAAATGACGTTGAAATCATCTTTGAAAAAAACGAATCGATTCTGGAACAAACTGTGACGATTTCATGCCAAAATTTAGATTTTTTTGAAATCAATTCAGATGAAGACCTTGATAAATTGATTGACCTCATCACAACATTAGTTGTAAATGACATTCATTTCACAAACACTTTAAAACGTTTAAAATTTGAAGAATTGTATTAAAGGAGAGTATTCATGTCAACACTAAAACAATTATTAGAAGAAAGACGTCAACAATACAAACAACGTGAAATACTTCAAAAAGAGTTATCATCATTACTCAATCAACAAGATATATTTAATATAATCAAAGAATCACTTTCTGAAGAACTAACAATCACAAACAGTTCATTACCAGATAAGCCTTGTTTAAGATTAAAGTTTAAACAATACGATGATAATCCAAAAACTAACCATTACATGTTAGAATTTTATCAACAACTAAATCATTTATACCCATCATTCGTAATAAGACTAGAATTAAATGAATCAAAAAGAAGAATTAAACGTTCACGTAACAAAGTACACAAATTATGAAATAGAGTTGTCAAACGAAGAAATTATTCAACACATTAAAGATTTAATAGGAGTCTGATATGTCACAAAAACAATATATCATGGTTCTCAGCCAAGGTTTAAGAATTAATACATATCGTTCAGAAAATCTAAAATCATTAATCGATGATGCGATTGAAGAAATTTTTTTGAATCATATCACCTTAACACTCATGAGATTACAAGTGAGGATTTCGATTTCCAAGATTTCCTAGATTTATATAACCTTAATAGATTTGAAGCAAACGCACTCAAAAAGTTAGTTGAATTTAAAGAATCATTGTCAAATACAAACATTCAACTAGATGGGAATTCCAATTATCAATTTTCAGAACCTAATAACAAATGGTCCCTAAAATTTGAAGAACGTTATGGACACACATTTGTATCTGGATTCACAATTGTAGACAAAGTATATCCAATTAGTTTCCATATCGAAGAAATTTAGAAAGGTTTCCTATGTATTCAAAAAAATCAAATCATTAATCCTATTTTTTTAACAGTTATCATTCTAATAATTGCAGCATCTTTATACTCATTAATTTTTATTAGACACCATATCATCTTCCCCTCATTCAAATTTAATTACTAAAAATTATCAAATTTGCAATTATATTTAGTGTTGGCTCAACAATTATATTAGCATCTGGAAAAAAAGCCTAACATATCTAACTAAACAATCAACTCAACACACAGACAATTCTAACGACATTGAAAATCAAAATGACTAATCAACATAAAGTCATAAAAAAATAGGAGATAAGTCATATGACCACTTATTATCTAACAAACATTAATGAAACTAAACCATCAGCTGATTTAACCCATCTCAAAAAAATAGAGGTGTAAACTCTATTGATAATGTTGAAAAAAATTTGTGCGGCTGAATGTTATGTTGAAATTACAAAAAGATGTGAATTAGAAGCTCTAAACCCAAGATATCCTGAAACCGTTAAACGTCAATTCGAAAAAAAGAAATTATTCGACTACATAAACAATTTCTCGAAAAATTCACCAAAAGAGTTTCTCAGATTACAAAACCTAAAAATTATCGAAAAAAATAACAATTTGATTGACTGGTTTTCACCCAGTCAATTTTATTTTTAGAAAAAATTGCAGAAAGGTTAAGAAGTATGATATCAACCCTATTATCAGACCCAACATTCGTAAACTGGTTCGGAATACTACTACTAACAATCATGATGGTATCGTTCAACTTTGTATTTCACGGTGTTAACTATTTTTTTCAGAAAAAAATGAGAACCTTTTTTCCTTTGTATAGGAATTACATCAGAATTTTTCACTTTTTAGCTCTATTATTCTTTATTGTAACTAAATAAAAAAACATTAAAAATCAATCAGATAAAAACTCAATAATAAAAAGGATTATCACCTATGACAAAACCAAAAACTATTAAAAACTCAAAGAAAATTATATCAGTCATCACCTATCTCTTTATCATTCTATATCAATGGTCAACGACCATATAAAAAGAATATGATTTTTGTCTCAAGACATAACTTCATGTCTAGAGAACCTGAAGTTCTTAGTCAACCTTACAAACAAGAATCTGTTGGTATCTTTGTCTTTAACAAAGATAAATCAAAAAAATATTGTTAATTAAAGAATTTCGATATCCTATTAACAATTATGTTATTTCAACACCAGCTGGTCTAATTGACTCAGGAGAATCAATCACTGAAGCTGCTATTCGTGAACTATATGAAGAAGTCGGTTACACTAAAGAACAAGTTACAATCGAATCCGTTCTACAACCATCTTACTCATCTGTCGGATTGAGTGATGAACAAACAGCTTCTGTATTTGTAACAGTTGATGATTCAATTAAACCCAAACAACATTTAGAAGCATCTGAAGATATCACATACTTCTGGATTGACGCTCATCAAGCTGAATATTTCTTAGAAAACGGGTACTTTAATGATGACCTAATGCGACATTTAGATTTAGAACCACAAGAAAAAAATTGGTGTTACAGCAAGAACACAATTTACCTTGAAACATTTCTCAGAAACGTTACCTAGTAAAGAATTCAGGTCTTTAATCGATTCGATTTAGAAAGGAATACTAAAATGACAACATATCATCTAGCGTATATCTCAGACACAAGCCCAATTATTAGTGCTAAACATATCTCTGAAGTATTAAACATCAATAATTTAGAGGATGCTGAAAAAAATCTTAGCTGCCGAGTTCTATACTTTATATGCTAAAAAAATGCACAAATAACATGAAGATGGAAACTCTAGCATTCAAATTAACAACTGAAAAAAATATGAACAATATAAAAGAAATCAATAAACAATATAAAGAAGAATTTCAAACAATGACAAAACAATTCCTTGAAGAAACTCCAAGAGAATTTTTTTACGTCTGAATAATTTTAAAGTCGTAGAACAATAAGAAGGTAAATTAATCATGACAATCACAAAAGAACAATTTGAAACATTCAACAAAAAAACTTTGAAGTCGTTGAAATCACAAACGATGTCTCTGAACATCAAGCTATGTTTAATTACAAAGATATTCTCAAACAAGAAGATTATCCAGGTGAATCATTCTTAGACCTGAATTGGAACCTAAAAAGTTCAGAACCATTTAATTCAAGAGGTTATTCCATTATAAGTAAAGACCCAGAAGTACACATCACATTTGTTTCTGGTTTAGAAGATATCCGAAATTTCATTGAAAATGAGATGGATACTTATTTAAATCTGAAAGGAAATTAACATGTATATTAACGCATCACAACAAGAAAGAAATTTATCAATTTCAGCAATTTATAACGAAAGTCAACTGATTTCAGCAATTAGATATACATCTAGTGAAATTATGGAACCTCTTATCACTAAACATAATTTATCAATCGATGACATTAATAACATCCCTATGGATATTAATCTTGTATTTAATCCCGATGATAGCTCATCAGAAGTAAATGCCGCTCGTTTAAAAATTCATTATTAACAACACCAAAGCTGTCTTAGACGAAATCAAAAAGATAAACAAATTGATATCAACGGATACAATTCCCCTTATTACAATTTAAATTTATACTTAACCGAACCAAATAAAAAAATCTTCATGTCAGCCTACTCTAATTTCGATGATGACATGCTTTGGGATGAAATTATTGAATGGGTTGATGACCCTGCATAAGAAAGGAATAAACTATGAAAAAAATCCATTTAATGCATCAACAATTTTTAGGAATTATAATGTTTTTTTATTAACAGTTGGCTATTACATCTTTGCAAAACCTGACAACCTGTCTACTGATGCCAGTTTTTTAGCAACACTAATGTATTGGTCACTATTAACAATTGCTAATCTGTTATTCGGATTAACATTATATGCCGTTAACATTCTAAGAGATAACAATTATTAATCAGAACCAAATGGTTCTGATTTTTTTCCACCTAAACATTCGTTATACACGAACATTAGACACACTGTCTAAAAATTTGTCTAACTTTTTTTTCAAGTCCGTTCTACATTTTTACCCCCTACCAAAATCAGAACCAACTTCAGCCCTACGGGCACAAGAGGTTCAGTATGGTAGTTTGAAATATCAAAATATCTCTATTTTTTTCCTACTATATAATTGTGAAAACGTTAACAAAAGGGGTTTTGTCTAAAAAAACTGAAAATAAAAATTAGACAAAACGATGTGTCAACCATGCGGGTTTTTCAGCATCGTTGTCTAAAAATGGGTGTTCGGTATATACGAACGTAAGTATTTTCACATGCAATATTCTCGCATATTTATACAAAAATAATATGTAATTATTATGCTAGACAATACGAAAGCAGGCATCATCATTACGTTTTTTTGTTTATGCATTGACATTTGTAATAGTTTATGCTTGGGGTGGTAAATTATATAGTTAACTTTATTTTTTTATAAAAAAATTAGACAAACTACTTCTAACCCTTGTGGCTCTAAGGCTCAACCTTGTCTAACTTTTTTTGAAAAATTAGACAAGAAAAATGTTAACGCTTACAACATGCTTCACGACAACAACTGCTTGTCTAATTTTTTTGTCTAACTTTTTTTGAAAAAAACAAAAATTTTTTTAGACAAAATACTAAAAATAAAAAAAGTTTTTTTCACAAACTTTTTTTAGAGTGAAATGTATAATGTTGTTCGATTATACAAAATTAAATTAGGTTTTTTTAGACTAGCATAAGCTAGTCGTTTATGTTACTGTATAATTAAGTAAGATAGAGGTTTAGATATGAAAGTTATAGTTAAAGCTATTCAGCATTATGAAGCAAAAAAATGACTCCTGATGAGTTACAAGAGCATCTAAAGATGCGAAACCGTGGTGCATCTAAAACAAAAAAATAAAAAAAGGACTGCATCCACGTCAAATGAAACACAAGAAATTAATTCATTAATTTCAACAAAAAAATATTACAAAAAAACAATAGTTATTAAAACTATTAAATCAAAAGTCAGGTTTAAGACAGATAATTCATCTGTCGATTTTTACTTATGTTAAGATTCTGTGATAGTCTTGACTTTGGAATAGCACTTTGCTATTCGAATTAAATTTTGAAACAAAATTGAGGTTTTTTTAGACCCTGATGAAACTAAGATAGTGAATTCAATTCTAAGGACTCAATAATTAAAAAAATTATTTAGAAAACTCAAACATGAGTTAAAGGAGAAAAAAACATGTCACTTAACGTTGTTTTCAATTGCTGGTCGCCCTCGTTCGCGACCCAGAAATCGTTCCAAACAAAAAGGGTAAAACTGTACTCTTTACACTAGCTGTTGAACGCGGCTACAAAGACGCAGATGGTAATCGTCCAGTAGATTTCATTCCAGTTAAGGCTTTTTGTTCGCGAAGGAGCTAAGTCTAACGGACCTTACGACCACATGGTCAAGGGTCAAATCATCGCTGTCAAAGCAGAGTTGCGAGCAACTCAGTTTGAAAAAAAGAAGGCGAAACTGTCTACGGACTCGATGTTGTGGTATCAAACAACGGTATTTCATTGTATGACCGTCCAGCATCAGCTAAAAGCTGCTAAATAATAAATTAAAGGTTAACTAATGTTAGCCTTTTTTTTAATGCTTTTAAGTTGCAGTTTGCAACTCGTTTTTATTCTTGAATTAAGGTTTTTAGACCCTGATGATGCTTCAAAAGTGGATTCAATTCTAAGTACTTAATAACATTTTAATCAATAAAGAAGCCCATAATGGGTCATAGGAGAAATCATTATGTCACTTAACGCTGTACAATTAATCGGTCGTCTTGCTCGTGAGCCTAAAATTGTTGATAACAAAAAAGGTAAAACAGTATTGCTTACACTAGCTGTTGAACGCAGCTACAAATCTGAAGACGGTACTCGTCCAGTAGATTACATTCCTGTTAAGGCTTTCATCCGCGAAGGCGCTAAAAGTAACGGACCATTTGACTACATGACCAAGGGTCAGCTTATGTCAATTGAAGCTGAACTTCGTGCCACTCAATATCAGAAAGATGGCGAAACTGTCTACGGTCTCGATGTTGTTGTTACAAACGGTGGTATTTCACTCATGAACCGCCCCTGCTGATAAAGCTGAAGAAGCTGAAGCTCCAACTCAAGATGCTGCTGACGTGCTTGCAATCGCAGACGAAGACCTTCCATTTTTAAGCGTCTAAACTGCTAATCATAGATACCTCTACTAAAAACTCCAAATTTGGAGTTTTTTTTTTCACTAGATACTTTCGTATCTCGATTTAAATCTCGACAGAATAGTACCTCTAAAGTTTGGTTAATAACCAAACTTTTTTTTAGAAAAAATAAAAACAGGAGATATACATGCAAATTTTATTAACATTCGATGCAGACTTACTCGCATTATGGGGAGAAGATTTTTGGAAAAGAAATCTGGAAAACTCAGATTAAACCATATAGTGACCAAAATTCACTAACCCTAGTATTCCCAGAACAAATTTCATGCGTTGCCACTTCTTTTTGGTCGTGGACTTCTAGGTGGTGAAATCAACAAACTTGGTATTAACGCTGTAAAAAGAAAATATACGATTCAATCACTAAGTGAAGAATGTCAGAAACAATTCTCAAAACATTTTTTTGGAATTGTTGGGATTGAGTCAAATAATAAAAAAAAGAAAGGAACAATTCACATGTCTAAACCAATTAAATTAATCATCACATTGTTAACAACGCTTCTTTTTCCTCACAGCATGTTCACAAAATGAACAAACTGAAGAATCAATTGTTGAAACAAAACAAGAAATAAAAAGAATTAAGTCTTGAAGAAAAAAACTAACAACAAACAACAATATATTGTTGTAAAAAAAAGATGTAGATTTTTGATTTACATGGAAATAAATCACAAAAAAATATTGAAGAAACATCAAACTATATGAGTTCCAAAAAAATTATGAACTAAAACATCAAAACATAACATTTCGTGACAGTGGAATACCAAAACACATAATCCTAACATTCGAATACAAGGGAGACTAATCTATGTCAAAAACCTATAAAACACCTTACATTAATCTTGAATACAATCAAGAAAAACTTGAAGAACGTGATATGCGTTGGAAAGAAATTCAAGAAGAATATGAAGAATTTAGAGGTCGTCCAAATGACGATACACTATATTTCCAACCATGGGTTCCAATTTCTAAAGAAATTCATACTCATTTTGAATTTAATACTGAAAGACCGTGGTATTCAAAATCAAACCCAGAGTTCAACAACATTATTCTTGAAGAAGATGACCCAAATATGGATATCACAGGTATTTATATGGTGGACTTAAATGGTAAGCATGATATTAAAGGCGTAACAAACCATAGAATAATCAAATATAAAGAAGAACCTGTACATCTTCATCTTTACGGAGTGTCAGACAACGCCACTCAAGTTAAAAAATACATTGATGAATGTATCAATGCTTATCAACAGGGTTATCAACATACTGATGAACATAACCATATTGATAAATATTTTGATGGTGAAGATTTAGTCGAATTTATGCAAGCCATGGAAAAAGAAAACCGTGAATATGGATTTGTACTACTACTAACACCTATCGTAAATGAACACACAGATAGTGCAGGAACATGGCGTTGGCACAAATGGGGGCAATACATTGGACACCACAAAATTGAACATGAATATCTAAACGATGAAGAAGGTATCGATTTTGTATTCGTATGGCACCTAATTCCTGTTGTGAAAGATGAAGGAGATGAATAATATGTCAAATCAAGAACTAAAAAAATAGGTGATACCGTTTATATCGATATTTTTAGACACAAATGATTATATGTGCGCATTATTACCAAACCATGACTGTTTAAAATATAAAATTACAAACATCACAGACAAATATATTCAAATTGGAAAAAGATTTTTTTATAATGTTACAACAAATGAACAAATATTATCTGAAAATGATGATTACTCACCATTTGTCAAAAAAAGTTTTATCAATCAAAAGAAGAATTATTTGCTGAACGTAAACGATTCAGAAAATATAAAATTATTTATGAAGCACTTAAAAAAATGAAACAGAATATGCTTCATTTCTAAGCAAATTATCTGATGAAGTCTTGGATGTAATTATCCAACAAATTAAATCACAATCTTAAAGAGGTTAAATAATATGTCAAAATTATCAATTCAAGATTGGATTAAAAACTACCAACTTACATTATATAATCCTAACTCATGTTGAACGATTTTCAAATGACATAACATCATACAATGAATTAATTCAGTCAATGAAAAAAATCCATCAGATTTTTAAAAAAATCTAAATAAGTACATTAAATATTGTAAAGGTATTCAAAAAAACAATTAAGTGAACAAAAAAAATTGACGAACATATTAAATTAGCTAAAAGCACTCAATCAAATTCTTGACGAATTTCAATTACTAATCAAAACCCCGTCTGAACAACTATTAACTAAATATATTAAATATCTAAAAAAATTAAAGAGGTTACATAATATGTCAAACCAAGATTTAAACGAACTAAAAGATATCAATAAACAATTAGAAAAAAACTTCAAAATCAAAAACGTATCATCCAACAAAAAAATTACAAGATGAAAATGATATGATGATGGTCGAAAACCATCTGTTCTCACACCCTGATATTCAAGATTTAATTCAAGAAATCGAAAAAAAGATTTCCCTGATTTCAAAAATTAATATTGATTACAAAGAAAACAAACTAACATTTAATTGTCAAAATATTGACATTTACAAATTTCCTGAAAAGTTTAAAGAAATTACAAAAAAAGATTTATTAAGTTTATTAAAAAAACACAATTAAACTTAAAACCAATTTATATGATTTTTAATAAATTCAGGATTTGTAATTAAAGAATCATCATCAAATCATCAATATCATCAAGTTATAGAAGCCTATAATAATGACAAAAAAACATTAAAACACAAATTGTTCTTGATGAAAATTTAAACATTCGACATCTAAAAACATACAAATCAATTCTTAATGAAACAATAGTTTCATTTAAACTGAAAAAAATATAATGTTGAAATGCTAATTGATTCAGGTTCACATTATAATTCATACAATGGATGTGATGACGATGATTTATTCTCAATCTATATAAAACATTACGATACTGATGTAAACATTGAAAATTTAAAAGAAAAAAATCCAAAATGGAATTGAAATTCTTGAAAAAGCAAGAGACACATGGGATGAAGAATGGTGAGGTAAATTACACATGTCAAACTCAAATATCAATAAATTAGCAAAAATACATTGTACATCATATCAATAATCACGGAAAATATTATGGAAAATTTCCTGTTTCAAACGGATATATCTTTTTCTGCTCCACATATTACCAAAGACAACATTTATTTTCACTTAGAAAAAAACAATCATACCCAAAGAATTTACATCAAATTCAATAAAACAAATTGGGTAGATGATGGTAAATGGACTGTTGAACGATTTGAAGATACACGTATTTCAGACGAAGCAACTGTAAAATTCACAACTCTAAAAGTTACTATCCAGGATGCTAAAAAAACTAATCAAAGATTTACCAAAAAGATGATATCATCGCTTACAATCAAGCTTTCAAAATTCTATATCCAAAAATTATAAAAAGGAATTTATATTATGACTGAAAATTATATTATCACAGTATACAATTCATTTACAAACAAAATCGAATATCGATTAATTAGAGCTATTAAAAAAACCCAACAATTTATCCAAAAATATAAAAATTGAAACGGTTGAAAAAAAGTCTAAAAAAATTTTTCTTTAAAGAATTTTTAAATTTAAATAATCATTGAAATAAGAGGTTTACACTATGACTGAAAAAAAGAACAAATCATAAAAAGATTTCCTAGACGATTGGTACGATATGGATGAATTCTATGAACAACATCCTGAATTAAAAAAACGTAACGTTTAGAAACATTATCACTTTTTCTAAACGAAGTACAATTGAATGAAGATGACAATATTTCTGATGTCGAACATATGTTTCTACATTGGATTCAAGGTCAATACCTTTATTCTAAAACAAAGGCTGAAGCAATTGTATCCATTCTTCAAGATTTCAAAGACCATTATAATCAAATCGATAACAACTTGAATAAAGAAGACTTTTTATCTTCAATCACCAGTTCACCAATACAATAAAATTCAAATTTTTTTGAATTTCACATTATTAATAAAAAAATATCGAATCTATGACTGAAATCACTATCACATTCGCATAAGGCTCTAAAACGCTCTCTATCGCATTTTAACTCAAAAAAGTATAATTAGACCTTAACTGTTCTAAAATCGATTATGAGCGTTTCTGTGAGCTCTCAGATATATTAGAAAGGAACTTTAAATGATTGAATGGCTCTTATCTGATGCAGGACATCCATTTTTACTATCATTTTTAATTACAACACCAATAACACCATTTTTCATTTTAGGATTATATAATAAAGCCAAAGGTAGATATGAACCTAGCACTCTATCCACCGTTGTAACATTAACAATTGCAGCATTATCAATAATTCTATCACTTTTCATTGTAGCATCTACTAAATTTAACTATATTTCAGATGAAAATTGGAAACAAATCTATGCAAATAATATCGACGCTACTGTAAAACTTAAAGTTAACTCAACTGATTTCCTTTTTTAAATTAAAAAGAAGAAATCATTGCAGGTGAAAAATATAAATAAAATTCAATATGCATCTTTAACATATAGTGGTGATAACAAAATTACTGTTGAAAAAAACGGAGCGTCTTATTCAAAAACAAGTTTTAATTGAAAAAAATAATATTATTTCAAATAGTGATGTTGATTCAACTTCAAAAAAATTACAAAAATTGAATACAAAAAAATATTAAAGGTCATCAACGAACACTTTTTTTGGACACAAAGGTCCAATCGAAAAAAAAGTTATAAAGACAACATTGATGGCACAATTCGTATCACTCTAGAACAAGATTCTAGTGAAAAAGAATTAAAAACAAATGTTTGAATCAAATGAATAGAAAGGAACACCAAATGTCATACGATATCAATCTACTAGACCCCCATCACAAAAAAAGTTATTGAAATCAATGACGCTCATTTCTTACGTGGTGGGACTTACAAAATTGGTGGTTCCACAGAACTCTCACTAAACATGACCTACAATTATTCAAAAATTTTTTTGCACAAGGTAATTCAGCCAAAATCAACCCCGTCTGAATACGAAACAGGTATCCGTTCACTTTATGGGATGACGGCTCTTGAAGCAATCCCAATTTTAGAAGCTGCTATATCAAAACTCAAAAGTGATTTTGACGAAGATTATTGGACACCAACTGAGGGAAATACAAAAAGAGCTCTAAACAATTTACTTACCATGTGCAAAAATGCGACCTGAAGCAATTATTGATGGAGATTAAAAAAATGGAAAAAAAGTCTTACAAATTATAATACTAAATAAATATATTCTAATAATTAGCATCATTGCATTTATTATTCAATTTAAAGGATTAGCATACCTAATTCAAAAATAAAAAAATCTGATTTTTTTCTTACTCAGAGCACGTATACGAATATTATGAAGGCGATACAGATAAAACAATTTTAGCTATTTCAGCTTTCATTTTAGGAACAGCTACAATTGTCGCATGCCTTTTACATCTATATATTCAAATTCAACAATAGAAAGGATATAAAATGGAATCAATAATTTTCGCACCTAATCGTAGACCCGACTTGGGTTAAAAATGACAGCAACAGGGTCTGCTATTCTATTTGGTATTCTAGCCATATTTACTGTTATCGCAGCTGATAATGATGAAAAAGAAGGAAAACTTAAAGGTTTTAAAATCACAATGAAATACATTTTTCTTTGTTTTTGGAACAATGATTTTTCTTATTTATTCCAATTGCATTAATTTTTCCAAAAAAACCTAATGCATATCAAAAAAATCATAAAAAAATAAAGAATATACATTGACTAAAAAAATAATAAAATTCTAACACTAACATCAAAAAAATGAATTTTTTTACCATCAACCGATTTAGAAATTATTTATGACGATGATAAAACGATTCAGGTAAAATTAGATAATAATCTATATACAATTGATAAAAACAATTGAAACAATAAATGGGGACTAACAAAATAGATTGGAGCTTAATTATGACATCTTATGGCATATATCACCCAGCTAGTGGGAAATTCGTATCTAATTACATACACCATTTGAATGGACGTTATGAAATTCAACTTGCGAATGACATACAGGACACTAGAATTTGGGCAAAAAAAGAAAGCGCAGAACTGCAACTTAAAAATTTATTAAATGACCCTGACGATGATTCGCTAGAAGTTAGAGAAGTCAGCTTAACAGTTCCTAAATGGAACATTTAGTCAATAAAAATTAGAAAGGTCAACCATCATGTCTGTATCATCCACTATGGCAGTATTATCAACAACCGTTTTGTCATCAAATACCGATTATAAACGTCTAGACATCAACGATATTAACGCTGAAAACTACAAAGACTACATCGATAGTTCAGACTTTGAAACAAGAGGCAAAGTTGCTGAACTCGGTTATGGTCTACCAGAACTTATTGATGACCCACATTGGTATGTCCGCAAACAAGTGGCTAAACAAGGTTATGGGCTAGGTTTATTAGTCGATGACCCTGATGAAGACGTTCGTGTTGAAGTCGCAAAACACAGTTTTTGGATTAGATATCCTAAAAAATGATGAAAGCCTATACGTACAAGCCGAAGCAAAACTTCAATTAGCAAAAAGAAAAAAAGGAATTAGATTATGCCAACACTTAAAAAAATTAATCAACCAAATGGAACAAAATGACCAATATGTCATTGAAATTAATGAATATCTTCAACAAGAAGAACAAACATCTAACCTTATTCGTGGATTAAAAAAATAATATTCCATTTGAATCAAATGTTAACGAATACAAATTAACAGCAAAAACCATATTATTTTTGTAGGTCCTTACCCTCAAGACTACAAATTTACTATCACAAAAGATGGTAATGAATTCATCACGGGCACCATTTTTATACGTTACCAAAGACAAAAAGCTTCAAAGTAAAATTCAACTATGACTATAATAACAACATAAAACAATTAAATAAAGTCATTATTCAATTATTCAAAAACATCCATTTAGAAAGGAAATACTAAAAATGGCTTGGAGATTACACGATTTTTATCCATTTAGATTTGACAGATTGTACACTATCTGAATTGAAAACTTGTGACAATCCATTAAAAAAATGTTAGACAATATTCTAGACTATGATAACAATGAACGTTTTATCACATTCAGTCCTCAAACACAAGTTATTATGGACGCTTTCGACGAAATTGTTCGTAAAGATAACAAATATGTCACAACATTCAAACAAGTTAAAGAATTTGTCGAATTATGCTTTAAAAAGCACTATGAAAAAGCAAGCGATTATTTCGACATTGACGAAATAATTGCATCCGTATATGATATTAACGTATCTGACGATACTATCGTAACTATTGAATTTGAAGACTAACTCAATTAATATAATTAAAAAGAAAGGTTTCAAAACACATGGAAATTAAAGTAATTTGCACGTTTGAACAAACGTTTGATGTTCCTGATGGAATTGAAATCGATACTCCTGAATTTGATGACTTCGTTAATGAGTGCATCGGGTCACCTGAAATGTTGACACACGAAGTTACTGATTCTGGAATTATCGCAATTAGACAAAAATCCTAACGAACGTTGGGAAAAATACTAAATTAAAGGCTGTCAATGACAGCCGATTTTTTTTATGAATGTAGCTCGTGTGCCATGTAGCACAAGGAGTTTCTGAAGACGTTTATCACTTCGATAGGCGTCTTTTGTTTATTCTATAAACAATAGGAGATATAAAAAAATATGAAAAACTATCCACACTTTGTAGACATTGACTCAGATGGCATTTTTTTGCAAAAAGTCTTCACAACACCATCTGGTAATGAAGAATTCTGCTCACCTACTGGGCAAGAACTTCGCAACTCCAATACCGTCAATCAAATGTGTAAAACATTAAAAAATAAAATAACACAATTGACATTCCCATATTGAGCCAAATTTCGCAAAAAGCTACTATTTGTTTGATATACTCATAATTTTTCAGGGCGTATAGATTTAAGTGGTTTGGCTTTACGGCTGACCTACCACTGAAACTAATTACCTATAGTTTCCAAAGGTAATAAAACAAAATTATTAAGCTAGTACATAGTTATCAGTTTTCGCAATATTTAACGAGGCATTAAAATCTCTATCTATTTTCTCTTGGCAGTTACTACAATGATAAACTCGTTGACTAAGTTTTAAATCTTTGTTATAACTACCACAGTTTGAACAAATCTTACTAGAAGGATAAAACCTATCCACCAACCTAACAGCTATAAAACGTTCAGTAGCCTTTCTAATAAGATGTTCTCTGATAGCGTAAAAAGAACAATTAGCAATATCTTTTGCAAGATGTTTATTTTTCATCATTCCTTTTACATTCAAATCCTCAATAGCAATATATTGCGGTTGCTTCTTGACCAGTTTGGAAACAAATCGTCGAATATGATTAATACGAATATTTTTTATCGAACGATGTACCAATTTAATTTGTCTTTCTAACTTAATGATGTTCTTTGTTTTTATTATGTTTGTTGCATTTGTTTATAAGATACTTACGAGATACCTTACGTTGGAGTCGTTTTAATCGCTTTTTCTAAGATACGAACTCGCCTGAAAGTCTTGATGTTAGGTACAATCGTTCCATCAGAAACAGTGGCAAGTGTCTTGATGCCCAAATCAACCCCTACACCATCTGCATAATCTGGTAAGTTAGATACTTGAGTTTCAACATCTTCAGTGTAGGATAAGTACCAATATTTTCCATCGAAAGAGATATTGGCAACTTGTTTCTTGCACGATAAATTAAAAATCTGCTCGAACAGAACCAAAACACACATCTCCGATAGTTGGAATTTGAGTTTCCACTATCTTTCAGATAGATACGACTAGGTCGTTTCTTATCTGAAGATATACAACAATTTACATTAAAATTAGGTTGAACTTTACCAATACTCCTAAAATTCAATCGTCCTTTGTTTTGTCGCCTAATTTTCACTAATTCCCTAGAAAGAAAGTTATAAATGAAGGACTGATTAGGCTCGTAATACCAAGACCAATTTTCCTCATCTTCTTCATAATTATTAGCGATAACAATTTTTAGCAAGCTTGCGATAATCAGATTCATTAAGCTTATGCACTTTCCTATCGTAAAACTTCGAATAATAGGTCTTATTCCCATTTTCTTTCAAAATCTCATCAAATTCGCCTCTGTTATTACGTTTATCAATATCCACTAAAAGATTCCAAAAATTACGTGAAACTTTACTATACCACCATGCAAGACGTTCTTGCTCTTTGGTTAGCTTCAGCCTAATTTTCTGACTTCTCATCACGTTCCACCTTCTCCAAAAACAGCCCTGTTAATATAAGATGATAAACTCATATCTAGTTTATCTGCCATAGCTTGCACTCTTGCTTTATCATCTGGATAGATTTTAAAAGCTGTATGCACTTTAACACCTTTTTTTGATTTAGGTCTTCCTACCATAGTTTTATCTCCTTAATTATTTGATAGAACTATTATAACATTTTGTGTAATTTAATGCAACCTATTTATCTTAAAAAAAGACTATAACTTTATTAAAATTTTTCAAAAAAAGGAGCAAACCATGAACAACAAAAAAATCATTCAAACCATTGAAAAAAATCGACACTTTCATGAAAGAACCGAAAAAAATCTTGATGTTTACATCAATTTTTTTACAAAGAAATCTTAACTAACGCAAAAAAATCTCAAAATTATTAACAATATTGATAAATTGTATTGCAATTTCAATCAAAACACAAATAAAATTTCAATTGAAACAAAAAGCATCATCATCTAATAATACCTTCTTCATTAGAATGGATACAGATTTAATCAAACTATTGCAAAAAGATGACGATTGCTATATCGCGGCTAGAGACTTTCTAGCAATGCCAGCTTACAAAAAAATCAGACAGATTAGAAGCTTTAACATTCATTGCTGAAAAAAAGGATTGGAATCTTTCAAAACAATTAATCGACAAATACCTAAATTCACTGATAGTCATATCCTAGATTATGTCTATGACCATAAATTGTCATTCTCAATTCTTGATTTGGAAGAAAAAAAGTTGAAGTGACAGCTCGTTGGTTAGAACAAGTTCAACCAAACATCCCAAAAAGAATTCTTTGAAAACCTTGACTCATTTGATGATGTCAAAGAAAAACTTCTAAAATTTGAAGTAAATAAATCATCACTATATAGTGATATTTTTGAGACCAATACTTCTTCTAGAAAGAATGATGGAAAAGAATCTTATCTCCAAGTCACTTTATCTCACTAAATTCTCAGAATTCTGTGAATTAAATAAGAATTCACTAACTAAAGATGACATTGAAACACTCTTGATTTGGACTTGCAATAATTCCATCTTTAAAAAAATCCACAGATGAGTTCATATAGCCCATCTTACTATGCAAAAGAACAACTTAATACTATTCCAAAAGATGTTCTGATGACATTTTCAAAAAAACAATTGATAATTTAAAACAATTATCACCTAATGATGAAAAACATTGCAAATAAGATTTTTAAAACCAATCGATGAAGTTTTTAGAAAAAAATAATGGAGACTAATCATGCGTCCAAAAATACTTCTTCAACAATTCTGATGATTTAGTGAATCATCTTCTCAGTAAATTACCAGAAGAACCTGGACTTTTGCGTCTGAATTTGACACTTTATTTTTTTGTTCGCTACATACGCAGCCGCATACAATCCAAAAAGTTGAAAATCCAAACATTTCAGATGAGCAACCTCGATTCGTTGCTGATTTAACATTTACAGCTGACAAATACGGTCCACAAGACTATTCAGTCAATGATAAATTACGAAACGAATATTATACGCCTGAAAGATACAATTTTCTAGATAATCAAGTGGACCAAAATGTAAAAACATTTTTATTGACGATATTTTTGGAACAACTAAAAAAATGTAGACGACTTCTCTCTTCTCGATAGAGCCGTCCAAGACGACGCTTGGCTCAATGCCTACACTAATGAAGATTCTAAAATCATGTCTAAAGAACAGATGATGTTAGATTATCAATATTAATAACGTGCTATTGCACGTTTTTATTTTTTTCACACAACACTTCGTGGGTCTATGATGTGAAACTTTCACATCGATTTTAAGGTTAGTAAAATAATTTTTGGGGGTGTTGTTTATGTTCAAAACTATGAATGAAGGTGTTGTTTCAATTTCATTAACTGGTCACAGACCAAGTAATCTAGCTGGTTACAATTTGAAACAACCTTACTATGACCGTTTACGTCAAAGATTAATTCGTATCATCGAACGTTCACTCGATAAATATCCAGTGGTTGAATGTCACTCAGGAATGGCATTAGGTGCGGACACAATATGGGCTCAAGCAATTGTTGAATGTCAACAAAAAAATATGGCAAAGATAAAATTAAGTTCATCGCTGAAATTCCAAGTGAGCAACAACCATCACGATGGCGAGAAAATGACCAAAAAATGTGGCACTACTTGATGTCAAAAGCCGATTCTTTTAATGAATATTCAGAAGCAAATAAAGGTAAGAGTTACCCTTATATTCTTAACCAAAAGAAACATTGGTATGATTAAAAGCATGTGACATTTTAATTGCCGTTTATGATGACAAAAATTAAAAAAAGGTGGTACAGCCAATGGTGTCCGTGATGGAATCCGTATGAACAAGTTCATCACTTACATTCGCCCTGATTCCATCTAGAAAGACCTCAATTGAGGTCTTTTTTTATCACCAAAACCGAATTTGGTCACAACCAAACGGTTACAAATTCTGATAAAAAAACTACGAGGTACTAACATGATTCTTCTAAACACAAAAACCGATTCTAAATTGTGATGAAAAAGAAACTGAAATTCATAATAAAGAAGTTGAATCATTCTTTAACAACAATTTTTTTCAACTAATACATATTTATGTCAAGTTACAACCACATATTTAGACACTTATCAAAAAGAAACTAAAACAGAAACATCAAAAAAATTATCAACATTTACGAATTAAATGATTTTTATTCAAAAAAATACGATATCAAAAAAATGGATTAGACATCTTTCAAGACACAAATAATTACGATATTATTTTTGAAAACATACGGTCAAGGATATTGTTACAAATATAAAAAAATAATTTAACAACAACACAATTAAGAATTACCAAATTATAAAAAGGATTTACAAAAAAATGCACGAAATTATTAACGAATCAACATCTAAATTATGGATTTTAACACCAGTTATAGCAATTGGTATCATCTTATACATCACCATAGCAATTATAGAAAAAAACAAAGAATTAAACTAGACCCATTTGAAGATAACATTGAAGAAGAAAAACTTTCAAAGTTGATACTACGGACATTATTAATCGGAATGGCATTACTTCTTAGTTTTTCCAGTTATATATTACTTATATGCAGCACATATTGCTTCACACCCTCAAAGTGCAGTAACTTATCAAAAAAATGGAAACAAACTTGTATTCACAAGCCATAATTTTATCATTGATGATAGTGAATTTGAAATTGAATCTGAATCTGATGATTATTATATTATCAAAAAAACATGACAAATCTAAAGAATATTTCAGATTAGACAAAAAGTGAATTAGAATCAATTACAAAGGAGTAGTATAAATGTCTATCACCATTAACAAAAAAACCCAGATTATTACACATATTATGAAAAATATTGATGAATTGAAAAAAATATGAACCTGAATTATATGATAGATTAAACAAGTCTCTAAAAAAATTGAAGACCACGCTTGTTTTTTTATGTATATGATTCACCAAGAATATATGCTGAATACAGCATCAAAGAAGGTTATTACGCAGTAGATTTTTTTCGACATCTCCAATTGATTTAACACAATTTATTGATTATGATAAATTAATCAACTATTTGTTAAAAAAACATTAACTGAAGAAGCTCCTTATCATGATGAAAAAAACAGATAAAATTGTTGAGGTTTTTAAATTAAAGGTTGCGCAAGCGCAACCGATTTTTTTAGTAGTTAATTATAAATAAACTAGACAAAAAAAGCTATATTATGTTATAGTTATAAACAGAAAGGGTTCAAAAATTATGCCAAAATTACTTCAACCAAAAAAACACTCAAAAAAACAAAAAAATCTTTAGACGAACTACATGAAGAAATCACAAAAAGACCTTGACGTTTTTTTGAATATCCTGAATATAACAACCCTGACTTCGTACCTGAAACATACGAAGAATGGTTAGAAGAAATGGAACATGAAATGAGCATCATGACTCCAGAAGAAAAGGAAGAATCTGAAAAAAACGTACTCAGAAAAACATTGAAAATGTTGAAACAGATTAATCCTAAGAGATTCAAAGAAATTCAAGAAAGATTTGAAAAAAACAATGAGTCTTCAAAAAAATATGATGTAGTTCAAATAAAAAAATACCATTTTCAACAGAAGAAGACAGAATCAACGGTCACAAAACACTAAATTTTAATAGATTACTAGAAGCTGAATTATCTGGAGATTACAAAGAACGACCTTGCATCGTCATTGGTAAAGACTCCAATTTAAATAAAATAGTTTTTAGCTGAAGTACGAACAAATCGAGATAAAAGGTTTAGGTCCATGCTTAATGACCCAGCTGAAGCTGGTATAAAACATGAATCAGCCATATTGACCGACAAGCATCAATTAGTCTATGTTGATGAAGATATATCACAATCTCTTGAAAGTCTCAAATGTGGTCATTTATCTGAAAAAGATATTGCTAGATTTGAAAAAAATCTTTCATGGAAATAAATTACAATCAACATATTCAACCCACTAATCAAAGACAACACGAAACTTTAGAAGAACGTGAACGTCGTATTGAGCGAGAGCTCGATGAACAATTAGCTGGTTTAGAAGCTACACCTAAATCGGGACCAAGTGACCAACAATTATTATCTAAGCTAAAAAGAAACAGAACTTAGTTATAATTCTAATGTCAAAGAACAATCTAGAGAGTATGGAGACTAACCTTTCAGGTTGGTCTTTTTGTTACTAATATTGAAAAAAAGGATATAACAGCATGTCAAAAAAACACTCAAAAAAACAAAAAAATCTTTAGACGAACTACATAAAAGAAATCACAAAAAAATATTGGAGTTTTTGAACTTCCTACGAGATGTAATCCAGACCCAAATTTCGTACCTGAACCTTATGAGGAAACATACGAAGAATGGTTGGAAGAAATGGAGTATGAAGAAAAGTATCATGACTCCAGAAGAAAAAGGAAGAATCTAAAAAAATTTGAACAAAAATTTTTGGTCAATCATGAAACAGATTCATCCTGACAAATTTATATGAAATCTAGGATGTCACAATCCTAGATTTTTTTATTACTAGAAAGGAATTCAAAAATCATGTCAACCTCAAAAGAATACCTTAAATTTAAAAAAAGAACAATGTTGAATCTTTATCAAAATTAAAAAAACAAAAAAAATATAATTTTTGAACCCACTTATTATCAAGTTATTGAAAAAGATATAAAAAGAAAAATAGACGAGATAATTACCTTTTTAACGCATTAGTTAAAAAAAGCTAAATGAATAAATTTCATAGAAAATTGCAGACGTTACCAAAATTTCAAAAAAACGTTTTCAAAAATAGAATATGTTACAATGGTTCCATCAGTCATTCAAGGTAAATACACTGCGTCTAAAACAAACAGATATCATTGAGTTGGATTGGAAGCAGCAAGCTTTATATCAAACAAGCTCAAATTACTGATGTTGAAAAACCAAGACTTACTATTTTTTTCATCTAAAATAAATAATTTCATTGAGAGGATAAAACTATGTCAAAACAAATCTTTTTCAACAATAGCTTTATTGAAAAATGGTTTTAGATATTGAAGAAAGATACCCAAACCACCATCAAGATAAATATTTCAATCTAAATCAACTTGAAGATGATTTGGATGATTATCAATTACTTAATGATAAACAACGTCATATCTTATGGTTAAAAATATGAACAAAACGAAGAAAAATTGTGCTATTGCAAAAAAACTCAACATAACTATTGAAAACTATAATGACGAAATCGAAACCATCTTATTAATTCTACATTATATGAGTCCTAATTATCGTGAAAGAAAACAAACAGTTTCAATATCACAATCAATATATTCCAGAATATAAGACCAATAATTAGATTCAAAATCTTTAACATCGCATTAACAGTCAACGATGAACTACATCATGTTCTCGTCACATATGGAGTTAATTAAAAAAAGGAAATCCAAAATGAGCAAAACCAATTATTATTCTGATTATATCACATCTATTCCTGAAGAACTAAAAACTGAAAAAAATGAGTGAACTCTATAAATATCTTTATAAATTACAAATAAAAAAAATCGTCCTCAAAACTTTAGAATGTTTAGAATTTATCAAGATATTACTGATGAAAGAATCAACCGATTAGGATTTATATTAAAAGATGATTATACACTTGAACCCTTAACCGATGAAAAAGGTTCAGCAAAAAAATCTATTTTTAGCACAGATAACAACTGTGACAAACTAATCTTAAAATACGATTACATCAGTGAAAACAAAATTAAAAATCCATTTGAAAATGAATTCAAAACCTTAATTCACCATATGAACAAAAATGAGTTATAAAGGTATCGAATTTAAAAAAAGATGAAAATTTTAATGTCTTCTTTTATAAAAAAACCACAGAGTTCGTGCCGAAATGATTGAATTACGAGAATACCTTAGAGAAAACGCCTTTGAATTCTTAAGAATATGCGGAACTAACATTTTACATGGTCAATTCGATATTTTCGATTATGGACTATTCATTGATTATAAAACAAAAGATGACACTTATTTCAACAACAATGAAAAAAAGAAGGTCGTCTATATGGATACGACATTCCAAAAAGAACTAAAAAGATAAACTAAAAACATATACCATTTAATGTTGTTCGTTCGGACTTATTAATTGTTCCAGACCCAAAAGAATCTGATATCTTAGAGATTTTTAATGTTGATACTTCATCACAATCAACAAATAAAGATTATCAAGATAAAACTTTTTTTATACTATTCTATGACATTATTGAAACATTATGCTATAATTGAAATTAAAAATCTAGAAAGGAGCCCGTAACATGTCAAAAAAAGTATTATGTGAAAATTGCTTAGAAGAAGCAAATTACATTGTAGTTGATGAAGACCAATTAACCCACATCAAGGGAATTCCTGTTCGTTACCAAGGTAAACGAGCATATTGTGGAGTTTGCAACCAAATGGTCTTTGTAAATGATGTATTGGAGTATAATAAACAAAAATGTTATGCTGCTTTCGCACTACAAAATCCAAGATACAAACGTATCTCGGTGTAAAAATAAAGTATAGAAAGGTGGTATCACCATGTCAGACAACAAACAATTACAAAACGCTCTTGAAATTGCTACTATGGCTCATAAAAATGTCATCCGACGAAATGGTGACCCATATATCTTCCACGTCTTACGTGTCGCAAATAATGCCTTATTTGTTAGAACAAAGACTCAAAAGGTCGCTGCACTATTGCATGACACCATTGAAGATACACCTTTTGACGCTAAATTCTTAAAAGAAAAAGGTATTTCAGATGATGTCCTTAACATTCTGACATATCTCACACATGATAAAAAAAATGTATCCTATGAGGATTACATCAAACATATCTGTACAAACCTTGACGCTATGTTAGTCAAACTAGCTGATTTAACAGACAACCTTGACCAAGGGACTTTACCTGTAATTTCAGATAAAGATAGAGAACGTTTTGTCACATACGAACAAGCTAAACTAACTATTATGACAAAATTGGCTCAAGACCATCAGGATGTCTTTAAATCTATCACAAATTCCAAAGGTATTTAGATACAAATGTATCTCGGTATAATTTTTGTGAAAGCTTTTTTCATAAATTCCTCTAAGTCTGGTTAATCCCAGACTCTTTTTTTAGAAGTTAAGAAAGGAAACAATAATGTCTACACTAACACTTAAACAATTAACGGATAGACAAACTATCGCTCTAACAGAACTGTCAGACATTGATAAAATCGCATCATTATTTGATTCAATTCCTAGACCATATTATTTTGCCAGACAATCAGATATGCAATCAAAGTTGTCTAACATCCCATATATTATGGCTATGATTTATAAAGATGGTCGCATTTTTTTGTAGATTTCGACCAAAGTATTGAACTATGTAAGGATTCTAATACTGCTGCTAATTTTTATTTATAATTACTTTTTATGGAGAATAAAAACTATGACAAATCAAGAAAAAAACTTAAAGAACTTCAACAAGAAAAAAACGGAATCTTGAAATTAAACTTAAAAAGCATTGAATCAGATATTGCTCTATATTCTAATTTACAAACAAAATTAGAAATCTATAAATCAACTATCATCAAAGAACAGTTGTTAGACGTGTTTAACATTGCTAATAAACCTAACATGATTGAAGCTCAACTAGAAAAAAATAAAAAAATGTGTAAGTTTCTATTTAGGATTTGAAAAAAATTCCTTTTTACACCCATAATTTTTATAACAGAACCTATTACAAGTGAAATTGAATATCAATTCCAAAAAGAATCATTTGAACAACAAATTAAAAAAACATCAAACGCTATTTGTTCAATTTACAAAAAAAGTTCTTCATGTTATGGATGATATATGTACTAAATATGGACAATTATCAATTACTAGACCATATGTAAACAATGATGTTTTTTTAAATTCACCTATTTCGAAGGTTTCCATAAAAAAATACATTGTAACATTGAAATTTGGGGATTTTTGACGAAAGTCTAGATTACACTATGACTAAAAATATTCGAAGGTTATAGTTACCAACAAACACTTCCAAATGGACACCATATCAAACTAACTTCAGATTCTTATGAAAACAAAATCAATATGATGTATAAAATCTCAAACACTTGCTCAATTGATAACTTGAAAGAATCATTAAGTGATACATTTGCTGAATTTCAAGACACATTTGAAAAATATCACAATTGAAATTGACTAACGGAAACTAATCATGGGAGTCGGTTCACTAATATCATTACTATTCTTGTTACTACTAATCGTCCATTCAACAGATGATGACGAATAAAAAAACAAAAAGGGGAACATAATCTATGATTATTATTGCAATATTACTACTATTAGTATTATCTTTATCACTCGTAAACATTATTATTAATGAAAAAGACAAAAAAATAAAGGAGATTAATTATGCCCGAAATTAAATCATACTTCGACTTTTACAACTGGTTAGTAGACACTCTTGCTGAAACAACATCAAACAACGTCATTTGGTTCCTAAGTTTCCAAACACCAGATGACCTTTGGTATGAAGACGAAGAACCATGGGTCGATGTTTCACTCTTAATTGATAACAACTACTATTCAGAACGAATTCACGAACCTGAATTAACAGAAGAAACTTTGAAAGAATGGGACGCAATACTTAAATCAGCTATTAATTCAAAAATCTACTGATTACAATGAAAAAAAGCTAATGTTATTCACAACGCCATTAAAAATAATTATCGAATCTAATCAAGAAATTGACCCTAGATTAATTGAAATTCGAAATGATTTTGCAAAAAGAAAGGATAATAAATATGGACATTGGTTCAGGAACAGGCTATCCATCGGCAAATTTATCAAATTTTTTTCACCACATGTGTTCACAGTAGATGGAATTGAATGTAATTCCATGGAAGGTTTTTCTACAATCTTTAAAATTTCAAGACCCTGAAATGCAAAAAGCATGTCTGCACACTTGTTGGAAAAAAAGCTAAATTTAAGGGTAAAAAAAGAAAAAAATGGTGGAAAACACAGACCTTATATTGGAAAGGCGAAGAAATACCAAGAGATTCTGAAAGATATCAAGAACTCTTGGATGAAGCTTTTAACGCCCTGGCTCAAAACACAAGTTTCCAAAAAGCATTATTAGCAACACAAAATGCAACACTGACTCACAGTATTGGTAAGAAAAAAATGTCTGAAACAGTTTTGACTAGACAAGAATTTACGTCTAGGTTAACTCGTATCAGAAATGAGTTACAAGAAAGGAATTAACCATGCCAGAAAATAAACCAAGTTCTCTCCACAAACATCTAATGGGCGGTGATATTTCAGCATTAGAAACTGCTCTGAAATTAGAAGCAACAGTTGGATTCCCCTATTCTGATTACAAATATTACAGCTATGATTGGGATTCTGAAGAAGATTACGACCGATTCATTAGCTATGCTGAAAAAAATAGTTCCATCAGCGGTCATATCTATGATAGAATTGGTGAAACCAGCTATGCTGTTACAATTGTTTTGTACAACGGTTGGTACTTCACTCAAGTAGAAAAAAAGCTGGGATTGGGATGCTAGTGACAATATCACATACAATAATGATGCATTTGAAAAACTACTTATCTGCTTTTAAAAATTTGCATATAAAGAAGTTTTCAATTAAAAAAATAGAAATTATTCAAAATGTCAAAATCTCAATATTATTTCGAAAAATGTTAACAACCTTGTTGAATACATTCTCTTTCAATTTCCTGAAATTAAACCTTTAAAAATTACAAAAAGGTCTATATTTCTTATTCGCATTTTATATTAACACATATTCTGTTGAACCTCAAATCGAAACAATTGAAACTGGATATGAATTTCCAAAAATATCTATTCAAAGCTGACTTTTGAAGCCTGGACCTACGGTCCAGTCATTCGTGATGTATATCTAAAAATTTAAAAAAATGAAGAATACACACCTCGTCAGCATTTCTTCAACGAATCTGATGAAGAAATTAAACTTTTCATTGATGATGTTATTCAACTCATTATGGAAAAAAATCTGATTTTGCATTAGTCGATAGAGTTCACGAAGATTTATCTTGGCAAAAAGCCTATCAAAATCCAGATTCAAAGATTATTGATATCAAAGATATTGAAAATGAATACTCACAAATCAACATTGATTAAATGATTTTCTTCAGAAAATTGATTCTATTATTGTGCCGAGCACACTATTCGACAATGACTAAGTTGATTAATGTCAGCATCTTCATCATAGAAAGGAAAAATAAATGAAACCACGCAAATTTACCGTTGTTGCACAATTACATGAAGAACAAAAATCTTGATTTAATTGAATATATCAATTCATGTTTTGCAACATATAGTAAAAGCAAAGCGTGAAGTTTTTTTCATGCACTCAAACGTGATATTAACTTTAATAAATCAACCTTTAATACTTACTTGCAAAATAAGTACGGTGTTTTAAAACGTACTGCTAATTCTATCATTTCAGATGCTCAAGGAACATTAAATGCTTTGATAGAATTGAAGAAATATGAAAAAAATTTCAGCTTGAACGTAAAAATTTTATCACTAGAGATAATAATCGATAAACTTGAAATGACGGTTGCGAGTAATAAAACCTTATTGCGTTTGAATGATAAAACCGTATCCTTGTCTAAACATCGCAATTTAAAACGTAAGTTAGTTTCTAAAAAGAACCAACTGAACCATAAAAAAACAAAAAAACTGAAAAAAATCTTAATTATCAAATTGAGAATGGTGTTTATAAATTGTGTTTCGGTACAAAAAACTTACTCAAACGTGATTACAATGAGTTTATAGCTCGTAGAGATAGTCAGTTATCTTATGTTGGAACTAAGAGTGAAACAGCTGGTAACCAAACGTTACAGTTATCTTATAATCGTCAAAATAATCAGTTTCAAATTCAATTACGTAAAGACATTGGAGGTTTCAAAAACCAACGTGGTTCTTACGTAAACGGTAAAGTTTATTTCAACCATCACAAAAGAGAGTTGCTTTTCAATTCTTATGAAACACAATAGTCCATTATCTTATAAAATTATTAGAAAAAATGGACGTTACTATTTGTATTGTACTTTTGAAATTCAAAGAGACGAATCATCTTTTGTAACCCGTTCATCACATGGCGTAATTGGTCTTGATTTTTAATAAAGGATTTGTGACATTAACAGAAACCAATCAATATGGTCACATGATTCATACCGATTTTATTCCATATCGCTTTAAACAAGGGAATGCAACTCAAACTGATTTAGCTACTATCTCAACTTTGGTAAAAAAATCGTGCTTTAGCAACAGGTAAAGATGTTGTTATTGAAAATCTTAACTTTAAAGCAACCAAATCCAAAACGGTAACCAAGAAGGGTAAGAAGTATAACGACATATTACACTCCCTCGCTTATCGTAAATTCGTGAATATTATGGAAAGTATCTGTTATCGTAACTATATTTGGTTAAGGAAAGTCAATCCAGCATGGACAAGTTGGATTGCGAAACAAAAATATTGTCCACAAATGAAATTAAATATTCATACAGGAGCAAGCTTTGTCATTGCTCGTCGAGGTCAAGGTTATACCGACAAAGTGTAAAATAACCTAAACCTTGTCGTATAAAGATGTATTAGATGCAAGACAATCTAACATTTCCCTTTACGGCATTGTAATCAAATTAGAAGTTCAAATAACAACAATTGTTGCATGGTTAAGAATCGAAACGATTTGAGTTTGAATGGAATAGGTTAACCGTATGACCTTGTGTTGAAAAACACTAAACATAATCTTGAATGACGATTTATAAAATTTCATTATTTCGAGTTACGGCGGGCAATGTTCTCCTGTATAACGATACCTAATAAATTCAAGTATTAGGTATTTTTTTATTGTCCAAGGACAATCGATTTCAACTTCGTGATTATGTAACGTAATCACTTCCTGAAATTATCATAATTACCAATACTTGTATCCAAAACAAGTGTTGGTTTTTTTATAAAAAAATTTTTTTAACAAAACTATTGACAACCACTTTTATTTTTTTGATAAAATTTAATCATAAATAAAAAAATCATAAATCAAAAGGAGTAATTCTTATGAAAAAAATCACTAAAAAAATCTTTGCTACATCAAAATGGTTTGACCTGCTAGGTGTTGCCCTTGTAGTCGGAATCGCTATTGCATCAGGCTATCTCAATTCAAGACTCGATAAATTTGTCGATTGGGGACCTTGGACAGCTCTTGTTCCATTCGGACTCATTTCAGTAACCAATGTTGGAATCTCCATGTTATCCACTAGATTCACGGGTAAGGTTAATAAATGGGGTAACTATCTTGGAATTGTAAATACGGTCCTCTCTGGAACCATTGATTACATCCTTGGTAATAAAGCAGCCATTATCACATATCCTGTGACATTTATTATCTATACATTTGCAATCAAAAAATGGCAAGCTTCACAAGAAGGTAAACCAAATAGCTTAAGTAAAGCTCAAACTAAAATGGTAGCTACTATTGCTACTATCGTTGCCTTTGCATTCGCTTACTTTACCAATTACATCGGATACGGTGGAAATATGAATGCTTTAGCTTATGTTACAACTATTGCTTTTGCATTATCACTAGTCGCTAACGTATTTAATGCCTTAAAACTAACAACCCAATGGGGATTCTGGTTAGTTTATAACATCGTACAACTTGCTAAAGCAGGAATTCAAGGAAACTTTGCCAATGTCGGCAAATACATTTTCTACATTCTTAACTCATTTGGTGCTCTATTTGTTTGGAATGACCAAGAATCAAAAATTCAATAAACTAATAACATCATCTAATGACAAAGGAATTAAATTATATGGATTGCCAAAAAAATAAAAAAAGAGGTTAAATTATGCAATTAAATCCCACGCAAAAATTTAGCTGTTGACCTATTGATTCTGTCATTCGATAGGTCAAACAACAGCGTTAAAATCTTCACACCTACTCGTGAAGACTCTAACAAAAAAAGCACTCCCAGGAGTTCTTTTGAAACCCTAATGAATCTATTTCAGACGCTGTACAAAGAACTCTTGAAACAAAAAAACAGAGTTTTTCAAAATTAAACTATCGACTTCAAGAATTGCCAGCGCAAACAAATCCATCTCGTGACCCTCGTGGACACGTCATTTCAGTACCAATTCTGGTCTTTTTAACAGAACCAGTTACTTTAACAAACAATTGGTCCAATTTTGAGCCTGATTTAGAACTAGATTTTGACCATACGGAGATGGTCAATAAAGCGTTCAACATTTTGGCTAATAATTGGGACAAACATCCGCTACCACTACTTTTTAACAGGTAATAGTACCACATTAGAAGAAACAAGAGATTTGTTAGCTCATTTCCAACCATATTACGTCAAAACTTTACCGTCTAACTTACGTCAAATGGCTTTCGTTCAACAATTTTTGAAAGAAACAGACTCAGTCATGGCTTCAACCAAAAAAGGTCGCCCACCTAGATGTTATAAAGTTTTAACTGATAAAATCAACCCACTTTATAAATAAAGGAGAAGCAAAAATGATTTATTTAAACGGGAAAAAAAGTGGAATTTATTGAATTCCCAAATAAAGAGCGTCGCTTGGATTTGCCTAAAAGTATGATTAATCCAGTTCCCGAAAATTCAACTTTTTAAAGCATTTCACATCATAAATCGAGCTAACATTGTTTATTGGAAATATGAAAACGATGCATCAATTTTTTTGAACTATTGTTACTAGATGATGCCATCAACTCATATGATACAGTTTATAACCTATATATTGGTTACATGCCATATTCTCGCATGGATAGAATTCAAGAAAAAAAGGCACAGCTTTCTCTCTTAAAATTCTAACTGAACTCATCAAAAAAACAATCTAAAAAGCTTTTAAATTTGTTATTCATTTTTGGACCCTCATTCAAAAGAAACTCTTGCACAATTTCCAAAAAGAATACCAAAAACAAATACACTCGATACTACAACAATGCGCACGAGTTCAAACATAAAAAAATTATTTAGATGAATCTTCAAATAAATATGAATTTGCCAAAGATGTCATTGATTATACAAAACTAAACACTGAAGATGCTTGGTTTGTATTCCCAGACAAAGGCGCTGCCAAACGCTATAACGCTGATGATTATCCAAACGTTATCATTTGTGAAAAAGTCCGTGACTTTGCAACTGGTAAAATTCAACAAATCAAAGCTCATATTGAAAAAAACAAACCACTACACCTGAAAAAGACGCACCAATTATCATCATTGATGATTTATGCTCATACGGTGGGACATTTGTTGGTGCAATCAAAGCTATTGAGACAGATTTGAACATCAAATCTAAAAAAACAATTGGTTGATTGTAACTCATGCAGAAGAAGCAATGATGGAAGCCAACATTCCAAATACTTTTTAACAAAGTATTCTCAACAGATTCTATCGCAACACCATCAGATGCCATTTCCATGTCTAGTCAAGAATTTGATAAAAACCATCAATTTTTATGTAAGACCTGTCTTAAATATTATCGAAGAATTAAACAAATAAGAAAGCGAGAAAATACTTATGTCAATTACAACACCTATTTACTTAGCGACAGACTTTTACAAATTGTCGCACCGTGAACAATATCCAGAAGGTACAACAAAAGTCTATTCAACTCTAACACCACGGTCAAACAAGTATGCCCCGTGGGCAGATGAAATTGTCTTTTTCGGTCTTCAGTATTTCATCAAAGAATACCTTATCAACCGTTTTAATGATGAATTTTTCAATCAACCGCTTGAAGACGTTATTTCAACATACGAAAACTTTGTCAAAAAAACACTTTGGGTAAAACTGAAGTTTATACTGAGCACCTTGTTCAACTTCACAACCTTGGTTATCTACCAATCAAAAATTACAGCACTACCTGAAGGGACATTGGCGCCAATGAGATGCCCTGTAATGACAATTGAAAATACTGAACCTGAATTCTTCTGGTTGACTAATTTCTTAGAAACAATCTTGTCAACAACTATTTGGCAACCAATTACAAGCGCCACACTTGCTTATCAATACCGTAAAGTATTGAATGATTACGCTATCAAAACAACAGGTTCAACAGAAGGTGTTGAATTCCAAGGTCATGACTTCTCGCTTCGCGGTATGTCTTCTGAACAGTCTGGTATGGCATCTGGAATGGGTCATTTGACTTCATTCCAAGGAACTGATACAATCCCTGCTATCTTTGGAGTCAACAAATACTACCACGCACCACTTGATTTCACAACAGGTGCATCGATTTCAGCTACTGAACACAGTGTTATGTGTTCATACGGTCAAGCCGATGAATTAGAATTATTTAAACATCTCCTTATCGATGTTTATCCAACAGGTCTGTTCTCAGTCGTATCAGATACTTGGGACTTCTGGAAAGCAGTTACAGAATATCTTCCAGCTCTGAAAGATATTATCATGTCTCGTGATGGAAAAATCGTTGTTCGCCCTGACAGTGGTGACCCTGTTGACATTGTAACAGGTACCAAAGTGAACGGTACTACTCCTGAAGAAAAAGGTCTGATTGAATGTCTATGGGACACCTTTGGTGGTACAATTAATGAACAAGGTTATAAAGTCCTTGATTCACATATTGGTGCAATCTATGGTGACTCTATCAACCTAGAACGTGCAACTGCTATTTCAGAACGTCTTGAAGCCAAAGGATTTGCATCAACCAACATCGTCTTTGGTATTGGTTCGTTCTCTTACCAATATCATACTCGCGATACTTTCGGATTCGCTGTTAAAGCAACCGCAGCTACTGTCAACGGGGAAGAACGTATGCTATTTAAGGACCCTAAGACTGATGACGGTACAAAACGTTCACAACGTGGACGCATTGTTGTCGCTCGTAAAGCAGACGTCCTAGCTGAAAATCCTGATTTTGATTTCTCAACCTTGACAGGTGACCAATCAAACAATAATCTTTTGTGGAAAGACGGATTATATGAAGCTGAAGCTTACTATTCAAGCTGGAATGCATTAAGACCAGTCTTTGAAGATGGTCAACTGTTAGTTGACGATTCACTTCTTGAAATTCGTGAACGCTTGATTAAATAATATTTAAGCCCATGAATATGGGCTTATTTTTTTATAGAAAGGATTATAAAAAAATGGGAATTGACCTTTATTTATATAAACTTACAAAAACCAAGACTTAAAAAAATCTAAAACATACACTGAAGATGAATTATCAAACTATAATACATCTTTGGTAGAAGATAATGATTTAGATGAAGATTTTATTGAAAGATTTACACAAACCATCAATGTGGATTCTAGCTTTTTGGGATTATGAAAAAAACTTTATCAAAAGTTTAAAGAAAAAAATATCCAAATGTATATCAAGATGAACACAAACCTGACCATATTACATTTTCACAAATTGGACAAAGTTGGTCAAATGGTTGGTTATCCTATACATGGCAAGATGATTACTTAAAAACATCTATTACAACATCTGGTAGAAAACCAGAGGATTTTTAAAGATATTTTTTTGTTGAAGAAATTAAACCAACATACGTTTGGAAATCAGAAATTGTCAACCATCAAAAAAATAGAATTACCGATTATGGTTTTGATATTTTTACCTGATAATTGTGAATATTGCTTTTGATTATAATAAAGTAAAAAGAACTTGTAGATGAAGGTTTAGACCAATCATTCTTAGATGACTGGATTGACGGTCAAACTGCCCTTTTTAGCATGGTGGTAAAAAAATTGAAAGGATATAAATCATGACACTAAAACCATTAGACATGCAAATCTCTGTCATTGAAGGTTACTATGATGACGGACAAGAATTTACTAAAACAGTCCCAATTTACAAAAGAAACATATATAAAAGACAAACACTTGTTAAATATAATTCGAGATTTGTATGACAAACAAACTATTCTCAACGCTAAATACAATGTTCGTATAGATAAAAAAACATGTATGATTATATCAATTGTTACATCTATAAATATTACAAAAATACATGAAGTATTAGAAAAAAAGAACACTTTACTTATTTAGATATTTTTTTATATGCTAAAGTAACACACATATTAACAAGAAATAAACAAAAATCAATTTCCTAGTGATATTGCAATTATTTATTTTATCGATGATAACGGTATTCAAGTATTTGATACCCCTACAAAAAGATGAAGTTCTTGAATCAATTAGACAATTAATAAAAAAACCGATAAGTAGAAATTTGAAAGGAAAAAAACATGAATTTACTAAAAAGATTTAACATTAAAAGATTTAATTCATCAATTAGATATTGATGAAGTAGAACAAAAAAACGACTTAAAAAAAGGATATCAGTTCATACATTAATCAAAAAGCATATAAGAAAACTAATAAAAAAAGGTTTATTTAAGAGAAAAATATATCTATTATCAAATTGATAACAAACACCTTCATTTGACACCAACATACACATCTGATGGTTATTATCGTCGTTGTTATGAATTAGAAATTCAAGAAAATGATAAAGTAATTGCAGTAATAAACATCATCCCACTAATCATTAGTTATCAATTATTGGTCAAAGTAGAATATTTCAATAGAGAAGAAATAACACATGACCAAGTTATGACTTACTTGAAAACTATCATTGGATTATAAAAAAATCTATAAGAAAGGAAACAAAAATATGTCCAAATTACCAAGTCAAGAACTTGACATTTACAAGAACTATGTTCTAAACGAAATTTTTAAAAAGCATTTAAGAAATATGGTGATGTTGAACCTGAACATTTAAAACAACTTCTTGATATTGATATTGAAATTTCAGAAGTTACAAATTTAATTTATCCAAAAAAATAAAATTCACTAATGACTTTTTTTCTGAATATAAATCTCTTGATAGATTCAATTTGATTGAAAAAAACCAAACAATTTATTTGATGATTATCATTTAGAAGAAATTGAAGTACCATTAAAAAAATTTTTAAGTAATTCAAAAGATGAATTTAAAGTGACACCATATTCATCAGAATCAAAAAAATTAAATCTTTCATTAAAGAAAACGAAGATAAATTAAAACAAGGTTTTAAACTTCTTTATAATACGTATAAAACTAAAGAATTAATTCTTACAAATGGTGACGAACAAACATTTAATTTCATTGATGAAGAATATACATTACCCATCGATTATACAAAAGAAAAAAAGAACCGAATTAGACCAATATAAAAAAAGATAATTAAAGAACTACTACTCCCAATCTTCAAAAAAAGTAAGACCAATCAGTAGTGAAAAAAATTGGCTCTACTTGTCAACAAACACTATAATAACGAGGACTAATCATGGAATTCAATGAACATAATCTAAATGGTATTCTTCTTCAAGAGGTTAATTGTCAAAATGAACCAGAAGATAATGCTCTAACTGAAAAAAATATCCAAAACTTAAAGAAGAATTTTTTTAGCATTGGGTGAAAAATATGACACTCCACAAAAACGTTACGGTATGTTTCAACCAATTACTCTTTCAGACAACTCAATCGTTTGCAATAGTTATTCCAAAATGGATACAAAATCAAATGAAACACTCTTGATTAACAACATCAAAAGACTAAATGAGTTGTCTATTGAAACAGGTTTAGTTGCCTATGTACCAGAATACATTGGTTGTGAAGAAAATCCAGATGACTGGTATACCATCCGCAACTATATTGAAACATACACTTACATTCAAATTATCTAAAAAGAGGTTTAAACATGGAATTCAAAGTAACCCTTAGAAATAAACTAACAAATACTGAATTATCATTTGAAGAAAAATTCGATTTATACGACGTATTCCCTAATGATGATTACTTATTCGAATTATTAATCGAAAATATGAATCTTTCTGACCCTGAAGAGTATCATTCTGTAACAGATATTATCGACTGTCACTACGATGACCTTTTACAATTTATTGAAATCACAAATATCGAAGGTTTCGATTTTGACCTCGATTTCTCAGATGCTGATATTAATGATATCAACGAACTTTTCAATCTTGAAGTCGATATGGATAAACTTGAAGCCTACGCTGAATTCGATGGTTTCATGGATGTCTACAAAATTCTTCATGAAAAATGGGATGATATCTACCTCTATGAAGACATCGACACCTTTGATGAACTTGGTTATTATTACATCAATTCAATTTTGGGTGACATTTCAGAATTATCAAGAGAACAACTTGAAAGATACTTTGATTATGAATCATTTGGACGTGACCTAGACATGGACACAACTGGTTCATTCACTAAAAATGGATATCTTGACGCAAATAACGCTGGACATTAAAGGATAAAAAATATGCTAACACTAAGTAAAGATAATAAAACTTACGCTAATTACAGTTTGGAAAACTTCGATAAGTTCATGTCAAAGCTAATTGAAAAAAACATTAAAATATGCAGACATCAATCTAACTGTAAAAAGATTACAAAAAAGCTATCAATGAGTCTAATCCAAACCATTATGAAAACAATACAATTTTTAACATTTGATAAACATCTAGATGTTTTTCTTAATCAATGTGCCATCTATTGATAAAACATCAATCGATGTTGCTTTTTGTTCAAGATGATTATAAAGGCGATGTTGAACTCGATTCAACAGATGAAGACTATTACGGTTATCCTGTTATTAAATTAACAGATAAAGAATTTAATGAATTAAAAGATGAGTTCACAACCCAAATTTGTGACCATATTGTGTCAGAAAATATCGAACACGCTATTATCGTCACTTATAAGGATATCCAAATTTTTCAATTTTGAAGATTGGGAATATCAGCATCGAATGCCACACATCAGTTTTGCAACTGAAAATTAAACACATCGTCAGAGGGCTCTAAAACGCCCTCTAAGCGATTTTAAAATCTGACCATAGGTTTAGACCAGACCAATCTTAAAAATCGAATCTGAGCCATTCTGAGAGGTCTCAGAGCTATTTGAACAGAAAGGAATCATTCATGCAAACTATTTTTATCTGAAGAACAAATAAAACTATTAGATTTTTCATCACATTAATTATAATCAGTTTACTGATGATGAAAAGCTTAAATACCCAAGACATAAACGTCAATTTAAACGCTATGGAATGCCACCCAAGGTAGCTTGGGATGCCGATTCATCAATCTTGTTATTAGCATGGCTGAATGTTCAAGATTCAAAACACAATGAATTAGCAGATGAAATCACATATGTTTTAAACTATCAAAACAATATAAATATTGGAATTTGGTTAGACGTAGAAAGACGAGCTAAATATGATATCCAATATTTCTATCGCAAACTAGCTGAACTAGAAGATTTTTCAATTTTTTTATCATGGTTCTTCTGCCATACAGATAGTATTTTGCAAATCTACAAACACGATGCTAGTAGATTTATTGACTTTAAATTCCATCAATTCGAAATTGACACACCTAAATTTAAACTAAAAAGGAAATCAAGAATTTGCACTTAATTGGTTACTTGAACGTATTAAAATTATCATCAACTCTAACTATCGCCCAGAAGACGTCAGAAAATTCTTCCTTGTTTGGGCTGAAGTTCATACAATGTTTTGGTGGTAATTATTAAGAAAGGAAATCAGATATGTCTTTTGACCCAACATTATTAATGGAAATAACACTTGTAAGTATCGTATTTCTTCATATAGGCTATTTTTATAGACAAGTTTGTATATATAAGTCCAGTGAAAAATTTTTTTGAATTTCTGACAATACTAATATTCGTTGCAATTTCAACTATTCTACTACTTCTTATCATCAGTAGCATCTGGTTATTATGTACCACAACATTATAAAAGAAAGGATACCTCATGAACCAATTAATAAATGACTTAATTACAGTACCAACATTTCTAAATGTGATTCTCATTTTATCATTTATCGCATTATTCATATTAGCAATTATTGCTGATATTTATAAAGATAAACACCCTTATCAAAAAAATCCATTTATTGTCTATGCTGTTTTAGCATTTATCACATGTCTTACCTTAGCAATTGGAGCAAAAAGTAAAAAAATCTCTTTTGTTGCAAATAAGCCTTTAGACTATGTAATTGTTCAAAAAAATCTGACACCGATATTACTATTTCTAGTAAAACTATGTTCGTTAATGACATTACATTAAAAAAATCAAAGAAAAACATCAATGACGGATTTATTGTTGAACACAACGAAAAAAAGAATACGTGATTCGCAATAATCAAATTAATAAAAAAATTAATAAATAATCTTTAAAAAAAGGAAATACTTATGTCAAATAGATACAATCTTTACTTAAGAAACACTACAACTGGTGAAGAACACTACCACCAACTATTTGGAAACAATGAGTGGTACAATACGTTCGCTAAATATCTAAAAATCAATTGGCGCCAATACTGAAGACGAATGGATTGATGAAATCAAAGTTCCAGATTTACTAGAACTTGTCAAAGCAATTGATGAAACAGTATGGACTGATATTATCTTTAATGGACCTATTCCAAAGAATGAAACCTACAATCCATATAAAAGAAACTAAAATGTATTCACCATATCTTGATTTCTCACCAAATTTAATCAAATATGACAATGATACTGAGAATTTGGTAGTTCCATTTCCAATGTACCAAATTGCATCAACACTTGCTAGAGAAGCTTATTTCTTTACGTCATACAGTTTTATCAACTGGTTAGAAAAAAAATCAAGCCATTGAAAACACTAGGATTCAATTCACAAAACACTCATATATGCCTGAAAAAAATCATTTCGTGAGGAAGGTGAACCAATTATTATTGGCGATTTAGCACCTGAATTTGAATTATATATTTCGTATGAATAATATTAACCGAGCTTTGCTCGAGTCTTTTTTTCATTAGAAAAAAACGATAACAATATTGAAATAATCAAAATTGAATTATCTAGTGAAAAAAAGTTAGGAGTATTAAAGCAAAATGGTATTTTTACTTTCCAAAAGATAACATTCTCTTTACAGATGGTATAACAGTTCCATCAGAAAAAAAGAAGAATTTATTAAAAAGAAAAAAACAATCCAATTATCAAAAGCTATAAAGAATTATCTACACTTATAAAAGTTGATGATATTATTGAACTCGCTAATAAAACATATTTAATAAACAACGATGTATATACCACATCAACAATTATAGGTACACCATATGCTTTAGCTAAAATTATCAATTTAAAAACATCCAGAATCATTAAGTAGAAAAGCATTGAAATCAGAATCTGAATATTTTACAAAAAAATTAAAACCTCAAGATTCAAAAAAATGAAGCTACATTTGATAAAAAAACCTGCTAAATATAACATTAATGGTATGGAATTTAATTATCTAACTGAAATTGCCAAGCATTTTAACGTAAATGTTGAACAATTAAGAATGAGAATTTATAAACAAAAACATGTCAATTCAAGAAGCCATTAATCACAAACCTAAAGAAATAAAACGTAAAAAGAAAAAAATAGAAAAAAATTATCACTCAAGATGGAGAAATTTTTTTCATCGGTATATGAAATTTCTAAAAAAAATATAATTTAGCACAAGTTACAATAGAACGTTTAATAAAAAAATAATAAATCCATCAAAAAAACTATACAAAGAACAAAAAAACCTAACAGTCACGAAATAACAATCAATAATGTTACATACAAATCATTCATTGATTGTTGTAAAAGCTTACAATATAAATCACGATACGGCTTACTCAAGACTCAAAAAGAGGTTGGTCATTAGAAGATACTTTTTAGAAAAAAAGGTTAAAAAAACAAACATCTATTAATAAAAAAATATCAATAAAAAAACCTACAAAAAAAGAGAACCGATATTGATTAATGGTAAGTCATATCCAAATATAAAAAGCGACTTGTAAAGATTTAAACATCAAATATAATACTTATAAAAACAAGACGTAAAAAGGATGGACATTAGACGATGCTCTAACAAAACCACTTATTAAATATAAAACAAGATAAATGAGTAATTTATAAAAAGGAGATTGTAAATCATGTCTATAACATTATTTCCAGACCAAGAATATATCATACAACAAACACTTGAATTAATTGATAATGGCAAAATTCATGAAAATGTACTTATAACATCACCATCTGGTTCAGGTAAAACATTCATTATTGCTGGTCTTATCAAAAAAATTAATTGATTTAGGTTTTTGAACAAAAAGATTTTTCTCGTTATAGCCCCAACGTATGAAGTTGCTGAACAAATCTCAAATCGTATAAATTCAGCTCTAAACATTTCATCAAATGATGTGCCAATAATGGGTTCTGTAAAAACATCTAGAATTGAAGATATTAAAAGCAAATCAATAAAATTTATACTGATTGATGAAGCTCATCATACTGAAGCTGATACATACAAAAAAAATCAATTGCTAAATTTTCCAACGCTATCACAATTGGATTCACAGCCACACCAATGAGAAATGATGATAAGGAACTTAAAAAAACACATATCAACATTTAATAAGTGGTCTTAGCATTTCAGAACTCATAAAAGCTAAAAGATTAGCTGAATATGAATACATCATACCAAAAACAGATAATCTTCCACTTACATCAAAAATATCTAAACATTTTTGAATTGTGATTACCATTCAGAAAATAAAAAAACAAAAAAATTAGACCGTATTATCTACGGAGATATCATTCAAACTTGGTTAAAACATGCAAAAAAACCGACAAACAATTCTTTTTTTGCACCATCTATTGAAGAATCTAAATTGATTGCTGATGAATTTCAAATGTTTGGAATTAATGCTGTTCACGTAGATGGTTCAACTATAGATTCTGAAAACCGATTCAACATCATTAAAAAAAATTCAGACAAGGTGATATTAAAATTCTTTGTAATTATAACCTTGTTTCAGAAGGCTTTGACGTTCCAAACGTATCATGTGTCATTCTTACTAGAGAAACAAACTCAGTAATCATGCACCTACAACAATGTTTTAGAGCTATGAGAATTGGAAATGATGTTAAACAAAAAAAGCAATCATCATCGACCATGTTCAAAAATATAAATAAATTTGGTAAACTTGAAATCAATAGAGGTTGGTCATTAACAATGTCTCAAGCTGAAAAAAAGCTCTAGCTAAAACAGGTAGAGATACACGTAGCGCTAAAAAAAGCTAAAAAAACTACGATATTAATTATTCAACAATGACTGATGCTGAAATGATTAATTTAGCCAACGTTAAAAAAATCCTCAATTTGAAAAAAAGATATTGAGCACATTTTATCTTTACCAAAAAAACAACTGATACTGAAAAAAATCAAAAGCTTTTTCAAGCAATGGTTCAACTTCAAAGGAAATATAAAATTGTATCACCAAGAAACATGCCGACTTGGTCAACAATTATGGCATTAAGATATGAATTTGCAACAGATAATATCAAAAAAACACTATTACTCAAAAATTATCCAAATTTAATATTTTATTAATAAAATTATAAACAGGACATAAGCTCATGATGATTTATAACAAATATAAACCTGGCGATACCGTTTTTCCTAAATGGAAATCGCTTAACTATCAAATCCAGTGACCCAAAAAGTTTATGGCTCACATAACAATTATTATATTTATGCTAACACTGAAGAAAAAAAGGTGTAGTCACTATACCTATTTGGTAATTAAAAACCAAAAAAATTATTAAATAAAGGAGATATTCCAATGGGAAATTACAACAAATGGAACCGTGATGAAGTTGACAACAACTCCGAAACACCAATCAATGTTGTCTTATTTGTCTCACGAAACAAAGACAACAAGGATATTGAAAAACTTCAAAGAACGCAGAAATGCGTTTGTAACAACAAGAACTAAAGACGACTTTCGTCTAATTGAAGATTTCTACGCTTTTGTTCGTAAAGGTAAACCAAACGAAATGTGTAGAATGTATTTTTCAGTTAATCCACGTTCTAACAGTAAAACAAAAAAAGCTCTAATGCACCAACTTATTGAAGAACAATATAACATGGCAACAATGCCACAACGAATTGCCGCTATTGCTGCTAAAAAAGAAAATGCTGCTGATTCAAAACACCTAAAATGGATGTTTGATTTTGACCCAATTGATGGTGAAAACTTAGATGATTTAGTAAACGCTTTTGTAGATGATATTAACTATTATCACAACAACACTCGTACTAAAAAAACAATGAAAAAAACGTCCACCAATCAAAATTGATGGCTATAAAACACCAAATGGTTATGCAATCATTGTTGACCAACGTTTTGACACTCGTGAATTACTTCAGAAGTGGACAAACGTTGAACTGAAACGTGATGACTTGTTATGTGCTAAATGGGCTTATAATAAATAAATACTAACCGAGCTTTTGCTCGGTTTTTATTTTCTTTAGAAAAAAACGATATTACTATTGTAATAAAGAATCAACATTATATAAAAGAGATATACCTGCGTCACTTGTGACCCTGCACCTCAAAAAAATGACGAATGTTGATTGACATGGTACCGTTATCAACGGAGTAAAGTTTGGAACCCAAGTGGGTCAGTAAACAACGCCATGTCATTACATTGTATTTAAATAACAATAATTAATTTACAGAAGCTCTGACAGACATAGCCGTTCGACACGGAAGTATCTTGATAAATACGGCTCATCACCGTGACCATCAAGCTCTGCGAGGGTGGGTCCGATGTCTAGTCATCTCAGAAACCATAGGTTCGAATCCTGTTTTGAGACTGATTATCTCATGTTGAGTCATGGGGACGGTTTCTGTAAGTTAATTATTTTTTTATCACAAAGGAGAAATAAATATGTCATTCGATGCAACATGTACTTGTCCACGCTGTCACAAAGTTTGGTATGAATGTGCAACTGGTGATGAAACATTCACTTGTCCACAATGTAGTTATCAAGATATTGAACCTGAAGAACTTGATTTATATGATGATTTAGATATAGACGAAGACGAACTTACACCCACAGAATGGATTGAAAAAGTTACCTTTTGTATTGCAGATAATATTTCTATCAAATCACAGAATTAGAAACTCAGCATTACTGAGTTTTTTTTATTTGCTGAAGCAAACGCTTTTGATTTTGAAATAAAATCAAAGGAGTATTGTTATTATGCTTATTCAAAAAGATATTACAACCATTGAAAAAAAGGTGTAATCATGCACCAAGTCAACTGTCAAAAATGTCATGGGTGCTGGTGTAGCTAAAGCTATTTACCTAAAACACCCACTTGTTAAACAAGCTTTCCATGATTTGGCAAAAAAAGAGCCATACAATACTCCTAACAAGAGATTTGGATTGGTTCAACCAGTTAGAATCAATGAGCAACTCATTGTTCTAAACAGCTTTTTCACAGCTGTATTACGGACGTAACAAAAAAATATCAAATACACTGATGAGAATGCTCTCATCAAAAAAACTTGAAAAAGCTTGATATTTATGCAAAAGAAAGAAATCTCCCTGCATATGTTCCTGAGAAAATTGGTTGTAACTTAGCCAATGGTAACTGGAACAAAAATCAAAGATTTTATTGAGAAAGAAACAGATATCATTATCGTTTCTTTTCGGTTAGAAAAGGAAAAATTTGCATGAAAGATAAATACGATTCAAAAAAATAAATATGATTCAGCTTACAGCTTATTCCTTATCGTATTATGCCCTATGTTGATTATAATTTTATCTTTTTGTTATGCAGCATTGAAACAATAAAAAGAAAGGAAATTTTTTTAATGGAAAAAAATTTAAAGAATTTCTAATGACATTGGGGCTTCTCATAATTGGTTCAATAGTAGTCGCATCTGGATTTATCATATGGGCTATATCAATGGATAAAGTATTAGTTGATTTCACTACAATTAAAGATGTTATATCTCAAGAATATGTAACCGAAACAAACCTCACGGTCAAAGATTTGAAAATTAGCAAATCTGACCTATCTATCACCATTGATAACGACAGTGTTTTTGATACAAACTCATTCAAAGAATCAGATATCAAAGGTTCTTTTTGATGTAGAATATACACTTAGTGATAATTCAACATTTACAAAAAAACATTTGAACTAAAAAGACACTCATGATATCCCTGATGTCGGCTCAACAGTTTCAACACAATATTATAAAAGGTATTTACGAAAAAAATAACTTATGATAAAAACACAAACAATTAAATCTCAAAATAAATTACAAAAAGGTGATAAACTAGCAGAAGATTTAATTGAACCTTTATATAGTTGGGAAACAATCAATCAAAGAAAAAGAACCTCTTAAAACAACAATAAAAAGTGACATATCCAAAAATCAAATAGTTATTTTTAATAAACTAGATACTGTCACATCTGAATACATAATCAAACCATAATCGAAAGGAATCATAAACATGCTCGTTAAATACAAAGTTGATTACATCATCCCTTTTGAAGATTTTTAACTACTTTAAACTTCAAGACCAAATTCTAAAAAGATGTCAATAAAAAAATATCCAACAGACAATTTCACACTTGAATCAATCGAATTAGATGGGTTTACATATTATGACGCCAATAAAGGTGATTTATTCACAGGTGAAGCTATTGTTAAAAATGACACAAACAATCCCTTACGGTCAAGAACCACAAGGAAATTGGTTTGAAATCAAATATCTTCGTTAAAAAGTAAACAAAACTAAGAAAGAAGGAGTATTTCGCAATGACAATCTATAAACCACTAAGCGCATACGCTATCAAAAAAATGATTCTAATATTATAGCGGATGTTACAATTTATCAAGACAAAGAAGTTGTCCATCATGAAGTTATTGTTAAAAAAACAAAAAAAAGCATTTCACAATAACCATAAATCATTTATCAAAAAAATAATGTTTTGACACTAGATGAAATTTAAAGGTGTCAAAAAAATGCAAGAAACAAAAATCAACAAATCACCCACTTCTGGGATGGATTATAATTCAATACCTTAGAATTCTTCTCATTCCAACTATCCTATATACATCTTTAAACATTAACAAACTTGTCGATATTGTTCATGAAATCACATCTAACACTCTTGACCCGTCCTTAACAGTTCAAACTCAAGAACAAGCTATTAATCAACCACAACCATTCGTTCATGTATATGACATAATGATAAATATCATGCCACAAATCAGCCTCGGTGTTGCCGTTTTAGCGTTTATGTATGCGTCATCATTTACAATAGCTCTTATTTATTATAAAACAAGCCCTGATACAGAATACCGTATGTTGAATTCAAATAACATTGAAGCATACAAATCAGACGTTAATAAATTGACTCCTACATTATTTTTTTCATATTATTAATAACATCAGTTATACATTCAGCAATGCACTAAAGAAAGGAATAATATATGAAATTTCTATTAAAATTAATGTATGACAATCTATCAGCTTTTATTGGAAATTCTTTAATTGTATATGTCATTGATGGGCTTATGCGAAACAATTTAAAAAGTAGACCATGCTGTATTCTTGTTTACACTTGCCGTTCTAAGCATTTATCAAAATGTTAGACATCAAAAAAATAAAAAAATATAATCTCAGTTTTACTGAGATTTCTTTTTACATGTAAGCGCATCGGGCTTCGCCCGATAAGCGCTTTTTGTTTGCCAAAGGCAAACGATTGTTATTTTGTATCAAAAATAAATCGAGGTGTATAATATGCATATTAAAGAATGGAAAAATATGACTGCTATTAATTATAACGGTAAACGTTATATCCTCTTTTTCGGGTATAAAGCACCGTTTAGCAATATGTATAATAAAGAATTTGAATGTCAATTAAAATCTTTTAAAAATGCAGAACAAGCATTCGCTTATAAAAAAGCTGAACTCTTTGCACCTGAAATGATGGACGAAATTCTTAATACTAAAATTGGTTCTGAAGCTAAAAAAATTAGGCTCTAAAGTTCCAAATTTCAATAAAAAAATATCTGGAATTCTCGTCGCATTACGATTATGGAAGGGATTATTTACCAAAAATTCCAAGACTCTGAGTTAGCTGATATTCTAAGACTCACAGATGACGCTGAACTTATTGAAGTAAGCCCTTATGATTCTTATTGGGGTGCTGGTGTAGATAAAGACCAAATGATTGAACTCATTAAGAAAGGTCAATCTTACCCAGGTCAAAATAGATTAGGTCAAACTCTCATGTGGATGAGAAAATATCATATCTAAAAGATTGGGTTATTCCAATCTTTTTTTATTAACTATAAGCGCATCGGGCTTCGCCCGATAAGCGCTTTTTGTTTGCCAAAGGCAAACGATTTTTTTAATTTGTTAATAAATTATAACAAAAGAGGTTCTATCTGTGTCACTATACGAAACAGCTACTATTTCTGTTGTCACAACAGTTAATAACGAAACTAAAATTGCCTTGTTCACACAACCACTTCGTCGTTTTTGAAGTTAAAACAGTTAATTCGGATGATATTGAAACAATCACAAAAGCAACTGAAGAATTCCATGCTGAAGTTGCAAATTCTACGGTCTTTTCGCTTCAACCATGACAATCTACAATAACGTCAACCACGTCAATGAGCTAGTTTTGCGTCTAGAAAAAAACTATTCAAAGATGATTTCGCTTCTGAAGAACAAATCAAAAAAAGTTGTTTCTGATATCGAAACACAAATCAACGAATCATACGCTAGTTCAGCTCCAGTTTACGTTTCATTCTAATAATAATTAAGAAAGAGGTAGAAATCCATGTCAATTTATGCAAACATTAAATTCAACATGAAAGATGGTTATCCTGAACCAATTCTTCACAATTCACAAGCAGGTGAATTCCGTGACGCTCTTGCCAACTTAATCAAAAATCTATGATGAAAAACACGGAAATAAAAAAACAATCACAAACCATCACTCTTTCAGGCGAAGAACTTGTTGAATTTGGCAAACATTATGCAGATGAAGTTGAATGTGAACCTATCGCATTCCTCATTGAAGACAAAAGAACACGATTGGGCTGAAAGAAAAGAAAAACTCGTATTTGATTATTACAAAAATGGTGAATTCAGCATTGAAGATAATCGAATTGTTGGTTATAACTGTGATAAAGCTCAAACTTTTATGCCAATTTACAACTTATACAAAGAATGGGCTAGACAAGACGCTTTACAAGGTGAAACTAACATTGAAGAAAACTTACCAATCTTCAAACGTTACATTCAACTAACCCTTGAAGGCAAAATGTTATTCGGTGTTCAAATCTCAAAAAAATTGAATCTGTAACTCTTGAACTTTGCTAATGAAAAGGAGCCTGAAATCATGCATTACGAAATCGCAAAACATGACCTTAAACCAGGTGACATTCTCTATCACATCGAAAACAATGGTAATCTCCACGAAATCATTCTCCAAAAAGAACATCTTGAATGTAATCACACCTATTTAAACCGACCAAATGAAGTAATCTTTGCATACACAATAAATCCAACTGAACCTGTCACTGAACTCGATAACCACGCAATTGTTCTATCAGCTGCAATTCAAAGAAATGGTGATGTTATGTATATTCCAGTTGCATCTCACACTTACCTTGATAAAGATGTTGCAGAAAAAAAGTTGCAGCACAAATCAAAGATATTTATGAAAAAAATCAAAATTTGCCAAAATTTACAAAAAAACTCGTATTCATGCACCCTCGTTCACACAGGTACATGACTACCTTAGATGTTGATTCTAAATCCATCAAAGAAAAAAAGTCGAAACTTGGCAAAAAAACAATACGCTTATGAAGAAATTCCTTTCAAAATGTTCTTCATAAATGACTATGGTGAAATTTATCGCTATGAAGAATTACTTGATGAATTCATTGAATATCAAAAAGCTCTTAAACTAAAAAGATAAACTTGAAATTGATTTCTAAGAATCAATCTAATCTCAGCTTTGCTGAGATTTTTTTCAATTAACCATGTTAATCGATTTTTATAATCGATAAACAATTATAAACTAGGAGTTAACAAAATGTTAAGTTATAAATGCATGATTAGACAAGAAAATTCAGAACCAATTATACTAATCGTTCATGCTGATTCAGCTGAAAATATCAAAACAACTATTGAATCAACATTTGGTATCGGTTCACTTTTATATAGTGAACCATTTAGGATTTAAGAAAGGATAATTATATTATGACACAAGAAGAAAGATACTACGCCCTTGAAGCTGCTGGGGTAGACAATTGGTCTGGCTACGATTTTGCTATCGAAATGGCTGAAGAAGATGGTCACGATTGGTCAGATTTATCGCCAGAAGCTAAAATGGATTATCTCGACTGCGCTGGCGTTGATAACTGGACATATTATAGTGACGCATTTGAAGATTACTAAAAGGAGTTAACTATGAGTACATCATTAGACATCATGACAGAAAAAAATTTCAACATTTACATAAACGAATATGAAGAAATTAAAGTTTATAACCCAATGGTACTATTTGAAAAAAATTATCACAATATTATACTAATTTTTTTCTGGTAAAACCTACAGGTTATACGATATTGTTCTTGAAGGTCAAGAAATCAGCAATGATTTCTCTAGAGAAGAAGAATTCCTCATCTACAAATTGACCAAAAAAACAAATCATTGAACTAGTAAACAAATCTAACGATAATGAGCTGATTGATAAATGGGAACCAATTATCGAATCATTCAAATCATCAAATAATGATGATTATTTGTATTTTATTATTGATAAATAAAGGTGAAAACATGCAAACCAAAAAAAGAAAAACAAAAATCCAAACAGTTTACGACTATCTAAAAAAACCATCAAAACTTAAAAAGGTTTTGATTTTTAAAATTGATAAATACGGAAGTCTAGAAATCACAGATGAGAGAACTCTAGAGTCATACTATAAAGACACTTACAGAGATTACTCATTATTCGTCAGCACTGAAAAAAAGAAATATTGTTTAAAAATTTGTATCACAAATGGGATATAGAGACCAATTCGATTCAGATGATGCAAACAAATTACACTCAAAAGATATCAAATTTGAGATTTACAAAAAAATATGATTTATCTAACATTTGACATCCAAGATGGAACAAATCTTGAACAATTAGTAGACCACATCAAATTTATGGCTGATTACCTCTTGCAATTTGATTAAAAAAATCATAGGTGAAGAATTAAAAGATTATGAATAAAAAAACAAACAACTAGTATTAAAAAGAAAACATTAGTCCTAAAACAAAAAAACGAATTTTTTTCGTGAAATCCTATCCCTCTATATTGAAAAAAATCAATAGACGGTGATTTGGATTACGAAACAATTCTATGGCGCATTCGTGAATGCTCAAACGGACTAATGTTTTCAATTCTCAGATGGCACTATTAATACACTCATTTTGAAACAAAATGATGCCATCTGGAAAGAAAACGAAAAAAACGCAGCATTATTCTTAAAGATAAACCAAATATCAAAAGACAGTTGAAGAAAAGAATCATGCGCTGCTACTACGAATTGAAACCAAAACAAAAGGACATGAAACAATGACAAATATCAAACCTGAATCAAGCACATTTTCAAACTTTATTTGTTCTAAACAAATATATGACTAACAAAAACGAGTCAAATCAATTAGAACTAAAAACTTGGATGTCAATTATTGAAAGTAACCTATCAGAAATGATACTTTTTGAACCATTCATCTTGACAGACTTCTCTGTCCAACATATTAATAATATTCTTCAAACACAAATTGAACTTGAAGAAAAAAATATCCATAACTTAAAACAGTATTGCTCAAAACAAAAGGATGCAATCCTATGATGAATTCAAATATTTTGTCGAAACAATGCTTTCCATTTATAAACAAATAGGTTAAACACTATGAAAATAACATCAGCAGGAATCATAGCTTATTTCTTTGACAAAGATTCTAAACAATTCAAATTCCTAATGGCTCATCCAGGTGGACCCTATTTCAAAAATGTCAAAAACTATGGTTTTCCCAAGGGTCAGCATGAACAAAATGAATCTTTAAAAAGAAACAGCTATTCGGGAGTTCAAAGAAGAAACAGGTTTAAACATTGATTATTTGAGACTAAAAACTTGTATCGAAAATATCACAAAGCAAAAGAACGTCTACTACTTTCTTTACCCTATGGACGAAATCTGGGATACATCAAAGATGCACTCTAATCAATTTTATCTTGAAAAATTTCAAGAGTCATTCCCTGAACTAGATGATTACAAATATGTACCTCTTGACGATTTAAAAGATGTACTGTTCCCACAAGATAAAAACTTAGCTGAAAGAATATCACCTTTACTTGAAAAACATATTTGAAAGGAACATAAACTTATGCCAAAATTAAACTGGAATCAAGTTGCAGATAAAAATGAAACTAATGGAAAAAAAGAATCATCCAAACTTGACCCAACTATGCCAATCGCTATCCGTCTAGACATGCGTTCAGGTGGCTCATTTGTCAAAGGTTTAAACAAACCTTTTGATAAAACTTTTACACAAGCAATGCTTGAAACAGGTCAAGCTTTAGCTGAACAAGTCCAAGGTACACAATTAGTATATGTTGGTTCAGATGAAATCACACTATTGTTATTCAACAATGGACCAAAAGAACACTTCACACCATTCTTTGAAGGTAAACTCCAAAAGATGGTTTCATTAACAGCTGCTATCGCAACAGCTGAATTCAATAAAGCTTGGTATGAACTGTCTAGAAATTATCTTGATTTCAAATACCAACCAACATCAAATGACTATAAATATAAACGAACATTAGATGAAAAAAATTATTCAAGGCTCGATTTGACTCAAGAGCATTTAACATTTATTACAGTAGTCATTTAAACATGCCAGGCGACATCTATGACGCTCTAACATCCATCTGGTGGCGTGTCAATGACGTTTCAAGAAATTCAGTACAAATGTATGCTCGAAAGTATTTCTCACAAAAACAACTCAATAATGTCAAGACAAAAGATATGTTGAAAATGTTACACGAAATTGGTCACGTATGGGAACATGACGTGCCGACAACAAACAAATATGGCAACATCATTATTCGTGAGGCTTACCACGGCTATGGATATAATCCAATTACACAAAAACGTGTACCAACAATTCGACACAGATGGACTACTTCAGATGAAGAAGAAATGAGTGAATTCCAAAAAGTCTCACACTCAAGAGAATTTGTTGACACACAAATCTTTAAAAGATTAATTGGAAAGAAATAAGAAAAAAACCTCAATTAGAGGTTTCTTTCTAATATCAAGCGCATCGGGCTTCGCCCGATAAGCGCTTTTTGTTTGCCAAAGGCAAACGAATTATATTCTGTAACATAAAATTTTAGAGGTAAAAACACATGAAACTAACAGAATGTAATTTAGAAAAAAACAATTCATGACAATCATCAAAGGTGATTTTTCGTGATGCTGATTATGTTGAAAAAAACATATACATTTTCAAATGAAAAATTTGAACAAACCATCGCATTTTTAACAATCATTCAAGACGTTTACAACCAAAAAGAACAACTTGAAGTCAATCAAGAACGCCTTGATATTGCTTGTCATCTAGATGATTATCTAAAGATTTATTTCAAAACATATACTAACACAAACATCATGGAAATAAGTGAATATGCAGACAATTGGATTACAGATGAAGCAGTAGATTTTATGCCTGAAATAATCTTTGGCGACTACTACTATCCAAGAACTATTGAAAACATCAAAATCATCAAAGATGGTAAAGTATATGTTTTTGATAAAAATCAATCCGAAGAAGATATTAAAAGCTGCTCAACAATATGTTATTAACTGGTTGAAAGAATCAGCATAAAATCATCTCAGCTATGCTGAGATTTTTTTATATTAAGCGCGTCGGGCGCAGCCCGACAAGCGCTTCTTTAGGTTGCTATTCAGCAACCGATTTATACTTTGTAAAAAAATAAGATTTTTTTAAAAAGAGGTACGTTATCATGAAACAATACGCAGTAATCACAATCGACGGTCAAGCAACCATCTACGCTGAAAACAAATTCCAAGCTTGGGATATGGCATCTGACATCTTCACAGATGTTATCGATGTTCAATTCGTAAAAGCTATCTAATCTCATGATTTCCTGAGATTTTTTTTTCAAAAAAAGGAACCTTTACCATGCTACTAAGAGATTTCATCAAAAAAATCACAAATTGAAACTAACGAAAACGAAATTCTTCTCCTAGAAGATTTCTTTTGGAATCAACGTTTCAACTTCACATCCACTAGAATTGATTTCAGACATTGAAACATTTCTTATGACTGCTTAATTGAGGTGAAAACACATGCTTTCAATCAGAAACCAATATGCTGAAATGGGTGTTAACCAGTATTACAAAACAAATGCTAACTCATACCAAAACCCACATGAAAAAATCATTCAATCTCTAATTGAAACATCATTAACCACAGTAGACTATGGTAATAATGTATTAGACATGTGTTGTGGCAATGGTTTGATTACAAAAAAATATTGAACCATCATGTAAAAAAATATTTATGGTAATGACCCATTTATGAAAAAAACAATATGTCGAACAAACTAGAAAAAAAATGTTTTTGATTATGATTTCACACAATTATCTCAAAAACGCAAACTTACCAAAAAGTTGACACAATTGTATGCAGTTTTGCTCTACATCTATGTGAAAAAAATCATTGTTACCAAACGTTTTTATATAATTTCAGTTTAATTGCTGATAAATTAATTATCATCACACCTAATAAAAAAACCTGAAATCAACTTGTTTTTGGACACTAGAAAACGAAACTATTCAAGATAAAGTTCGATTCAGAGTTTATTCCAAAACATCGTAAGCGCGTCGGGCGTAGCCCGACAAGCGCTTTTTGTTTACCAAAAGGTAAACGTTTTTCTAATTTGTAATCAAATTATAAATAAAGATTAGAGGTAAACCACCATACGTACATACAAACTCCTTCAACACATGGAACAACTTGGTCAAGATATTCAAACAATCCTTGAATATCTAGCATTAAACAAAGACCATTTCGTCACATACGCTATCGTTGACCCATTCGGAAAAAAACAATTCTCGAAAACAACATCAAAATGACAGACAATGGTAAATTAATGAACACTGTTTCATTCCCTGATGGTGACAAAATGGAACCTGCACCATGTAACGTAACCTTTGAACAAATTCAAGCTATTATCAACTATGTCAAGAAACAAGACCCAACTGAAGAATACAAAAATACATTCTCAGATAAATGGGATGAGATTGTCAAAGTCACAACATTAAATGTTGGACAAAACAAAATGGTTACATATCGCTAAAAAGAAAGGACATTAAACTTATGCACAAACAATACAAAGAACTAACTCCTGCTAAAAAAATGATTGTGGCTTTCTTATACGACCTATATAGACATCACTATTCACTAGGTCCAGCAAACTATGTGAAAGCTTCACTAATTGATGATTTTAAACACCATCACGCCACATACATGTACAAAAATGTGGAAGATTATATTAATTGGGACTACTTCAAAGCATATGAAGAAGATATCAATGACAAATCAAAGAAATCTAATCTCTTTAAACTATCAAAAGATGTTATTCTTCAAATTGAAAAAAATACAAACGTATTGATGAAGAACTCAGAAAACCAAAATTCAGTGAAAAATCGTTCACTTCTTTTATCCAAAGAAAGGAAAATAAGCCATGCAACTAATAAAAACCTACAAAGCTGTCATTAATCATCAACTCGGATACACCATGATAGGTCCAATTCAAATGGCTGAACACGCTAACCTAAGACGTTTAAAAGAATTAGTCTTCCCTCATTTGGACAAACTCGAAATTGGTCAAAAAATTCCTAACGAATTAAAATGTTTATCAAATGGTCATTGGATTAATTTGTGTTATACACTAAATGATGATTTATATCCATTATATATTGTTATCGAAAAACAACATGTTAAAATATGTAACCAAAGACCTTTTTACAAGGAAACCAATCTGAAGAAAACGCAGATGGTTATTACGACTTCATGAAAGACTTCGACTAAAATATTATCTCAGCTATTGCTGAGATTTTTTATATACTAAGCGCATCGAGCTTCGCCCGATAAGCGCTTTTTTCTGGTTGCTATTCAGCAACCGATTTATATTTTGTAAAAATCAAGTTTTTAAAAAAATAGAGGAAAGTATCATGAAAAAAAGTAATTAAAGTATCAGCTATCACAATCCTTACTATCGCTACTATCGTTCTTGCTGTGTTTGCAATTATCAAAGAAAAAGAAAGAATCGACATGCAAGAAGCTCAACGTTTAAATCAAATTGAACAAGTAGCAAACATCACTGAAGAAACTGTTTTTCGAAACAACAAACCAAGATGAAGCAAACCAACTTATTGCTAAAAATTCAAGAAAGCAAAAAAAGATTATCAAAATTGATGTTCGCAAACAAAAAGTCAAATCAAAAAAACACTCCAATTGTAATCTCAATTACATACGGAAACTAATTTCGAGGTACAAAATCATGACAAAAAAATTCAACGTTTACTACAACAATTAAAAAGAAAAGTCATCATTCTCATATGACATCGCTCTTGGTCAATACCAATTGCTAAAAAGACACAAAAAGCTTCAAAACAAGCTTTTTGATGACTTTGCAGATGACTTACAAGGCGCACTTAGAATGTTTCAATAAAAATAAAATCGAGGTAATTAAACATGCAAAACAAATTAAAAAAACGTACTTTTTCCAACAAACTGAACTTGCAGTATTAGCCGTAACACCTTCTGGTAAAGAATATTGGTTTAACCTTAACCATGAACTTCCTAATGGACCAGCTGTTAGAGACTTGACATTTGAAAAAAATTGCAAGTCTTAGAAACAACCGTTACTGAAACAAAATTACTTCAAGACGGTTATACACCAGTATTCTACGTTTCAGAACCACAAATGTAAAAAAACAAAATCATCTCAGCTTTGCTGAGATTTTTTTATAACATTAAGCGCGTCGGGCACAGCCCGACAAGCGCTTCTTTCAGTTTGCCAAAGGCAAACGAATTATATTTTGTAAAAAAATAAATTTTTTTAACAAAGAGGTAAAACATTATGAAAAACTTGCAAAAATTTATATGGATGAACAAAATCGTGAATGTTGTGAACACACTAAAAAAACCACTAATCGATGCTGAACCTGAAGAATTAAAAGGTCTCATTTATTATGACAACAACAGTAAGTGTCCACATTGCAAAAAAATCAAATCAAAAGTAATTCCATTTTTAATTCAAAAAAAGAGGTATCTATCATGAAACAATATGCAGTAGAAACTAAATTTAACGGAACAATCGTTGTTTCAGCTATCGATGAATTCAACGCTGAAGAACTTGCAATCGAAGTTATCTCATCTGATGACGAAATCATCAGCGTTCAAGAATTAGACATGTAAGAGGTTCACAATAATGCTTGCTTACGAATGTCTCATCAAAACTAAATCAAATGTATTTCCAATGATTGTTCATGCCGAAACTGAAGATGAAGTTATCTTCACAATCAAAAACGCTTTTGGTGAAAACAATCTACTTTACATGTTTCCATTTACAATTTAAAGAGGTACTAACTATGTCAATCTTAATTACAAACATGAAAAATTGGTCAAACTGTCAAAACTCGATACTTTTCAAATGTTATCGCTGACTTGAAAAAAGTATCAGACACAATTTTTGAACTATCATACCAGGACATGGCTCCTTCAGTTATTCAAGGTCAAATGACAGTTCGTGACCAAACTGACATCTTCGAAATTGACTACAAAACTCAACTATTGATTGAGCAAAAAAACAATTGTTTTTCAGCAGATAATAAATGCAAATTTTTATAACTAATAGGTAAAAAAACAATGTCCACAAAAAGAACTAATCAAAGAACTAACAGACAGATTCTACTACATCTCACTTGATGAATTCAAAGAGCTAAATAAAGAAGTTCAAGAATTATCAAACGTGATTGAATCAAACGATTTATTATTAACATAACAAGCGCATCGGGCTTCGCCCGATAAGCGCTTTTTGTTTGCCAAAGGCAAACGATTTGATTTTTCGTAAAAAAATAATTTAGGTTAATAAACACTGGCTATTCGCGTGTATACGGTTCGATTCCGTTTGAACTTTGGAAGTAACGTTGGCAATACCCACTGATTATCGTTCGATTCGATAGGGACACCTCGGGGGTGGTCAGTGCTTGTTAATCTAAATTTCAAAAATTTAAAAAAAATAAAATTTTTAGAGGTATACCGCTATGTCAAATTACAAATCAGTTTATGATGTTTCTAAATACACACAAATCAAAGAGAATACAGTAATCTATATTATAAATGGTCAATGGACTGCTGAAATTGTAAAAAGATGTGTATACAGATAAATTAGTTCTATATATCCCTTATACAAAACAAGTAAAAACAAATTAAACAAGATGCTACTTACTATGATTTGTTCCCAACTGAAAATATTAGAGTATACAACAAATACAAAGGTATTGTGTAAATTAAAATTTAAAAAAATAAAAAAAGAGGTAAAACTATGTCAAACAAATACCCTGCACTCTCAGCTGTCCTTAACGCAAACAAAATCACACTTGAAAAAGATGAATTCAAAATTGTACTTGACCTCATCAACGGTAAAGATGTAAAATCAAACAAAAGAATTAACTCCAGTTGCTCAATTGGTCCCTACATGTATTCGACCAAAAAGACCTTCAAGATGACGAATTCTATCTTGTCTACCAAGAAGATGCTGTTGAGTTTGGAACATTCCACAAAATTATTGTCAAAAACCGTTCACAACTTCTAGATGTTCTTATGAACAAAACTCAACCAGATGCAAAAAAATCTTAGTCCTAAAATTTGGTGATATGTTCCAATAAAATTGTCTCAGCTTTTGCTGAGATTTTTTTCTCAAAACATTAAGCGCGTCGGGCGCAGCCCGACAAGCGCTCTCTTTGTTTGCTAAAAGCAAACGAATTATATTTTGTAAAACAAGTTTTAAAAATAGAGGTACAAAAATTATGAACGCAACTGAACTCAAAATAATTTCAAACTACATGGAACTCAAAGACTTAGAACTAAGTGGATTAACAATGGTTCCTGAAGAATTTTTTTAGACAATGCTTTCTTCTCACTTCCTAAACTAGCAATCTCATTATCAAACGGAGAAATTGTAACTGCAATCGATGTAGAGATTGCAAACGAAACATATGAGATGGAATATATTAAAAAAACAATTTCAAAACAGTGATGACTTTCGAAAAAAAGAAAAAAATTCATTATCATCAAATTGTTCTAAAAATTTTTATCAGCTATGCTGAGATTTTTTTCTAAAAAAAATAATTCAAAGAAAGGAGCTTGCCATGCCATACAATCCAAAATTAAAATGCCAAGCTTTATCAAAGCGTGAGGCATCAAAATTTAAACCAAATAAACCCACACTTCTCATCTCGATTCAAGATGGTGACAAGTCACATCTTCCATTCAAAAAAACAGAACAAATCATATCACGCGCTCCCGCTACAAAGATGTTCTATTTTTGCTATTTCGATGATATCGATTTGATTCGTCTTAATTGTGAATTCAACAGTCCATTTTTTTATTCTCACAATCAGACGCAAAAATTATCATCAAGTTCTTGACTAACCACTTTGCAAATCCAGAAAACTTTGAACAAATTATTGTTCATTGCCAAGCTGGAATTTCTCGTAGCCAAGCTATCGCAAACTTCATCGCAAAGTATTATTACAAGGATGAAAATCTTTTGAATGAAATGAAAAAAATCAGCTCCACTTCCTGATGGAAACTTATTCATTTATTCAATTTTAGAAAAAAAGAATTTTTTTGAAAGGTTTAGATTAAACATTATGTCAAAATATGCAGAACAAATTATACCGACTATAAACATAAAAAGCTAAAGAAGATTTTTCAAAAAAATTATTCGGTGAAAACTGCTCCGTTATCTCTATTGGAACATCTGAACTTTTTTTAACAACGAACATGTTCATCAAGTCACAACAAAAATATAAAAAAAATTCTTGTTCCAAAAATCTCATTTCAGAAATTGAAAAATAACTACACAGTTTTATCAATTAATACAACAAGAAAATTCCAAAATAGACACAAACCAAAAAGTTGGCAGTATAGACTTTCCAATCACAGCTTTTTGAACATCAAATTTCAATCAATTTGGAAACAATTCATAACTTCCCTTTTGATAAAAAAATACAGTCATAAAAAAATCTATGACAAGATGATTGAATCTAAAAATAAGTTTTGATGAAATTATTTAGTGAACGATGTTCACTCGATTCAATCTTTGTAGTTCATGAAACTGCTTCCTTTCGAAAAAAATTTTACTCAATCACTTCTCCATAGGTGATTGAGTTCTTTTTATAAGAAAACAAATCAAGTGCCCTCGCTTCGCTCGGTCACTACCGCTTCGCAAATTCATATTGCTTCTAACCGTTGGTTAGAATTTTTAGAATTTTTTTGTTACGTTTCTAATCGTTGGTTAGAATTTTTTTGTTACAGATTTGTTTCCCATGACAATCACAATTTGATAAACGGGGGTTTTACAAAATGCGACATAAACAGACCACAAATGGTGAAACAAATCTGGTAACTAAGATTGAACACTAATCGTGTTACACCGATGGTAAAATATTGGACCTATATCTGGTCAGATATACGGTGCAAATTAATGAATCAATTCTGATTCAACATTCATCTTTGATGAATATTTTTTTATTAAATATCACACGCAAAAATATGACCCAAATTTGGTCAAATATTTGGAACAATATTTGCGTGACAATTTTCACAGCAGCTTGTTCCAAACTCTGCAAAAATTTTTATGGAATAAAAAGACACTTCGATTCGAACTTTTTCGTCGAAAAAAAGTTCAACTTCGTGTCTACAAAATGAAAAGTATTTCTTCAAAAATATTTTTCATTTTTTTATTAAACAGGTTTGATTCAAAAAAATTGTTCCAATTTTTACAAAAATATGGGTGTCGGAACCGTGACGCAAATTCAAGCATTTTTCGAGTTCCATTGCGAACCTTGAAATTTCAACCAAAAATTTGACGCAATAGTGAACCAAAAAGAACTCGGTTCCACTACTTTTTGTTGCCAAAATCTGAACCCGTGTTCCACACCCAAACCCGTATGAATGCTGACTTCACGCTCCTAATGTCGGTTCGTCATCAACTTTATTTGTTCCAAATAAAAAGAGCATAAGAGGTTGTGACGCAATCGAGAAAAAAATGCTCCGCATTTTTTTCCCTCTCAGCGCTCGGCATAGCCGAGACAACTTCCTCACTTCGTTCGTCACCACTCACAGCTACGCTGTTCGGGCTCTTACTGCGCTACACTCATTTTCGAATGCATTCGCATTCTCAAATTTCCTTCCGCTTGCCCCTGCGAGGGTGCTCTGACAAAACCATTCGTCGTGATGAGAAAAAAAGCTACGCTTCTTCTCCCACTCCTCAACATCTTTTTGTCATAAAATTGAACCAATATATTGTTCAATTTTTGAACCTGAAAATAGATATACTATTTCCAATAATTTGTTACACAAATCGAACTAATTTTTTTGTTATAATAGTAATATAAAAAGTATGATTAGTACATCACAAAAAAATTGTTTAAATGTAGCTAATCTTATCATTAAAAAAATAATAATAAAATAGGAAGATAACACCCATGGATAAATTCATTTCAGACCCACATTTAAGTCATGAAAACATCATAAAGTTTGAACGAACTCAGTTCAAAACTATCGACCAACATGATGTTTACATCAAAAATTTAATCACAAAAAAACACCCAACCAACGGACACATTATATGTTCTCGGTGATGTCGGTGAACTCACAAAAGAGAACATAATTTTTTTGGAAAAAAATTTAAAATGCAAAAACAGTTCTCATTCGTGGTAATCATGACACTCAAAAAAACAAAAAAATTATTACAAGCATTCAATATCGTTTCAGATGTTCCAATCTTCTACAACAAACGCATTTTTATTGAGTCATGAACCACTTCCTGTTACCAATGAAACCATAAATGTTCATGGTCATTTACATGGTGCATATTTGGATTCAGATAACCACATAAACCTTTCCATTCACATGGTTGATTACCAAGTTTGGAATGAAAAAAATGTTAGAAAAAAACTACTCATGCAAAAACCAAAAAAATTTCTCAAAAAAATTTATGTTTGAATGGTACGCTAATAAATACATTTTCACAACAGAAAAGTTAGATGTTATCTTCAAAAAAATAATGGGGAAATTGACATGGATAAATCTCGATTAAAAACAGATTCAAGATGGTTCACTAAAGAAAACTTACGATACAACTATCAAAAAAATTTCTAAAAAGAATATCCAGATTATAAACATAGTAATTACAAAAAAAATTATTCAAGAATTTTTTTACTATCTGAATACCAAAAACAATGCCAATTTCAAACTAAAAGATATTGAAAATTTTATACTAGACGTTTATAAGTGACCAAATATTTTTATCACTTTTACCACGTCCAACCAAAAATAAAATTAATCAAAAAAAGGAGAACTTATGACAACACTAAAACCTAACCTTGCTGAACGCATGAGACCCTAAATTTATAGCTGACATTGTAGGTCAAGAACACCTCACCAACCCAGATAAAATTATCGGAAGAATTGTAAAAAGCTCAACGCCCAATTTCACTAATTTTTATATGCTAGACCTGGTGTCGGTAAGACATCAATCGCTAACGCTTTAGCTAATGATTTGGGAATGGATTTCGAACAATTTAATGCATCTGTCGATGATAAAAAGAAGTTGAAATCTATCACAGATAAGTCCGAAAAAGAACCTTTGGTTCTCTTGTTAGACGAGATTCATAGACTCGATAAACCAAAAACAAGACCACCTACTTCCGTACCTAGAAAAAAAGGTCATATTACACTTATCGGAGCCACAACAGAAAAACCCTTACATTAATGTAAATCCTGCCCTACGTTCACGTACAACAATCTTAGAATTAAAACCTGTTGACTTCGATTCTATGACCAAAGTTATTCACAATGCAATCGACTTTTTTTACAAGACGAAATTGATAATAAAATTATCATTTCTGACGAACAAATTGCTTTTTCTAGCATCGTCAACTGATGGTGATGTTCGTTCTGCTTTAAACGCATTAGAACTCGTAACAATGTCATCTGAACCTGATAAAAAAAGGTATCAAAATTGACACTGCTGCACTCGAACAAGTGCTCAATAAAAAGGCTATCGCTGGTGATAAAAATGGAGATGAACATTACAATTTATTATCAGCTTTTCAGAAGTCAATTCGAGGTTCAGACATCAATGCAAGCCTACATTACCTAGCTCGATTAATAGCTATTGGAGACCTACAATCTATTTGCAGAAGACTATCAATCATTGCTTATGAAGACATCGGAATTGCTAATACGCCAGCCGTAATTAACGCTCAACTTGCTATTCAAGTTGCAGAAAAAACAGGTCTACCTGAAGCAAGAATTGCTCTTAGTTCAGCTGTAATTGAACTCGCATCAAGTAAAAAAACAAACATTGCTGAAAAAAAGCAATCGACTTGGCTTTGGCAGACCTAGATGTGTTCAACACAACAATTCCATTGCATCTCAGAGACACACATTTCAAAGGTGCTGCTGCTCTAGGTCACACTGGTTATGTATACCCTCATGATTATAAAAATCATTACATTCAACAACAATATATGCCCGATGAACTCATCGGTCACAACTATATTATTGATGAAAATCCAATTGACGAACACGTTGACCGTGTGGTAAAATTTGCTAAAAAGAAAGTCTGATTCAGATTTAAATAATTTTTAAAAAAATTAAAGGAGATTTTTTTATGACGTCAAACAGACAATCGAAACACATGTACCCATCATTCATGCTACATGATTTAAAAGCAAATGAATTAAATTTAAGTCAATCTCAAATCGAAAATCTAATCAAAAATTCATCAATTTTAACTCAAAATATTTATCGATTATATTATGAAGATGGCTACTCTCAAGCTCACATTTGCGATGAACTAAACGTCACGCACTCAACCATTCAAGCTCACATTCAACGCATCAAACGCAACCTAAAAGTATTGTCATCATTATTTAAAAAAATGACCTAACTTTAATCATCGGACGTTCAGGAACAGGAAAATCTACATTGGAAGAAAAAAACTATGTAGAGACTATAATTTAAAAATCAATTAAATCCTATTCAACACGTCCAAAACGTTCACCAGATGAAGACTCACACATCTTCATCAACCCATCTGACGTTGATAATTATCCAAATAAAATTGCCACCACCACTATCAATGGTAACTTCTATTTTTGCAACCAAAGAACAGCTTGATGAATCACATTTATATGTTATTGACCCAATTGGATTGTATGAACTCAGTAACAACTTTCCAGATTTAACATTCAACCTAATCTATCTAAAATTACCAAAATATAAACATCAACAATATTTGAAAAAAATAGAAGAAAAAAACTCCAATGAAACACCTGAATTGCAAGCTCAAAGATTAGAATCTGAGAACCAACAATTTGATGAATTTGAAGAAAAAAATTAAAAAAACAATTCATTACTAAAAAAACATCAATTTAATCAAAAAGATTAATTTGATTCCTGATAAAAACAAATAAAAAAACCTGCTAAAAAGCAGGTCTTTTTATAAATTAATTATTCACCGAACTCCAATTTTTCATCCTGTTTTTAAAATGTCCTTAGACGTATAAGATTGCCGATATTTATTCCAAAACTAACTTAGATTCGGTTGTTGTTTCAGTTGTAGTAACAACCGTTGTTTCTACATTATCTTCAGAAACCAATTTGGTACTACGATTATTATTCAGATAAAAAACCATACCTAAAAACAATACGCTCCAAATAAAAATACCCCCAAATAGTTTTTGTAAAAAAAGTAATCATCATCACTAATCGTGACCTCACCATCAATATCATGTTCAATCAAATATGAATCAATATCATTCTTCAATTTATCGATTCGACCATTCAACCGTGATTCAGACTCTTTATACACGTCTAACCGTTTTAATCGAGATACTTCATTATTAAACAAAAAGCTGGGCTTCTTTTAAAGACCCAACTTTCTCCAATTTATGTTTTAGTGACATAAATCCACCACCTATTCATCAACTTTATCCAATTCTAACAATTGGTATCGTTGTTCAATCATATCTGATAAATACGATGCTGCTGACAAAGCTTCTGATTCATAATCATATTCAACTAATTTATCTAACTTTTCACGAACACTAGGCTTCATTGTAAAATTATAGGGTTTTGTCTTTTCACGAACCTTTTTCTTAACAACACTACTAGCAACACTATTCATTTTTATGATTCTGTTCCAAAAACAGAACCAATATTATTATTACGCTTAAATCCCATTTTTCACCCCTTCTAAGCAGTCTTATCTAAGACATCAATAACATTATCAAAAAAACATTATTTAAATGGTCAACAAATTCTTGTTTGACATCATAATTACCTGTTTCAATCAGGTCATACACACTAGGTTGAACACCATTTTCATCAGAAATCATAGTTGCTCTATTAAACAACTCTTTGTGTGGAATCCAACCTAAAACCTTATCATCATTTTCCAATTCAGATAACAATGATTTAGACGTTGCTGTATTATGTTTAATCATATTACCAACAAAAATACAATTCAGCATCAATATTGGATTCACCAGTTTTATAATCAATGTTTTTCTTCACAATATAAACGCAAACGAGTTTCCAAATTGTGTCTTGCATCCAAACTATATTGTGATGGTATAATCGGTGATAATAACATATGACTAATAGCAATAGCATTTCTAGTAGCAATTGAAAAAAATCGGGTCTACAATCAATAATCACATACTCATACTGGTCACCATCAATTTTATCATAATTTTTCTCGAACCACATATACATTAACATGTCTTTAAAAGACTTTGTTTCAAGCTCACTTTCAATAATATCCAAATCCATAGCACCTGGAATAATATCAACTTTATCATCGACATGAACAATTGAAACTTCATCATTTCTCTTAAAGATATTAACAACAGTACCTTCTGATTCATAAATACCATATGATTGTGTCAAATTACATTGATGGTCTAAATCAATTACCAAAATTTTCTTAGAACTATTATTAAGTAAAAAGACGAGTCTTTAACCTAGATATAATATTTTTTTAACAAATGTTGATTTTTCCAATTCCACCTTTGATACCAACAACAGATAAAATCTTCATCAAAGTCCCTCATTTCTTCTTTTTTTATAAATCTATTATACTACATCCAAACATACGTGTCAACATATTTATAACCATGTTTATAAAAAAATATGTACAAAAAAAGTAGGCATGAGCAAAAACCTACTTTCTGATATATAAAAGGAAAATAAAATACCATAAACAACAAACATTTTTACTATAAGGAGCATAGCGCATGTTTTTACGAGATATCTCAATCTCAAATAGAGTATACCACATTAACAAATACCTGTCAATAACAAATTGAAAAATATTTATAATTTATTTCGTAACAAAACATCAACTAACAATTTTTTTATCTGTAACATCAATAATTATAACATTAACATCATATACAAGAGGTGAACCCTCTTTGTAATAACACTCTACACCGTATTTAAACACATGCTTCTTTTTTTCCAATTTACAAAAAAATCAAATAACATCTCAAAAATCATTCAAAGAATATTGAGCTTTACCATAACTTCCAAAAATTTCGGTCAACATCAACTGTCGGATACTTCAAATACAATTTGAAATCATTAGCAAAAAAACATATCTTTTAACTTATTGACACGACTAAGTGTTGAATCTGATGTTTTTGCTATATGGTGGAACATAATCTAAATTATATCGAGCTCCTGAATTTAAATGAGCCGTTCCTGTAAACAACAATCCATCAAAGTCACCTTCGGATAACGAATGTCTAAACGCAATTAAATGTGTCAAATGATATAAAGATGACTTCCCACCACCGTTATCGACTACCTTATCACGAAAATCATCAATACATGGCGCACCATTGATTTGTCTTTTTTTAGAATCACGTTTGACAACACCATCTTTTTATTAACGTTTTTATTTCTTTGAAGTAAATCATAATTCATATAAACAAAAAGCACCAACAACCCTATTTCGCTCCTTTTTAGCAATAACTAAATCGACATTGTCTTTGACCCCTGATAAATGTCTACGCCTTGACATCAACTGTTGATGAAACACCCGTCTAGACGGTGAATAGTACACTCTATAGTCCCTTTTTTTAGTGCAGAATGTTTACGAATTGTTTTTATATCTTTTTGGTTTACATACTTTTATAAAGTATAAACAATATTATAAATAATATTAAAAAAATTCTGAACATAAAACATAAATCCTAATCTTTCTAAAATTAGATTTATTATATCATAATTTATACTAAATGTTAATATGAAAAAAAGAGGTTAATATTAACCCCTTTTTATTTAAACATTTTTTTCGAATCAATCGACCCAATACTATTAACAAGCATTTAATAAGAACACAAAAAAACTAGTACCCATTAAAGCTAGACATAAGCTCAATACAAAAAAATCAAAACATGTTCATTAGTATTAATACCAAAAAAATCATGGGATGTGATGTCAATAAATTATACCCAAGAATAGATTTAACAGACATATATTTAAACAATATACAACTTGAAATAAAAAAATAGAAACAAATAAAAACTCTTTGGTTTTTTTAATTTCTGATTTAATATCCATTATGACACCACCTCTAATTTATTACAAATTAAATTGACACTCCATCTATCGTTAAAATAGTTCCAAGAAAGTGAACCTGTGAGCTCTAAAACATCATCATCCTCTAAAGATTCAACTTTATCAGCAGATGACCAAGCCATTGCTACAAAAATCAGCATAATTAGTAAATACCAAACGCACATGCTCACCAGTAGCTCCAACAATCTTACAATCAACATCAGAAAATCTAAATCTCAATTTAAATACTGGTACACCCCATCCTGAACCAAATGGTTCTAAATAATGAATTTCATGCATAAATCGATAAATAGAATCCAATTCAAGGTCCATATCGCCATCACCTAATAATGAGATAACAATATCTTCCTCAGATTTAGGTTCCCCATATTCTTCTACATATTTAGACCAAACTTCAGATGTATGTTTTTTTCTAAATGTTTCTTGAACTTTTTGTAAATGTTTATAAGATTTAGCACCAAAAACCAAAAAGCCCCTTCGTGACCAGCCACAAAAATATTGCTCAGCTCGTTTTTGATTTAATATATTTAATCAACAAATGATTCAATGCTGCATCTCTACGTTGTCTAACGTCACTTCGTTCTTCATCAGACATATCATCTGTTTCAACAAGATTAGAATCATGCATTAAACTCAAAACTTCATCAACCGTCATTTTATATTTTTTTAGCTAAAAATCTCTAAATTATAAGCTTGAGTATATGAGTTAAATGGGTACCATTGTGGACTTCTACCACTACCGTGATAACCATTCATATCATCACCACTCAAAACAAGTGTTGGTAATCCAGATTCATTAATAAGACGTGTTGCTAACAATCCTACAATACCACCTGGTGCCTTAGTAGTATAAATATATGGCGCTAAAGGTTGTAATCCTTTTTCAGTCTCATCAAGTAAGACCGTCATATATTCCTCAACCAATTCTTTACGCTTTTCATTGGTTCTAAATAATGTATCAATATGTTTTTGTTGTAAACTAGGTTCGTCAAAGAAAACACCTAATGCATCCCACATATCACCACCCAAACGTTTTAATGAATTAAACATTGGCGCAACATAAAAATCCATAAAACATAGAATTAATGTCTTTTTTTAGTAACAATTTTAGGACGAGATATATCTTCTCTAGCGAATGCATAATACAATCGACTCAAACCATAAAATGCTCGTTTATATGGTTCTGATTGTGGTTCAAAATTACGGAAAAACTGAGGAACAACTGAACCATCAACAGATACAACTCCAGACTCAGAATCATAACCAAGCATTAGTTGAGATATGGTAACACTATCATTTACTAATTTACGATTCTCTTTTACTAAAGTCATCATATCAGAAATTGTACCAATACCTGCAAAAACACGTAGGTGTTCAATATTCTGAGTCAATAACCAATCGTTTCGTTTATGTCTCACATAATAATCCAAAACTTGCCAAGCAACATGAGCTCCACAAATAGATTTATTTTCATAAGAATCATCAACTCTATTTGGATTGACAGCAACATCAGCCATAAGATTACCAGATTGTGGAACGTGGTGGTCTGTTACCAAAACTTTAATTCCTTTAGATTTTGCATACTTAACACCAGCAAAAGCAGAAATACCCACATCACATGTAATTATAGCTTTAACACCCTCGTGTCTACTAATCAAATTATCAATATCTGATTCATCAAATCCATACCCTTTAGTAGACGATGGAACAAACAATTCTGAATTAAAACCTAATTCTGACAAACCTGCATGCAAAAACAACTGCACTACAATCACCATCCATATCAAAGTCAGGTAAAAACAACTATTTTTTTCATTATTTTTTTATAAATATCATCTAAAAACATCAGCCATTTTTATCAATGTCTAATAAATCGTCATGCTTAGAATCCGACATCTCTAAATAAGATGACCAATCTAATCCTCTACGTTCTAAAAAAATAACTGTAATAAATTCATTAAATAATCCTACTTCTTTTTTTAAGATAATTTAATTATACCACATTTAAATGCACATTTCAATACATATAATCATAATCATGATTATTTTTTTATATATGAAACTATTAAATCTAACGATTTAATTTTTCACCCTAAACATTCGTTATACACGAACATTAGACACAGTGTCTAAAAAAATTTGTCTAACTTTTTTTCAAGTCCGTTCTACATTTTTTTACCCCCTACCAAAAATCTGAACCAACTTCAGCCCTACGGGCACAAGAGGTTCAGTATGGTAGTTTGAAATATCAAAAATATCTCTATTTTTCCTCATATATAATTGTGAAAACGTTACCAAAGAGGGTTTTGTCTAAAAACTGAAAATAAAAAAATTAGACAAAACGATGTGTCAACCATGCGGGTTTTTCAGCATCGTTGTCTAAAAAAATGGGTGTTCGGTATATACGAACATAAGTATTTTTCACATGCAATATTCTCGCATATTTATACAAAATAATATGTAATTATTATGTTAGACAATACGAAAGTAGGCATCATCGTTATGTTTTTTTGTTTATGCATTGACATTTGTAATAGTTTATGCTTGGGGTGGTAAATTATATAGTCAACTTTATTTTTATAAAAAAATTAGACAAACTACTTCTATCCCTTGTCGCTCTAAGGCTGAACCTTGTCTAACTTTTTGAAAAATTAGACAAGAAAAATGTTAACGCTTACAACATGCTTCGTGACAACAACGGCTTTGTCTAATTTTTTTGTCTAACTTTTTTTGAAAAAAACAAAAATTTTTTTAGACAAAATACTAAAAATAAAAAAAGTTTTTTTCACAAACTTTTTTTGGAGTAAAATGTATAATGTTGTTCGATTATACAAAATTAAAAATTTAAAAAAACTTAACAATGTTGCAAGATTTAAATTGAGTTCAGTTCTGAACTCGATTTTTAATCATGTCATTTGAAATTTACCAAGTGATAATAATAATCTCCTTTACCATAATCAATCATCCTATATGGGATGATTTTTTTATGAAATAAATCATTTTTTTATGACAAAAAAATGATTAAAGTGTGATATAATAATAGATGTAAAACAAAAAAACATCAAAAAGAGGTATAATATTATATGACTGAAAATGAAAATAAACGTTTAACACAAAAAGAAGCTGCTAAACAACTAGGAATTTCATCAGCAACACTAACAAGATGGTTAGATAATCACAAACTTAATTTCCGCACAACAGAAACAGGAATTCGATATCTAATTCAACAAGATATTGATGATTATCTTCATCTAACAAATGAAAATGTTATTGTTGATTTTGACATTCCATATATTGGAGATATATTAGACAATCTAGCTCCTAACCTAGATGATTCTCAACGACATAGAAAAGCGTTGAAAATTCTTAATAATAAACTATCAGATATATCAACAATCACTCACGATAAAAATAAAAACTTGTATATATCCAGTTAACATCAGATATGTTATCCGATACAATATTAATTGAACTAGACCCAATTGATTTTGAAGAAATTGTTGCTCAAATCTTAATCGATTTGAATTATCATTTATCTAATTATTCTGAATCAGATGAAGAAACTGTTAAACCTAGAAGAACGACAGAACCAAACAAACGTTTTTGTTCATTCAGTATTAACATATACAGATAAAATTGATGATGGTGAATATGTAATTGATACATATGAAGAATTAAAAAGAAAAAGTCCAGGTAAAACTGACATGGAGCGTAAGTACAATATGCTCAAAAACTTAAGACTTCAATTGTATGAAGCATCACTGAGAGAACCGCAAGATAGTCGGTCTGCAAACCTATTAATTTACGCTAATGGTTTAACAGATGAAATTTTTAGATTTAACATGGGAGCAATTTAAAAACATTAATTTATGCTAAACTAAAAGATATTCATTCAATAATTAATAGATAGCTTAATTATATAAAGGAGAAAAACATGCCAACAAACTTAAACATACCAAATGAGGATGTAACTTTAAACTACATCATTCAACACACAACAAGAGATTACATTGACAAAATTGATAAAAAAATAATCCACCAACACCAACTGAAATCGAAATTCAATTGATTAAAGCTATAAAAAAACTCAACTAGAGATTCTAAATGCTGATTTGAGCAAAGGTAGTAAAATGCCTGCACCAAAAGCTCTAAACCATAGTCAAATTGCCGAATTAATGATGGCTTTATACCCTATCGCTAGAGTTGTTGTTAGTGAAAACGAAGATGACCCAGACGCAAACGTCTTGGCAATTTATCAAACTGAAGGTCCGTATAAAGGTACATATCGTTATAATAGAAAAGATATGCGTAAAATTGCTCGTGAATTCAAATACGGATTGAATAAAAAAGAATTTGAAGAAATCGAAGAAGTTTTAAAAGATATTGCGCCTCAAAAACGACGCACAATTGACCCTGATTTAATAGCTGTCGAAAATGGAATTTTTCAATTATAAAAACTAAAGAATTGCAAGACTTTGATGAAGACCTAGTTTACTTATCTAAATCACAAGTTGCTTACAACCCAAGCGCTAAAAACGAAATTATTCATAATGATGAAGATGATACAGATTGGGATGTTGAATCATGGGTAAACGAATTATCAGATGACCCTGAAATTGTACAATCATTATGGGAAATTTTATCAGCTATCGTTAGACCCCACGTTCGATGGGATAAAGCAGCATGGTTATTCTCAACAAAAAGGGGCAAATGGTAAAGGTACATTAGTTACACTAATGCGTAACCTAGTTGGTCAGAATTCATATGCGTCAATTCCAATTGATGATTTCTCTGGTAAAAACCAATTCTCACTAGCACCACTTCTCAATGCCACATCAGTTATCGTTGATGAAAATGATGTTGGTACTTACATTGATAAAGCAGCCAACTTAAAAGCTGTTGTGACAAACGACGTTGTAACCATAGAGAAAAAAGGAAAAGATAGAATAGCTTATCAATTCTACGGATTCATGGTTCAGTGTTTAAATGAGTTTCCACAAGTAAAAAGATAAAACAAATTCATTTAATAGACGTCAACTCTTTATTCCAATGAATAAAAAGTTTTTGAAGGCATTGAAAGAAAATATATTAAAACAGATTATTTGTTCAGAAAAGAAGTTCTTGAATATGTATTATACAAAGTTTTTAAACACAAACTTTTATAAACTATCAACACCTCAAGCATCAAAAAGAAATCCTTGAAGAATTTAAATCAAATAATGACCCATTATATGATTTCGTAAATGAAAACATTCAATGATTTAACATGGGATGTTGTTCCTGCTGATTTTTCTATATGACCTTTATAAAGCTTGGTATCTAAAAAAACGTAAACAGTAAAGGTCAAATTGAAGTAAAATAAAAATTCAAACGTGAAGTTGAAACCATTTTTGAATCAAAAAAATTTAAAAATGAATGGGAATACGACAAAAACCAATATCGAATGAAAGCTTCAGATACCAGTAAACCTGAACCTTATATTGCTCAATATAAACTAGAAGATTGGTATGGTAACACATCAAGCACCAATGCTGATAAATTATCAAGTCCAAATCTAGACCAAAAAAACGATATTCAGGTGTATATAAACGAAAAATATAATAGAAAAAGGATTGATTTATGCCAATTTTTTTAAAGAATATGATATAGAAGTCCTAAAAAAATATTCACATTAGCAGTATTCAAACCTTATTCTGGTTCAAACGGAGTCTTAGATATTTATTATTTAACAAAAGACTCCTCTTTGTTTGAATACGAATTAGGTGAACGTGAAATTAATGGTAAAAAAATATATCACAACAAAACAACTAGAATTATTAACAAAAAAACATGTTTTAACTCATAACAAAAAAATTTCAACGGTGATGTAAATCTCTACAACATATTATCATTAAAAGGTGTCTTGAAATTATTAAACACATTTGGTATTTCAAATGATACTACAAGAACCATTAAAAAAATAATGATAATAAATACAGAACTTTTGTATTTAATGGTGTCAAATACCCAATTCAACACTTCACAAGAGATGTGGATGAAGATTATGATAAAGAGAAACATTCATTTCTCGTATCATATAACGGGTTCCAATATGATACAACCATTTTAGCCGCATTATACGATGAACTTTTTACAGAAGCAAACGAATTAGGCGAATTCACATTTGACCTAAACTTCAAAACTGAATCACTGAGAACATTTAATGACCAGTTATTTACAAAAAGAATTCAAGAAAAGTATGTATACACGTCTATCAAGACGTCCAATTATTCCAGATAGAGTCAACACAACTTATAGTGATGCTGATTATTCACTTAGACCACATATGTTTAGAAAAAACATGTTGCTTTCAGGTAGATACCTAGATACAGCTCGTCTAAATGAAAAAATGACAAAAGTTGCCCTAAAACGATTACTAGGAATGCTTGGTTATCAAATCATGGAATCAGATAAATTAAAAACCTGACAATCCATTTATTGAAAATTTAGAACAACTACTAGATTTGTTTGCATACAATGCGTCAGACGTTATCAACTTACATTACCTATTATTACATAAGACTTATATTAGTTCGTTTGAGCTAAGAGATAGTCTATTAAATGATTATCCTGAACTCATTTATCAACAAAAAGGTAACACTTATAAACCAAATATTTCACCTAACACAATACGAAATGATAGATTGTATCGTGATTCAACATCACAGCAACTTACGGCTCGCTCACTATTTCCATATAGTCAGGTAACAGATTACCAATATGTATCATTCTTATATCCATCACAAAAGAAATGTGACGAATTAAACAAGAAGTATGCATTAGAAATAGCATCAGGTGAAAAACAAAAATTTGTTCCTCGAAACATCTTAGATTATCTAAGGGACTTCTTCTACGATTTATATCCACAACAAGAATTACGTGATAACTTTGATAAGATTTATAATTTCTACAAAAAAATCTAGAGGGACGCAACTTTAATAGTTCTAAAAAAAATATCAACTTGATTATCCAGGAATTGACGCTGAAAACGTATATGCTTATCCATTTACTGATAGTTATATTTGTTATTATGATAAAGACGGAAATCCAACTAGACACTATGCTAACTTCTCAATCGGTGGTATTCATGGAGCAGAATGGAATCTTGATTTATTTAGACAAGAGCGTCAAAAAAAGCTATCAACTTTAATAAACTCTTAGAAGAAGTTAAAGAATTATATCCTGACCCAGTTGAACTTAGAAAATCTCAAGTTAACATTAAGATTAAAGGTAAAAAAATCAAAAAAACTGGATTTGTTTTTAATTAATAATGTTTATTACAAAACTACAAACTTTTTTTAAAATCTGGTAAAAAAAGTTTCTGAAAGTGAATATAAAGAACCAATGGTTGTACCAACTACACCATTCAAACGAAACAATGATGGTTTATTAGAACTTGATAAAAAAATACACATATACCACTGTTGCTAAAGTTAATCACGAAGATTTCACGTCTTACTATCCAAGTATGCTTATTATGATGTCAGTATTCTACAATGAATCATTAGGTTATGACAGATACAACGAAATCTTTGAACAAAAAAAGAAGATTATGGAAAAAGATGAAAGACAAATCTTTAGAAGATATTGTCAAAGAAATCTTTTTCAATTAAACGTGATGGTACAAAAACTACTATTAAACTCAGCAACTGGAGCTGGTGGTGCTCAATTTGACAATAACATTAGTGCCAACAATGCAATTCTAAGTATGCGTATTCTAGGAAACTGTTTCACATACTTGGTAGCTCAATACCAAGCATATCATGGGGCTGAAATCCCATCAACAAATACTGATGGATTGTACACAATCATGGATGAAGCTGAAAACAATAAACTCCTAGAAGAAATCGCTGAACAAATTAATGTTGGTATTGAACCTGAATTGATGTATCTAATATCTAAAGATGCAAATAACAGATGTGAAATGAAGATTACTGAATCAGGATTAGAACTTGATAAGTCAGCTGGTTCAATCGGATGTTATAATGGTCCAACACCAACTAAATCATTATCTCACCCAGCCTTAGTGGACAAGGTTTTTGGTTGATTATATGATTGAAAAAAAGCTATTAATCAAAATGATACAAAACTAAAAACAAGATTTTTGATAGAGATTTAGCTAGAAAACTTATGGCTAAAACACTAAACTCACTAAACAATACAGACAAATTACTTTATCTACAAAAATGTTTTTAGCTTCTACAAGCACGTCTTATATTTTTCGCAAATAATCCAAGAACAAATGATGTGGATGTCATTCAAATGTATAATAGAGCTTTCATGGTGACTGACAAAGACCCAAATCACGTCTTTCTTGAGAGAGCAACAGCTCAAGCAATTCTCCCAGCAACAATTCAAAAACGACAACGTAATAATGAAATAACAATTCAACATAACCCATTAGCTTTAAAAAAATTATGAACAAACATGGATATTATGATTTTTGAAGAAAACACAGAAGCAAACGTTGTTAAAAATCACAGGTATCGAAACAACACAACCTATTCGCATATACAATGGGGATTTACATATTCTCAGCGATGAAGAAGCTAAAGACATATTCAAATATATAGATGTTGAAGCATATATCGATTTATTCGAAACAGCATACAACAACTCATGGAAAAAAACAACGTTCCAGAATACGATGAATTCGTAAACCCTCTATCTGAAGATTCTTATCTAACAAGTAAAAAAATATCATGGAATACATAGATATGGAAGATAAGAAATCACAAGAATATATATCAGCTATTTGTGGGGGTTAACGAATAATGACAAGAATTTTATCAATTGACCCATCATCAAACAAAATTAATACATCCACAACAGGCGTTGTCTTACTTGACAACGCTCATGTGGAATATTACGAATCAGTCAAGTATGGTTCTGAAAAATTTTTAAAAAAATGGTGGATAAAAAAACAGGTTCTAAACTAAAAATTCGATTATTGTGTTGTTGAAAAAAATATGAAGCTAGAGATAGCGATTATAGCAGAGACAATTCTGTTTTTAAAAAAACAATAAAAAGCAATAAAAAGAATGTGTTCCTAATGTGATTGAACAAAGAAACGCAGGTTATGCTGAAGACATACCAGACCCTTTATTAAAAAGATTAAACATGTGGAAATTTGATGAAAAAAACTCACCACAACGACATTAGAGCCGCATCTCGTCTAGGTTTATTCTGGGCTATGAGAAATGACATCGAAGATGTTGTGACCGATATTGGATTAAGATTGGAGAAATCACTATGAAACATTTGAAACATTTGAATAAAAGAAAAAAAGATTGACTATAGCAATTCTAACACTACTATCATTAATTAGTATCATTTATCCTAAAAATTACACCACTACTTAAATCAAAAAAACCAAAAATAAAACTGAAACCCACATCGTTTCACCAAATGCTCAAAAAAATGACTTAAACTTACCAAATTGGTCATATGACCAATATCCTGATTATTATGCTGAAAACGGAACTGCTGTTATCGATGACACAAAGTTCCCAGAAATCGGTAATATTAATTACACAGGTAAAGACGAGCTTGGACGTACATTATCAGTTTACGGTGTAATCACAATGGAAATGGTTTATAAATCATCAGCCGAAGAACGTCCAGATTTTTAAAAAAAGGTGATGACCCATCTGGATGGAACAAAAAAACGAAAAAAAGTATCAGTTCAAACGTCATCAGGTGAATATAATGGTTGGTTCTGGAATAGAAGTCATTTGATTGCTGATAGATTAGGTGGTGCCACAAATAGTGACAACGCTATAACTGGAACACGAATGCAAAATGTAGGTAATCGTTCAAACTCAGGTGGTATGGCATACGTAGAACAATTAACAGTTGACTATTTGACAACACACCGTGGAGAACACGTTTATTATTCAGCTGAACCAATCTATTCAGGTTCTGAATTAATTCCTAGATATGTTATCGTAAATGTAAAATCATCAGATAACTTATTAGATAAACAAATCATTACATTTAATAACCAATACGGTTACACAATTGATTATACAAACGGAACATTTACTAAGGACTAATCATGAATGCTTATTTTATATTAATTCTAATGATAGTATTCATATCAGTTCTTATTGAAAAACATATACATAAAATAAGAATGGAAAGGATATCAAATTATATGCCAAAAAGTAACTATATATTCAAAAAAACGACTGTGTTAAATGCAGAATGACTAAAAAAATTTCTCAAAGAAAATGATATTGATTTTTCTAGAAATTAACATCGATAATGAAGAATTTAATTTAAACGAGTATGGGAAAACTCGTGATGAATTCATCAAATATATTAAAGATGAATTATTATTGAGTACAATGCCAATTGTTGTCACAGAAGACACATTTTGGGGTGACTACCAACTTAATAAACTAAAAAGAATTGGCTAAAAATCCAAAAATACAAGGATTAAACCATGAATTTTTAAAGATTTAGCACCATTTGAACTAAGAACATGGCAAAAAAAGAAGCTATAAAACGAACAACTAGACAATCTCCTGGAATATTTTTTTAGAAGCAGCTGGTGGTCGTGGTAAAACAATAGCTTCTTTAGCTATTGCCAAATTTAAAAAAATCAAAAAAACAATATTAGTTTTTAAACAACCAACTGTCTATTTTTGAAAGGTTGGGAAAAAAATCTTTCTCTGATATGCAATTTGACAAGGATGTCAAAATTATGTGTATAACAGGTAAAAAAACTTCAAAAACCTATTAAAACAATCAAAATCAGGTAAATTTAAAGTTGATTTATTAATAATCGATGAATGGCAAAACATGTCATCTGATAATTTAATAAAAAGCTTATACTAAAATTAACGCTAAATATACAATAGGGTTATCTGCAACCCCTATGCGTAGAGCAGGACAAAACTTTTTATGGATTAGAAAAAAACCTTATGGGGTAAAAGCTAATCCAAACAGAGTCTTTGATTGGCGCTCAAAAACATGGTGTGTTAGTAGAAGATAGATTTTCTTACTCCAAATACAAATGGACAGAATTCAGAAACTATGATGATTATAAAAAAATCTACCAAACTTCATGTCTATGAAAGAAATTGACGATATAGAAAAATTCAGAAATAAACAATGGTTTTAAAAATATTAAGACATAAAAATATCTATAAAAATCTCAAAATCCTGAATTAATTGAAAAAAAATGTTAAAGTATAATATCGTCACAATAAATAAAAAAAGTCTGCTATGCCAAAACTACACTTCGGTGTAACTGCCTTTAAAAAGATATTTAAACTCAGCACAATGTGAAGTTGATTTTCCAAAAATAAAGCCATTAAATAAATCATCTTATTTACTCGATAAAATCAAATTCATGATTGATACCTGTCCTGACCCAATGATAATCATTACAAAGTCCGTACAACTAGCCCAAATTATAAAAGAACAAAATCCACAAATTGGTATTTGGACTGGTCAGAAAAAAGAAAACTTGGATTCTGACATATGGGTTGCAACACAACAAACAATGGGTGTAGGTGTTGATGGTCTTCAACATAAATTCAAACACATCACTGTTTTAGACCCAGTATCACCAGATTCTGGCGAATATGATGATTATAGACAATTATTATGGAGAGTAACAGGTAGTAGACAACAACATGATGTTCATTTAATAGAGCTAACATTTGATAATGAGGACTAAAATATGAAATCCAAAATAAAAAACATCGAACCTTTTACAGATTACATCAATAAATTAGTCAAATATCTAAACAATAATAATATTGTTGTTTATAGAAATGAAAAAAATTCGAGAAAACAGACATTAACCTAATGTTCCGAGGAAATCTCGATGAATTATTTGAAATTGAACTTGATGAATCAATTCCCAATATAGATTTACAAATCAATTTATCAAATGATAAAAAAAGAAATTGTTAAATTTTTAAAAAAATTACGCTCAATTTCTACTATGGATTTATAGACGTATAGAAACGGCTTCAATATTAAAAAGAATCTGCATCAAAAGAAGACAAACTTTATTATGAAGAAATAATTAATCAACTACTTCAACTAACAGAGTTTATTAAAGATAATTTTGATGTTAATACGTTATAACACTTTTAAACTGAATTGGTTCCCAATTCGGTTTATTTTTGTCTATATTTTTAAACAAAAAAACACATAATATTTTTGACCCAAAGTTAAAAAAATGTGTTATAATAATTATGTTTTTTGATGAGTCTAAATTGAAAACAAAAAAATTTAGAAACAAAAAAATTGAGGTAATTAAAAATATGGCTAGAACAGTTCATGCAAAAAAATTAAACGCTGGAGACACATATTATGTGTCAGGTAAAGTTGTATACTCACACGTAACACGTAAAGTAGAACCAGGAACTCAAGAGTTCGAAAAACGCTAACCGTCAACGTCGTTCAGTAGGTGCTGAAGAAATGACAAAAAGCATATACTACTATTACAATTAAAGAGCCAACTATCAAAACAAAAAAAACAAAGATGCGTTTAAATATGTAAAAGGTGAAATTGTAGCTGATACAAGCAAAATGACACCGCTAGAAACATATGCTTATGAATCAATGTACAAAAAAACAAAGCAACAGGTCAATGGCGTTTAAGCGTAAATGACACAGGTAACCTTCCACAGATTGGTGAAATGAACAAAGAATCTAAACAAATTCGTCTAATCACTCCTAAAGGTGAATTAGCAACTGATTTAGATGTTCTATTAATCTTCAAGGTTTATGAAACAAAAGCTAAACGCAAAGGTGTTGGTTTGCAAGCAGTATGTTCAATTGGTGATATGAAATACTACACTCGTGAGGATTCATTCACAGCTCTACAACAAACAGGTTTCACAATCATTGATGACCGTGAACCTGAATCTGAAAAAAAGATTCAACTGAAGAAACTACAGCATCACAAATTCAACCAGAACCATCAATCGACTTCGATACAAACGATGTTGATTCAGGTACAGTAGATGCTGGTGATGACCTACCATGGGGTCAATAAATAAACATTATTAAAAATAAAATTAGACACAATAAATAAAAAAATAGACTCATCAAAAAAAGAGATGTAAAAATTACATCTCGTCTATCTCTCAACCTGATTAATTACCTCAATCGTTTCTAAGTTTATTTTTTTATGAAAGGATTATTATGTTAAATGAACCATTATTTGACAAAATGAAACAAAAAAATCATTATGGACAGTATCTTCTGTCAAAACAAAAAAATGCCTTTGGACTTACAATGGTTTATACAACATCAATCTGAACCAGACGCTATCAAAGGTGCAAAGTACCAAGACCATCGTTCACTAGGTACTTATCAAGAACTAGTAGATGCTATTCCAAATCACATTACAGCTACATATTATTACTGCACCAATAATGAAGATTATATTTTTTTCTAGACATAGAACCAAAATGTCCAGAACACATTAAAAAAACATTTACTACAACTACCATACGTCTATGGTGAAGTCAGCATGTCTGGTAAAGGCATTCACTTATTGTTACCAAAACCAAAAAAACATCAATGATTACCCAGACGCATTAGTTAAAGTACAACTACAAGATAATAATGGTTATTATGAAATTCTAATGAATCACTATGCTACATTTACAGGTAAAACAATACCATTACCAACTAAAATGAATGATTTCACAGATAAACTATATAAATCATTAGCAGAAAAAAAGCTACTGCTACAAAAATCAATAGAATTATTAGATTCTGATGTAATTGAAATAGATGATATTCCATACAGTCAAGAAATTATTGAATTAGTAATGAGACAACCGTTTGAAAAGTCATTATCTGACTATGGTAATAATCATTCTAAATATGAATTTGGAATGATGAATTATTACGCACATAGAATTTACAAAAAAATCTAAATTAAGAATTTTTTTGAAGAATATGATTACTCAGATAACGATTTATTATCGATTCTGTATTTTGTTATCCAAGAAAATCTACCTCATAGAACAAAAACATGACGAAATCAGACATGATAAAGATAACAAACCAATCAGATTTCTATTATGGCGCTGCAATGCAGCAATGGCTCAAACTATAGATTTTTTTATAAAAAAATCTAAATAAAAAGAAATAATCGTCAACTCCAGTTGACCGATTTTTTTGAATTTTTTTCGGCTCTATCCATAAGACCCGAAAACAAACTTTTAATATAAAAAGGAGATTAATAATGGTAAATATCAAAAAAAATATGGTTTAAAAATCGTAGTTTATAAAAATCAGTATATCATATTAAACATAGACATAAAGGAGAAAAAAACATGTCATTCAAACTAAATGAAACACTAAAAACATCTATTAAAGCCAACTTAAATTCTAACGTTGTACCAATTTTTGATTGGTGAACCAGCAATTGGTAAATCATCATTTATCGAATCATTAGGTAAAGAACTTGGTTCTAAAAACATTTACATTACAATGTAATGAGTTATCAGAAAAAAAGCTGATTTAACAGGAGCAAGAACAATTCCTATTGATGATAAGAAAAACTAAATTTAAACAAATTTTTCTTCCCACATGCTGACGCAATGGACGCAATCGAATATGCACTTGCAAATCCTGATGAAACCGTATTGTTGTTCATGGATGAAATCAATAGAACAAACTCAGATGTAACATCTGCACTACTATCAGTTCCAACTCGTCGTAAAATTGGTAATGTCGAACTTCCAGAAAACTTGAAAGTCATTATTGCAGGTAACGACAAAGGTAACATTGTTGCATTAGATGAAGCATCAATTTCACGTTTCGTCATTTATAAAAGTTGTTCCAGACGTAGACACATTCTTGCTACATAACGAAGATGTCAATCCACTAATCAAAGACTTGCTGTTAACTGAACGTAACTTAATTCAATGTAAACCTATCAATCTAATTAAAACAGATGATGATGACGATTCAGATGAAGATGAACAATCATACGATATGATTATGAGCATGATTGATGATGATTCAATGGAACAATTTACAGCTCCACGTACAATTACAGCATTATCAAGATATTTAAATTCAATGTCAGAAGAAGATTTAAAACAATTAGAATTTGAAACAGCTGATATTGAAATGAGAGGTGATATTAAAGAATCAACACTTCTCTTTGAAACTCTAATTGGACATACTGGACATACTGAGTTTACAATCAAACTATACAATAAAATTAACGACCAATTACGAAACATCCAAACTCAAAGTGTTAAGAAACCAGCTGGATATGATGCGTTTGTTCAAAAACAAAACTTGACAACATCAGAAATTCAAGATTATATTTCTAATTTATCAGATGACGAAAAAAATCACAATTGTTGATTTACACACTAACAGATGAAGACAATAACCTTGCTACTTTAAGAGCAATTGTTAAAGAAATTGCTAAATCATTAAGCGTTTTTAATGCCTGATTACCTAAATATTTATAAGAGTAAACATCAAGAAGGTTCATTTAATGTTCAATTAAATTCATATCTTAGAAATACACCTGAATTAAAATCTACAACATTGGTTAGTTACCTACTCGCAACAACAACTGATTAAAAACGAAAGGATAAACGTATGGGCTTAACTTTAAAAAATGTAAAACCATCATACGAATTGTGCAAATATGGAAATGTAAACCATCCATATTCAGATGATTTTGATGTAATTTCATACATCAATGAATCATTTGTTGAACCTGTAAAAAAACCAATTGACCCAGCGTTACCAATTGTTATACAAGAAAACAATGTTGATATAAACCCTGAAGCTATTGCTAACGCAATGGCTTTTGCCTTATATCAGAACGATGCGACAGCAATTGTTGATGTTACAGATTTCTATAAACAAATCGTATATGAAATGAGTCAAACAAATCCACTACACCCAAATAAATGGTTAGTTGATTGGGCTCGTGAACGAGTAAATAGAAAAAAACTCCATATCCAAGACCAAACAATATGGTTTTTTTATACTGTCGATTCAGATGTTATTCCTGAATGTAAAGATTTCTTAGTAATTGGTGACAATCAAGACAAAGTTGTGTCAGCCTTCAGCTACACATTTAATCCAAATTCATTAGGTGTTGCTTTTAGAATGGAAAGCGATTTCAATGATTTTAAAGAAAAAAATTTGCAGAATTAGTTAATAAAGAAGCATCAAATTTATCAACCGAAACAAGCAATCAATGTCAAGAATTTCTAAAAACAAAATTAACAAAATTAACATTAGATATTGCGCTTAGAAATAAAAAAAGTTTGAAGATAACAACGAACCGTATAGTTTTGCACAACTACTACGATATTCTCTTGACAATTATATTGCAACAAACAACGATAAAAGTTTTTTTATATTCCATTTCAGACATCAGAATTCTTCCTACCATCTGTAATTAACTTTATCAATATTGAAAAACACAGTCATTCAAACAAAAAAATGATATTTTTGACACATTGGAACAAAATTATAAAAACTTCTAAATTCAAACGTTAAATTATGGAACAAAAAAATCAATTAAAAGTCTACAGAAAATCATTTCAATGAGTAATCAGAGCACTAGTATGATTAAATCATTACATGAACAGAAAAAAAGAAGATTTACAAAGAGCAAATGTTCCAGTCGCATTAACAGCACCTTCAGCAAAAGTCCTTGAAAAAAACGAATTCTTAAAATAATTAAGAAAACAACAGATGTTAATAAATCAATGAACGTTTATAAAACCTTAAAACGCTCATTTGCAAAAACCAAATCGACGAAATCCCGACGATTATGATAAAACTGGAATCATTGTTTCTAAGAAATATAGACCTGATATTCACATTTATCAAGATACTTCAGGTTCAATTTCAGAAGAAAACTACGAAGCAACAACACGAATGCTCATTGATTTAGCAATTAAACTAAATATAGACTTATATTACACATCATTTTTCGCACATTATTTCTAAAGAAACAAAAAAATCAAAAATCAAAGGTCGCTCCAAACAAGCAATTTATAAAAAGTATCCAATCTATTCCAAAGGTATCAGGTGGTACTGATTTTAAACTAGTATGGGACGTTATCAATCAACGACCAGAACGTCAAAAAAACAAATTGCATTTATGATTACTGATATGGAATATCATGCACCTTCAACAGAAACAAATGTTCCAAAAAAACCTATACTATATTCCAATTGCTAACATCCCATGGCAAAAGAATTCAAAAATGCCACAAAAGGCTTTTTTTAAACTCAATTAGACATTACAAACAAAAAAATCAGAAGAAACATTTTTATACTAGGTTTTTAAAAAGACCTAGTATATATGTTTATGAAAGGACATGAAATGGCTTTTTGAAAAACTTTACTAATTCTGGTCATAAAAACCCTAACAATTCCAATAACAACAATAATAATAATAATAATAATCAAAATGCTGGACAATTCCAAAACCCATATTTTTGGTGGTGGTCAACCCACTGGCGATGATGTTAAAGAAAAAGCTTATTAATTACAATGAAAAAAATTTAAATCAGCAAATCCAATTCTTTATCGAGATGAAGTTATCTTACAAACATTAACGGCTACAAACCGTAAAAACGAAACCAAATCCAATTCTAATTGGACCAGCTGGTGTTGGTAAGACACAATTGGTTGAAGAATTAGCTCGATTAATTGAAACTAAAAAGCGATTTAGTTCCAAAATCATTAAAAAAATAAAATAATCTATGAACTTCCATTAGTAAATGTCACAGCAGGAACAATGTTCCGAGGACAAATGGAAGAAAAATATTAAAGAAATCATTGAATTCTTCTCAAACAAGAAAAAAACAATGCCATTTTATTTATTGATGAAATTCATACAATGTTGCAATATGATGAGATTTCGCAAGCTATTAAACCAGCTTTAGCACGAGGTGACATCAAATTAATAGCTGCAACAACAATGAACGAATATAATAAACTGATGAAAGACCCTGCTTTAAACAGACGTCTAACACCAATTATTGTTGACGAACTAAATGTTTCACAAACAACTGAAATTTTTAAAGAATATTTATCCATCATATGAACAATATTATGACAATCAAATCAGAATTCCTGACGATTTATTTGAACAAATTGTATATTCAGCTGATAGAAATCACATTCAGGGTTCACATAGACCTGATAATGCAATCACATTAATGGATAATACAATGTCAGCACTTATGATTGATAGATTAAGACGTTTAAATAAAGCTAAACAAGAAAAAAACCAAACAATTATTTCAGCTTTAACATCAAATCCTATTGAAATTGTCACATCAGCATTTTTAAATAAAACAGCTGAAAAAAACTAAGAACAGGGAATAGTCAAGTAGATGACGACCCTGATGCGTTAACTGACGCGCTATCTCACATTAAAGGGCAGGACCATATTATAGATGACGTCATCAATATTGTCAAACGAAGCCGATTAAATCTAAACCCCTTTAATTCAAATAAACCATTATCATTTATGTTTGTTGGACCATCTGGTGTTGGTAAAACAGAAATTTCTAAATTGATTGCAAAATACGTTACAGGTCTTGAACCAATTCTTTTGAACATGCAAGAATATAATACTAACGCATCTGTAAATAGAATTATTGGTTCACCTCTAGGATATGTAGGTTCAGATTCAAATCAAGAATTACCATTCGATACATTACGTTCAAACCCAAGACGGGTTATCGTGCTTGATGAATTTGAAAAAAAGGTGATAAATCTGTTCAACGCTTGTTCATGTCAGCAATTGATGAAGGATATATCAAAGATAATCGTGGAAATACTATTGATTTTTTTCACAAGCAATCATTATCGCCACTACAAATGCGGGACAAACAAATGAAAAAAACAACTCAAATAGGCTTCTCATCAAATAATGTTTCACATGAAACCAAAATTGATACCAACATTCTAAAAAAACTATTTCGATATCGAATTGCTAAATCGTTTCAAAAAAATAAATTACAATTCAACTCATTATCAATTAATGATTATGAAGAAATTTTTAATCGACCAATACAATGTTGCATATAATGAAGTATCAATCAAATACCCTCAATATATTTTTTGAACCAACTTTAGATGAAGATACTATTAAAGAAATGGTAAACTCAAATTATACTCCTGAAACAGGAGCTCGTCGAATCAAAGATTGGATTCAAACGTATATTGAAGACCAAGCATTAAATCAAATATAAAGGAGAGAAAATGCCAGTTATTATTGAACAAAACCAAGTCTCAGCTAATAAATATAGCCCTAAATTTTTTTCAACCAAATTCTTACAGGAAATGGTAAAAAAACAAGGTTTGCTAAGAGTTGAACTTGATTATCAACACGATAGATATGGTCATGGTCAACGAAATTTACTAATTGACCAAGATGATATTAAAATTAAAAGTCAAAAAAATTTCATCAGGTACTACTACTATCCATAATATTCCACTAACTAATATATCAACTGAATCAAATACTACAAAAAAATGTATTTCGCTCCAAATCATTTTGAGTTACGCATCAGCAAAAAGAAACATTTGTAGTTCTTCAACAAAAAGACTATACTTACTATGCAATTCCTGTTAGTATTACGGTCTCTGAACCATACGATAAAAAAAGAAATCAAAAGAAGTTTCAGTAACATATCTACATGTAAAAATAAACCAAAAACGGTACTATGTCACAAGACATTTACATCACAAAAATCACCATACTATTATCTTTTTCCTCAATAACGTAACTGACCCAAATGAACAAGAAAAATTATTCAGTTTATCAATCTATTGCAAAAAAATGAGTGAATTGATGCAAGTTCATTTTAATGATATCACAACTAACTATATTAATGTTTGTCTAAAATATAAAAAAACCTTAAACATCCATATACATCACTAAACAACTTAACTGATTTTTGATTTAACATTTGAACACTATTCAGAATTATATGAGTCAATTAAACAATGGATGTCAAATTCTAATAACCAAGTTTTTTTATTAAACAATTAAAAAAACAATGATTATTGCTGACGTAAATCTATTAATGCTTGACTCAGTTCACGCACTTATCAATCAAAAAGACCAACATCACCATACATCAACACCTAACAAAGACCCTCAATTAGCAGATTTTCTATCACCTGACCAACTAGAAGCTGCTACTACAAATGAACCTTTTGTTCTTGTACAAGCTGGTGCTGGTACTGGTAAGTCTACAACAATCATTGAGAGAATCAAATACATGGAAGCATCTGGTGTTGACCTACACAATATTCGTGTAATCTCACTCACCAATGCGGCTGCTGATAACATTTCTGAAAAAGAATAGCCAAGTTCAATCAACAACTATTGCAAAATACATTGCTGATATTTACAAAATTAACTATCCACATCAAGAAATTGTCGATTTTCAAACACTAAAAAATACAATCATGATTTACGCAGGTCACATTCCATGTGCACTTGATTTCCGTAAATTAATTACAGATAAAGATAGTATGACGCTATTAACCTTCATCCGTGATAACTTTGATGAAGTTGTTGAAATTCTAAATTTGACACGTCAAACAACACTTCAAATTCAATCATATATCTCTTATCTCAGAGCAGAAACATTTGATTACGGTAATGACACAGCAACACATTTCATTGTCGATGAAACTCAAGACAACAACGTATTTGAATTCATTTACTTAATGAAAATTGCAGCACTTAGAAAAGCTAGTTTGTACATTGTTGGTGATGCGTCACAAACACTCTATGAGTTCCGAGGAGCATCATCTCAAGCTCTTAATGCCATTGAAACATCAGGTGTATTCGAATGTATTAAACTTGATATCAACTATCGTTCTAACCAATACATTCTTGATTTTGCAAACACTACATTGGCAGACATCGATGTAAATAGATTTGCACAAATCCAATTGCAATCAGGAACATTTGAAAAACAAACTAAAAAAAGAATTTAAAGAAACCGTTCAAATCGTACCAATCAGTGTTCCAACTCAAAAAGAATTCGATGAGCATTATGAAAATCATCTTAGTTATGTATTACCTCAATACATCCAAGAAAAAAACTTAATAATAATGAAAAAAAGTTACACTTTTTAGCAAGAAAAGGACTTGATGTTCAAAAAAATTAGAAAATTGGGCAACTAATAACTTTAGTAATTATACTGTAACCAATTTAGTTCCAAAACGTTCATATTCAAGCACTCTATTTTTCATCATATATTCGTCAATTCTGGAATGAAATCACTTTAACACCAAAAATCAGATGTTATCGATATGATTGCAAAAAGATATTGATTCAAAACTATATAATATCTATAAAGGTAGAGCTGAATCAATGCGTAAAAGCATGTCGCAATCAAATCAACAACTGGGTATTAGAAGAAGGTAAAAAAACATTAAGTTCCTACATAATCAATTTAAGAAAAAAATCTAATTTCTAATTCAGAAATGATGGACAAAATTAGAGATAATATGATTGATTACGAAGTTCGTAAAAATGTTATCCGTCAAAAGCTTGTTAAAAACAAGAACAAGACCAAATTGATAAAGAAGAACTTATTAAAAAAACTCAAATATTCTAATTTCAACAGTTCACTCTGTAAAAGGTTTAGAATTTGACCACGTTGTATATCTACACAGAAATGCTGATAGTACAAGGTCAAAATCAAACCTTGAAGAAGAAAAAAACGCATTGATTACGTTTCTTTAACAAGAGCTAAAAAGACAGAATTAATTGTCGATATATATCTAGACAAATCATATTCTAAACTTAATTACAATTATCAAGCTCTATTAGAAAACTATCAGTAAAGAGGTTGTTATTATGTCTAAAAAAACAATTATCAACCAGGAGATGTTGTTCTTGTAAAATTCAATAAATCAAAAAAAGCTCTGTAATTATTAACAAAAAAAGACCAGCTGTTATTGTATCAAACAGTGATATTACAAGAACATCCCAACATTTACACGTAATTCCTTTAACAACATCTAAAAAAACAAAAAAATAGATATTCTAGCCATGTCAAATTCACAAGAAATGGAACAACCAATACAGCATTATGTGAACAAGTGACATGCGTACCAACTCAGGATATCGAAAAAAACAGACGATTGGGTTTCAAGATTGACGATGAATAGAATCAAAACATGCTTGAAAAAAACGTCTTTGATATCAACTAAAAAAATAAAAAAATACCTCGCAATGCGAGGTTTTATTTTCTACAAAGACTTCACATATTAAATCTTTTGTGGTAAAATAAAAATTTGTAAAAATAGTTAGACATGACTTGTCATGTCGGTTGAAAACTTTTGTAATACAAAATTAAAAAGAAATAAATTGTATTATTACTAACCCAAGAGGAGAAAAAAAATATGTCAAATACAAACAAAACAATTCAAAAAAACTTGCCGTTGGTACTGCTATCGCAACATCAGCTTTCGCATTCCATGGTCAAGCTAACGCTGATACAGTAGAAGTTCCAAAAAAACAGATGTTAAAAGATACAACTGTTGCTGAAACACAAAAAGCACCTGTTATTGAAAAATCATTAGACGTAAAACCATCTCTTGATGCTCAAAAACAAGTTGTAGAAAAAACTAAAGAACAACTTACTGATGCACAAGATAAAGCTAATGAAGCTAACAAACAAGTGTCTAGCGCTCAAACAGAAGTTACTGAAGCTACTAAAGCTGTTAAACACGCTGAAGAAGTTGCTTCCAAGGCTACACCTGCAAATATTGAAGCTAATAAAGCAGACCAAAAAGCTAACCTTGCTGACCAAAAAGCAAACGAAACAGAAACAGCTAATACTGATGCAAAAATTGCAACTCAAACTGAAACTGTAACTAAAGCTCAAACAGGTGTGTCTAATGCTGAACAAGAATTAAAAGATGCTAACTCTGATGTTTCTGCTAAAGAAACTCAAGTTCAATCAGCTAAAGACGCAATTTCAGGAACTGGACTTGCTCAAGCTGAAGATAAACTTGATGAAGCTAAAGCTGAAACTAAAGGTGCTGAAAAGAATGTCACTAATGCAGAAACAGCTTTGACTGATGCTCAAAAAGCTGACCAAAAACGTCAAGAAACTATTGACAACGCTCAAACAGATGTTGATGCTAAAACAACTGTCGTCAATGAAGCTAAAGGAAAACTTGCTTCAGCCACTACAAAAAGCTAATGATGCTACATCAACACTTTCTCAAGCTGAAGATAAACTTGATAAAGCTACAAAAAAACTTTTAGATAGCGTTGATATTGTCAAAAATTCCAGATTTGACTCAATTCAAAGAAGACATTGCATCAGGTGACAATGACTTCATGACTGACTCTGGTGCTAAAAGCTATTGAAAATACAGAAATTTCAATTGGTAAAAAAACGCTAAGAGCCAACCTGTTGATATCGACAATCTAACTCAAGCACAAAAAGAAGAAATTTCTCACTTGTATGTTCAAGGATTGAAACAAATCCGTGAACAACTAAGCACGTCATCAAACTCAAATGTTACTAAAGAAGCTATTGAATCAGCATCAAAACGTGCTCGTGCATACGAAAAAAACGTGGTCAAAACCCACTTGTTCATGGACACATTTCACTTGCAGATGGTCCAACTGCTGAAAAACCTTGTTCGTCTAGGGTTCAAAAATCAGATGTACAAAACATGTATGACTTGAAAGAAGCTACAATTCAAGCCTTGATGTCATCATCATTTGCAGATGCACCTTCAAAATGGGGGCATTTACGAAATAATCTAGTATTTGGTAACAACGTTGGTATCGATGTTGCAAAACATCAACGGTGATTACTGGTTAGTATTCGCTTTTTGATAAAAAAAGGGAACGGTTGTTACTAACCCAACAAATGCAGAAGCTATCCAAAAAAAGCTTATGACGTTGCTAAAGCTGAAAAAGATACAGCTCAAACTGCTTCAGAAAAAAAGCAAATGAAGCTCTTAAACAAGCATCAACTGACTATGCTAACGCTTTAGACCTTAAAACATCAGCAGAAAAAAACATTGGCTGATGCTACTGCTACACCAATCCAAACTACTGTTGCTGAAAACAATTTGCGTCTTGCAAAACTTGCTCTTGACAGCGCACAAAAACGTCAAGCTGAAGCTCAAAAAAAGCAGTTGATAACTTCTCAGCTGACCTTGCTTCTAAGAAACAAGCTCTTGATGATGCTAAATCAGCTCTTGAATCAGCTAAACGTGTTCAAGAAATCAAAGTTCAAAACTACAGCGATGCTAAAGTAGAACTTCGTACTCAAGAAAAGAAACTTGAAGACCTTCAAGCTCAAAAATCTAAATTGGTTGAAGAAAAAAAGACCGTTTGGTTGAAGAAGCTAAAGCTCTTGCTGAAGAACTAAAAGGTTATGTTGAAGCACCAATTAAATTGGCTAAAAGCTAAAAACTACATTAGCTGAAAAAAACAAGATGTTCTTGAAGATGCTCAAGATAAAGCTGAAATTGCAAAAAGCACAAGTTGATGCAATTCAAGCGACTCTTGATGTAGAACAAGCTAAACTTAATGATATTCAAGATAAGTTTGACAAACTTCAAGATTTGGAAGAAAAAAAGCAAAAGATAACATTATTGCAAAAATTGCCTGACGGAAATATCATTGCAATCCCTAACACAGCACCAACTGCTGAAGAACTTCCAGAAATCGACATCAAAGAACTTGCTAAAGAAGATGCAAAAGATAGTATTGTTAAAACACTTTCTAACGGAACCATCGTTGCTGTTCCTAATACAGCACCAGTTGCTGATGAACTTCCAGAAATCAACATCGAAGCACTTAAAAATGCTATCGAATCTGGTAAAGATGTTGAAATTATTGACGGAAAAGTCATTGTTCACGAAACAAAACCAACTAACGTTAATTACAATCAAGAATTTTCAACTGAAACACCAGTATCTGCTACTAAAGTAGACCAAAAAGTTTTACCAAACACTGGTGAAGCTGGCTCAACTCTAGGGTTGTTCGGTCTATTAGGTGTAATCTTTGGATTTGGACTAGCTTCAACTTCAAAGCACAAAGAAAACTAATAAAAAAGAAAGGTAGGAAAAACAAATGAAAAACATTCGTTTATCCAACGTAGTTATCTTTGTGATTTCCTACTGCTTATCTAAATGGTATTTCAGTAGCAAAAATCACACTGACTATCGTTAAAAAAATCAAATAGGAACCAATTGGTTCCTATTTTTTTATAATAAAAGATTGGAATAATTAATGACTAATAGAATATACCTAAATCAAATCATATCTCAATCAAAAAAACAAACATATTAACAACACCAATTTTTTTCATATCGTAATATTTGACAAAAAGAATTATAACGAACTACGGTCTTGTCCTGAAGTTTCAGAAAATGGAATCTATATTTTTATACAATCATAATAAATACTATATTGGTCAAAATTCATCGTCAAAAGGTTTAATCTCACGATTAGACAATCATTATAAAAAAATAAAGATTGGTGGACAAAAGGATTATTTTTTTGCACCAAAAAAATGGAACTTTCATTTCTAAATTCACAAAAGCACATTATGATTACTTAGAAAAAAACATTAATCAAACGATTTGAACAAAATCATTTTAAATCTTGATAATAAAAAAATTCAGGTAATACATCACCAATATCAGAAGAAGATAAACAAGCATGTGAACTATTTTTTTATCAAATGTTATCATCACATTAGAAAACATATTCAATATCAAATTATTTTTTTCTAAATTATGTGACTTATCTTGAAGATATTGTAAACAAATTATTAGACAACACGTTTGACGAATAAAAAAAGAGTCCAAATTAGAACTCTTTTTAAGGAACATATACACGCTGACCTTTAACCAAGACAACATTTACGTCTAAATCATTAGCTTTTGCTAATGTTTCAACATCAACACCTGTCAATTCATAAATTGTTTGTAATGTATCACCACCAGCAGCTGTATATAAAAATCTAAAAGTATCACCATGAGCAACACGACTGGTTGATTGTTCAGTTGTCGTTGTTGTGGTTACACTACTATCAGTAGACGTTACCGATGTTGATTCACTTGTCATCTGAACTTGTGATTCGACATTAGTTGTAACAGTTGTTGTTTCAACAGAATTAGGAGCTACATTATTCTGTCTTTTTTTGATAAATGAAATACTGTCATAAATATCATCAAAACAACAATTACAATTGATAAAATTATATAAATTAAATCTTTAAATTTACTCATTTTTTAACCATCCCTTATATTTGTGTTTGTTATACAATTATTGTACCACACATTATACAAATAGACAATATATTAATTAAATTTTTATAAAATATTGTTTCACAATATCGATTAAATTGGTGTTGACTTATATTAGTAATAATGATATAATATACAACATCACAAGGGGGAATCGCATAGTGGCAATTGCAGTGGACTGTAAATCCACCCCGTAAGGTTCGTAGGTTCGAGTCCTGCTTCCCCATATCTAATCAATAGATATTACTCCAGAATGAGAGATACATTAACATGTTTTTACCTCTCTCCTACATTTATGTATCACAAAAAGAGCAGTCACTTTGACTGTTCTTTTTTTAATTAAATAAACGTTGAATTTTCAACCATTTTTATGATATAATTAATTTATTAAAATTAAGGAGTAAATAAAATGTCAGAAAAAAATCAAGCTTAAGATTACCAACGTGTTATTATTGCGATTTACCGTTCGACCACGATTTTGATAACGTTGTAAACGAAAACACTCAACGTTTATTCATAGGGTTATCAACCTTGTGAAAAAAATGTAAAAAGCAAATTGATAAAGGATTTCTTGTAATGGGTGTGGTAGACCATGAAACATTTCCACAACAACCACCAATTTCTAAAGCCAATGGTAAAAAAATTTATATCCAACTCAAAAACATCATCGTTTTATCAAATGAAGCTAAAGAAATCCTAAGACAAAAATGACCCAAATTTATCACACATTAATGAAAAACACACCTGGCGCTTATATGCCTGATAAATATGTTAAAGAACTAATTGATGAATTTACAGACCAATTAATAGCAAATAATGACCATTCAGAAAAAAAGGTGAATCTAATGATTAATCCTCATCTATCATTATTTATTATAACGCTCTTAATCATTAGCTCTATAATAGCAATATTATTAAAAAAATATAAGTATTTAATTAGTTTATCAGCTTTAACATTAATGTTTATTGGTTCAAATTATTGGTACTTTAATCAACAAGGTGCAACTTCGATATTCAACAATCCAATTGATATGTTACAATCATCAAAATTAGCACCAAAACCAGAACAACTATCAACAGTAGAAGATTTAACATCGATATCAGATTCTGATAAAGAACACACAATTTTTTTATCGTATATAAGTTCGGATGTCCACACTGCCAACAACTATGGTTATTTGCAAACCAAAACACCGACTTATTACCTTCTTCAAACGTAAAATGGATTCCAACATCCGATGAAAACAAAAATAAATCTGATTTAATAAATCAAGTTGAATCTTATCCAGCTATTATATATTGGGATAAAATAGACAATCAATTAAAAAGAACGGATATTAATCCAACCATCAAAATCTGAATTAAATGGAATTCTAATCCGATTAAAAGAATACAAAAAAATAGGACAAACGTCCTATTTTTTTAATCGATTAGGTAACAAAATTGCTACATAATCGTCTAAATCAGAATTGAATTCAACTTTAAGTTTACAAGGAAACTCTTGAACTGTTTCATCATATCTAATCAAATCAAACATTGACCTAGCCCAAACAAATATACCATCTGATTTTTGGAAGTCTAACAGCTTCTTTTTACACCTTGTTTATCAATTGTGACCAATACATCTCCTGTTGGACAAATACCAAACCCATAAATCTCAATAATATGTGGGAATAATTTAGAAACACTCAATTCATCATGTTTCTCAGGATTGGTTGGATAAATTTTAGCTCCAGCTTTATCATAAAAAAATAATCTTTCATAAACGCTCCAATCTATTCCTTTTTTATCAGTTGAACCAAAACCACCAGTTCTAGTACCATCACTAATATCATCATCAACTTTTTAAATATTTTAAAAACAAGCCTTGACCTATTCGTTCACCTTTTTTAATTAACTTATCTTTAAAAACCTAGATTATGTACTGGAAACATAATATGACCTTCATTATCTGGATTATTATAATAATCACTATCAACAATACCAACACCATTAGCCAAAATTAAACCTGTTTTTTTAAAAGCCGTTCCAGAACGAATACTTAACTGCAAATACTCATCATCAAGCATATAAGATTTAATTCCAGTTGGAATTAAAGTAGCTTTTAATCCAGTTGCCTCTCCAATAAAAAAACTTTCTCAGCCAAAACTTTCCATATAGATGGAACAATAAGACTTTCAGCCGCTTCAAAATCATAGCCTGCTGACGCATTAGTTTTTTTCTAACTGGTAAATTAATGTCTTTCTTTTTTTAAAAATTAGAGACAATTTCAAATCCACGTTTACGCATATAAACACCTCATTAATTGTAATACATTAAGTATAACATAAAGTATCACATAATTCAAGAAAAAAATCAACATTATCACACAACGTCATAAAACGCTCTCTGTGCCATTTTGCACCGATATGGAACAATTATACCCGAACCAAATAAAAAAACGGCTCAGAGGAGCCGTCAGATACCTTAAAATTGATTCTAACATCATTTAGTTATTTGGATAAATATAATACGCATCTGAGCTAGGAGTGAACGCTCCACGATAATTGCTCACGTACATATTACCCCTATAATTTGATTCAACCATTTCAATTGTTCCATCAGCATTTACAGCAGTTACATATCCAACATGACCATAATTTTCACCTTCATACATAACATTTGGGAAAACAATTACAGAACCAACTTGTGGTATATGACCTGTTCTAAAACCAGCTCTACGAGCACTATCACCCCACTGATTAGCATTACCCCAATAATTTCCAACCCAAGGAGCTACTGATTTAACACCCCAAGTACATTGACCCACAGGATATGTATTTGAATGGTCATAAGATACAGACAAAACAGATGGTTTTGTTTCTTCATGAACAACAGGTGCTTCAACAATAGCTTCAGATGTTTTTGGTGCTTCCACAACAGGTGACTCAGAAATAGATTCAGATGTTGCTTCAGTTACAGTTTCAGTTACAGATGTAGTTGTCGTTGTAGTTGTTTCAACAGTAGTCGCATTTGATGTATCATAAACTGGTTGAGAATGCTCCACAACTTCAGTTGTTTCAAAAACAGGTTCTTGAGAAACTGATTCGGAATTAGTTTCAGATTGATATGAATCTGTATGCGCATCAGACACCTGTTCAACCACTGGTTCTACTGTTGGTGCAACATCTGGCACATTATTTGTTTCATTGTTATCAACTACATTATCAGTTTCAGTTACAACATTTTTGTTCAGATTCAATTGACGCAGTTGTATCAACAGATTCAGATTCAACAACAGGTTCAACATTTTGTTCAACTTTAACATCATCATCAGAAACATCAGTTGTTTTATTTTCAACAGTAGTTGCAATTTCTGAACCAATAGTGGAACCAATAGTTGCTGCTGGTGCACTATATGTTTTTTTACAGATTGCACATCAGATTTTTTTAGAATCACTAATTTGTTTAGATTCAGCTTTTTACAGTAGGTGTTTTAACATCAGATGCATTATTAAATAAATCTGCATCCACATGATGAGCTGCCACACCAGCTCCGATTAACCCCAAAAGCTGATAAACTAGATAAAACAATTCTTGATTTAGAATTTAACATAAATAAATACTCCTTTTTTTAATACAATTCATTTCGAAAGCATTGTTAGTATAACATACCAATGTTACAATATCATAACAATAAAAAGAAAAGATTAAAATCTTTTTCTCTTTTTATAAATTATAAAGATGGTTCATCAAAAATCTCTATCTTTTTTTCGATGCACTACCAAAATCGATATTGTTTAATTTAGAATTCATTTCAACAACAGCTTTATATTGTTCTAAACTTTCACGAATTTTTAGATTCTTCTTCTAAAATATTATGCATATTTCCAGGACTATTATCAATAGTCTCACCATAAACCCATGCTGATTTTTGGAATTTCCATAACAGATTTCAAACCTAAACGCTTACGTTTAGCATCACTATACGATAATGCTTTATCGTCCATATCTTCATGAGTATAATACAAATAAGATAATGTATCAGTATCTAAATAATATGGAATACCATATTTATCTAAATCAAACGGTCTCTCATTAGAATCAATTCCTAAAAAGTAATGCGTCATCATTTCATGATAATCATAGTTTCTCAAAATACTAGCCCTCACTTGTTCTTTAGCACGTTTTTTTATCAATTCAGCATCAGATTCTAATCTCTTTCGTTGAGCTTCAAGAATTAATTTCTGACGTTGAGCATTTAATTCTTCTTCATCCTGTTTCTTTTTCTCTTTAGATTTTTTTGACAACTGATATCCAGCTATCCCACCAATCAATCCTGATACTAAAGTTGAAGAAACAGATGGTGACGCTTTATAACCATTACGTTTCAAATATTCATCATAAGAATCACCATTATCAACTAATGTTTCCACCCAATTCCCATTCGCATCAAAAACCAGATACTCTACGGGAAGGTCGTGTCATATTAAAAATATCTTCATGTAATCCCATATCTTAGTTTCCAATCTGTAAATCTTCCATATCTTTAACTAATGATGCACCAACTCCAGCTTCAGCTTGAGCCAACTCTAGTTTTTCTAAAAGTTCATCATCAGTTAAACTTGGTGTTTGAGCAACAACTTTCGCCAACGCTTCTTTGGTTTCATCAAAAAAATTATCTCACGTTCTTGACGTCTAACACGTTCTCTTGTTATAAAGTTAACATTAACATCCATTGAATTCAAATCTAAATCCAAAATGTTATAACCGTCTTTCTTTTGAGTTACCATTTCATCCGTAATGGCTAGACGTTTACTCAAATGCTTATTAAACGCCATATCAACCAACTCATATTCAGCCTGACGTTGTAAATGCTCGTTAGACGTATAACCATTACCATTATAAATATATTTACCATTCAAGTGTATGTTCGGTTTTTTTCAGCTTGATTAGTAAGTTCCTTGACAACATCTTCCCATCTCGCTTTAGAAACAATAGGTGAGAATCGTTGCACAACTAAATCATCAGCAATTTCTTCTGGAATTCGACGCATAGCAATTTCCTTAGCTACACTATCCCATGAACCAATTTCTAAACTACGTTCTGACTTAGATTTAGTTTCATTTGGTTTTCTAGAAAAAAATCAATTTGTTCAGGAACAGCTACATTTTTTTCATCAGACCAATTTAAAACTATATCGTTATTATTCAACTGTTTATCAAAATCAGAATCATTCTCAGCTTTAGATATTTCAACAGCATCATCAACAACGGCTTTCTCATCAATATAAGATTCAACTCCATATTCTAAATCAACATCAATAATTTTATCTATTGGTTCACCATACTCAGGTGCATGAACAACCATGTCAAAAGAATCACCAGTTTTCGAATCTTTAAAATCACCTTCCCAGACAAAAACTCCAACATCCATGTGTTCAAAGAAATCAACACGTTGACAATCACGTTCAACATTATGAAGATTTTTCATATAAATGTTTAAACTTAGGATGGTCAGAACGCAAATCAGCATCTATCAAAAACGTTTCTCATACGTCTAATAGAATCTCCACTAACACCGTCTTCACCAGCCCACTCATACAAAGCATCTAATGACTCTGTATATGATTTAATCAACCATTCACGTTTTGCAGGGTCTTTAGTATTTCGCATATCCTCATTAAACTTCAATGTCTGAGCCAATTCAGTCAATGCTGCTGAACGAGCATCAAATGGAACATGTGTATCACCAGATAATCGACCCAAAACACTTGTTTGACCTTTAGATTTGACTAAATTCTGAGCAGTTCTTTCAATAGGTTTACGGAATAAATGTTTAAAATCATCTCTAAACTGTCGATTGAAGACCGCATTAATAGCTACATGACCTACTATTTTAGCAATAGCCATACCATTAACACCACGAGCCATAGCTTCTTGATATCTTTCAATCTGAGCTTTTACACGTTCAGCTCTAGCTTTCTCAAGCATTTTTCTTATTATATTCGCCCTCAACACCATCTTTTACCAAACTTAGAATGTTTTTTTAACAAATTTAATATAGTTATTATCAACATATTTTTAAATCTTTAACCAATGAACCAATTTCACGTCTTAATTTATCATCAGTAACATTTCCAATTTTACTAAACTCAGCTAAATCATCGTTTTGGCGTCTTCGATGTTTTAATTGTTTTTTTCAAGTTTTTTTCTTAACAACCATAATATTAACCCCCAAATTCATAATCATCATGTTTTTGAATCAACACTAGATAAATCGCTACTAATTGAATTTAACATAGATAATAACTTCTCATCTGATAAATCACTTTTTACGTTTGACATTCACTATATCATCATTAACTTTTATCAAACCATTTTTACCAACATACACAGTATGTGAATCAGGATTATATGTCACAAAACCAACCAACCTGTGTTCATCTCTACACAATTGAAAATTAAATCCAGACCTATATAATGTATTAGACAAAAAAATGAAACATCATTGTTGTTATTAATATCAAATGCATTATCACTAATATTAGTTACATCTTTAGTAAACACAAACACACCATCATCATCAAGACGTTTAATTAAATCTTCAGTAAAATGCAATATATCCAACGTACGATTTAAAGATTCAAAATCAGGTTTATCTATATCAAAACCAACTATGTATTTGCCATCTTTTTAAAGGTTTAGCATTAACATTACAATGTTTAAAAAAACATCATAAATCTGATTTTCATCATAAAAATTCACCTGGGTCATAACCATTTTGCACAATAGAATACGAAGTTCCTCTTGGGTCAAATCTATAACCGTCGTCGCTATAAGACTTTTTTTCAAAATACCTTCTGAAAAAAATTTAAAATCTTTAAAAATTTTTATTAACAACCATATTATTAACCCCCAAACTCATGGTCAATCGCATCAGACCTAAAGGCTTCTGCACCTAACATAGCATCATACATTCTTTGCAAGTCTTCATCACTAACTCCATTAACAATATCATGTGATGAAGGTTTATCTTCATAACCAAATACATCATCAACTGATTTAGAACCAGATTTCGATTCTAAATATAAATAAAACTTCTGCAAATATGGAGTATCAGTTTTATTCATCATTACATCTTGCAAATCTAACGTCGAATCATTAATAATTTCAGGAATAACCTTATCAATTACAGAATTCCATTCTTCATTAGGAATGCGAGCTAAAATATCTTTAGCTTCCTGATTAACAATTGACATTGATTTAATACCTGATGGTTCATGAGTATTACCATCCACATCCTTCATTTCAAAAATCAAATAATTGATAACCTTTATAATAAACACTAATGTGGTCATTATACTCAGGAATAAATAACAAAGACGTATTTACATCTGGTTGATAACCATTACCCATTTCAGATGTGTCTTGCAAAAAAATTTCATTAAATTATTTTTTTATCAATGGTGTAGATATCATTTTTAGCCATATATAACTGACGATTACTATTGTATCTACCACCCTCATTATAAAACTTCAATTCAGCGTCCTCACGAATCTTTTGATAATGTTCATTAGCTTTCTCATCTGACATGAATGCCGTTTTGACATAATCAAGCTCATTTTTTTAGCTGAATTAATAAGTCTGTTAAAATCTATTTCAACCATAATTACAACCTCATTCTTAAATAATCAACTTTTTCAAAAAAATATTATAACAAAATATAGACCAGTAACGCAACTATTACTGGTCCACATCTATATTATAAACTTAGACCATCATCAACAGATTTTTTTCCAATTCTTGGCTTAATAACTGTTCAATTAGAGCTTCTCTAGAAGCTTTACCATTATCACCAACAAAAATCAGGAATTGATGATTTACTATCATTTTCAACTTGTACTTCTACTTTAG
>BNJT01002323.1_pt1:0-182500 | contig 240606 bp, 292 predicted proteins | sample 8540491 | NCBI WGS metagenome assembly BNJT01 (sample SAMD00202455, study PRJDB9452) | human saliva metagenome | host: Homo sapiens
ATATATAACTTAAATTTGAAATATAATTTTCATTATTTTCAGAAAAACCATTGCAAAAATATCTTTATTTTCATTGTGTTACAGCTTTTTTTCTTACTGAAATATTTTTATCAATATTTCAAAACTTTATTGTATTTTTATTTGATTTATTTGATAGAATATGCTAAATTATCATTGTTGAGATATATTATGAAATCAAAAATAATATAAAGGAGACAACAGTTTATGAAGAAAATATTAATAACTAAAAACAAGTATGATTTCTACTTTTTATTCTCACTGCAACATTAAGCTATCTATTATATAATTACACTTTACTAGGAGTAGCATTAGCCAGTATTTATATTTTGGCAACAGGAATACTAAACTGCAAATATAAAACAAATAATAAACTAATCAACTATACATCTATTATATTTGCAACACTAATGATTATTTTTTTATATCTATAAATAATAATCTACCTCCTTTAAAAATCAATATGATTTTTAATAGCGGAGCTAATATTTTTTGTTTACTATTCATCATCAGATAGCTTTTTGGAGATTAAAAATTAATTATATATATTTCAAATATTTTTAATACAAAAATCCCACTCTTAATAGAGCGGGATTTTTATTTTATAGGTAATCTACATCTTTGATTACTTCTGGTTGTTGTGGTTGTTGTGGTTGTTGTTTTTTTAACAACTGGTTTTACGAGTTTTTACTCCGTTATTTCCTGCTGGAAGTCTGTATTTTTTTAACCTCTTGTTTTGGTTGTTGTTTTTTTAGCAACTGGAACACGTGTTTTTACCCCATTGTTTCCTGCTGGTACACGTAATGGTTTTTCTGATTTTACAACTGGTTTTTTCTCAGCATAGTAGTATCTCATATAAGCTTCCATTGGGTGGATAGATGCTTGAATAGAAATACCGTCCTCTTTAATTAATTGATAAGTTTTTACCATTATAGTTTATTTCTTTTTTTACTTCTGGTAAATAATCTTTAAAAATAACTAAGTGGTGTACTTAAAGTCCGGACGTGGTACTTTTTATTCTTTGTTTTTGGAGATATTTCTAGTCCCATCACTTGTTTTCTACATTGTAACTAACAACTAAAGTTATTGGATCAACAAGCTCATCTCCACTAGCTTTTTGATTTGAAGTTGCTTTTCCACTATTTACATCTGCTGCTGCTGCAAACGGTGCTTGTGAAGTTGCAGTTAAAGCAAAAGCTGTTAATGCAACAGTCAAAGTTTTTTTGCAATTTATTCATAATATACTTTTTTCCTCCTAATATTTTTTTAGCATAATAATTGCTTTAATATTATATATCAAATATCCCTAATTTGTCAAAAGAAATCCTCTTTATCCCTTTATATTAGTTTTTCTAATATAAACATAATAGCAAAGTAATTTTAATACCTGAAAAAAAATATTTAATAATTTATTGTTGATAATGAATATCTATAATTTCTCTGTATTTTTTTAAAGTATATTTGTGTATTATTTATAAATAGATCCCTCTTACAAAAAAACATAATATTTATAAAATACAAGTAAATAATGATATAATTGACCTAGAAAATAAGAAACCAGGAGTAATAGCTAATGAGTTTAGATTTATTTATTTTTTTGAAAAAAAGAGAAGAGATAAAAAAACTTCTCTAGATGTCCTGAGCTATCTAGAAGAATTTTTCTCGATATAAAGAGGACAAAGACTATAATTCACTTGAAGGATGCTCTCCAGTTATAACTGCTTGGGCAAAAGAAATGTTTAAGCATTTCCCTCCTATGAACGGTGAATATGCATTACCTGATGAAATTGCTTTTTCATCTGAGGATATCGAGGATCATTTAACTGACTATACTTTAGGAAAACATGGTGCTATATGTTCATTTTCTTATAATGTTATAGATGATGCATTGGATTTTCTTTTAGATATATTTGATGAGTATAATATTGGCGTTTATGACTTCAATAATATTGATGATATTATAGGTTTTGATATCGAAATTTTAAAATATAAAACAGAGAGTACCAACATTACTCCATGTACTTGGAACGAAGTAGAAAATTCTATTTATACCCTTGATAATCCAGAGAGAAAGTCAGCATATCTATCACTATGGTTTGATATTAACGAAAAAAACAGTAGTTTTCTTCAATGCGCTCCAATCTATAAAGAACCTAGCTTCTTTTTCTCGATTATTTAATAAGGATAAAATAACTGAAATTAATGGTTATGCTCTTGAATTGAAAAAAATGATAAAAAAATATTTATCGAACAGTTATTCAAAAACAAGAAACAATTAAGAGAGATTATAAAAAAAGTTGGTGTTTTGATAGAAAACTACCTGATATAAGTAAATATAAAAAAAAGTATCAAACTTATAATTAATAAGCAAAAAAAGACAGGAAAAAAATTCTCCTGTCTTTTTACTTATTATTAGTTACTTTTTAATACTCTCTACATAGTATTTAGATTTTTACATTTCCACCAGCGTACTGCTTATTATTAATTTTTCAGTGTAATTGTTGAAATTTTTTTGTTTTTTTGTCATTTTATCTACAACATTAATCTTAATTTTATCACCTTCAACTACCCATTTATTTTTGTGACTCAACTTCTTGCGGGTGATTATTGCCCATTATTCTTGTAGTAAATGCAATAACATTATCACCTTTATAATAATAGACCTCATCTTCCTTAGGTACTGCATTAGATTTTTGCTGAGTTTCCATCTTTTTTTCACTAAAGTGTGATCCTTTTTAGTAAGTTAATCGCTTCTTCTTTAGTGTATGTTTTTTTGAAGTGACTGCATTGATAGCATCTAAGTAATCTGCACTAGATACCGTAAATAATGTTTCTCCATTTGCAGCTTTTGTTGTTTTAATTTTTGATTGAGTAAGCCAGTGAAGTAAGTTTGTTTGAGATGATAATCTAGATACATCATTGCCTGAAACACCTACTATGTCTACTAATTTTTTTGCTGCAGCAAAATCATGATTACCTGTTTTTACCGTTTGCGTATTATTATTTTTTTTACTTTCACTATTTACGCTGTTGTTATCATTGTTATTATTTCCGTTATTACCAGTGTTTTCACTGTTATCTTTGTTTTCTGTAGTTTCTGTAGTATTTTGTTCTTTATTTGTATTGTTATCTTCTTCCTTTTTCTGTTCTGAAGAGTTATTTGATTGTTCTGTTTTTTTATTGTCATCTTCTTTGTTTTTTACATTTCCTTTTGTTGCACAACCAGTTATTATTAAAGCACCCGTTGCAAGCAAAGCTAATAGTTTCTTGTTCATATTTCTGACCTCCATTTATTAGTTCCCTTTTATTATACCATATTTGGATACAAAAAAATAGACTCTAAAAACCTTTTTGTTTTTAGAGTCTATTGTTCTTAATCTTTTAAAATTATCTCATACCTTTATCGTATGGTACACCAAGAGCTTCTGGTGTAGAAGTTTTTCTTAGAAAAATACGATAAGTGCAATAATTGTTGCTACGAATGGGAACATATTCCAGAACGATACCGGAATTGGTAGATCTGGTGCTAAAATAGATACTTTTTTTCAGCAAATACTTTTTGTTCCACCGAAGAACAGTGATGCTAAAGTAATTGTAATTGGGTTATATTTACCAAAGATAAGTGCTGCTAATGCTAAGTATCCGAATCCGTACACTGTGATCGCTGCGTTGAACCCTTGGCTGAATGTAGTAGCGATGATTGCTCCTGCTAATCCTGCTAAACATCCTGAGATAAATACCCCAATGTAACGATATTTAAATACATTTAATCCTAATGAATCACTTGCTTGTGGGTTTTCCCCTACAGAACGTAATCTTAATCCAAATGGACGTTTATAGATAACGTAGTAAGTAACACAAACTAGGATAATAGCTATAATGATCGTTGGATAAACTGTGAAATTACCAAGTATTGTATATCTTGGGAATCCACTAGCTAATAATAATTCATAAGTTCCGTTAAAGTGGTTTACTAAGAATAACGCGATAGCTGGTGTAATTAAGTTAATCGCTGTACCTGAGATTACTTGGTCAGCTTTTAAGTTAATACTGATAAAAGCGTGAATTAATGAAAGAAGTCCTCCACACGCTGTTGCCGCTAATAAGCAAAGTACTAATTGACCAAATGTGGGTGCTCCATCAAATGCACTAAGAGCTATGAAAGAAGCAACAAATGAACCGAAAATTACGAAACCATCAAGCGCAATATTTACAACCCCACTCTTTTCAGAATAGAAACCACCTATTGCTGCGATAAGTATAGGTACTGTATATTGCAACATTGAGTCTAATAGTGATAATATTGTATCCATCTATTTATCTCCTTTCTTTTTACTGCTTGCTGCTTTTTTAGAGAATTTGAAATCAAAGATTGATTTAGCAGCTACAAATAGAACGATTAATCCGATTAAAATATTTGCGATATCTTTTGGAATACCAACAAATGATAATTGAGGTGTTAATACACCTAAGAATCCAAATAGTAATGCTCCTAGTAATGAACCTAGAGCTGTATTAGCACCAATAAGTGCTACGGCGATACCCATGTATCCATATCCTTGGAATGTAGAACCTGCTACTACTTGTCCAACCGGCCCCATGTTGTAAAGAGCTCCACCTAGACCAGCAAATGCACCAGAAATAGCCATAGATAAGATTGTATTTCTATTAACTTTCATACCAACGAATTTAGATGCATTTGCGTTATAACCTACAGAACGTAGTTCGTAACCAAATACTGTTTTTTCCATAACGATATAGAAAATAATTACTCCAAAAATTGCAAAGAATAAATCTGTACCTAAACGGTGGTTACTAAAGATTCCTTCGATAAGACTATTTTGTAAATATCCTGTACCATCTTCTGCAACGATTGGTTTAGAAATAATATCATTTGTTCCTTTAATAAATTTAGGAACAGCGAATTGTACGAAGTATAATGCTGTATAGTTTAACATAATTGTTACAACTACTTCACTGATATTAAATCTAGCTTTTAAATAACCAGCGATACCAGCCCAAATACCACCTACAATAATACCTGCTAGGATAGAACAAATTAATACTAAGTAAAAATTCATACCCTTCCATTTTGATAGCAACAAGACCTGCAAAAAGACCACCCATAATAAATTGTCCTTCTGCCCCAATGTTGAATAACCCTGTTCTAAATGCAAAGGCTACTGATAAACCTGTACAAATAAGTGGAATTGTCGATACAAAAATTTCTGCTATACTGTTTGAATCAGAAAAAATGTCTCCAATAACACTTAAAACATCTTCTGGCGACGCTCCAATTGCCGAAATAAGAATTGCTCCTATAATAAACGAAGCTAATATTGGTAGCACCGCATTAGTTAAAACTTTTTTTAACATACGCTCTCCTCTCTACTTCTTAACCCCGGCCATTAGAAGACCTAGTTGTTCTTTAGTTACATTTTCATCATTATCTACGACATCAATTATATTACCATTGTGAATAACAGCTATTCTGTCAGATAATGTTAGAATTTCATCTAAATCGTATGAGATTAATAATACTCCATTACCTTTATCACGGTAATTGATTAACATTTTATGAATACCATTTATCGCACCAACATCAAGTCCACGTGTAGGTTGTGTTGATACTAATAATTTTGGATCTAATTCTAATGCACGTCCGATAATAAGTTTTTGTTGGTTACCACCACTCATACTACGAGCAGCAATTTTTTCGTCACCAGCTTTACGCACATCATATTTTTTTCACAAAGCTCTTTTAGCAAATTTAGAGATTGCTGGTTTTTTCAAGAATCCACGTGAAGAAAATTTCTCTGTATAGTAGTTTTCTAATACTGAGTTTTCTTCAACACTGAAATCAAGAACTAATCCATCTTTGTGTCTGTCTTCTGCGATAATTTCAAGACCTAATTCTTTACGTTTTGCTGTTGGAACTCCAGCAAGGTCTTTTTCCATCAAAAGACAATTTTTTTCCTTTAGTTTCTTTTAATAGAGCATTTAGTACTTCAACAAATTGTTGTTGACCGTTACCATCAACCCCAGCAATACCAAGGATTTCTCTTTCACGAACATCTAAGTTGAAGTCAGAAAGTATATCTTTTTTCTCTTCAGTATCTGCATAAAGACCAGATACTTCTAATATTTTTTTCTTACCTTCTCTAGAACGTTCATATTTAATAATTTCTAGATCTTTACCAATCATAAGACTAGCAAGTTTTTTTCTTTTGTTGTGTCTGCTACTTCTACAGTTCCGAAGTATTCACCACGACGAATAATACTACAACGATCAGCTACTGCCATAATCTCGTTAAGTTTATGAGTGATTAATAAGATAGTTTTTCCCTTCTGCTTGAAGATTCTTAAGAATTGCTAAAAAAAACTCTTTAATTTCAGCAGGAGTTAAAACCGCTGTAGGTTCGTCAAAGATAAGAATATTAGCATCTCTATATAACATTTTTTTAGAATTTCTACCCTTTGTTGCATCCCAACTGTAATATCACCTACTAAGGCTTTCGGGTCTACTTCTAATCCATATTTTTTTAGATAGTTCTGTAATTTTTTTAGCAGCAGAATCTAAATCGATTTTTTTCCGCCTTTTTACTTCTTCCATTCCTAAGATTATATTCTCAGCAACAGTGAAGTTTTTAATTAATTTAAAGTGTTGGTGAACCATACCGATCCCAAGCTGATTAGCATGTTTAGGATCTTTAATGTCAACTTCTTTCCCATCTAATTTAATGACACCCTCTTCTTGATGGTACATACCAAAAAGAACGGACATCAACGTAGATTTACCAGCACCATTTTTCACTAAGCAATGCATGAACTTCGTTCTTTTTTTCACCTGAATAGTAATGTCTTTATTTGCGTAGAAGTCACCAAACTTTTTAGTTATGTTTAGCATTTCTATAGCGTACATATATTTACCTCTCTTTTGTATATTGTTACTTATCTATTATAATATATTTTTGCAATCTAGTATAGCATTTTAGTACGATTCTGTTAATTAATTTTTATATTATTTATCAATATTATAATTATAAAAAAATTAAAACTATAAAAAAACTGCATAATATCATTGTGTTTTCATAGTTATTTCCAAAATTTTTTCAAAAGCTTAATATTGTAGAAAAATTTTTTTAATTATTCACATTTTTAAAAAAATAATAATTACGTTTGCAAATTTATAGCTTTTTTTAAAAAAATTTTTTTCAATAAAAAAAGGCCTAGTATAATACTAGACCCTTTTTTGAATTATAATTTTTAAAAATTATAGTTCACCTTCGATATTTGCTTTTATCTGTTACTTTATCTGCTTCAGGAGCTACAGTTGCTTTTACCAGATTTAAGTGATTCTACAACTTCTTTAATTTTTGTTGTTGATATCACTGCTTAAGTTTGGATTTTTCAGCAGGTAGACCTACACCATCTTCTTTGATAGTGAATACTTTAGCTTTTCCACCTTCGAATTTACCAGCTTTGATAGCATCTAATACTTGAGTTACTGCAACATCGATACGTTTAACAGCAGATGTTAAGATTACAGATTTTTCTACATCTTTTCCATCTTTATCTTTAGCTTTGAATACACCTTCAGAATATTGGTCTTTATCTACACCAACGATCCAGTGTTTGATTTCTCCGCTTTCTTTAAGATCTTTAGTAGCTCTTTCTTGTGCTTCTTTGATTGAACCACTTCCAGTTCCACCAGCTGCTACGAAGATAACATCAGCTCCAGCATCATACATAGTTGCTGCTAAAGTTTTACCTTTGTTAGTATCGTTGAATGATCCACTGTAGTTGTATACGATTTTGATGTCTTTGTTAGCAGCTTTAGCTCCTTGAACAAATCCTACACCAAATTTAACTACTGCAGGGATTTTAGCTCCACCGATAAATCCAACTTTACCAGTTTTTGATTGTAAAGCTGCTGCATATCCAGCTAAGTATCCTGCTTCGTGTTCAGCAAATGTAATAGATTCAACGTTTTTGTTATCTACAGTTCCATCGATGAAGATGAATTTTTTATCTGCAAATGATTCTGCAACTTTTGGTAATTCTTTTTCGAAATAGAATCCTGCTAATGAAATAACATCAGCTGCTTTAGCTGCATTTTGTAAGTTAGCTGCGATATCACTTTGGTTTTTAGTTTCGATTGGGTTTAATGCTTTACCACCGTTTTTATCTACCCAAGCTTTAACAGCTTCTACGTTACTTTGGTTGAAACTTTTATCTTTTGCTCCACCTTCGTCAGTAACTACTCCGATTTTTAAATCAGATTTTGAAGATGAATCTTCTTTTTTCTCAGTTTTAGAAGAACATCCTACAAAGATAAGTGCTGCTGATAAAATAACAGCGATTAATGAAAATATCTTTTTCATAAACAAATAATCTCCTTTATTTATTTTTGTATATTGTTTATACCTAAATAATACCACATAATTGTATAAATATCAACATTTTTATTACTTTTTTTAAAAAAATATTTTTATCATTGTTCGTATTAAGCGAAATTTAAGCGTATTTTTTTATTTAGTTATAAAGAGAATGTTCACTTTTTGTAATCTTATATATACATATACAGATAGAATTAAAAGCATTTTTCATAACTATAATTTATACTATTTATTTTATTAATACACATTTTTTGATATTCTTTTCAAAAAAATACTTTTGACATAATAAAAAAAGTCTCACTAAATTTCTTTAGCAAGACTTTTTATTATAATTATAGTTCACCTTCTAAATTAGTAACTGATCCTTTTGCTTTTTAGCTCATCACCAGTTCCTACTACTTCTACCTTACCTGATTTAAGTTCTTCAATAGCTTTATCAATTTTAGTTTTTATTGTCATCACTTAGGTTTGGATTTTTCTTTTGGTAGCCCTACACCATTTTCTTTTAATACCGAAAGATATGTTCACCTTTTTTTCAAATTTATTTTTCTTTGATTTCATTTAAGATTTTTTTGTTACTGCTACTTCGATATTTTTAACAGCTGATGTTAAGATTACAGATTTTTGGTATTCTTTTCCACCTTTATCTTTTCCTTTGAAAATACCTTCTTCGTATTGGTCTTTATCTACACCAACAACCCAGTGTTTAATTTCTCCGTCTTTAGACATATCAAGGTTACCACGTTCTTTTGCTTCTGAGATAACACCATTACCTGTATTACCTGCCGCTACAAAGATTACATCTGCACCTGAATCATACATAGTAGCTGCTAATGTTTTACCTTTATTTGTATCTGAGAATGTTCCACTGTAGTTGTACATGATTTTAATATCACTCTTAGCTGCTTTTAGCACCTTGAACAAATCCAATTCCAAATCTTTCTACAGGTGGAATTTTTAGTTCCTCCGATAAATCCAACTTTACCAGTTTTAGATTGTAATGCAGCTGCATAACCAGCTAGGTACCCTGCTTCTTGCTCTTTAAAGATAAGTGACGCTATATTTGGTGCATCAACAAAAGTATCAACATACATGAATTTTTTATCTTTATATTGTTCGGCAACTTTTTGGTAATTCTTTTTCGAATTCATATCCTGCTAAAGAAATGATATCTGAAACTTTTTGAAGCATTTTTGAAGGTTTGCAGCCAAATCAGATTGGTTTTTTTGATTCAACAACAACTGGATCTTTTTGCTCCATTTGGCCTTTGCCCATGCTTGTATAGCTTCTACGTTTGCTTGGTTAAAAGCTTTTTATCTTTAGCTCCACCTTCACCGGTAACAACCCCTATTTTTGTAGGAACTTTTTTTCTTCAGTATTTGATTCTGATTTATTTTTAGAAGAACATCCTACTACAATTAATGATAATGCAAGTAACATTGCAATAATAGTACGTAACTTTTCTCATAATGACCTCCTATTTTTTTATGTACTAAGAACACAATAACACATTTTTTTAAACCGATTTCAATATTTTTTTACTATATTATTACAAAAAAACTTAAATTTATTAAACATTTTAACAATTAAATATAAAAAAAGTGTTAAATTTATATATTTCCTTAATTTTTTTATGATATAATTGAATTGATTAAAAGCATTTTTCAGGAGGATTTATTTTATGACTTATTATGAAAAATATTGTGGAAACTGCGAATTATATTAAGAAGTATTTCAATGAGCCAATTGATTACGCAGTTGTCCTAGGAAGTGGAATTACATTAGAACTTGAAGAACAACAAGAGCTTGGTTACGAGGCTATTCCTCTTTTTCCCAGGAAATAAACGTTCAAACCATGTTAAAGGCATGCAAATAAACTTACTTTCGGAAAAATCTCAGGTAAAAATGTCCTTGTACTAAATGGTAGACTTCACTATTATGAAGGATACAAAATGAAAGAAGTTGCATTTATGACTTATGTTGTAAAATTCTTAGGTGCCAAAGGATTATTTATTACTAACGCTTGTGGCGCTATTAACACTAACTTTACTGAAGGAGATATCGTTTGTCTAGATGATTTCATCTCTCTAGTAAGTAATAATCCTCTAATGGGAGAAAACGATCCACGCCTTGGTGAGAGATTTGTTGATATGACTACTCCATTTAATCCATATTTAGTAGATAATCTTTTATCATCTGCTGAAAAGCTAGATATCAAATTACACCGTGGTGTTTATGGATTCTTCCAAGGTCCATACTTTGAAACACGTGCAGAAATACAAGCATTTAAAACTATGGGATGTGACTTAGTTGGTATGTCAACTGTTCCTGAAGTCATTGCAGCTAACCACGCTGGGCTTCCTGTTGCTGTATTAGCCTGCGCTACTAACATGGCAACTGGTATTCAAGAGAAAAAACATGACCATGAGCATGTATTAAAAACAGCTCAAAAAATAAGCGTAAACCTTAAAAACTTACTTATTGAAACACTTAAAAACTTAGACTAAGGAGTGATTACTGATGGAAAAAACAATTTTTGAAAAAATTATCGATGGTGAAATTCCAAGTTATAAAATATATGAGGATGAACATGTATATAGCTTTCTAGATGTTTTCCCAATAACTAAGGGACACACACTTGTAATTCCTAAAAAACATAGCCGTAATATTTTTGATTGTGATCCTGAAACTGCTGCAAACATTGGTAGAGTTTTACCTAAGATTGCTAATGCTGTAAAAGAAGCTTATGGATGCGATGGTGTTAATATTTTCCAAAATAACGAAGAATATGCTGGACAAAGCGTCTTCCACTTACACTTCCATATAGTTCCTCGTTATAAAGATAAAGATATTAATTTCGATAATTTAGAAGTTAAATGGCCTCCACAAAAAGTTGAGCCTTCTGAATTCGAAGAAATTCAAAAATATTACTAAGAACCTATAATTATAAAAAGAAAGAAGCAACGATTTAAATTATATCGTTGCTTCTTTTTAAATATTATTATTTATCTTCTTTTTGTTGCAAATAGAGATACAATTGAATCTAATGTAGTTCTTGGTTTTAGCATGTTTTTTTCTCTACATCTTCAATTTCATCATCAATATTATCAACCTTATTAATTAAATTTTTCATTAGCATCTCTTATTTTTTTCTTCAGCTAATTCTTCAACATCTTCTACTTTTTTTCTTTGATATCTTCAAATTTTTTTCTTTAGCTACTTCTTTAAATCCTTTTTTTCTTGTACTTCTTCTTTAAAGTCAACTGCAGATTCTTTAAATTCTTCAGCTTTTTCTACAGCACCTTCTTTGAAATCAACTGCTTTTTCTTCTACTTTTTCTTTGAAGCTTCCCATATTATCTTTGAAGCCTTCTACTCTTTCTGCAACTCTTTCTCTGAATCCTTTTTCTTCTACTTCTTCTTTAAAGTCTTCTACTTTTTCTTGAGCTGCTTCTTTTGCATCTTCTACTTTCTCTTCGAAGTCTTCTACTTTTTCTTGAGCCGCTTCTTTTGCTTCTTCTACTTTCTCTTCGAAGTCTTCTGCTTTTTCTTCTGCTACTTCTTTAGCATCTTCTACTTTTTCTTGAGCCGCTTCTTTTACTTCTTCCACTTTCTCTTCGAAGTCTTCTGCTTTTTCTTCTGCTACTTCTTTAGCATCTTTCTACTTTTTCTTCTAAAGTCTTCTGCTTTTTCTTCTGCCACTTCTTTAGCATCTTCTACTCTTTTCATGAGCTGCTTCTTTTGTTTCTTCTACTTTCTCTTCGAAGTCTTCAGCTTTTTTTTCTTCTGCCACTTCTTTTAGCATCTTCTACTTTTTCTTCAAAGTCTTCCGCTTTTTCTTGAGCTGCTTCTTTCTGCTTCTTCTACTTTTCTCTTCAAAGTCTTCTGCTTTTTCTTGAGCTACTTCTTTAGCATCTTCTAGTTTTTCGTGAGCTTCTTCTTTTGCTTCTTCCACGTTTCTCTTCAGCTTCTTCTTTTAGAGGATAAAAGTTTCTTCTTTTACCTCATTATATCCTGCAGTTACTTGCTCTAGCTTTTTCTTTAGCTATGTCTTCACCTTCACGATTTACTTTCTTGAGCTTCTGGTTTAATTAAATCATTAACTTTTTCTAATCCTAAAGTCAATATTTTCTTTTTAAAACATCTTTATGTTTTTTTCTAATTCTTTAGGATTTTTTTATAATAATATGTTCCTACCGCACTTGCAGCTAATAATGCTATACCTTTTTAAAAATTTTACCCATGATTTTGTCCTCCTAATATGTTTATTATCATAATGATTTTTATCAAAAAAATAATTTTTACTTGTAAAGAATTTGAGAGCGTTGAAGAGTAACTATTTCACATAAAAAAAAGACTAACTTTTTAAATTTAAAAAGTTAGTCCTTATTTTTTTATTTTTAAATGTTTAACCCTTGCTACTATTTCTTTATGACGTCCTTTTTATCATAGGTCTAGCTTGAGGGTTTCCTAAATAACCGCAAGTTCTTTTTTTACTACATCGCAGCTTTTTTTGGATCATTGTTTCCACATTCTGGGCATTTAAATCCTCGTTTTTGTAGGTTCAAATTCTCCTTCAAAACCACATTTATAGCAACGATCTATTGGTGTATTTGTTCCTAAGTAACCAACTTTATCATATGCATAATCCCAAACCGCTTCTAAAAGCTTTTTGGATTTTGTTTTTAGCACTGGATATTCACAATAATGAATAAATCCACCGCTAGCATAATATGGATAATCTTTTTCAAAATCTAATTTTTTTCAAATGGAGTTGGATTTTTTTCTAACATCATAGTGATATGAGTTTGTATAGTACTCTTTATCTGTAACATTTTCTACTATTCCAAATTTTTTTCTGTATCCATACGACAGAATCTATCAGTTAACGATTCACTTGGAGTTGAGTAAATACTATACCAGTAATCTCCCATCTTTAGTCCATTTATCTACATTTTTCTTTCATATATTTCATAATATCTAATGTAAATTGTTTAGCTTCAGGATTTTTTTCTCCCAGTCTCCTCCCATAGAAGACACTAGCTACTTCATATAGTCCAATATATCCAAGTGATAATGTCGCACGTTGTTTGTCAAATAGTTGTTTAACTCTATCATCTTTTTTTCAATCTCTTACCAAAAAGCACCATGCATATAAAGTATAGGCGCATTTTTGTGGTTTTGCTTCTCCACAACGTTTCGCTCTATAGTCTAGGGCATCTTTACAAATTTCTAATCTTTCTTTAAAAATATTCCAAAATTCTTCTTTATTTCCTTCAGACTCTAACGCTATTCTTGGTAGATTTAGAGTTACTACTCCTAGGTTCATACGTCCACTTTCAACTAATTCACCAGCTTCGTTTCTCCACGCTGGTAAGAACGATCTACAACCCATAGGCGTTTTTACAACTACCTGTTATTTTTTTACTAAAGTATCATACATTAATACATCAGGATACATTCTTTGAGTAGCACATTTTAGAGCTAATTCTTTAACATCGTAGTTTGGATCAGTTGGTTTTTAAAGTTTAAACCATCTTTTTATTACAAAAAAATCAATTTAGGGAAAGATTGCTGTTCTTTTTCTCTTTTCCTAAACCTTGTATTCTTACTTTTTAAAATAGCTTTTTTTGAATTTCTTTTTCAAATAATCCCTTCACCCAATCCAAAACCTAATGATGTAAATGGTGTTTGTCCTTGAGATGAATATAAAGTATTAATCTCATATTCTAAAGATTGCATCGCATCATAAATATCTTTTTTAGTTTTTTCTAAGGCAAATTTTTCTTGTTTATCTTCACCATCAATCCATTCTCTTGCAGTTTTTTTAAGTTTTTTTCTCATAGTTTAACTGTGCAAAAAGGAGCTAAAACTTCATCTATTCTATCTGCACTGCATCCTCCATATTGACTAGAAGCAACATTAGCAATAATTTGAGCCATCTGAGCTGTTGCTGTTTGAATACTTTTCGGACTATCTACATCTGCATTACCAATTTTAAATCCTTTAGTTAACATTTCTTTAAAAATCAATTAGACAGCAGTTTAGTAAGTGGTTGATATGGAGAATAATCAAGGTCATGGTAGTGAATATCTCCCTTTTTGATGTGCGTTAGCAACGTGTGATGGTAGCATTTTTTAAACCCGATTGCTTTTTGCCACTATTCCACTTGTTAAATCTCTATGCGTATTAAATACTAAACTGTCTTTATTCGCATTTTTCATTAACTACATTTTTCATCACGATTAACTAATCTTCTCAATCGCTATATTGATATCTAAACTATGTTCACGTTCAATATCTCTTTTACTTCTATAGCCAACATACTCTTCATAAATAGCTTCTTCACCTGATGTTAATAAAGTATGCTCAACAATATTTTTGTACTTCATATATTTTAATATTATCTTTAAATCTATTAGAAATTTCTAAAAATTACTTTTGTCTACTATATTATCAATATTTACACTATGTTTTTTTCACCAAATACTTTAAATACAGCTTTTTTTCGATGGCCTTATAGATTTTTGTCAGGGTCAAACTTTACAACGCGACCATCTCTTTTTATTACTAATAGATTTTTTTAATAAGCATATCTGCTTTTTTTGTGAATACGAATAAAAAAACTAGCTTTTTGCATTTTTCCCCCACCTCATTTTATAACTCTTTTCCTTTAATAATATTTTTTTAAACATAACTATATACTATATTATCGCAAATAAAAGCCCTTGTCTAGGGTGAATATTTCCCGGAAATTTGAAAAAAAGGTTATAACCCTAGCCTTTTTGTAGCAATTGTGAATTTTTTTGTGAGTTGCTGTTTCTAAGATAATATTCTCTAAATCATTATTATACCAACGTTTTTTTATTAGCTAATTATTAAAGCTGTTTAAATTTTTTTATAACTTTTTTTATGTATAACAGCCCTTCAATAGCCTTTTTAAATTCAAAGATTAAAAAAATGAAATTCAAAAATGTTTCCTTCCTTATAAAAAAATTTTTGTTCTTTCCAACTTAAACTATATTTTTAAGAAACTCCTCTATCATTAGACTGAGAAAGTATATAAAGTGAGAAAGAATATGAAAAAAACACAAATTGAAAAAAATTAACTGATCAATTATTTTCTATGGAAAAATAATCAACCAAACCTTATCAGTGAACTTCAACCTTTCGTTGAATTATTTATGCATTATGAATGTGCTATGCTTGAAATAGAAACAAAACTTAATGTTTTTTTGATAAGGAATTCTCTCTTCATGGAGAAAGCAACCCAATTGAGTCAATATCAACGCGTTTAAAAAAACGCCTATGAGCTTAATGAACAAAGCTGCAGCGACTTGATCTACCTTTTGATCTTGAAACGATTAAAGAGAATATTTATGACGTTGCTGGTGTTCGTGTTATTTGCTCATTTCAGAAATGATGTCTATAAGCTTGTAGATGCACTTAAAGCAACAAGATGACCTTACTGTTATAGCAGAAAAAGGACTATATAAAGAATACTAAAGAAAATGGTTATAGAAGTTATCACCTTATCGTTAAAGTTCCAATCTTTTTATCTGATAAAGTTGAACACATGGCTGTGGAAGTGCAATTTAGAACTATAGCTATGGACTTCTGGGCAAGTTTAGAACATAAACTTCGTTACAAAAAGAACCTAAGCGCTGAGAAAAGAAGCAGAAATAGAAAGACGTACTTCTACTTTGTGCGGAGATAAGTTCTAAACTAGATAACCAGATGCAAAAAAAGTAAAAGAGATAATTGAAGATGATACGGAATTCTTATAAGACAACAAAAACCCTTAAAGAGTTATAAACTTTTAGGGGTTTATTATTTTCTGTGAAAATTAAGAAAAGGTGAGTTATAGTCATAAAGACGTAACTCACCATATAATGGACTAAGAAAGCAATCCTACTTCTTTTTAATACTTCTTCTGCTTGTAATTTTTTTATCCGTATTAACTAGAACTATTGGTCCCTGTGCAGCCCATTCCGCTTTCTGCATATATACCACGTTTCCATAGCTCTTTTCGTTGCATCTTCTAAATCCATTATATCTACTCCCGCAATTTGAGCTGTAACTATTTCTTTTTTTCAGGAGCTTTTAACTTCTTCAGATTGAGAAGTTTCTTTCTTTTCTTTTAGTTTATTTCAATAAAGCATCTAAGTTTGCTTCTTTTAGCTTTTTCCGTATTCTTTTCTTGCTAATTCATTAACCTCCCCTGACAGCTATTTCATAAGCATATTTTTAATGAGTTAGCTACTACAGGCGCCCCAGAAGCACGTGATAAGATTAAGATTCTTCTATCATAATCTTCTCCCTACACCTGGTCCATAACCATAACCTTGTGCTTCATAATCTCCACCTGTATTAAATGCTGAGAATACTTTCATAAATAGGTTTCCCTGTCAATGAATCAACAACCATTACATCTGGTGTTGCCATTAGTAAGTCATTTCCTCTCATTACCGCTCCACCATCTGCTCTTTGAGATGTTGCAAATTCAAAGTCATATCCACTTTCTTTTAATTCTATCAATATTTTTCTCTACTTGTCTAGCACCTTCGATATTAGCGATACCTACTGTTGGTTTTTTTCTATTCCTAATGATTTAGCTGTTGCTATACCGTAAATAGTATTTTTTTAATCATACCTTCTACTCTATTAGTAGAAGAAGTACCTGTTGTAGTCGCTAATAACATCTCTTTTTCCACGAGATGGCGTAACTACTCTTCCCTACTGTTGATACACCAATAGGAAAAGTTATAGTGCATAGTTACACAAGCTGCAATTTCCCCTTTATCAAGTAGGTCTTCCATAATTTTATGTGCTTCTTCTTCATTTTCTGTTTCATAAGACTCAAAAACCTTCTTGACCTTGACCTATTAAAAACTATATCAAATAAAGAATTTTTTTCGCTAATGTGGCTCCTTGAAGTAAATTATCTACTCCATGCTCGCTCCCCCAAAGTAGTTAATCCCTACTTTAACTTTTTTTACCAAAAATTTCCCTGTTTCAATCGCATCTGCTACTTCTAGTAATACTTTTTGATATAATTTTTTTACTCATAGTACCACCCCTATTCATTAAGCATTTCTTGTGCGATATTTCTCATTGATTCGGCAATAATTTTTTTTCTAATTTCTTCACTAGAAGTGCTATCTTTTTCTTCTAATACTCCACTATTACGTTCTACTACTACTGATACACCGTCAAATAAGTTAGTCATTCTTCCTAAGAATAGACTTCCTTTACCAACGATCATTGCTCTATTTTTTTATCCCCAGTTGTTAAGTCATCTACTAAGAAACCCTACATATGGATACACCTGAAGGAATGTGTCCCTTGTGTTGGAGCCCATCCTGGTAATCCTTTTTTTCTTCAATAAATGATTTAAGTGATTTTTTTGTCAATATCACCTCTCATAGCAGCTAAGGCACCAATCATTTTATAGTTAGATTCTGGCACGTTTCCCTGCACCTGCTGCTTTTTGTGATATCAGGGTTTTGCATCTCTACTGAGAAGACATCTACATCAGTAATTTTTTAAGTTTGCTTTTTTTCCAATGGTTTGGCAACTAACGCTCCCCATAACAGCTTGAGGTGAAGATCCTGTTCCTACGTCATGTTTACCTACTAAGTCTGTACGAATAATTGGATTTTTTTACCATCATTTTCTGAAATCACAACAGCAAAACCACCTACTACGTCTTCTAAGACAGGAAGTCCTTTTTTTAACGTGATCTTTTGCATTCATTCCAAGTTTTGCACTAGCACCACCTGCTACCACAAGAACATTTTTTGTATACTCCTGCTTTTAACTAATGCTGATGCATTGATTAAAGCGTGTGTAGGAGCTGCACAGAAACCACGAAGGTCTGAACCTGTAGCATTAGTTAATCCTACTACTTCTGCTATAGCTTTAGCAAAGTTTGCCTCCACCACGTTGGTTAATATCACCACATGCTTCTTCAGAACATTCAACTACGTAATCAATTTCTTCTGGTTTTACACCCTGTTGCTCTAAGAGCTTCAAGTGCTGAAATTACTCCAGATGCTTTTAACTACTAAGTTTTCAAAGATAACATGGGCATTTAAGTTAACATCGACATCATGTGCTTTTTTTACGTATCCTACTACTTCTCCATTATGTAATAATGGTTCGTAATCATCTTCTTTATCACTAATGTCGCTTCCTTCTAACTTATCAAAATAAGGAGCTAGCTCTTTGAAATTATCCTCTATTTTTGGACGTACTGACGCGATAAAACTTTCTGAAAGTTTTACTAAATCAAATGCATCACATATTTTCATTAGAGCTAAGAACTCATCTTGTGGAACTATTTGACCAAATTTACCATGGCGTTTCCCTTGTTCATCTTTTATATCATACCAAGGCATTGGATATGATTTTAATTCTTCTGGTGTTTTATTCCCAATATAAACTTGGTTTGGTAAATAGTTTACTACTTCTTCATATGAACGAATGTGTTTACCTACTTCTGCTAAAAATTCTGATTCTGGATGTGTTACTCGCTCAATACTGCAAGTAGATCCATTTTGTTCTATCATATCTGGTGTATGAACAAGAATATATCCTGCCCTTTAAATACTGGATAACTCATCGTTACTTTGTTGCTTGGGATACAATAAGTACCCCAAGCTCCCCCTTCTTTTTTTATTTTTTTATTCAAACACTGTTTGACCATCAACCTCAACTGTTAATGCATGCAATGCTTTATCAACTAGACTTTCTACGTAATTTTTTTCTCTTCATCGTGATCTAATTTAGGATCTCCCAAGTGGGTGAGGTATAGCGATTGCAGGAACGATTCTGTTTGCTCCTACAGTTAGAGAAATTGGAACTACTGTACAAATATGCACTACAGGAATACCAGCTCTCTCTATTTCTTTTACTAACGTTGCACCGCAACGTGTACAAGTACCTCAAGTTGAAGTTAGAACAACAGCATCTACACCATCTGCCACTAATTTTTTTGAGCAAATTCACTAGCAAAATGCTACTGCATTAGCAACAGCAGTTCCGTTACCAACTGTAGTATAGAATTTTTTTCATGTAACGATCCAATTACTCCCTCTTTTACTAAATCTCTCATTACATCAACTGGTAATACACGGTCTGCATCTTCATTTAGCATAAACTGGGTCGTATCCACCATGTGCTGTTTCGTGAGTTTCAGCTGTTAAATCATCAAAACCTTCTAAAGCTATATTCTCCATATTTTTGAAGCAGATGATGATTCGATATGATCAGGGTTTCCCTTTAGGAACAATTCCTCCAGATGTAACTAAAGCAATTTTTAGCTTTACTTAAGTCTTTAACAGCTGGATTTGGTTCTACTCTGTCAAAGTTAGGCATTGGATATTCTGTTTCGAATTCTTCACCTTTAATTTTTTTCACAAGCATTTCTACTGCACGTTCAGAACCACGAGTTTCACTGAAGAAGTTTACACGAAGTCCACGTTGGTGGTATCCTTCTTCTTTTAGGAGATAAGATTTCTTCTCCTTTAGCTAATTTTGCAGCAAATTTTTGCAAGTTTTTGGTAATGCTTTTCTCATACCTGCAGCACTATCAGATGTTTCAAGAATATAAACATCTTTTTCTGAACATATCAGTACCAGGGTTTTTCTTCATACATAGCTGTTACAGCTGGAATATGTAATTCATCTTGAACAGCTTTTTGTTATTGTCCCTGCAGCTACCCCTGTAACGCCCTGCATTAAAATGCTGGTCCTGCGATGAATAATTGAGGTTCACACCCTTTAATCATCTCAAGAAGTTCTTTTTGAACACTTTCTAAGTTTTTCATTGAAATAGCTATCTCCACATACTACTGCAGCTACTACTTCAAAAATCTTCTCCCAATTTCCCTTGTAATTGAGTACTAATTGGTGGTAATTCTTTTTCTTAATTCAGGTGCTATATGAGCTTGTTCCTCTCCACCAACACCCGCAAAGAATTGGTTTTATATAATGTACTACTCTTATTTTTAGACATTGTTATTTCCCCTACTTTTTTTATTTGGCATTTTAAAAAGTTATTCACCACGAACATCTTGCATTTCGCTAGCGATTTCATCAACTTCTAATACCATTTCCATCATTCCTACTTGGTCTTCGTAGATTTCTTCATCGATTTGAGATTTAATTTCATCTTCTACGATATGATATACAGCTAAGTTTAATTCCACACCTGCTAGTGGGCCTGCAAATGTTGGATCCCCTACTGTAACTGTTTCAGCTGCTAGACCAGCAGCTTCGGCTTCTGCAGCACCTAATAAAACCACAAGATTTTTCGTTACCGAATTTTTTTCGGCAGCTTCTTTAATACGTTTTTTTGGTTTTCTAGGGTCCATAGCGCCGGCAGCCGTTCAGACAAAGCACTCAGTAGATGAGAATACTACCTCTACTCCTTCAATTGGTTTAACACATTCTTCAATAGCTAATCCTGGAATACCATCACGGTCCCCAATGATTATTACTTTTTTATTAACAAGACTAACCATTATCTTATTCCTCCTTGATAAACTTTATTAACTTTAAATTCTAGATTAGTAAGTTTTTTTGCACTTAGATATCCAAATCCAGTTTCATTAGTTGCTCCTGTGATTGCTTGGATTTCTACTTCTATTGTTCCATCTTCACGTAGAGAATCTTGGTGTCCACCAGCGATTACATCAACTACTTCAAGATGTCCGATAACTTTATCTAATTTTGGTAATACTACCAATTGGTTAGCATTTCCTCCAGTTACTACTGCATTAGCAGCAACGTCAGCATCAGCTAAACTTTGACTTCCTCCATCACGTCCTGCATATTCATCAGTTACGATAACAGTTTTAATTTCTTCTGCTTCGATTTTTTTGCAGTTCATGATTAAGTCAGTGTCAGGGTTTCCGAATCCTTCTTGTGATACAATTACTGCATCTAAGTTTAGGTAACGGCATAGTTTTTGCAGTCCAGTTAGAAGAACGTTCTTTATCCATTAAATAAACATTTTTCATTAGTAATTATTACTCCTAAGAAGTTGATTTCTTTACCATGTTTTTTTGTATAAATCTTCAATTAATCCATTATTTAAGTGAACGTATGTTGGGTTTTTTTATCACATGCAGATACACAGTTACCACTTACTATAGCTCCATCCATAATTTCTGTTGGATAAAGAATTGTTGGTACTATTTGTTTAGCATCTACACCATATACATATGTATCATGTAGTAATCCTTGTGTTTGTAACATGTACACATATCCTACTTTTTGGTAAATCTGGATATTCTGCAATTTGTTCTAACAATGGTTTTGTTTCGTAAACATCAACTTCTTCTGGTTCTAGTTCACGAGCTAATTCTGCAATATATCTTGCAGCTTTGAATCCAATGTAACGAACAGCTTTTTCATGTTCATGTTGTTTAATACCTTCAACAGGTTCTGCAATAACTACTAAGTTATTTGTTTTTAGAAAATGGTGTATATTCAGCACCTAATCCCTGTCATATCAATAATTCCTTCTTGGAATCCCTACGATTTTTACCTGTTGTTACTACCGCCATACCTTTAAGAGCAATTGTACGACCTTCCCCAACAGTATCCACTTTAGATAGGATACCAGGGAAGATACCACCACGTCCTTCAACTTTAACACGTGGTTCAATTACATCTTTTACCGGTGTGATACGAACACTCTCTCCCGGACGAGCAATTTCAAGATCAACAGAAGCAATTGCTTCATCTTCCCATACAGCTTTTATTAACTCTTCCTTATTAACATATAATACATTTGCCTCAATTTTTGATTCGTTAGCAAATTGTATGTCTTTGATATGAATCTTACCTAGTTCAAGACGCATACTAAATACCTCCCTATTATATTATTTTTTTAGTAATATTTTTTTAATCATAGCTTCTATATTTGGAATAGTAGCATCATCTTTTTGTAACTTCTTCAAGCTTACTACCATCTTTATATATAGCTAATGTTGGTAACCCTAGTACTTTTTTGTTTAATCGCTAAACGACGCGCTTTTTGTAGTATCTAATGATGTGAATTTGATTTTTATCACCCATATTGTTCAGCTAATTTATGCACATCTGGCATTAAAAGCTTTACAAGGTTCACATCCTTGGCTCCAAAAGTCTACAAAAATGTAACCTTCAGCTTCTAGTACTTCTTGTTCAAAAAGTTTCTTTTTGTTAGTTCTAACATGATCTTCTTCTCCTTTACTTATACTTGTAATATGTTTTTTTAAATAGATTATTACCGTTATTCAAATTTTTCTGCAATATATTTTTCTGCACGAATCGCTGCAACAGCTCCGTCAGATACTGCAGTTACTACTTGACGAATATCTTTAACACGACAATCTCCAGCTACATAAACACCTGGAACGCTTGTGCGTGTATCTTCTCCTGCTTTAATATATCCGTCTTCTGTCATTTCAACTTTTTCCTTCAAAATAGTTTAGTTTGAGGAATATATCCGATAAAGAAGAATAATCCCATTGTTCCATCTTCTTCATCTGCTTCAATAACATATTCTTCTCCAGTTACTAAGTTTTTAAGCTTAATAGCTTCTAGTATTCCATCACCAATTGCTTCAGTTACAACAGTATTTCCTAAAATTTCAATTTTTGGATTGTTTTTTTAGCTTTCTCTGCAGTTACTTTTTTTCACAGCGAACATTTTCTCTACGATAGACAATTGTTACTTTACGAGCAAATTTAGTTAAGAATAAAGCTTCTTCTACAGCACTGTTTGCTCCACCTACTACATATACATCCAATCCTTCGAAAAAGTCACCGTCACATGTAGCACAGTATGAAATACCTTTACTTTCAAGTTCTCTGATACCTGGCGCATCTAATTTTTCTAGGAGATGCTCCTGTTGCTATAATAACTGTTTTGGCTGTGTAATCTCCACTTACACATTTAACTACTTTAACATCACCAGTGAAGTCTACATCTAGAACTTCATCTTGTTTAATTTCAGCACCAAAACTTTTTAGCTTGCTCAACCATACGAGCAGTTACTCTAGGTCCTGTTGGATCTTCTACAGCACCAGGATAGTTTTTCAATCAAGTGAGTAATGGCTGCTTGTCCACCATTTTTTTGATTTTTCTAATACTAATGTATTTAGTTTTGCACGTGATGCATATAGCGCAGCTGATAATCCTGCAGGCCCTGAACCTATAATTATTACATCATAATCTCTTGTCATAATTATTCTCCTTTATATTTTTTTATAGTATTCTTTTTATAGCATTAGATATTAAATCATGATCAATAACACTAAAATCGTCTCTCACGCTTTCAGTCCAGTTTGGAACTCCCCTATTTTTTTCTAAACTTTTCAAAAAGTCCCTATAGCCTCTGATGCTAAGTTAACTGAATTTAAATCTAAGACATTTCCCTCTTTTATAACGACAGATCTATAGATTGTCTCATTAGGTTTGACACTTCCATAAAGTGGATGTGTAACCAATTCATAATTCCTATACACTAAATCTCTAACTTTTATTAATATATCTAGATAATCAGCATCATAATATTCGATATCTATATCCCTATATTTTTTTCCGATTTAAATTTAGGATTATTTGTTATTAATTTCATAGCACCCCTCCTTAAAAATAAAAAAACAGAAAAGAAAGCTAGCTTTCTCTCTGTTGACTATAAACTTCAGAGTTCTGTCGAAAATACAGTCCCTTTGTACCTGAGAATTTCATCGATAATCGCCAAATATCAATTTGTCCCTTCGGTGACTTATGTTCTCTCCTGTATTTTTTTCAATCAGATTTATATCTTATATAACTATTCTATAACAATTACATAATAATGGAAAGTATTTTTCTGAAAAGGCTTTACCACTGTCTCTAAAAATATATTTGTATTCTCATTTATAAAAAAAGTATATTTTTATCTCTCTATCTCTATTAGTAAACAAATATACTACTTAAAAATACAAATAACATTTTTTTCATTTCCAAAATCTAAAAGTTTATAAACGTCTCTTATTGCTGTACAATATAAATCTCTATAATGTTTTTAGTACTATTATTTAAATTTTTATTAGCTTATTGATTATTATTTACATTTGCTATATACTTATATAATAATAACTTTTTAGACATTGAGAGGGATATTTATGAGTAATACTAAAAAAAAGTTTGATTGCAATTCTTATTTGCTATTTTTTTCTTGGGGGCTCTTCCCTATTTATTTTTAAACTACTGAAAAGTATTGATGCATATGAAGTACTTTCACTACGTGTTTTTGTGTTCATTTATTTTTTTATGGTTTCTAGTTGTATTAGTTGCCGCAAATAAAGAAAATTTATTTTTTTAACGAAATTAAAGAAGTTTGGAAAGGATAAAAAAAGTTTTTATTCTACTTATAGCAGCTTCTCTATTAATAACTGCTAACTGGTTAACTATATATTATCGCTGTAAATAGTAACCACGTTCTAGAAGCAAGTTTTCGGTTACTACTTAAATCCAATTGTTACGATAATTTTTAGCGGTAGTATTCCTAAAAGAAAAAGTTAACTAGAGTACAAACAATCGCATGTTTATGTGTAGGAGCATCTCTATTGTACTTATTTATCTCTTTAGGATCATTACCATGGATTTCTATATTTACTAGCTTTAACTTTTTGGATTGTATAGTTTATGTAAAAAGAAAAATTGTTCTTAGTCCCTAAAAGCTAGTTTATTAGTGGAAACTGCCATAGTATCTCCTATAGCTCTTATTTATATGTGGTACTTAGGAACAAACAGCAATATTACATTCCATACATATGGGACATCTACTTTAATATATGCATTATTATCAGGTGTAGTAACTGCGGTACCTCTTATGCTTTTTTTGCAAAAGGTGCTATTTGATATTCCACTTTATCTACTAGGAATACTTCAATATCTACCACCCTACAATGCAATTTTTTTATAGGTATTTTTTTGTCTACGGGAGAACAACTTAGTATCCAAAAACTTATTTCATTTATGATAATTTGGGATTGCAGTTATTGTATTTTGTTATTCTGCAGTTACTTCAATGAAAAAAACAAAGTATAATAAATAAAAAGTCATCAAAAAAATAATTTGATGACTTTTATTATTTTGAATATAAAAAAACGGAATTTAGAATTCCGTTTTTTTCTTTTTAAATTATTAAGCTTCTTTTTTTAGCACCTTGTCTAATCATAGAGATACCTGTTAAAGATAACAACTCCCGATAATTACCCAAGTAAGTACTTCTAGTGGCATACTCTTAACTAATGTGTAAGCTACAGTTACCCCTATAACTCCCCCAATAGCGATAGCTATAGAACCATTTTCTAGTATAGTTCCCAGCTTTAATGAACTCTGGAGAACCGATAGCCATTAAACCAGCACAAGAACCCATCATAATTGGGAATGCTACTAATGGGCTTAGTCCTAACATATAAAACCATAGCCATACATGGTGCGTATAGTCCAACACCAGCCATCATAAGAGCTCCCAAGAATGAAAGTTACCTACAACACCGATAATAAGTTTAATACCTGTTAAATCCAACTGCTTCGTTACCAGAACCTAGAGCTTTTAACCAACCTAATTGACCCTGACATCATTAAGAATGCTGTTACGATTAAACACACACCCATAACAAGTTGGATTTTTTTCTCAGGAAGTTTATTTACTATTCTTGCTCCTACTAGTGCACCTACGATTGCAGCTGCGATCATTGAGAATAAAGTAATACCTTCAACTTTTAACCCCTGTTAAGAATAAGAAAGCTTCCATTAATACTGGCACTGTGTGTGCAACGTTTAATGTACCCAGGGATTTTTTATCTGTATCTAAAAAAATTTTAGTAACTTTGAATAATAATGTTGTTGGTGCAAAACTTCCGATACCTAATGTATCGAAGAAGTCAGTTACTAATCCGATGAAGAATCCCAAGAACAGGATTTTCTTTTTCCTAAATCATCTTTATGTTTAACTACGTCCATCACGAAATGAAACTAAGAAGAATACTCCTCCAGCTCCTAATATTACTAATAATACCGTTAATAAATTCATATGTCTACACTCCTATCCTAATAAGAATCCGTAAGTTAATGCATCATCTGGATCATATACATAGTTACTGAATCCTAAGATGTATCCAGAACCAGTAATTTCTGGGATGATTGCATCAAAGTCGGCTAATTTTCTTTCTTCTACTATTCTACCTTTGAATAAAGTACCTAAGATACTTTCATATACGAATGGTTCACCTGGTTTAAGCTCACCTTTAGCGTATAATGTAGCTAATTTAGCTGAAGTACCAGTTCCACATGGTGAACGGTCAATGTTACCATCTCCGAATACTACAACATTTTTGTAAGTAGCTTCTGGGTGAGAAGGTTTGTCATAAATTTCAACTAAGTCTACAGATTTAATGTGTGATAATGTTGGGTGTTGAATTTCGATATTTGCATTAACTGCATCACGGATTTTAAGACCAGCTTCTTTTAATTTAGAAGCATTTTCAGGTTTAACTTCTAATCCTAATTGGTCAGCAGAAAGAATACAGAAGAAACTTCCTCCGAATGAAATATCAAATTTGATGTGTCCAACTCCTTCAACATCTAATTCTAAATCGCGTTTGTATAAGAATGATTCAACATTTTTCTGAATGAAACTTCTTTTACTTTTTGCTCCGTTATCTTTTTAATTTAGCTGTTGCATAGATAAGTCCCAGCTGGTGTTTCAACTACTACTTCTTTTTTTCAGTAGCACCTTCTTCAACATCAACCATACCAGTTTCTACAGCTGCTGTTACCGCTGCGATTGTGTTGTGTCCACACATGTTTAAGTAACCACCAGTATCCATGAAGATTAAAGCGAAAGTCTGCTTCTTCTTTTTGTTGGAGGTAATAAGAATGCTCCAAACATATCTTGGTGTCCACGTGGCTCAAACATTACAGATTTACGTAGATCATCTAAATTGTCAATAAGATATTGTTTTTTTCTCAACTATATCTTTACCAGGAATTTTTGGAACTCCCTGCTGTTACTAGACGTGCAGCTTCCCCAGCTGTATGCGTATCTATAACTGAAATCATTTTATTTAGTTTCATAATAATTCACTCCTTAAGTTATTTGTTATTTATTACTTAGCGTCTTGACGCATTTTTTTAATTTTAATAGTGCTAAAGCTTTTTCTTGCATCAGAATAATCAATATTATTTTTGACAAACTACCTCAGTTTCATTACCTTCTTCAGACTTTATTAAAAGTCTAAATACGTATTTTGTATATTGATTTTTCCACAACAAATTTATGTTTACCCATAAATTTTAATCCCACTATGGAAATATCACGTTCCCCAATTTCAAACATAGTGTTGGCATAATCGACATCACTATTACCCCAACCATCAGCTGAAATAATAGCCCCCTCTGTACGCATAGCCTCTAACCAAACAGCTGTACGCCAACCTACAAGGTGTTTTAATCTATTATCTTGTGGTGTTCCTACAACAACAACTCCTTGGAAATCGATATCTGGATCATCTGCCAGTGTATCTAATAATGGATCTCTAAAGTGATGCAAACTTGTTTCTTTTGTAGATGGTCCTATCCCCATAATAACACCCCTTCCTATACCATTGCTCTTATAGCACCGTCACGATATTCGTTAGGTGTTAATAGAACAGGCATATTATTCATATCTATAATTGAAATACCTTTATCAATACCACTTGGTTCTAAAGGAAATAACTGATTATCATACATCATACCTTGACCAGCTACTTCTTTCACTAAAGCAACCTTTGGTTTACCTGGATTTTGTTTATTATAAAATTCATGAACCTCATCAGCATCTCGACCACTAAGAACTTTCATAACTTCTCTTATATTTTTGTAAATATACATCAGAAAGTTCAAAAGATTGAGAAATGCTAAATGACGATCAAAAATCAATCTCAGGTTTAATAATAACATCTATATGTATTAAATAATCACTATCCGCTGGAGAACCAGCCTTATTTAATACTAACTGTTCTTGCAAAATACCTTCAGATGAACCAAATTCATGCATCTGTTTCCCTTCAGTATTAGCACCAGTTAATAACATATATACTCCCTGTTAAGGTATGTGTTATTCCTTCCCCAAGACGACCTATAACTTTTTGTTGATATTGGTACTACATCCATTATAGTATTAACATAAAAAAATTATGTTCTCTAGGTTTTTATTATTTTTAACCTCTACTTTTTTTCAAAGACATTTTTTTATCATATTCTATTTCTGTAGGAATAGTTAACTGATTATTTTCAATTTTAACCTTCTTACCTAATGCAACATCTTTCATATGAAATGCCTTTATTTGTAATTTTTCTTTTTGGCATAATCATCATCCCTTACTATAAATTTTTCTGTAATGAAACAGCAACCAATCTGTTTTTATAGTACAGTTTGTGTAAAAAATGGAGAGGGACTCTCGCCCCTCTCCGGAATTCTCCTACACGTGAGCGATATACTCAAATGGTAGAGGAACTATTTTACCTGAACTTGGTATTTTAACTAGTTGCTCTAATGTTGCTTCTAGAATTTGTGTTTGTTGCTCAACGTTGTTAGGTTCTCCTGCGTTTGCTCCCATTGGTACAAGTGGAGCAACGGCTCTTGAGTACTGTTTTTGACGCACTACTGGAGGTAGTGCTGCTATTAAGATTGTTGGAATACCTGCTTCCTCAATTGCTCTCTGCACGATCACGGCAGTTCTGTGGCAAGTACCTCAACCAGCAGTTAAGATAACTGCATCAACATTTTCTTCTTTTAATTTTTTAGCGATTGCTGGACCTGTTTCGTTAGTGAAAGCCTCTTGGTCTCCACCACCACCCATGAATCCGTAGTGGAATTCTGCTACGCTTTTTAATGAAACCTTTTTTAGCAAGTTCGTGTAATCTGTCGATTGGGAACATACAGTTGATGTCTTTGTTAGCGTCAGCGTTGTCATATCCACCGTGAGATACCATAAGATCTGAACTGTGAGCAGTATCTGGGATTTCACGGAATGTAGTATCCCCTGCTAAGTTAAATCTTTTATCTGTTTTTTTAAGTGAACTCCTGCTGCTGTAGCTAATGCTACTTTCATATCTTTTTAATTCTTTAGTTACTGGAGCCCAAACTGGTTTAGGTGTAATAGGTACAAAAAAATCTCTGATTGTAGACCTTCAAATATCGTTAATGACATTCTAATTTCTCCTTCCTACTATTTTTTTCTTCGTTGTGTTTTTCTATTTTGTACTTCTTGTTCTAACTTTTTTTAGTATTAAGTATTGCATTTACATAATGTTCGTCAGGTTCTTCATTTAATACTTCTGGATAACTTAGTAAAAATGCAACTTCTTGTCCGATTTTTTTACTGGATATTCCGAGATTAGCATTCTCATAGGAATTTTTAAATTGCCCTAGGCGTCCTTTTGATATCTATCGTAACGCTGGCGTCGTTATGATCGACTATAACCCCTTCGAACACTCTTTCTGTAGATGCATATTTTTAATTTTTTTCAATCATAACTTACTTCCTATTCTTTTTAAATTTTAGTCTTCTTTTTTTCGTAAATTTCTTGACGTTTTTTTAGATTTTTGGTAATACTTGTTCGTTATCAACTAATTCTACTTTTTTTCACCAGTAGTTTTTTTCGATAACTTCAACGTTATTTAATTTAACGTTTGGATTCCATTTTTCTTTCAGCTTTTTTTGATTGTTCCGCCACCCATTTGTGTTTTTAAGCATTGCTAAAGCACGGATAGCATCTTCTTTACATAATGTGTTGTTTGAAAGAATTTCGTTTTTCGATACCTTGTTTAGATTTGTTGTTATCAACCATAGCTGACATGTATTCGTTACCTACAACAAGAGCACCTTTGTACTGCAGAGTAAGTCATACCAACTACTGATACTCCACGTTTACCGATTTCTTCGATGTGTGAAGCAAAGTCGATGTGGTTGTTACCAAATCCTTCAGTTGTAACGATAGCACCATCGATATCCATAGCTTCGATAGTCATACCAACACGTTTAGATACATAGAATTTTTCTGAGTTAGCTTGAGGTGATCCAACTAGTAATACCCCTACTAAGTCGATTTCTTCGTCAGCCATAGCTTCAAGTACTAATGGTTCACGGTAGTAGTGACGAGAAGTTTCTTTTAGAAGCTGGTCCAATACATGTTAATGCGTGGATACCACCGTCTAATACTTCTGTTGGAGCAAGCATTACTGGTAGGTTACCAAGGTCAACGTTTGGTTTAGCACCAAGTGTACCAACTGGTTCTACTGGTAAGATTAAGTTATCGTGCATTGCACCTTGTCCCATGATTTCTTTAACGATTAATACTTTTTTGTTTCCTGGGTGACGGTATTGTTCGATGTTGATGTCACCTACTACTAGGCTTTCATCTTCTACTTCTTTAAGAGCTTTTACGAATTTCTTCAGTAATGTGGTCGAAAGCTTTGTGAGCAGCTAATGGTCCTGGACGTTCCATGTTAGCTCCTGCTTTGATTGTTACTTGACCTTTAATGAAGATTTCTCCTTTATCTGGAGCACCAGGACGTCCCCACATAATGTTACGTTCTAATTCACCTTCAGAAGATCCGAATTCCCCGATTTGAACTCCGTTAGCATCAGTTCCTGTAAGAACCATTACTACACCTTTAAGTTCACGAGTAACTCCGTGTCCGATTTCTCCTTCTTCTTTAACAGCGATTGGTTGAACGTCCATGATTGTTTCACTGTAAGTGTCATATTTATCAGGAGTGATGATTTCTAATTTAACATCTTCTACTAATTCTTCTGACTCAGCAGCTTCTTTACATAAATCTTCTGGTGTTCTTAATACTAAAGTAGTTCCTTGAATTTCAGTTTTTTCTCCAAATACTACTTTGTCAATTTTATAGTGTTTAGTTTTTTTAATGAACGGATGAATTTTAGATTCACCTTCATGTTTTTTTCTTCAGCTTTTAGCTTCTACAGCTACTGGAGCAGCTTCTACTACTGCTGGTTTCCCTTCAACTACTGCTGCAGCTGGTGCTGGTTGAGCAGCTTGTTGAGCGAATGCTGATAATGGAATTTCAAGGTTAATGTTTTTCACCTTTTCCAATTTGTAATTTGAATACTCCAGCTGGTGCTGATGCTTGAGCAACTGGCGCTGCAACTGGTGCAACTGGTGCTGCTTCAGCAACTTCTGCAGCTGGCGCTACTTCTGCTACTTCTTCTTGTTTTTTTCTTCTGCTTTTTCTTCTCCGCCTTGAACAGCATCAATGATAGCTGGCGTGATAGGTACTAGAGCGTCTGTTGTTTTTAGTTAATTTAGCTCCTAATACTTGTCCGATTGTTAAATGCATCATCTGGGAATGATAGTAAACCTGAATCTACTAAATCATCGAATAACCCTGGATCTTCTAAGTTTTCTGGGGCTAATTACGATACCTTCCTCAGCTCTGCAACAAAAATACCGCTTTGTCATTTAAATGTTCTTTTTGCAGTTTCTACTGTAATTGACATTACTTCTAACCTCCAACTAAATTATTTGTTATTATGTAATTCTAAGCTTTTTATAGCTTCTGTATAAATGATGGTCAGTGGCACGAAGGACGTGGTCGGTACTGTGATAAACTTTTACTCCTAACCTAGGAGCTACACCTGTAACGGTGTTAGTTCAGTCTTGACAAGTACCAGCTATTACAGCTTTCGCACCATCTTTTTTTCATTGTTAATACTTTTTTTCCGCTTGTCCTGGACAGATACCAGGAAGCTCACAACGTAATCTACCATTTTTTTGTCTGGTTTCATACGTTTACACATTTGAACAGAAACAACTTCTGCTCCCATTCCGTCAGCTATTTGACGAAGACGTTCTTCTTGGGCTCCACATTCACAAATAAGTATCCCTACTTTTTTTCGCGTTCTTGTGGATATGGCATTGCCACTAATAGACCCCCAGTTGTTTTATTAATTGGTTCGTCTTCTTTAGCTGGACGCCCTGTGAATGGTCCACCACGTACGATTTCACCATGCGGGTTAATGTATCCTCCTGCTTTTTCAATAAATACACTAATTGGTAATCCAATCGGTACATCCATGAAAACATCTGGATTATGAACACGTCCACCGACAGTAATATCTTTATCGATTAATGGTTTATCTAACTCAATAGCCTCTACAATACGTTTAATAGTTTCTACGTTTGAGATAATAGCATTTGCTTCTAATGGTAATTGACCAGGTTTTAAAACTACACCTAATGTTTCCCTAACGATAACACGTTCGTCCCCTGCAGGATACATATTTGGTAAAATTTTAATACTGATATTTGGTTCGTTTTTACATGCTTTTCCTAGAGCTAATAAAGCTTTACGATATTTAGTTTTAATCGCAATATAACCTTCTTTTGCTCCTGTTAGTTTAAGAATGTATTTTAATCCACGTACCAATTCTTCTGGATGTTCTTCCATGTAACGAACATTGTGTCCTAATACCGGTTCACATTCAGCAGCGTTAGCTATTACGTATCCACCAGGTATTTGTGCAGATAATTTGATTCCAGTTGGGAATCCAGCTCCACCTACACCAACGATACCAGCGTCTTTAATACGTTGTAGATGATCGTCTGTTGGTTCTAATTTTACATAGTCATCTGATTGTTCTTTATCTAATTTTACAACGATATTCATTTCATCAACAGATTCAACAACACCAGATAAACTTGTGTGAATATTAGCACCTAATCCATTAGGAGTTGCAACAAGTTGTCCACGTTTTACATGGTCCCCAACACTAACGATAGGTTGACATGGGCCACCAACATGTTGTTTTTAGCGGAATAGTAATTTTATCAACATTAAACTCTAACATACCTTTTTCCTCCTTTCCCCAAATTTCTTTTACAAGCAGTAGCACAAAACTCCTACTGCATTTATTGTATAACAGTTTCAGAAAATTTGCAAAAGCTTTTTTTATTTATTTTTTTGAGAAATAAAAAAATTATTCTCTACGTTTTACACATAAACTTTATGGTTATCGTTATATGTGCATTTTTTTAAGAAAAATGTTATTATAATATTTTTTTCATTGTAATTGAAAGAGATTATCACTTAAAAGAAAAAAACCTTTACATACATGTATATTCATACTTTTCCAATGATAATACAAAACGAAATACTTTTATGTAAACCTTACTCAGAAATTAAAGTTTTTTTACTCATATTTACAATTTTTTTAAATTGTATAATATAATCATAGTGTACAAATAAAAAGGAGGAAAGTGGTAGGTTACCACATACAATTTAATATGATTAACTTTAAGAAAGCGGGGATTATTTTTCTTAGCTTCTGGTTTTTATTCTTAGCGGCTGTACTACAAAAAGATAACAGTAATAGTAGTACACCTGTTGAGAAAAAGGAAATAAAGGCTATTTCACTAGAAGATTTCACTAAGAATTTAAGTAACAGCGAGTATCAGTTTATTGATACACGTGATGATGAGGCTTATAACGGGTTTAAAGTTGACAACGTAAAAAACGGAGGACACCTTAAAAACTCAATTCAATATAGTGCTTCATTCATAGGTAAAGTTAACAAAGACAAGGAAGCAAAGTTTGTTAGTGATAAAGGACTTGATAAAAATAAAAAAATTGTCGTTTATGATACTAACAAAGATAATATCAATAAAGTATCAGATAAATTTGCTTCTCTAGGTTATGAGGTTTATAAGTTCGAGGATTATAAAACATTTGCTGATAACGATGCAAACAAAGCAAATATAGTAGCATACCCTGAATATCAAAACCTTGTCTCTCCTAAATGGGTAAAAGATGTACAAGATGGTAAAAAACCTGAAACTTATACAAATAACAACTATGCTATATTTGAAGTTTCTTGGGGAGAGTTAGATAAGGCAAAAGCCTACAAAGAACATATTAAAGGAGCTTATCACTTTAATACTGACTGGATAGAAGAAGGGCCAGTTTGGAATCTTCGTTCTGCAGATGAAATCAAAAAAAGAATTTATTAAAAACAAGGTATTACAAGTGATAAAACTATCATATTATACTCTGAGCGATGCATCGGCTGCTTTTTCCGTGTAAACTGGGCGCTTAAAATGGGCTGGAGTTAAAGATGTACGAGTTTTAAACGGAGGATTACAAGCTTGGAAAGATGCTGGATATGAAACAGAATCAAACGTAAACACTCCACAAGAAGCTAAAGACTTCGGTGTAAATGTACCAGCTCATCCTGAATACGATATAGCTCGTGCTAAAGAAATGTCTGAGAAAAGCTCAAAAAGAAGGAATTAAACTAGTTAGTATTCGTTCTTGGGATGAATACACAGGTAAAAACAAGTGGATATGATTATATCGATAAAAAAAAGGTGAGCCTAAAGGAGCTAGTCTACGGATTTCTCTGGAACTGATGCTGCTAATATGGATGACTATTATGATCCAGATGGCACATTACGTAATCCCACAAGAAATTTATAACCTATGGAAATGGTCAAGGAATTTGCTGAAACAGATAAGATCGCACTTTATTGCGGAACTGGATGGAGAAATGCTATTCCTTGGTTTATGACTCAACTAACTGGCCGAGCTAATACATACTTCTACGATGGAGGATGGAACGACTGGCAACTAGAAGGTTCTCTCCCTGTAGATATTAATAAAGATAAAGGCGCTAAACCTGACGCTAAAAAAATGATTTTTAAATAAAAACAATAAAAAGAACTTATCCATATTTTTACGATGGATAAGTTCTTTTATAAAATCTTCAATTATTATATACTACTTTTTTTCTAAAGATAGATTCATCATTACTGAGTTCCTGTACTAATTTCAAAAATAACTGGAGATGCATTACTTATAGCTAATTTTTTTCCAAGTCAATCCAATAGATTCCACTAGAATCATTTAATTCATCAACAAGTTTTTCTAAAACTTCATCTTGTTGTTCAAAAATTAACGTCTACATCATAAAAACACCATAATATGATGTACCGTACGATTTGTTTCTTCTACAAATATATCATAAACCCTACAATTTCTGTAGTTTTTCTATTTGATAACCTGTTTCTTCTTTAAATTCTCGAATTAACGTTTCTGTAAATCCCTCGTTTTTCTTTTTTTGACTACCTCCAGGTAAATCGAATCTATTTCTGTATGGACCTTTTTCTTTTTATACATAATAGTCTATTATCTTTAATACAAATTCCATAAATTCCAATGTGATTAACAATCATAGTTATACCTCTATAGTTTAAAAAAAAGCGATGTTAAATTACATCGCTTTTAATCTTATTCTAATTCACTTAATTTTTTTCTTTTAAGAATGGAACTAGTTCATCCTTAAGATCGCTTTTCAGAGCGAAGTCAATTGTAGTTTTAACGAAACCAATAGTTTCCCCTACATCATAACGCGCTCCATCAAAATCATAAGCGTAAACTTTTTCTTCTTCATTTAGCATTTGGATAGCATCTGTTAATTGTACTTCTCCACCAACACCAACGTGTTTTTTCTCTAAATGTTTGAAGATTCCTGGATTTAGAACATAACGTCCCATAATAGCTAAGTTAGATGGTGCAGTCCCCGGAGCAGGTTTTTCTACGAAAGTTTCAACTTCGTATAATTTTCCTTCGTGACCTTTTGGAGCTATTACACCATATCTGTGTGTTTGATTTTCAGGAACAGTTTGTACTCCAATAACTGAGCACCCTGTTTTTTCTGATTCATCCATAAGTTGTTTTTATTGCAGGACGTTCTTCATTAATTACAACATCATCCCCTAATAATACTGCAAATGGCTCATCTCCGATAAAACTACGAGCTGTAAGGATTGCATCCCCTAGACCTGCCATTTCTCTTTGACGAACGTAATGAATTTTGGCTAAAGTAGTTGGGTATTTAACTTTTTCTAAAAGCTCTAATTTCCCTTTATTTTCTAATTCTACTTCAAGTTCAACATTTCTATCAAAATGATCTTCTATAGCTCTTTTTTGTTTTCCTGTTACAATTATTATATCTTCTATTCCAGCTTTTACTGCTTCTTCTACTATATATTGAATAGTAGGAGTGTCAATGATTGGCAACATTTCCTTCGGTAACGCTTTTAGTAGCTGGAAGGAATCTTGTTCCATATCCTGCTGCCGGAATAATTGCTTTTTCTTACTTTTTTTCATATATTCACCTATGTTTCTCTAAATTTCAACAGAACTATGATAACATGTTTTTAACTTTTTTTAGCAAATAATATTTACTATTTTTTTACAATAAATCAAACATTTTTTTATTAAATCTTTTTAATATTAATAAATCTATAAATTCTGTTTTTTTATAATGTTTTCCTCTTCATCATTTCTAAAAAAATAAACATTTTACGAACAATAAAGATATTAAAAATCCATTACGAGAATACATCTCCCTCATAATTTTCTATATATTATGTATTACTTACTGCCTGCACAACTATTTCAGTTGTTTTTTCTTGCCCTCCACGATAGTAAGTTACTTTAACGGTATCACCTATCTTAGCTTTTTCTCAAATAAGAATTTTCTAACTGCCGCTACATCTTTAACTTCTGTATCGTTTAGTTTAGTTATTACGTCATATTTTTCTAATCCTGCTTTAGCCGCTGGAGTACCACTTTCAACCAAACGAACGACTACTCCCTTGCTTACCTTCATATTTTAATTCTGATTTTACAGTATCATTAGCTATTGTATTTACCGAAACTAATTGAACACCCATAGCAGGACGAACTACTTTTACCTGACTTCTCAAGTTGCTCGGTAATTAATTTAACCTCATTAGAAGGAATTCCAAATCCAATACCTTCGGCACTAACACTAGATGTTGCTTTGGCAATTTTAGATTCATTGATTCCTATAAGTTTACCTTCATTATTAATTAACGCTCCACCACTGTTCCCTGGGTTAATCGCTGCATCTGTTTGAATTACTGTTTGATTCCAGTCTACAGTACCATCACCATCAACATCCATAGGAATTTGACGATTTACTGCTGAAACTATACCTTTTGTTACAGTATTTGAAAAACTAACATCAAGTGGAGAACCAATCGCAAACGCAGTTTCACCTACCGCTATGTCATCACTATTCGCAAAGTCCATAGTTGTTGTTACATTATCACCATTTATTTTCAATACAGCTAAGTCTGTCCAAACATCTGTTCCAACTACTTCTGCATTAACATTAGTACCATCACTAAGTATAACAGCTAGCTTCTTAGCTCCTTTAACTACGTGGTTGTTAGTAACTACATATGCAGTGTTACCAGTTTTTTTATAAATAACTCCACTACCTGTAGAAGCTGTTTTTAAATCACCTGAATCAGATGAATTAGAGTTATTTTTAGATTTATTCTTTGAATTACCACCTAGGATTGAATCTAAGTTATTACTGTTAGTTTGATATGTTACTACTGATACTACCGCATCTTTAGCTTTTGATATAGCATTAACTGTTAATTGTTGGTTATCTTTATCTTCTTTCGTTGCAGTAACTGATGATCTCAAGGCGCTACCTGTACCCGTTACAGCTTGTGCACCGAAAACGCTAGTAGCCCCTAGCGCAAATGCTGCGAATACAGTTAAAAAAATAGCTTACCATAATTTTTTTATTTTTGTTTTTGGATCTTGAGCATCTTGCTCTTCATCTTCAAAGTCTTGATTTTTCCTCAAAGTATTTCTCATTGTCAAAATCTTCAAATTCCTCATTATTTTTGATCATAACTTTTGTTGTTGAACATTATTTTGATTGTTAACTTGTTGGTTATTTTTCTAGATTTTTGATTATTAAATTGTTGATTATTATTTTTCTAAGTTTTTGATTATCTTTGATTATTTCTATTGTCCATAAAACTCCTCCTTATACTAATATCTATATGATACTATATTCTAATTATACATCTTATAGCACTATTAGTACAATTAATTTTTCACGATATTTTTTTCGGTACATTTACATATTATCAGTGTGAGTTAAAACAAAGTTTAAAGAAATTATAAAGTTTTCTACTTAAAATTTTTCATAAAAAAAATAAAGTACCGTAGTACCTTATTTTTATTTTTTTAAAGTAAAAAAATTGTAGAAATCTAAGTAAATTAAATAAACCAAAAAGATTATCCCAGTAATAATAAATAAATATACTATCTGCATTACAGGCTAAAAATAGTATATGCCCCTATACCAACCAGTACTAGATTCACTAAGAAAGTCTCAACATGTTTTTTTAGATTTTTATTACTAAAAACAACTGTATTAAAATCATAATCGCAAAACGCTAGAACTATTAATTTTTATATTTGTATCTGTGAAGTAGTTAGGGAACTTATAAACATTTTTTTAGCCATTATATGTCTGATCATCCCCATCTTTCTTTCAGAATAATAATACCATCCAGAAATCATAACTACTAAAATTACTTCTAATAAAGTTATTAGCCCATGTATTCTTTTTTTATATTTTTATATTTTTTTCACCATTTAACTCTCCTTGTTTTAAATCACTTAAAATGATATAATTACTTAATATTATATAGAAAAAAAGAAATTTAATCAACAAATCCTCAAAGTTGATAATTATTTAAGAAGGGATTTACTTATGAACAAAAAAATATTCTATATTACTATCTGTTCTACTTTTTAGTTTTTTTACATTTATATATACTTTTTAAAATAAACTTTAATTTAGATCAAAAAAACTTAATATTATGAACCTTATCATAATACTAATCGTCCTTGTTTTATGGTTATTCTCAGGTTATCTATTAATACTAAAAGACGTATTAAAAAGTTCCGAAAAAGAACATAATGGTATAATACTTGTTTATGTATTGTTAGGAATTATATTCTTCTATTATAATCCTTTTCCCAAAACCAGAAAGTTTCAATATCGATTTACCTAGAATTACTTACTTTATAATAACATTGTTAACTTTTTATCTTCTTCATAATAATTTTTTTAGAAAAGATAAGTTACTTACTCTAATTTTTTTGCAGTATTTATTCCATTTTTCTGTTCAAAGTTATTTAGTAAATATTCTAAATAACACAAGTTATACAGATTACACTTTTTACATCGTAATATTATTTATTGCGATTGCATATGGATTTAATTTTTATTATAGACAAAAATCGTTAGCAGCTGCTAACGATTTTTCTTTTATACTAAAACTATATTTTTTTACAAATATCAGCAAAGAACCCTTGAACATCACCATCTAACAATAGTTTTTTTCTTGTTCTTCATCTACTATATAATTTTTCGCTTGCTTCCATAACACCTAATAATCTCTTAAATGTATCCGCAAATAGACCTTCATCTTCATTTAGAAGATAATTGAACTTTTGTTCTGCGAAGAAAGGTACGAACACTTCTCTAAAAGCACCTTGTCGAATTCTTCCAATTAATTTTGTTCCATCTTCTAAAGTAAATAAATCACCTTGTTTTCTCAACAAATTCCTTTGCTTTTTACATAGCTAGAAAAGATTTGAAATCCTTCCGCTTCTTGATACTCTCTAAACACTGGTATTTTTAACCCTTGTTCTGTATATAAATTTTTATCAATAATCACAAATACTTCTTCTAAATCCCAAAATTCTTTAGCAATATAGTAAAATGCAACTCTCCATCTACTATCACCCTTTTGGTAATCTCTTAAATGTAGAAATTTGCTCAACTAATTTTTATATCTTTTTTTCCATTAAACCTACTTTACCTCTCTTAATTAATCAATTTGTATTAATGTACCTATTCTTTTTAGCCGTTTGATTATCTAAACGATATGAGAAAGAAACTTATCGTTTTTCTTTTTACTGTACAAATACTAGTAACCTCAATATTTTTCTTTTTAAAATCCCAGCTTGTTCTAATAAACCTTTATTAATAGTCCATAAATCTAAATAATAGCTATCTCCTATTTTTTTCATAGTAATTATCCACTTTTAAGCTAGCAAAATTTTCTATTAAATCTTCAGATACTTCATACTTTTTCTTTTTGAAATCGATGGACCCAATTATAGTTTTTAATATCACCCTAATTGACAATTATATTCTTTTAACCATAATTTCTACTATTTCCCCGGCAATATTACCATATGTGCCACGCCATCCTGCATGAGCCAAAGCAATAACACCTTGTTTTTTTGTCATAAAAAAACTATAGGCACACAATCAGCAGTAAATATTAATAACGGCACTTGTTTTTAGCGATGTTACTAACCCATCAGCCTCTTTACCATTTTCAGCTAAATCCTCATTAGACTTAATTCTTCGAACAGATGCACCATGAACCTGACTATTAAATGCTACATTACTGTAGTTAAATCCATACTTCTCTGAAAAAGTATTCATATCATCTTTATTTTTTTGCATCTATATTTCTATGAGTAAATGCTATTTTTTTATATTTTTTTATCTTCTCTAATAATTCCATCTACTGTTTCATGCATTATTTTTTTCCTCCCGATTACAATGACATATCATTTTGTATCCCTTTAATTATACTTCTAAAAAAATTATAAAAATTCTAGTATGAAAGTTGTGTTTATTAAAACAGAAATACTTTTTTTATAAAAAAATACCCCAATAATACTAATATTACTGAGGCATTCATTTAATAATCTACTTTATTACTCTACTAAATCCAAGTACACTTTTTTACTAAATGTTGTTGAATTTAATACTGTACGAATAGCATTAATTACCGTACCTTTTTTCCCTATAATACGCCCACAATCATCAGGGTGTACTGTTAAGATATAGTGTTCACGTGCATTTTTTTACGAATTTTTTTCGATTTTTAATTTCATCTTTATGCTCAACGATTTCACTTACAATGTTATAAATTAACTCTTCCATTTCTATTCTCCTTATTTAGCAACAATATTTACTAATCTTCCAGGAACAACAATTACTTTCATAACTTGTTTTTCCAGCTATTAATTCTTTTTACTTCATCATTAGCTAAAACTATTTCCTCTAATTCTTTAGGAGTTAAATCTTTTTTTAACATCTAGTTTAGCTTTTAACTTTACCCATAAGTTGAACTACGATTTCTACAGTATCACTTACAAGTTTACTTTCGTCAAATGTTGGCCATGGTGCATATGAGATTGACTCAGTGTTACCATAGATTTCCCACATTTCTTCAGCAAGGTGTGGTGCAAATGGAGCAAGAAGTTGAATAAATCCTAGTGCATATTTACGAGGAATAAATTCTGCTTTGTAGCAATCATTTACAAACACCATAAGTTGTGAAATAGCAGTGTTAAATCCAAGAATCTCGATATCTTCTGATACTTTCTTAACAGTGTAGTTGTAGCTTACTTCTAACTCTGCATTATCTTTATCTTGAACTTTATCATTAACTTTTTCCAGTTTCTTCATCTACGAATAGACGGTATACTCTATCTAAGAAACGACGTGATCCATCTAGACCATTTTCACTCCATGCGATAGAAGCATCAAGTGGTCCCCATAAACATTTCGTAAACACGTAATGTATCTGCACCATGTGATACGATAATGTCATCAGGGTTTACTACGTTACCCTTTAGATTTAGACATTTTTTTCTGGGCGTCCATCTTTACCTTCAGCAAGAATCATACCTTGGTTGAATAGTTTTTTTGGAATGGCTCACGAGATGGAACTAAACCTAAATCATAAAGAACTTTATGCCAGAATCTAGCATATAGTAAGTGAAGAACAGCATGTTCTGCTCCACCAATGTATACATCAACCGGTAACCAGTATTTTTAATTTTTTTCTGGATCAGCAAACATTTCATCATTGTGCGGATCGATATAACGTAGGTAGTACCAACATGACCCCTGCCCATTGAGGCATTGTGTTTGTTTCTCTCTTACCTTTTTTTACCAGTTTCTGGATCAACAACATTTAACCACTCTTCTATATTAGCAAGTGGAGATTCTCCAGTTCCTGATGGTTTAATATTATCTGTTTCTGGTAGTAATAATGGTAATTCACTATCAGGTACAGTAGTCATAGTACCATCTTCCCAGTGAATAATTGGGAATTGGTTCTCCCCAGTAACGTTGTCTTGAGAATAACCAGTCACGTAATTTATAAGTAACTTTACTACGTCCAGCATTATTTTTCTTCTAAAAAAATTCAATAACTTTAGCGATAGCATCTTCATTGTTTAAACCATTAATAAAGTCTGAATTAATGTGTTTACCATCACCGTAGAATGGTACAACCACTTCACCATTATCTTCGATAACAGCTTTAATTGGTAGGTTGAACTTAGTTGCGAATTCATAGTCACGCTCATCATGTGCAGGAACAGCCATAACAGCTCCTGTTCCATAACTTGCAAGTACATAGTCTGCAATCCAAATTTCTACTTTTTTCACCATTTACAGGGTTTATCGCATAAGCCCCTGTAAACACACCTGTTTTATCTTTGTTTAAATCTGTTCTTTCTAAGTCAGATTTACGTTTAACTAAATCTAAATAAGCTTCTACAACTTCTTTTTTTGATCTTTCAGTAACGATTTCTTCTACTAGTTTATGTTCTGGTGCAAGTACACAGTAAGATACACCAAAAAAACTGTATCCGCACGTGTTGTAAATACTGTGAATGCTTTTATCAGTACCTTCTATTTTTAAAGTCAATCTCCGCACCTACAGATTTTCCAATCCAGTTACGTTGCATTGCTTTTAAGACTTTCAGGGCCAATCAAGAATATCTAAATCAGCTAGCAGTTGCTCAGCATAATCAGTAATTTTAAGCACCCATTGGCGCATTGGACGACGCTCTACTGGGTGACCTCCACGTTCTGATTTACCATCGATTACTTCCTCATTTGAAAGTACTGTTCCTAGTGCTGGACACCAGTTAACAGGTACTTCATCTACATATGCAAGACCTTTTTTTCATAAAGTTTTTTTGAAAATCCATTGTGTCCATTTATAATATTTAGGATCTGTAGTATTTCACTTCACGATCCCAATCATAAGAAAATCCTAGTTCTTTAATTTGACGACGGAATGTATCAATGTTTTTGTTTAGTAAAAGTCTCTTGGGTCATTACCTGTATCTAAAGCATATTGCTCAGCTGGTAATCCAAACGCATCCCATCCCATAGGGATGAAGTACGTTATATCCATTTGCTCTTTTATATCTACTTAGTATATCAGTAGCAGTATATCCTTCTGGGTGACCCTACGTGTAGCCCCTGCTCCTGATGGGTATGGAAACATATCTAATGCATAAAATTTCTCTTTAGTGTGATCATCTAATGTTTTTAAATGTCTTATTCTCTTCCCAATATTTTTTTGCCATTTTTTTCTATTACTCTGTGGTTATAAACCATGAATTAAGCACACTCCTTCGCTTTCAAGTTCTTTAACTTATAGTATACCAATTTTATTAATATTTAGCAACTAGAGGAAGAATGTTATAGAAAAAAAGACCAGATTATAACTTATATTTAATTACCTGTAATTCACTCCTCTTTATTAGTGTTTAAAAATGTTATTTCCCTACAGTTATTAAAATGTGTTTTTTTCATCTACTTTCAACCAACTATTCCCTATACTCATACTTTTTTTAGCTTTTAAAATATAATTATAAATTTTATTAAACTTTAAATTTTTTTCCATAAATAAACTACATAGATGTAGTAAATTTATTTAACTTTTACGAACCACTATATATTGACATAAGAATGCCCTTACTATAAAATTATATGTATAAAATGTTAGAAAGGACTCTTTATACGAGATTAAAACATTATGAGTAAGAAAAATATTAGTAACAGGTGGAGCAGGATTTATTGGTTCTCACACTTGTATAGAATTATTAAACAATGGAAATGAAGTTGTTGTTGTCGACAACTTATACAATGCAAATAAAAAAAGTTTAGAAGTAGTAGAAAAAGTAACTGGTAAAAAAAGTAACATTCTATGAAGTCGATATTCGTGATGAAGAAAAAAACTAAACGAAGTTTTTTTGAAACAGAAAAAGATATTTTTTTGGAGTAATCCACTTTGCAGGATTAAAAAGCAGTAGGAGAATCTTGTGCTTTTACCTCTAAAAATATTACGATAATAACGTAGCTGGTACTACAATACTTTGTCGTGTTATGGAAAAAAATAACTGTAAAAAAATATTATCTTCAGTTCATCAGCTACTGTATACGGGGATCCACATGCTCTTCCTATTAAAAGAAGACTTCCCATTATCAGTAACTAACCCTTATGGACGCACTAAACTAATCTTAGAAGAAATTTTTAGGAGATGTTTACGCAGCTGATAACGAATGGAACGTAGTATTACTTCGTTACTTCAATCCAATCGGAGCACATGAATGTGGAGACATCGGAGAAGACCCAACAGGAATTCCAAACAACCTACTTCCATACGTTATGCAAGTGGCTGTTGGTAAATTAGAAAAAAAGTTAATGTCTTCGGTGATGATTTCGATACACACGATGGAACAGGTGTACGCGACTATATCCACGTAGTTGACTTAGCTCGTGGACATGTTTCCGCACTTAAAAAAACTTGAAAAAAAGGTAGCGGGCTTACCAAATATAACCTAGGAACAGGTGTTGGATATTCTGTACTAGATATTATTAAAAAGTGCTTCAGCTGCAGTTGGTCATAACATTCCTTATGTTATTGCTCCACGTCGTGCAGGAGATATCGCTGCATGTTATGCTGATGCTTCAAAAGCAAAAAGAAGAACTTGGATGGAAAGCTCAATACGATGTAAAACGTATGTGTGAAGATTCTTGGAGATGGCAAAGTAAACATCCTAATGGATTTAACGAATAATAATTAAAACTAGTCTAAATTTTTTTGAAATCAAAACCATTTAGACTAGTTTTTTTATTTATAAATAGCTATAAATGCTCCACCAACCGCATTATCTTCAGGGCCCAAACTACGCTCATTCCAAATGTCATCTACACTATACCACTTGTTAGTTTTTTTCATATTATCTGGATCAATAGCTTTTTGTTTTTCCCGTTCTCGTAGCCACTCATTAAAATTGCATGTGTACTATATCCATTTACAAAAGTCCATGGCCTACGGCTCCATATACTAATTTACCACTTTTTAAGAGCTTTTTTTCTAATTCATCTTTCGAATCAATAACCTTATAATTAAGCCCCCCAATTTATTATTGCATCTCTAACTCCTAAACTAGATGTTCCTGTAAAAGTAGCATTCATCTCCATAGTCATATTAAATAGATAGTCTGCAACTTGAACAGGTGTTACATCTTCTTTCAAGCCTGATATCGCCATTGCTAAAGAAGTAGGAGCACACCCTGTAATCTTTAAGTTAGATAAACCATACCTTTTCCCTCCCCATCTAGCATCCGCCTGATAATACTGAGGTAGTTCTATTGGCGCCACAAAAATTTTCTGATGCCACATAAACTAATTCATTAGAAGCATTTTCGTAATATACCCATTTGTTTTTGTTGATCTTTTTATCCATTCGGCCCTAGCAACAGGGGAAACACTAACAAATACCAAACCCAATCCTATAGCTACTATCACTTTCCTTAACAAACTAACACTCCTTAACACTAAATAATTTTTATTCACTATATTATACTATTTTTTTCTTCACTTAAAACAAATAGGAGTAGTTAGAAACTATTATTTTTCACCTTAGTTTCTTGACCCTCCTATTTATATACTTCATATTTTTCACTATTTTTATTTCTTAATATATTGGTCTTGCATAACCTTTTAATGTAACTGGCATTCCAATTGTAGGTTTTTCTATTTACTCTTGTTTCTTCTGTACTTCCAGCATAGTTAGAAGAGTTTCCTTCAATAGTAGTTACTATTCCATTATTTACTGATTCTACTATTCCAATATGATCAGCAAATCCTCCACCATCCCAATCAAATGTTATTACATCTCCTACTTTTTGGTAAGGTTTTTCCCTTTCCAGATTCCTTTTTTTCTCCATAATATTAATATGACGTTGTACACCACACTCCCCTACCAATAAGGTCGCTTAATCCTGCTTGTTGAAAAACAGTCGTTACAAAAATGTCACACCAATCATCTGAGTATTTAGCTGTATATCCTACTGGTTTTGGATTAACAGAGTTATATGCATCAACAATTTTTTTGTGCTCATCACTACCTGACTGAACTCCAAGATAATTACGTGCAATATTCAGAATACTATCAAGGTTAGTATTTTTTTGTAGAAGAGTTTCCTTTATTTTGTACCCAAGCCCCGCTAGAATCTACATAATAGCGTCCATTATCTACCCAGCTATTTACCGCCATCTTACCGTCAGCTCCTAGCCAGTAGTTACCTATCCATACATTTTTTTACTGGTTGACCTTGTATATTGTAATAATACCATGCACTTCCACTTTGTATCCATCCTGTTTTTCTTCTCTTCTGGTTTTTGGGCGTTTTTTTATCCCATGCTCCATTACTTCCTACATAGTATTTGCCTCCATCTACCCAGCTATTTACCGCCATCTTACCGTCAGCTCCTAGCCAGTAGTTACCTATCCATGCATTTTTTTACCGGTTGACCTTGTGTATTGTAATAATACCACGTACTTCCGCTTTGTACCCATTCTGTTTTCTTCTCTTCTGGTTTTTTTGGGCATTTTTTTATCCCAAACTCCATTACTTCCTACATAGTATTTACCTCCATCTACCCAGCTATTTACCGCCATCTTACCGTCAGCTCCTAGCCAGTAGTCACCTATCCATGCATTTTTTTACCGGTTGACCCAATGTATTGTAATAATACCACGCAGTTCCGCTTTGTACCCATCCTGTTTTCTTCTCTTCTGGTTTTTGGGCGTTTTTTATCCCATGCTCCATTACTTCCTACATAGTATTTGCCTCCATCTACCCAGCTATTTACCGCCATCTTGCCATCAGCTCCTAGCCAGTAGTCACCTATCCATGCATTTTTTACCGGTTGACCCAATGTATTGTAATAATACCACGCAGTTCCATTATGTTGCCAGCCCTATTTTAGGCGCTGGTTTTTGGGCATTCTTATCCCAAACCCCATTACTTCCTACATAGTATTTACCTCCATCTACCCAACTATTTACTGCCATCTTACCATCAGCTCCTAGCCAGTAGTTACCTATCCATGCATTTTTTACCGGTTGACCCAATGTATTGTAATAATACCACGCAGTTCCATTATGTTGCCAGCCCATTTTTAGGCGCTGGTTTTTTTGGGCATTCTTATCCCAAACCCCATTACTTCCTACATAGTATTTACCTCCATCTACCCAACTATTTACTGCCATCTTACCATCAGCTCCTAGCCAGTAGTTACCTATCCATGCATTTTTTTACCGGTTGACCTTGTGTATTGTAATAATACCACGTACTTCCGCTTTGTACCCAACCTTGAGCTGCTTGAGCCTCATTAGCGCCTACTGTAGCATCTAAAGTAAATGGTACAGCTAACACTGTTAATATTCCTAATCCCATCTTTATATTATTCTTCATAATAATTCTCTAACTCCTAATAACTTAGTATTTTTATTTTTTTATAAATCACTATTTATTATATCATTATTTTTTTATAATTACTAAATTACAAATTTATTACATATTATTAAATAAAAAAATACAGATTAAACTATTCGTAAAATTCTGTATTTTTTTATTATTTATAATTACTGTATTCTTTAATCAGAATAATATTCGTTTTTTTCCAACTAAATCCTTTTTATTAAGCCTACTAATGTCCCTACTCCATAGTAAACATGAATTAAAAAAATAATATTATCGGCATTAGTAAAATTGTAATATTAAACTTATTATTTATTATTGTCATAATTGTAATAAGTATTGTAAATAAAAAAAGTAAACACTACTTAACAATATAATAAATATAGATGTAATTGGTATCATGCATAAACTAAATATTATAGCTAAGACAAATGCTAATGGTACAAAATGAAAAAAATTGAAAAAGCTTTTAGGATAAATATGGCTTACTTTTTCCAATCCAATAACCATTAGAATATTTTTTTGTTTTAACATTCTCTTTAACGTCGGTCTTGTATATTGATATGATAATATATCATTACTATATCTAATTTTTATATCCGTTTTTTTCTTATACGATAATGTAGTTCATTATCTTCCACACGGCCTACTTTTTCATCGAGTAATCCTATTTTTATCAAATATTGATTTCTTATACATTCCTTGGAAAAACTGAACTGACATATTTTTTTAGTAGTTTTTTTCTGTAGTCAGCTATTCCACTACCAAACATATTTTTCTTCTACTAATAGTAATGTTTTTACTAAAAATTATCTGCATTTTTCTATAATATTTGGTCTTGGTCCTCCACACACATCTTCTCCTTCTTCTATAATTTTTTTACATTATTTTCTATAAAGTTATCTGTAATGTGTGAGTGACAATCAACTTTTTAGTATACATTCCCTCTTGCAGCTTTTTTATACCTACATTCATACCTGCTGATAATATTACTTTTTGGGTTTTTTTAATAGTACCACATCATAAAAAAATCATGATTACTATTTTTTAAAAATCTTCTAGTATTTTTCCAACTACTATCTTTTGACATGCCATCAATAAAAAAATTAATTCTATTTCATCATGATCATATGTTTGTTTTTTTAAAGTCTTCTATTAATCTCGGTAAAAAAACTTTTCCTCGTTTAGCAAGCCTACGATAACTGATACTAGCATATTATCTCCTTTCAAAATTCAAGCTAGATTAAATAATTAATCTAGCTCAAACCTATTATTTATCTTTTTTTACCTAATCTCACATTCGCATCAAACATTATACTCGCAATAGATTCTCCCCAATAAGGTGCTGTTGCGTAATTAACGTTCATTCCACCTGCTTTTATTTCCTAGATAGGCTCCCCTTGCAGGGTAGCTAGAATTACTTAAATACTTCTCATTTATCCAACGAGCAGCCCCCCAAAATCCCTGAGTCTACATCATCAAATTTAGTTGCTGATGTATATGGACTTGAATCATAGGCTGCTATTCCAAAGAAATTATTTTTTTCTTTTTAGCAATATTACTTTTTTTCCCCACGCGCTTTCTAGAGCACTATGAGCTACTAGATATAAAGCATTTACCCCATATTTCTGTTCTGCTGCTTTAAATGTCTCACCTTTACCTGCTAACATACTATTTCCAGCTCCCATTACAGTATAAAGTTTATTAATATCCGCAGCTGTATAGTTTGTTTTTTTGTTTTCAAGTTGCTAAATTGGAATGGATGATCTAGTTTAAATGTACCAAAATTAATTCCATCTGCTGAATAATATGATTTCCCTACCTGCATATTCGGATTATGATATGCTACTTTAACACTACTATATTTAGAATACCCTATGATACACATACTTACCGTCACTTACATAGTCTGGTATAAATGTTGTACTAGCATTAACTTCTTCTACTTGCACAGGATTAACATATCCTATTAACCCAGCTACTTGAACAGGAATTCTTCCTGAAACGGAAGCTCTAGCATCTTTAAATACTACTGTCCCTTGAGAAATATGTGATAAAATTTTACCATTACTATCATACACTGGTATATATAATCCTGTTACTTTGTAATAACCTGTGTATTGATCGTTAGTTGCATTATTACCTTGTGCAACTGCTCGTGTTTTTTTCAGGCGTTGTCACAGATGTTTTTAGCATCCTTTACCCACCAACCTTGGCTTCCTACATAGTATTTTTCCTCCGTCCACCCAGCTATTTACTGCCATTTTTTTCCATCAGCTCCTAGCCAGTAGCTTCCTACCCATGCATTTCTTACTTGTTGTCCTTGTGCATTATAATAATACCACGCACTTCCATCTTTCACCCAACCTATTTTTCTTCTCAACTGATTTTTGGTGTATCTTTTTTTCTTCGGCTCTTCTACTTGTTTTTAGGGCATCTTTTACCCACCAACCTTGGCTTCCTACATAGTATTTTTCCTCCGTCTACCCAGCTATTTACTGCCATTTTTTTCCGTCAGCTCCTAGCCAGTAGCTTCCCTACCCATGCATTTTTTTAGTTAGTGTTCCTTGTTCGTTGTAATGATACCAGGCATTTCCATCTTTCACCCAGCCTATTTTTCTTCTCAACTGATTTTTGGTGTATCTTTTTTTCTTCGGCTCTTCTACTTGTTTTTAGGGCATCTTTTACCCACCAACCTTGGCTTCCTACATAGTATTTTTCCTCCGTCTACCCAGCTATTTACTGCCATTTTTTTCCATCAGCTCCTAGCCAGTAGCTTCCTACCCATGCATTTCTTACTTGTTGTCCTTGTGCATTATAATAATACCACGCACTTCCACTCTTTACCCAACCTATTTGGATTATTGGTTTCTCTGTTGCTTTTGGAGTAGCAGTTTGTTTTTGGAGCATCCTTTACCCACCAACCTTGGCTTCCTACGTAATATTTTTCCTCCGTCTACCCAGCTATTTACTGCCATTTTTTTCCGTCAGCTCCTAGCCAGTAACTTCCTACCCATGCATTTCTTACTTGTTGTCCTTGTGCATTATAATAATACCACGCACTTCCACTCTTTACCCAGCCTTAGTGCTGCTTGAGCTTCATTACTTTCCATTAATGAATCTACTGCTAAAGGCGTTGCTAAAACTGTTAAAATCATTAAACTTTTTCTTAATATTTTTTTCTCATTTCTAATTCGTCCTCATTTATACATATACTGCAATGATTATTATACCATATATTTATATTATTATTGATTACAATTAAGTTATTAATATTACATGTTTATTACAGAAAAGAGAATACGAAACTTTACTCGTATTCTCTCAGTATTTTTTTCTAATTTATTATAATCTTTGACGCTATCGATTTCATAGATACTATTCGCTTCTAACTCTTCAACATAAACATCTAATTCAGAAATATTGTCTTTAACCATATTATCCCAATATAAATCCATAAACTCATTACTATCATAAGCGAAATCTATAAATTTATTAATTTTTCTCTGCAGTTTCCTTATCCCAGAAGGAAACTCCACTTAAGATCCTTCCAGCTTTACTGTCTACAATAATATCTTTTACTTTATAATCATCCCCATAAATAAGGAACCACTCATTTTCACAGTCTTCACGATAAACGCTGAAATATGTTGAACGATTAATATCTGATCTAAAACATATTTTTTTGAATAAATAATTATCCGCGTCTATAACATAACTATCTGCTAAATAGTCTTTTTACTAGATATAATGAATAAAAAAATTATTGTACTCTGCATATTTATCATTAAATACTAGTTTCACACCATATTTTTTTCTTTTTAAATAGTCAAATTGCTCATGTAGGTACCCGACTACTACGATAATTTCATCTATTCCTTTTTTTCTTTTTAAATATTCTATTTGATACTCAACTAAAGGTTTATCTTTTTACTTTGATAAGCGCCTTTGGAGTATTATCAGTCATAGGTCTAAGTCTAGTACCTAAACCAGCTGCTAAAATAATTGCTCTCAATACTGTATCCTCCTAATTTCTATTTTTGAGCTTTCAATAATTAATCCTTTATTATTATATATACACCTAACATTATTATTAGTGAAGTAACTATAACTAATGCACTTAAACCAATCCCTAAAAATATAGCTGAAAAGACTACTGTCCATACGACATAACTGACATTTAATCCTGTTGCTTTAGCCGGTTTAAGTCTATTAATAGACATATAATATGCTATATACGATACCATATTACTCAATACAAATATAAATATCAAACCACCTAATTTTTATATCTGCTACTTCTGATACACTAAATCCATTAAATAGTACTATTACAAGATACGCTAAGAATGAAGTAACCTGTCTAATAAGTAAAGTTTCTATTTCTGTTAAATTATTACTCATCGCATAAGAACTAAGAACACTCTCGCTCCCCCATGCAACAGCACAAATTAACGCAAAAAGAAAACCAATATAAAATGAATTAACTTGTTCACTAGTATAACTTTGGGCAAAAAAATACCTGCTATAATAAGCGCTATACCTACTATAGTTTTTCTTAGACACTTTATGTTTTTAAGAAAAACTATAGCAAGAATAACTGATACTGCTGGATATACTGCAGTTATAGAAGAAGTCAAACCTCCTCCAATATATTTTTACTGCATACAGGTTACATTGCATTCCTATCGGTCCCGCAAGCAACGCTCCAATAATTACACTAATATTTCTAATATTTGTAAAAAAATTTTTAAAGTCTATTTTCTTATACTTTATAAGAAGTATTGCTGCTAAAATAAAAAAATACTTATAAAGTCATGGACAAAGGCAACGACAAATGGAGAAACATTATAAAGTGAAAATATATATGCACTTATTGTTAAACCTAATCCCCAAAATAAACCAGAAAACAAACCAAATGAGATACCAGTTTTTATTTTTTTCATAACTTTCTAAATACTCCTTAAGATTCTTCAAGCAACGATTATATCTATCTTGACCATAGCTACCAAAAATCAGCACCTTGTTCTTCTTTATAAATTGTCCATAGACTCCAAAGAAAGTCTTGAAGAATTTTTATATCATGATTTTTAGCAATACTTACTGGGGTCTTTTTCACTATAATAATATTTAAAGAAATCCCCTTCTTCTGATTTTTCTATAATTTGATTCAAGAAATAATGCAGCTAAATCCCACATTGGATCATTCATAGAAGAGTATTCCCAGTCTATTAAATACACTCTACCAGTCTCATCCTCAATAAAAGTTCTCTGGAACTAAGTCGATATGGCAAGACTTTCTATCTATCCCAATTTCTTCTAAATGAGATTGTAACCCAAACACTTTATCTCTTATTTTTATCATAATATGCATACTTAATTTCACCTTGAATCAAATTTTTCATATTTTTTTATTTCATCAAAGATTTTAAATTCACCTTCCAGTTCTTTGCCAGAACCATGGACTTTTTGCAGTATCTCTGCTACTTCTTTATTTTTTTGTTTTTTTATATAGTGAGCATCAAAAGTTGTAGCATTTTTCTATATATTCATTCACTTTTTATACCTTCTTTAATATCAAAAATGTAATTTTTCAACATCTAATTCTAAGTCTCGAAGGTTTTCTAAATTATTTTTTTCTGCAATTCTATTAATAAGTTTTTTTCAGTCCCTTTACCGAAGAACTTTACTATAAACTTCCTATTTGTAGTCTCTACTAGGTAGTTATTATTAGTCATACCACCTAATCTTTCTACACTAACTATCTCTTCTTCTTCAGAAAGTAGCTTTTTCTATTTTTTTGTTTTATTAGTTTTTTTCAATATAAAAAAACCTCTTTTCTAAATTTCCCACTTGAATACTGTTTTTAAATGCTGTGTTTAAATCAGTAGCAAAGACTCTATGAATATCATTAATATTTTTTTCACAGGAGTTTCTAAATAAATAATATTTTTTTAAATCTTCTTTCGAATTTTTTTATTACTCAACATTTCTACTGCTTTTTTTCAAAAATCAACTCTACCAGAACGTGATGAACCTAATAGCGTTAATCCTTTTTTTCTAATATATCTCGAGTATTAACATTAACATTATATTCACTAACACCCATAAGTATTATACTACCTTGTGGTTTTTATATTTAATAATATCATTTATTGCATATCCACTGCCATCTCCACCACAACATTCTATCCCATGATCAAAGCTCAAATCTGCAGGAATATCATCAGTAATATAACGCTCTTTCGCAAAAACTAAATAGTTCTAATTTTTTTCCCAGTGACGACCTATTACGATAATCTCACAATCTGGTAAAATATAGTTAAGTATATTAGCCATAACATATGCTAAACTACCATCACCTAATATTGCAATTCTATCTTTTTGGCTATGAGAATTTTTTTCACAAACCTATCCACAGCATGCATTCCAACGCTAATAAACTCTGTAATAGCTGCAACACTGTCCTCAACACCATCATATGCTACTACTCTATCCTTAGGTAATGTTACAAATTCCCTCATAAATCCATCAAAAACCACTAGATAAAAAAATGTGTTCCACGCATATAATTCTCATAAAATTCTTCGTCACTCGCCCTTGGAGGTTGATTAGGAATCATCACTACTTTTTTTGACCCACTCTATACGTGTTTGTAGGATCAGATATAACTATACCCTACACACTCATGAATAAGTGCCATAGGTAATTTTTTTAGCTAGTACTTTGGGATCTCTTTTTACCTTGATAGTACCTCTGATCCGCATGACAGAGTGCCATATAATTTGGTCTAATAACTATTTTTATCTTTATCATTTAAATTTTTCTTCATTATACTTTACATTAATAAATTTCGGTTTTTATTAATTGATATATTTGGTTTATCATATTATTCTTCCTCTAACATACTCTTGGCAATCTTAAGATCTGTTACGGTAGTTACTTTAATATTAGAATACTCCCCACGAGCTAGAGTAACCTTTTTTTCCCTTAATAACAAATATTTTACATGCATCTGTTAATATTTCTCTTTCATCAGCACTTAGAGATGTATATAATTTTTAAAAAAATCTTTGCAACGGAAGCTCTGTGGAGTTTGCCCTTGATAATAATGTGCTCTATTTGGAATATTAGTAATATACTCCCCATTTGTACTTTCAACTATTGTATCTACCGCTTCTACTACTGTATCCACAGCATCACTTTCCTTAGCTAATCTAATATTATCTTTTATAATTCTATGCGTGATAAACGGACGAACAGAATCATGTGTAATTACAATATCTTCATCTGTTAGTTCTTTATATTCATTTATTCTTTTTTATAATATTTTTCAATAGTTGTATTTCTATCTACACCACCTGGTGTAATAATTATTCTATCACTAAAAGTAGGCACATATTGCTCAACTAAATCTTCTGCATGTGATACCCAATCCTCATGTACCCCTACTACTATTTTTTTCTATTTCAGGCTCTAATAAAAAAATTTTTTTCTATAGTGTGAATTATTATTGGCTTACTGCCTAAATCCAGAAACTGTTTCGGCATGTTGCTAATTCCCATTCTAGTTCCTGTTCCACCAGCTAATATCCCTGCGTATATCATTTTTCTCGCTCCTTTTTAAATACTATTTTTTTCAACATGTTATCTATTTTATTATATCATAGAAAATACACGAATAAAACTGAAACACTGGCATATTATTATCTACAAAACTCTTAAATATTTATCCGGTCCACGCCCTATCGCAAAAAAATTTCCACTCATTCAAAAGAAAAAAATAGATATCCTCATATATTAGGATATCTACAATATCTTCCGTTAAATATAATAGTAAATAAATAATAAGAATAAATCAAATAATTAATAACATAAAAAAATTGAAATTATCTCTGTAGCTATAATAGAATGTTTAAATAAATATGATGAATATAGTAAGACTGAGCTTAGTAATGGAACTATTGTGAAAAACAAGTATTCTCTTATCTATAAATACACTAATAATAAGAAATAAATCTAATAAATATGCATATCTGTCATGCATATTTGGTAAAAAAATAAAATACATGTATAAATAGTCCAAATAGCAACATAAATAAGCTTTTTTCTTCCTTGATTTCTATTTTTTTGTAAGAAATATAAAAATAGTCCAATACTTAGAATTACAAATGTTAATATTATTGCAATTGATTTAAATAAGCTATGAGTTTCTATTGTTGACGAAGCTATCAATGCCCAAAAAAACTCGGGAAGTTAACCCATAAATAACTATATCCCTGATTGATGTACGTATATATCAAATATCGAAAACATACTTCTTCCCATTAATAAACCTGGTAAACTAAGTGTATACATTGTAATAACTATTGTTAAAGCCATTTTAATAATGCTATAACTTTTTATTACTAAAATAATAAAATCCAAAAAGAGGAATAATAAAAAAATAGTTTGCAATTTGAAAGAAAATGCTATTCCTAACAAAAATAAATGATCTATTATATCTTTCTTTTATTAAGGATAATACACTCAAAAATTATAAATGAACCATAGATAGAATCACACTGCCCCCCAAAAAAACTTGAATTTAAAAAGACAGTCGGAAATAATATAATAACACCGTAAATAATTGAAAATATCATTTTTCCTATTATTTCTTGTGAATTCCAACACTAATAACCCACAAGAAATAGCTAAAACATAATCAAATATCACCGATAATAATTTATACCAGTATATGGGTTCTCCTGGAAGATTAGACATAATATATATTAGCGACTGATACAATATGTTATAATCTCCTACTTGAGTACCTAATGCTGTAATACCTAATGAATCAATTTCTCTCCACCAAGGCAAAAGAGCTTCTTTCATATCATTTGATAAAAAAATCTCTTCCAAAATATCTAATTATTACTCCTAACAAACTTATTAAAATTAAGTAATAAAAAAAATAATATACCTTTCTATATGACTTATAATACTTTTTTTCTATATTTAACATAGAGTTCTCCTAAATTCACGCTTAATCTATCTTATGATTATATTATAAACGGCTATATATAGTCAATTAAATGCACAACATATATATTTGATATATTCATACTAATTATAATCCTCAAAAAAATAGTTTAACTATCTTTTGAAATACAAAAATTCGAAACTCTCTTTAAATTCTCTTCGTATATTATCTTTTTCTTTTACCATTAAAAATATGATATATTCTAGCAAATATGTTATAATGTTAAATAGAATTTTTAGAAAGGATTTCCTTTAAATGAAAAAGCATAAAAGTTAATGCATTAGCGAGTTTAATGGTTAACGTTCTAAACATAGTTTTCCCATTAATCACTAATCCTTACTTAACCAGAATACTTAGTAAGTCTAACTACAGTTATTTCAATACAGCAAATACTTGGGCTAGTTTTTGTAATACCTCTTGCTGCATTCGGAATATATAACTACGGTATTAGATCAATAAGTAAAGTAAAAGACGATAAAAAAACAAAATTAACTACGTATTTTTCAAAAACTATTCTATATATCAGTAGTAACCTCAATTGTGATAACTGCTCTATATTTTTATATTTATCAGCGTAGGCACACATGATACTGAAAAATTTAAAAAAATCTTATACTATATACTTGGAATTCAAGCCTTATTCCAATTTTTTTAAATATTGAATGGATGAACGAGGCATATGAAAACTATACATTTATTCTATATAAAAACCCTATTTATTAGAGTGGCAATGTTAGTATCAATCTTCTCATTCGTAAAAAAACAGAAGATGACATTATACCATATGCAATTATAATGAGTGCTACAACTATTTTTAAACTATCTACTGAGTTTCTTATGGATAAAAAGAGAGGTTTCATTTGTTAAGATTGATATTAAAGACTTATTAACATCTACAAAAAGCACTAACTACAATGTTATTATTAGCAAATGCTAATATGCTGTACACATTGCTAGATAGAATGTTTATAACAAAAAGGCCCTGATGAAAACTATATTTCATATTACACTATTGCATCAAGTATTGTTATGCTTATAGCTAGTGTCCTTAGTGGGGCTATAAATGTTAGTCTCCCAAGACTGGGTTATTACTTAGGAAAGAAAGATTATAAATCATATGAAAATCTAGTCAATCAAGGTGCATCTTTTATTTTTATTTTCTTATGATTCCAACAAGTATCGGAATTATGATATTAGGAACTTATGCAACAGTTATTTACTCTTCTGAAAAAAATATTTAGAAGCTGGTATTGTAACTAGTATATTTGCGATTAGGACTATAATTTGGGCAATCGAATTAATTTTTAGGTAAACAAATTATATTTATAAATGACTTCGAAAGTAAATTAACGGCATTCTACTTTCTTGGCGGTGGAGTAAACATCATATTGAACAGCATTTTTATACTTCAACAATATTTTTCAAGCCTGAATATTATATTGGAACAACTATTATTGCAGAAGGTATAGTTGTACTACTTGAAGTTTTATTTATAAATAAACATAAATTAATTAGCCTAAAAACAATATTTACAACAATATATAAATATTCTTTAGTGTCACTTGGATTTATTCCAATATATTACCTTTTTAAATATATATTTAATATAAATTCATATGCTATTACACTTAATATGTTAATTATGGTTTGTTTGGTAATAGCTTCTTGTGGATTATATTACCTAATAACATTATTTATTCTAAAAAGATACTACATTACATTATGCAGTTAATATTGTTAAAGGAAAGTTGAAAAAGAAATTAAGGAGTTATTATGAAATTACTAAAATTAATTATTATACCAATATTTATATCCATTACACTACAAACTACATCCACATACGCCATTGCTAAAGACAGACTACATATAATAACCGTTGCAGAATGGTCTGATGCTATAATTTTAGAAAGTAATGGTCGCTATGCAATGATAGATACAGGGGAAGACTTTTTCATACCCAGACGGATCAAATCCTAAATATCCAGATAGAGAAGGAATAACTAAGGACTCTAAAAAAATCACTGAGGACAGGTTGCTAGCACATATTAAACAACTCGGCATTAAAAAGTTTGACTTTATCTTGATAACTCACGCGCATTCTGATCATGTGGGAGGAGCTTATGACATATTAAAAAGCTATTCCAACAGATAAACTATATATAAAAAAAATATAGTGATGATAGAATAAGCGATAATAAGCGCCTTTTGGGATAATCTTTATGGCTATGATAGAGCTCTTCAAGCTGCTAAAGAAACAAAAACAGAAATAATTCAGGATATCTCTGAAAAAGATTCTCATATAACATTAGGGAATATAAAAAAATTGATTTACTAAATTACACAAATGAATACGACAAAGATGGAAATCTAACAAAAAGTATATGATGACAATTTGAATTCTATCTTATCAATTCTTAACATCAATAATACTAAAGTATTTTTTTGGGGGAGATTTAGAAAATACGGATCTCCAACTTGAAGAAAAAAATATGCTCCTTTGATTGGACAAGTTGATATTATGAAGTTCAATCACCATGTTGAGACAACAAAAATCAAACACTAAAGAATTTATTAATAAACTTAACCCTAAAAAAATTATTAAAACTGGGATTAGGCCTGTAGAAGATAATTATGCAAAAATTTTTACAAGAGAAAAATATAGGAATTATTAATGCAGGATTATTGGACAGAGCAGCTGTTGTTTTAGAATTTAATAATGGTCAGGCAACTGATGTATCAGACTCCTACCCACACTTTTGGATTCTATTACGAAAAACAATATATTAAAATTCAAAAAAACTGGAAAAAAACGAAGCTCCAGAAGATGGTTGGACTCAACACAATGACAATTGGTATTATTTCTTTGATTCTGGAAGTGTAGCTATTGGTTGGAAATATCTAGACAACAAATGGTATTATTTCAATACAGATGGTAGTCTTAAAACCGGATTACTAGATGATAACAATAATAAGTATTACCTAGACAAAAAAACAATGGTATGCTCACTAGTGCTTGGAAAGAATTAGGTTCCAACACTAAGTACTATTTTTAAAAAGAATGGCCAAATGGCAAAAAGATGAGTGGGAAAAACTTCTATCATTTTTGAAACTGATGGATCAGTAAGTAAAAAAATAAATGGTTTGGCTTTATTCATACAAATAACGAAGGTAAAATTAGTATCTTAGACTACAAAAAAACTTTCCACTTTTTATTATGTATTTTAGCCTTTATATCGTATGTAATATACTACTTTAAGAAATAAAAAAACATCGTGATTTATAATGATCACGATGTTTTTATTTGAATATTTGTTTTTCTTATTTGCTTAACAGGGAAACTAAATATACCTTGAGATAATAACATACTTACTATAATCGCTAATATCAAAAAAAGATAGTTTCCCTACTGCTCCATGATGAAATAGATTCGAAACACGGAATACCTTATTTAAAAATATAATATACATTCATATGCCAAAAATAGACATTTATAGAATTTCTACCCATATTACTAAATAAATAAATCTTTTTTATTTGGCATTACCATAATAATAGCAGTGCCTACAATAAATGATATTATATAGGTACCTAATCTCACAACAGGTGCAAAACTCATAATCTTCGGAAAAATAAGGGTTTCTTCCTGTAAATAAATATCTTAACCCATAAAAATAAATCTATTTTTGAAAAGACATATTCCTAACCATACTACTAAAACTATTATCCCTATTATCAAAGTTTTCCTATTGCTCTTTTTTTAAACTCGACTATATCAATATCCTTTAATAGTACACCACTTAGATAGAAAGGAAAAAAATATTATTATTCTGGATAGATAGAGAAAATCACCTATAGATTGATCATAACCTACAAAAACATGCTAAAAAGAATTGAGAAAAATTAATATATACCTTTTTATTTTTGTTTCTCTATTATTTTTTTAATATTATAATATATGCTGCTAAAGCAAACATAAACCATGAAAGTCCCCCATCCCACAATAGAAAAAAATTCTACATTCACGGTTCCTAATAATCTTTCAACTATTGCAGAACACATTTTATAAGCAAAACCTATACTTATAAAAAAAATATCGCCTTTTCCTGTAGTATTTTTTTATACTTGTGAAACATCCCCGAAATAAAAAAATAAACAGTGGAATATGGAATGAGTATATAAATAAAAAAATATACTATCATACACATAGGAAACATCTGTAAATTGATCAGCAAAATGTCCTATTACTACACATGTTACAAGAAAAAAACTTTAAATTATCCCACAAAGCTATTCTTTTGTTCCATACTACTATCTCCTAATTTACAACTTACTTATTTTTTTCTTTAGTATAACTTCTGCCATATCTTCTTTTCACTTTTTTTGGTATATTGGATTTTTCCTTCCAATTATAATTTGTATTTGGAACTCTAAAATCTTCACCATATAAATTACTTAAATACTCTTCTACATTACCAGGGATTTTTTTACTATTGTGTTTTTTTAAAATTACACTCTTTTACTCCATTAAATGGCAATTCATAGTGATAAACTTCGTATCTTGTTGGATTCCCTAAGGCATTAGTCATATAAAAGATTGTATCTGAAGAAATCTTATTACTATCTTTTTTTATACAGAATAAAATCTACATTTAATCCTTTTATAATTATAAGATAACTCTACCAAATTCTTATCAAAAATAAAAATTCTTTTTGTCCTTTGGAATCCTTTGTCCAATAATTCTTTTTTTCTACTACTAAGAAGTCAGCATAATTAGGAATTATGATTCCAAAATCCATATCTAGATCATGATTTATAAAAATCTCTTTCTCGATAATAGCCTAATAAAGTTCCAAAAATCTAACCAGATATCATATTTTTTTCAGTTCAGAACTATAAACAATGTTTAATATCTCTTCAAAGTTCTCTTTCAATAATCTACTTCTCGTAGAATCTAATTCAACATTAGCTTTTTCATTTAATTTTTTTATAAGAGGTAGGTTTTTAACAACATCCTTCTTATCCCCTAAAAAGACTTGCTAAACTTCTCTTAAGCCACTGTAACATACTATTTCTCCTTTTTTTATATGCGACAAAGTCATCGTGTTGTACCCTTTTTTTCAACTGGTGGTATTTCCATATAATCCGAACCATAAATAGAAGTTAAAATATGATCATATTCTCTTGGAATATTATATTTTTCTATCTTCAAATTCATATTCCATTACTTCATTTAAGGCATTATTCTTAATTTTTAGTGTCAGTATGCTTAGATTCCATCAGATAATCTATATATTCATTCTCTTTAGCCCCTTTAGCGCAGTCATTAATTTTTTTATTCCAGTTTTTTTACTCTTGTTAGTCTAAAAATTAACAATAATACATATCTAACTATATTTTTTTATTCCAGCGTTCTTATTTCTTATACCGTATAAAGTATATACTGATAAGCGGCGATATGTATCTAATTTACTCATTTCTTTATTCACATCTTTATAACTATCAAATGGAAAAAAACATCTACACATATACCTAATTCTATATCATTATTTATATAATTGTTTTTCATATACTGTTCTACTATCATACACTCTATAAAAACGGATATGGATATCTTGAATCATTTTTTTCCAAGAAACAACTTTATAAACACTATCATTATCTTCTAGAATGGCTTTTATATAATTTATCATATTGATCTCTCTAAGAGAAATATCAATATCATCATCCCAAGGAATAAAACCTTTATGTCTTACTGCTCCCAATAGGCTACCGTAAGCTAAAGAATAATTAATCCCTTCTCTTTTTACATATTTTTATGAATATAATCCATAACTTCTAGTTCTTTTTTTCTTTCACTTCATCAGAATTTAATTTTTTTATATTGTTGTTTGTTTTCACTTATTACAGAGTAATAATATCCTGACATTAAGAACAATATTATACCTAGTAGAGAAATTCCATAAAATGTTGAGCTTAGGAATAAGTTAGATATTAATATTACAACTAAAAATTAAAAGTATAGATAATAATTCTTTATTAACTATTCCTTCTTTTTTTATCCCTGAATATTTTTTTATCATTGAACTGAAAAAAATGAGAGTACAAATATTCCCATAGTGATAAATCCTGATATCCCATTGTAAAATAGAATTTCAATATAACCATTGTGTGTAAGGTAGTGTTCTTTTTATTATATATTCTTCTGGTTTAATTTTTTTACCTATTGCATACCAATTGCCACCTGAATATCCAAAAAGTGGTCTTTTAGGAATAAACGAAAGGGTTGATTTCCATATCGCAAATCTATTATTAGATATATTTTTCTTCACTTGTATCAGTTCTTTCAAGAGAGAGATTATTGTCTTTATTAATTTTTTTCTAACTTTTTGTGCTTCTAATCTCTCTTTATTGTATTTCAAATACTGTTCACTTGAGAAATTAACGGCTTTTATAACTAAATAATACTGTTAATATTACTAATGCAACCTTACCTAAAGTTTTTTAAATTTCCTTTTTCATAAAAACATCACTATTGAATACACAACAGATGCTAAAACAAGACAAATAAGTGCTGTTCTTGATCCTGATAATACTATATATATATAATTTAATACAATTGCTAAAAATACTTAAATATTTGTACCCTTTTTACCAAATTACTAGTATTTAAAACTAAAAAAATATAATTATGATAAGTGAGATAAGCGATAAATAGTTAGGACTAGCCAGAATCCCAAATAATCTTGATTCCACAAAACCTTGTCTAATCCACAATCCTTTATAATCATGCACCCTGTAACCTTTTTAACAATATAAATTGAATCAATGAGATTAATACCCCTACAGTGTTAAATAACGCTACTGTATAAAAAGAATAAATTATAAATTTTTTTCTACTTACATTTTTCTCTCAATTCAACAAACATTGTAAATACAGTTAAAAAAATAAATATAAAATATAACTGTATTTTTTTCATATTAGTTGAAAAACCATAAGAAATTACTAATATACTAGTTATCAAATTAAAGGTGAAAAATAATAATAAATACTCTACATTTCTTATTTTTTTAGGTAAACTTTCCTTACTAGTAAATTATATGTGGCCAATAAAACACCAAATAATGTCATGCTCGCAGCCACTATTTTGTTGGCCGAGATAAATTGTAATGGAACTATTAGACCACACATACAATAAACTGCAACTATTAAAAATAAATACACAATTTATTTTTGTAATAATTCTTTTTCTATTGATTTTTAACATATGCTGTTTAATATCCTCTTTTTCTCTATTAATTTTTCTATATAGATTTCTGCTTAGTAATAGAGCTATAAACCCTATTTTTTTCTTCCTTTTTGTAAATAATGGATCATTTAAGATATCTTTACGATGATTTTTTTAAATACGATATCAACTTATTTTTCTAACTCTTTATCATTATAATTATCATCTAATAATAGTCTATCCAACACATAAAAAAATATGCCCAATTCATTCTAGTTTGAGCTACATCTTTTAATTTTTGGATACTTTTTCTAAAAATAATATTACTATTTTGTTCATAGGCTTCTATTACATTTAAAAAAATTTTTGTCGAGAATTTTTTTGAGTTGTTATACTATTTTTCTCTGTGAACATAATAGTATTTCTTCTCATTTGTTGCAACTATTTTTTTCACATTTATCCAATAGTTTTTATCATTATAAATGCATCTTCAGCAATTTTTCCCTACTTCAAATTTTTAAATCTGAAAATAAGCTTTTTTTCTATACAACTTATTAACTGCTGTAACAGATAATATTTTTTTGCTTCCATTACCATTTTTTTATGGCTTGCTCTGAACTTAATTCCCACGTTTCTTTATTTGTTACTTGTGCTTGAGGAATACTGTTATAAACATCATAAAGTCCACACATTGATAAATCTGCATCAGTATTATTTAGATTTTTTTAGTAATATTTCATACATATCTCTATCAATGTAGTCATCACTATCAATAAATCCCACTAAATCAGATTCAGATTCTTCTATCCCTCTATTTCTAGCATCTGATAAGCCACCATTTTCTTTGTGGATTACTCTAATACGCTCATCTTTTTTTGCTAATTCATCACATAATTTTCCACTATTATCTGTTGAACCATCGTTTACTAAAATTATTTCTAGGTTTTGTATATGTTTGATTAATTATAGAATCTACACAACGTTCTAAGTACTGTTCCACATTGTATACTGGAACAATTACACTAATTTTTTTCGCCCATAATATTCCCCTTTATACTTTAATATAACTATTTTTCCATATCAGTTATTACTGCATCATGATGTGGTACTTGTTTTTCTCCTTTTGGTGGTGGTGTCATATAATCACCAAAAAGCTGTTTTTAAATAAATATCATACCCTACAGGAATTGGCATTTTTAGTATTTTTCAAAAGTCAATAAAAAAATATTATCATCAAATGCTTCAATCGGATATTTTTTTCTTCATATATCCTGGTCCTGTACAAAGCTCAGTTATACCATCACTTTCCTCTCGAGTATATTTAGTCATTTCTCGTTCAGCTTTTTTCCAAATTTTATAGCGTAGTGCTTTTGGAGTAAGGCCTAGTAAGATTGTACTACCCCACTTCATAATAGCACCATGTTTTTCTGGAATAGTCTGTGCACAAAATAGTGAGTAAATTAATGCCCAACGCACTTGTTTTTTTCTACTAGATTCGTTTTTTGGATAGTAATCCAAAGGTATAACATCAAGTGCTAATCCATGAGGTATATCTAAGTCTTGTTGATATGGTTTAATACATGTTGTTTGAGTATCTCTTATCGTGATAAATAAGTTTCTATCTACAAACTTAGAATCACTTTTTAGATAAAAAAAGTACTCTTTTTTTAGCATATTTATTCCATAATTCAGGTAACTTCTCATAATCTTTTCTTGGCATAAAGAAGTCTAAATCATCATCCCACGGGATGAAACCTTTATTTCTTAAACCACCTATAGCTCCACCGCCACAAAGGTAACAAAGTAAGTCATGTTCACGACAAAAATTCTACAAAATATTCAGCCATTTCTAAACTTTTTATTTTTGAATTTCTTTTAAACTACTCACCTACAACCTCCGCTACTACTTTCTTTAAAGTTTTCAACAATAACCTTAACATCTTCATCACTTAAACGAGTGTGCAGTGGTAAAGTTACTTCATTCACAAAATAATCATAAGCATTTGGATAATCATTAATATCAAAAACCTAAGTTACTATATGCAGTTAATAGTGGTAATGGTTTGTAGTGTACATTACAGCTAATTCCACGTTCTGCCATTTTTGTAATAATTTCACCACGTTGCTCATAAGTAGCACCTTTAATATGTGTAATATATAAATGTCCTGAAGATTTATAAGTATCTGTATAATGTACTAATGGCACTACTCTAGTCCCTTCAAAGGCCTTATTATATTGTTCTACTAATTCTACTCTACGCTCTAGTAATTTTGGATAACGATCTAGCTGAACTAAACCGATAGATGCCATAATATCAGTCATATTACATTTATAACCTGGTATAACTATGTCATATTCCCATGAACCTGCTTTTGTTTTAGCTAAAGCATCTTTAGTTTGACCATGAAGAGAATATATTTGAAACTCTTTATATAGTTCTTCATTATCAAAATTAGGATTTTCTTTCCATGTTACACTTCCACCTTCAGCTGTAGTAAAGTTTTTAACTGCGTGGAATGAGAATGTTGTAAAATCAGCTACTGCCCCTACTTTAACACCTTTATAAACACTTCCTAATGCATGAGCTCCGTCAGCTACTACTGCAATACGTCCTAATTTTTCTTGGTATTCACTATTTGCTTTAAATAATGATTTTTTCGCATTTACTACTTCAAAAATTTTGTCATAGTCACATGGAATCCCTGCTAAATCAACCGGAATTACAGCTTTTGTTTTTTCAGTTATCGCATTTTCTAATGCTTCATAGTCCATTTCATGACCATCTTTTTGAATATCAACGATTACAGCTTTCGCCCCAACATGATAAATAACACTACATGATGCAGTGTAAGTCATCGCAGGTACGATAACCTCGTCACCTTCACCAATACCTAGTACTCTTAGTACTAACTCTAAAGGCAGCTGTTGCTGAATTTAAACACACTGTTTTTAGGTGTTGTAGTAAATTCTGATAATCTTCTTTCTAATTCTTTTTGTTTTTCGGTCCTGTTGTTATCCAACCAGATTTTAAAGTATCGATTACTTCATTAATCTCATCTTCTGATTATATCTGGTGGTGAAAATGGTATATTATATTTTTTTCATTTCTAACTCCTATTTTATAACCGCTAAAGCAGTTCTTATCATTATTTTTAATATCATTTATAACACTAAATTCTTTAATATATTTTTAAATTATATTTCATCTTATCTGGTAGAATTTCTTCTACGTAGATATCATCAATACTTCTACCGCTTCCCTTTATACTTCTCAATAACTTCATCTTCATCTTTATATTCTATACTAGCTGGAGATGTTATCCCTGCAGGAAGAAGTAATGTTGCATTCATTTCATCTGTATAACGATTTACATATTTAGCAACTTCTGGACGAACACCTACAAAAGCACATGTCCCCAATTAAAACATTTATTAATTGCGGGAGCTCATCTAAAGCGTACTTTACGAAGTTTATGCCCTACTTTACTGATGCGCGGGATCATTTTTGCTGAGTAACTGCAGCCCCCATCTTATCAGCATCTTTTTACCATTGTTCTAAATTTAAAGATTCTAAAAGTTCTACCGTATGTCGTTATTCTCTCTTGCCTATAAAAAACAGGGCCTTCACTATCTAGTTTTATCCAAATAGCAATTCCTAAAATAATCGGGAGATAATGGAATAAGCAAAAGTAATGCTAAAACCTTATCGAAAAAAACAATTTTAAGAATAAAGACACTTTCTTTTTTTGTATATTTTCTCTATATTTCTTTACTATTTCTGTTTCAAATCGTTTATCAACGTTCATTGTTCACCTTACAATGCCACCTAAAGATGAATATCTTAATAAATGGCTACTTCACTCTAAAATACATATAATTTTTTTATCCCTTTATTATACCATATTTCTTTATAGAACTAAAGAATATAAAAGACATAGAGCTATAGGAAGGTATGCTTTACTCTATCAACTCTTTTATATTAGGATATTTATTTTATAATATTTTTTTCACATCATTTTTTTTAAATGTGAAATATCACTATTTATTATTTTTTTCCTTTTTTTAGACGTAAAAACAATCCCATCACTGCTGCAAAAGTTCCCTACTAAACTTGAGGTAGCTGTTGAGCTAGTCGTTCCTGTATTTGGTAATTGTTTTTTTATTAGCTACTTTTTTTACTTCAACTGCTACATTTTCTATAGGTTGCTCAGAAATAGTTATCTCGAATCCGGCCCTGACATTGGTGTTGATCCAGGGTTTGGCATCGTGAAGGCTCTGGTATTAGCGTTGGTTCAGGACTTGGTTCCGGTGTTGGTGTTGGTTCAGGACTTGGTGTTGGGGTAGATTCTAATTCATACTCATAAACTACATGAATTGTTCCTTCTTTTTAATACACCTGTTTCAGCTGCAGAACCTGATGAAGTTCCAACAAGAACATATTTCTTACCATCTACGATTATATTTTTGAGGACGCTCATTACTATCTTTCTGCAGTATTATAGGTAATTAGCTTCCCATTTGAATCATAAATAGGTGTTGCAGCAGTATCTGTGTAAGTATCCTTTAATTTGTTTATCTCGTTCCTTTAATTACATAATCAACAACTACATCACCTTGGTATAATGCAGAGACATCTTGATCCGCCATATCTTCTTTTTTTCAGATACATAAAAACGTTACAACTGGATTATATTTTTAGGTTAAATGTTTCAACATAATGAAAAGAATGTTTTTTTATCGATATTTACATCTTCTGGAATCGTAGTCCAATCTCCATTGTTTGGTGTAATATATGTGCTAGGATTAGATACTGACTTTTAATTAAATGCCCATTTTTCTACATAACTTTCATCAATTAATGTAGGATCTGCTAAACCTTTAAATAAACGACGAAATTCTTCAGGACTCTCTGTACTACCTTCAGCATATATACTAGTGATTTGGATACTCTTCTAACGAATGAGCTCCAGATTTCATAACCCTTGAATACCTCCTTCTTGGCTTGCTCTCCAAATCATCCTTGCATCAATTGGTAAATATTTTATTTTTTTGCTTCTTCTAAAACGGAACAGTAACACTCAACTTTAATAGCTTGACTCTTATTAAAATTAGTATAAACATTGCAATGTCTTTCAACTGCTCCAATATCCGTTAAATAATCATTACCCGTCACAAAATGAGCTTGTTTTCCCCTGCTGCCAGCTCCTCAGCAGTAGGAATGTCGTACGCATGCGCATCATCATTACTTTTTGCCTCATCGCAGTTGACCTCTTTCATAGGGCGCATTTACTGTAACAGGATTACCGTTTTTTTGATCTCTTGTTCCCAACCAGTGTTAAATCAACCTTAGCATTTGAAATATTTGGAACACGAATCGCAAGATCACTAACTGTTTGAAGATGATCGCTTGAATGCATTCGTTTGGAAAAGCAACTGTGTATGAGTAAGTTACTCCCTTTTCCATCTGAACTTAGAGTTGCATTTTTACCTTCTACATTAACATGACCCTCCCTCATTAACAATATTTTTGTTCTTTTGAGCAGTGGGGACAACACTATTTTCAACAGTAGCTGGCGGTAATACGTCATTGCTCAGGTTTGTCACCTGCTACGTCTTCACCAACGGGACTACTTACCACCGGACTAGTTTCAGTAGACTCTGCCGCTTCAAAATCACTTGCATGGGCTTTATCATTCCCCAGCAAGAACAAGACTAGTTGGTATAGCTGCAAACATAAAAAAATATTTTAAATTTTTTTCATTAATAAATTTCTCCTAATTACTTATTGATTATTAAAAAAATCATCCCATATTTTCACTTATTAAAAAAATACGAACATTTTTTTAAAAATTATCTACAATTAATTATAATACTTAAAATTTAAAAAAATCAATATTTTTATACGCTAATATCTGTAAATAAAAGATTAAAAAAAGAATAGTTCGTAAAAAAACTATCCTTTTTGAAAATTTTTAAAACTCGCTATATACATATTCTTGAACATTAGAAAAAAATCAGTCATAAAGCAATAAATTATTATCCCCATAATTACAATATAGAAAAAAATGCCGTCCAAAAATATTAGTCTATGTTTATCATTAATTTTTATTTTTTTAAGTTTATAAAGATCTCTTTCAAAATCAATCCATCCTCTCCAACCTAAATGCATTGCATCAAACATATAGTATTCTTCATATTCTTTGCTTGAATAGTCCATTACTTCTATATTATTTTTTTGAGCAATTTCTTTTATTTTTATTATAAGCGACTTGACGTGTTTCACTATCTATCCCAGTATAATCACTCCACTTCCCATTAGCCGGGAAGAATAGCAAATTTCATCTTAATATTTAAGTCCTTCACTATCGATAATAAAATATCTAAGTCCTCATATTCTTTAGAATCATCATACTTTGTATTTTTTTCGAACTATTTTTTTCAATTGATCATATTTTTTTCTTATGTACTTTATCGTAATATGTATTATCAATTTGGTAGCCATTGTTATTAGCTTTTTCTTTGGCTTCAGTCGTGACTTGCTCATCAAGTTGATCCCAATTATAGTTCGGTGTATTTTCACCATTCATTGGATAATTTTTCCTTACCTTTATTTCTATAAAAACTATATTTATTTTTTTAAAAAGAATGTATATAGTTATTTAATTTTTAAAAATTCTCCTGTAATAACATTACCCTTACCTTCTACAAAGTATCGTTTATAGCTTTTTATACTTATCATTTAGCTCTTTATTAGTAGATGAAAGTTCAATTACCCTATTAATAAACTTCTCTTTAGTTTCCTTACTAATCTTTTCATTAGCCATAGTATTGTATACATGTTCATCAGAAATCCTAGATAAGAATGCATCTTTTAATATTCCATTCTTTATTATCAAACCATTGGATTGACTGAATCATAACTATTTCATTATTTCTAACATCATCACCTATAGAACCCTAGCGTAATCGCATGAATGATATTTTTGGGAATTACCAACCCCTACTTGCATAATATTAAAATCCCCATAATTAAAAGATCTTCTTAGGATGGAAATCTTCATTAATAGTTGTTGTCAACTCAGACGAACCTAATAATAACACTGTATTTGGAGTCATATTCTCTAGTATCATATCCTTACTTTTTATACTTCTCATAAGATGTATTGTAACGCATACTATTGTCATTAACTTTATAGTAATCTTCGATTTTTCTTTATATATGTTCTATCTAAAATAAAAAAAGTGTTATTAATACCAAAATTATTGATATTAAAAATGCCCTCATCTTTATCATTCTTTTATTATTTCCTATTTTTCTATATATGAAATTACCTTATTTGGTGTATCTATTTCTTCATATGTTACTTCTGTTGGAGCTATACTTAGACCAAATATTTCTTCTATTCTTACTAACATTTCAACGAACGCCAATGAATCCATTAAGCCTTCTTCTTTCATATTTATGTCTAAATCTTCTCTAACTACATCATCTTCACAGATTTCTTCTAACATATCTAATACTTGTTCTTTTACCATCTTCTTATTCTCCTTTAAATAAATTATCTATTTAATAAAGCCATTAATATTTTTATATGGTTCTCCAGAAAAAAATATAAACCAAATATTACTAGGTTTATCGTTATAAACCAGCTACATACTTTATACCATACTTTATTTTTATTTTTCTTATAAAATTTACTCTTCTTCTGATAATATTCAAATCCCGCCATAAGTATACCATGGTAAGCTCCATAGACAATATAGCTAATTGTTAAACCATGCCAAAATCCCATTAAAAGCATATTTACCATATAAGCATACATTGCAGTATTCAATCGTTTTTTAAACCTTTTCTTCTTTGTCGCCTCCATAAACACTCTAGAGAAAACAAAATCTCGTAACCATGTTGAAAGTGTGATATGCCATCTATTCCAAAAATCTTTTATATCAATACTTAAAAATGGTTTATTAAAGTTCATCGGCGTTTTTATACCAAGAATATTACTACTTCCTACCGCCATTAAACTATATCCAGCAAAATCAAAGAATAAATATAATGTATATAAATACATATATTTTTATCGAATAATCTAAAGAACCAAAATTAGAGAGAGTTACTAAATAGTGATAACTGTAAGTTGATAATACAACCTTATATAACAATCCTAACACTACCCTATATACTCCTACTCCAGCAAGCTCTAAATATTCATCTCTCGGCATTCGCTCTTTAATGTCTACCATAAATCTACGACTTCTATCTATTGGACCAGAACTAACCGTTGGGAAAAATAATAGAAACTGTATGTAATCTATTATACTAATTCTCTCTTTAATTAACCCATCCGATATTTCAATCATAATTTGTATTATTTTTAAAAGACATATACGATATCCCAATAAACGCTAGTAAATGCCAATGAGTTAACGCAAATACTTTATTTATTATTAATGGAACGATAGATAAAAAAACACTAAAAATCTTTAAACGCTTTGCATCTCGAGTTCTCTGAGCTATCATAACCAATATATACTGATAGATTATAAAACCTATCAAATAGCTCAACATTAACAAATTTTTACCATAAATCACTATAGCAAAAATAAGAGATAGCGCTAGTATATAATATTCAATTTTTTTACCTAGATAGTTTATTATAAAAACCAATTACTAAAGCTAGAATTAAGAAAAAAAGAAAAAAATTCATTACCTTCAAAGTAACTCATATTACACTAACTCCTTTAACTTTTTTTCTTATCAATTTTACCATTATTATTAAGTGGCATTTCTTCTAAAAAAATACAATTTTTCTTAGGTACCATATATTCCGGAACTAGTTTTTTAATTGTTTTTTTATTTTTTTGTCACTTCAAAACGTTTCTCAATTTTTATCATTATAAACAATAAAAAGTTGTTAATGATTTTTACTTTACCATTCTCATAATTAGGCAGAGTTGCCGCTTGACGAATCTTTTTTTGTTTTTTTAATAGATTATTGTCTATATCCTCCAGCTCTATTCTATGCCCGTGTAGTTTAACCTGAAAGTCTATTCTACCTTCACAAAATAGCATATCATCTTTAAAGTAACCTAAATCACCTGTTAAATAGCTTCTTACTTCTTTTTCCATCTAGTACGTCTACACCAAATTTCTCTTTTGAAAGTTGCTCATTTTTTTAAAAATATCCTTTGGCTACAGTGTTTCCAATTATTGCTATTTCACCTTTACCTTCACTATCTACATTTTTTTAACTCTACTTTTTGAGCCCCATTTAACCTTACCTATCGGTAGATTCTTATAATATTTTTTTGGACTATATCTTTAGTAACTTCTAACCAAGTAACCATTACTGTTGATTCTGTAGGGCCGTATGTATTAATTACCTGTGCTCCTGGGAAATTCTTATGAATCTTTTTCCACCGTTTGAGTAAATAGTTTTTTTCTCCGCAGAAAACAAATTGTTTTTACTCTTGGCATTAGTTCTTGATTGAAACTTTTATCAATAAAGCACATCTCAATAAATGAAGGTGTCGATATCCATATCGTTGCATTCGATTTTTTTAATTCTTCAAACATAACTTTAAAAATCTTCTTGGTGTTTTTTTGTCTATTTGTACTAACGAAGCTCCTAAGTATAAACTTGGCCATAAAGACATCACCGAAAGATCAAAAGAAAATGGTGGATGCCCAAGAAATACTAACTCATCATTTTTCATTATAATAACCTGTATACCAGTGTAAAAAGTTGTTCAAATTATTATATGTGATACAAACACCTTTTTGGTTTACCTGTACTTCCAGATGTAAATATTATAAAAAAAATATCTTCTCCTTTTTACATAATATTCCTTAGAGATTCTTTTTTTCAGTGTTATTTATTATTTCTTTCGCCAATTCTACATTTATCAATTCTTTAGATAGTTCTATATCTTCAGTAACTAATACTAATTCTGAATCAACTGTACGAACTATCTCATCCACTCTCTCTTGCGGAGTATTTATATCAACCGGACAAAAAAAGCTCTTCCTGATTTAACACAAGCTAGAAAGAAAACAAGCATAAATGGATGTTTATGGCCATATACCACTATCGGATTTTTTTGTTGTTCCCTAATTTTTTTCTAAATAAACAGCTAGTTTATCAGAGTACTCAATTAGAGCTCTATATGTTAAATTTTTCATTTTTTTGTATATATTATTAATATAAACTCCTTTTTAAACTATCTTTATACTGATCTAGTTTTTTTCAAAAAAATTAAGCTCACAAATCCTCTCCTTAAATTTTTTTATAACTAATATTATACCACTGATAGTTAAAAAAATTACATTGTATTTTTTTCATCTTGTTATTATTTTTTTGTTAATATACGAAATTATATATATAAATAATAAACTTGTTTCTCATATTTTTATATAAAATTTTTTTCCTGTCTAATAAACAAATAAGAAGGTAGCTCAATTAAGCCACCTTCTTATTTGTTTTCTTCCCAATTAAAAATGGAAAAACTATTATTAATAATTTTTTTGCTATAACTTCACAAAAAGCATATCGCTAATACCAACTCTACACAAGCTATAATATAATTATTTACAAATATACCTGTATATCTAGTTGCTAACTGCTCCATAATTATATCTAATATATACAGAACTATTGGGGAATGGTATGCATAATATATTAGGGTATTTCTACCTATCTTTTCAAATATAGATATCGATGGGAGATTTTTTTAAATAATATTATACTTGCCCAAATCCCACAAAAATGCCGCTATAAAGTACAATGATATAGAGTTTGTTTGTTGATAGAATAAGTCTACACGCTTATTATATATACCAGAGGCTAAACTTAATGCAGCTACAGGTATAAAAATATAATAGACTAAACCATTTGCTAATTACATCCATATTCACCCCTAACAATATAACCTGTTAAAATAAATATAGCCGCAAAAGGTACTAAATCGAAACTCCACACTAACCAGTATTCATTTATATACATCTCTTTTCCTAGTAATCCTAGTACAATCAACAATACATATGATAACATTAAACCATAATTATTTCTTTTTATATTTTTATAATTACATAACACACTAACTCCGCTAAAAAAATAAAGCATATAAGAACCAAAGTTGAAAATATACATGTAATCTATCAGCTATAACTAATGCTTTAATAAAATGAACAATATCCATCTTCAAAAATATTTTTGTGGTTCAAATACTATTGATTGTATCAAAAAAATATCGAAATATTCATTAAAAAAACATGGAATTATAATAGTTTGTATCTTCTTCTTTGTAAATTCAAAAAAACGAATTATATTTACTAATATTTAGCGTCATACCCGATAAAAAGAAAAAAAATAACGGTATATGAAATACATATAGCAATAATTTAACTTGACTTGGAGTATAAGACATATGACCTAAAATTACTAATATTATACAGACTGCTTTTTAGCATATCTATATACTTTATTCTTGTATTACTCACTTACGTCACTCCTTAACACATAAACATTAACTTCTTCGTCTACCTTCTCTTGGAACATAAAATTAACATCTTTATTATAATGTTCTTTAAATAATATTTTTTTACTTTCTCCATTAACCCTGATTTTTTTCAGGAAGTACAAATTTTTATATTATCTGAATCTAGCGCACTAGACAATAGATTATTACTATCACCCACATTGAGATTATCTAATTTTTTTCTTTGTATTGCGGAGTGAAAGTTTGCCAGTTTCCTAAAGTTAGCATATTTTTTAGTAAGCTTATCTTTTTTTACAAAAACTTTACTAACATTTGGCTGACTATTAATAATATTACCATAGCCTGCAAAAAAATATAAGTTTTTTTCTCATTATTTTTTTAGTAGTTCATTATAAACTTTATTATGAGGGAAACTCTGATGAACAAACCAATATAAATTGTCCGTTCCATATTGAATAGTATTATTCAACATAATTAGACTTAATATGCTGAAAATTATATTTTCAGTACCCCTTAACAATCTATAATTTCTCTTTTTCAAAAAAATATCCTGTAAATATATAATAAAGCTAAAAATGAATATTATTATTAACGGAATATAAACTCTTTCTACCATTCTTTGTCTTATTGATAATAATATAATTAGAGCTATCGGCATTACTAACGATAAATGCCCAAATATTTTCTTTTGGTCTATATAGTAGAGGTATTAATACTATAAAATAAATAAATACTTTTTAATAACTCATTTGAAAAAAATTTGAATAATATTATTTTTTTATTGATAAATCATATCTTTTTGAATTATCTCTTATCTCATCTAACTTATCTAGCATGTTGTTACTAAAAAAACATTTTTTTCTCAGCAAATATCCATGCATTATAACTCTCTAAATCATTTTTTTACTAATATTTTTCACTTGCTAGCTTATCCTTATATTCATTATAGTTTATTGCTGGAAAATCTCTTATTAACGTGCTCTTATTATTCCATATAATATAATTTTTCAACTTCACTATTAATCTTTACAAAGATAAAGTTTGTCGATATTACTAGCGCAGTAACAATAGCTAAATATACTGTTTTTTCCCTTTTTCTTTTTTTATAATCAATTCGTAAAGAATTATACCTAAAAAGCAATAAAATAACACTCGCTATAACTTGAACTCGCAGAGAGAATCCCACAAAAAAATAATTATGCTAGATAAAAATAGTTTTTTTCTTCTTTATATAAAAAGTAGTACTCTGATGTTGCCAATAAATATGCAACTACTGAATAGGTAAAAGTATTTTTAATAAAGTAAATTCAATTATTAGTATAATCACAATAAAAAAAGAAGCTTACATTTCCTATTTCTTAATAAAAAAATATAAACACTGAAAAAAACTAATACTATATGTCCCAACTAAAAAAATAAAATAAATATTAACCATTGGAAAAAAATATTTTTGAATAATTACAAGCGTTTTTTTGTTAATACTATACCTATATACGGCAGCAACATAGATTCACCATTTATTATGGAAAGATTTATTGTAACATCATCAACAGCATGGTAAATATATCCATACTGCATCCTAAATATCCATACTACTAAAAGAGGCAATATCAACGCCCCAAATAAGTATATCGATTTTTTTATCATCTATGTTTATTATCTCCTAAATTACAACTTTGCTTTTATAAAAAAAATATCCTAGTTAAAAACGATAACATAGGACTCCTTACTAAATAGTACTATAAAAACCAAATAAAAATTCAATTAATTTTTTTGGATTTTTATATTGCGATTAATTTTTCTCAAAAAAATGTTATAATAATATTAACGACACTTTTAAATTTTGAGGTAAAATATGAAAAAATATATAATGGCAATAGATCAAGGAACTACTAGTTCACGTGCTATAATCTTCAATAAAAAGGCTGAGATTATCGCTAGTAGTCAAAAAGAATTTCCGCAGATTTTCCCAAAATCTGGCTGGGTAGAACATGATGCGAATGCAATATGGAATTCTATTCAATCAGTTATAGCTGAAGTATTTATCGAAAGTGGTATAAAACCTAATCAAATAGCTAGTATTGGTATTACAAACCAACGTGAAACTACTGTTATTTGGGATAAAAACACAGGTCTACCTATCTATAACGCTATAGTTTGGCAAAGTCGCCAAAGTGCGGATATCGCTAATAAACTAGTATCTGATGGATATAAAGATATGATTCACAAAAAAACTGGTTTAGTAGTTGATGCATACTTCTCTGCGACAAAAGTTCGCTGGATATTAGATAATGTACCTGGTGCACAAGAAAGAGCTGAAAAAGGAGAACTTCTATTTGGTACAATTGATACTTGGTTAGTTTGGAAATTAACTGGTGGTAAAGTTCACGTAACAGACTACACTAATGCCGCTCGTACTATGTTATTTAATATTAAAGATTTAGTATGGGATAAAGAAATATTAGACATTTTGAACATTCCTGAAGTAATCTTACCTGAAGTAAAATCTAATTCAGAAATTTATGGTAAAACTATTGATTACCATTTTTATGGAGGAGAAGTTACAATTAGTGGTTTAGCTGGAGACCAACAAGCAGCTTTATTTGGACAACTTGCTTTTGATAAAGGAATGATTAAAAATACATATGGAACTGGTTCATTTATTATAATGAATACTGGTGAAAATATGGAATTATCAAAAAATAACCTACTAACAACTATAGGTTACGGGATAAACGGAAAAGTATACTACGCACTAGAAGGATCTATCTTTATCGCAGGAAGTGCTATCCAATGGCTTAGAGACGGTTTACGACTAATTAAAAAATCATCTGAAACTGAGCAATTAGCGTTTGATTCAAAAAATAACAACGAAGTATATCTTGTTCCTGCATTTACTGGACTAGGAGCACCTTATTGGAATCCTAATGCACGTGGAACAATTTTTGGATTAACACGAGGAACAACAAAAGAAGACTTGGTTAAAGCTACTTTACAATCAATAGCTTACCAAGTTAGAGATATTATCGATACTATGAAAATCGATGCTAATACTGAAATACCATTATTAAAAGTTGATGGCGGTGCAGCTAACAATGACTATTTACTAGATTTCCAAGCTAATATTCTAGGAGTTAAAATAGCTCGTGCAGAAAATCTTGAAACTACTGCTTTAGGGAGCAGCATTCTTAGCTGGTCTCTCTGTTGGATATTGGAAAAATCTAGATGAAGTGAAAAACCTTAACTCAGCAGGAAAACTATTCGTTCCTACAATGACAAAAGAAGAACGCGAAAAACTTTATAAAGGTTGGAAGCGAGCTGTTCGCGCAACAGAATTCTTCGCAAAGGATGAATAATTACAATTAATTGGATATAAAAAAATGACTCGCAGAAATTTGCGAGTCGTTTATTTTATATATTCGTAATCTACTTCCCTAATATTTCTGAATAACAAAGATAATTTCTAATAAACACTACCCCAGCTAGTACTAACGCACTACCTAATCCAGAATAAAAATATGCTACAAAAAAATATTAGAAAAAAATACCTAACATCCTAAAAACCAATCCCCATACTCATCATAAAGGCCATAATAATATATGCTTTTAAGTCAAAGAAGTGCCAAAATGGTCTGTAATCTTCATAACTAACTATTCTTTTTAGTATGTTTTAATACTCATTTTTAAAAAAACATCATTCCAAATAATAAGAAAAATTATCACAGAAGATACATATGTATACCAATGCGATTGAATTAAGAAATACGATAAAAGTCCTAATCTTACAATATTAAAGCCCGCTATAAACCAAACGATTCCCGCTATTAACAGCAGTGTTCTCTTTTTTTACGCTAAACATAGAACCATCTCCTTTCTTACTTTTTCCTTTAAACATCTCTCCGCATTATTGCAAACTTTTTGTAAAAAAATACTTTTGCCACATGCGTAGCTCTTCTTCACTTAAACCTTGGAATAAATCTTTAACAAATTCTTTTTTTGAACATTAAGTCCTTCTTGAATTACTTCTTGCGCAGGTTCTAATAATTCTATTTCTATTCGTTTTTTTATTATCTGGACTCTGAATTTTTCCTAATCAATCCATTATCTTCAAGTGTTTTTTTAATGTAGTTGATACGTGCGATTTTGTTGCTTTGCGTATCTTCACTATATCGGCAGCTGTGTTAAACTGCGGATGATTATGTAAAAACATCAATATATCATATTCCATCTGAGTTAATTCAAATTTTTTTCACATATTGCTCTAGTAAGCCTAGAGTAATAACATATTATTGTTTTTGTGTTTATCCATGAAATTCATATTTTTCTTCTCTCTTTAATAGTTCTATTTAGAACTATTTTACCCTTTAAATATTTTTTTGTCAAAGAAAAAAAGATACACAGTTTCGTGTATCCTTATAGTTCTTTATCCAACATTTTATAAATACCTTTAACAAAGTATATCTCTATAAATAGCTAAGTCACTATCTTTAAATACGTTAAAGACTACTTTTTATATCTTTGTCAGGATTTTTCACTTAGTACTTTTTCGAACCTCAGCGACAGCAATCTGCGCAGCTAAATCATTAGGGAATCTAAACTCCCCAGTGCTTATACAACAAAAAGCAATGCTCTTTAAATTATTTTTTTAAAGCTAGTTCCAAGCAATTTCTATAACATGACGCTAATAACTCTTTGTCACTATCTTCAACTGAATTATAAATTATTGGACCAACAGTGTGTATTACATATTTAGCCGGAAGATTATACCCAGAAGTTATTTTTAGCTTGTCCAGTTTTTTTCAAACTCACCTTGCTTTTTGCATGATTTCAAAACATTCTTGTCTTAACTGCAAACCTGCCTGAGTGTGTATCGCATTATCAATACATCTGTGATGAGGCACAAAGCATCCAAGAAGTGCTTTATTCGCAGCATTTACTATAGCATCAACTTTCAATGTAGTTATATCACCTTGCCATAGATAAATATTTTTTTCAACTTCATCTAGTTCGTCTAACCCAACAATTTTTCTTTTTCGCTTAATTTTTTTGTTTTAAATATTCATCTTGAATGTCAAAAAAATTGTTCTGGTAATTTTTTTCTACTTCCCAAATATTCATTAGAGTTCTTAATAAATCTTCTTTTTCTTGTTTACTCTCTGGTATTTTTTTATATTAGGATTTAGTGTTTCTATCAAATAGTCTAGCTGTTCCATACCTCAAATACCTCCTTCATATCATTAGTTATTGTAATTACCCCTGCTGACTCAAAAACCTTCTTGGTTTACCCTTATTAAACTCGCTTTAGGTAATCTACTGTTTAATCTCTCAAAAGGAAATCTAATAATTGTAGGCGTATTAAAACCCTACCCCTAATTCCAATAATACTATATTCTTATCTTGATTATCGTTTATAAAACTATAATATTTATCACATTGCTTATCCCATTCTTCTGTTTCCACAAATCTGTGATCAACCCTTAAATGCGTAGTCATTTCACTATTACAAACAGGACATTTCGGAATAAGTTCCGTTGAAATTTTTTTAAATCTTTTTTTGTTGTTTAAGCATTTTTAAGTACTTGGTCTTTATTATTATAAACTTTGTTGTGACAAGGTACAGAACATTGAAATTCTCCATAATTTCCTTGGACTTCAAAAAAATTTTTGCTTTTTATCAAAAACCAACCTTCTCAAATTGACTATCGACATTAGTTGTTAAGACAAAATAATTTTTTTATCTTTTTACAATATTGTATAAGTCCTTATATAGTTCCAAACCATCATCTGAATATCTATTTAAAAAAATATGTTTACTCCAATAAGCCCATTTTTTTCTTCAGAGGTTTTTAAATGGATAGAAACCCGCAGAATACATATCCATCATTTTTATATTTAGCTATAAATTCCTTAAAAATTTTTTTCTCAAAACGCTCACCACTATATGTTAAACCTGCCGCTGCAGATAAACCTGAACCAGCTCCAATTACGATCGCATCAGCTTCTTCTATTAATTTTTTTGCTTGTAATATTTTATCCATTTGTATCAACTCACTTTCTTTCCAACTTCAATTATATATTAACATCGCACTTTACACTTAACAAGTACGCACTTTAATGTAGGTTAATTACTTTAAGGTTACTAATAGTGTATGAATTAAAAAAATTCTTTCAATAACTTTAACACACTTTTTATATTGCTAAATATTTTTTTATTATAGTAGAATAGTTTAAACAAATAAAAAGTAAGGAGATTGAATAATGACAGAAAACTTACTATTCACCCCTATTACATTACCAAATGGAACTACTATAAAAAAAATCGTTTCTTCAAATCAGCTATGAGCGAAGGGATGGGTACAAAAATTTTCAACCTAAAAAAATATTGCTACATTATACAAACGTTGGGCTGAAGGCGGAACTGGATTAATTATTACAGGAAATATTATGATTGATCCTAAAGGAACTGCAGAACCAGGAAATATAGTTTTTGATAAAAAAATTCTAATATGGAAATTCTTAAAGATTGGGCTAAAACAAGGTCAACAACATGGAGCTAAGGTTATGGTTCAAATCAACCACCCTGGTAAACAAGTTCCAAAAACTATAGCTAAAAGAAACAGTTGCACCTAGTGCTGTACCTTTAGGAAATGGCCTTAATAAATTGTTTAGCACACCACGTGCACTGACGACTAGTGAAGTTGAAGAGCTTGTTCAAAAATTTATAACTTCTGCGAAAGTCGCAAAAAGAAGCAGGTTTCTCTGGTGTTCAAATCCACGCCGCGCACGGTTATCTAGTCAGTCAATTTTTTTATCACCTCATGATAATAGAAGAACTGATAAGTATGGTGGTTCACTAGAAAATAGAATGCGATTTTTTAAAAAGAAATTTACCTTGGAATGAGAGAAGAATTAGGAAAAGATTTTTCCTATTGGAATAAAAAAATTAACTCTACTGATTTTAAAGAAGATGGACTTACAGAAGAGGATTCTTTAGAAACTATAGTCGAGCTTGCTAACCTAGGTCTAGACTTTGTTGAAATATCAGGTGGAACATATGAAAGACCTGCGATGATGGGTGCTACTAGTACATCTAGCAATAAAGTATTTTTTTCGCAGAATACAGTAAAAAAACTAAAAACAAAAAGTTGATATTCCAGTTATCGTTACAGGTGGCATCCGCTCTATCAATGCGATGAACACATTATTAAATGATAATACTACTGATTTTTATAGGTATCGCTCGCCCACTGACAATTGATCCAAATATACCTAATAAAAATTAAAACAAAGGTACATATACTATTGTAGAAACTACACGTGTATCAACAGGAGTTAAAAAGTTAGATAAGATATTTGGTTCACTTCTTGGTATTGTATATTATCAAGTTCTTATGCAAAAATATCGCAAAAGGAAAAAGAACCAAAAAGCCACAAAAAAATGCTTGGCCATCATTGATACAAGCAGTATATAGTCAAGGTTTAGCAGTATTATTCCCACAACGAGCTAAATAGAAGAATATATTATTAAGTAAAAAAATTTTTAAATATATCAACCTATTTTATCTTGACCTTAATTATATATATAATATAAAATCAATATATATGATTATTTTAGGAGAATAATATGCCAAATAAAAAAACTACCTTCAAACCTCCCAGCTTGTCCTGTTGAGGTCACATTATTATTACTAAGTAACAAATGGACAATATTGATTTTTAAGAGACTTATTAACTGGCACAAAACGCTTTGGAGAGCTGAAAAAAATCACTTAGCGGAGTCAGCCAAAAAGTATTAACTGCCAACCTTCGCTCGTTAGAGGAGAAAGGAATTATAGAAAGAAGTTTTTTTCCAGAAGTTCCACCTCGTGTAGAATACACACTTACAGACTTAGGAAAAAAACTTTAGAACCTATTATTGACAGCATGCATGCTTGGGGAGAATTTTTACAAATCAACATTTTTAAAAAGAAGCATCTTTACTCATAATGAGTTAAGATACTTCTTTTTTTATTATTTATTAACCTCGACGTCTAAATAACACACCCGCTAGTAACAATACTAATAATCCTGAACCTACATATAGTAAGGTATTATTTGATTCTTTATCAGAAGATTTTCTCTTCTTTTTTTCTCCGATTTGTTATCATTATTTGTTTTTCTCTTCCGATTTAGCTTTGTCTTTTGCTTTATCATCTGAGCTTGAAGATTTTTTTCAGGAGCCTTTATCAGTAACTTTTCTCTTCAGATTCTTTTTAATACATTTAGTACATTATTTACAGCTTCTTGTGTAGATTGACCATTAGCAACTACTTCTTGGGCTCTACTTACAGAATTTAGATACGATTGTCTATTTTTCTTCACTTGCCTTAGCAAAGCTTGAACTTCCTACTGTTCTGCTGCTATTGTTAAGTTGATTTGTTAATTCTTTTTTTATCAACTCGAGGAGTACTACTAGTATTCGATTTATTATCTTTACTTACATTGCTAACTTGACTATTTAAGTTTCCACCTTGGCTTTGATGTCACTTTATCTTCCTTAGGAGTTTCCGTGACTTTATTCTCTTTCGGTGTTTCTGTCACTGGTGTTGTTGGTGTTGTGCTTGGCGCTGGTGTCACTGGCGTTGTACTTGGTGCCGGCGTTGTTGGTGTTGTACTTGGCGCTGGTGTCGCTGGTGTTGTACTTGGCGCCGGTGTCACTGGCGTTGTGCTTGGTGCCGGTGTTGTTGGCGTCGTTGGTGTACTTGGAGTTGGAGTCTCAACAACTTTATCTTCTTTTGGTGTTTCTTTCTCTTTATCTTCTTTTTGGAGATTCTGTCACCTTATCATCTTTCGGTGTTTCTTTCTCCTTATCTTCTTTTTGGAGATTCTGTCACCTTATCATCTTTCGGTGTTTCTTTCTCCTTATCTTCTTTTTGGAGATTCTGTCACCTTATCGTCTTTTTGGTGTTTCTTTCTCTTTATCTTCTTTTTGGAGATTCTGTCACCTTGTCATCTTTTTGGTGTTTCTTTCTCTTTATCTTCTTTCGGAGATTCTGTCACCTTATCGTCTTTTTGGTGTTTCTTTCTCTTTATCTTCCTTCGGAGTTTCTGTCACCTTGTCGTCTTTTTGGTGTTTCTTTCTCTTTATCTTCCTTCGGAGTTTCTGTCACCTTGTCGTCTTTTTGGTGTTTCTTTCTCTTTATCTTCTTTTGGTGTTTCTTTCTCTTTATCTTCTTTTTGGAGATTCTGTCACCTTGTCGTCTTTTTGGTGTTTCTTTCTCTTTATCTTCTTTTTCGGTGTTTCTTTCTCTTTATCTTCTTTTTGGAGATTCTGTCACCTTGTCATCTTTTTGGTGTTTCTTTCTCTTTATCTTCTTTTTGGAGATTTCTGTCACCTTATCTTCTTTTTGGTGTTTCTTTCTCTTTGTCTTCCTTCGAGCTTCTTTTTCCTTGTCGTCTTTTTGGTGTTTCTACTGCTTTTTCAGTTATACCAACTTGTTTTTCTATTATGTCCATCTTTAACTTCTAATTCAAAGTTATTTTCTTCTAGCGTATAGCCTTCTGGAGTAACGATTTGAATCGTGTATTTACCATTTTCTAAACGTTTTTGGAATGCATTTTTTCCATATAGACTTGTCGGTAATTCTATTTTTGTTCCTGATTCAGATACAGCATATACTTTTGTACCTGTAGGAACTGGTTTATCAAAACTGATTTCTACAGCATTTTTGATGATTTCATCTACTCTGAACTCTACTTCTTTAGTTGGAGTGTCTTTAGTTATTTCGAATTCTATTTTCGAAGGTGTTTTTAATCTATAATCTTCATCTAATAACACTACTTCTACAGTATATTTACCAAATGGTAATGATTGGTAAGTTCGTTTATTACGTGAGAAGTCATCACCTACTACTTCACCCTTTTTTTCATTAGTGATTTTATAACGAACTCTACGAGAGTTATTTACCAGTTCCATCACCTTTTTTTGATTTCTACTTCAAGACTACCTTTACCATTACCTGCGATATTAGATAGAGCTATGCTATCTTTATTATCAGCGAAATCTTTTACTTCGAAAGTAACATCTTTTAAGTCTACACCTTCTGGAATAGTGTAACTTCCATCTTCATTAGGTTGGATTACATTTTTACCGTAACTTAATTTTTTATAGAATACTCCGCTTCCGTCTTCCATTATTGGATAAGGAGTGAATTTACGTGCGGCTTCATCGTAATATCCACCATTAGCACCTGTAATCTTAGGAGCTTTTCTATCGATTACTACATTAAATGAAGTTTCTTGCATTTTAGCTCCAGTCGCTTGCGAACTATAAGAAAGAACATATTGGTATTCTCCATCTGGAAGAGGGTTACCATTTTTATCTACACCTTTCCAGTTTGTTAATGATAATGCAGTATATTTTTTACCTGTATTGTTAAAGAAGTTTTTATTCCCTGATGCATTTCCATTTTCGTAAAGTGGATTTTTACGTTCAACATCATCTTTTGCATATACTGTTAATTTTTAAAGTTTTTCATAGTTACGTAAGAATACTCCACGCATTCCGATTTCATCATAGTTTTCATCACCATTAGGAGAGAAGAATATTTTATCTGTAAAGAATCTCGCATTAGTTAGTGGGTTAATATATGCTCCCGCAAGAGTTCTCTTATCTTTCTTATCTTCTTTATATGTAGTTAATATACCTGTGAAGTTCATATCCGTTAGAGAATCCCAGTTATTATTATTTGAATCAAATCCATATTCATATGTTGGTTTTTCTCCATCTTTCATAGAATAAATTGGTTTTTCTAATACTGGTAAGTTTTGGAACTCCCTTTGAATCCTACAAAACGGTATACTTGCTACTTTGTCTGTTGATTTACCATCAGCTCCCATAAAAACTCTACAAATCCTTCTAAATAATAACCATTTTTAAATAATTTTAATAGTTCTTCATTATATTTGCTTGCATCTACTGATACCGTGATTTCTGAAGTAGAATTTGCTCCTACAGTAACTGTTTTTTCACCTTCTATTTCATTAAGTAAACGAGAAGTCATAGTTAAGTAACCTGTCCAATCACCATTACCTTCACCGTATGCATCATCAGTAATTAATGTTGATTTATATTTTAACGTTTTTAGGTTTATCAGAAATATTATGAACTAATAGTTTAACATCGAATTTATCACCTACATTACCTAAACTTACACTACCATAGTCATTTGTTCCAGTAACATAAACATCTCCATAAGCAGCTTTGTACGCATCTATTAATCCTGCACCTTGTTGTCTTGGAGAAATATATACACCATTATCTTTATTAACATTAATACTAGCCGTACTCATTAATAAGTGTTTTACTAATTTTTGAAGTTCTTCTGCAGTCTTGCTTGGGAATCTTTCCGCTAGGGCTTGTTTTATTAATGCAGTTGCCCCAGCTACGTGAGGTGATGCCATACTTGTCCCACTGTCTAATCCGTATCTTCCATCATTATAAGAAGAGATAATATCTCCACCTGGTGCTGTAACATCTGGTTTTAAGTATCCATCAACTGTTAAGCCCCAACTAGATGAATCATCAAACTTACCAACATTTTCATTTGGTTTTTTCTCCCATTTCCCGTTGAAGTTAATTTTATACTCACCTTCATGTTGAGCTAGCTCATTACCGAAGTTATAATAAGTCGTTACTACTGGGAAAGTCTTTATCTTGACCATTTAAGACAACATTATAGATAGTATCTCCATCATTAAAGTACGCTATTACCCCTGCAGCTCCATGTTTTTTAGCTATTTTCACTTTATCTTCGAAGCTATTTTCACCACGTTGAACTAAGGCAATTTTACCTGTTAAATCTTTGCCTTCATAATTTTCTTCTTTCCCAACACCTACATAAACATAGTCATAGTCTTTATTTTCAAAAAGTTTTGAATATGTGAAGATAGGCACATTACCATTGTTGAAAGCTACATTACCTAATAAGTTCGCAACTGTAGCAATCTCTCTATTAAGTACACTATTACTAATATTAGCTACAGAAATAGCATCATCAGATACTGATGGACGTCCTACTGTCCCGTAGTCTGGGTTAACCGCACGTGGTGTAATATAATCAAAACCACCTTTAGAGAAGTAAGCATTGTTACCAGCAGCGGCTACGATATTTACTCCAGCTTTTTTAGCTACTTCTAATGCGCTAATTAAACCATCACCAACTTCCATTACTGAACCAGCTGGTGATCCTAAACTTAGGTTAATAGTATCCGCACCTAACTTAATAGCATCCTCAATAGCTTTAGTATAAATATAAGATTCTGTTCCTGAGTTTTTAGATTCTGAGAATACACGCATAAATATTAATTGCGCTTCTGGAGCTACACCTGTAATATAGTCACCTGTTCCGCTTTTTTCTTTAGGATTACCTACCGCAGTACCAGCAACATGCATACCATGTGATTTAAATCCACTTTGTTTAATATCATTGTTCCAATCATTATAGTTGAAAGCAAACGGTAATTTATCACTATACCACTTACCATAGTCTATTCCCGCTTCTTTCATCGCTTTTTCAGCATCTTCTTTTGTTTTATATTTAGATTGAGAGTTATCTGTTAATCTTAGAACAGGGTGATTTGGATCAAGCCCAGAATCAAGTACCGCTATTACTCTTCCTTGTCCTCGGAAACCTTTATCCCATAGTGGTTGGATGTTAATTAGATTATAACTATCTAAAGCTTTGGAGAAGTCATTTACCTCTTCTTTTTTTGTTTCAACTGCATTAGTAGTTGTTTCTGGCTTTTTGTAAGCAACACTTACCTCAACACTGTCTACGAAGTTCATTGCTTGAATTTTTTTAGCATCTTCATAAGTAGTTTCTAAAGCAAACCCATTTAAAAGTGTGTCATATTCAAATAGTTTTTCATAATTCACACCTTTTTCTTTTATTTCTTTTAAGGCTTTTTCACGAGGTTCTTTTGTGCTAGCTTCACGTTTTTTCAACCCTTCAGCTGTTTTTAAATCATCAGGATTTACCTTATCCTCTTTTAATTTAACAATTATTTTTACCTTATCATCATTATTAAATTTTTTCTCATCTTCTTTTGAAACATTAGATAATGCTTGTTCTTTTGCACCATTTTGTGCATAAATAAATTTTGAATTAATATTATTAGTTAATAAATTAACATTCCCCACTAGTAAAGATAAACTCACTACACTTACTACTGGCTTCTTTCGGAAATTTCATGTTAATAACTCCTCCTGGTTTTTTTAAAAATAATATCTATATTTTTAACTTAAATAATCAGAAAAAAATCAATTCAATATTCATAATTATTTATTTTATCATACAATGCACTAACATTTATTTTTGCTCTTCTGTAAGTGTTGAATAAATATTTGGGCGTGTATATATTTGCAGATTTTATTCTAGAATAATCTGTTACATTCGCTAAGGCATATTGAGCATCCATAGAACCTAATGAATGTCCATAAATATTGATCTTTGCATTCGGGTAATTTTCCATCATTTCTTTTAAATAATCTGATGGGCTTCCAACTGGCCGAAGTAGCACCCTTTTCTCTAACTATCTTCTCAGCCATTGGTACATCGTTGTTTAACCAGTCTTTTCTTGCGTCTTCATTATCAGCACCTATGCCCGGAGCAGTTGAACCCCTATATAATATGGTTATTTCCTCAACCTTTTCTCTTTCACTAAGTGGAGCATCCGGAGATACGATTTCATCACTACCCTCTGTGTAGTATAAAATTTGTTCTCCATTATTGGTACGATCATCATTCACATCGAATGCAGTCCTAAATATTCATTGTCCTTCTGTTCGAATAACCCAGGTTCTCTATTTTTATACTCCTCTTTAGCTATATTCATATTTGTTTCATCACTATACGGCATAATACTTTCACCCCTCTAGTTATCTCGCTATTTTAACAGTGAGTTTAATTCTTGAGTCATACCTAATGCACCATGCTTATAACCCTTACCTTCTGAATATTTATTTAATGTAGTTTCTAAAACTAATTTTTCATTATTATTTATTACAATTTTATATCTATTCCTCCCATTGGGTTTACTTTGATGTAACTCTCATCTATTTTGTAAGTTTTAATTTTCCCCTCTGATGTTAGCGCCTTACTATCTAACTTTTTCAGCATTTCTTCAATAGTTTGTTTAGCTTCATCACTTTTTACAATGTTTTCTATTTTATTATCATTATTGTTCATATATACTTTACCTCCTACTCCTGCAGCTAATGCCGCTAGTGATATCCTATTAATGCTTTTTACCACCATCGTCACCTTCTATCATATTTTACTTATTACAATTATAATACTTTTTTATCCCTTTGTATATTGTTTTATGAAATAATTAAATATAAATCTAGATTAATATAGTTAAAAAGTTTTTTATTATCCACCTTATATTGATTTATCACTTTATTTATCTATTTTTAATATGCAAAAAAACTACAACAAATCTTGTAGTTCAATTCAATATATTATATTATATTACTTATTCTACACTGAAATCTGTACATTATATTTCTATATAAATATTTTTGTACTATTTGAGAGAATACTCCATTTTCTTCATTAAACCTTCTGAAATATTCATAGTGTTAATACTTCCCTTCATAAATAAAGTCAAATAGTTTTGGACTAAACCCTCCCGCTCCGGTAGTATACTTCCCACCTACAGTGTTTTTCTCTAATGTTGTATCAAATATCATCTCGGGGTCATCATTAATTATTAAGGGTATATATATACCACCATTAGTTTTCTTTTGCTTTATTTAGTCTATCACTTATAACTTATAATTTTCCCTTCTGGGGTTAAGGCTTTACTATCCATGCTCTTCAACCTTTTTTCTATTACCTCTTTTGCTTCATCACTTTTCACAATATGTTCTATTCTTTTACTTTCTATATATACTTTACCCTTTAATAACCCTATTGATGAAAGCACTATAAACAAAACTAATAGGATTACTTTCACTACTTTCTTCAACATATCAGTACCTCTGTCTCTATCACAATTGTATTTTACTTATCAAAACTAGACATCTTTCCTTATAAACTATACCTATTCTATAAGTATTTTATTAACTTATTAACTTTATCTTTTGTATCGTCTGTAGTTCCATAGTTCAGAATAGCTATTGAGTCTATTATATATACTCACCTCTCAGTTTTTCAATGTGGTGTTACTATCATTTCTTCATTATCATTATAACTATTACTGAAATATTAATCCCTCCCATCAGATTCTTTTTAACTTTACTATAATCAATTTTATAACTTTTAATTTTCCCATCTGTGGTGTCAAACCTTGTTTTTCTATTTTCTTCAACATATTTTCAATCGCTGTTTTGCTTTATCACTTTTCACAATGTGTTTCTATTTTATCTTTCGTAATAAATACTTCCGGCTACAATTCCAATTAACAACAAAATACTTGTTATGGTCGCTACTAAAAATTTTTTCATTATTTAAATGCTCCTATTTCGTTAATACTTATTATATTATATATTTCGATTTTTATAAAGGAATAAAAAAAAGACGACTAATTGTCGTCTTAATTAAACTAAACTTTTTCGTTTTGTAAAGAAATGAATAGTCGCTATTAAACATCCAAGCCCTACTATATATAGTAGCTGTGGAGCAGCTAATGGAGCAAAGTGGTTTTTTAAAATAAATATATTAACAAACACACCAACGATAGCCGCAAAGCTTAGTACTCCTAATAATACTACTTTATATTTATTTAGAGGTAAACTAACTTTAGCTACCATACATAGCCCATTAACAAGCGCTAGTACAAAGCAAATAAACTTCATTTGCGCTTGGTTATCTATTACAATATTTGTCAGTAGAACACTCGCTACCAACACACCACCACCAATAGCGGCATTCGTTAAAATATCTCTCATAAAGTTATTACTTACTTTTTCTTTATTCGATTCAAACGTTAGGAAGAACGATGGAACTCCTATTGTTATAGCTGAAATAATAGTAAATTGAATAGGAATAAATGCAAATTCAAAGGCGAATAATACACTTATCACCGCAAATACTATCGAGAAGAATGTTTTTGTTAAAAATAGTGAGGCTACTTTTTGAATATTGTTAATTACACGACGACCTTCCATTAAAATATCATAAAATACTGCAAAGTCATTTGTTAAAAATACAATATTAGAAACACTCTTAGCGGCACTAGTTGCACCATTCATCGCAAAACTAATATCAGCTTTTTTCAGCGCTAGCACGTCATTAACACCGTCTCCACTCATCGCAACTGTTTTTCCATTTTTTTGTAGAATCTCTACCATGCGTTGTTTTTGATCTGGTGTTACTCGACCAAAAATATCATTTTCTAATACTACAGACTCAAAATTTTCTTCTGTTACTTTCGTCATATCTACAGCACGAGCATCTTCTTTAAACCCTGCTTTTTTAGCTACCCCAAGAACTGCAATATGATTGTCTCCACTTATTATTTTTACAGCCACTCCTTGTGATTCGAAATACTTAAATGTCTCTTTTGTATTAGCTTTGATTTCGTCAGAAAGTACTACATGACCAATCAACTTCATATTTGATGGTGTAGTTACTTTTTCATCAGTATAAGCTAGAGATAATATTCTATAACCTTGTTGTTTCAGGCTCTCATAGTATTCCGTCATGCCTTCTTCAAATCCTAAAAATTCATAGGCCCCGAAGAAATAAGTACCACCTTCTTTTAATTGAATGTATGAATATTTATTTTTACTAGAAAATGCACCAATCTCGTCAACATCCCATTTTTTCTCACAAGTTAAATAATTTTTTAAAGCTCTTGATGTGGCATTCTCATCTTCAAAATATGCTAAATAACTAGATAACTCGCTAGCTACTTTTTCATCAATCTCGACTACATTCATGTTACCTGTAGTTATTGTTCCTGTTTTATCAAAACAAAGCACATCTACACGTGCAAGAGTTTCTACACAGTATAGTTCTTGCACTAGAACTTTTCTTCTTAGCTAGTTTCATCGCAGCAACCGCTAAAGACACACTTACAAGCAGGATTAACCCTTCTGGTATCATACCTACTAATGCACCTGCACTACGTAAAACTATATCCGTATATCCACGCCCTAGACTAGCACCTCTAACATATAACATAATAGCAACTGGAACTAATAGTACTGATATTACTTTCAGGATTCTATCCATATAGTCTCTTAGTTTTGATGGATATTTTTTAAATTCTTTTGTGCTTTTAGCTAGTTTATTAATATAGCTATCCCCACCAACAGCGGTAACTTTTACTAGACAACTACCACTTACTACGTTACTACCACTCATAAGTTCGTTACCTGTAGTTTTGTAAATATTGTCACTTTCTCCGGTTAGCAATGATTCATCAACCTCAATACTACCTTCGATTATCTCAGCATCTACAGGCACTTGGTCTCCTAGATTTAGATGAAGATACTCACCTAAAACTATTTCTTCCGAATCGACTTCTATTATTTCATTATCACGATTTACACGATATTTATTTCGCCCTAATAAACTTAATTCTTCTAAAGCATTTTTAGATCTAACTTCTTGATAAATACCTATAGCTGTATTTATTGCGATAACACCTAAAAATAACATATTTTCAAATCTTAACGTTGTAGCGATAAAAGCAGCTAATACCAAGTTCATCGCATTAAAGAACGTGAAGATATTAGAAAATATTATTTCTTTTTGTTGTTTTATAAGGTTTTTATAACACTAATATTTTTTTCTTAGCATTCTTAACCTCTTCACTTGTCAAATACTTCATTTTTCCTCCAAATAATCACTATATATTTTTATTTCAAAATAGTAGATTAATAACAATTATACCATAAAAATATATTGTATAGCTTTAAACTTAACTGAAGTTAATTTCCTCGGAAATATGTTATTTTTAAAACATAAAAAAACCAGATTTGAAATAAATTTCAAACCTGGTCTTCATATTATTCTTCTATATCTTTGTTATCAGTATCATCAGTAGACTCTACATAAATCTCTGGTCCTGATTCTTTTTCTTTAGCTAAACGAGCTTGTTCTTCATAGTATTTTTTATTAACTATTTTATCAAGTTGTTCTGCTTCTCTTTCGTCTAACTCTTTTGGCATTTTACCAAATTGGTAAAGAGCAACAATTTCTTTTCTATCAATTGTTTCAACTTTCATAAGAGTTTGAGCGATAAGTTCTAACTGATCTCTGTGAGTTTCAATGATGTGTAACACTTTAGCGTGACATTCATTAATAATTTTACGTACTTCTTTATCGATTTCTTTCAGCATTTCTTCTGAATAGTTACCGATACTTGATAATTGACGTCCACCATATGGGTCGTGGAATGGAGCTTGCATTGGCCCTACAACATCACTCATACCGTACTCTGTAACCATTGCACGTGCAATTGCAGTTACACGTTCAAAGTCATTGTGAGCTCCAGTAGAAACTTCATTAAAGAAGATTTGTTCTGCTGCACGTCCACCTAATAGACCACAAATTTTATCAATTAAATCTGTACGAGTTTGGAAGTATTTCTCTTCTTCAGGAATCATCAGGTTATATCCACCTGCATCCCCACGAGGAATAATAGTAACTTTTTGTACTTTATCCGCACTATCAAGAACCATACCTACAATAGCATGTCCAGCTTCGTGATAAGCTACTAAACGTTTTTCTCTTGGAGTATAAACTCTACTACGTTTAGCTGGACCACCGATTACTCTGTCCATAGCTTCATCTAAATCAGATTTTTCAATAGCATTTTTGTTTTCACGTGCCGCTAAAAGTGCTGCTTCATTTAGTATGTTAGCAAGATCAGCCCCAGAGAACCCTGGAGTTTTTTCAGCTAATGAACGAAGCTCAACATCTTTAGCAAGCGGTTTGTTTTTAGCGTGTACTTTAAGAATTGCTTCACGACCTTTTACGTCTGGAGTAGAAACTTTGATTTGTCTATCAAAACGTCCAGGTCTTCTAAGTGCGTTATCTAATACATCAGCACGGTTTGTTGCTGCAATTACGATAATACCTTTTTCACCATCGAATCCGTCCATTTCAACAAGAAGTTGGTTAAGAGTTTGTTCACGTTCGTCGTTTCCTCCACCTACTCCACTACCACGTTTACGTCCGACAGCATCGATTTCATCGATAAAGATAATACATGGTGCATTTTTTTCAGCTTCTTTGAATAAATCACGAACACGGCTAGCCCCAACCCCTACGAACATCTCAACGAAATCAGATCCTGAGATTGAGAAGAATGGAACTTTTGCTTCTCCAGCAACTGCACGGGCTAATAAAGTTTTTCCCTGTTCCCGGAGGACCCTCTAATAACACACCTTTAGGTATTTTAGCACCCATCTTAGTGAATTTACGGTGATCTTTTAAGAATTCAACCATCTCTGCAAGTTCTTGTTTTTCTTCATCAGCTCCTGCTACATCGTTAAATGTAACAGTACCTTCACCTGCATCGATTTTCTTAGCTTTAGATTTTTGGAAGCTCATTACTTTTGCCTCCACCGCCACCTTGCATTTGTGACATAAAGTAGAACAGTAACCCCATCATTAAGATAAATGGTACGATGTTCCCTAAGAACGAAAGAATTGCTCCAGTTTTTTTCTGCAGCCTTATATTCTACTACATTAAGTTTTTCCATCTTTTTGCTTTTTTTCATTAATTTGCTTTTTGGATTTCATTATCAGATGCTGGAACTAATGATTCAAAATTCTTTTTCACCATCTGTTAAAACCCCTTTTTACATTATAGTTTTTCATCTTTTCTTTGTAGACTAATTTCTTTAATCTTGTCTTCATTTATATTCTTAACAAGTTTTTGAGTAGTCTAGTTTTTTTCTGTTGTCCCAGGTAAGTCTTGCTGCCAATAAGCAAATACTCCCAATGCTATAACAATAAGGGCAAGCATGCTAAGAATAGAATTTTGTCTTTTCCCATTATTCATATAGACTAACTACCTCCTAATTTATTTTCTAAAAGTATCTTATTTTACCATATTTGACCTTAAATATGATTAAAATTTTTGACTTTATTTGACTAAAATTTTAATTATTTTTTATATTATTTAAAATCTATATTTATGAATAGATTTCTTCTTTTAAAACACCTACATATGGCGTATTTCTGTATCTCTCATCATAGTCTAATCCAAATCCAACTACAAAAGCTTTTGGACAAACTAACCCAATATAATCCGGTTCAATATCAACGATACGAGCTTCTGGTTTATCTAGTAATGAAGCACAAGTTACAGACGCTACTTTTCTTTCTAATAAGTTTTCGATAAGTGCTTTTAAAGTTCTACCTGTATCAACAATATCCTCAACTATAATTACATCACGTCCAGCGATATCCATACCTACGTCTTTTTTAATTAATATAGTACCTGTAGATTCAGTTCCACCGTGGTAACTAGATACATCTATAAAATCTATAACAACATAAATATCAATATGTTTCATAAGTTCTGCCATAAAAGGTAATGCACCTTTTAAAGTACAAATTAAAACAGGCTCTTTATCTTTATAGTCCTCTTCTATATGTTTAGCAATTCGTTTACTTGCTTCAACTATTTCCTCATGAGTAAATAAAACTTTCTCAATGTCTTGTAATATATTTTCCACTGTCTTATCCTTTCATTTTTATATAATAATCATAAATTTTATTTTTATTGACTTTTGTTCCAATACCTAAAACACCAAGAACTTCGCCCTTATTATTTCTTATTACAGGCAAAGTATCTCTTAATTCTTTCGGCACCTTCTCATCAATGAAAATACGGGAAAGTTTTTTATTTATTTCTCCTCGACGCACTCTATCCCCTTCTTTTTTTATTGTAACAAGAAGAGGTAACTCAGATTTGTTAAAGCCAATTTCTGAATCTTTAGCATCTGTAGATATTATAAATTTATTTTTGATAAAATTCATAAACACTATTTTTCACAAATTTTATCGATAATTATTTCTATCTTTATCATTATAACACTTTTTTTCAATTTTATGAATATATAAAGTTTCATATTGACTAATAATTTTTTTAAATTATTTTTTTCAAATCATAACTTTTATTACCTGAATTTTTTTCTTTAAAGACGAAACAACGTCAAAAAAATCGCCTTTTGCTTAATATCAAAAACACCTAATTCATCAGTAATTAAGTCTTTTAATAAGAAATACATTTCTTCTTCATTAAGCTCTAAAAATTTATCTTTAACTAAACTTATTTTATCTTCGTCTCTAGAAAAAATATAATTATCTTTATTTGATAATATTGCTTTTTTTAGATTATTATTTATATTTTGATAATAATTAGCAAAGTTAATCAAATTATCAAAACTACCACTATTAATATCATTAAGCAGTGGCACAATATTATGTCTAATATTATTTCTTGTATAGTCTGTATCAAAGTTAGTCGCATCTACATAATAATGCAGATTTTTTTCTTTTGCGTACTCCTCTAGCTCAGCTTTTAAACTATTAAGCAGCGGGCGATAAATAGTTTAAACCAGCCATTTCAATCTCTTCGCAAATAGCTAATGAATGATCAATACTACGACCAGTTAATAACCTCATTAATATATTTTCTACTTGGTCATTTTTATGATGGGCGGTTAAGAGTTTAGTTACACCTTCTAATTTTGCCATCTTATTAAACGCTTGATAGCGTAATTCTCTTGCAAGCATTTCCTCTGAAGTGTGACTATCACGCTCTAAATCTGACATATTAAGTTCTTCTTTATAAAACTTAACATCAAAATCTTTAACAAACCTCTCTACGAATTCCGCTTCTTCATACGACTCCTCACGTAAACCATGATTAATATGAAAAACTACTAGCTGTTTATAACTATCTTTATACTCAGTTACTAATAAATGAAATAATACTATAGAATCTACTCCACCTGACAAAGCAATAGCTATTTTATCCTCTTTATTCCACAAAGTATTAATTTTCATCTAAATACCCTTCCTCACTAAGACTTTTCTTCACATTATCATATTTTTTATAAGCAGACTTTGTAGTTGATATAATATTATCTAAAAAGCCTTCTGGTACTTTTGGTAATTCTTTTTTCTCAACTACTTCTTCTGAAACTTCTGTAATATTAGATTTTTTACCACGACCTACAGATATTTTCATATTACCGATATACTGTAATTTTTTTAAGTCTTTTATTGTTTTTGTTTCTTGTTTTTGGGGTAATTCTTCTTGTTGTTTTTTATCTTCTTTAGGAGGTGACTTTACTTCTTTAGCTTTGGCTTCTTTCTTTGCTTGTTGTTTTTTAGGTTTTTTCTTAAGGGTTGTCTTTTTTTCTTTTTCTTTATTTTTCTTGAGGAGACTCTTTTTTTCTCTTCCTTTTGAGTTAGAATAATACTATCTTCTTTTTTACTCTTAACCTTCGCCTTAATTACATATCCTTTAGAGAATATATCTGATAATTTTTTCTTCTTACCGATGTGCATATTTTCTTTCGGTAAAAAAGCTGTTGTTCCACCATCTAACACTATATAAAGACCATTACTTACTACTTCTCTTACTTTTCCTACTACTTCTTCCATTTAATCACCCCTTTACTCTTCGGCTTTTACTCATGACAATATTATAGCATATTAAAGCGATAAACTCCTTATATTTTATTATCTTCTAGAAAATTAAAAAGAATGAAAGGATTTTTTTCATTAATCCTCTCATTCTTTTATTCATATTCTATTTTATTTTAAAATTTTTCAAAACTATTCCAAACGTGGTTAAGTTATGTAATAATGCTAATAAATTAGGTGATAGAACATTTACAAGCCCTAAAAATATCAATGAACTATTTATAGTAATTGTACCTTTGACATTACTACTCATTTGAGCACGAAGCTTTTTAGAAACATCAGACAACAATAGTAATGAATCAAGAGAATCTGATTGTAAAACTACATCGCTTATCTGTTTTGATAGATCAGCACTTTCGTTCATAACAATACTAATGTCACTTTCTGATAATGCTGCTGAATCATTCAGTCCATCACCTATCATTAACACACGACGTCCTTGTTCTTTTTCTTTTCTTATATATTCAAACTTTGTTACAGGTGTCATATTAGTATATACTTCATCAAATGTTATATCTTTTAAGATTTTATTGGTTCTAACGTCGTTATCTCCAGTCAATAAGACAACCTTTTTCCCTTTATTTCTAAGTTCAGCTAGCACGGAGTTTGCTTCATTCCTAAGTGGAATATCTATACAAAATATAGAAATCAATTTCCCTTTGTACCCTAAGAATAGCAAATTGTATTGCTCTTGTTTTTCAGCTATAATTCGCTCTTGGTCAACTGTAACTAGAATATTCTCATCTTTTATCAACTGACTACTTCCTATAACAACCTTTTCTCCATCAATATGTGAAACAATACCTCTAGAGGCAATATGGTATAGTTCTGTGTGCATTTCCTCGTGTTCAATACCATCTTCTTCGGCTTTACTAACAACTGCACTAGCGATAGGGTGGTAAATATGTTCTTCTAAACAAGCTCCTATTTTTTTACAACTTCCTCATATGAATATTCATAAAATGGTAGTACCTCTCGAATATACGGTCTTGATACAGTTATTGTTCCTGTTTTATCAAAAACAAAAGTATCTATGTCTCCATATTTATCAAGCGTTACTGAGTTTTTTACCACTATTTTTTTATCTATTAAATTTTTTATAGTAGTGAGGTAAGCAACAGGTGTAGATAACTTCAAAGCACAAGAATAATCTACTAATAGAAACGAAATTGCTTAGCAAACGATCTTGTAAAAAGATATGTCAGTCCCATCGCTATAAAGTTGTATTTTACGATACTATCAGCCAATTTTATATACTTATAGTGGTATGTATCTTCACGATTTTCTGACTCTTTCATCAATTGAATAAGATGATAGATTCGACCATTAACCTGCGGATTTTCTACCTTAAGTTTAATTTCCCCATGAACAACTATAGTATTGGAATAAACTTTATCACCAATTTTTTTGGTTACCGGGAAACTTTCTCCTGTCAATGAACTCTCATCAATACTTGCTCCGCCTCCAGTAACAATACCATCAAATAAAATTTCATTTCCCTCAGAAATTAAAATAACATCGTCTTTTTTCACCTCTGAGCTAGGTATTTTTCTATTACCTTCATCTTCTACAAGCCAAACTTCTTTATCAAACGAAATCAAACTTTTCTCTAGTTCTTTTACAGATTTCTTCTCCGACCAATTATTTAAAGACTCCCCTAATTCTAAAATAAACATAATCGAACTAGCTGTTTCACGCGCTCCTGTTACTAATGAAACAAAAATCGCCGTTGAATCAAGCGTCTCCATTGTAACTTGTTTTTTAGCTAATAGTTTTAACGTATCTCTAAAATATTTAGACGCCTTCCACCATATATAAACTGTTCTTAATGGGAGTGGAATAAATAATTTTGATACTGTTCGCCAAAATACCGCATCCGCTATTATCGTATAAGGTGTTTCCTCAGCTTTTAAAACTGGATTTTCGTAACAATCTCTAATTTGCTTTACATCTATAAGTTCTAAAAATTTCTTTAGACACTCATTTTGATTAGTTTTGAAAATAACAGCAAAAGTATATTCATCTTGATAAAACTCTACTTTGTTTATGCTTTGAATCTTTTTCGCTTGTTTTTTAAAATATGCTTTTACATCTGGCGTTAGGCGAAAATTCGCTCTAATTCTCGCTCTCCCGCTCGATAGATGCAATATTTTAAATTCCATATTATTTTTCCTCTAATTCTAATAAATTACTTTCTTTCTTCTCTTTATCATATAAATCTTTAGCATCTGCAACTACATCGTCAGCATGTTGCTTAATATTAGAAATAGTTCCTTCTACTTCATCTTTTGCTTTATATAATTTTGATAAAACTACTGAATAACCTTTTTTAGCATCTTTGCTTGATAATAATTTAAGCCCTACTGTTCCAAAAGCTACTCCTCCTGCAAAAACTCCTGGTGTTTTTTTAATGTTGCTTTAGCAACTTTTAATAATTTGATTGACATATTTAAATCCTCCTTTTTTATATTTTGCTATAGCATAATTATAACACCTTGAATATTATATGTAAATTAATCAACAATCTCATTCTAATACTATAATTTAATGAACCTAAAAGATTATTTATGTTATAATAACTATGTTAAAGAATAATAAAGTAATTATAACGCAAATATGATTATATCGATTATTTTTTAAGCCACTAAACAATTAGATTAACAAGTAAGGAGCGACTTATGATTTACATTATCGGTCTTGGACCCTAACAATAGTTCAAATATTAAAGAAAAATATTAAAAAAACTTATTATTAAACAATACCTCGGCAAAAATTATCGCACGCACAAAAGAACATCCCGCAATTTCTTTTTTAGAAAGCAATAATATACCTTTTGAAACTTGTGATAGATTTTATACAGAAAATGAAAATTTCGAAAATACTTATAATAGTATTACTAATTATATTTTAGAACAAGCTAACTCACAAGATGTTATGTATCTAGTTCCTGGTCATCCTATGGTTGCTGAACTGACTACTCAACTACTTATTAAAAGTGGCAAAGATATTAAAATCATCGGTGGAGAGAGCTTCTTAGATTCTTGTTTTAATGCGGCTAAGTTCGACCCTGTAGAAGGCTTCACCCTGTCTGACGCAACAAACCTAGATAGTTTAAAACAAATCAATCCATTAAATCATAATTTAATTACACAATGTTATGACGATTTAACAGCGGCTAATGTCTCTGATGAACTATTTGCTTTCTATCCATTTGACCATGAAGTGATAGTAATCGAGCAAGCTGGAGATGATAATGAAAAAGATCTATACTTCTCCTCTTAATGAACTTTCAGCTACTGTAGGTGAAGAAGTTAATAATCTACGTGCATTATATATCCCTCCATTAAATAATATAAGCTACAATATTAAGTCATATACTAAGGAATTTGATGAAAATGTAGAAATTACAGAAAGTGATTTAATTCAAAAATTAGAACTACTAACTAAAGAGCTAAAAGATAACTCAGAAAAAGCTGAAGACTATACTCTTGATAACGCCAAAATACTAGCTAAGATTATTAATACAGCCCTTGATTTTACAATTGCCTGCGATAATTTTTACGAATTAAACGATATAATAATCAATATGAAAGAAGATCGCGACAATGGATAAAGGTACTTGCGTTTAGTAAAAAGTTATTAAAAGAAGTTATCGATAAAAACTCTATAGTTGTCGATGCAACAGCGGGAAATGGTAATGATACATTGTTTTTAGCGAAAACTTCGGCAAAAAGAGTATTTGCATTCGATGTCCAAAACCAAGCTATAACTAATACTAATGACCTATTAGAAAAAAATAATTTCGCTGATAAGTGCGAGGTTATCCTTGATTCTCATGAAAATTTTGATAAATATATCGAAGAAAATATTCAAGCGGTAGTTTTTAACTTAGGATATCTACCAAATGCCGATCATACTATTACTACACAAGCGGAAACTACATTAAATACAATAAATAAGTTTATCACTAGATTAAATGTAGGCGGGCGTATCGTTATAGTCGTCTATTGGGGACACGAAAATGGTAAAGTCGAAAAAGACGCTCTCCTAAAAGAACTGAGCAAACTAGATCAAAAAGAGATAGAAGTATTAGTATATCAGTTTATCAATCAAAAAAATAATGCACCTTTTATTATTGCCTTAGAAAAAAGAAAGGATATTTTATGCGAGAAATAGAAATAGAATTTAAAAACTTATTAACTGAAGATGAATATAATAATCTATACACTTCGTTGAAATTAGAAGATAAACCTCAAATAATAAATAAAAATTTTTATTATGATGATGCTAATGAAAACCTAAAAAAAGCTAATTCGGCACTTAAAATTCGCTACACTAATAATAAAGATGAAATGACTTTAAAAATAAAGGGCTCTAAACAAAATGTAGAGATAAATATACCTTTAGATGAGTCTTTCCCTAAAGCGCCAACCGTACTTCCAATAGTACCTAATGAAATAATAGAGGAATTAGAAAATATCAATGTTCAAATAAAAACTCCGATACTTACTCAAAAAATCGAAACTATAAGATATGAACTACCTTATAAAAGTGGATTGTTAGTTGTTGATAAAACAACATTTTTAAACGATATAGTCGACTATGAACTTGAGTTTGAAGTAAAAGACTACAACATTGGTTTAGAAGAGTTTAAGACATTATTAAGTGAGTTTAATATCGAAGAAAGAAAAGCTAAACCAAAAATAGCACGAGCTATGGAATATAGCAAAAAATAGTTTCAACTACTAAATTTAAGAAAAATAAAGAGCCTCAAATATAGATTTTCTATATTTGAGACTTTTTTTATTATAATCTTTGTCTAGCATCTAAACTACGTCTTAAAGCTCCACCTATAGAGTTAATGCATAATACAATAACTAAAATAGCTAGGGCTGCTGGTAGCCAAATGTACATTTTATTTACAAGTACGTCTGCGTCTTTTGCATATGATAACATAGTACCTATACTTGGTGTTCCTGCAGGAAGCCCAAATCCAAGATATGTTAAACCTACCTCAATACCCATATTAGCCGCTAATGATAATGTAGCTTCTACAACGATAATAGAACTAATGTTTGGTAAGATACCTTTTAACATAATTTTCCAATCAGGTGTTCCCATTGTTTTTGATGCAAGAACATAGTCACGACGAGATTCAGATAAGGCTTTACTACGTACAAGACGCGTAGAACTCATCCAAGCGAATGCTGATAAGATAAAGATAAATAATCCAATACCATAATCACGTTTAATACTTACGAATACGATAATAACCATAAGAACTGGGATAATTACCATAAAGTCTACAAAACGCATAACAAAGTTATCAACACGACCACCATAGTAAGCAATAACTAATCCAACCATAGTACCAAAAGTAATAGTTATAAATGTTACCGCAACAGCGATAAGGATTGAGTTAAGCATCCCCATCATTAGCCATCCAAATACTGAGTGACCACCTACGTCAGTACCAAGTAAGAATCCATCTTCACCTGGTTTTAAGAAAATATTTAATAAATCTACATCAAAATATGATTTATAATCACCACTTATACGAATATAAATGTTAAATATTATTACGAATACTAAGATAGCACTTAGTGTTATTAAAGCTGCAAATGCACCTTTGTCTTTTTTAAATTCACGAGCCACAACTGAAAAACCAGACGGAGTTTTAGTTGTAACTTTTTCTTCTTTTGCTTTTGTCATTGTTCAACTTCCTCCTAATCTAATTTAATACGTGGGTCAACGATTGCCATAATAATATCACTCAACATACTACCTACTAGAGTTAAGAAACCTGAGAATAACATAAGTGTTGTTACAACACTATAGTCTCTATCTTGAATACTTTGGTAGAATAGTTGTCCCATTCCTGGATATCCGAAAATTGTTTCTACGAAGATACCACCACTGAAAAGTCCAGTAATAGAGAATCCGAAGAATGCTGCAATCGGTAAAATAGAGTTTCTAAAGATATGTCCTGAGTAAACTTTTTTAACAGGTACACCTTTAGCTCGAGCTGTTTTTACATAGTCACTTTGTTTTGCATCAATAACTTCATTACGTAAGTATTGAACTGTTGATACCGTTGATAATAACGCTAAACAAATACCAGGTAAAATCAAGTGCTGGAGTTTATTGATATAATATGTAAATGTTCCTGGATCTAAGTTTACATCAACTGATCCACTTGTTGGGAACCATCCTAATCCAAATCCAAACACCGCAATCATAAATAAGTATAATACGAATGATGGGATAGCTAGGAAGAAGAAGTTGTAGAAGTTAACAAACTTATCAAATTTAGAACCATTATAACGACCAGCGTACATTCCCATAGGAATAGCAACAGCGTACATTAACACTGCAGTGAATAATGATAAGTTGAATGTGTTGAAAATTCTTTCTCCTAAAAGCGTTCCAACTGATTTACCAGTAGTATAACTTAGTCCAAAGTTTCCGTGGAAGAAATTAGAAAGCCATGTTAAATATTGTTTATACCATGGTTCATAGAATCCACTTGCACGACGAATCGACTCAATTTGTTCTTGAGAAATTTTTGGATTTTCTGCAAGACCACCGAAAGGATCCCCAGGCATTAATTTCGCAAGACCGAATACCAGAATACTAAGGATGAATAATTGTGGTATCATTACTAAAACACGTTTTAAAACTACTTTCCACATTATGCTTCTCCTCCTTTCATGGCAACGTAGTGAGTATCCGTTAATTTTTTAAGTGGATAAACTCTTCCTTCTTTATCGAAATAATCATTATAGTTTTCTTCATATTCTTTTTCAACAGCTTTTTCTTATTTTTAATAACTTCTTTTTGCTTTATCTAAGTTAGTACTTGGAATAGCTGCGATAAGACGTTTTTGTATAAATATGTTGCGGATTATTGTAAATATCTTCACGTGTTCCACGTTCTACAATACGTCCTCGATACATAATGTAAATATAATCACACATATGTTTAACAACACCTAAATCATGTGAAATAAATAGGTAACTTATATTAAATTCTCTTTGAATCTTTTTCATAAAGTTAAGCACTTGCGCTTGAACTGATAAGTCAAGAGCTGATACAGGTTCATCCGCAACGATTAATCGAGGATTACATGCAATAGCACGTGCAACACCAATACGTTGACGTTGACCTCCAGAGAATTCAAATGGGTATTTATACAATGATTCTTCACCCATACCTACAATATTTAGAAGTTCTAAAACACGTTTTCTAGTATCTTCTTCTGAAAGATTCTCAAAATTGATAATAGGTTCAGAAATAATGTCAATAATACGTTTTTTTAGGGATTCAAACTAGACATTGCATCTTGGAAAATCATTTGTACATCACGATTATATTTAAGTTTTTTACGAGCTGATTTTTGAGTAACATCTTCATCTTTATAGATAATGTGTCCATCAGTTGCTTTTTCAAGACCTAGAACGACTTTACCAACTGTTGTTTTTCCACTACCACTCTCTCCAATAAGACCATAAGTCTTACCTGCTTCAATTTCAATATCAACACCATCTACTGCATGTACGTAGTCTTTTATTGTATTGAAAAATCCACCACGAATGGGATAGTGAACTTTTAGATTTTCAACTTTAAGCATTAGTTCTCCTCCCCTTCAAAAATAAAATCTTTATAACATGTACATCTTACATGATGCCCTTCCTCTACTTCATGTAAAGTAGGTTCTTCTTCATGTGAGTGATGTTTTTCAACCCAAGGTATTCTGTCCGCAAAACGGCATCCTTTTCTATCAAGATCTTTAATAGAAGGTACCATACCTTGAATTACATATAAATCATCGTCATTTTCTTCTCCATCAAATTGTGGAATACTTCTTAATAAACTACGTGTATATGGGTGCTGTGGATTTTTAAATATTTGTTCCGCAGTACCAAGTTCTACTACTTCACCAGCATATAACACCGCTACCCTATCAGCCATCTCAGCCACAACACCAAGGTCGTGAGTAATTAGGATGATTCCAGCATGCATTTCATCTTGTAATCCTTTAATAAGGTCAAGAATTTGCGCTTGGATAGTAACATCTAGCGCAGTTGTAGGTTCATCCGCGATAAGAACGCTAGGTTTACAACTCATAGCCATCGCTATCATAACACGTTGACGCATACCACCAGAAAGTTCATGTGGATATTGTTTAGCGCAACGCTCTGGGTTAGGAATACCAACTTGTGTTAATAATTCGATAACACGTGCACTACGTTCTTCAGCACTTAGTTTTGTATGATAAATTAGTGCCTCTTCAATTTGTTTTCCAATTCTGTGTAGTGGGTTTAATGATGAAAGTGGGTCTTGAAATATCATTCCAATATCCTTTGTTCTAATTTCATTCATTTCATCTTCGCTAAGATCTAATAAGTTCTTTCCATTAAAGATAACTTCACCAGTAGATTTCGTTAAATTCTCATTGTGAAGTCTCATAATTGTAGTTGCTAAAGTTGATTTACCACAACCACTCTCTCCTACTATAGCAAGCACTTCATTTCTATAAAGATCTAAGCTAACTTTATCAACAGCATTGAAGTAATCATCTTTAATTCTAAATGCTGTTTCTAGATTTTTAATCTCTAATAGCTTTTCCATTCGCTAAACTCCTTCCAAAAATAACCAGTATTTACTATATAAATACTTTCCATTAAGACATCCATTTATTTTTAATATTGCCATAAAACTAAACAATTCGATAATTATGTATAATCTCTTTTGTTTATATTGCTCTAAAAAAATAAAAAAATAACATATTAATATCTTATAAGATTTTTTTCGATAAAATGCAATAAAAAAATTAAAAATTTCAGTCAAAAAAACTAGAATTTTTCTGAAAATTTAAGAGTAAACGTTTTTCTTTTTTGAGAAAAACTATGACCGAATTATTAGATATCTTTTTAAAATATTGTCTATACATCTCAACCTCTAATATTTTTTTATTTTTTTATTCTAGACGATAAAAAAATAGCTATTTTTTTATAAAATACACTTAGTATTTCTCAAAAATAGCTATCATTTTATTCGTAAATCAAACTAGATATACTTTTAACAATCAACTAATAATCATTTTCTTTCTATAATTATTATATTTCAAGTAATTTTGTAGGGATTACTGGATCTGTATCCATTATTACTATTTTATTATTACATTCAATAGTAGTATTTTCTTCTAATACACAATCAATATCTTTATTTTTAAGCGTCATATCCGCAGACATTCTAGCAAGCTCTTTTGTATTATTTTGCTCACTTAGGTGGGCTAAAAAGACATTTTTAGTATTATCCCCTACTATCTTAGTTAAATAATTGGCAGAATCGTTATTTGATAAATGCCCCTTATCTGATAAAATACGTTGTTTTGTGACCCATGGATATGGTCCACTTAACAGGACATTTTCTTCATGGTTACTTTCATATACTATTGTATGCGAATCTTTTACATAATCTATCATCTTATCAGATACATATCCTGTATCTGTAAGAATACTCACTCTCTTACCTTCGCACTCAAAAGTGTAAAACTGCGGGTTGGCAGCATCATGACTCACCCCAAAACTATTGACGACTACATCATCAAAAATTTTACTTTCCTCTTTTTCAAAGTGAAATTTAAGATCAGTTTTTATCTCGCCAACTTTCTGCATGTTATCCCAAGTTAACTTGTTCGCATAAACTGGAATATTATATTTACGTGCAAGTACACCAATACCTTTTATGTGATCTATATGTTCATGTGTTACAAATATAGCATTAATATCTTTTATATCTCGTTCAATTTGCGCTAAGTTTTCTGTTATTTTTTTACCAGTTAGTCCTGCATCTACTAAACATTTAAAATCATTATGTTCTAAGTAAATACTATTTCCACTACTACTACTGGCTAATACCGATAATTTCAAGTTACACCTCCATACTAAAACATTTACTGCTACATTATATCACTTTTTAAGGCAAATTTTAAGATAAAAAACTTTAGTTTATCAAAAGTTTTCTTTCTATATTAGTTTATCCATTTTACTTTATAGACACTAGGTTTTAGAAGATACCTTCCTTATCATTAAAAAATATCACCAAAGATTATTTCCTTGGTGATATTTATTAATAATATTACTTACTATTCTTTTGCTGATAAAGCTGCCATAGTAATGTAGTTATACGGCTTGTTAAAGTGTGGTAGGAAGAAAATATCTGTAAGAGCAAGTTTTTCGATAGTTACTTTCTCTTGGATAGCTAATGAGAATAAGTGGATTCCCATTGAAATATCTTCTTTAGATGCGATTTGAGCTCCTAAAATTACACGACTATCTTTATCGTATACTATTTTGATTTTTACTTCATGGTTATCATGTTCAATAAATTCTGGTTTTTGTAAGTCTGTGTATTCTGTTACAGCTGCATTATAACCAAAAAGCGTTTTGCTTTTTCTAATGTTAAACCAGTAGATACCATTTTTAGGTCATAGATACAAATACCATTTGAACCTTGAACACCTGCTGATTCAACTACATCTCCATTACCTCCAGCATTTAGAGCCGCAACTAATCCAGTACGAACTGCGTTAGATGCTAAAGCAATGTAGTTAGTGTCTCCAACTGCATTATCATATACAGTTGCACAGTCACCAATAGCATAAACGTCTTTTATACTTGTTTCTTGTTTTTTATTTACTAAGAATGCTCCATTACGGAATAATTCAATTTTCCCATCGCCTAATGCAGTATTCGGACGGAAACCTACAGCTAATACAACCATATCTACATCAAATGATTCTTTATCTGTAATTAATCTCTCAACTTTTCCGTCACCTTCAATAGCTTCTACTTTTTGTCCAAATGCTAATTTAATACCGTGATCTTCTAGATTTTTCTTCATTAAGTCTGAAAATTCAGGATCATAGTATCCAGCAAGACATGTATCTACTATATCTACTACAGTTACTTCTTTTCCTAAACGTTCAAATGCTTCTGCAAGTTCTACACCGATATATCCTGCACCTACTACAGCTACACGTTTGATATCTGGGTTGGCATTAAGTTTATTAATAACTTCCTCAGAGTTTTGGTATAACTTAACGAATTGTAAATTCTCTAATGTAGCTTTAAATTCACGATTCCCTGGTACGATTTCTGCTCCTTTAATCGGAGGTAAGATAGGTGTTGAACCAGTCGCAAATATTAATTTATCGTAACTTTCAACGTGTTTTGTTTTCCCATCTAATAATACGTGTACTTCTTTTTTATCATAATCGACAGATTCAACAGGAGAGTTCATATAAACTTTTGCCCCTGCTTCTTCTAAAGATTCTTTACTAGCATAGAATAATCCTTCTGGACCTGAAATTTGTTTTCCAATCCATAAAGCCATTCCACATCCTAAAAATGAAATATTTGAGTTTTGGTCAAAAACTACCACTTCATTTTTATCACCATATGTTGCTAAAATTTTGTTAACACATGCTGTTCCTGCGTGGTTTGCTCCTACTACTACTATTTTACTCATTAATTTGTTCCTCTTTTCATTAAATTTCTGATATCAATTATCATTACCAGTATTTTATATTTATGCAAAATAAAAATCAATTCATCTGCTCATCAAAATAGTAATAAATTTTACTTTTTATCCTGTATTATATATTGTATTTTCTCTGTTATACTAACTATATTATTTTTGAAAAACTTCAGTAGTATTATAACCTATTATTAAAATTTTCTCTTTACGAAATATTAAGTGTACTATATTTTTATAAACTTTCTGTTTTATATAAAATATTTTTTTATCACTATATTATAAAAAAATCTTTGTTGGTAGATGTCAAAATTTGTTTTCTGTTATATTTAATTACAAAAAGCATCCCTCCTCTTTATATTCACTAACTTTTTTTCTTTTTGAATTTTTCTGAAAAAAATATTTAAAAAAATTTTTAAAAAAATACTATTGCTTTTTTTATTTTTAAAACTATGTATAATTAAAGTCAACAAAATGAATGGAGGTACTACAAAATGAAACAAACAACAACTTTAAATTCTTGGCAAAACTGGCGTAGATAATGTTGTGTGTATGTTTTAAAGACGTAGACGCAACTTTAGTGTACTCTAAAAAGTGTCTATGTCGGCTGTAGAAAAATTCATTTAAATTTCGAAAAAAGGCCGTGTAGAGATCTATACGGTCTTTTCTTTTTGGAGTAAGATAGATTATTAAAAAAATTTTAAAGACGAATTACTTGGAGGATAAATAAATGACAAACTTAGAAAACAACTTAGACACATTAAAAGGATATTTCGGAGAATTTGGAGGAAGCTTTGTTCCTGAAGCAGTACAGAAAGCATTAGATGAATTAGAAGAAGCGTATAATAAATACAAAGATGACGAAGAATTTTTAGCTGAATATGCACACTATTTAAAAGACTATTCAGGCCGTGAAACACCACTTTACTACGCCGAGACATTAACAAAAGAACTTGGTGGAGCTAAAATCTATTTAAAACGTGAAGATTTAAACCACCTTGGCGCACATAAACTTAATAACGTTATTGGACAAATTTTACTAGCTAAACGTATGGGTAAAAAGAAAGTAATCGCTGAAACTGGTGCTGGGCAACACGGTGTTGCTACTGCAGCTGCTGCCGCTAAATTCGGTATGGAATGCGAAATCTACATGGGCGCATTAGATGTTGAACGCCAACGTCTAAATGTATTTAGAATGGAAATGCTTGGAGCAAAAGTACACCCAGCTGAAGAAGGAGAAAAAACTTTAAAAGAAGCTGTTGACGCTGCATTTAAAGCATGGATTGAAAATATTGATGATACTTTCTACGTACTTGGATCAGCAGTTGGTCCACACCCTTACCCAACTATCGTTAAGGACTTCCAAACAGTTATTAGTAAAGAAGCTAAACGTCAAATTCTAGAAAAAGAAGGTCGTTTACCTGACTTAGTTGTGGCTTGTGTTGGTGGCGGATCTAACGCTATCGGCGCTTTCGCAGAATTTATACCACACGAAGAAGTTGCTCTTTTAGGTGTAGAAGCTGCTGGACGTGGTTTAAACACAGACCGTCACGCTGCAACACTAACTCTTGGAACTGTTGGTGTATTAGATGGAATGAAAACTTATGCATTATTTAACGAAGATGGTTCTGTTAAACCTGTTTATTCTATTTCTCCAGGTTTAGACTACCCTGGTATTGGACCAGAACATTCATTCCTAAGAGATACAAAACGTGCAGAATATGTAAGTGCAACTGATGATGAAGCAGTTGATGCACTACTTTTACTAACTAGAACAGAAGGTATTATTCCCGCTATCGAAAGTTCTCACGCACTAGCAGAAGTAATCAAACGCGCTCCAAAAATGGATAAAGATAAAGTGATTATCGTTAATGTATCTGGTCGTGGAGATAAAGACGTAGCAGCAATCGCTGAATACTTAGAAAATAGAAAATAACCCTCGGGTATGAATATACTTTTAACGTAGAAAAGAGTACAAACCAATTGTTTGTACTCTTTTTGTATATAGAATAATGCTATTTTTTGAATTTTTTGTGTGTTTCTGTGTAGAATAGTAAACCAATAACTGTTAATCCAATTCCACCTAAAGCTAATCCTGTTTGAGCGATAAGCGTACTTACTAATGTATATATCCCACCTAAAATTGCGATTAATGGAATAATTGGGTATAATGGCACTTTGTAAGGACGTTCTAATTCAGGATCTTTTTTACGTAAGATGATTACCGCAAGGAATGTAGCAGTATAGAAGAACCACATTACAAATACTAGTAAGTCAGTTAACATATCAAAGCTTCCTGTTAACATCATGATACCAGCTAATACTAATAATAGTAATCCAGCGTTTACTGGAATAGAATCTTTATTTAATTTTGTCCAAACATTTTTCATTGGAATTTGATCACTTTTCGCCATTGCGTAAGGCACACGAATTCCTGCCATTGTAAATCCGTTTATAGCACCGTATACACTTATTAGGATACCGATTGTTAGGATTTTACCTCCAAGTCCTCCAAATAACTTAGCAGCTACTTCACTCGCTACTGTTTGGTTACCAGCAACACGATCTAAAGGTAAACTCATTAGATATGCAACATTTATAAGTACATATACAGCCATAACTACTGCAAGACCTAAGAAAATAGCTCTTGGTAAGTCTTTTTGAGGATTTTTCATTTCTCCAGCCATACTACCTACGTTAGTCCATCCTTCATACGCGAACATAGCAGCTAGTAGTGCTCCACCTAATCCACCTGCAAATGAGATATCTTTTCCTGCTTCAATTGGGAAAAGTTGTAGAGGTTGAGAATCTGATTGGAATAAACCAAAAAGTATAATAGCAATTAATGGAATTAATTTACAGATTGTAGCAACTGTTTGGATAACTCCCACCTGTTTTTCCTCCTAAGAAGTTTAAAAACATTAGTGATGCTGCTGCAGCAAAAGCAATTGGTAAATGCCATGTTTTATCTAAGTTTAATAAATTCAATACTTGTGTTGAGAAGATAACTGCTAAAGCCGCTATCATAGCTGGGAAATAGATAACTGATTGTGCCCAACCTAATAAGAACGCTGCTGTTTTACCATAAGTTTTTTCAATCCAAACAACCATTCCTCCAACTTCTGGGATAGAAGCTGCAAGTTCAGCTACTGTAAGACCTGCACATATTGTAATTACTCCCGCTAGTGCCCAAGCTAAAAAGCCCTAAACTCATTGTTCCAGTTGTTTTTATATATTACGGCGGCTTTTAAAGAATACCCCCTGCTCCTATTACAGAACCTATTACCGTCATAAATGCCGGTAAGAAACCCTATCGTTCTTTTTTTAATTCGCTCATAAATTATGCCTCCTTTATTTGTATTTTTTTGTAATCGTTTTTTTATAGCTATATTATACCTTTTTTTCTAATAAAAAAATAAAGTAAATAGATGTTGGATTTTTTTATAACAGATTTTTGAAATTGTTATTAACTACAAAGTTAGCTGTATCAAGATTACTATGATTTTCATGAAACACCCTTTCATAAATACATTAAATATTTTATGGTTATTTTTATATAGAAAATACACTTTTTCATAAAAAAAGTCGTAACTTTATTTAAAAGCTACGACTTTATTTTTTTAATGTTCTATTAAGACTTCTTTATATAATGATATTGCAAACAATTTCTTTTGTATATCTGTCATTCTCCATATCAAGCATTCCTTTTTTTATATGAAAAAAATTTTTTTAAAGATATAGCATTATTTATTTTCTTCTTTTTCTTGTTCTTTTTGTTTTTTTCTTTCCTTTCCTAACTCTACTAAGTGGTTAAATTCTTCTTCTGATAAAAATAGTTTTCTATTCTCTTCTATTTTTTCTAATATGAGCTCTGGGTTTTTACGAATAGCTTTTCTTTCCTTCTCTCGTTCTTCTATTAATGATAAGATAGATTCAAACTCTTCCTCTAAAAATAAATCTTTCCCTTCCTGTATACTCTCTAACATACTTTCAGGATTATTTCTAATATATTCTTTACGAGCTTTCTGATTCCTTACTATAGCTTCTAGTGTTATCTTTTCTAAATATCTTGTTTCTCCGTCATCAGCGGTTTTTAAGCTATATCTCACATCCCCTTTTTTCTCTTCCCATTGCTCTTCTGCAAGTGAAACTAGGTGATTATACTCCTCTTCATTTGAAAATAATCTTTGATTTCTCCCTGGATACACTAATATATTTACAGGATTTTCTCTAATATTTTCTCTTTCTTTGTCTTCTGCAAGTGAAAATAGATATTGAAACTCCTCTTCTGAAAATAACTGTTTTCTTCTCTCGGTATCTATTAGTATTAACTCAGGCTCTTCACGAATTTTTTTCTAATGCTTTCCCTAGCTTCTTCAGTCTCTTTTTCTTCTGTTTCTTTAGCAACTGTCAATATATGTTCATACTCTTCTTCCGAAAATAATCCTTTATATTTTTCTGGGTTTACAAGTATGAATTTTGGAAACCTTCTAAAGAATCTTCTAAAAACTTCTTCCTTACCATCGGATAACCAAGCCCCCGTTAACGCATACCACATTACTGCTTCTGCATCCTCATATGATTTAAAAGCTTTTTCCTTTAGTTCTTTTGTTATAGGAAATTTTTCATCTCCTAAGTTCATATGACCATGTTCACTCTCAAAACCTATTTCATACTTGTCATCCTCAACATAAATTGTAAACAACGATCCTCTATATGTCTTTACTTTTACTTGGTGATAATTGTCTAATTCCCCTTTTTGTGGCCATCTGTTATGTTCTACATAGAACATTACTTCTAGTGCATCTTTACTTGACTTTCTTGATTTATTCGCTAAAGTCTCTGAAATTTCATATTCAAATGATTTACCATCTCTGCTCCATATTATTTTATATTGACCATCTTCTTTTATAAGTGCATGATATTCATATATTTCACTTCCATTATTTGAGTCTTCTGATTTTTTTCTAAAAATATTTGCTATTCTATTTATAAGTTTTTTTCATATAATCTTAATTCCTTTCCGGATATTTCATTCCCTTTTTATTTTTCTCTATTATATCATAATTTTACTAATTATATATCATCAACATATCCCCTAAATACTTTTTTTGTATTTTTAAGCATATAATAAAAAAACACAGAAAAAAACAGGACTGATTTTTTTAGTCAACCCTGTTTTTCGTTACCTTAAAATTTCATCTTTTTTTCAATTGTTAATCTTCCCATATTATCTTTTTGAATATGAGCTACCACTGTATCTTTTTCCAGTCTGTTAGTACAGTATTCAATAATTCATCTGACTTTTTCTTGTAAGTATTCTTTTTGATATATTATATTTTTCTAAGAGTTCTCTTTTTTGTTTATTTTCATCGTCTGCGCGCGGAACATTTTCCCCACGGAAAGTCACAGTATTTCGCAATTCATGATTATCCATATTATATAGGTAGTTTATTTCTAAATATACCCTTCGGCGATTAATGTTGAGCTAATTAGGTATATTTTTCTTTTTATTGTTAAAATTAATTAGAAAAATACCTATATCACTATCATTAACTTTTCTTTTATAGTATAATCTTTTAACATCAAAACCTTGATCATCTCTGCGTATAGGTTTTATCTGTCCCATATTATCTATAGCACTAAGTGGTAATACGTTAAAAATACGAATTGTACATCTCCTCAAATGCATTTCTATTGTTTATTTTATAATATCCATAGAAGCTTCCTATTAAAAACTACTATTGTTATTATAAATATTTTTCCATTTTTACTTAGCTGTTTCATGAAAGCACCTACTTTTTCATTATAGTAATCTTGTATGTCATTTTTATTATCTTCTAAACTTTTTTTATAAAGTTATAGGTTGGATGATGATTTTTCTTTTATGTAATTTATATTACTTGGTACTCTTGCTATCCTTTTTCCCCTCTACATCTACATATTTTTTTCACTAAGTTGATTGTAAATTTTATTTTTTTCATTTTTTTCAAGATCTATATTTTTTTAAATTCTTCTGCTCGATTGAGGATACCATTTTTCAAGATTGTTGTAATATTCATTACTTACATTTATAAAAATCAAGGTTTCTTTTTTTCATTATATTTATTATATTGACCGCATCTAAATCAGCCTTATAATCATCATTCCCTATACTTGGCTTAGTATCGGCTACATCTGTTGTATCACCTAACCACCCTGACATGTCATTTGTATTTTTCATGTCCTCCACGCAAATCTGCAAGACGTGATTTTTCCATACAGATGCGTAGCCATTGTAATATATTGATGAGAAAAGTCTGTTTTTACCTTTAAACGCATCTATCTGTTTATTCCACAATTTTTTTCAAACTCATCCTCTGTTATTTCACGTCCTAATACCGTTTCCATAGTTTTTTTATATTGTGGAAGTAGTTCTTTTTGTATAGTATTATAGTAGCCATAATTTTTCATGCTGTATTCTAACTTTATATTTTTAAATATACGTATTCGCTTTCGGTTAGTTTGAAATTTATTGTCATTTGTTCCTTTATATCTAGATCTTTATACATTTGACCAGCTGTATTATTCCACATAAACCGTTTCAATAAACCGTTATCCTCATGACCATAACTCAACCCACCAAGTAATCTCGTAAACACATAGTCTTTTCTATCTTTTTCTTATTTTTAGGATTATTATAAATATTTCTTTTTAAGCTTTACAATTATTCTTGCTGCTTTATCGTCAAAACCATATTGAACTTTTAAGGTCTCCTTATAGTCAAGCTCATCTTGGGTATAATCTCTTTCTTGCCATTTACCTTCTATTATATCCGTCCACTCCATCTCTTCTCTACTTGGTATTGAGAACGTTTTTTTGAAAAAAAGGACTCCATCTTTTTTCTGCTATTGCCATTCTTTGTTCAACTACATTCTCTAAAGCTTCTATGATTTTCCAAGTGTTATCCCCCCTATTAGAAATTGGGGGGGCATAGTTATTTTTTGACTCGAAAATTAAAAAAATACAACGTCAATTTTTCTTAACCGTGACCATTCTCTTTGATATGTTAATAGCCCTATTGTAGCATCTTACAACCATTTTGACTATTGAAAAAAACAGGTCTTGTCTGACCGCAGATGACCGGCGATGACCGCATGGCTCCGATCATGCTATCGTCTATCTGCTAGACAAGACCTATGATTTTATATAAAGAGTTGATATTGCAATAATTTAACTTTTATGCTACAATGAGCATATACTAAATTTAGGAAGGAGTCAAAATGAAAATACTAAATATTATCGTTGGTGTTTTTTACTTAATCTTCGGATTATTCTTATGGAATCATCCTTTAGATACAATTGCTACATATTCAATTGCATTTGGGATAACACAATTATCAGCTGCCAGTGCACTCTTAATTTATAGCTTATATAAAAAGGTAAAACCTATTCCTTGGGGAAATATATTAGTATCCCTTGCAATTGGACTAAGTATGTTCTTTGTACCATTTGTTTCATTAACAGTTATTTTATGGATATTTATTTTTAGTTTTTTAAGTATGTCAATATTTCACCTTCAAAGCCTACTTAGAAACAGGGACCAAAAATGGTATATGATACAGATAGCTCTAGCAGTTTTAGGTATCATTTATTCTTTTATTATGTTATTAAATCCTATTGTAGGATTTGCAACTATAGCTAAAATATTAGCATTTGGAGTCATAACAAACGGTTTATCATATATTTTTTCGTTAAATAAAAATTAGCATAAAAAGTGTCTGAAAATATATTTTCAGACACTTAGATTGTTGACAAAAATACCGAAAATATCAAGCTAGTATTGATGTTATGGTATTTTTTTCAAAAAAATAAGCCTTAAGGCAAAAAAATCCAGTAGTATTTAGTAGTATTAAGAGGGTTTATACCTCTCTTAATGCGATTGTTTTCATATTTTTGGACGCAACAAGACAGCCAAGCGTACGACTGTACTTTGGCTTTTTCCTCTATATCGTGCATACCTGTATCCGTGATTTTTGTTTAGAATCCGCAAAGCTACGTTCTATTGTTTCTTTTTCTTCTCTTATACAATAGTTTTTCCTTCTTTTTGATATACGTCTTAACCTAGCTTTCATCATAATAATCCGCATTTATATGGCGTCTTATTATTTTCTTTTTCGTTTTTTTATCATCACTCTTATATTGTTTATATCCATTTCTATCAATGTTTCTGTATCTAAATATTTCTCCTGTTCGTTTATCCACATATATATCTTTTTTTCTTGTAAGTATTTAAAATATTTGTTATCTTTTTGATCTTGAGAATCTTCTATATCCTATTACTGAAAAATATATTTTTTTATCTAACTGTTTTTAGTATGTCTAGAGAATAATATCCGCTATCTAACGCAACTTTACCTGGTATTAATCCAAAGGTTTTTTTCTATCTGATTTAGTCTATCTATATACGGACCGCTATCATGAGTATTACCTGGAGTTATATGGCAATCTATAATTATATTGTTTTTTTCCCATCGACAGTTCTATGGTCTAAATACATAAAACCTTCTTCTTTATGGTCTCTGTGATAATATCCACTATCCGGATCGGTAGTGTTAATTTTTCTGCTTTTTTTACAACTTGTTCCTCTTTGTACTCAAAAAGGCTTTTTTTCCTTTTTTTGTTTCTCTCTTCATTTATTTCTTTTTTTCTAAATCTAATTTTTCTTTTTATTTTTTTGTAGTTACTTCAACTTTGAATTTCTTTTTTTATTTGCGTTGGCTTTTAATATGTGTTGAATCAGTAAAAAACTCATTACCACCTACTAGTTTCTTTTCTATTGCTTGATTTACTATATTAATAAATATTTGTTCGAACACATCAGTTCCTTGGAAACGTCGAATATAATTTTGTGAAAATGTAGAGTAATGTGGTACTGGTTTTGTGAATGGTATTCCTAAAAACCACCTAAATGCAGCGTCAGTTTCTATTCTTTTTATTGTTTCTCTCATAGATTTTATTCCATAAAAGTCTTTTAAAAATACCAGTTTAAATAATACAACAGGATCTAGACTATTTCTCCCTGTTGTATGGCTATAGTATTTTTTTCTGTTAAATCGTAAATAAATTTAAAAATCAATAGCTTTATCTACTTTTTCTTAAAAAAATGATCTTTAGGTACTATTTCTGATAGTGTCATTAGTATTATTTCATCTTTTTATATTTTTCTACTTTATTAAACATACTAAAACCTCCTTTGTATACTTATATTATACCATTTTAAAGGTTTTTATTTTCAGTTAAAAAAAGGCTGTTGACCTATTTGTCAACAGCCTGAAAAAAGTGTCTGAAAATATATTTTTCAGACACTTTTTATATGCTATAATTTTTCGTTAATATTATAACAAAGGAGAGCCTGTTAGTATTACTTTTTTTCATTATTAAAAGATATAAGAGAAAATTCAATTTTCATATCATTCTTAGTATCTTTATAATATAGTTCTGCTATATCTAATCCTATTTCATCTCTTGGCATCGGCTCTATTTGGGGCATATTATATAATGCTGTTGCCGGTATAAAATTATAGTATGAATTATACATTTCTTCAAATGAATTTCTATTGTTTATTTTTATAATATCCATAGAAGCTTCCTATTAGAACTACTATTGTTATTATAAATATTTGCCATTTTTTTACTTAACTTTTTTTCTTATATTATTATCCTTCATTATAAATACCTCTAGGATATTTATCTTACTACAGTAAACTAAATGTCTATTTTTTTATTATATCATATTTTTTTATACAAAACTAATCTTTCTTAATGGATATTAATTTATCCCAACTATTCTAAAGATTAATTCCCTCCTCTTATTACAAACAAAAAAAGAAGCAGCTAGTAAATAGCCGCTTCAGTTTTTCTTTATAATATTTTTATTTTCCAAATAATAATTTGAAGAATTTTTAGTTTTTTTGTCCATATCTTAATGTTGCCGCTCTGTACACTCTAACACAAGCAATAGCTACTATTAGTGTTGTAATTGCTAAAATACCGTAAGAGATCTCTACACTGTGTAGGTTAGCATTACCAAGTGCGTATCTAGTAAACATTACAAAATATGAAGTTAGTGGGAAGTAAGATAATATTGCTGCAATCTTAGTATTAGCACCTTGCCCCATTAGGTAGTAGTTAACAAAGAAGGTTGCCATAAATGCTAACATTGGTAACATCACAGCTCCGTTAACATCTTCCACTTTACTTACTAGTGATGCAAATGCCGCAAACATAAACATAAACATTACGAACCCTGTTAATGTAAATGCTAATCCAACTCCTAGAACTTTATAGTTTAAGTTACTAACTATTTCTCTTATACTATCGCTATATTTAGCTCCATTAATTTTAAGACCTAATAGTAATCCACCAACAATTAATCCCATTTGAATTAATACTGCCACAGATAATGCAAGTACTTTTCCTAAAATTAATGTTTTTGGCTTAACCGTTACTATTAGGAGCTCCATAGCTCTATTACTTTTCTCTTTAACAACATTTGTTGCTACAATACCACCAAATTGAACTACAGTCATATATATTATAAATGTTAATACGTAAATCATCGCAAAGTTAGCTATTTGTGACTTTAACATTAGAATCTCCTCCAACATTTATCGGAGTTGGTTTTGGTATACTTGCTTTAACTTGATTTACTTTTGCATAATCTAAGCTATTTTGTTTATATACTAATTTTTCAACATTTGCTCCAAAAGGCATCTCTAAACGCACTATCATTGTTACCCATAATGCTTTGTTTTGATAGATATTCATAACTATCCTTAGTTAAAACTATACCTTCTTCAAGTTTCCCATCTTTTATATCTTTTTCGATTTGTTCTTTGCTTTCATATTTTTTAGCTTCTTTTAAATCTGTCACTTCAACCGGAACATCTTTTACAACATATGCACTCTTGCTGAAGTTATCATTGCTGTTACCTTTGAAATAGCTACTATTCATAATACTAGGAATAAAAGTCGCTCCAAAGATTAGAACAAAGTATATCATCATTATAACTCTTGTTGATTTCTTCGCAAAAAATTGTTTAAATTCAAAATTAAATACTGTCATAAAGTTTTTCATAATTACTTACCTACCTGTTCTTTAAATATTTCTTCTAATGTTGGTTTATATAATTTAAACTCTTCTATATCAAAACTACTTCCAGCTAACTTGTTAAGTAACTCTCTTTTAGCACCTGGTTCTTTAAAGTCAAGTAGTACTCCTTCTGGTTTTAATGATAAGTCTATTCCCATCGGTAAACTTCTTAAGTTAGCATATAATTCTTGATTAGTTATATTACTCACGCTTAAAATCATTTTTCCATGACCTAGTTGTTTTTTCATATAATCAAGATTCCCGCTTAGTACTATTTCACCTTTTTCAAGAATATGTATATCTTCACAAAATGTTTCTACTACAGGCATTTGGTGAGAAGAAAACAGCACTAGCTTATCTCTTTTAATAAAGTTATTGATAATTTCTTTTAGTTTTGATACGTTAACTGGGTCAAGACCACTAAAAGGTTCGTCAAAAACAAGAATATCAGGATCATTCATAACACTTTGAATAATTTGGATTTTTTGAGCATTACCTTTAGATAATGTTTTAAGCGCTTGTTTATCATCTTTTAAGTCAAAATACTCTAACCATTTTTTTGCTTCTGTTTGTGCAGCTTTTTTCTTCATTCCTTTTAACATACCAAAATATGTTAGTTGGTCTACTAAACCCTATACCATCATACATTCCACGTTCTTCTGGTAAGTATCCTATTTTTACCTTTTTATGATCAAGCTTCTTACCATCTAGTAAGATTTGACCTTTATCAGGTTTGAAAATATCTAATAGTATACGAAAACTTGTTGTTTTTCCGCTTCCGTTTCGCCCTAAATAACCATTTGCTACTCCACTTTTCGCAGTGAAGTTAACACCTTTTAGTACCTTTTTAGCACCAAAACTTTTCTCTACATTTATAAACTCTAGAATCATATTTTTACCTCTTTCTCTTCATTCTACTTAATCACTATTTAATTTCAATTCTTTTTTTAACTTACAATACTTCGGTATAAATATTATTACTCCTCCTAGACAGTAGCCCAATATACCACCTATTAATCCAGATAGTAGTATACAAAAACATACGTTAATATCTAGCTCTGGACTATGCAAAACTAAGAATCGTACTTATTTGCGAAAAAAACAATACGACATATCATAATTATTATAATAAACTGAATTGTAAATCTTAACAATCTATATCTAGTAATTTCAAATTCCGTTTCAGTATCTGTAAATATTGGATACGAATTTGAATTTCCTTCAGCAAGCCTAAAAATATTATAAAACTTAAACTTGTGAAGTTTCCAACCACTAGCTTTGTAATACTCTTCTGTTTCGGGAGTGAAATTTTTATCATAGATAAACTTATATTGCTTATCATTGGTTTCAGATGTTTTTTTCATCCTAACTGCTACTAAATATTCTTTATCGTATTCGTATCCTTGTGCAGCAAGGCGATTCATTTTATCAGCTACTTTATCATAGCTGATCCATATATTTATATATTTATACATCTTTATCACCTCTACTTATTTTTCATTATACGATTTTTTATCAAGAGATAGATATTTAAAACAGAAACAAATAATAATTACTACCATTGTAAGCCCTGCACCAAACACCATACCTCCAATAAAATCAACAAACTCATTGTTCCTAATATATGTACTTGCAAAAGTAAATAATATACCTACTATTATAAATATTGCTGCTAATATTGAATTAAATTTTATTCTTTGTTTCCACATTTCTTTCTCACTAACAGCATCTGTATATAGCTCTACAGCATCAGCATCACCTCTTAGTATTTGCCAAAAGTAGCTATTTCTTACTACCTGCCAACCATTAGCCGCATAAAACTCTTCACGTTCTTTATCAAATTTTTTCTCATACAACAATCTATACTTACATTTTTTCTTTTCGCCTTTTTCCAGTAACATAAAAAATACGAGATATTTTTTAAAATACCAGCCCTCTTCACTGTATTTTTCTAATTTTTTCATACATCTATCATTCGATAAAGCAAATCCATTTATAAGCTTATATTTACCCATTTAAATCACCTCCCAAAAATCTTTTAGCTACATCAATCAATAATTGACGTTGTTGTAGATTCCTGTTTAATATCTCTTCTCCTTTCGGAGTAATATGATATTCTTTTTTTGAATTATCCACTTCTTTTTCTTCTATCCAACCTGCACCGACCATTTTTCCTAATGTCGTATACATTGTTGCTGGTCCGATAATGACACTATTATTTGTAATCTCTGCAACTTTCTGCATTATCATGTAACCATGTATCGGCTTTGTCAAAACAAGAAGTGTAAAGAATATACTATCCGTTAATTCGCCTGTTTCATACGGGCTTAATTTTGCCATTTTATCACCTCATTTATAGAGATATTCTTTATCTATATCCATCATCGATATATCTATCTTTGATATAATTGTATATCAATCATTGATATATGTCAAGAGAAATTTTGTTATTTATTTACATTTTTCTCCTCTAGCTTTTAATATTAAAATATGATAAACTATGTTAAAGCCTATAAATAAGGAGATATACATAATGAAAATTGCGAAAAAATATTTTTTAATTGCTTTTACATTTGTACTTGCTGTTACTTTGACAGCTTGTAATTTAAAGAGCACTTCAAATCCAGAAACTATACTTAATAAAACTATTGAGAACACTAAAAAAATCAAAAGTGGAGAGAGTTCTAAGACTTCTATAGCTGAAATGGTTACTGATAACTCTACTCCAAAATCAGAGACTAAAATAGTAACTACATTTACTACTGATCCTGCAGTTTACAAAATTTCAGGGACTGTTTCTTCTGATAATGTTGGTGATAACAATTATAAAGAAGACATTTATTTAAAAGATGATACTGCTTATGTTAAAAAAAGCACATCTTCTGATTGGACAAAAAGTTCAAATCCAACAGTTACTTCTCAATATGATTATATAAAAGATAATATTTTCCCTCAAAAAGTATTAGAAGCGTACAAAAACAATGCTAAAGACTTTAAAGTAACTGAAGAAAATGGAAACTATGTTCTTACTTATTCAGGAACAGATAATAGTAAATTTAAAGAAATTATTACAGCAGTATTAAATTCAACAAGAAACGATGATGAACAAGAAGATCTTTATAAAGATATAGATCCAAAAGAGTTACAAATTAAATATGTTGTAACTAAAAGACTTCACTCCAGTACGTAGTGAAACAAAATTCTCTTTCAGCGCTAATAATCTTACTTTTCATCGGAACAATAAACACTGATTATAGTAAAATCAACTCTATAAATGAAGTAAGTCTTCCAGATGAAACTAAAAACGCTGTAGAAGTAACTGGTTAATACATATTAATATATCCCATAACATCTATACCTTAAGTATAACTAGGTATAGATGTTATTTTTAACCCTCTTTGCAACTAAAAAGAACATCAAATTAATTTACATAATTCTTTTCATTTAGTATAATATGATAGAATGCTTCAAAATATGGAGGTTTTTATAATTTATAATTACAGCGCCCGAACTAAGTTCTAACGGTTAAATTGAGCTTAGTTGACGAGGAAAAAAGTTATCGAAAATTCGGCGGATGCTTTTTCGGAATTAAAGAGTTTCGTTAAATAATGTACAACAGAATACAAGAAATTAGCTATTTTACTTCTTTAATAAATTAGTACTTTCTAATTTTCTTTATGAAATTTTCTTTTCATAAAACAACTAGTTACGAAGTGAAATTTAGTGTTAATTTTTTAAGTTTATTCTTCAAAATCATTATTATCTCTTTATATAATACCTATCTTTTAATTAGAATAGCGGTAAACAATGGAGTTTTAAGCTACTATTAAGTATTTTTGGTATTATAAATTTGAATTATTAATTAAATAAAATATAAAAAGCGAGGAAATTAAATATGTGTGGAATTGTAGGATTTGTTGGAGAAGCAAATGGAGTGAAGTTTTTAATCGATGGGCTTAGCAGCCTTGAGTATCGTGGATATGACTCAGCTGGTATTGCTGGTGTTGTAGATGGAGAGGCTAGCGTTACTAAAGCTGTTGGTCGTATCAAAAACTTAGAAGCTTTAATCCCTGAGGATTTACACCTTGAATTAGGTATTGGTCACACTCGTTGGGCTACTCATGGTGGGGTTAACGTGACTAACTCTCACCCTCACCAAAGTTTCAATAAACGTTTTGTTTTAGTTCACAACGGAGTTATCGAAAACTTTCAAGAACTTAAAGATAGATTTTTCAAAGATGTAGAACTTGTTTCTGAAACTGATACTGAAGTTATCGTTCAATTAGTTCAAGTGTACAGCGATCGTGGAATGAGCACTAAAGATGCATTCAAAAAAGCTGTTTCTAAATTACAAGGTTCATATGCACTTTGTTTAATCGACACTGAAGATCAAGATACTTTATATGTAGCGAAAAACAAAGAGCCCATTATTAATTGGTCTTGGAGAAGGAAACAAAAACTACGTAGGTAGTGATGCTCTTGCTATGATTAAGTACACTAACAACTTCTTAGAAATCAACGATGGTGAAATCGTAATCGTTAAAAAGATAGCGTAACTATCGAAGATAAAGAAGGAAATGTAGTTGAACGCGAAAGCTTCTCAACTAACTTAAATGCTGGTGAAATCGATAAAGGTATTCACGAGCACTATATGATTAAAGAAATTAATGAACAAGTAGGAGCTATGCGTAACATCATTTCTCACTACTTCAACGGACATGACATTAACATCGATAGCGATATCGTTAACCACGTAAAAGATGCTGATAGATTATACATTATTGGTTGTGGAACTAGTTATAATGCTGGTTTAGTAGGAAGAAACTACTTCGAAAAATGGGCTGGTATCCCAACGGAAGTACACCTTGCATCAGAGTTTGCATACAATGTACCTCTATTATCTAAAAAACCAATGTTTATCTTCCTTTCTCAATCTGGAGAAACAGCTGACTTACGTGCAGTATTAACTAAATTACGCGGTGTAAACAGCGATTATAAATTCTTAGTATTAACTAACGTAGATGCTTCTACTCTATCTCGTGAATGTGATTACACATTATTATTACACGCAGGTGTAGAAATCGCCGTTGCTTCTACTAAAGCTTATACTTCACAAATTGCTATTTTAAGTATTTTAGCTTATGAAGTAGCTCTTAAACTTAATAGAAAACCTAAATTTGATATCGAGCAAGAATTATCAGTAATTACTTCTGCAATCGAATCAATCTTAGATGATACTAAGACAATTAAAAACTTAGCTAAAAACTTATTCACTGAACGTAATGCATTCTATATCGGTCGTGGAATTGACTACTATAGTGCATGTGAAGCTGCTTTAAAACTTAAAGAAGTTTCTTATATCCAAACTGAAGGATTTGCTGGTGGAGAGTTAAAACACGGAACTATCGCCCTAATCGAAGAAAAAACTCCAGTAGTTGCTCTTATCACAAATACAAAACTAGACTTAAACACTCGTAGTAATGTAAGTGAGGTAGCAAGCCGTAGAGCTAACACACTAGTTATCACTCTTGAAAAACTAGCTCGTAAAGGTGACTATGCTATTCCAAACGTAAACGAAGATCTTGCTCCAATCGCAAGTATCGTAGTTACTCAACTATTCGCATACTACGCAGCTTACACTCGTGGATTAGATGTTGATAAACCACGTAACTTAGCTAAATCAGTAACAGTAGAATAATAAATAGATATTAAAATAAAGGTCAACCAAATATTTGGTTGACCTTTTATTTATTGTTTCTTATTTAATATATCAAGGTTTATCGCATCAACATAGTAGTTCTTTACTTCACCACTATCGTTGTTGCTAATTACTATATTCCAAGTAGGAATAAGCACCTGATTTTCTGTTTGTGAAATATATGTATAATATCCTAGATTAGCTTTTACTTTGCTGTTTTTAGGAATTAAATCTTCATGATATAACCTATTTACAGCTTGTGACTGTGTTACTAGTGTTTCATTTTTATCTTTTCTTATATTTGTTACTAGTGTTTGTTCAAAGGATTTCACATCCCCGTTATCATCAACATGGAATACTATTCTAGCATTGTTGTTACTAAAGATTCTTAGACCATCTACTTGCTGATCATAAATAATCTCTTTTTTATTGCTGTCATAGCTAGAAAAGATATAATTTGCACTTGGTTTAAATCTTTCAAGTAAAAACGTATCTAAATCTACTTTATAATTTTTTTTATTAACATTTGTCAAACTAGCTTCACTTGTGACTTTTAATATTGCAGTCTTATCTGATTTAGTTAAATCGTAGTTTAGTCCTGCTACATCTTGTTTTATGTCTTTTAAGTCTGAGATCGTCACATTTCACGTAACCTAAATTATCTTTTTTAGTATAGTTTTCCTCTACAGTGATATTGTCATTAGCCATAGATTTTTCAATAATTTCTTTTTCCTGAACAATATCAGCACTATTTTTCTCAACTGTATAGATAAAGAAACTAAGTAGAATAATATTCAAAACTATAAACACATATATAAACATAGTTTTTATTTTACCCCAGTTCATAGTCTTTCTCCTTTATCTATCGCTTCTTTTAAACTTTTAAAACTTACATAGCGATCATTATATTTTATATACCACGCAGGAATATAACTACAAGTATTTTTAGATTTATTATATGATTTTTCATATCCTAAAACTATATCATCAACAGACTGTAGTTCTACATGTTTATATAAATAATTTATAATATACTCTATTCTTTCTATATCATATGTTCCTAAAGCTTTAGATGATAAATATGCCTTAGATATTCTTCTTGGCGAAGTTAGACGATAAATACCATTTGTATTGTCCTCAACGGTAATTTCCGCAGAACCATCTTTACTAAATACTATCGAGTCTTTATACGTTTGTTGAAGTATTGTTATACCTTCTAAGGCTGTTGTTACTTGGTAACTGATATCCTCATTATAACCTAACTCTAAGAAGTTAATCGCATTAGTTACCGCTGTAGTTGCATCAACCTCTTTACCATCTTCGCTTGATGGGATTTGTATAGATTATTCTGTTACCTTGTGGTTTTAGTATTCCATAACCATCAGTCATTTCATTATTACTACTAACTCGAATATTATCTTTCTTGTCAAAGATACCTCTAGCTAGTTTATTCATATTAACATCTTCTATACTATATTCATCAATCGTAAGATTATCTGTCTTTTCTTTTACGTAGATGAACTTATTGTTTAAACTATATTTTCCATATTCATGCTTATTCTCATTAAATATAGCATTAACAGTATCGTATACTTTTTCTTTTACTGTTATTTGTAAGTAGTTTTTATCATCTTTTTATATAAATAAATAGTATCGTTTTCTTTCAATAATACTATTGTCCGACTCTACAGTAACATTAGGTTCTCCTCTAAGGAAAAGTAATGATTTAACTAAAGATGACTCTAGGTAACAGAGTAATTTGTTAATTTTCTTTGTTGTTATTGTGAATAACTCTTCCAGCTCCAACACTTTTACTCTGGCTTCTGTACTCTCACTTTTAGCTAGAACAGATAGAATTTCTTTTAATTTCCCTCTATCCTTTACTGCATTTACCGTTGCTACTTTTGTAATAGAACCTTTAACAGGCGGTTCTTCTCTAGCTCCAGCATCTGTTTTTGCGATTGAATCTGGTGTTAGGAAGTTAAGCAATGCTGAATTATTCTTACCTTCCGTAGCTTTCTGCCCACTTTTTCTAGTAAATATTTCGTAATCAGGTTGATATGTTGTTATTAAATAAGATAAAGCTATACTGCTAATTACAAGGAAAACTAATAGTATTGTCTTCATAGTTTCCTTCTTATTATGTCTCATACAAGCCCTTCTATAACCCTCATCATCCATGTTTTCACATGGTAAAGTTACAAAAATAATACTACCATAGCCTTCTCTACTTTGCGCCCATATTCTTCCTCTATGTGCTTCTACGATATTTTTAGCTAGTGCTAATCCTAATCCTGTACCACCCATAGTTCTTTGACGACTTTTGTCTACACGATAAAATCTTTTGAATATTTTATCTATATGAACAAGCAGTATTCCCACCCCTTCGTCTTTTATAGAGATACTTACGATTATGATTATAATTTTGTGTCTTACCCTAACTGTTATGTTTTTACCGTTTGGAGAGTATTTTATCGCATTGTTCATAATATTATCAAACACTTGCGTTAATTTATCTTGGTCTCCTTCTACAAATATAGGTGTTTGGTATATATTTAATAAAGTTTTTCTCTGGATGAGTAAGCTCAAATCTATCAGAAATTTGCTCTATTAGTTTGTTTATATCAATAAACTCCTTATCATAGTGCTCCTCTTTAATATCCATCTTACCTAACTGCATAAGTTCATTAACCATTCTTATCATACGCGTAGTTTCTTTATGAATTGTATCTATAAATTGTGGAGCTAATTCTTTATCATTAATAACACCTTCTTCTAACGCTTCTATGTAACTATTCATAGTTGTTAGAGGTGTTCTTAATTCGTGAGATACAGTAGAGACGAACTCTCTTCTCTCACGCTCTTGTCTTTCTTGATCAGTCACATCATATAATACAATGATGTATCCTTCTAATTCTGTTGATACTTGTGATAAATCTTCATTTTCTTCTTTTAATATTTTAGAAAATTCCGCCCTAAGTAGTAGACCCTCATCATCTTCAGAAACATTAACTAATAAGCTATCTTCTGCTTCTATTATCTCACCGATACTTTCATATTCTGAAATATTTAGTAATTTCAGCGCATCTTTCCCGATAAGAATTTCATTTTCTGGTGCATCTATCATATCTCCAGCACTAGTATTTATTAGGATGACTTTACCATTGGTATCAGTCGTAATAATACCGTCCATCATACTTTCGATAATAGTCGCAAGTTTCCTACGTTCTGTTTCTGTTACGTCTTGTTCTTCCTTAATCCTCTTCGAAATTTGGTTAAAGACCTTGGCCAAATCCCCAATTTCATCATTCGTATTTATTCCAACAACTGTTCCGTAGTTCCCTGATGCCATGGTTTTTACCTGAGCACTCATCTTTTCTATAGAACTAGTTACTGTTTTAGAAGCAACAAAACCAATTATTGTCGTTATTAAGATTGATAAAATTGTTCCAACGGTGAATATTTTCGTAATACCTACTAAATCTTGATATACACTTTCTATATCCGCCATTAAAGAAACAACTCCGACCACTTCATTATCTTTTTTTATCGGACTCACATAAAGCCAAACCCTTCTATTTGTATCTGGATTAGTTTGAATTTTCTTCGCACTCTCTCCAGTTTTTAAGACCTGGCTAACTTGTGGGTCAAATGATCTTTTAGATAGATAATCATCATTACCATTTTTAGACGATGACGCAACTATTTTTGAATCTTTGTCAATAACACTTACTAAAAGTAATTTTTGAATATTAAATTCACTTACTAACTTAGTTATACTACTCTTTAGTATCTGTTGACTTGGTATCATTGTTATCGCTTTCTGTGAGTGAGTTAGACTTATCTTTATCTAATTCCTCTCTAATATGATAATTTAATATCTTCTCTTGTTCCATAATATTTTGTTCGAAAGTATTTATATTGGTAGTTCTAAGTTGCGTTGTAAAGAATAATCCAATTAACTGTAATGAAATAATATTTACCAATACATAAACTATTACGAACTTCACCCTAATAGATGAAAAATATCTTTTTTTAAATTTTTTTCCAAAGAAGCTCATTACTCTTCACCTATAAAGTATCCTACTCCACGTCTTGTCATTATGTATTCTGGTTGTGATGAGTCTGTTTCAACTTTCTCACGAAGACGTCTAACTGTAACATCAACCGTTCTTACGTCACCAAAATAATCGTAACCCCAAACTGTTTGAAGAAGATTTTCTCGAGTTAATACTTGGCCACGGTGTTGAGCTAAATAATAAAATAGATCAAACTCTCTACGTGTCAAATCAACCTCTTCTCCATTCTTTTTAATAATATATGCTTCAGGATAAATTACTATGTCTTTGATTACAACTTCGCTAGTATTTTTTTCCTCTACTACTTCCGTTTGTTTAGCGACACGACGTAAGTTTACTTTCACACGAGCCATAAGCTCTCTTGTTGAAAATGGTTTTGTTACATAGTCATCTGCCCCAAATTCAAGACCTAGAACTTTATCTATTTCACTATTTTTTGCTGTTAACATAATAATAGGAATATTTTTTTGAGCACGTACTTCTCGACAAACCTCCATACCATCTTTTTTCGGTAACATAAGGTCTAACAAAATTAGGTCAGGATCTTCACTAAACGCTAATTCTACTGCTTTTTCTCCATCATGAGCTACTATTACATCATAGCCTTCTTTCCTTAAATTAAAGTCTAAAATTTTTGCAATTGGGTCCTCGTCATCTACGACTAAAATTTTATATTCTGCCATTACAACTCCTCCTTACTCTTATATTGATTTTTTTCAAAATAATAAAATAAATTATATTACTTATTTCAATATATAGTTTTCATATCTATAACCGATAACATCTGTATTTATCACATTGTATCCTGTTACAAAGAACTGTTTATATTATAACACTTTTTTTACATTTTTTTCAGTAATTATCATTTTTAAATAATCAATTTCTTGTTTACATAATGTAAAACATCTATATTTCTTCTGAAAAAAATAAGTATCTAGTAATTAATAAATTACAAATCTTCTTTCTACTATATAAAATATAAAAAAAACTAGAGTTGTTTTTACTCTAGCTTTTTCTTGTCTTTGTTGTTCTATTTTTTCTAATATTGCTGCAATAAATCTTTGGAAGTCTATTTTATAAGGGTTTTTATTTAGTGTGCCCATTATCGTATCACTCATCAATGTCGATCCTAATTGGTCTTCTAAAGAACTTAATCTATCTTTTGAGAAACCTTTTAATAGTTAATTTCTTCCAATGAGAAGTCTTTATACTCATTTGTTAAATTATCATGTTCAGTGTCTTTCTCTACTAAAACTGCATTTAACGTTTCTTGATGTATATTTAGGAAAACTTTCATACCATGCATTCCCGCATCACTTATAATATATTCTTCACCTACATAATTTCCGATATCAAGCAGTTCTGCTATACGCGTAAAAATATCTCTATCAGAAATAATTCTTTTTATAACACCTGTAAACTCAGCTTGTTTTTTTTTAATTTTATTGGCATTTCTCTTATATCTTGCTTTTCTTTCCTTATATAGCTCTGGATCTACACTTTCATCCATAAATATATCAACGCCTCCTGTCAGATAAAGTGGCGCCCCATTATAAACTACAGTATGTTGAACATTGTATTCTAAAGCAACACGCATAGCAAATATTACCACCTAGAGAATGCCCTGTTAGAATAATATTGTCCCCGTATTTTTTTACCATTCTCTTATAAAACTTAAAACAAGAGCTATAGTGTCTGCCTTGACCTAAACATACGTCTAACACATCTGTTTTCATATCTTTTTCCCTATCGAAGTAAAAATTAGTTCCTGTGTACGCTCAAAATATAGTTATCTTGTTCATTATTTTTGAAAAAACTACCACTACTTCCAGTTTCATCATCATAAAATGATGTAATATATTCTAATTCTTTAGGAAAGTTCCCCATTGTTTTTTCTAACTCTATATAGTTGTAAATTGCTTTTTTAGGAGTTTTTATCTTAGTAAATGACTCTATTCTATATACAATATATGAACAATGACTTGTCACTTCTAAGTTCTTATCTATTTTTTTCACTACGTTCTTTTTTTCTTTAGCCACGTTCTATCCTCCTATTATTATATCAACTTTATAATACTATATTTACTTAATCTACACAAGTTTTTAATAAAAAAATTTTTACATTAATTTTTTTAGTAAATAGTACTGTATAAATCGTACTTTTTTTCTGATATAATTTGGTTATATGCAGTTGGAGGTAAATAATGAAAATTCTACTAGCTTACTCAAGTAAAACAAAAAACACTAAAAAAGTAGCCGAAGCTATTTATGATGAAATAAAAAATCTTGCAGATGTTAAATTAATAGATATAAAAAAACAAAGAAAACCATTAGGGGAAGAATTTGATTTGTATATACTAGGAGCTTGGACAGATAAAACAAACGCTAATAAAAACATGCAGAAATTTATTGATGATCAAAACATCCACAATAAAGATGTCGCTATCTTTCTTACTTGCGGAGTTCCCCGTGAACACTATCATGCAGAAGATTCAATAAATAATTATATTCAATTTATGGAAGAAAGAAACAACAATATCCTGAAAACTTTTGTTTGTCAAGGTAAGGTAGACCCTAAAGTACTAATAGTCTTTAAAATTTTAACTTGGAGAGATCCTAACTTTATTCATAAGTTAACTCCAGATCTAATGGATATGGTGAAAGAATCAAAAACTCATCCTGATGAAAGAGACTTTAGAGATGCCCAAGAATGTTTCAAAGCTCTAATTGAAAAAATAAACAATCCTTAAATATTTTTGAGGATTGTTTTTTATATCTTAATTTATTATATACTAAAAAAAACACCTTGAAATTAAATTCAAGGTGCTTTTATTATCTTCTATAATTAATTATTTAACACGGATGTAAACTGGTCCGCTACCTACGTTAGCAGTGTTAACAACTGTTTGGTTACCTAACCATCCACCGTGAACTGCTTGTCCGTTACCAGCGTATACTGCGATATGAGCTAATCCTGTTCCACCATTTGCATAGTAGACTAAGTCTCCTGCTTGTGCTTGAGAAGCTGAAACTTGAGTTCCTAACTTCATGTATCCTGCTGGCCAATCGTGATAGTTGATTCCTACAGATTTAAGAGCATTTGTTACAAGCATTGTACAGTCTTGGTATCTACCAACTTGAGCTAAAGCTGCTTGGTAGATTGCAGCATTTTTACTTCCTGAAGGAGTTGTTGTTGCTGCTGGTTTTGTTTGAGCCGCTGGAGCTGGTGTAGCAGCTTTTGTTTGAGCTGCTGGAGCTGGTGTTTGAGCTGCTGGTTTTGTTTGAGCTTCTGGAGCTGGTGTAGCAGCTTTTTGTTTGAGCTGCTGGAGCTGGTGTTTGAGCTGCTGGTTTTGTTTCAGCTTTTGGAGCCGGTGTAGCTGCTTTTGTTTGAGCTGCTGGAGCTGGCGTTTGAGCCGCTGCTTTTGTTTCAGCTTTTGGAGCTGGTGTAGCAGCTTTTGTTTGAGCTGCTGGAGCTGCTTTTGTTTGAGCTGCTGGAGCTGGCGTTTGAGCCGCTGCTTTTGTTTCAGCTTTTTGGAGCAGCTGTTGTACTGCTTTTTGTTTGAGCTGCTGGAGCTGCTGCTTTTGTTTGAGCCGCTGGAGCTGCTGCTTTTGTTTGAGCCGCTGGAGCTGCTGCTTTTTGTTTGAGCTGCTGGAGCTGCTACTTTTGTTTGAGCTGCTGGAGCTGCTGCTTTTGTTTGAGCTGCTGAGCTGCTCTTGTTTGAGCTGCTGGAGCTGCTACTTTTGTTTGAGCCGCTGGAGCTGCTACTTTTGTTTGAGCCGCTGGAGCTGCTACTTTTGTTTGAGCTGCTGGAGCCGCTACTCTTGTTTGAGCTACTGGTGCTGCTTGTACTCTAGCAACTGGCGCTGCTTGTACAGGTGCAGCTTGTACTGGAGCTGCTTGCGCTACAGCTGGAGTTGCTTTAGGCGCTGCATTTCCATCAACTTTAATTACTTGCCCAACATATACTAAATGTGGGTTTGAAAGGTTGTTAATTTCAACTAGGTTATCTACTGAAGTACCAAATTTATCTGCTACTGTTCCTAAAGTATCACCTAATGCGATTGTGTAGTAACCATCATTTTTAACTTGAGCTAATTTTTCTACTGAACTAGATGAACTAGAAGAGTAGTTTAATTTATCTCCAGGGTAGATTAAATGACTTGATAAATTGTTATCTTGCATAAGTGCATCAACAGTTGTCCCGTTGTTTACAGCGATATCCCAAAGAGTATCACCTGATTTGATTGTATAAGTATCAGCATCAGCGATTTGAGATCCACCTACTGCTACTGTTCCTACAAATGCCGTTGTTGCTACTATTTTATGTAATTTACTCATATAAATAAGTCTCCTTTTTTTAAATCGAATTTTTTTGAGTCTTGCGACTCTCTCAATAAATTTTTCTATTTTTTTCCATTTTTCTAATTTTTCTTAATTTTTTTATTAATACTTGTAAGACGTCTTTAACCTCGTTTAAAATGTGTTTTAAACTTCGTTTTAATTTTCGACGTAATATCATTATATGATGTAACAGATGGGTTTTCAATAGTTGTAACAGTTTTTGTAACAATAGTGATAACTTGCTGTTACATAAGTCTACTTTTCGTAATTTATCAGTAATTTAAAAAGGGCTGTTTTGCAGATTTATTGACATATTTTCTGTAGTATTTCTTAATGTATTTTTACTATATAAAAATGACAAATTCCACCTTAAACAACAGTAAATCACCTGATTTTTGGTGTTTTTTATTGTAATAAACACGTAAAACACCCTCCCTTTTTAATGTATTAACTTAATTATTACATAAGACGTTATGTTACAAAATGATTCATTAACATTTGCCATACTTATTACAATACCTTTTTATCTTTTCTTCGATGCGCTAAGTGTCCTATATATAACTATGGAAAAACTATAATTATAATATTTACCAATCTTTCATTAACCTTTTCTAAATTTATTACATTATTTCCAAAACACTTTCTTTGCTAAAATGTGTATTTTGTTATATATTATCTTTGTAAATCACTTGTAGCGTCCTTTTCTTAAAAAATTGATTATACAAGTATTTGACAATGTTTAAAATTATAAAAATTAAATAAAAACGGGAGGTAATATGACAGACATAAACAGTGCCGCTTCTCTTACAAAAATGGGACTCTTATTTTTAGAAGGCTTGTTATCATTCCTTTCTCCTTGTGTAATACCAATATTACCAATTTATATCGGTATTCTTGCAGGGGGAAAAAAGAGGAAAATGCTAACGGAGAATTAGTATTTAACAAAAAGAACACTATAACAAATACTCTATCTTTTGTACTAGGTATTTGTGCTACATTCTTTATTTTAGCATTTGCAACAAGTTTTATCAGTGTCTTCTTAAACGAAAACATAAAAACATTACAGATTATAAGTGGTGTACTTATCGTATTTATGGGGCTTCTTCAATTAGGAGTTTTCAAAATTGGTTTCTTAAAACAAGAGTTCTCTGCAAAAAATAAAGTAAAACGAAAAGGTAATAAAACTACACCGTTTCTTGCGTTTCTTATGGGGTTCACTTTTAGTTTTTCTTGGACACCTTGTATCGGCCCTATTTTAGCTAGTGTTTTCTTATACGCTTCTAGCCATACAGGTATTATGAGTATTCTTTTAGTTTTAGTATATTGTTTAGGATTTATTCTGCCATTTATTTTAGTAGCTTTCTTCGCTTCTACACTACTTGCAGTATTCAAACGCAATACTAATATTCTAAAATATACACAGATTATTTCTGGAATAATACTTATAATTATCGGTGTTCTAATTTTAAGTGGTTCATTCACTACGATTGCAAGATACTTTAGTTAATAAAAATTATTCACACTAACCTTGGAGGTATAATTAATGAAAAAACTATCAATACTTACTGCCACTCTTTTAAGTGGTGCATTAGTCTTAACAGCATGTTCAAAGACTCAATCGAATTCTAGCGAACAAAACAACTCTAGTTCTTCAAATTCTAGCTCTTCAAATTCTACTGAAGAGAAAAAAACTAGACAAGCCTTTGACTTCAGCGCTATGGATAAAGACGGTAACACAGTTAAACTTAGCGACTACAAAGGTAAAAAAGTTTATATCAACGTATGGGCATCTTGGTGCGGTCCTTGCATTAGAGAAATGCCTGAATTAGAAAAAGCTTATCAAAAACTAAAAGATAAGGAGGATGTTGTTTTCTTATCAATAACATCTCCTAGCGATGACGTATTCAAAAATCAAAGTCCTCAAGATAAGGATAAAGCTACTATTCTTGCTAAAGCACAAGAACTTGGAGTTACATACCCTGTTCTATTTGATGTGAACGACAGATTCTTAGTAAACTACACTATCCGTTCATTCCCAACACATATTTTTATCAACTCTGATGGAACTATCTCAAACCAAATCTCTGGTGCTTTAACAGAGAGTGCTCTTGAAGAAGAGATTAGTAAAATTAAATAATACAAACAAAAAAGAGTTACAAAAAAATGTAACTCTTTTTTATATTACCGAAAACTTATACTTATAATTAATCATCTAAATGATCTGATGGCGCTACTGTGATAGGTTCAATATAACTGTTATTAAACTCTGTATCTGCTTGTCCATTCGTAGACTTAAGTTTTCCGTCTATTCCATTAGCTGAAACAATCTTCGTTATTTTTGCGACCAGCTTATCATCAGATTTAGTTACTGTAACAGTTACTGTTGATACCATTTTATCGTATTCTGTATTTTCTTCAGTCCCTTTTACTTCACTTATAGTATACGTATGTGTCCCTACTTCATTATCTTTAAACTTAATTGATTGGAATAAGATATTTCCTTTTTCATCGTTAGTTGCAGTTTGAACTACTTTGCCACTACTATCACGCATTTCAAACTTGAATTGACCTGCTTTTAGTGTTCCACCATGGTAAGCTTTTGTGAAGTTAAACTGTATTTCAGCGGGTTTAACTGTCTGTTCTTCTTTATTTGTTTTAGGATTATCTGATTTTGGTTTTTCTTCTTTTTTGTTGTCAGGTTTTTCTGTTTTTGGCTGCTCTTCTTTTTTATTATTAGGTTTTTCTGTTTTTGGCTGCTCTTCTTTTTTATTATCGGGTTTTTTTGTTTTTGGTTTTTCTTCTTTCTGATTATCAGCAGGCGTCTCATCTGATGGAGTATTAAATACACATGCATCTTCTAATTTTATTACACCTACAAAATGATAACCGTCTATCTCAGGTGTTTTTAACTCTTGATCGCTCGCTATAAAAGTAGTTTCTTTTATTTCAGTTCCTGAATATGCGCCTATATCTTGCATTGCATAAACTAGTGATCCCCCTCCGATTAAAGCGATAACTAGAAATTTACGTCCTTTTTTATTTTTAATTAGGAAAAATGCTAAACCTGCTAATATACCAGCACCCACTAGGTGTCCCCACCCAATAACATCTCCTGTTTTAGGTAAGATTTTTTGAATTTTTTCTTTAGTACTGTTAGTAGTTCCTACCGAATTTTTTTCATAGACTAACTTATAAACTGTACATCCATCTACTTTTTCATTCTCACCTAGTGTTTTAATTTCTTTTACTTCATCACTATTCAACGATGCTTTATCTACAAACGCAATATTATCTCCACCAGTTCTAGAAGGTTTTAGCCCTTTCCACTGCGCGCTGTTTAGCTTAGCTTCAATATTTTTTTGAGATGTATCATTTGCTAACGCTTGTTGACTAGTAAATAAACCACTTGCCATTAACACTGCTAAAAATAACTTTTTCTTATTAATTTTCATAGTTACATCCTTTCTTGGTTTTTTATTTTTAATCAAATATACTTACTTTTATTGGAAAATACATCTACATGTCATTTTTATGTAGACTATTTTCAACCTCATCTACTACCCTAGCCATAAATGGCGTTTCATTACAATGTAATAAATACAGCAATATAATCTAATGAACGCTCTCGCTATTCTTTTATTTATACCACCAACTCTCTAGTCATTATCAATATTTATACCTAAATTATTATACTATATTAATCCTGATAATGAATGAAGTCTTCCACCTTCATCATAAATCACTCACTTAAAATATAAATAAAATAGATTTAACGTCTCTAATACATTCAATAAATTCTTCAACTCTAAAATCACCCTAAATTAACCTTACCTTGAACATGTATATATATCTATTTAAAAATCGAAAAAAAAAAGTAAAGTTACAAATTAGTAACTCTACTCTTCTTTTGTTGTTTAACTTTATTTTGCTTCTTTTACATATTCTTGATCTTTTGTATAGATAGTTAGACCAGTGATATTTTTTGTAGATTTGAAGAAGAAACTACAGATATAACCGAATACTAATGCACTTAAGAATGAGAATCCTGAGAAGATGAATGGACTTTGTTTAGCATAAGTTGTGTAATCTTGGATATACCAACATACAACACCTGCTACTAATAATCCTAATAATGCTCCAGCTCCATTTGCACGTTTAGTGAAGATACCAAGTGCGAATGTACCAGCTAAAGGCACTCCTAGAAGTCCGATATATTTAAGGAATAAATCCCAAGTTTCTTTTTGGTTAGTATTTACGAAGTATAATGCTGCGATTGTTCCTAATACCCCTGCTACAATGATGATAACACGAGCTAATAGAACGTCTTGTTTAGCATCTTTACTTAATCCAAAGAAACGTTGTTTAATATCAACTGTGATACAAGCTGAAATTGAGTTTAAGCTTGATGCGATAGTTGATTGAGCCGCTGCTAAGATGGCTGCGATAACTAATCCAGCAACCCCTGCAGGTAGCGCTGTTAAGATGAAGTAAGGTACTAAAGCTGTTGTATTAGCCGCTTTCCCTACTACTTCAGCGTTCATGAAGTCTGGTAATTTTGTTACAGCGTGGCTACCTTTGTAGAAGCTGTATAAAACTGTTCCCATTCCGTAGAAAATTGGAATAGAGATGAATGCTAATAATCCATTTGTCCAAAGTGATTTATTAGTTTCTTTAACTGATTCAGTAGTACTATAACGTTGAACTACGTCTTGAGACGCTGTATATTGTTGTAAACTGTTAAATACTGATCCAATGAAGATGATCGGAATAGTAGATGCAGTTAATGACCAGTTTAAATTTCTCAGCTGATGTTACGATTTTTACCATTTGCTAAAGCATCTTGAGTAATGTTACCAAATCCACCTACGTGATAAGCTCCTAAGATGATTACTAAAATAGCTCCTCCAAGTAAGATAATCCCTTGGATAACATCTGTCCAGATAACCCCTTCTACCCCTCCTAAGAATGAGTAAACTACACAAAGTAATCCGATAACCGCACACACTAAGAATGGGTTAAGTGTCGATACTGATGTAATCGCAACTGTTGGTAAGTAAATAACGATAGCTACACGTCCAATATGGAATAGTGAGAATAACACACTTCCTACTACACGTACACTAGGATTAAAACGTTCTTCTAAATATTCATATGCTGTCGTTACATTTAGTTTCTAAAGAATGGAACATAGTAATAAATTAATATCGGAATAATCGCGATAATTGAAAAGTTCCCTGCTGCATATGTCCAGTCTCCATTGAATGCTTTTTCCGGTGTAGCCATAAATGTAATGGCTGATAATGTTGTTGCATAAATCGAGAATCCTACTGCCCAAGATGGAATGTTCCCTCCGGCTTTGAAGAATTCGTCCGTGCTTTCTCCAGCTTTTTTAGTAAAGTAAACCCCTACTCCTAACATAGCTAGTAGATAAATTACTAAAACTATACTATTTAACGTACCAAATCCTATTTTGTCCATGGTACTCCCCTCCTACTTATTAATTTTTTATAATGTGGCTTTTAGTCGAATCGACTATTTTTCCTTCACTTTCCTTATTTGTATTAAAGATTATAATCTTTAACTAATTTTTCTACTTCTGGTAATTTTTCAGGATCAAAAACTTTCATAGGTTTTTTACAATATCCTGCATCTATACCTTTTACTTTTAAGATTTCTTTTAATGTTTGGTATAAACCAAGTTCTAATACTTTTTCAATTACATCATTTGCTTTGTGTTGAAGTTCGTAAGCTTCTTCTACTTTACCTTCTTTAGCAAGTTCAAAGATTTTTTTGCTTGTTTTACCATTAACGTTATATGTAGAACCGATAGCTCCATCTACACCAGATATAGCAGCTTGAACTAACATTTCATCAAATCCAGACCAAATTAATTTGTCTGGGAATCTTCTTCTGAATCTTTCTAATTGATAGAAGTCTGCTGCAGTGTATTTAACACCGATAACTTTTTCATTATCTAGTAATTCAGCGAATTGATCTAAACTAATTTTAACTCCTGTTAAGAATGGAATGTAGTAAAGAATCATGCTATTATCAGTTGCATTGATAATTGTTTCATAGTAATCTTTGATTTCTTTAAATGATAAAGGATAGTAGAATGGTGTAACTGCAGATAATGAATCATATCCTAATTCAGTTGCGTATCTTGCTAATTCTACCGCTTCATTTAAGTCTAAAGAACCAACTTGTGCAATAAGTTTTGCTCTATCGCCAACTACTTCTTTAACAAATTTGAAAATTTGTTTTTTTTGTGCTGTGTTTAGTAGGAAGTTTTCCCCACTACTTCCGTTAACGTATAAACCGTCAACTCCACAAACATTAAGATTGTGTTCAATTACTTGGCGTAACCCCTCTTCTTTTACTTCACCTTTTTCATCAAAAGGAATAAGTAATGCTGAATAAATACCTTTTAAATCTTTCATTTTTTTGTCCTCCGTTATTTGAAATAATTTAACACATTAAATTTTAATACACTTTCATTTTAAAACGTTTTCTTTATTTTGTCAATAGAAAACGCTTAAATTATATAAAATATTTTACCGTCTACAACCATTGATGTAACAACGTTTATCTTTGTCCTGTTGTAGAAACCCAAAAAAATAATTAAAAACAACTTGTATAGATAACTATCATTTATTTAACACATTATGTATTTTAAAAATAAAAAAAGAAACTCAAAAACTATAGTTAATTCTAGTTTTTGAGTTTTTTGTGTTTTAATTTATTGTGTAATTATTTGTCGTAGCTACCTATTAAGAACATAGAACCTTCTAGCTCAAAAGTATCGCAAGCTGTTGTTAAGATAAAACTATCTCCTTTTTTTACATCGAAACTATCTCCACCTACTCTTATCACTCCACTACCTTCTAGTACAGTAAATAAGTTTCCTGTTTTGTTTTTCTCTAATGTTACTTTTCCTAAAACATCTAGTTTATACACGGCGAAATATCTTTCGTCAGCTAAGTATGTGATAGTAGCCCCTTCTTTGTTTTCTACTTCTCTAGTCATAGCTACTTTTTTAAATGGAACTTTTGTTACATCTTTAGTTTTTTCAATATGAAGTTCGCGTTTATTACCATCTTTGTCTACACGATCGTAGTCGTATACTCTGTATGTTGTATCAGAGTTTTGTTGCACTTCATATATTAATATACCTTCTCCAATAGCGTGTAAAGTTCCTGCTGGAATATAGAAGAAATCACCTTTTTGTACACCTTCTTCTTCAAAAAGCTTATCCCACTCTTCATTATCAATAGCCGCATCAAACTCTTCTTTTGTTTTAGCGGTATGCCCATATATTAGCTTTGAATCTTCTTTAGCATCTAGAACGTACCAACATTCCGTCTTACCTAGCTCACCATTTTCATTAATGCGTGCATAATCATCTTCTGGGTGAACTTGTACCGATAAATTATCACTTGCGTCTAATATTTTAATTAATAAAGGATATTTATCATATTTTTTCTCTGTAAATAGTTGTGGGTTTTTAGCGTAAGCTTCTTTTAATGTTAAGCCTGCTAGTTCTCCGTTAACTATTTTTGAACTACCATTATCATGAGCCGCAACAACCCACGCTTCTCCTATATTTCCTTCAGGTATATCAAAGTTAAAACTTTCTAAGTTTCTTCCTCCCCAAATCCTTTCGCAAAATACCGGCTCTAAAAATACTATTTTATCCATTCCGCTCTCCTATATAATTTTTTATTACTCAACTATTTCTTACCAAATCATTATAACATATAACTTATAACATTAATAATAAAGTTATAAAACCTTATTCAAAAAAATCTTATAAGAAATTTCTTACAAACTATTTTTCAAAAAGTACTCTTTTTATGATAACATAACGTTGACAGCATCTTCATAAGTTAATGATTTTATCCAATTTATGAATTTAATAAATAATAAGGTAGGTATATATATGTTTTTAGGAATAGATATCGGTGGTACTAGTATAAAGTTTGCAGTTATTGATGATAACTATAAAATTATTCACTATGAAACTTGTAAAACACCAGACAATGTAACAACAAAAATTACAGATGAAATGTTTAGAATCGCTAGCAAAATTCGCGAAAGCTATAACTTTACTGCCGCAGGTATTTCTGCGGCCGGAGTAATCGATAACGTAAACATGGAAGTTATCCGCTCTGCTCCAACTATTAAAAACTATTTAGGGACAAACTTTAAAAAAGATTTCGGAGATCGTCTAGGTATTGATGTTTACGCTGATAACGATGTTAACTGTGCGTTACTTGGGGAACAATGGTTAGGTGGAGCAAAAGGTCTTAATGAAGTATTCTGCATGGCTTTAGGTACAGGTATTGGAGGAGCATATTACTTAACTAGCTTACCTTTTGGTTCAAACTTTGGTGTAGGAGAAATCGGACAATCTGTTTATGATGTAGATACTGACACTACATATGAACAACGTGCATCTACTATAGCTCTAGACCGCAAAATCAAAGCTGAAATGTACGAAGGTTTAAGCGTTATTGAATTCTTTGACCTTTGTAAACGTGATGACTCTACTGCACTTAAAGTACTTGATGAATGGTTATATGAAGTTGCTCGCGGTATAGTTAATCTATTATGTATTTTAGATCCTAAATACATAATTATTGGTGGAGCTGTATCTGCGCAAGGAGACTATTTATTAAATAAATTAGAGGCAAAAGTTCGTGAACTTCATCCAATTAAAATTAACAAAACTAAGTTCCTAGCGGCTGCATTAGGTAATGATGCTGCACTTTACGGAGCAATTAGTCCATTCGTAAAAAAATAATATAAAACCTAAAAGAATCGCTTTTGCGGTTCTTTTTTGCTTTTTATTTAAATTCTTCAGTTTTAACTTTACAAACAATACTTTAAGTGATAATATAAAAATAAGTTAACACATTAAATTTATAATCAAATAATATTTTACTTCATAACACTGAGACGGAGGTGCCATTTTTGAAAAAATACGAAAAGATTATTGATGATATCATCTTAAAGATACAATCAGGAATGTTTAAAGAGGGAGAACAACTTTATACAGAACGTGAAATAAAAGAAATTTATAACGTTAGTAGCACTACTGCTGTTCGTGTCTTAAACGAACTAGAAACTACTGGATATATTTTCAGAGTTCAAGGGAAAGGTAGCTTCGTTAATAAAACATTAGTTAATAAAAAAGTTTATGTCACAGAAAACAATAATTTCCATAAATACTTTAAAGAGTCAGTTTATGAACACTCAAAAGTTATTTCTGCGGAAATAATCCAAGATAAAGAACTTTGTGACAAATTAAAAATCAAAAATCAAAAACTACTAAAAGTAGTTCGTGTAAAATATATTGGAAATGTAGTTTGGGCACATCAAACTAACTACATACCATTAAAATACTTACCAGATATAAATACAGACGACTTAGATAACTTTAAAGAATTAGCAACTATGATTAGAAAAAAATATCGCATAGATATACACAAAGAAAAATCTAAAAAAACTATGAAAGTAACGTTAGATGCACCGAAAAAAGTTGCTAAATATATAGCTAAGGATAATGAACCTTGCTTCGAATTTGATAGATTCACATACTTTGCAGACGGTAAGGTTTTTTTGAATATGTAAAAAAATATATAAATTATAAATACTATACACTAACAATTAAAGATTAATGTGTTAAGATTGGAGTTTGTTATGAACAAAAATGAAATTTTTAGAGCAAATTAAAGGTGGTATCATCGTTTCTTGCCAAGCTCTTCCTGGTGAACCACTATATACAGAAAAAGGTGGTATTATGCCTCTTATGGCTTTAGCCGCTAAAGAAGCTGGTGCAGTAGGAATCCGTGCCCAAGGAGTACGTGATATCAAAGAAATTCAACAACAAGTAGACTTACCTATTATCGGTATTATTAAACGCAGCTACGAAGGTATGTCACAATTTATAACAGCTACTATGAAAGAAGTTGATGAACTAGTAGAAACAGGTTGTGAAATTATCGCTCTAGATTGTACACTTCGTCCACGTTTTGACGGATCAACAATAAATGATTTCGTAAAAGAAATTAAAGAAAAATACCCTGATATTATTCTTATGGCTGATATCGCAACATTAGAAGAAGGAATCAACGCTGAAAAATAGGTGTGGATTTCGTTGGTACTACTCTAAGTGGTTACACAGAAAATACTGCGAATAGACCTGATGAAGTTGACTTAAAACTTATTTCAGATTTATCAAAAAATATCTCAATACCTATTATTGCAGAAGGTAGAATCCACTACCCTGAAAATGCAAAATCAGCCTATGATGCTGGAGCATTTAGTGTAGTTGTAGGTGGAGCTATTACTCGTCCAAAAGAAATAGCATCAAGATTTATAAACGCTATAAAATAGAACAAACAGGATTGATTTTTAGTCAATCCTGTTTTTGTTATTTTAATATTTCATCTTTTTCAATTGTTATTGTTCCCATATTATCTTTTGAATATGGACTACCACTAAAGTTCTTCCAATCAGTCAATACACTATCTAACAATTGATCTGATACTCCTTTTATGTATCCTTTTGAGATATTGTATTTTTCTAGTAATTCTTCTACTTGTACTTCTTTAGACCCTTCTTTTGCAATTACATAATTGGTTAATTTATAGGTCTTTATATCATATGAATAGTATATTTCTATACTTGCCTCCCCTGATATCGGAATATACTTTTCCAATATTATTTGGGCATCTTCTACTAAGGTTATACTTTTTTTAAAATTTTTGTATGTCAAGCTTGCTTTATTAGAATATGTATGTGTAAGTGTGTCCCACAGTGTTTTTGTTGGTCTATAATGCTCGTTTAATTGCGGCATATGTTCTACCGACCTATAAGGGGATAAATGATAATATGAGTTATACATCTCTTGAAATGCATTTCTATTAGTTATTTTAAAATATCCATATAATCCACCGCTCAATAATATAAGTGCTACTATACTTACCGCTATAATTTTTCCCCATCGTTTTCTTAACTTCTCTTTACGAGTTTTTTTTATTTCATTCGCTTGCACCTCTAAACGCTCTATTTCTTCTTTGGAAAACATATTTCTTTTTTTCTCTGATACCCATGAGATAAGTTCTGGATTCTCTCTAATTTCTTCTTTTTCTCTCTCCGCTATTTTTTCTTTTTTTTGTTCTTCTTTTGCAAGTTTTACTAAGTGTTCATATTCCTCTTTGGAAAATATTTTCTGCATTTTTTCAGGATTTATAAGAACGAATTCAGGATATTCTCTAATGAACTTTCTATTGTTTTCTTCTGGATCTTTCGGTGGCCAACCTCCAGTTTCTGCATATATTGCGACTTCGTATCCATCTCTAGGGGATTTAAGTGCTTTTTCTTTAAGTTCTTTAGTTATAGGATAACGTTGTGCTTTTCCCCAATCCCTTTCTATTTCTATTTCATACTTCCCTTTTTCTTCATAAATTAAAAATCCGTCTCCTACATACGTTTTAACATCTGTTTTATTGTAGTTTTCTAATTCACCTTCTTCAGGCCACCTTTTATGTTCTAAATAAAACATTACCTCTAATGCATCTTTGTCCGATTTTCTTGATTTCTCTACCAATTCTTCTGTTGCATCATAACTGAAATGTTCTTTACCTCTAAACCAAAATATCCTATATTCATTACCACTTATCCATATTCCATGATGTTTATAAGTTTCTATTTCTACTTCTTGCATTTTTCAACCACCCCTTTTTTACAGTATACTAGTTACACTTAAATTAACTTACTTCTCCCTTATTTAAAACCTTTTATTATTTATCTTTATTATACTATTATTGAGTAATTATAACAATAAGGTTGTAACTTTACTCAAGCCACAACCTTATTTCATCTATATTTAATTTATCATCTTAAAAACTCATCTTTCTCTATTGTTAGTCTTCCCATATTGTCTTTTGAATATGAGCTATTACTATACCTCTTCCAGTCCGTCAGTACTTTATCTAATCCTTCATCTGATATTTTTTGTAGCTGTTCTTTAGAAAGATTGTATTTTTCAAGAAGGTCTTTTGTTTGTTTTTGTTCATCATCTACTGTAGGAACATTTTCCCCGCGGAAACTAATATAATTTTTCAATTTTTTTTCGCTAACATTATAACTATATGTTATATCCAACCATACATTTTCCTCAATAAATTCCGAATAAAATAAAGCTATTTTATTTTCTGTTAGCGAAAACTTCACTTTATTTTTATCGGTATTTTCCTTATATACTAAATATATAACATCTTGATTTTTTAATTTTTTAGGTATAGTTTCTATTTCTGGCATATTATCCACAGTCCTAAGAGGTAGTATATTATAATATGAGTTATACATCTCTTCAAATGCATTTCTGTTGTTTATTTTATAAACACCATATAGACTTCCTACTAGAACTACCATAGCTGTTATAAATATCTTCCATTTTTTACTTAACTTATTCATAGTTTATTCCTTAAGAATTCTTTTTTTCTTAGCAATCGATACTAAATGGTTAAATTCTTCTTCTGATAAAAAAATAGTTTTCTATTTTCTTCTATTTTTTCCAATATAAGCTCTGGGTTTTTACGAATAGCTTTTCTTTCCTTCTCTCGTTCTTCTATTAATGATAAGATAGATTCAAACTCTTCCTTTAAGAATAAATCTTTTCCTTCTTGTATACTCTCTAACATACTTTCAGGATTTTTTCTAATATATTCTTTACGAGCTTTCTGATTTCCTACTATAGCTTCTAGTGTTATCTTTTCAAAATATCTTGTTTCTCCGTCATCAGCGGTTTTTAAGCTATATCTTACATCCCCTTTTTCCTTTTCCCATTGTTCTTCTGCAAGTGAAACTAGGTGATTGTACTCCTCTTCATTTGAAAATAATCTTTGATTTCTCCCTGGATACACTAATATATTTACAGGATTTTCTCTAATATATTCTCTTTCTTTGTCTTCTGCAAGCGAAAATAGATATTCAAACTCCTCTTTTGAAAATAACTGTTTTCTTCTCTCAGTATCCAATAGTATCAACTCAGGTTCTTCACGAATCTTTTCTCTAATTCTTTCCCTAGCTTCTTCAGTTTCTTTTTCTTCTATTTCTTTAGCAACTGTCAATATATGCTCATACTCTTCTTCCGAAAATAATCCTTTATATTTCTCTGGGTTTACAAGTATGAATTTTGGAAACCTTCTAAAGAATCTTCTAAAAACCTCTTCCTTGCCATCGGATAACCAAGCCCCCGTCAACGCATACCACATTACCGCTTCTGCATCCTCATATGATTTAAAAGCTTTTTCCTTTAGTTCTTTTGTTATAGGAAATTTTTCATCTCCTAAATTCATATGACCATGTTCACTCTCAAATCCTATTTCATACTTGTCATCCTCAACATAAATTGTAAACAACGATCCTCTATATGTCTTTACTTTTACTTGATGATAATTATCTAACTCTCCTTCTTTTGGCCATCTATTATGCTCTACATAGAACATTACTTCTAACGCATCTTTATCTGATTTTCTTGATTTATTTGCTAAAGTCTCTGAGATTTCATATTCAAAAGATTTACCATCTCTACTCCATATTATTTTATACTGACCATCTTCTTTTATAAGTGCATGATATTCATATATTTCACTTCCATTATTTGAGTCTTCTGATTTTTTTCTAAAAACATTTGCTATTTTTATTTATAAGTTTTTTTCATATGATTTTTTTAATTCCTTTCCAGATATTTCGTTCCCTTTTTATTTTTCTCTATTATATCATAATTTTACTAATTATATATAATCAGGATATAATAAAAATATAGAAAAAAACAGGATTGATTTTTTAGTCAATCCTGTTTTTTTGTTATTTTTTTATAACTGTTATTTATTTTTTTCGTACACCATTATCTTTATCGAAGTATTCCAATTTACCATTTACTTCTATCCATTCACCCTTAGCCTGACGACCATCTTCTCTAAAGTATAATTCTTGACCATCAATAGTTTTAGATCCTATTGCTATATATCCATCTTTATCCATGTAATACCATGAACCATCTATCTCGTAGAATCCATCTTTTAGAATTTCACCAGTCTCTTTATTTGTATAAATCATTTTTCCATTTTCTAATTTTACAAATTGCCCTTTTACTTGGCTACCATTTTGAGTGAAGTAATAACTTTTATTACCTATTTTTTGGATCCCAGTCAAGACATATCCTTCATTATTCAGATAACGCCATGCTCCTTCAATTTCTCTAAATCCACCTTTTTGGACTTCTCCTGTATTTATATCTGTATATACTAATTTATCGTTATCTAGTTTTACAAACTTACCTTTTTCCTGGCGACTATCTTGAGCAAATACTAAATCTTGATTATTTATTAATTGTCTACCTTTTACTAAATAACCATTATTGTCTGCATAGTACCATGAACCATTATTTTCTATAAAGCTATTACGTGCATAGTTACCTTTATTATCTTTATATAATAACTCTCCATTAGCTAATGAAACTAAACCAGATTTTTTATAATCACGATTTACGTTTGCTACTTTTGGTAAATATATCATATCCCATAAGGTTAATTGCGGTACATTTATTTCTAAAGCAAATTTTTCTGGAGATACTTCTATTACATTAGCTAGCACCTCTTTCATATCTCCTTTTGCCCAATCATCTGGAGAAGCTACATACACCTTTTTAGCTTGAGCTTGGGCTTGTTCCTTATTATACCCATATAAAGGATACACTACTTTAAGGTCTTTTTCTTCTTTTGGAGTTTTATTATCAGAAGTTCCCCCTCTATTTACCCAACCTGTATTAATTCTTTGTAAGTTTATTAGTTGGATAGTTGAAAATTCTGGACTAGTTTTTGTAAATGTCCAAACTTGATTTCCATAAATTCCTGATTTATTTGGATCATGACCATCATCATAAGAGATTTGTTCACCTTTACTATTAAATGTGCTAGCTATAACTGCATCATTAGTTATACCATCACCACGTAAAAAGTTTTCATAAGCGGTAATAAATTGTTGATAGTTGTATAGTTTTCTATTTAATTCTTCCGAAACGCTAAGACCTTGACTTGAATAGTACGCCGCGTCTAATACTCCTACTCCATGCTCATGCTTAGAGTTTGCATTAGCTACCGCAGTCATATGATATCCACCCGCTGCCGCTACAGTTGCATCTACTAATAAGGCTGCATCTGTTTGGAAGTATTTATCTTCTTTTGATAGATTTCCAGGTTCTGGAAGTTCCATATATGCTGCTACAACTAGAGATTTCCCTGAAATATCTCTAACTTGATCTACCAAACGTTTTAAATCTCCATATTCAGAATGATATCTTCCTGTACCTGTTTTATTGTCATCACGATCTCCATTATCCCAGATTTCAGCGTAAACCATATCTTGATCAGAAACGGCAAGATCTTTTAACCCTTGTCCTCCTACCGCATTTACAGTGAAATATTTATCTTTTATTCTTTTTTTCATTTCATTTGTAAAATTAACATATGTATCTGACATTAAGAAACTTTTGTCTTTATCGTCTGTATTTCTATTTTCTGATGTTGTTACTCTAGAGTCACCAATCGTGTCTCCTTGCCATCCATCAAATTTTAATCTATCCATCGCATCAGACATTACTTTGGCAATATACTCTTGCCATGCTGGGCTTGCAGGGTTATAGTATTCTTGGTAAACTGTTAATTTTTTATTATCTCCTTCTCCCTCTTCTCGCATCGGGTTTCTCATAGGAGTACCCTTTTTACCAAAAGTAATTATCCTCGAAATTATATACTAAGGCATTATCCCCTACTGGAATAGGAGTATCAAAATTACTTCTTGCACTAATCATATTATATAAAAATGCCTTTGCTCCATCTTTTGTGAGTTTGTCCTATCATTTTTTTAGGACTTCTTGGTCTATTGTTGAGTGAGTCCACCAATTCCACTGTTGAGCCATTATCTTTTCATCTTCTGGTAGAGGATCTGTAGGGTTTTTATATACATCATAGTAAAAATGTGCGTTAATATGCATATTTTTTAATTCTTCGTATTCTTTTTTATATTTTTCTATTACTTTAGAATCATTTGCTATACTATTTTTTATATCTTGTGATCCTGCTATTGCAGCATAACGTGGGAATTTTTTAAAGTCACTTTCAATAGCTAGCCCCATTACTTTATAATCAATTACTTTTCCATCTTGATCTTTGACTTCAACTTTTACTCTATATCCTTTGTTATCTTCTAACCAATTTGCAGGTATTGTAAAGTCTTTTAACAATTCACTTTCATCATTAATTTTAACCGCTTCTCCTTTTTTTAGGAAAACTGTTTTTTGCAGATTACTACCAATTTTCTTCTCACCATAATATACTTCTACACTACCTGTAATATTTTGGTCTTTATTAGTACTGTTAGAAAATTCAAAATTAACTGGTACATCCTTTCCTATTTCATAAGCCTGTCTTTTAGTAGTAGGATCAGTTAAAGTTTTATTATGATCGTAATTAATTGCTACTTTCTTACTCTCGTCCTTATCATTATTATCACTATCAAATCCTACTTCTGATTTAGCAACTGGTTTATTGTCGTTTTCTTCACCAGCTTTTTCATCTTTCGGTGTGACTACTGTATTTGCACTTTCCTTTTTCTCTACAGAAGAAACCCCTGCATTATCACTTACTTTTTTCTCTACTGGTTTAACTTCTGTGTTTACACTTTCCTTTTTCTCAATAGCAGTAACCTCTGCAGTAGTACCACTATTTTTTTCTACTGGCTTTTCTACATTACTCTTTACTTCAACTTTCTCATTAACAACTACATTATTCTCAGCCTTACTCTCACTAGCCATAGCATGAGGCGCTCCAATAATAGCTAATACTCCAATAGCAGCTGACACCATTCCATATTTACTCGATTTTCTAAAACTATACGTTACTTTACTACCACCCATTTTTTTTACCATACAATATCTCCTTTAATTTTTGTAAAACCCAACAACAAATAAATATAAATTTATAATAAATACTAGTGAGTTTTTATTTTTTTATAGTAACAAATACGAAATAATCAGTAAAGATTTTGTAAATATTGAAAGTAAGGTTTTTCATGATTATTTTTCAATTATTTTTCATAACTATCACATTTTTAAATACGGATATTGAATATCTATTATTCAATTATTACTACATCAAACTTCTAAACAACGTATATTTTACCAAACGACTAACTATGACCTAAAAAAATTATTTTTATTCTTTTAACCTCTACAACTTTTTACAATATTCCAGTAGAAAATAAAAAAAGATGACTTAAAAAAATCATCCCTCTAAGAATTTTATTTTAAATCATCTCTTTTATTTACTTCTCCCAAGCCCTTACGTCAATATAACTTGGTTTTCTATATCTTTGTTTTCTTGGTTCTGCCGGCATTATTATTACTAGCAAGAAGTACAGTATTAATGGACTACCGATAAAGGCTATTCCTGTTAATAAAAATAATACTCTTACTAAACTTAAACTAATTCCAAATCTTTTTACTAATTCCACTACATACACCAGCGAATAATGCGCCGTCATATGTTCTATAAATTTTCTTATCCTCTAAATAACCAAGAAATTTATTCCATAATTTGTTTATAACTTTCATCTTAATAAATTCCTCCTAATCTATTAATGTTTCTATATTATATTTTTAGCAACTTAAAATATAGCTTATATTTTTTACCTTTTTTGACTTTTGTTATTTATCTGCAAAACATAGGTTTTTTTTGAACATTTTCGTAATATTTCCGTTTACTATTTCATTTATTTGCACAATATAGTATAATAAATAAGATATAATTGATAGTAAATATCAACAGGTGAACTATACTTACTCTTTAATGTTATATTACCTCATCTAGTTGTTATTTTCAATCATAAACTAACTTATTTAAGGAGGCAATATGAAAATTGACGGTAGAGCTCTGGCTCTCTTTAATATAAAAAAAGAAGTTTATCTCGTTGCATTCTGCAAACTAGTCGCATTCTGGTGTTCGCTATTTTTCATATATAACTTTGTAGACTTCCTATTTACCCTGCTGAGCGGTGAATATCCTATTAGTTATATACTAATTTTTACACTACGAACTGCGCTAAGTTTTGTTCTTTATTACCTTGCAACTACTGGAGATAATTTCTTTAGCCATAAAATTTCTAATCAGGTGAGAAATACTTTACGTCAAGAAATTTATAATAAAGTAGAACGTCTTTCTCTTAACTATACTGAGGCGGTTAATACCGGGAGCCTTCTTGTGATGAACTCATCTTCTATTGTTAATATAGAGTTTTACTTTAATAAATTTGTACCACAAATGTTCGCAACACTATTAATAGTACTTAGTTCATTTGTAATCTATGGAAAAATACATATTCTACTATTTGTAGCGATGTTACTTCTTTATCCACTGATTCCTATTTCTATTATGATTATTATTAAAAAATCTAAAAAAGCAAATAAGCAAAACTTCAGTGACTTCTTAAACCTTTCAGAGGTTTTCTATGATAGACTAGCAGGTTTTACAACTGCTAAAATCTATGGTAAAGAAGATAGCGTAGCTGGAGATGTGGATACACGTAGTTCTAAATATAGAAAATCAACTATGGCTCTTTTACGCCATCAGTTAAATTCAATTAATGTAATGGATGCTATTACTTATATTTCAATTTTTGTCTTATCAATTATTGCGATATTTATCGTTAAAGATAATAAACTTATTATCTTTGTTATCGTGGCGTCATTAGAGTGTTTTAAACCACTTCGTGCATTAGGTGGCCTATTCCATATTTCTATGAAAGGTAATGTGGAATTAGATAATATCTATAAACTTCTTGACTATCCTGAACAAGAAAAAAATAATGATATTACCCTAACGCCAGGAAAAAATATTGTATTAAGCAATGTCGGATTCTCTTATGGAGATAATACTACATTGGAAGATATAAATATGATAATTAAACCAGGTACTAAAACAGCTTTTGTTGGAGAAAGTGGTAGCGGAAAATCTACACTTGTTAAACTTATCCTTGGTTTATACTCTAATTATTCAGGGAATATTAAATACGATACTTATGATATTGATGCAATCCCTACTGATGAAATGTTAAAAATTACAACACTTATTACAAATGATAGCTACTTAGTAAAAGGAACTATCCGCGATCACTTAACTGTAAGTAAATATACCACAGAAGATGATATGTTTAATGCATTAGAAAAAGTGAATCTAAAAGACTTTGTAATTAAAAATGGTGGTTTAGACTATGAGCTTACTGCTGGAGCTAGTAATCTTTCTGGTGGTCAAAAACAACGTCTACTTGCCGCAAAAGCTATTCTAAAAGATAGCTATATTTACATACTAGATGAAGCTGTTTCTAATATAGATGACTATAGTAAAAATATCGTCCTTTCTGCTTTTGATTCAATCAAAGAAGGAAAAATTATTATTATAATCTCTCATGACTTAGAAACAATTACAAACTCTGATAACATTTATGTTCTTAAAGATAAAAAAATAATCGAAGAAGGTACTCATAATGAATTACTAGACTCGCCTTCACTTTACAAACGATTATTTAATGATCAACAAGAACTAAAATCAAAATTTTCAGCTAAGGAGGTAGAATAATGACTTCTTTAAAAGAATTAAAACAACTTTTAGCAATCGCTAAAGACTTTAAACGTCCTCTACTTCGCGCAACGCTATTTGGTAGTTTAGGACACCTAACACTTGTAGTATTTACTTACTTCCTAGCATTATTCTTTTTAACAAAAATAACTACTATTGCAGTAATATTATTTTTCATAATTTTTGCATTAGCTATTTTAAAAGGAATATTTAGTTATACTGAACAATTATTAAATCACTATGTAGCATTCAAGGTGCTGCATACCTTAAGAGTTAAAGTGCTAAACAAATTCAAGAAGATTTCTATCGATAGTTTCACGCGAAACACTTCTGGAGATTATATGACTATTATTACTACCGATATTGAATTATTAGAGGTTTTCTACGCTCATACAATTACTCCATTTATGATTTATATCGTTCAAAGTTTAGCTGTAACTATATTCTTAATGTTCTTTAGCTTCAAGCTTGCTTTTATCGCATTAGCGGTCTATATTATTATCGGACTTATTTACCCACTAAGCTTTAAAAATAGAGGTCAATTAGTCGGAGAAAAATACAGAAGAAAGCTTACAAAGGTAAATAATAATTCTTCAGAACAAGCCTATGGAATCTTTGAAACTTTACAATATAATAAAGTAAGAGAAGCGAAACAAGCAATTATTGATGAAACAGAGGAGTTAACTCGTAGCTCTTATGTGAAAAATAAATTTTTAATTGATTTAAATGCACTTAATGTTGTTACATATAATTTTGGAGTATTGGCATTTATTTATTTCGCTACTACTTCACTAGATAGACCTAATATGATCCTTGCTTTAGTGGCTATGTTTATCGTATCGTTTATACCTATTTTGTATATGGGTAACTTAGCTTCTACACTTAGTCAAACTATGGCTAGTGGTAAAAGATTTTTAGAGCTGATGAATATGCCAGAAGAAGATCAAAATAGTGGAAAAGTAGTAGATTTCAATGAACTAAAAATCGATAATCTATCTTATAGCTATAGCGGTACTCCAGTATTAAGCAATATTAACCTAATAGCTAAAAAAGGCGAAATCATCGGTATTAGTGGACCTAGTGGTTGTGGTAAATCTACAATCGCTAAACTAATTATGAAATTTATCTCAGATGAAGGTATGGATGGAAGTATCACTATTGATAATGTCGACTTAGCAGATATAGACAATAGATATTTCAGAGAAAACAGTTCTATTATTCTTCAAGATAGCTATTTATTTAATGCGACAATAAGAGATAATATAAACTTTTTTGATAAAGATTTAGATAAAAATAGATTAAGTGATGCTTTAAGACATACAAATCTTAAAAACTTCGTAACTAGTTTAAAACGTCAAGATAAAGAAATAATAGGAGAACGTAGTTCGAAATATTAGTTCTGGACAAAAACAACGCCTATCTGTTGCTCGTTCATTCTATAACGATAGTAAACTTCTAATCTTAGATGAAGCAACAGCAAACATCGATATTTTCAGTGAAATCGAAGTTCTTAAAGCTCTAGAAGCTAATAAAGAAGATAAAATAACAATTATTATATCTCATAATAAATCTACCTTATCTATTTGTGATAGAATTGTTAAGTTAGAAGGATAGAATAAAAATGAAGCGGATAATGATTTTATTCGCTTCTTTTTTATACATAACTCATATCGGTTTTTTTCGTTTTTCATTTCATTACATTTAAACTATTTATAATTTTTTTCAAAAAAATGTCTTTCTTTTATATTTTTTTGTGGTATAATGAAAAAAATGAACGTTATTTCTAAAAAAATCTATCATTAATGTCTCTAATGACATATTATTTTTGCGTTATTTTTCCGATCATTTCATGCTTAACGTTCGAAAAAGCAGTAGAAGAATACTTTTTTTCTTCTACTGCTTTTTTTACTTTATTTTTGTAATATTTCTATAAATTTGATTTTTCTATAAATTGTAAATCATGTTCTTGTGTTTCACAAGGAACATTTTCAAATAATACAAATCTTTGTGCTGACATACGTGATAATTGGGCCCCGGTAAATGAACGTATTATTTCTGCTGTTGTTAAGATTTTCATTAATTTCTGGATTAGTTTTTTTATATTATGTAGTGTAACTCTGCTAATATCAAATTCTTCAAAAAAATTTTCTGAAAAGTTGATAAAAGTAGTTGTTTTTTTAAACTCTTTCATTTGTCAATATCTCTGAGATATACTATTCTTTAACAGTATTTACTATTTTTCTTCTAAAAAAATTCAAACCTATCTCTTACTAATATATCTAATTAATTCTTGTAAACTGAATTAGCATTTTGAACTCTACCTAAAAAAATCTTGAAAATAATTTAGGTATTACTGGAAGTATTATTGCATACAATAAAGTCTTCCTTAGTTTTTAAAAATATTTAAACACCGTTGCCTGACTTACTCCTGCTTCTTTTGCAATCTGCAAAGTTGATGTTCCATTATATCCTTGTTTTGCGAATAGTTTTATCGCTGCTTCTAAAGTTTTCTTCTTGCCAGGTGGCATTTTTCTCTTCTTTTGTTATGTCCAAATATGAACTTAAAATATTTTTCTATCATCGCTTTTCTCCGCTATTATTAAACTTTTCTATAACGTTTCAAACCTATAATATTTAATGCTATTAACACTATACAGAATACTATTAATACTATTACATCATGTTTTACCGCAACTAAGTTTTTTCCTTCTAAAATGATTTTACTTAATCCATCACTTGCATATGTAACTGGTAATATTTTACTAATATATACTGCTGTTTTACCCATGCTCTCTACTGATACTATTCCTGAGAAGAACATCTGTGGAATAACTACAATTGGTACAAATTGCATAATTTGAAACTCTGTTTTTGCTATAGTTGAAAGTAATAATCCTAATGATAGTGCAACCATAGCTAATAATACATTTACTATTATAACATAATATAGACTTCCAACAACCTCAATATTTAATAAATATATTGATGATAGTGTTACTATAATAGTTTGTACTATTGCTAGCGACTATAAGCTAATATATATCCAAATACTACCTCACTTCTTTTTACTGGAGTGGCTAGTAAGCGATCTAGTGTTCCTGTTGTTCTTTCTTTTAGTAATGCCATACCTGAGATTAAGAAAACAAAGAAGAAAAGTATATATCCAATTAATACCGGTGCTACTTTATTAAAAAATGTTGTATCAGCATTTCCATAATTGTAATATTCTTTTAACTCTGGTGGTTGTTGATTATTCTCAATTTTTGGATTTATTTTTTTTACTACTTCCACTATATTTTTTACTTCTGCACCTTGTATTGAGCTTTTTAATACTTGTTGAGCTTTAACAGTTTTACTAGAATCTATATTGGCATAAGTTACATTATATGTGCCGTTATCGTAATAAATAACTGTATCCACTTCTCCATCTTTTAACTTTTTATCAGCTTCTTCTTTTGTTTGATATTGTTCTAAACTAACATTATCAACATTCTTCATAATCTCTACTACATTTGTAGGTGTATTTACTGAAGCGACACTTACATCTGTTGTTGTACTCGCTGAAAATACAACACTCATCAACCACATAATAAATATAGGTGCTACAAACATCATCGCTAGCGTTCTTTTATCTCTAAAAAACTCTTTTGATACTCTTTTAGCTATTGTAAATACTCTCATATTAGTTTTCCTCCACTTTTAAGAATACTTCTTCTATTGTCTTAACATTATTTTTTACTTTTAGCTGTTGTGGTGTATCAAAATCAATAATATCACCATTAAGAAGTAACCCTACTTTATCAGTAAGTTCCGCTTCATCCATTACGTGAGTCGTTACTAATATCCCTACACCATTATCTCTTTGTTTAAATAACTCTTTCCATATGTTTTTTCTAAGACTCGGATCTATACCAACTGTAGGCTCATCTAATATTAATAACTCTGGACTCCCTATTAAGGCTATAGCTAAAGATAATCTACGCTTCATTCCACCTGAATACTTAGATACTAGCTTTCAAATCATTTGTTAAATCGACAATCTCAGCTATATATTCTATTTCTTTTTTCAATTTATTAGAAGGTACACCTTTCATTTTTCCAAAGAAATCTAAGTTTTCATACCCAGTTAGCATTTCATATAAAGCATCACTTTGTGCCATATATCCTATATTAGATAAGATTTCTCTTTTTGGCATTTTATAATCTAATACTAACGCTTCGCCATCATCTGCTTTTTCCATTCCTAACATTGTTTTAATTAATGTTGATTTCCCTGAACCAGAAGGGCCTATTAAACCGACGATTTCACCACTTTCTAATTTAAAATCTATTTTATCTAATACTTTTTGTTCTCCAAAACTTTTTGATAATTTCTCTATTTCTATTAGTCTTCCCATAGTAAAAACACCTCTTTACATTACATAACTCTACTTCTTTTTTATAAGAATCAACTATTTATTTTTATTAGTGAGTAACTACTCACCTTTTAATTATATTTTAGTGAGTAATCACTCACTTGTCAATAGTTTTTTTGCGAAAAATTAAAAAGGGGTTTTCTACACCTACTAAAAACCCCTATCTTATCAGGATAAAACAATAATGACCACTCCTGAAAAGGGGTGGTTTTCCTCTGTGGGTATAACCCTTTGTTACTAACACGCACCTCAAGGCGCTGGCTTTCACATTCGTTCAAGCCCTATTGTATTTTGACGCCCGCTACCCGTTAAACGGGTCTATTTATTTTTTCTTATTCCCGAATGGATTTATATATTCTTTTGTTGTCAACTTATCCATCGCAATATCATGCGATTCTTGTTCCCTGATGTATTTCCTTATCGTACTTTCATTCAGTCCTACTGTACTTACATAATATCCTTCTACCCAAAACTTTCTATTCCCATACTTGTATTTCAAGTTTGAATGCATATCAAATATCATCAATGAACTTTTTTTCCTTTCAAGTATCCCATTATACTTGAAACACTATATTTTGGTGGAATTTACAAAAAGCAAATGTATATGATCTGGCATTATGTGCCCTTCTATTATTTCTATTCCTTTATATTTACACAATCTTTTGTATTATATTTACTATATCTCGTTTATATTGATTAAATTCAATTTTTTTCGTCTATACTTAGGGGTAAATACAATATGGTATTTACACAACCACTTTGTATGCGATAAACTATTATGTTTATTGGCCATTATAAAAATCATCCTTTCTTTATTTTTAGAGCTTGAACTACTCTTATTTTTATCAAGAAAGGATGATTTTTTTCAATTGTTTAACTTTTATCTCGCACCCGCATAGCGGGTGGTTTTTGTTCGGAGACTTCGCCTCCTCAACTGGCTTAAGCCATTAATAAAAAAAGTCGATCATATTAATGACCGACTTTTTATTTATTATTCTTTTATTATTCTGTAGTATGTTTTTTTGATGTAATTATATAAACTACTAAGTAGAATAGGGCAAAGATGCTTATTGTAGCAAACATAGCTATTAAGAATGAACGTGTTTCTGATAATAAGAATAGTTTAAGAATTTTCTCTATAAATGGATAAGCTACTATTGTATGTATTGTCGCTACTACTAGTGGAGCGAAGAATATTAACAATACTTGTGCTCTTATAGATTGTTTAATCTGTTTATCAGTTAAACCTACTTTTCTCATTATTTCAAATTTATCTTTGTCCTCATAACCTTCTGATATTTGTTTGTAGTACATTATAACTACTTGTGAAACTACAAACACCATACTAATAAATATTCCGATGAATAAGAATGATGCGAAGAACCCTATAAATTCTACTTTTAGATTCTGATTTTTCTTTCTATAATTACTCTATCGCTATTTTTCTAAATTTTTCAATTTATTTACTACTATTTCTTCTTTACTTTTATCTCCCTAAAGTCAAAATGTAATATATTTTGATTTTAAATCATCCATATCACTTTCTGTTAAAAAGCTTCACCCTGTTCTAGTACTTATGCTATTTAGCTTTGTTCTTTATCTTTAACTACTACATAGTATGTATCCGTTATATTTGCAGTTTGTGAACCAACTTCACCAGGGAAACTACTCATTTTTTCTTTTACTTTTAGGTTATCACCATTTATATTTAATTGATCATAGTCATAAGTTCCCTTTTTATCAACGTACAATAATATTTCATCTGATTTAAGTGTTTTATTAGTTTTAGCTACTTTATTATAATCATCTAGTGTTATCACTGTCATAAACTTAACTTTATCCACTGATCCTAATCCAAATTCTCTTTGTAGAGAAAAATTTGACCCTTCGACTGTACCAGCAATATTTAATTGATTATATGTTATTAAATCTTTTATTTCAGTATTGTTTTCTTTTACAATTTTTTCTATATTCTTTTCTAGATCAGCAGCTTCTTTATCACTTTGATTATATGCCATTATCGCTATATCTCTTGGATATCTTTTCTCAAATGAACTTTCTGACCCTGCATATAAAGCTGAAGTAGTCCCCATAGTAACTAGTATCATAGTTGCTAAGATACAAATATTTGCTAGTCCTACGGCATTTCTTTTCATTCTATATAATAAACCTGATACACTTATAAAGTTTTTAGGTTTATAGTAGAAACCTTTATTATTTTTCATTATTTTTAATACTGTAATACTTACAGCAACAAAAATAAAGTATGTACCTATAATTACCGCTATTACCGCACCGAAGAACAATGTCACTGCTTTTATAGGGTTAGTCACAGTTTGCGCTGTGTAATAACCATAACCTATTAATCCTAAACTATTATTGCTAATAACCATCTAGCTTTAGGTTCTTTTTCACCTTTACTGCTTTCTTTTAGTAAAGCTACTATTTTTAATCTTGAAATTTTGATTATTGTATATATTAACAATAAGAAGTACACTCCACCAAATAGTAATGCTGTTACTACTATTGCTTTTGGTGTAATTACAAATCCAAAACTAACACCAGTAGTAAATAATTTTAACAACGCTAATAGTGCTAATTTATCTAACACAATACCTAGTACTAATCCTAATCCTATAGTTACTACTGCGATGTATATTGTTTCTAATACTAAAATACGCGCTATTTGTTTTTTAGTCATTCCTAATACTGAGTATAACCCAAACTCTTTTACCCTACGTTTTATTAAAAAACTATATGTGTAAAACAGGAATATTACAGAAAATATACCGATAACAATAACCCCAAAACCTAATACTTGTTTTACTGCACTTGCTCCATGTTCAAGTTTATCTAAATTTCCACCATATGATAATGAACTTAATATGTAAAAACAAATAATGGTGAAGATTGCTGATAGCACATAAGGTACTAGAAATCTTTTATTTTTTAAAAGATTATTGAATGCAAATTTACTATAAAATAAATTCATTTTTACTCACCTGCCTGCATCAATGATAGTGTATCATTTATTTTTTGGAACATTTCATTTGTTGTCGCATTTCCTTTTCTTAATTCATGGAAAACTACTCCATCTTTAATAAACAATACTCGTTTAGCTCTCGCCGCTGTTTTCACAGAGTGCGTAACCATTATAATTGTTTGTCCAACTTCATTTAACTTATCAAAAACATTTAATAGTTGATCTGTTGATTTTGAATCAAGAGCACCTGTTGGCTCATCCGCCAAAATTAGTGATGGGTTTGTTATAATCGCACGAGCTACTGCAACTCTTTGTCTTTGACCACCTGAGATTTCATATGGATATTTATTAATTAGTTGGTCTATACCTAAAGGTTTAGTAACTTTTTCTAATCTCGCTTCCATATCTTTATATTTTTTATTAGCTAAAACTAAAGGTAAAAGAATATTATCTTTTATTGAAAAATTATCTAATAAATTAAAATCTTGGAAAACAAAACCTAAATTATCACGACGAAAATCTGCCAAGTCTTTATCCTTTAACTTACTTAAATCTAAATTATTTAGCAATACATTCCCCGAAGTTGCTTTATCAAATGTAGCTAGTATATTAAGCAAAGTCGTTTTCCCGCTACCACTTTCTCCCATAATTGCTACATACTCACCATTATCTACCGAAAAATTCACATTTTTTAATGCTTCTGTACTTTGTGTACTTAATCTTGTTGTATAAACTTTTCTAATATTGTTTACTTCTAATAACATCTTTATCACTCCTAATTTTATCTTAATCTAATTTAACTAGTTCGAACTTTTATCTACAAGTTTTATCTTGTTTATATTTATATTTTACCTTACTTTTCTTACTCATTCTATCGATTTTCCTTACAAAAAAGACTCTAATCTTACATTTTTGTAAGACTAGAGTTTTTAATCTCTAAACATATCTTTCTTAGGAAAACTAACTATTACTTTTGTTCCTTTGTTTACTTCAGAAGTTATTTCTATCTTATGTTGAAGTTTATCTAAAGTCTTTTTACATAGATATAAACCTAGACCACTTGACTTTTTCTCATATCTTCCATTTAATCCTGTAAAACTTTGTTCGAAGATTCTTGGTAAATCTTCCTCATAAATACCAATTCCATTATCTTCTATTATTAATTTACTCTCAGATATATTTATACTTATCTCACCGCCGCTTTTCGTATATTTTATAGCGTTGCTAAGAAGTTGTTCAAATGCAAAACCAAGCCATTTTTTATCACTTATTACATATGTTTCATGTGAAACATAATTCAATTTAATCTTCTTATTAATAAATAACGTCGCATATTTCTTTATGTTTTCTCTTACTACTTCATCTAAATTAATACTCGTTATTACATAGTCCGAAGTTTCACTACCTAGACGAATATATGTAAGAACCATCTCTACATATCTTTCTATTTTAAATAATTCTTGTCTAAATGCTTTTACATCAATTTCTTCATTATCTAATAGAAAATTTATCGCAGCTATCGGAGTTTTAATTTGATGAATCCACATGCTATAGTAATCAGCTAAGTCTTCCATTTTCTTATTATCTTCGATTTTTAATTTTTCTACTTCATTGTGTAATCTTTCAATAATCTTTTGGTAGTATTCAACTCTTATATCTAAGCTCCTAGGTAAGTCTTCCATACTATTTAAAATATTACTTTCAAGATATTTTAAATCGATATAACTTTTTCTATAATTATTAAAATCTATTATACTCACTATTAATGCAGCTACAAAACATAGCAAACCACTATAAAATAATGCTTCAAAAGGTAGATTGTATAAATAAAATATTAAAAACAAAGATAAAAAAATAAAGACGATAAGCAACAAGTATATTTTTTTAAATTTTTTTCTTTATATAACTCTTTATTATACCCATTAAACCATATACCCTTTTACCTTTTTTTGTAATTATAAAATCAGCTATCCCTATATCTTTTTAATTTTTGATCTTAGTCTATTAACATTTACAGAGAGTGTATTTTCATCTATAAAATTATCACTTTGCCACAAAGCTGCTATTATATCTTCTCTAGAAACAATCTTTTCTCTATTTTCTAATAATATCGTCAAAATTTTACTTTCATTTTTTGTTAATGCCGCAACATTATCCTTGTATTTAATTTCATCTTTATTTATGTCAAATATAACTTCCTTATAAACAATTAGAGAATTACTGCTATTAAAATTATAAACACGTCTTAATAGAGCTTCTATTTTTGCTTTTAATACTACAAGTTTAAACGGCTTTTCTATAAAATCATCTGCACCGATATTCATAGCCATAACTATATTCATATCGTCGCTAGCTGATGAGATAAAGATAATAGGTACTTTAGATATTTTTCTTATTTCTTCACAAAAATAATATCCATCAAAATAGGGGAGATTTATATCCATTAATACTATATCAGGCTTTTCTTCTACAAATTCAGTAATAACATTTTGAAAGTTACTTACTTCATGTGTAGTATACTGCCATTTATTAAGATAGCCAGCTATTGAATTAGAAATTATTTCATCATCTTCTACTATCATTACTTTATACACGTTATCTCCTCCTTATTGTAAAACTTTAATAAAAATTATACCATAAAAATGTAAACAAACAGAAATTAATTCCTAAATTCATATAAAAGAGGATTTTTTTCCTTAAATACTAAAAGTTATTTTTTTAATTTTTTTAAATAAAAACTAAAATTAATTCACCTTAATATTTTATAATCGATATTTCTTGTAGTTAACTGCTTTTTTTATAAATAAATTTTAAATAAGTAAAAATACAAATAGGGGAGGAGAGAGTCTAGTAGCAAGAAAGGGGAGAGGGGAGTATTCACAATTTTGTAGTAAGGTATGCAATATAGGTAGTAATAAATAACTTTTTATATAGATATATATACTAAAGAAAATGAATTAATCAATGCAAAAAAAGAGGGAAAGCACCTGAAAAAAAGGGGGAAAGAGGAGAGTAAGCAAAAAAACAAAGAAAAAAAAAGGGAGGGAGGCTACGAAAATAAGGTATTTCATTCTAAACCTACTCTGCTTTTTAGCTTATATCCTCTAAAAGAATATTTTAACTAGTTTTAATAACTTAAGAAATTATAATTTTATTTAATTAAGCGATTTTTTTCTGTTTAATTTGACAATTGAAGAATAAAATTCTATTATATATAGTAAAGATATTTAATGTTTTAAGGTATATTTAATAAGTATTGAAATAATTTTTTACAAAAAGGAGTTTTATTATCATGATTAATATTGAAACTATAATGAAGTTATTACCTCATGGCTATCCATTCCTATTGGTGGATAAAGTAATTAGTTATAAACCGGGTTCAATTGAATGTCGTAAAAATATAACGATAAATGAACCCTACTTCCAAGGTCACTTCCCTAAAAAACCTGTTGTCCCTGGTGTTTTAATGATTGAAATGGCAGCACAATCAGCAGGCTTACTATGTATTCTAGACTCTTTAGGAGTAGAAGAAATAAATGAACAAACTGATTTTGAAAACGTCACAAATAGCGTTGGTTATTTAGCTAGTGTTAAAAACTTTAAGTTTAAAAGATTAGTAACAGCAGGAGATCAATTAAAGATTATATGCGAACTACAGTCTAGCTTACGCAGTCTTATAAGAGTTAACGCTATAATTCAAGATGAAAATGGTAAAGAAGTTGCCTCAGGTGATATGTTAATAGCTAAAGGTTAGTTTTTTGCTTCTATTAACTTAATTATTATCGTTTATACGGTCTTTTTTGGATATTTTCCTAAAAAGACTTTTTTTTATACCCTCTTTTTTATAACTAAATATAAAAGAAGGTGATTAACTATAGCGATAAATGTCGATACTGTTTTTATCATTATTTATCTTTTGTTAATCACCTTCTAAAAAGAGAAAACTCGCGAGGGTTAAGACGTGTTTATTATAAATATACAATACAAAAATAAACGGTTATTAAATTATCAGAAGTCGGGTCTTAACCCCGCCCATATTCTATAAATATATATTTTTTTAAGGTTAATTGGTATTTAGTAATCTTATAAATGTTTCACGTAAAACATTATTTGATTCTTCTATATTAAATATTTTCTAACGCTAATCTTAAGTCTTCGATTAGATCATCGGCATTTTCTAAACCGATTGATAAACGAATTTGAGATGGAGTGATACCTGTGTAAGCCAACTCCTCCGGACTTAATTGACCATGAGTTGTAGATGCTGGGTGCACTACTAAACTCTTAGCATCAGCGACATTTGCAAGATTTGAGAATATTTCTAAACTATCAATTACTTTTCTTGCAGCCTCTTCTCCACCTACTACATCAAATGAGAATATAGAACCTGTACCTTTAGGTAAGTATTTTTTAGCTAGTTCATAATATTTACTATTTTCTAAACCAGGGTAGTTCACACTTTCTACTTTTGGATGATTTACTAAGAAGTCTATTACTTTTTTAGTATTTTCTATGTGACGTTCAACACGTAGAGATAGTGTTTCTAAACCTTGTAATAATAGGAATGCATTAAATGGTGATAAAGCAGCACCTGTATCACGTAATAATTGTGTTCTTACATTAGTAATGAATGCAGCTGGTCCTACATCACGTGTATAACTTAAGTTGTGGTAACTTGGATCTTCTTCTACTAATTGTGGGAATTTACCACTACCTTCCCAATCAAATTTACCACTGTCTACAATCACACCAGCGATTGAAGTACCATGTCCTCCGATAAATTTAGTTGCAGAATGAACGATAATATCAACACCGTGGCTAAATGCATTAATTAAGTATGGTGTAGCGAATGTATTATCTACTACTAACGGAATTTTATGTTTGTGTGCAATTTCTGCCCATTTTTCTAAATCAGCAACGTTAGCTAATGGATTTCCTAAAGTTTCTACGAATAGAGCTTTTGTATTTTCATTGATTGCTGCTTCTATTTCTCCAAAGTTATCTGGATCAACGAATGTTGTGTTAATCCCATAACGAGGTAATGTTAATTTGAATAGGTTATATGATCCTCCGTATACAGTTTTAGATGATACGATATGATCTCCTGCATGTGCTAAAGTTAAGAATACATAAGTAATTGCTGCCATTCCTGATGCAACAGCTAGTGCTCCAACACCACCTTCTAAAGCGTTAATACGTTCTTCAAATACAGAAGTAGTAGGGTTAGTTATACGAGTATAAATATTCCCCGCTTTTCTTAAAGCGAATAAATCAGCAGCTTCTTCAGTATCATCAAATACAAAAGATGTTGTTTGGTAAATTGGTACTGCACGAGATTTAGTGTCTCCAACAGTTTGTCCTGCGTGTAATTGTAAAGTTTCAAAACTAAATTTTCTTGTCATATTGTGTTTCCTCTTTTCTTGTTTTTTCGTTGATAGTAGATTAGGGGAGTGTATTAAATAAAAAAACTCACCCCTATTGCGTTTGCAATAGAGGCGAGTATGTTAATATTCGCGTTACCACTCTACTTTATACTAACTTTACAGCTAGTACCTTAGCCAGTACAAAATTATACTGCGTGCTATATCGTGCAACCCACGTGTTTACCTATTAGATAAACAAAACTCTAAGACCATTTTCAATTAATCTTCACTTTGTTACTTCGCACCACCCAGCAACTCTCTGTTTTTAGCTACGTACTAATCTACTTATCTTTTTCAACGTTTTTTATTAAGTTTGTACTCATTGTACACCTGTTTTTTTTATTTGTCAACACTTTTTTTACAAATTTTTTCTCTTATTTTTTTTCTTCTATAAAATGTTTCTCAAAAAAAATATTTAAATTTTATATATTATAATTTTTTTAAAATTTTTAATCAAATAAAATACTTAATATCATTAATATAAAAATTATTACTCTTTTTTTATTTTTTTATGATTTTTATTGTTTTTAACATTCGTATTACTATTTTAAATATGCTATAATGAAGATGTACAATAAATAATTATAGCTAATATTATATTTAGCTAGGGAGGTTTACTATGAAATTCGAAAAAACTAATAATGGTTTCGTTAAACACGATGAAAATGGCAAATTAATAGCCGAAATTACTTATGCTACGACTTCTGACCCTAATGTAGTAGTTGCAGACCACACTTTTGTTGATTCTTCATTAAGAGGGCAAGGTGTAGCAGGAAAACTTCTGAATACTCTTGTTGAAGATATGAAACAACAAAATAAAAAGATTAAAGCTAGTTGTTCGTATGTAGTTAAAAAGTTTGAAGAAGACTCTTCTTATGATTTTATTAACGCAGATAAATAGTATTTTATAAAACAAAAAAACATAAAATTTATTATATTGATAAATTTTTATGTTTTTTATTTGATTTTTATCTTTATTTAATTAATATTCTACTATATGTAATTGGCCTTTATCATATTCAGCTATAAAGATATCACTTGCATTTTTATACCCCATATCTTTCAATTCTTCCAATAACCATTCTTCTGTTTTATCTATTGATTCTAGCGTGCTATGTTGGATAGTTCCATCAGTAATTACCGGATATTTAGGATTTTCCTCACCTTGTTGTATTATAATTAGTTGTCCATTTTGTTCTAAAACTGCTCTTTTTTTACTTTTTTTGAATACTATAGACACCTTTGTGTTCTTAATTTAAATGCAACATCTTGCGCTGTTAAACCTGCTTTTCTTGTTGCTTCTATATCTATTTTTCCTTTTTTTATTATTGTTATAGGTTGTCCATCTATCATTTTTTTAAAGTATGAGTTATTTGTTTTTAACCACTTCATACCTAATACCAAAATTATCCATATTAACAATATATTTAAATATTGTAAAATAGATATTGATGGACTATATATTACTCCTCCTATTATTCCCCCGAGTACATAGTTTTGAACTTGATCACTCGCTGAAGTAGGGGCTAAGTTTCCTTTTCCTGATATATTAATTACTATTACAAGCGATAATAAACCTAAAGCTAGTTTTACCGCTATTTCTATATATGAAAGTTGCATTATCTTTCCACCTCTACTTTTTCAACAATTGGTTCTACCAATTCTATTTTCTCTAGTAAATAATCATCCTTATTCTCGCTACTTATAACTCTATAGTAGTTGTCATCTATTTTTAAAAATGAATTTTCTATAGATGCTTCACTATTTATATAAATATGTGTTTTGTCAATATTTAATTTTTCTGAAACTCCCTCAATAAATTTAACAGAACTCTTATACTGATTAGCTGATATACTATTACTTTGATAATCACTTATTTGTATCCCAATTAATAAAAAGATGCCTACTACCATTATGATAGCTAATTCTCTATACTTACTATCTTGTCTATTTTTTTATAATACTTAAATAGTGATCCCTATTATTATTAATAGTAAGCAGCCTCCTATTATATATGTTATAGTATTACTCTGATCTATTTTATTTAATAAATATTCATAAGAGTAAAATTTCAAACCTATCACTCCTTTTTGTTTTTACGTGAAACATTTATATTATTCTATTTTTAACTCATAAGCTATTCTTTCTTTATCATCTAAACTATTTTTTATTGATAATTTTATTTCATCTAGCTCTTTAAAGTTGTTTTTACTTAAATATTTTCTCATTATTACATTGTCTTTATGAGTATCTATTCTTATGTATTCTACACTATTTTCTTTAGCAAATAAAATAATATCATTCATAAATTTATGTCCTATACCTTGTGAACGATATTCTTTTTTTACAGCTAGACGATGTATTACTAGATAGTTATTGCATTTCGTCCAAATAGTAAGGTATTTCTCATAATCAGCGTCATAAGTATTTAACATAGCTGTTCCGACTATTTTTCCATCTAACTCATAAACATATGATGTTTCTTGTTTTATATCATTTTCTACATCACTACACCCTGGTGAACCGTGTTGCCATTGATTTATACCTTGTTGTTTTAAAAACTCTTTGCCATCCTTTATTACTGACATTATTTCTTCTATTTCTGTACTATTTGCTTTTTTTAACATTATATTACCTACCTTTTTGGGTAATTTTGAAACTATTTTTAATAATAATCATCTTACTTTCATAATATAATTCGGAGAGACCTATATTTGTTCTCTCCGAATTATATTCTACTTTACATCAAAGTTTCATCTAATACAAGTTCTACTGGGCAATGATCACTACCAAAAATATCATTATGTATTTTAGCACTAACTAAGTATTTTTTCAAGTCCTTACTTACTAAAAAGTAATCAATTCTCCATCCTGAGTTGTTTTTACGAGCATTAAATCTATAGCTCCACCACGAATAAGCACCTGTTAAGTCTGGATTAAAATATCTAAATGTATCGATAAATCCAGCATCTAGTAATTTTGTGAATTTTTCTCTTTCTTCTGGTGTGAATCCAGCATTTTTAACATTAGTTTTTGGATTTTTTAAATCTATTTCTGTATGTGCTACATTTAAATCACCACAAACAATAACACCTTTATCTTTATTTAGTGTTAATAAATAATCTTTAAAATCATCTTCCCAACTCATTCTATATTCTAATCTCTTTAGTTCACTTCCTGAGTTAGGTGTATAAACTGTGATAAAAAAGAAATTATCATATTCTAATGTTATTACTCGTCCTTCTGTATCGTGTTCTTCTATTCCAATACCATATGTTACGTTTAAAGGTTTATATTTAGTATATATTGCAGTACCTGAATAACCTTTACGTTCTGCATAGTTAAAATAGCTGTAATAACCATCAAATTGCAAATCTAATTGACCTGCTTGCATTTTTGTTTCTTGTAGACAGAAAAAATCTGCATCTAACTTTTTAAAATCTTCCTCAAAATTTTTCCCTACTATAGCACGTAATCCATTTACGTTAAAACTTATACATTTCATTATTTGGTTCTCCTATATATTTTACTTTTGTTTCACGAGAAACATTTTATTTTCCTAAACAGAATCTACTAAATAATTCATTAATTAACTCATCTCCTGAGTTTTCTCCGATTACTTCTCCTAATAAATTAAAAGCATTTGTATAATCTATAAGCACCATATCTACTTCTAATCCTAATTCTGCAGCTCCTATTGCTTCATTTAGACTTGATAGGGCCCTTTGGATTAAATTAATTTGACGAGTATTAGATAGGTAAGTCGCATCTTTTGGTCGAGCAGCTCCTCCAAAGAATAAATCTCTAATATTTTTTTCTAATTCATCTATTCCTTTATAAGTAGTCATAGAAGTTTTGATAATAGGGTGATTGTGTGCTAATTTTTCTACTTCTTCTAAATCTATTTTTGTTTCTAAGTCTAATTTATTTAGTATTACTATAGTAGTTTTTCCTTCTGTTAGTTTTAATAATTCTTTGTCATCTTCTGTTAGTTCTTCACTGCTATTAAGTAAGAATAACACTAAGTCAGCTTTTTCTAATGCTTCTTTACTACGTTGAACTCCTATTTGTTCTACTATATCTTCTGTTTCACGAATACCCGCTGTATCTATTAATTTTATAGGTACTCCTTTAATATTTACATACTCTTCTAATACGTCACGCGTAGTTCCAGCTATATCAGTTACAATAGCTTTATTTTCTTGTAATAGGTTGTTTAATAATGAACTTTTACCTACATTAGGACGTCCTATGATAGCTGTATTTATACCTTCTTTTATTATTTTACCTTGCTTAGAAGTTTCTAATAAGTCTTCTAAACTACGTTTTATACTTGTTGATTTTTCTAAAATAGTTTTTGTTGTTTCTATTTCTAGGTCATCATATTCTGGATAATCTATATTAACTTCTACTACTGTCAATATATCCAAAATTTCCGCTCTTAGTCGTTTTATAAGGGTAGATAGGCGCCCTTGCATTTGGTTATTAGCTATTTGACTAGCTTCATCTGTTTTACTCTTAATAAAGTCGATAACAGCTTCTGCTTGTGTTAAGTCTATACGTCCATTTAAAAAGGCACGTTTTGTAAATTCACCAGGCTCTGCCATTCTTGCTCCATGTTCTAAACATAAAGCTAATACTTTTTGAATAGTAATTATTCCACCGTGGCAATTTATTTCTACAACGTCTTCTGTAGTATATGTACGTGGTCCTACCATTTTAACAAGCATTATTTCTTCTATTTTTTCATTTGTTGCTGGATCTATAACGTTTCCATAGTTAATAGTGTGGGTAGGTAAGCTTTCTACAGTTTTACCTTTAGGTAATCTTACTATTTTGTCAGCTATACTAAAAGCTTCATCACCACTAAGTCTTACTATACCAATAGCTCCTTCTCCTAAGGCAGTAGATATAGCACAAATCGTTTCACTCATTACTGTACTCCTTCTTTATAATTTTTTATCTTTCTAAATACCTTATTAATTATACACTATTATATTATATATTTGAAACTTATTATCTTTTTTTGAAATTTTAAGTAGCATTTTAAGTTCTCTTTAAGTAAGTTATATATAATAGTAATCAGTTAATAATATTTTTTTCATAATATAGGCTCGCTACTTTGCGGGTCTTTCTCCATTTTAAGGGTAATTAATTTATAATGTTATAAGTTTATGTTATATATTACTTTATTACCTATATATGTCTTTTTTAAGTTAAATAAAATGAGTAGGGCATATGCCTTACTCATTTTTTATATCTACGTCTCTATAACCTATAAAGCGCACCATACATATTTAATATACTCCCTAATAAACACAGAATACCTACTAATATTGTTGCTTTTCTGTATTTTTTTTGTATTTCTAAAGGTAGCTTTTTTAAGTCTTTGCTTGTAATTTTAGATCCAGAAAGTAATTCTACACTATTCCTAAATAGTAATTCAAACGATCCGTACAACATACCTACTGTTACTATTATTCCTCCACTTTTCATTGCTACTTTATTATTCGATATTATTATTAAACCTACACCTACCGTTAACAAAGATAATAATATTGTTTTTTTTATCATATTTATTCTCCTTATAAAGCGATATATTCGATATAGGGGAGCGAAATATCCTAATTTTATAGTTTTCTCTCAACCCTCATTCCTAATTATTTATTAAAAAAATAGTATATATTAAATATATTCCAATAACAAATGAGAATAATCCACAACTTAGGGTTGCTGGTCTATATTTAATTTTTACTTCTTCCGATAAATTATCTAAATCTTCTTTTTTCAAACCTGAACCCGAAAATAAATCTATTCGATTTTGGAATACCATATTATATCCTGTGATAAATGACATTATAGCTAATATAGCTACTCCTGATTTTTAACGAATAATTATTTTCCATAGTTCTTCCTATAACTATCAATAAAATGGAAATCCCTGAAAAAAATTAAAATTTGTAATTTTTGACATAGTTATTACCTCCTTAAAATTATAAATAAGAGAAAGTAGCTACATACTTATGCTAATGCTTCATTACATTTTTTTAAAAATATTTTTCCTTAATATTAGATGAAACCTCATCTAAACTTGATTTTATAATATATTCAACTAATTTTTTTGAATATACAATCCCTTTATTCTCATAAATAAAATCTAAAAACATCTTTTTAATTCCGGGAATATTTTTATGTAGTAACTTTATTTCTTTATTAATTACTTTACTGTCTTGTATAACTCCATAACTAATGAATAACCTTGACATAGTGAAAATAGATTGTTCCTCTTCGCCTTCTAAATCATCTATTCTCTCCTCTTTCTTGTATTATATCATCAATAAAAAAACCGTTTCAAGCAATAATATTATAAAATTAAAAATCTTTTTTTACAAAAATACCTATATTTTATATAGTTTCCTTCCTAATATAGGATCGCTACTTTGCGGGTCTTTCTCCATTTTATAGGTAATTAATTAATAAAGTTATAAATTTATGTTATATATTACTTAATTACTAATAAATGTCTTTTTTAAGTTAAAGAAAATGAGTAGGGCATATGCCTTACTCATTTTTTATTTCATTAGTTCTATTTCTTTTATAGCAAATTCTAACTCATCTAAATCATATTCTTTTGGTAGAATACCTTTAGCTCCGTTATCATATGCTTGGCGTCGATATACTGGTACATGACCCACACTACTACAAATAAGTATATTTGCATTAGGATAACGTGAACAGATTTGTTTAGTAGCCTCTAAACCATCCATAAGAGGCATACAAATATCCATTGTAACTATGTCCGGTTGTATTCTATGATACATTCTTACTGCTTGTTCTCCATTTTCTGCAAAATGACACTTAAAACCAGCTAGTTCAGCTATCTCTGCGCCACGACTTCTATAATATGCACTATCATCAACAATTAGTATTGATTTCATTGTTTCTCCTATTTTGCTGTAATAACTAAATATCTATATGGTTCATCACCACGTGATTCTGTTTCAACATTTTTTATACCAGTTAAAGCATTGTGAATAATTTTTCTTTCAACACTTGTCATTGGTTCTAATTCAACTGGTCTTCCTGTTTTTTTAGATTTTTTAGCAAGGTTAAGTGCTAATTCTTCTAAAGTTTTCTTACGACTTTCTCTGTAGTCGTCACAGTCTACTTCTATTCTAAAGAAGTGTGAACTGAATTTTTTAGCGTAATTATTTACTAAAAATTGTAAACTATTAAGAGTTGAACCTCTTTTACCAATAATTAAGCTTGTGTTTTCTTCTGTTTTTATGTTTAATGTAAAATGTCTGTTTCCATCTTCACTAAAGTCTACTGTAGCATCTGGATATCCCATAGCTATTACAATATTTTTGTAAATAGCTAACTATTTTTATCTTGATTTTTTTACAATATAGTCTTCTCTTTTTGGTCTTTGTTCTTTAACTTCTTCTTTTTTTCAACTACTGTTTCTTCTTTTTACTTCTGTAGTTTTTTTCAGCTACTGGTGTTTCTTTTTTTCTTCTTTAACAACAACTTTTTTTCTTCTTGTTTTTTTGTTCTTTAACTTCTTCTTTTTACTTCAGGTTTTTACTTCTTTAACTTCTTTTTTTCTTCTACTTTTTGGTTTATCTTCTTTTTTTAAATTCACTATCCAGTGGAGATAATTTTACTCTAGCTTCTTTTTTTAAATAAACCGAAAAAGATACCAGCACTTCCACCTTCTAATACTTCTATTTTAACATCTTCTTCTTTTTAATCCTAAGTCTGCTAAACCATTTTTTTATAGCCTCATCTACTGTTCCAGCTACATAAATAAATTCTTTTTTTCCATTTTTAAACCCTCTTTCCTCTATATAATTTTTGATCTTTTTTTAATACGTGGTCAATCGAACTACCAAACTCTAAAAAAATGATAATCCTTTTTGCCGCAGGTCTTACTATAATTATAATATCGTAATTTTTTTAAGAAATCTTTCCTTGTCTTAAAACTCTCTCTTACATATCTTTTTTTAGCTTATTTCTTTCATGTGCTTTTTCCTAATTTTTTTACTCACAGAAATACCTAAACGCATATGATCTAGTTTATTTTTCTTGATAATAAATAACAAACTGTCTATTAGCAAAAAGATTGTTTTTTTCTTATTATATTATCAAAAATCTTGACTTTTTTTACTCTATATTCTTTTTTTCATCTTTAAACCTTTCTTAACACTAATATTTTTAACAGTTTCTTATAATTTTTACAACTATCTTTCTTTAAATTGTCTATCTTGTTTGAGTTATAGAATATTTTTCTTTTTACATTTTTAATTTTTATAATATGTTTTTAGGTACAATGTCTTCAAAATTCAAGTTCTTTTTGCATACGTTGTACGTAAGCATTTCTACCTAACTATTATTGACAACGCCGCAGTTGTACTACTCAGTCAACGCAGCAGTTGCGTTAATCATTAGATTTCTTAAATCTGTAAGATGCAAAGAAATCTTATTGAGTAACGTACTCAAGAATATCCCAAGGATAGGGAGGAATACGACTCTATCCTTGGCTGATATTCACTGTAGGAACTAGGAATTTTTTCATCCTTGCGTCTTCAAAATTCAAGTTCCTTTTTGCATACGTTATACGTAAGTATTTTTACCTAACTATTATTGACAACGCCGCAGTTGCGTTAATCATTTGATTTCTTAAATCTGTAAGATGCAAAGAAATCTTATTGAGTAACGTACTCAAGAATATCCCAAGGATAGGGAGGAATACGACTCTATCCTTGGCTGATATTCACTGTAGGAACTAGGAATTTTTTCATCCTTGCGTCTTCAAAATTCAAGTTCCTTTTGCATACGTTGTACGTAAGTATTTCTGCCTAACTATTATTGACAACGCCGCAGTTGCACTACTCAGTCAACGCAGCAGTTGGAACTAGGAATTTTTTCATCCTTGCGTCTTCAAAATTCAAGTTCCTTTTGCATACGTTATACGTAATTATTTTTACGAGTATTTATTAACAACGCCGCAGTCAGAACTAAGAATTTCTTCATCCTTGCGTCTTCGAAATTCAAGTTCTTTTTGCATACGTTGTACGTAAGCATTTCTGCGCATCTTTGATACTTAAAATGCTAACGTACAACGCAAAAAAGCATCGCCGAAGCGATGCTTTAAGTACTTATATATTAAGCAGAAAGAACTTTTCTTCCTTTAGCTCTACGTCTAGCTAATACATTTCTTCCGTTTTTAGTGCTCATTCTAGCTCTAAATCCGTGTACTTTTGAATGTTTTCTTTTATTTGGTTGATACGTACGTTTCATTTTATCCTCCTCGAGTTTTCTTTAATTCTTAATAGATAGATGTAATAACTGATTCAGTTTAACATATCTAGCTTAATTAATCAAGAATAAACCTTTAAAAAAATTTTTAAAAAAATATAGTACAAAAAAAGTGATATTTATTAAAACCATTTTTTTAACAAATAAAAAAAATATATATTAAATAGTTTTTCCACAGATTTAGTTAGTTTTTTTCATAGAATAACTGTTAAAAAGTTATGAATATATTTAAAATTCATTTTCAAAACTAACTGTTTTTTTCCACAGAAATTTATACTTTTTCACAATTTCACTTAACAAAGTTTTTCCACAGTTGTGAATTATGTGTGAAAAAAATATTAAATTGCTTTTTCTTATAATATTCTTAACTGTTAAAAAAATTTGTTGTTTTTTTCTTTTTTTGCTTTTTTTATAAAATTTATACTTTTTTTACGTTTTTTTCACAGATAATTTCTTTTTCGTTTTTTTCATAGTTATTAAAAAGTTTTTTTCCACAGACTGTGAATAACTTTAATTTTTTTATTTGGTTTATCTCTTTTTTTATGATATAATTTAGTGTACATTTTTTAAGGAGGGATTTTTTTGAGTAATTCTAATTTTTTTATGGGAGATTATTCTTAAAGAATTAAAAAGCAGAACTTCCTGCTCAAGTTTTTTTGAAACTTGGTTTTTAGGTGCCTCTATTGATAAAGTTGATTTTGCTAATAAGATTATCGTAATTACTAGTAAAGAAGCTCTTGTATCTCAATTTATTCATGGAGCTTACGATGCACGTCTTAAACAAATATTAAAGAATACTACTGGTTTTGATTTTAATATTGAGTATGATTCACTTGATAATAATTTTGAAATACCTGAAAAACCAACTAAAACAACACCTGCTGCTGAAGATATTATTAGACAGAACTTCTTGCAAGGTAATAAACCTTCTGGAGCTCAACACTTTTATCAGAAACAAAGTTTACCTTTAGATGAATATAAAAAGCCTGTTTCTTCTAATAATGCTTTTAACAGCAAAAAGAATCCAACACTTAATAAAAACTATACGTTTGATAATTTTGTCGTTGGTGCTGGTAATATATATGCTCATAACGTTGCCTATAACGTTGCTGATTCTCCTGGTGGTATCTATAACCCCTTATTTATCTATGGTGGAGCTGGATTAGGTAAAACACATCTTTTACATGCTATAGGTAATGAAATGGAGAAAAACTTTCCTGAGTTTAAAATAGAGTGCATTTCTTCGGAAAAATTCTTAAATGAGTTTTTAGCCTCTATTAAACCTATGAAAAATAAAAATGATAATGCTGATGAAGATTTCAGACGTAAGTATCGTGAGATAGATGCCTTACTTATAGATGATATTCAATTTTTATCTGGAAAAACTGAAACGCAAAATGCATTTTTCCACACTTTTAACGAGCTTCAAATGAACCAAAAACAAATAGTTCTTATAAGTGATAAGTCACCTTCTCAACTTAATGACCTAGAAGATCGTCTTGTTACTCGATTTGAACAAGGTGTTACTACAGATATTACACCACCGGACTTTGAAACTCGTATGGCTATATTAAAATATAAATGTACTCAATTTGATATTGAATTAGATGAAGAGACTCTTATATATATTTCTAATAATGTTTCATCTAATATAAGAGAATTAGAAGGTGTTTTAAAGAGTATTAAATCTATGTCAGCTACAATGAATAAAAAACCTTCTCTTCATATTGCAGAAGAAATATTAAAAGATGTGAGAAAAAGCTCCTCGAAAAAATATTTCACCTGATCATATTATTAATGCTTGTTCTGATTTTTATTCTATTAGAAAAGATGATATTCTTTCTTCTACTAGGAAAAAAGAAGTTGTTCAAGCTAGAAATATAGCTATTTACTTATGTCGTGAACTTACTAATCTATCGTTTCCTGCGATAGGTCAACACTTTAATAAGGACCATACTTCTATTCTTTATTCATTTAATAAGATAGCTAAGTTAAATGAAGATGAATTCCCTGATATTTTTGAAAACATCTCTATGATTAAAGAAAAGTTAGGTCAAATATAATAGCTGTTAATAAGTATTAACCTTTTATGTTAGTTATTAACAAGTTATTCACAGCAAACTTTACAATTTATTTTTAATTTGGGTGGAGTTTTCCACAGTGTTAACAGCCCTTATTATTATTATTTTTATTTAATATATATTATATATAAGGAGACAAAATGAAATTTACTATAGAAAAATCTGATTTTTTAGAAGGTCTAAATCATGTTGCTAGAGTTATAGCTCCTAATTCTCTTTTTGAAATTTTAAAAGGAATTAAATTAGAACTATCTTCTAACAACTTAGTTTTAAAAGCAAGTGATTCTTTAGTATCTGTTGAATTTTATAATAGATGCTTATAAAGATGATAAAGAAATTATAACTATAGAAGAAGAAGGACAAGTAGTATTACCTTCTCGTAATTTTATAGAAATTATAAGAAAAGCACCTACTAATCTTATTGAATTTGAAAGTACAGATTCATTTATTAAAATTCATTCAGGTAAGAGTGAATTTAATATTAAAGGTTATGATGCAATGGAATATCCAGAATTTCCTGTAATATCTAGAGAAAATAGTCTTAAATTAGAAGCTACAGTATTTAATGATATAATTAGAGAAACAGTGTTCTGTACAGCTCCTAATGATCAAAGACCTATTTTAGAAGGTGTTAACTTCTCATTAAAAAATAAAATTTTAACTGCGACTGCTACAGACTCTTATCGTCTGAGTAGAAGACAAGTAGTTTTAAATGATGAAGATGCAGAAAAAGAATTTAATCTAATTATTCCACGTAAAGCTCTAACATACTTCCAAAGAATGATAGAAACTGGTGGAGATGAAGTTGAAATTTTCTATGAAAATAATAGAATAGTTCTTTATTATCAAAATGTAGTTTATACTGTTTTATTAATAAGTGGTAATTATCCAAATACAGAAAAACTAATCCCAACTATGTTTGAATGTTCATTTACTGCTAATAGTAGAGAGTTTTACAATGCTGTTGATAGAATTTCACTTATGAGCAGAGAAGATAAAGATGATATTATTAAATTAGTAGTAACTGAGGGTAACTTAGAAATTTCTTCACAGGCTAAAGATTTAGGTAGTGCTGTTGAAGAATTACAAGTTAATTCTAAATTAGAAGATGATAGTTTTGAAATATCAGTATCAGGAAAATATTTAAAAGATGCTGTTTCAGCTATTGCTTCTGAGGAAATCGTAATTAAGTTCTCTGGTGAATTAACTGCGTTTATAGTTCAACCAAGTGATTATCATAGAGATATAATTGAACTTATTCTACCAGTAAGAACTTATTAATAAAAAAAAAATAAAATAGAAGTAGAATGAATAGTTATTAATTGTTTATTCTATCTTCTTTTTTGTGAGAAAGATTTGAGAAAGGATATATAATGACAAAAAATATAAATAAAGTAATTATTATATTAGGTATAGTTTTATTAGGTATGATACTTAGATCGCCTATTACTTCTGTAGGGGCAATATCTGGACCATTAAAAGCTATCTTAAATATAAATAATACAGTAGTTGGTTTAATAACAACAATTCCACTAATAGCATTCGCTTTATGTAGTCCGGTTGTTAGTAAATTTTCTGGAAAGTTAGGTTTAGAAAAAACAGTATTTTATTCTGCGTTAATTATTGCTATAGGATTAGGATTAAGATTTTATCTAAATACTTATATGTTTTTCATCGCTACATTTATAGTAGGTGTGGGAATAACAGTAGGTAATGTATTATTACCAGGGATAGCTAAAAAATATTTCCCAGAAAATCTAGGAGTTATGACTGGTTTTTATGCAGTTGTAATGAATGTAAGTGCTGCTTTTGCTGCGGGAATAAGTTATCCAATAGCTAGTTCTAATATAGGAGGTACTGAATTTTCTATAGGATTAGCTGTTAATATTTGGATAGTTATAGCTATCTTAAATGCAATAGTTTACTTATATATTTCTAGAAAGTCTACTGTAGAAAACGTAGTAACAGAAAAATTTGAAGGTATTAGACATTACTTAGGTAGTTTAAAAATGTGGACTTTAACTTTAAGTATGGGATTACAATCAGCATTATTCTATTGTAGTGTTTCTTGGTTTTCTGAAATAATGATAAGTAAAGGATTTTCACCAGAAGCGGCTGGATTACTATTATCAATAAGTCAATTTGCACAGTTTCCATCAACATTCTTAGTACCTATATTTGCAGATAAGTTAAAAAATAAACTAATTATTCCTATTTGTATAGTAATAGGATATATTGGATCGCTATTAGGAATGGTATATGTACATGGTAACTTTACATTAATGGCAATCTTAGTAATTATTTTTGCTTTATCTGGAGGAGGATCATTCTCTTATGTAATGTATCTATTTTCAGCAAAAGCAAGAAATGAAAAAGAATCAGCTAATATTTCAGGATTAGCTCAGTCAGGTGGTTATTTACTTGCTGCGATATTCCCACCATTATTAGGATATATAAGAGATATATCAAACTGGGATGTGGCAATATACATACTAATAATAACATCAGTAGTATTGTTAGTTACATTAGTACACTGTAGTTCAGATGGAAATATCATAGAAGATTAAAAAATAAAAAATATCAAGTAAAATAATACTTGATATTTTTTTATTTTAAGTAACTCAATGCTGTTATACTAAGAGATAACTAAAAATATTAAAATGAAAATGAAGAAAAAAATCTATCAAAAAAATTCTATAAAAAAATTAATATTAAAAATATTTGGAATTAAATCAATAAAATAATGTATTAATTTTTAATTAATCAGAAACTCTTTTAAAGTTGATATAAAAAGGTTTTTAAAGATGTAGATATAACGAAAAAAATATAAATAAAGCGTTTTATTTTTTTAAAGATAGCACTTTCAAAAATATATATAAATTAAAAAGAAAATAATTAATTTAATATGAAAATTAATGTCGTAAAAAAACACTTTCTTTTTTTGCAAAAGCTGTGCTATAATTCAGAGTGTTATGAATAGAAATAGTTTTCAACTATATTTTATTTAGAAAACAGTAAAAAATTAAAATATCTAAATTTATACAAATTAATGGAGGTTTTCTTATGAAAGCGAAAAATAGAAAAGTTGTCTTAATAGGAGCAGGAATGGTAGGGATGAGCTTTGCTTATCAACTATATTCAAGTGGAGTATGTGAAGAATTAGGATTAATCGACTTCTTCGCAGAAAAAGCTGAAGGGGAAGCAATGGACTTAAACCACGGGGGAGCTTTAGTACCACCTATTAAAGTAACTTCTGGTGGATATGAGCAATGTGCTGATGCAGACGTTATCGTAATTGCTGGTGGACTTCCACAAAAACCAGGTGAAACTCGTTTAGACCTAGTTGATAAAAACATTAAAGTTGTTAAAGATATGTC